>JAESGM010000018.1_pt1 | contig 643114 bp, 520 predicted proteins | sample 9269721 | NCBI WGS metagenome assembly JAESGM01 (sample SAMN15720920, study PRJNA650825) | algae metagenome | isolation source: Komarekiella atlantica HA4396-MV6 and co-occurring heterotrophs from... | place: USA: Theobald House, Kauai, HI | collected 2009-07-29 | reverse complement strand
CTTTGTTGGTCAGATACGATACATCTAATGCTTGTACGATACATCTAATGCTTGTTGGACGGCCTGGCATTACCTGTTTGCCATCATTCAATGGTGTAAATTCTTAGACAAACTTTAAATCAGTTTTTAGTATAAATTATCATTGAGTTAGTACTTACCCGGAAAAAATTTATCGACCACTCAACTGGGATCGGGTTTCCTTTGCCGCTTTTTCTCATGAATAGAGATCACGTGTACAAACCTTTACATTACTACCTATGAAGAAGAGACTACTGTTTACCGTTTGTTTGCTGGCACTTTGTTTTTCATCCTTGGCCCAGACCCCATCACCCATCGCAGGCGACTGGCTGGGAACCCTGAATATTTCGGCAGTGAAATTGCGACTCGTGTTTCATATACAGCCTGACGGAAACGGCTACAAAGCTACACTGGACAGTCCCGACCAGGGAGCCAAAGGCATTCCGGTCGACAAAGTGGAATTCCGCAACGACAGCCTGAGTGTATTCATGAACCGGCTGGGTGCTACCTACTGGGGCGTGTATCGCCGCGACAGTGCCTATGTGCAGGGAACCTTTACGCAAGGCGGGCAATCGTTGCCGTTGACCTTGCGCAAAACCACCGGTGAAGTAACCCTGAAACGTCCGCAGGAACCCAAGCCGCCGTATCCGTACAAGGAAGAGCAAGTTGTCTATGAAAACACAGCGGCTCATACCCAACTGGCCGGAACACTGACCTATCCGGCGACAGGCAGCAAATTTCCGGTGGTGATTCTGATTACCGGTTCAGGCCCGCAGGACCGCGACGAAACGCTGATGGGGCACAAACCTTTTCTGGTGCTGGCCGACTACCTTACCCGCCAGGGCATTGCCGTGCTGCGGGTCGATGACCGGGGCGTCGGGCAGTCGACGGGCAACTTTGCCACAGCCACCAGTGCCGACTTTGCCGAAGATGTGAAGGCGGGCATCGCGTACCTGAAAACGCGCAAGGAGATCAATCCCAAAAAGATTGGACTGATCGGGCACAGCGAAGGCGGCATGATTGCCCCCATGGTAGCCGCCAACAATCCGGATGTCGCTTTTCTGGTGTTGATGGCGGGGCCGGGAATTACAGGCAAGGAAATCCTTCGCACCCAAACCGGTGAAATTTACCGCAAAATGGGTGTTCCGGAAACAGAAGTCCAAAAAATCCTGGCCTATTCGGAGGATTCCCAAAAAATCGTCGAACAAACCGAAGCCGATCCGCAAAAACTCAAGGCTGCGTATGAAACCCTGATTCAGCAACACTTTGCGGGTATGAGTGAGGCGCGTAAAGCCGAACTGGGCATCAACGCCGATACCGAGGTAGCTCAGGTAACCACGATGCGGTCTCCGTGGATGCGTTATTTTGTAGCTTTTGATCCTGTTCCGGTGCTGAAACAGGTAAAGGCACCTGTGCTGGCCATCAATGGCACCAAAGATGTGCAGGTGCTGGCCGACATCAACCTGAAAGGTATTGAAACCGCCCTCAAACAGGGCGGAAACAAACACGTAGCCATTCAGAAACTGGAAGGCCTCAACCACCTGTTTCAGAAAGCCAACACCGGCCTGCCCGCCGAGTACAGTACCATTGAAGAAACCATCAATCCCGAAGCCCTGACGCTGATGGGCAACTGGGTGAAGAAAATAGCACAATAGAAAGTACATAACCAGTAGCGGTAAATAGAGCAAGCGTCTTCCTCGCATCTTCGCCATTGCCAGGCGCAGTTCTGAGTGTTGGGTAATCTCCCGCTTACCAGCCGCAAGGCTAAAGGTGATACGTTCAAAGAAAGACAAGTACAAAGCCCTTGCCATTACAGGCAGGGGTTTGGTGCTTTATAAAGAGAATACTTTACAAGATACTCACCGATTCGAAGCTTTACTGGAATACTTTGTCGAATGGTCGGTTTGGTGTGACTGTCTAAGATAGATGAGCCTTCTTGCAAAAGCCCGTTTGCTATTCCGACCACTTGTCGTTCCGACGTAGGAGGGATCCGGCGCACAGGTACGCGAATCTTCATACCATTCCCGAATGCATCGGTCAGATTCCTCCTGCGTCGGAATGACAACCAAATGATAAAACCCGACCGCAACGCCAATCACAGATTCAGGAGCAAAAAATAATTTCAAATTCATTTGTAAGACCCTGATAATGAGACCTGAGCGTAGTTCTGATCAACGTCGAAGCAATCTTGTTTTTTTGTATCTTTATACCATCAAACAAGTCTTATCTAACCCCTAAAACTATGGCAAAGAAACGTACCTTACCCGAAAACATTCGCAAATACAAACAGGAATACTTGCGTCTGGGCGTGCAGGAAGCCCGGCTCACTCAGCAGCTTTACCGGATGAAAAAACGCATCAAATCACTGGCGGAAGAAGAACAGCTGCACCTGAGTGAGAAAGCCTTGTTAAGTAAATTATTGCAAGGGCTTCACCAGCAAAAAACAGACCTGGAAAGCCAACCCGCTTCCAAACAACGCGATACCCAGCTCAAACGAGTCGAGAAAGAATACAAACAGGTCAAAGCAAAGCACTCCCGTAACCAGTACCAGCTCGACAAACTGGAGGTCAAAAAAGATAAAGATAATGTGGTCAAGCTGCTTGTGAAAGAAGCCAGATTGGATCAGGTACGTATCCGACTGAAAGCCGCTTACGAAACCTGGATGCAGTTGGAGCAAATGCAGCAGTACGAAATCACCCTGCTGCAATCGCTGCTGGATGCACACAGAAACGCACCTGTTCTCACTGACACGACATCAGAGTTGGGCAGAGTACGGAGCCAATATCCGGATAGTGGTGGGCATATTGAGATTTTCACTACTCATGCGTGTCCCCAGCCGGAAGCACTATTTAAAGATGCTGAACAGCTACACAGGGTCGTTCAAAGACTACCGCTTTATAAAGGACAGCCCGATCTGGCAAGGATTGTCTGAGCCTTTACCTATCCTTAACATGCATCGGGCAGGGATCATACGTTTTTTGTACCAACTACCCGGACAAAAACGCCTTATCCCGCACTAGTAGCGGCTACCGATGGCGTAAGCACCTCCAGCGTCTGCGTATTCACGATCAGCTTTTCCACGGTCTGGTATCCCATTTGTTTCAGGGCTTTGGCGTAGCGGTTCAGGATTTTCTCGGCATCCTCGGTATCGTCGCTGGCGATGTAGCTCAGAATGGTAACCGAGGTTCCGTTCACCACCACCCGATCGGGCGGAATCAGGTTCAGCGTGTGCCGCGACAAAATGTCCTTCACTGGCTTCACATTGGCAACGGGCGAGAAGTGCGGTTTTAGCGTTGACTGCGATACTATTTCGTGCAGGTCCTTCCGGAAGCCGGCCCGTTCCTGCTCGCTGATGCTGCCTTCGCTTTCCAGTTTGTCCAGGCAAGGCTCTATCTGGGAATCACTTTCGAGCATCCGCAGGGCTTCGCACAGTTTCTGGGCGTTGTCTTTTCCTTTCTCGAAGGTTTCGGTGTCAAACATCCGCGAAGCCATGCGCCGCAGGCGGGCTTTCTTGTGCCAGTCGGCAATGGGATCGTTGGTAAGCAGCAGCGTTTCCGGGGCAGCCGGAGCCGCTTTGGGAGCAGGTTTGAGCGTTCCTTCCCGCAAAATGTAATGCGGCTGGTGCGGCTCCCATACTTCCTTTTGCTCCAGGTAATCGTGCAGCAGCAGGCTTACATTGATCCGGTCGTTTCGCTTGGAAAAGTCAAATTCCTTGCCGAGCAGGTACAGCCGGTCGGTGGGCCGGGTCAAGGCGACATACAACAGGTTCAGATTCTCGATAAACTGCTTTTCACTGTCTTCTTCGTACTGTTTTTTCAACGGTGTACGCAGCAATTCTTTTTTGGGCGTAATGGGAGTTGACCGCAGGGCAATGTCTTTCAAGTAAGGCGACTCGTACGACAACCGACTCGTATCCAAGCTCATCCACCAGATTTCGGTGGAACGCGGCAACATGTCCCAATCGGCAAACGGAACCAGCACCACCGGATATTCCAACCCTTTCGATTTGTGCACGGAGGTTACCGTCACCGCATTCTTATCTTTGGGGGTGTTGATACACAAACTTTCTTTTTTCCGTTCCCAATAGTCCATGAACTCGCCCAGGTGATTGCTCTGTTTTACCGAAAAATCCAATAGTATGTCCAGGAAACGGTACACATAGGGCGTTTGCCCGTGCATCTCCATCAGGCGGAACGTTTGTACCAGCGTGGCACCGAGTTCATACAACCCCATCTGCTGCAACCGAAACGGATTAAGCAGGTACTCTTTGCCTTCCAGGTGCATGAACAAAGGTTTCAGCGAAGACGTTTTTCGCATCCGCTCCCACTCATCCGGCGTTAGCTGAGGCATCTCGTTCAACACATGCTGGTAAAACAAATGCAAGGCTTCGTAGCGGGCCAGGGCATCTTCGGGATTGTACAGGATTTTCAAAAATGCCATCAGCAAGGAGATGGCCGGCGACGACTGCAACATCAGCGAATCCTGCGAAATCACATCCACACCCCTGTCTTTCAGAAAATTAGCTACCAGCCGCGCGTATTTGTTCTGGCGGCACAGCACCGCAATGTCCCGATGCGTATAGCCAACCTCCACTGTATCCTGGATGTTGCGCCAGATGGCTTCCAGCGTACGCCGTTCGTAGGAAGTCAGCCCGTCGGCAGACGCATCGTCATCGTCCCTGGCAGAGTCAATGAACTGGATTTCAATGTGCCCACCCGACTTGGCCGTCAGCGGTACTTCCTGGCTGGCAAACGGATCGTAGACTTCCATCAGCAGCTGCCGGCTGGCCCCGTGCATATCGGCCAGGGTACGGAAAATATCGTTGTTGAATTCAATGATCTCACGGCTGCTGCGGTAGTTGGTATTGAGCCGTTCCTGCGACAGGGTGTAGTTGATGGTTTCGTACCGCACGCCCATCAGGTCGGGCTGGTGGTGGCGGCCAACCAGGGTGTCAAACCGTTTGTTGGCCAGATGGACAATCTGCTCCATGTCGCCCCCGCGCCACCGGTAGATGGCCTGTTTGGCATCGCCCACAATCAGGCTGAAATGACCTTTGGCCAGGCCGTTTTCGAGCAGCGGCAACAGATTGTTCCATTGCAGCACCGAGGTATCCTGAAACTCATCAATCAGAATGTGGTTGTATTTTTCGCCAAGCCGTTCGTAAATGAACGGAACCGGCTCCTTGAGAATGATGTTGACCAGCGCCTGGTTGAAATCCGAAATCAGCACCTGGTTTTTGTCCGACTTGAGGATCCGCAACTCATGGCTGATCTCGTGAATCACCGACAGCTTGTAAAAATGCTGCAACATGTTTTCAAGCAGCAGCCAGTCGCCTTTGCGCTTTTCAATGTTCTCAAACATGGCAAACAACGTTGGCTGTATGTCACGAATGGCTTGTCGTTGCGCCTCTTTGGTGGTTTTGGTGGCCCATTCGTCCGCATAGAAAAGATCGAGCAGCGTGGCACTCGGCTCTTTGTCCAGTTCCCGCTCGATGCTGTTGGCATTTTTGTCAAAATACCCCCAGATGCCCTTGCTTCCCTGCTGGAAATGCTTGCTATCAAGACCGTACGTCTGCATCAGATCCAGGCAGGTTTTGGCATCGGTGGAGATACTGTTTTTTATCTCTTCCTTCTGCTGTTCGATCCGGACGCGGATGTCCCGGAAATCTGCCAGCGTCAGGGACTTGATGCGTTCCATGGCCTCGGTCACTTTTTCACTCAGGAGCTGGCTGCCAAAATCCGCCAGATTGGTCGACAGACCGTTCCAACTTTTTCCATCGTCGGTGATTTCGAGGGCATACGCTTCCAGCATTTCCGACAGCACCTGCTCTTCGTCATGACCGATGCGGTTCAGCAGCCGGTCCACCGCATTGGACACCAGCTCTATGCCTTCCATGGTCACCTCATAGTTGAACGGAATGTCCAGTTCTTCGGTAAACGCACCCACCAGCCGATTCACAAAACTGTCAATCGTGCTGACGGCAAAGTCCGAATAGTCATGCAGGATGTGGGAGAAGGTGCGGCCCGCCCGCCGCCGCAGCATTTTTTCGGTGAGCATCTCCACCAGTCCGGCCTGGTTCAGCTCCTGTACAATGACATCGAGCAGTTGCTGGTTGCCCGGCCGCTTGTCTTCCGGAATCGTTTCCGGATCAGCAAACCCACGCAATGCCCCCAGGATCCGTTCCTTCATCTCGTTGGCGGCATCGTTGGTGAAGGTAATGGCCAGAATGTGCCTGAAATAGAACGGATCGTCATTTTTTAGGGCAAGCTTCAGGTATTCTTTGGTCAGTGTGTACGTCTTTCCTGACCCGGCCGATGAAGTATATATCTTGAAAGGTTTCTCCATGAGTGAGAAGATCTGTATCCATACAGCGTGGTTTTGCCATGCTGGCAGATACTAGTTTAGTGAGAATCGGCTGTAAGGTTGTTGTTAGTGTAAAGGTAATAAATCACCGGCGATCCGGAAACGTTCCCGCATTATTCTCAATTTCCGGCAATCCCCTACCCGCTCCGGCGGAGGGGGCTGTCATGCCAGCTTGACTATCAGACGGGCCTGTGCTATTTTTACTTTAAAGCGGAAAGCAAAAGACGACCGATATGAGAAAAAAACTTATGGCAGGGCTCTTGCTGGCAGGGGTAATCAGCTGTATTGGCGCCGTATTCTGGCAACAAGAACTCGTCTACCAGTTGCCTACGCCCATTCCGAAAGATTATACACCCGTGGCCACAGGCGCGTTGCTCAACCTGCCTGAAACCGTGCATACACAAGCCGGGAAACCCGTACTGTTGCATTTCTTCAACCCCGAATGCCCGTGTTCACGTTTCAATCTCAAGCATTTTCTTACGTTGGTAAGACAGCACCATAAAGACCTGAATTTCGTGGCTGTCATTCCGGAAAAAGAAGATCTGGAGAAAGCGCACCGGATGCTGGATGGGGAGGTGCCGGTCGTGCACGATGTCCGGCAGCAGCTTTCACGCCAGTGTGGCGTATACGCGTCTCCGCAAGCCGTACTGGTTGATTCGGAAGGTCGGTTGTTTTTCAAAGGCAACTACAACCGTGCCAGGTATTGTACCCAGAAAAAGACGAGTTATGCCGCCCTTGCAATCGAACACCTGCTGGCCCACCAGCCCGCACCTGTATTTGACACACTTGCCACCCGCGCCTACGGGTGTCAGCTACCCGATCGAAATTAATTTAATCAAAAACGAACGATGATTCAAAAGTCCACACATTTGAAGAGCCATCTGGACTATCTCACAGATGATCTTTCAGCCCGGATAAAAAACGCAGGCGACCGAACCATGGATGTGTCCCTGGCCTGCTACTATTTGTTTGGGATCGCCATTGCCTTTGAATACAATACGTTTGCCATCGCCTTCGGGGTGGGCACATTGCTGCTGCTGGCCTATTACGGGTGCAAGCTGCTGTTGCCCAGGCACAGCCTGTACCAGTATGTGGGCAGTGCGGTGGTAGCCGTGTTTACGGCCCAGTTCATTTACCAGATGCACGGACTGGCGGAGATGCACTTCTTTGTCTTCATCGGTGCCACGCTGATGATCACCTACCAGAAGTGGCAGTTGCAATTGCCCAACATCATCATTGTGGTACTGCATCATGCCACCTTCGCTTACCTGCAATACAAAGGAAACAAAGAGATTTACTTTACACCTCAGGATTACATGGAGCTGCGCACCTTCGTACTGCACGGCGCCCTGGCGGCGGTAGTAGTCTGGATCTGCGGGTACTGGGCATACAAAATGGAGCGGCGTACGCAGAAAGAAAATCTGATGAAAACCAACATGCTGACGCAGCTGAAGAGCGTACAGCAAAACATAGCTTTTGCCGAGTCCATCAGTGAAGGCAATCTGGACTCCACCGCCGTGGGCAACGATACCAACGACGAACTCAGCCAGTCGCTGGTAAAAATGCAGCAAAGCCTGATTGCGGCTCAAAAGAAAGATGCACAGGACAAGTTTATCACGGTGGGCATCGCCCAGATAGGTGAAATTCTTCGCAGCGGTGCCGACATCCACACACTTTCGTATGAGATCATATCCAACCTGGTCAAATACATGAAAGCCAACCAGGGGGGCATTTTTATCCTGGAAGACAAAGACAATGACCCGCACCTCGAACTCACCGCCTGCTATGCGTATGAACGCCGGAAATACCTGAAAAAACGCATCGAGATCGGCGAAGGCCTGATCGGGCAAGCGGTGCAGGAAGGCGATACCATCTTTCTGACCGATCTGCCACAGGACTACATCCATATTACCTCCGGCCTGGGCAAAGCCAACCCCAGTTGCGTGCTGATTGTGCCATTGAAGTTTAACGACCACATCGAGGGCGTGATTGAACTTGCGTCTTTCTCAACGCTGGAAACACACGAAGTGAAGTTCCTGGAAGTTCTGGCCGAGATGATTGCCTCTACCGTGTCGACTACCCGCACCAACGAGGTGACGAAAAAACTGCTGGCGGAACTCAAGCAGCAAACGGAAATGCTGCGCAGCCAGGAAGAGGAGATGCGCCAGAACATGGAAGAACTGGCCGCCACCCAGGAAGAAATGGAACGCCGGCAGGCCGAAATGGAAGAACTGCGGCAAGCCGAAATCCGGCAGTTCCAGCAACGTATCCGTGAACTGGAAGCCCAGGCTCAGCCGTAAAATTGATTGCCATCGATTACTTCACAAAACAAATCCTGCCTGATCTTGAATCAGGCAGGATTTGTTTTTTTATGGCCCCCAATAGTATCTCCCCACAAAGCAAAACCTCCGCGGGCTATTTCGGGTGCCTTTTACTGAGGCAGCAACACCTGATCAATTACATGCACGACACCGTTGGTTGTCAGCAGGTTGGCCGGACCAATTTTGGATGCGGTTGCGTTGCCTTTTCCTTTGACCGACGCACCGCCGCGCAGACTGAACATAAGTTTAGGCTCAGCCCCCAGTACTGTTCCGGAGGTCAGTCCCTCGGTCAGGTCGGTAGAGAAGACGCGGGCCGGCGCGATGACATGGTACTTGAGCACGTTGCCTAAAAACGTAATCTGTGCCGGATCGGAGATGGCATTGATGTTGGCCGCGTTGTTGAAGGGAGCCGGCAATTTGGCAAACGCATCATTGGTGGGGGCAAACACGGTGAAGTCACCGTTGCCGCTCAGCGTTCCCGCCAGGTTTGCCTTGACAACCGCCGCTACCAATGTCGAAAATGCCGGGTTGCTTAGCGCAAGTTCCACAATGTTTTGCGTGGGGAACATCAGCACTTTATCGATGGCATGAATCACGCCGTTGGTGGCATCAATGTCAGCTTTGATGACGCGGGTGTCGCCATTGATAAAAATTCCTTTTTTGTTTTTTGACAGGTAAATCGTGTTGTTCGGCGCAGGCTTCTGGGTAACGGCCGGGCCTGGCTGCACGGCCGCCGCTTTTACTTCACCGGCCAGCACATGGTACAACAAAATGGATTTCAGGGCCTCAATCTGTGCCGGATTGGTGATTCCAGCAATTGCGTTGGCGTTGGTGAACGGATGGGGCAATTTGGCAAATGCCTGGTTGGTAGGTGCAAATACCGTCAGCTGGGTAGATCCGCTGAGCACCGGGTCCAGGCCGGTTTTGACTACGGCCGCAGCCAGGGAACTGAAGTTGGGATCAGAAGCGGCAATGAAGAGGATGCTTCCTTTGGGCGGCTTGACCGAACCGGGGCGGTCTTTCCATTCCTGAAACAGCTGGCAACCCGATACCAGAAACATAACCACTAGACTCAAAGCCAGTTGCAGGCTCAGTCGTTTGGATGAAGCGTTAGTGTAAAACATACGAACAAAAGGTTTAGGTGAAAAAAAGTTTTCAGGCACTGGCACGTGGATGCCATTGCACTACAACTACTCTGACGGGCAGGCGATTGATTGCAGGTATTGATTGAAAAAGCAATCTGGTGGAGTGAACATCCAACTCCGGGGAGCGAAACGCAAGGTGGCAGGTCGGGTTTTGATGTTCGGAACGATACTATTTTCCGGGCAACCCGGCAACTCACCACCGGAAAAAAAACCGGGTAGTCCTGTCTTAATTTTTTTTATCTTCCTTAAAACTTTTTCTTCACTGCTGGCATCTGTAGAGTAAACCTAACCAAACCGTAAACATATTTGGAACCGAAACTCTACGCTGACGCCTGGATTCGCGAAGCCCAGCAAGGCAGTCAAACGGCTTTTGGCCGGCTGGTAAAGTATTGGTATCCCCGTATTTACAACTTCACCTACAAGTACTTTGCCGAGCATGATGCGGCCATGGAGGCAACACAGCAAACCTTCATCACGGTGCACGACAATCTGAAAAAACTACAGTCGGTCGAGCATTTCCGGAGCTGGCTCTATCGCATTGCCACCAATTGCTGTCACCAGGAAAGCCGGCGGCAAAAACGAAAAAAACTGTTTCCATTCAGCTTCTGGCAGTCGGAAGAGGAAAACCCGGACCGGAGGCTGGATTGGGTGGAAGAACCCGACACCGAAGCCGAAAAAACCGAAATGACGGAATACCTGCTCAAGGCGTTGCACCAGCTGCCTGCCGAACAACGCGTAGTGGTGATCATGAAGGAATACGAAGGATTGAAGTTCCGCGAGATTGCCGCGGCCCTGGATGTGTCTGAAAACACAGTGAAATCGCGGATGTATTACGGGTTGGAAAACATGCGGAAACAACTGGAAAAATGGAACATTACCAAAGACATGATTTGCATGTAGCGGCGGTTTTCGCCTGATTGCTTGCATTTAGTTCGAAACAGTATGAAAAAAATAGATAAAAACACCCTGATGGATTATCTCTACGGCGAATTGCCTGATGGAGAAGCCGCACAAATTGCCCGACAACTGGAAGAAGATCCGGCGGCAAAACTCGAATACGATCAATTGCTGGAAACCCGTACCCGGCTCAGTCAGCTCACGGATGAGTCCGTTACGGAACTGCTGGTATTTTCCAATACCCCCGTGGTAGCGAGAAAGCGCAGTTGGCAGAAGTGGGCTGCCGCCGCAGCCATTTTCGTCCTGGGTCTGCTCACCGCCGCTTGGCTCAACATTCAGGTCAGTTTCCGAAACCAGGAACTAGCCATCCGGTTTGGCGAAGCACCCGTCACTCAACCCGTGCCGGTCGCTGCCAATCCGGACCCGCCTGTCAGTCAGGCAAAAACCACCCGCCTCCCAGACGGACAGGTATCGGCAAAACTACCCAAACCGGCATCCGCTGACAGCCTGGCCTTGCAGCAGATGGCCCGGTTGGAACAGAAACTCCAGCGGCAGATGCAGGAACTGCGCAAGCAACAACTGGCCTTGCAGACCCAATCGTCCGGCATGACGCCCGAACAGGTCACCAACCTGATTGGCGATTTGCAACAGGAAAACTTTGAAACCATGCAACAGCTTTTGCTAACCGCCAACCAGCAGCAGCAACTCTATTCACAAAAGATGCTGGCCCAGCTAACGGATTATCTGGCCAGCCAGCGCAAGGAGGATTTGCAGAAAATCAATACAGTACTGAATGCCATCGTGCAGAATACCGACCAGAAACAGCAGCAAACCGATGTGGTGCTGAACCAGGTTATTTCCAGGTTAAACGAAAAAAATACCAAACAAAAGAATTAGTTCTGATACACAGACGTGCCGGCGTGTCGTGTGCAAAGCAATCCCGTGTTTCATCTAAACAAACAACGATCATGTTTACCGAAAATAGTACCTTCTTTCAAATGAAAACCTACTGTCGCAAATTGCAAATTTGGGTTTTGCTACTGCTGCCACTGTCTCTGCTGGCGCAAAAACCAGCCGATGATTCCCGCACCCGGCGAGATGCAGAAGTCGTCCGGATGGTACTCATGGAGTATTTCAAAGAAGCAAATCCAGACAAAAAACTTTACCGTGTAGCTACTCAGAAAGCTGGTGTACACTATTTCAGCGGATTTGGCTTGCTTATTACGGCACCCGTTTACGTGCCGTCGTCCAGCCGCTGGATTGTCACCGGTAATTCGTTTGCTTACTCCCTGCATACCACTTCTGATGATTGCAACTGTGAAGAAGATGAGGATGAAGATAACAACTCAACTACCAAAGTATCAGCGGTCAAATGGCCTGAAAACGAGCAGATTACCTCAGTTATGAAAGGTTTCCTGACAAACTATGGCAGCTTGCTCGGTTTCATTCAACCCGGTGAGAAAATTGTGATTTTTTACGACAAACGCTACGAACTGGTGGGAGAATTCACCTCTCTCCATCCATCGGCTAATTCTCTTGAAAAAGCCCTGAAACCCGAACGTATCCAGATGGAGTTACAACAGGAAGATACCCGACTTTCGGGTCAGGAGCTAGCTACCAAAGCCAAAGCTAGCGTGATTCCATTGGAAAAAAACAACAAACCCGAATTTGAAATCATGGGAAAGATATTTAACAGTACATTCAGCCATTCAACTGAAAATGCTTTTGTCTCTTCCTCCGGTGATATGGTTTTCTTTGACAATGTAGAAAAAACCACCTCCCGTTCACGGTACGAGCTATTCAAAGGCTTGGGCGTGATCTATAACTTTTCCGTAAATTACAACAAAGCCTTGCGTACAACTTACAGTTTCGCTCCCGGTCGAACCATTTCCCGTACACTTTCCGGCAATGATATCATTACCGAAATAGTGACGGGTGATGACCCGGAAGAGGGTGAACCTGCCGAAGCACCCGAACAAGAGGAAGCATCAGAAAAAGGCAAAAGCAAACGAGTGGCGAAATCGCCCAAGGCGCCGAAGGAACCTAAAACGCCGAAGGAACCTAAAACAGCCGTTATCGCAAGGTCAAACCTGGATCAGGCACGGGCTGAAGACAAAGCGAAAACCGGTGAGAAAAAAGCCGAAGAAGACTATGCGCTTTTTCTGAAAGAAGTGAAAAACTACATGATTGAATATGGCCGTACCCTGCGCAGCCTCGAACCGAAAGAACGACTGATCGTCAATGTGGCTATCAACTCGTGGAACAATGAGACATTACCCAAGAAAGTGGAATTACTGGTACAGAAATCAGTGCTCGATGAATACGACAAACGTACTCTTTCCCTCGAAGAGGCAGCAGCCAAGATCGAGTTGCGCGAATACAAGAAAGATGCCAGAAACGAAGCCAATGACTGGACTATTTTTAAGAAGGATTGAGACAAAATAATGAGTCTGTTTACGATTTTCACTCTTTGTCTTCCCACAGGGATCTTCGCTGCAAATGCGCGAAGATCCCTGCGGGAAGACAGAAAATAGTATCGTTTCGACAGGCAAAACCTCACGAGTTAATAATCCTAAACAATCTCAATAGTATACTTTGAAAACAAAGACCTCTTTGCACTTAATTGCACGGAGGTTTTTGTTTTTCTAGAAATGTCTCAAATTTAAATCGACTGTACTTAGAAATATGACACAACTAATTGTAACCGAAGATATTGGCCAAGATACATGGCTACACACAAGTAAAGAGCTTCTAAATAAATCAAACCTGATTTGTTTAACGAAAGACGAATTCAAAACTCCTGACTACAATCCTTTGATTTGGTTTGGCTCAAATATGGCTCAGTTTCTGACAACAAGCGGAGAATCCGAAATTTGTCCTTTATTTGGCAAACATATCCGATCCATTAGCGATTTCTGTTATCAACTTTGCAGGACAATTCCGTGGGGCTTTGAAATGGGTAAAAGTTCACACGCTATTTGTGACGTTGTACTCAATTTCACGACACAACCCAAAAACCGTTATTTTATCTGGCATGACGCCCAGTACTTACTCAATCGCGACAGAAAATTATTTGAAGATATCTTTGAATGTCTGATTGTCGCTTCTTATCTGAATTCGCATGGCAAAGCCACGCATGATTATCAGGTAAATCAAAAAGTTTTATTCCTGTTTGATCAGACCAGTGAAGAAGACGTCTTAGAACTCTGCAGTAAACACTACTATACTCCATCCATTTTTGACAATTTTAAGAAGGTCGAAGAGTACTATGTTTGGCATAATCAATCTTTGGTATTAGTAAAATGACTGTTCTTATATCCCAATTTTTTTAAAGCCTCTGTCAAATGATTTTTAAAAGCAGTTGACATCATTTTCGATGGAAGATTGAGTCTTGAGAGTTGACCTACTCTGTTCTTATTGAGAGTTGAGAAAGCTAATTCAGCAGAAAATAACATTCCAAAAACACAAAAACCTCTGTACATTTGATCTGTACAGAGGTTTTTGTGTTTTGAAAGATACTATTGTATCACCGCTGAGGTGTGGGGATAACAGGCAAACTTTCGTTGCCACTTTCACTCACGGCCTGCACAGCAAAGAAGTAATTGTCTTTGGAATAAGGCAATGTCAGTTTCAGATCTGTCGTAAAAAACTTTTTCTGCCAGAAGGGTTGGTACGTTTCGCGCATCAATACGTAATAGCCCTTTACTTTGCCGCTTTTGGGAGCTGCCCAGCGCAAGGTGCTGGAGTTGGAAAGTCCGCTGACTTCGATGGTTACCGTTTGGGGCATGGCAGGGGCTTTGGCCAAGTTTGCCAGACATGCCAGATTGATACCGGTGTTTTTGCGCAGGTATTCAAAATCCATGAATTTGATCAGATCACCATATTCCACACCTTTTTCCGTACGTAAGTCCTGGTGCTGATGCAGGAAGTTTTCGTTCATTTCCGAGAAGCGTACGGCCGCAAATCCTTTGGTGACAAACGGCGTATGGTCGCCGCCCCGCAGGAAACGGTCGTTGCGGTAAACCATTACCACTTCCAGGTTTTCGACATACCGCTCCCCTACTTCCTTTACATAGCGGGCCAGCTGGCGGGCTTTTCCGTCGTTTTCGAGTCCGTATTGCCGGATGGAAGCCGCACTCTTGTCTATTTCAAATGCCGGAATTCCTTCGCTGAACACCCGCAAACGTGTATTGTCAATGATATTGGTTTCGTTGCTGTTATTGGCACCCATAATGTCATTGTTAAGCAGGGCTTCCAGGTTCCACTTTTCCTGTACGGCCCGCTCGGCCAGGTGTTCGGCCCCCAGCAGTCCTTGTTCTTCGCCACTCACGGCCACAAAGATGATCGTGGCCGGAAAAGACGATTTGGCCATCACCCGGGCCAGTTCCATGACGGCAGCTACACCGCTGGCGTCGTCATTGGCACCGGGGGCATCGGCGGTGCGGTTCATCACATCGGTGACGCGGCTGTCGATGTGGCCGCTGACCAGCAGAATACGATCATCGGCCGGATCACTTCCTTTCAAGGTCGCCATGACATTCCCGATTTCGTGGTCTTTGTCCACCCGTTTGCCATCGGCTTTCAGCGTCCAGGTGTCAATGGTGGCGGTCATTCGGCCGCCCGACTGCCGGGCAAACTCCTGAAATTTGCTCAGCACCCACTGACGCGAAGCGCCAATGCCTTTTTTCTTGTCGGTAGTGCTGCTCAGCGTGTGGCGGGTGCCGAAGCTGACCAGTTTGGCTACATACGCCTGCAGGCTGTCCCGGGAAATCTGGCTGACCAGACCCGCAATTTCAGGATCACGGGTGATGGTTTGTTGGGCAAACGTTTGTAGGGAAACACTCAAAAAAGCAATCAGAAGTATTCGTTTTTTCATGCTGATGAAGTAAGGGGTTTTGGTTTGAGAGAAGATACTATTTCATGAGACACAAGAGGAAAGAAAGCTAAAAGACAAAGTACTGATGTTCAGTTTCATAAACTGAAGGTATCTTATGTTTTATTCTGTACACTTACTTATTGTGATAGCTACCCGCAAAAGCAGTTGTATTTGAGTCACAGCACCAACCCGTTAAATACCTAAGTTGCTACGGAACAGCTTGATGGCGATGGCTAGCAGAATGATGCCAAACACTTTGCGCAGCGTTTCGGTACCGGCGATGCCCAGCTTGCGTTCAATCCACTCGGAAGTGCGCAACACAATGTACACGACCAGTAGATTCAACAAAATACCGACGACAATGTTCGGATTCTGGTACTGCGACTTGAGGGAAATAATGGTGGTCATCGTTCCGGCACCGGCAATAAGCGGAAATGCCAGCGGCACGATGGACGAAGTATTGGTATCGGTGTCGGGACGAAAAATATGCCGGCCCAGGATCATTTCCATGCCGATCAGGAAGATGATGATGCCCCCTGCCACCGCAAACGACTGAACATCGACGCCAAAGAGTCTGAGTATAGCCTCGCCCAGGTACAGAAACACAATCATTAGCGCACCTGCCACCAGCGTCGCTTTTTCCGATTCAATAACGCCGTTTTTTTTTCGTAAATCAATCACGATCGGAATGGAACCGACAATATCAATCACCGAAAACAGGATCAGTGTGACGGAAAGAATTTCTTTCAGGCTTAGCATACACAAAACGGAGGATAGGTCTGCACAAAAATAGTATCTTTTTTTGTGCTAAAACCTACCCCCCGGAAAGATTACGGATTTTACTAGGGAAGTATCAGTGGCTTATTGTTAAGCACACGCAAGACAACCTGGTTGAGAGTATTGCGGGCTATCGCATAGCTGATTGCGTCTCCGTAAGATTTTAGCTCGAAGGTCTGATGTTTAAACCTTTTTAAGTTGACACTGCCTTTACTGTTGAGAATTTCAGGCGATGAAAACGTACTGAATCCGGCCACTTTCCGACGGGCAATTCCGCTTTTGAAGTATTTTGTCTTCTCTTTGTAGATCAACAGGCCCGCTTCGTTGTAACCTTTGACTCGCAGACGCTTTCCTTTGGTACTCACACGGTAGGTTTTCTGCTTTATGTTGGCTGTGTACGTATCTTCAAATGTTTGTATAGCGGTCCAGAGTGAGTCGGTTTGCTGGTGCTTTTTTTGAAAATATTGCCCTTTTGCTCCAAATGATAAAAAAGCAAAAATAACGGTCAAGGTGAGGACTTGTACAATTCTTTGCATGGCGAATAGGTTTTTAGATGTAGAAACCATGCAGCAAATTTTATACCGAAACAAGCGTTAAAACGTTTTTCAGCATGATTATTTCCTGTTCGGTAATCGCAGGAAAATTGGCAATCCGGAAGGTTGTGTCTTTCCATTCGCCATAACCGTTGCCAAGGATAATGCCGGCAGCCTGCGCTTTTTGCTTCACCGCAGCCAGTATTTCCTTTGGCGCCGTGACAGTGATGACTGTATCGGATCGTACTGTGGGGTTACTTACCAGTGGTTTAAGCACCGGATGCACGTCAAAAAACGCATACCAGTCGGCGGCTTGCTGTCGGATGCGTCGGTCTATGGAAGCAATCGGTTCAACCTGTTCCAGCACCCGGTTCAGCAGGTAAATACCCAGCACATTGGGCGTGTAGTGCGTCTGAAACGATTGCATGTTCTGATGCATGAACAGAAAGCTGTTGTAATACCGCCTGTCGTTCACCGCCTTGGCTGCTTCCAATGCCCGCGGCGACGTAATGAGCAGGCCCATGCCCGCGGGCAAGCCCAGGCATTTTTGCACCGAAGCAAACCAGATATCCGCCTGGCCTATGGTTAGATTTATCCCTCCCAGGGAAGAGGTAGCGTCTATCGCCACCAAACTTTCGGGATATGTTTGTGTAACAAGTCCTATGAAGCCATCCCGAATCTGAGTCCCGTTGGAAGTTTCGTTCTGGGTTAAGCAAATCAGTGGAATTCCGGGTGGAATGGCACTGCGTTCGATGTCTTCCAATGCGGGGTCCTGGTCTGTTGGGAACGAACGTCCGGTAGTTGCCGGAACCAGCTTTTGGGCGTATTCAAACCATTTTTGCCCGAATGCCCCATTGTAGTAATGAAAACCTTGCTGCGTGGTAAACGACTGCGCGATGATTTCCCAACATTCGGTAGCCGATGAGACAAAAGCAATACTGTAACCGACCGGAATATTCAGCTTCTGGTGCAGCAACGCAACTGTTTTCTCGCAGAGCTGCATGAACGCCGCACTCCGGTGATTGGCACTGAGAATGCCGGAGTCGTAGGCATCGAGCATATACTGCCGCACCTGCGGATACACTTTGGAAGGACCGGGATAGAAGGAAATCATTTCAGGGGTGGATGTCGGAGGGCGAATTTCGGATTTATTTTCCACTCTTACTCGAAATAGTATCCGTCTCTGGTCAAAAAAGCGACCTGTATCAGAACTCAAGAGACGCTATTCCATTCGAAATCCGCCCTTTTACATTTGGAATAGCTTATTTGGTTTCCCTCTTGCGTAAAAAATGCTCAATACCCAGGCGGTAGCCTTCCAGGCCAAACCCACAGATGATACCGGCACAGTTGCGGCTGATGTAGCTGTGGTGACGAAACTCCTCGCGGGCAAACACGTTGGAAATATGCACTTCGACCACAGGCGTAGTAATGGCCGCTACGGCATCGGAAAGGGCGATGGATGTATGCGCGTAGCCGCCCGGATTGAACAGAATGCCGTCAACCGTAAAGCCTGTTTCGTGGAGTTTGTCGATCAATGCGCCTTCGTTGTTGGACTGAAAATACGTCAGCGTCACATCGGGATATTGGCTCTGCAGAATTTCATAAAATGTTTCAAACGACATGTTGCCATACACGCTGCGTTCACGCCGCCCCAGCAGATTCATGTTGGGGCCGTTCAGAATCAGAATTTCCATATTCGGTTAAGCAATCTAAAAATGAAATAAAAAGTAAATGGTAATCAGGCTGGCAAGTTAAAAGAGATTTTGAAAAGAGGGAGGTTTTGCCAGCGAAAAAGATACTATTTTTGCGTGCAGCGTTTACAGTGGACCGGTTTTCGTAACTGCCGAAACGAACACGATTCTTCCTTCGCAAAGGAAAAACCTGAAATGGTAAACGGTACATCCAAAACGTAAAACCCATGTGGTCTTCAACCATCAAAGAATACAAAAACTATTTGCAACTGGAACGCGGCCTTTCGGAGAATTCGATTGAAGCGTACATCCATGACATTGAAAAGCTGCACCAATTTTTGCAACTCAAGGAGCTAACCGCTGGCCCAACCGATATTACCGACCGGCATATCCGGGAATTTCTGCAATACCTTGCCGAGCTGGGCATGACAGCCACGTCACAAGCCCGATTTCTGTCGGGACTGAAAGGCTTTTTCAAGTACTTGTTTTCCGAAAATCTGATCACAAACGATCCCACCCAACTCGTGGAGGCGCCCCGGCTGTCGCGCAAGTTGCCCGATACACTGTCGGTGCAGGAGATTGACCAGTTGCTGGCAGCCATCGACCATTCCACGCCCGAAGGCACCCGCAACCGGGCCATGCTGGAAATGCTGTACGGCTGTGGCTTGCGTGTAAGCGAACTGATCGGACTGACGCTGTCAAATGTATATATGGATCTGGGATTTTTGCGGGTGATTGGCAAAGGAAACAAGGAACGGCTGGTGCCGATGGGTCGGGAAGCCGCCAAATACCTGACCATCTACCTGGAACAGGTGCGCTGCCACATTGCCGTACAGAAAGACCACGAGAACTTCATTTTTCTCAATTCACGCGGCAAAGCCCTGTCGCGGGTGTGGGTGTTTCTGGTAATCAAGGAACTGGCGCAGATCGCGGGTATCCAGAAAAACATCAGTCCGCACACGTTCCGGCATTCGTTTGCCACACACCTGATCGAAGGCGGAGCAGACCTGCGGGCGGTACAGGAGATGCTCGGCCACGAATCGATCACAACTACCGAGATTTACACGCACCTGGACCGCGACTACCTCAGCCAGATCATGCACGATTTTCATCCACGCAGCTAGTCCGTCAGCTAAAGCAGACGGCAAAACGCGAAAAGTCCCTTGAAAGGGACTTTCTGTCAGTCGGTTTTGACCGACTTTGCCCGTTTTGCCGTTGGCTAAAGCCAACGGATACTGGCTATTTTTATTCACCCAGAAATATCTGAAAGCCAAAGTTCACATTGACACTTCCCGGGTTTGCAACGTCTGCTCTTAAATCCCGATTATAATTTACAATTCCATTGACAGATACATTATCGTTAATGAAATAGGCAATACCTCCGCCCAATGAGGCATTTGTATAGTTTTCTTTGCTTTTCCCGATATTCCCATTGATATCAATGGTATCATTCGATTGGTGCAGGTAAGAGAAAGATGCCCCGATCACTGGTTTTAGTTTGCCCTCACCAAAATAATAATTCACATACGGACCCACCCCAAGTATGGTACTCTTAAGATTGGTAGAAGCAGCGTTGAATGTGAAATCGTTGCTGCCATAAGCGGCTGTGAGGCTCAGGCCTACTGCCAGATTATCCACAACAAAGTAACCTACACTGGGATAAAGACTAACGCTGACACTGCCTTTGGAAAAACTTAAGTTTGCGAAAGAGCTACCAACGGTAAACCTACCCTGGTCGGTCTGGGCATTGAGCTGGGTTGTCAGAAAGAAGCCAACCAGTGCGCAAAAAAGGAATGTAATTTTTTTCATAGGTGATCTTTTGTTAAAAGTGGAAACAGACGGTACCGGAATAACCTTCCGGTTGAGCAAATTTCTTTTAGTGATTGATTATCAGAAAAGTAAACACCCAATTCAGCATGCGGAAAAATAGTATCTTTCCAGCAGCAAAAACCTCCTTTTTGGAATACATGACACATCCGCTTACCTTCCGGCTGGCCACCGCAGCCGACCTGACCGATATTGTACACATGCTCCTTGACGATCCGCTGGGCGCAACCCGTGAATCGCTGAGCGAAACTCTGCCCGAATCATACGACAAAGCGTTTCAGCAGATTGACGCCGATCCCAATCAGGAACTGACAGTGGTGGAGCAAAACGGTGAAAAAGTGGCTACGTTCCAACTAACGTTTATTCCGTACCTGACCCATCAGGGCGGGTTGCGGGCTCAGGTAGAGGCGGTGCGGGTGCATTCGGCGCACCGTGGCAAAGGCATCGGCACGCAGGTGTTTGCCTACATACGCAACCGTGCCATGGAAAAAGGGTGTCATCTGGTGCAGCTCACCACCGACAAACGCCGTCCGGATGCCCTCCGGTTTTATGAGTCACTCGGATATGTCGCCACACACGAAGGCATGAAATTGAAGCTGTAAAAAATAGTATCTTTTCCAAACCGAAAAACCCTTACACCCCTTACGGCATGACCGAACTGGAACTTTACATTAACTCCTACTTTGGCATTGAGACAAACGACCTTGACAAAATCAGTTCGTATTTTCAACTCAATACCTTGTCCAAAGGCGACTATTTCCTAAAACCCGACCGGATTTGTGACAAACTGAGCTTTCACAAGTCGGGGCTGATCCGGGTATACGCCCTGGCCGATGGCAAGGAAATCACCCAGTGGATATCGACCACCGGTTATTTTGTGACCGACCTCAACGGTATCATGTTCAACAAGCCGTCACGCTACACGATTCAGGCCCTGACCGATTGCGAGCTGTACACCATTCCTCTGAAAGAATACCAGAACCTGGGCAGGCACATTCCGCAGTGGCACCACCTGGAAAAATTGTTCATTGCCCGTTGCTTTACATTTCTGGAAGAACGGATTTTTAATCTGTTATCGATGGACACCGAGCAGCGGTACCAGGCCCTGATGCGGCAAAGTCCAGAGTTGTTTAACCTGGTGCCGCTGCAATACCTGGCCTCGATGATGGGCATGACGCCAGAAACCCTGAGCCGCTTACGCAAAAAAGAGGCTACCCGATTCACTTCTTGATTTTTATCAAGAGAGATCTTCTCCGGACTACGGACTTTTGTTACATCACGTAACCGATACAACAATGTCACACGTACACACGACTTCCGGATTTGCCCGCGCCCTGGATACCAACGCACCGTTTCTTGATACACAATCCATTTGGATTCAGGCACCTGTCCAAAAGGTATGGGAAACCCTCACGACTCTCGAACAATGGCCTGCGTGGTTAACCAATGTGAGCCTGGTGAAAATGAACGGGCTGTTGCAGGCTGGCACTACCTTCGATTGGAAAACCAACGGCATGACCATTCATTCGACGCTTCACACCGTTACGCCGTTGGTTGCGATTGGCTGGACCGGTAAGGTTTGGGGTATGTTTGCCGTCCATAACTGGGAGTTTCGGGAAGTCGACGGCCAGACCGAAGTGACAGTCAGCGAAAGTATGGACGGTTTTCTACTGAAAGTCTTTCGCAAAACCTTTAACAAAATGCTGAGCAAAGACATGCATGATTCTCTTCAACTCTTAAAAAAAGCCTGCGAATAACCATGCAACTTCTTCGATTCACTCACTTGCTGGTTGCCTTTTTACTGGAACTGGTCATGATTGGCGTCTTCGCCCGCTGGGGTTTCAGCCTCGGAAAAGATACTATTTGGAAATATGTGATTGCCATAGCCATGGCCCTGCTGGTGATTGTGCTCTGGGGTATTTTTGCGGCACCCAAGTCACAATACCGCCTCAGCTTTACCCCGCGTATTGTGTTCGGCACGGTCCTTTTTTGTATCACCGCCTTTCTGATGTATACGCTGGGGTATGAACGCTGGGCAATGGTATTTCTGGGTGTTTCACTGGCAAGCCAGACAGTTGCATTCTTTAGTGGTGATTAAGTAGCCATTAGCTGACTCTTTTTGCCTAGGTATACCCTGCGGTTTCTGTTTATCCAGAAATGTGTAGCAACCACTCTGAAACCCGGGAAAAATAGTATCTCCCCAAAAGCCTAAACCTTTACACTGTCACCCGTTCGCCGAGGCGCAGTACCCGATGCGTTTGTTGCCAGGCCTCGCAGGCTTTGACAAAATCAGCGGGGTCGGCGGTATTGAATTCAAACAGATCGTAATGGTGCGGAATGGCCAGCTTGGCCCCGATGCGTTTGCTCAGCTGGGCGGCTTCCCAGGCATTGAGATTGCCCGCAACGCCTCGTTTGGGATCATTGCCATTGATGGGCACAAAAGCCACATCCACCTGAAAAGGAGCCAGCAAATCCACCATGCCATCGTACCAGATCGTATCACCACTGTGGTAGACCGTATACGGCCCGACCTGCACCACATATCCCAGAAACTTGCAGCGTCCCTGCGCATCTCGTTCGATGGCATTGTGCGAAGCCGGCACAGCCGTAATGGTGATTCCTTTGGTTTCAACGGATTGTCCGTCGGTTAGCCCGAGCGGAAAATCCGGGGCGCATTGCACCCGGTCACAGACAAACGCACGGTTGGCTTCCGGAATTACAAACGAAACAGCTGGATTGTTCGCCAGAATCGGAACCAAAGTTTCGGCGTCCAGGTGGTCGGTATGGTTATGGCTGGAAGTGACCACGTCCAGAAAATCGAGCCGTACCGGATTGATCACCTGTTCACTCATACGAACGTGCGGCTTCTTCGTATTTGCGTATTTTTTCGTTAGCGAATCAGACAGATACGGATCAAACAACAGGTGTTTGCCTTGCCATTGCAGCAAAAATCCGCTCTGTCCCAGCCACCAGATATGCAAGCCAGACCGATCTCGCACCGAACGAATATCAGACAGTAACCTCTCGTCTTTTTGAAATGCAGCAATCATAGACCCAGAGTAATGTTGAATGCTGAATGTTGAATATCGAAATTGCAAAAGCTCCTTTGGGGTGTCCAGAGGGACTTTTTTAGTGTGTTTTCAAAATAGTATCGTTGAAAAAGCAAAAACCTCCCCAGGCACGGCTGCCGTTGTTTCATTCAAAGCAATGCTGAAAATGGAATAAAGCATTTCATTATTCTTCATTCAAAATTCAGCATTCATCATTGAAAAATCCACAAAAGGGGATTTAGGAGAGGGCATTCCGCACAAGCTTCGCCCCTTTGACCATATTGGTCAGCTTTTGCCGGGTTGCCCAGCGGGCTGTCTGACTCATGCCGCAATCGGGAGCAACGGCCAGTTTTTCGGCGGGCACGTACGGCAGCACTTTCCGGATGCGTTCGGCTACATCTTCGGGTGTTTCAATGTAATAACTCTTCACATCAATCACACCAACGGCCACATCCATTTTTTCGGCAAACCGTTCGAGCAGGTTCACCTCCGCAAAGTTCAGGATAGTCATCTCCGAGTGCAATTCGTCAACATTCATATCCAGGAAATCGGGCAGCATGGGTGCAATGGTTTTCTTGCCTACCGATCGGCCCTTGTAGTTGCCAAAGCACAGGTGCATCGACACACGGGCTTTACCCACCGCCGGAGCAATGGTACGATTGAAAATATCCACAAACCGCCGCGTATCTTCTTTGTAGGCATAACACGACATGGAAGGCTCGTCCACGCAGATTTCGGTGCAACCCGCCGCCACCAGGTATTCGATTTCTTTGCGCACCATAGGCAGCAAGGCTTCGGTTATTTCCCAGCGGTCTTTGTATTGCTCGTTGGGCATGAGCCGGCCACTCAACGTATACGGACCGGGAATGGACGCCTTCAGGATCGGGCCCGTTGGTGCCAGCCGTTTGAGACGCTGAAACTCCACTACCGCTCCCAACCCTTGGGGTGCGTTCAGTTGCCCCGTGATGTAATTCTTGCCCCGTTGGTCATGCGCGGGCGGACCGTATTTGCGGATAATGCCCGTATTTTCGGCAATGTTCTGAATAAAACCGTAAAACGACAGATTGAAGTCAAACCGGGTTTGTTCGCCGTCGGTAATCACATCCAGTCCGGCCGTTACCTGATCGTGAATGGCCGCGACAACGGCGTCTTCGATCATCTCTTCAACGTCGGCCGGGCCAAATTTGTCGAGATTCTGCGTGGCGTATTCGAGCCAGCCCGGAAATGGCAATGATCCAACGACGGTGGTCTTGATGGGAATGGGTTGCATAGATTACAAGCTAAGTATCTTTTAGACAATGAAATGCATTATTCTTGTATTGTACTACTTTTTTAAAGCCGTAATAAATGTATCTCCTTCATCTGTATGCTCCACAGATAAGATTCTCGTTCTTTTTGCAAAGGCGGCCAAGAAACGACTCAGGGGAACGTAGTACGCAGCACCTCCCCAATGGGTGTGGGCAACTTTACGGATTCGGGTAGGTTAAAATATTTCTTATGCAAATAGAAAAGTATGCTGCTTTCCTGAAAATTCCATCGCCTGAGGATTGCATAACGCGTATCAAAATAGCCATCCAGATAGGGCACATGAATCTTTAGAAAACCTCCCGGTTTGGTGACCCGTATGATTTCCCCGATAGCAAAAAATAAATCGGCTGTATTTTTGATGTGCTGCAAAACAGAAAACGAATAGGCATAATCCACACTATTATCTGGCAGCGGGATGTTTCGCTGATTTTCAAGCAATAAAAAATCAGCATGTTCCTGGCCAGACATGTGCTGACGCGCCAATTTCAACTGAGTAGGGCTAATGTCTACACCATAGCAATGTCTTCCCAATCGGGCAGGTTGAGTCAGGATGCGTCCCATTCCGCATCCGTATTCTAAAATTACTGCATTGGCAGGTAGTCCTTCAAAGACTCCCCGAAAATATCGATTCCACAAATTCACTCCCTTTTGATAAAAAACCTCCAGTTGCTCCGCAGTAGGAACACTTTGTGCATCCTCATATTCCTTGTGCGACATAATCGCATACAGAGGGTTTTGCAATGCTTTGTCCTCCCAATTTAACTTGTCTTCAAAATCCGCAAGCTTGTCCGTTTTTACCATCTGAAAGCGTTTTAAATGTAAACTAATTTTCAATGCATTATCCACTATACGTCTTCTCCAGGAGAATCAGTGAATATAGAAAGTCTACTGTGTATATTTATACTAACCTCTGATAAATTTGGTAATTATCCTCATCAAAGCACACAAAAACCACTTTTTCGATTTGTGTGCTTGGGTATGCTTTCACGGTTTGTACAGCCACTTCAGCAGCGGCCTGTTTAGGATATCCGTAAATGCCGGTGCTGATGTTTGGAAAAGCCACGGTTTTCAACTGTAACGAATCCGCTAGCTTGAGAGAGTTCCGGTAGCAGTTGGCGAGCAATTCCGGTTCCTGGTTTTTGCCATTGTTCCAAACCGGCCCCACCGTATGAATTACATACGGGGCGGGCAGATTTCCGGCGGTGGTGTACACGGCTTCGCCCGTCGGGCAACCACCCTGCCGGTTGCGAATCTGGATGCACTCCTCCAGAATGGATTTCCCTCCTTTCCGGTGAATGGCACCATCCACCCCGCCTCCACCCAACAGCGAACTATTGGCCGCATTCACAATGGCATCGGCTTCGATAGTTGTGATGTCGCCTTGAATCAGTTCGATAGTCATATCTTTTTGCGTTTTTCAGGATACTATTCAGACTTCATTCCTCTTGTCTACCGAAAGGCTGTATTTTAAGAAAGAGATTTTGAATAGCGAATTTCGAAATTCAGGATTCAAAATTCATTATTTCTCCCCTCTTCACGGGAGAGAGGCGGGGGGGAGGCCCTTCATCCACTTACCTCACTCCGGTAGCCCACTTTTGCGTACAGTTTAGCCAGGCGATGGGCGTGTTCATCGTAGGCGCGTTCAAACAGGTCCACAGCACGTTCGGAACCCACGGTTGCCGCGGCAGTCAGTACCTTCGGTGGGTGACCGGCTTCGGTAAGCAGTCTCGCTACTTCCGCTTTGATGCAATTTACCAGCAAGGCCCCTCCTACCGTAGAGCCCGGCGATACCGGTGTATCCAGATTCGGAATTTTTACCATGGCATCGCCCACGGGTGCACCGGTATCAAGCACCAGATCCGAAAAATCACCCAGCTTTTTGCCGTCAGGCCGTTTGCTGGTACTTTGTTCGGAATGCAGTTTGGTGAGCAAACCCACGACCTTGATGCCATTTTTCTGAAAAAGTTCGGCCATCTCCACGGGAACAACGTTCGTTCCACTGGACGAAATGACCAGTGCCGAATCCTGTTCGCTCAGGTCAAAATTTCGCAGGATACGGTCGGCCAAGCCCGAGACGTTTTCCAGAAACATGGCCTGGCGCTGTCCGTTGGCCCCCACCACCAGGTTATGAAACGTCAGCGACAGCTCGACAATCGGATTGAATCCCGGAAACGAACCGTACCGTGGCCACATCTCCTCAACCATGATGCGGCTATGCCCGGAGCCGAAGACGTGTACCATTCGCCCGGCCAGAATGCTATCGGCAAACCAACGCGCCGCCTGTGCAATACTCTTTTGTTGACTTTCAACTATGTCAATGATCTGTCGGCTTTTGTGTAAATATTCCTGGATAGGCGTCATGTCAATTTCTAAAATAGTATCGTTAACAATGTAAAAACCTACCAATTAGGCAAGTTCAAATTCAGCAATTTCGCACCACTCTTCTCTCTCATTTTTCGTGTGTATGCAAATGCAGTCAAATGAGTTGGATTTCACTATATCGAAGGGCTCTTTTCCAGCCAGTGTCGTTAAGTTTCCCTTTTCGTCTACTTCGTCTCCAAACGCTTCATCAAAGTTGATTTGATAGCACACAGAAATATAGATTTCAAATAAATCATTCCCATTTTTATCAAAAATCACTTGATCCGGAATCCGTTCCATATCTCTGAATTCATTGTCCTCACCACAGATAACAGAATTGTATCCATGCCAAGCCAGATCAAAAAGCAATATTTCATTTCCAGTTGCTGCATTTTCTGCGATGATTCGTGGTGGAACGTATACTTTTTCTTTTGATCCGAAATTTTTCCCAACAATCAAATTCGGATAAGCCGCATCCGGATGCAATTCTCCAAAATACTTGATACGAAATTTGGTTAACCCGTCCCTATCACAAAGCTTTTGAAGCCATTCAAATTCAAAAGGAGCATTACGATAATATCCATCTTTCAACTTTCTGTATCTTTCCAGTTCATCTTCTGTCAAAGACACAGTCATTCCTTTCAGATAATGAGGCTCGTATGCTTTGAAGCTATAACACATAACAAATCTGTTGCAAAAATTAAATTAATATTTCAGCCGCTGCAATGCAAAACCGGCGGCGCCAATGGCTCCGGCCATGTCACCAAAATGAGCTTGGACAATCATGGTTTGTTTGCCTCCGGGACGCCACTCGTATTTTTCCATGAAAACATTCAGCGGTTCAAACAACGCCTCATCGGCCAGGGTAATGCCGCCGGCCAGCACGATCAGCTCCGGCGAAAGGGCGTTGGCAATCGAGCTGAGTGCAACGGCCAGTTTCTGTACCGACGTCAACCAGACATACGTGGCCCAGTGGTCGCCTTTGCGGTAGGCTTCCACCAGTGCCCATGTCGAATCAAACACGCCACGGGAACGCCGCTGAATCGAGTAATTGCCCAACGCGTACTCCAGGCTTCCCACCATGCCGGTGATGCTGCTTTCCTCGTCGGTGGCATCTAGCGAGATGTGTCCCAGATGCCCGGCCATCTGCGAAAGCCCCTGGTACAATTGCCCGTTGATCAGAATGCCGCCCCCTACGCCGGTTCCTAGCGTCAGCAGCACTACATGCTGTTTACCTTTGGCAACGCCAAAGTTGGCTTCGGCCATCAGGGCCGAATGGGCGTCATTCAAAACCAGCGTTTTCACTCCCAGATAGTCCTGCCAGATAAAATTCTCCAGCCCCGGTAAACGGTTGGGCAGAAAGGCGATGGCGGTATTGTCGGTATTGGGCAAACCGGGAGCCGACATACCCACGACTTCCACTTTCGCTTGCAGGTAGTTTTGCAGGTAATCGACCATCTCTTTGACATTGGCACGCCAGTTTCCGTCCGGATCGTCTTTGGTCGGAATGTAGTGCTGCTTGATCACCTCGCCCGATTCGGTGATGATCAGCCCCTTGATGTTGGTACCTCCCAGATCAATGCCAATTGCGTACATGGGTTATTGATTTCGGAATTCGGAAGGCGGATTTCGGAATTAGAAATTCCGCCTTACATCCTTCGTTTGTAAATAATATCTTTTCAAATGTTTAAACAAACCTTATGCAGTGTGCAATAAATCCGAAATCCGCCTTCCGAATTCCGAAACTAAACTTGTCCTTCACTCACCGACCAGCCGCCGTCTACGGACAGAATCTGTCCGGTAGTGAACCGGGCATAGTCGGACATGAAATAGACCGCCGCGCCATCCAGGTCGTCGGGGCGGCCGATGCGGCCGCCATCCAGGGGCTGCTTGGTCGGAATGAACGACATGATTTTTTCGTCGGCAGTGGCCCGTTGCGACATGGGTGTTTCGATCAGACTCGGAAACAAGCCGTTGATACGGATGTTGTCTTTGGCATAATAGGCCGCCGTTGCTTTCACCAATCCGATGACTGCCGACTTGGCCGCTGCGTAAGCGTGGGTGGAGAAATACGTTACCGAAGGCGAAATTCCCAGGATAGACCCGATGTTCAGGATACTTCCTCCCGTGCCGCGTTCCAGAAACGTCTGTACCGCCGCCTGATTGGAGAGCATCAGCGAAGTCAGGTTCAGCTCAAAGGTTTTGTTCCAGCCTTCCAACGTGAGTTCGTGCAGGGGACCATCGCCAAACTTGCGGCCGCTGCCTCCAGCCACGTGATACAAGCCGTCAAAGCCACCCCACCGATTGATGCACAACCGAATCGCATCTTTAGCCAGGTCGGGTTGGGTTGCATCACCCGCCAACGCCACGCAAGCTTCCCCAAGCTGGGCCTCGGCCGCTTCGCAGCTTTCCTGATTGCGGCCAACCACCGTTACCCGGGCCCCATTCTGTACAAACGCCTGTGCCGCCGACAGGCCCATTCCCGTAGTACCTCCGATAATAACGATCCTCTTATCTATAAGCCAGGACATGAGTTGTGTAATTCGAAAGTTAAATGGTTTGCTTTCCGGCTCTATTTTACACTTTTTTAGATATAATTTGCATTATCTGTTGAATTTGTTTGGTTCTTCTTCAACAACCTTTTGGATACAGCTCCCATTTTCGACATTTTTCAAGCATTTTAGTGCCATTATGTCTTGCTATTTAGGAAAAGTCGACATAACACTGCCTTTTTGACGCTAAAAACGGGCTCAAAAGTTCATTTTTGAGCAATGGTATACAAGTTGATTCTATGAAAGCGGAACCGACGATACAACGGTTGCAACCAAACGAAAAACCCATTTACCTTCATAACTAAAACTTGTAAAACTATGGCACTTGTCAGATTCAATCAACCTGCTAGCGTGTTTCCTTACCGCAATTTGTTAAATGACCTGTTAAACGATTTCAACACATCGGTTGGTCAGGATTACCGTTCGAATGTACCCGCTGTGAATGTTCACGAAAGCGAAACCGGCTATACGTTGGAAGTAGCTGCCCCAGGTTTGCAAAAAGAGCATTTCCATATCAACCTGGATGGTCGTGTCTTGAGCATTTCTGCGGAACAGAAAGAAGAGAAGAAAGAAGAAAACGGCAAATGGACACGCAAAGAATTCAGCTACAGCTCATTCAAACGCGTCTTCACATTGCCCGAAAATGTAAACGAAAACAGTATCGAAGCCAGGTACGAAAACGGCATCCTGACCGTAAGCGTACCCAAAGCTGAGGAAGTAAAACCGAAACAAATTGAGATCAGATAATTGTTTCATTTAATGCATGTGCAACCTTATGGGGTTTTCCTAACCTCATAAGGTTTTGTTTTGTCAGGGATGCACTGTAAAAATTGTCATTTGTTTCTACCGTCTGTCACAAAATAGCAGGTTTTGCCAACCAAAAAGATACTATTTTAGTTGTACTGATACATTGCTGAGTGGAGATTCTAAACAAGTGTTAACCTTAGTTAAAATGTGTTAAAAAACACTGACAGCGCAATTTGATGCGCATGGAATTTGTTAATATAGCATTACGAAAACTTTGTATAACAAAACTCGAAAGTCACAAAAATGAAAAAAGTATTTAATGCAGAATCTGCAAAAATCTTTGTTGCTGCCATTTTGGGCAGCATGCTGACACTGGGTGGGTTTGCGTGCTTTAATCGGGAAGATAACAAGCCGGTGTTTATTGAAAAAGCCGCTGACTTCTATCATAAGACATCCGTTATCGCAGGCACCGAAAATCCACAGGGCGACTTTTCGGCCGCCGCTGAAGCGGTAATCCCGGCTGTAGTAAACATTCGTTCGACAACTGGCACCCAGATTGCACGTGGGGAAAACCGCAACGACAATGGCGACGAAGGCATGGATCCCTTCGAAGAATTCTTTGGTCGCCGGTTCCGTGATTTTGAAATGCGTCCCCGCGACCGTGGCCCACAGAAAGGCTCCGGCTCGGGCGTGATTGTCAGTGCGGATGGTTACATTGTTACCAACAACCACGTAGTGGAAAATGCCGACGAGCTGGAAGTCTTCCTCAGCGACAAACGATCATACAAAGCCAAGGTAATCGGCACCGACCCGAATACAGACCTGGCTCTGGTGAAAATCAATGCGACCAACCTGCCCAAACTGGCATTTGCCAATTCAGACAATGTAAAAATCGGCTCGTGGGCGATGGCAGTTGGTTTTCCGCTGCAACTGGAGTCTACCGTAACGGCGGGTATCGTGAGTGCCAAAGGCCGTAGCATTGGCATTTTGCAAGGTGCCGAAGGTGCCAATCGGGTGCCGGTAGAATCGTTTATTCAAACCGATGCAGCCATCAACCCTGGCAACAGTGGCGGGGCGCTGGTCAATCTGAACGGCGACCTGATTGGTATCAACACAGCCATTGCCTCTCCAACCGGCACGTATGCAGGGTATGGTTTTGCGATCCCGTCTAACCTGGTAAGCAAAGTGATCGAAGATATTCTGAAATTCGGTTCGGTGCAGCAGGCGTATCTGGGTGTGGTGCTGGGTCAGGTAGATAACGATGCCATTGAGAAAAACGGCTTGAAAGTACAATCAGGCGTATTTCTGGACAGCCTGGTTACCGGCGGTTCTGCTGCCTCGGCCGGTTTGAAAGAGAACGATGTGGTTCTGAAAATCGACAATACGCCTATCGGAACCATTGCCGACATCAAGGAGAAAATTGCCCGCCACCGTCCGGGAGATGTGATCAATGTACTCGTTAACCGGAAAGGTACCGAAACGACCGTCCGCGTGCCGCTGAAAGGCTTGAGCAACAACGCAACTGTGGTGAAAAGAGAACGCAGTGAAGCGGTAGATGCCCTGGGTGTAGAATTTTCTAACCTGAATGCGGATGAGAAGAAGAAAGCAGGCGTGGAATACGGGGTGAAGGTGGCTTCCACGTACAACGGCAAACTGCGCGAAGCGGGTGTTCGTCCGGGCTTTATCATTACCAAAGTAAACAACCAACCCGTTAAATCGGTGGAAGAACTGATGAAAGCCATTGACAAAGCCGATGATACGGTTTACCTGATGGGCAAATATCCCAACAGTTCTCAAAAGCTGATCTACGGATTCGAAAAATAATATCTTTTTTAGTACCTTTGAAGCCTCTGTTCGTTTCGGGCAGAGGCTTTTTTCAAACCAGCATTTTATGAAAAAGCTTTCGAACCGACAACTGAAATTTCTGCTCATTGCGGGTCCTACGGCAGTGTTTATGGCCATTTACATACTGATCAGTGTGTTATTTGTCAATACTACCGACAGGCACCTGCTTACTACCAACCGTGAAATGAAACAATACCATGTGGGCACGTACCACAAGGTGATTAACTTTTTGCATGAAAAAATGCTTTTTGTCACCGATCGGAAGCCCAAGCCCCACATTACCCACTCCGTATTCAGCACTCCGGACACTACCCAAACGAATGTAATCAAGCCTACCAGCCAGAAAAAATATTAAGACGTGCTTTCTGGAAATCCTCATGCAACCTTTTGCACAAACCGGGCGTCATGGCAGCAAACGCGATCTTGTATGAGAGTAACCAACTGCCTGCTTTATCTTGTTGTCCTTGGCATTTGCGGAAATTGCAACGAAAAAAGCCCGGAACTTTGCCTGGAACGGCCGAAGGAAGACTGTGGCTGTTACACCAACTACCTTCCGGTTTGCGGATGCAACGAAAAAACGTATTCCAATGCCTGCCAGGCTGAATGCAACGGCATTACCCGCTTCACCGAAGGCACCTGCCCGGATAAAAAATAGTATCCTCGCCAAACCCAGAACTTCCCTATTCCAACTCGGCCAGTTGTTGCTTTTGGGCCTTGGGTAGCGACTGCACCACCAGGTCATAGGAATGATCGATCCATTCCTGCAACTGACGGTCGGTTACCGAGCCGTCGGCCACCACCGTGTTCCAGTGTTTTTTGTTCATGTGGTAGCCGGGTTGCACGCATGGGAACTGTTCGCGCAACTCAAGGGCCTTTTCGGGATTGCATTTGAGATTAAACGAAAGGGGCTGGTCATCAAAACTGGTGAGTGCAAATATCTTGTCTGCTACTTTGAAGACCAAAGTAGTCTCACCGAATGGCATGGACTCAGTTACGCCTTTTTTGGAAAGGCAAAAATCTCGCAACGATTCAAGGGTCATAGAACAGGAAAATAGTCGTCAGAAGCCAGTGAGCCGATCATTCTGAACACACCCTCCAACGACTACTTTCCAACTACTAACGACGACTCAGAAATTACATAAATACTTTCTTGATGAGCAGAAATACCAGCGCGGCCAAAAACATCAACATGGAAATCTTGTTGATGCCATGCATCATGCGCAGGTTGAAATTCGGACGGTTGTTGGGATCTTTCTTCCGAAACCAATACGACACTACCGGACTCAGATCGAGCAAATGCTTCAGACGATTCATAAGATAGTTATGAGAAGATGAAAGATGTTCTGAAAAGTAGAACCTGCTGTACATGCAAAAGGTTCAGGTAAATGTAGGCGTTCCTGCGGAGAAGTACAAAATACGCCGTTTAAAATTAGCCCGCTCGAAAACCCATCCTGAGAAACGTAGCCATTGAACCATCATACTGAACCTAATGCAACACCTCGGCCGGGACTTCTTTAAACTCAAAATCAGGCCTGGACGTAAGTTTATAAAACCGCATCAGCAGCAAAAATGCAGATACCGTCAAGCCCAGGAATAACCCGTACCAAACGCCCTGAATATCCAGTCCCAACGGAAAGGCAAATAGGTACGCCACTGGCAAGCCGATTACCCAATACGCCACCAAGGTAATGTAGGTAGGTACGTTGACGTCGGCAATACCCCGCAAAACTCCCAGTCCGGCTACTTGCAGGCCATCGGACAACTGAAAAAAACCGGCAATGATCACCAGCGAGGCCGTCATGGTTACCAGTTCGGTTTCAGATGTATACAAATGCGTCAAAGGTACCGACAAGCTCAAAAACAACAAACACGTCAGGCCCATGAATGCGCCAATCATTACGATAGCCATGGTTCCGGCCCGCACAATGCCCGTTCGGCTGCGCATCCCGACGGCCTGCCCCACCCGTATCGCACCTGCTGACGACAATCCCGCCGATACCATATAGGTAACCGAAGCCATATTGATGGCAATGCCATGCGCAGCCTGCTGCAAGGTTCCCAGCCAGCCAGCGAAAACCACTGCCGAGTTAAAGGCGCCAATTTCAAAAAAGAGCTGCAACCCGCCGGGCAATCCCAGCCGAACGATCTTGACAACCAGAGGCCGCAACGGTTCGGAATACGAGACTCGCGTAAAAGGCCGAAAAATAGCATCTTTGAAGATATAAAAAGCCAGCCCTGCCGCCATGGCTATACGTGAAATGAGTGTAGCCACACCCGCACCATTGAGCCCCCAGGCCGGTGCACCCAGTTTCCCGTAAATCAGTACCCAGTTCAGGAATACGTTCAGCAGCAGTCCACCGATGGTAATGATCATGGTCACCCGCGTAAACGACAATCCGTCAGTAAATTGGCGCAATGCGGTAAAGAGCAGCATTGGTATGGCCGACAGCGCGATGATGTACGCGTACGCCGGGCCCAATGCCAGCACCTCGGGCATGGGTTTGAACCACTGAAAATGTGAAGCCAGAAAGCCAAAGACAATCGCAATAAAAACACCCCAGCCCAATCCCAGAATCAGCCCGGTGTCCAGCAGCCGGCGACATTCCCTATAATTCAGTTGTGTGCGGGCCGTAGCTGTTTGCGGACTGATCACCATCATCGATCCTACACCCAGAATGGAGACAAGCCAGAAGGTAGAGTTGACAAAAGTAGCTGCAGCAATAGGAGCCGCCCCAAGTTTGCCAACCTGCATGGTATCCGCTACGCCCATAAGCACCAGGCCCAGTTGCCCGATAATAATGGGCAACCCAAGCGTCACCGTAGCTTTCAGTTCGCTCTGGTACGATTTGAGAGTATGCGATAGAGACATATTAAAAAAATTACATTCGGAAGAACATCACAACACAGACGTCCACAAATTAAGTTCCTTCCACACCCCGGATTGAGGAACTATCCTTGCTGGAAATTCACCTGTTTCCAAGCGTATTAAAAATATACAAAATAATTTTAAAATTTTCAGGAATCACAATCGACTATCTGTCAGCCTGCCTTAAGCATCTGCATCTTACTCTAAAATAATCCGTTAGGCAAAAGTCGTATTTTTTCTACTAGCCTTCCTGCCGGTCCTCTCAGGGCCGGTAGCAATCCATCCTTTTTACCTGTTTTCCGTAAAGGTATCCCACAGGCATACTTTTTTCGGGTAGCGAGGCAGCGTCAGTTTTTTCGGGGAATTTTTTATGTCACTTTGCCTAAGTGCTTTTGCTTCGGACCATACAACCAGCTTTTAATGAATCGAATCGATCAACTTGATGGCCTACGTGGCCTGTTTATCATCCTGATTACCATCAATCACATCGAAAGTCCCTTGACCGCTTTCACGTACCAGCCGTTGGGATATGTCTCTGCGGCCGAAGGGTTTGTTTTCCTGTCAGGTTTGGTGGCCGGGCTCGTATACTACAGACGTTTGGAAACCAGGGGGTTTACCAAAGCTTTCAAAAATGCATTCAAACGGGTCCGCACCATATACAAATATCACGTACTCGCGTTGCTTGTTGTGTGTGTTGTCGGCTATGTTTCGGTAATCCACCAGGAATTCTGGGCAAAACTACTGGCCGGATTTCTGCAGGATCCGGTTCAGGCCTTTACGCTGGGTTTGCTTCTGCTCTACCAACCCGACTTCTTCGACATCCTGCCCATGTATTGCATTTTTCTGATAGCCCTGCCTTTCCTGTTGTACCAGTTCCGGCAAAATCGTAGCCGCTGGGTACTAACCGGCAGCGTTCTGCTATGGATCATAAGCCAGATAGGCCTGGGGTTGAGTTACAAAGCAACCTACCATGCCCAGCGCATTTTGCCTACGGTCGAATTCAGCTACATGGATATTTTTGCGTGGCAATTGCTGTTTGTGGCGGGTGCGTACATCGCTTACCGGCGGGCCAGCGGCAATGAGATCCGTCTGCCTAGGTATTGTGCATGGATCAGCGTACTGGTGGTGGGGCTGTTGACACTGAACCGGTTTCACTTGCTGGGCACAACCGATGATCTGTGGTGGAACCTGATTGACAAGCACCGGCTCGGACCGCTGCGCGTTCTCAACTTTGCGGCATTGATTGTGCTGTTTCAGTTTCTGATGCAATCGTACCGGTCATTGTTTGCGCAGCCATGGCTGGTCATTCTCGGAAAACATTCCCTGCAAGTGTTCTCCTTGCATATCATCCTGATATTCCTGCTGCTACCCTTGGTGGCTTTGTATACTGACAATAACCCCATGGCCTACGTTGCCTTTGCCGGATTTGTGCTTCTGTGCCTGTATGTGGTAGCCTGGAGCCGCGAACGTATCAAGCAGGCCAAAAAACACCCGGCTATGGCCTAGTTCGGGTTGAAAGAGGATAAAAATAGTATCTTTTCCAAAACCAAACCTCCGCTTCAGGAGGCTTTGGTTTTCTGTTCATGCGCATCACGCAGCAGGCGGTTAGCAAACAGGAACTCCTGCAACTCAGGTGAGTCGGTTTCGGTAATCACCTGGCTGTTACCCTGCCAGAGCTTGCGGCCTTTGTGGATGTACATGATGTATTCGCCGATGGTCATCACGGAATTCATGTCATGGGTCACCACGATGGTTGTAATTTTATATTCATCCGTAATCTCGGCAATCAGTTCGTCAATTTTGATGGCCGTCAGCGGATCAAGGCCTGAGTTTGGCTCATCGCAAAACAAATACCTGGGATTGAGCACGATGGCCCGTGCAATGCCTACCCTTTTCTGCATGCCACCGCTGATCTCGGAAGGCATTCGGCTGTTGACGTTTTCCAATCCCACGCGTTTCAAACAAAAATTCACCCGGTCCATCTTTTCGTCCCTGGGCATTTCGGTGAGCATATCGAGCGGAAACATCACATTGGCTTCCACGTTTTTGGAGTCAAACAAGGCGTTGCCCTGAAACAGCATTCCGATCTCGCGCCGGATGGCACGCTTGGTATCGGTATCACCGCTGATAAAGTCACGGCCGTCGTACAGTACCTGTCCGGTATCCGGTTGGATCAAGCCCACAATGCACTTGAGCAATACCGACTTCCCGTGACCGCTCTGTCCGATAATCAGGCTGGTATTGCTGTCTTCAAAGCGAGCATTGATGTTTTCCAACACCACTTTTTCGCCAAAGGTCTTGGATATATTTACAACTTCTATCATGATCTACAATTTTGGATGATTGAATGAGTGAATGACAGAAGAGAAAATAGCATCGCCGAAAAACGCGCACCCTATTCATTCTGTCACGTATGCATTCAACAATAATTACAGCAGCAGCTGAGCCAGCAGGTAGTCGGCCAGCAATACGGCAATACAGCTGTTGGTTACGGCTTTGGTGCTCGACTGGCCCACCTCCAGGGCACCGCCGCGGGTGTAATAGCCCTGAAAAGCCGAAATCGAAGAAATCAAAAAAGCAAACGCAAAGGATTTGACCAATGCAAACCGTACGTTTGCCGGGTTGAAATCGGCCCGAATGCCGTAAATGTACTCCGATTGTGTTACCATACCCGTCAGTGTACTGGAAAGGTACCCGCCGTAAATGGACAGGAAGGAAGCCAGAATAACCAGCATCGGAAAGGTAATTACCGCCGCTATGATTTTGGGCAGCACCAGGTAGCTGGCCGAATTAATCCCCATAACTTCCAGCGCGTCAATCTGTTCGGTAATGCGCATGGTCCCCAGCCCGCCGGCAATGTTGGAACCCACTTTGCCCGAAAGCACGATGCAAATAACGGTAGGGGCAAGTTCGAGAATGGTTGTGTCACGCACCAGGACGCCCACAATGGTCATCGGAATCAGCGGACTCACCAGGTTATAGACCGTTTGCAGGGCCGTTACCGCACCAATAAACGTCGATACAATCACCACAATAAACACGGAGTCAATGCCGATGAGCATACATTCGTCGAGCACACGCGAGACATAGACGCCGAATTTCTCACGGTTCCGAAACATGGTAGAAATAAACAGGCAATACTTTCCGAATTGTTCGAGTAAAAACATAAATTAAGGTGCGAAATACAAGTAATGAAGTACGTCAGAGCTGGCAACAGGCTTCCGGTTTACGGAAGAAACCTGTGTTTACTCGCAAAAAAATAGTATCCCTGCCTGTCGACAGACAGGCTTTCAAAAGGCAAAACCGGCGGCCAGTACTCTGGTATGCATAAAAAGGCTTCGGAAAAGATTCGTATCCGGGCGACTAAAATACACTTTTTATCCTTCTCTTTTTCCGCAACAACCGATTATTGAATATTTTAACAAAAGAATGCAGAGAAAATAACAAAAACAATGCAGAACAGTTTTACAACTCACATCGGTAAAAGATTTGGTATTTCCGGTGGTGGGCGTGCACAGCAACAGCCAAACCTGTTCCTTGACAGCTCTATCCGAACGTGAAGTTGCAAACCGTGAACTGAACTAGTAACTTTTCAACTCCAAAAACCCTTACATTCTGCACATTGCATCTATGAATAAACTTATTGTTGTTACGGGCGGTAGCAAAGGCATTGGAAAATCCATTGTCTGGAAATTTGCCGAAAGCGGATTTGACGTTGTTACCTGTGCCCGCCAGAAAAAAGATTTGCTGTTGCTCCAGGGCGAATTCGAAATCCGGTTTCCCAAGCAACGCCTGTTGTGGCAGTCGGTTGATCTGTCCAAAAAGACCAACGTCACCCAGTTTGTGGAGTTTATCAACTGGCTCAACCGGCCGGTTGACGTGCTGGTCAACAATACCGGTTTTTTTGTGCCTGGTCAGATTCACAACGAACCCGAAGGCACGCTGGAAGCCCAGATCGAGGCCAATTTATATTCGGCATATTACCTCACGCGCGCCCTGGTTCCGGATATGATCCGGCGTGCCGACGGCCATATTTTCAATATGTGTTCCATTGCCAGCATTATGGCCTACCCCAATGGCGGATCGTACAGCATCAGCAAGTTTGCCCTGTACGGCATGACTAAAGTCTTACGCGAGGAGATGAAAGACAAAGGCATCCGGGTCACGGCAGTGCTGCCCGGCGCCACACTGACAGCCAGTTGGGAAGGCACCTCGCTCCCACCCGACCGGTTCATGAAACCCGAAGACGTAGCCGAAGCCATTTACACGGCGCATGCGATTTCTAAAAATACCGTCATTGAAGAATTAATTCTCCGCCCACAACTGGGAGACATCAATTAATTCGGAATTGGGAATGCGGATTCTCATATTTTGAGTAATGCTTTTTCATTCCGCATTCGACATTCCCAATTCCGAATTTACCATTGCCTTTACTGCTGCGGATTGGTTGCCCATACGGAGGCCTCGGTGATAAAGCCCCGGTCGTTCATTTGCAGCATGCTAAGGATGGTGTGGGCAATTTCAATGGCCTCCAGCTTGGTGGGGTTGTGCGGACGAACGTCACGACCCGAGTTGGCGGCGAAGTTGGTCTGCACCTCGCTCGGATTGACCAGCATCACGCGGATGTTGTGTTTGCGCAGCTCGTGCCGCCAGCACTCAGTCATTCCTTTCAGAGCAAACTTGGTTGCCACGTATGCTGTTCCGCCCGCAAATCCGTTGAGCCCGGCAGTCGACGAAATGTTGACAATATTTCCGTAATTCATAGCAATGAAATGTCGGCTACTTTCGCGACCCGCCATCATGGCTCCTACCACATTGGTAGCCAGCAGTTCCTGAAACTGCTCGGTCGACAAGTCGGTCAGCATCGAAAAGTAGCCGTAAGCCGCGTTGTTGATCAGCACATTATAATCGCCAAACTCGCGGATCACCGTCTCAACAATACGTTTGACATCATCCTCACGGCTCACATCGCCGGTAATCGGAAACGCCCCCGACTCTTTGGCGGCTTCGCGCAGACGGGTTTCGTCGCGGCCACAGATGGCCACCTGAGCACCCTGCAACACCAGTTGCTTGGCAGTCTCCAGCCCAATGCCTGAGCTGCCTCCGGTAATCAATACTTTTGCAGTTGAAAGATTCATAGATTTGTGTAAAAAAGGTTGGATTCGTGTTCCGGAAAAATAGTATCTTTAATCTTGACAAAAGGTCCGCCTGGCGGCCGGATACCCGAACAACGTTTCGCTTGCCCGCCGGGTCATTTGTGAAGGTATCATTTTTTTAATTGTTTTCAGAAACCAGCATTGACTGCCCCATAACTGTTTGTCCATGCCTAAAAATAGTATCTCCCGAAAAGACAAAACCCTTATGAAAAATCCTTATTCCCAGCAACAACGCAAAACAGCCTTGCTGGTTCTCATCGTCTTGTTGTTTCTGTTTCTGCTTTATGCGTTGCGGGGTTTTGTCACTTCTTTTTTCGGAGCTTTGATCATTTACACCTTGTTCCGGCCATGGCACATCCGGCTCGTAGAAAAACGCAAATGGCGGCCTTCGTTGAGTTCAACCCTGATTCTAGTCGTTTCGTTCCTGCTGATTATCCTGCCTATTGCCGTCATTGTGTACCAGGTGACCAATCAGGTAATCCAATTGGGCCGCGACCCTCATATTTTCACCGGGATTGTTTCCAAGGTCCAGCACTATCCGCTTTACCAGAAATACGTAGATCCTAATTTCCTGCAAACCCAACTAAGCCGCATCGGGCAGTATGCACTGGGCATTTTCAGTACCACCCTCAACGGGCTGGCCAATAGCGTGGCCACCATCGGTGTGATGTACCTGGTGCTGTACTTTATGTTTGCCAACTACCGCACCATGGAAGAATGGACCTTCCGGTATCTGCCTTTCAGCAACAAGAACTCGTACCAATATGCCGACGAACTGCGGAACATTACCTACAGCAACGTCATCGGTTCGGGAATTATTGCCACTATTCAGGGCATCCTGGTAGGCGTCGGATTCTGGATATTCGGTATTCCGCAACCTTTGTTTTATGGCCTTATCGCCATCTTTGCGTCGTTCATACCCGTCATTGGTTCGGCACTTATTTTTGTACCGGGCAGCATTTATGCGTTTGTCACTGGCCATACCGGCAGCGGCATCGGTTTGCTGCTGTGGGGATTTGTACTGGTTGCCAACAGTGACAATGTGTTGCGGATGGTGCTGAACAAACGCATGGGCGACACGCACCCGCTGATCACGTTTCTGGGAATCATTGTGGGATTGCCGCTGTTCGGCTTGACGGGTCTGGTGATTGGCCCATTGATGCTTTCCTTTTTTGCCTTGTCGGTTCAGATGTACACCACCAACTACCTCACGCCGCCCAAAGCCGTGGATTCTGTCACAACCAAGGAAGAAAAAGAACAGGAAACGGTTGCGCAACCGGCTGAGCCTGCGACCAAATAGTATCTTTACGACCGGCAAAACCTATAGACACAGGCATATTTTTTTAATGAACTAGTTGTGCTCATTAAAAAAACAGCTCCATGTACACCAACTTCCCGAAATCAGACCTGTATCCGCTAATGAATAGCAATGCGCCGATTGATCCGGTTCCCAATCCACCCAACGAGCCGATGAATCCGCCTATTCCGCCCGATAATCCGATCCCGTCAGAACCGCCCACGCCGTTGCAACCGCAGCCCCCGGTATACGATCCGTCACCACAGGAAATTCCGCCGCCGACGGTACCGCCCGTAACGCCGCCTTCGCCTAGTCCCACCCCCACACCTACTCCCCAACCGAACATGTGACTGGTTCGAATCAGAATCCGCAGGATCTACAGGTTTGCCAGCTATGCCGACCTGCCTGTGTTTCCTCCGGTAAAACTGGTTCGAAACACTTGTTTTATTTTGTCTCGGTAGCGGCCATGGCGTGGCATTCTTCGGCGCAACGACGGCACGCTTCGGCACAAACGCGGCAATGATCATGCATGGAGGCGTGTTTTTCGCACTCCTGTGCACAGGCTTCGCAAATCTGTGCACAAAGGGTGCATATGTCGGTAGCAAATTCGCTGGACCGCGACATGAAGTCAACAGCCGTGAAACACATCCGCGCGCAGTCCATATCCAACCGGATGCACCGGGTCAGCATTTGCACGTGGTCTTCTTGCAAGCATGCCTGCGCACAGGCATCGCAAATGGCGGCGCATTCAAGACAAGCTGCCAGACAGCTCTGGTAGTGTGGATTGATCAATGAATCCAATGGGTTGTTTTGTTGGCCTAACATATGTTCGTGTGTTTAAGTTGAAAAAAGCGGCATCCGCTGCTATACAATTGCATGGAGGTGCCAAAAAACCATGCCTGTAAACGATAGATAACTGATACTGAGCTCATTTCATTGGAGACAATCATCCGCAGAACCCGGCACATGTTCACCAATGGCAGAGCAGTATGCGGAAAGGCGTTTTGCTTTTTTTTGTTGATTTTTCCTCCGTTCTTGTAAACTAAAGTTACCGGATACCCAAAGCAAACCGTCCGATACGCACGTATCGAACAGCCGGGTTTTTGCTTTCATCCGGATACTATTTTCAATCGGAAACGATTTGTCAAAAGTCATCACTCTAAAACCGCATTTTCACGTATGTCATTTCAAGGAAAAACTGTATTCATAACAGGTGCCAGTCGCGGCATCGGTCACGCCATTGGCCTGCGGCTGGCCCGTGAAGGAGCCAACATTGTGGTAGCAGCCAAAACCAAAGACCCGCATCCGAAGCTTCCCGGCACCATTTACACCGCCGCCGAAGACATGGAACGCGCCGGTGGCAAAGCACTGCCGCTGGTAGTGGACATCCGGTTTGAAGATCAGGTGAAGGAGGCGGTTGAAAAAACGGTGAAGGCCTTCGGCGGCATTGACATCCTGATCAACAACGCCAGTGCCATCAGCCTGACGGGTACGCTGGAGACCGACCTGAAACGCTACGACCTGATGCAGCAAATCAATACACGGGGCACGTTTGTGTGTTCGCAGGCTTGCCTGCCGCATTTGCTGAAAGCCGAAAACCCGCATGTATTAAACCTATCACCACCTCTGAACATGGAAACACGCTGGTTTGCCCCACATGTCGCGTATACCATTGCCAAATACGGCATGAGCCTGTGCGTGCTGGGCATGGCCGGTGAGTTCAAGGGAAAAGTGGCATTCAATGCGTTATGGCCACGCACCAGCATTGCCACCTCGGCAGTGTCGAACATTCTGGGGGGAGATGAGATGGTCAAACACAGCCGTAAACCCGAAATCATTGCCGATGCCGCGTATTACATTCTGCAACGGGATGCCAAAACCACCACTGGCAACTTCTTTATTGACGACGAAGTGCTGGCCACCGAAGGCATTACGGACCTGTCGGCTTACAATGTGACGCCGGGCATGAAGCCGGAAGAACTGATCCAGGATTTCTTTATCTGATAGAACCGAAAAAATAGTATCTTTCCAATCATCCAAACCCCTGCCTTCACAGGCGGGGGTTTGTGTTTCTCTTATCAACCAGCCAAATTCAAAATGAAAGCCAGATGTATCTTCTTCACTACACTGCTTGTGTGTGTTTGTATCCTCTCCGCACAAAGCCAAAAGACCGACATCATGCTGTTGGGCTCAGACCATCTCGCCCAGGTCTACAGAAGTGAGCATCCCCATACGGATGTATTGCGTCCTCAGCGTCAAAGCGAAATCAAGGCATTTGTAGCGTCAGTCATCCGTTACCATCCGGACATGATCATGGTGGAAGTGTTACCGGAACGCCAGCATGAAATCGACAGTTTGTATGTGCTTTATGTCCAGGACAAAATCAAACTTGAGGATTTGGAAAACGGCAGAAGCGAAGTGTACCAATTGGCTTTTCGAATGGCCAAGCAACTACAATTACCCAGGATATATTGTGTCAATGCTCCGGGCGGCACGTCCCAAAGCATTCTGGACAATGGAGAAAACATATCACTGTACAAAGAAGAAGGACTTGCTGTACGAGCAATAGTGCTCGAAAAAATGAAGGTGTTGCAGGAAAACACCTTATCCTTCAAAGAATATCTGTTCTTTTTAAATCAACCGGATACCTACAACAAGGTTTATCGTTTGCGATACATCACTCCGGCAAGGGTAACCAACGGAACATTCAAGAATCCGGATGCCATGATCGACACGGCATTCATTGATCACAAATACATCGGGGCAGAACTTACCTCGATTTTCAAAAACAGGGATTATAAAATCTACTCAAACATTGTGACCAATCAACTGAAAACGAAAGCGAAAAGAATGTTACTGATTATTGGTGCCGCCCATCTTGGCTCATTGAAAAGCATCTTCCGTGACGATGATGAATACAGCTTGGTGGATACCAACAAGTACCTGCGAAAATGACTTTGCGTAACAATGCAGATTAGTTACCTGCGCGTTTATAACAGAAGGCATATAAATATACACCTAAATACCTGTTGCTGAATCGAATACAACAGAAGCCTTCCTCTTTTGAAAGGATGCTATTTTCCCACAACAGTATCCTTTCAAAAGCTTTTTTTAAAATTTTGAAAATTTTTCAATTATTTTTTTGCTGCGCAAATAGGCTGCGCAGGAGCCCTCCACCTTTGTAGCATCAAATGCAGGTCAAGAATAAGTTACTTCACACTCTCTTCCAAAGAATCAACTTTTTCAATTACCGTATTTGTAACGAAGCAGTAGCTCAGAGGTAGAGCAGCGTAAAGTCTTACGATTACCACATGGGTTTACAAAATTTTAAATGATGAGTTGTGTGTAACACATCATTGATTCCATTGGTCTTGTGCTGGTCAAGTAATACTTACTTCCTAGCCTGTCACGCCGCGGGTCGTGGGTTCGAATCCCACCTGCTTCGCAAAAATCAAGGTCAAGTATAACTTACTTCTCACTACTCGATTGTAACCAGTTATTCAATTACCTTGAATCTATTTTAAACAAAGCAATACCAAAGAGTAAACGAATTTATTACGTGTGAGACATTGAGAAAGAAAACGGCTGGTAAAAGTGCCACGCTATATTGTATTTGGTGATGTGATCACAAGGCAGGTTTTTTAGTTTCGAATCCTACTATTTCACAGTTACATACCGAAGCAGTAGCTCAGCGGTAGAGCGTTAGACTTTTCAGCTTTGAAATTATCAGCAAAAGGTCAATTAAGGCTTACTTCTCTCTAGGGATCTAAAGGTCGCTGGTTCGAATCCAGCCTGCTTCACCCTCAGGTCAAGCGTTGCTTACTTCTTTTTTTGGTAAAAAACAGCAACTCAATTATCTGATTATTACTTTACTACAACTATGAAAAATCTGTTACACGTGAGCCTGCGTCAAAAGGCGGTTTTTATCCCTCAATCAGCATTGGTTGCTGACAACCAGCCTATCAACGGACATACATCCGTACTGGTAGCCAACCTGGCAAAGCTGGGTTATGGCGTGACCGAGCCATTGCTACACGCCCTGAACCGCACGACTCCGGCGTTCAAAGTATCGATGCTGGAACAGTTCCGTACCATTATGGGCGTGAACAAAAACTGGACGCCACTGGTGAAAGGCTGGGATACGCCTACCGGTGAAACGGTAGTGGACCATATCATTACCTTTTTTGTCAATATGTTTCAAGGCAAAGGTACCACCTTGCCTTGCGGACACATCATTCCGGCTAATACCTTTCCGTTAGAACGTTACAATGGCTGTCCGTTCTGCGGAACGCCGTTTGAGTTTGGTAAAATTGAAAAAGAGGGACAAGGAAGCAAGCTTAAAATTTTGGAATTGTGGACCGAAAAGGAAGTCAACCAATTCTTTGAAGATTTGCTTACGTCCAAAACCGCCCTGGATGCTACGCAGATTGACAGCCTGAAAATCCTGTTGGCTGCCTTGCCGTTGCCAGATGTTTCCATCGGCATGAAAGAAACGCTGATGACGGTAGTGGATATATGCATCGAGCAAAACCAGCCCGAAAAGGCACAGGCGTTGTTTACTTCGCCTACCGATATTTTGCGGTACCTGTGGTACAAGCATACGGGATTTTTGCAGATCATTGAGCCGAAAACCTTGATCAAACGCAGCAAAAACAACCATCGGCACATTGGGCTAGGTCAGGGTGAAAGTGCAAAAGCAAAACTAGCGGCCACTACTGACCTGAAACTGAAATACAACCGCAAGGAGAGCCAGATGGTAGCCCGCTGGCTGAACAATCTGCCAATGGATGCCGAGAAAATGTGCGAGATGATGCATCCGAAACGCGGGATGTGGATTCGGTTTATCCGCGCCTTGCGTTTGGCTGAATACAGCAAACGTGCCGGATTTGAAAAATTGCGTGAAGTATTGGATGTATTCTATAACCAGGTGTACGAAGTGTGGCAGGGACGTGTCAATCATTATCGCCTTCGCCTGGATACCGACCAAACACTGGCGTTGTTAAAGCAACGTCCGGGATTGTTTGCCCGTTCGCTGTTTGCCAACATGTTATGGTTCGGTGCCGAACCGGTAACGGCTGCTTTTACAGAAGTGATTGACAAAGTACCGGCGCGCCTGGTATTTACGCTGAACATGTATGCCGAAAATTACTTTACCAAAGGACAAGCCCGCGTGGTAAAACCGCTGGGCGGAATCAGCAAAAATGTACCGGCAAATACACTTCTGCCCTTATATGACGATACCCAACTGGATGCGATGAAAGAGTCAGTTGCCAGCCTGTGCCTGGTGGCGATGGAAAAACGCTTTGCGGCCATTGGGACCAAAAACCGGACCATCTACATTGATCCCATGTTGTTTAAAATGCCTGTTTCCATCGGTGACCGTAGCGACAGCGTACAGGATTTGCCGTCGGCCCTGATGGGTACCCGCTTTGGTATCGAAGGTGACACAGTACGTTTGTTCATGCAGTGGGGTAATGGCTTGCCTGCCCAACATATGGATATGGACTTGAGTTGTCACATTGCCTATGCCGATAAAATGGATTATTGTTCGTATGGCAATCTGGTGACAACCGGCTGCAAACACAGCGGTGATATTCGCAGCATTCCAAACAATGTTGGAACGGCTGAATACATTGAAATCAACGTAAACGAAATGCGCAAAGCGCAGGCTAAGTATGTAACTTTTACCTGCAATGCGTACAGCAACGGTGCCATTACTCCGAACCTGGTGGTAGGCTGGATGAATAGCAAGCATCCGATGCATATCTCCGAAAAAACGGGGGTGGCGTATGATCCATCGTGTGTACAACATCAGGTGCGAGTAACCAATAGCCTGGCCAAAGGATTGGTGTTTGGTGTGCTGGATGTAGCCGCCAAGGAAGTGGTATGGCTGGAAATGCCCTTCGGCGGACAAGTGGTGCAAGGCATGGATATACGCAACATAGAAGCGATGCTGAAAAAGCTGGACAGCAAACTAAGCATCGGTAATCTGCTGACCATCAAGGCCAAAGCACAGGGATTGGAATTGGCAGAAACTGCCGATGCCGATGAAGCTTACACCCAGCAATGGGCAACCAATGCGGCGGCAGTGACCAGGCTGCTGGTGGATTAAGTCAATTCCAATACAAAAAGGCAGACCATGTGTCTGCCTTTTTGTATTGGAAAATAGTATCTCCGAAAAATGAAAACCGCCCCTATTTCTGTGTCAGCATAGATCCACCATCGCGTGCCTTGCCTTTGAAATCGTAGATTTTCACAGAAGCAGCCTTTGCTGGAACAGCCAGTGCTCGCGACGACTGTGACAAGAAAGAGGAACCGTAAGGCAAATCCACCTTTCGTTTTTTACCGTTGTTCAGGGTTATCTCAGCCCAGGCGTCCATGGGTTGCAAACGCACTGGTGGCTTGCCCGGAACATTTGCTAGCGAAAATACTTTCAGGCTGTCCTTGTTTTGTGAAATCAGATACAGCGGCTCACCCGACTTGGTATACAATCTGGCAAATGCCTTGGCATCTCCATCTACATAAAACTGGCTGTGAACTACCGGTTTGAAATTGCCTTTGCCGTCTCCTTTCAGGTACAGTCCGGTAAATGCATCGTATTTACCAGTGAATACTTCACCCCCGTGATTGTTGCCTACCAGTAACAAATCGGTCTCGCCATCCTGATCTATATCGTCGGCCTGCATACCATATACCGGGGCAATCTGTGCCTGAACGGGCAGCTCGCGCATCGCAAACTTCCCATTGCCTTTGTTTTCCAGGTAGCTGCTTGCAAAATGCGTGGCGTGGTAAGTCAAGGCATTTTTCTTCTCCTCCGGCGACAGTATGTCATCGATGGTAGCTTTGCCAAACAGGTGGTAATACGGATAGGCCCGGCGAACCCGCAACAGCTGCATAATCAGGTCATCACGGGTATGAATCGGAAATGGCTTTTTCACGCCGCTTTCGTCTTTCGAATAACACACCAGAATCGGATCTACTTTGCCGTTGTTGTCAAAATCATTGGCATATATGCTGAACGGCTCCTTGTCATTGCATTTGTAATTGGTGTTCAAACCGAGGTTGCCCGCCACGTAATCCATGTCGCCGTCGTTGTCGAAATCGGCGGAGGTCAGGCTGTTCCACCAGCCAACGGCTTTTTCGACGCCAGTCTGCTCCTGTCGTTTCAATTTTCCATTCTGGTTTTTGAAGAAGGTCACGGGCATCCATTCACCGGTCAGAATCAGATCCACTTGTCCGTCATTGTCAAAATCAGACCACAGCGCATCGGTCACCATGCCGACTTTTCGCAATTCAGGCGATACTATTTTGGTTTGATCGGTAAAGTTGCCTTTGCCGTCGTTTACCAACAAATGACTGTCGGGCGTGAGTGGATACTTGCCCGGTACAATTCGTCCACCCACAAACAAATCCAGATCGCCATCACGGTCAAAATCAGCAGCGCGCACACACGAACCGGCGGAATAAAATACAGGCAGGGCCGCTTTGTCCGGTGTGAGCTTGCCTTTGCCGTCGTTGCGATAGAAACGGTCTTGCAGGGCCAGCGAATCTTCGTTTATAAATTCGTAGCTGCCACTCACCACGTACAAATCCTGGTCGCCGTCGTTATCGGCGTCAAAAAACAATGCTCCTTCATCTTCCGATACTTTGCCCGTTTCGTTCATGGCATTTACTGCCCGAAACTTGCCATCCGGCTGCTGCGTATAGACCGTTGCGGCCTTGCGTGCAGGGCCACCAATGTAAAAATCATCCAGTCCGTCACCATTGACATCCCCTACCGCCAGTGCCGGTCCGTCCTGCGAAAACTTGTGTGGCAGCGTACTCTGCAAATAGAAATCAACCACATCTGTTTCCATGTGCCGGAAAGCAATGCCGTGTTCGCTGGCAACCTCTTTTACAACCGACTGCGAACCCGCTGGACTGGGTTGAAATGCCATGACCTGGCTGGCATCCTTGTAATGAACGGTAAGTACTTGGTCAGCAGAAACATTACGCAGCAATTGGTACTTTCCGTCGGGCCAGAATATCTCAACAGAATCCACTTTGCCTAATTCACCCAAACCAAAATGGGCTACATTTTCTACTGTTGAAATATACCCCCGGTACGGTGAATGTTCGTAATACTGTTGCTTTCCATTGCCATACCGCAACCGGACCTTTGTGGACAAGCCGTTGGCTTTTACCGGATTGGCATCCAGCTTGATGCGCAAATAATGAGTGGAGTTTTTCTCTTTGGTATCAAAACTATTCAATTGGTTCTCATACAAAAATGCCTGATCGTTGATGTTATTGATGACCACATCCAAGTCACCGTCATTGTCCAGATCAGCATAAATGGCACCATTGGAGAAAGCTGGCGTAGTCAGTCCCCATTGCTTGGAGACATCATCAAACGTCAGATTGCCGCTGTTGCGAAAAGCATAATCCGCTACTTTGGCAATCGGAATAGAGTCAACCATAAACATCGGACTGGCCACATTGCCCGCCGGACCAGCCCGGTAAATGGCAAAATCACGATCCGTTACATCCCGCGGAAATCCGTTGGTAATGATAATGTCTCGGTTGCCGTCATTGTCAAAATCCGCGACTAGCGGTGTCCAGCTCCAATCCGTCTGAAAAATGCCCGACAGTTGGCCAATTTCACTGAATGTCGGATGGCCTTCGGGCGTCATCCCATTGTTAAGCTGCAATACATTGCGCACATACTGATATTGATAGCCGTGCTGTTCGTTGTTGAGGTAACTGGCATACGTGTTCAGTCCCAGCATGCGTTTCTTACGCCGATTGTCTTCGGGCAGCATGTCCAGTGCCACAATATCCACCAGTCCATCGTTGTTAATGTCGACCACATCGTTGCCCATAGCCGAGTAGCAGGTGTGCTTGAGGTATTCGTCCGCACGGTTGGTAAACGTGCCGTCCTGGTTGTTAATGTAAAGCAGATCGTTGGAAATGTAATCATTGGTTACATAAATATCGGGCCAGCCATCCAGATTAATATCGGTGATATTCAGGCCCAGACCGAAACCTTCGTACAGAATACCCGCCTGTTTGGTTACGTTGGTAAAGGTATTGTTTCCGTTGTTTCGGTAAAACTGGTCATTATTGATGGATGTACCATCCGTAATTTTGGCGCGATAAGAGGTGGGGAGGGTGTTGTCAATTACATCTTCAAGTACATACAGGTCCAGATCCCCGTCCTTGTCATAATCAAAAAACGCGGCTGTAGTGGTATGCCCTTTGTCGTCAATTCCATACTTAGCCGCCTCTTCAGTAAAGGTTGGAATCCCTTCGGCGTTGTTTCCCTGGTTGATATACAACAAATTAGCCCGGCTTGCGGAATCAGGCTTGATCGTTGCCCCTACATAAATATCCTGCCGGCCATCCTGGTTAATATCTACCACTACCACACCCGAACACCACTTGCCATTACCCGTTACGTTGGCTTTTTCCGTAACATCTTCAAATTTCAGGTTTCCCTTGTTCAGGTAGAGTTTGTTGGAAACCATGTTTCCGCTGAAATACAAGTCGGTAAGGCCATCACCGTTAAAGTCGGCCGCTCCTACGCCTCCTCCATTGTAGACATATTCCTGCACCAGAATATTGACACTGTCACTTTCTGTAATGGTATTGGCAAAGGTAAGGTTAGACTCATTGGACGGAACCAGACGAAACAATGTTTCGGACGACTGTTTGCAAGCCGATGACAGAGAAGCAATACTTATACAAGCAATAACAAAACGTTTCATACGAATAGGTTAACTCGACGACAGGGTAGCTTACGGAACCTGGTGTGATTTCAGATAAATGGTTTCTACTGCAACAGATAGTATCTTTCAAAGATCAAATATAGCTTTTTCCGAGCAGATTGTACAAAGGCCTTCAATTTATTCTGTCCATTTACCCAGCCTGCTGGCAGGTGACTAGTATCCTGGAAACAAAGAAAACCGCGTTCCATCCAGACTAACGCATTACTCTGACCGCATAAAAAAAAGAGATGGTATTGCTACCATCTCTTTTCGTTTTTCCTTTAGACTAAGAATATCTTACTGTGAAGAGAACAAGTGGTCTCTCCATACCTGAAGAATTCCAACCTTCAACTCCGTTTTTAGTTAGTATATCCTGGGTTTTGTTTTAAGATCTCCTTTCCCTGCAAGTCGATTTCGCGTTGCGGAATAGGAAGGTATTCGTCTTGGGTTGGTGTAAATCGTGCGCTGGACGGGAAATGAGACGGAATCTTAGGCCGTTCATAGCTGAAATAGCTATTGATGTATTGCTCTGCAATACCCCACCGTACCAGATCAAAGAAACGGTGTCCTTCCAGTGCCAGTTCCAGTTTGCGTTCAAAACGTACCCGGTCACGCGCGGCGTCTTGTGTCGCAAAATCAGCCGCCGCGTAAGGCTTCACCTGGTAATTAGCGCCTGAACCAGCAATAAAACTAGCAGGATTAGCTGCCCGTTCCCGAATCTGATTGACATATTCCCGTGCTTTTTCCAGACTTCCCACTTCCACTTCGCATTCCGCAGCCATTAACAACACATCTGCAAAACGGATGATCATAAAGTTGGTTGCTGTATAGCCAGGAGTCCAGCCACTGCCATCGAGTGATGACAATTCAGCCTTGGCGTATGAATACTTTTTAGGAGTAAACGGTCCGGCATACGACTGATCACGAATCCAATCGGCACCCGGATGAGGGCCCCAATCCAGGAAAGGTACTCCCCGACGGGCAAGTGTATGGTCAATACGGGGATCCAGATTACCGGCATCCGGTGTAAACGGGTCTTTCGACTGCAATCCCTGGTCGGTTTTCAATTCATTCCCGGCATTGCGATAGGAACCGTCCACCAGTGGCAAACCCTGTGCATTGGTGCGATACGAAGATGCAAGGTCAAAACTAGGGTGAAAAAATCCGCAGCAGTTACCCGGGCCATTGGTTCCGGTATTGTACGGATAGTTCATGGCCAGATCCTGGTTGGCATTATTCGTATTCTGTGCTCCGCCAGTAGCCTGAAAGGCAAATACAGATTCTGATGAATTTTCGTTAGCTAAACGGAACAAACCACCAAAGTTAGGAAGCAAAGCGTATTTTTTGCCGTCTGCGGTTGTACCATTGGTAATTACCTCATCAAATATTGCTTTTGCTTCGGCATATTTTTTCTGATACAACAGGCATTTGCCCAAATAAGCTCCTGCAGCCCATTTGTTGGCACGGCCCACCGCACTCTGTGTCGCTGGCAGGTTGTCATAGGCATACTGCAAATCTTCCTGAATTTTAGGCCATATGTCCGTTGTATTCGGGATAGCCTTCTTGTCAGCAATTTCCTTGTCGGCCAGGTCGGATGTATAGCTGGTTGTCTCGTCAACCCAAGGCACATTATTAAATGACTTTTTCAGTTCGAAGTAATAATGTCCTCTCAGGAACCGAGCCTCACCCGTGATTCGTTTGGCAGCGTCTTCGGTTACATCCGTTGCACGGCCCAATGTAGCCAATACCATGTTGGTACGGGCTACGCCTTCAAATGAACCTCTCCATTTACTAAGCACTTCACTGTTGTTGGGTTCTGTTTCAAAGTTCTCGATCGGATTCATGGCTGAGAAATCACCTGCGTTGGTGCCTTTGTTAGCTTCCCCACCACGGATGCTACCCCATAGCCAGTTGGAAGCCCCGGAGTGCCAGCCATTATCCCGTCCGTTCAGAACAGAATATGCACCGATAAGCATAGCCTCAACCCCTTTTTGGGTGGTTACCTGTGTTTCCGACAACTGCCCGGTTACCGGAACATTCAGCAATGAGTCATTGCAGGCGACCGAGCCCAGAAACAAAGACGCAATGGATAGATACGTAATTTTATTTTTAATTATTTTTTTCATGTGTGTTGTTTTTAATGACTGTTTAATCATTTCATCCGGTTATGGAAAAATACTATCTTCCTGTGCATCAAAAGCCCAGGTTCACCCCAATATTAAAGCCGCGCGTTACAGGAGGGTTACCAAAATCAAGTCCCAAAGTAGTATCGGCAGCGCCACCCACACCCGGATCCAGACCTGAGTAGTTGGAAATGGTAAACAAATTCGTAGTCTGCAGATAAACTTTAGCTCTTTCGATACCGTAGCGGCTCAACAGCGCAGCAGGCAGCTTGTAAGCGATTTGCAAGTTTGCCAGACGCAGATAGTTTCCTTTTTCTACATAATATGAATTGGAGGCATTGTTGGTACTGGTATTTGAAACATTCTCAAAAATAGGCACCGTATTTCCACCATTTTCAAACGTAAACGACTCTTTTACGCGGTTTCCATACGCTGCACCAGTGAAAGACGGGTAAAAATCCGTAAACCATCTGGAGAAATTGTAATTCTGAAAACCAAGCGCTGTCACCAGAAACGTAGTCAGTTCCAAATTGCGATATCCCAGTGTTAAATTGAGACCTCCGTTAAATTTCGGAACCGGACTTCCCAGATAGGTACGGTCATCAGGCGTGATTCTGCCATCACCCGTAACATCCTGGTAGCGAAAACGTCCTACTCCTTTACCATCCTGATCAGGTGCTGCATTTACCTCTTCCTGATTCTGGAACAGTCCTATGACTTTGTAACCGAAGTAAGAGGAAATCGGCCGGTCAATCTGGTTACGGATTACGTTGCCAATCCGGGTGTTCCCTGCATCAAAATACAGTACATCCGGAGCCAGTGATACGATTTTGTTATTCAGCCAGGAGCCAGTGAGGTTGACTTCGTAAGTCAGGTCTGTGGTTATATTACCACGGTTGATGATCTGAATATCAATACCTTCATTTCTCATCTTGGCAATATTGATCGAGGGATCATCGGCCAGGTTACCTACAACCGCAGGTGTTTCCAGGGCATACAACAAGTCGCGGGTATCTTTTCTCCACAAATCGAAAACAAATTCTACTTTACCATCCAGGAAGGTACCGTCAATGCCAACGTTTGAGGTAGTACTGGTCTCCCATTTGGCATTCGGGTTTCCAATTCGGCTCCGGTAAAAGCCTTCTGTCGGTGTTCCGTTTCCTCCGTTAATATCGTAATAGGCTCTGCCTAAATTTGACTGAAACAAGCTGTACTGGTTATTGGGATCAACGTTATTGGAGTTACCCATCTGGCCCCATCCCCCACGGATTTTCAGATCAGATACAAAGGGAATATCCTGCATGAACGGTTCGGCAGAAATTCGCCAGGCAGCCGACACGGCAGGAAACACACCATACCTGTTGTTGGCACCAAAACGAGAAGAGCCATCCCGACGCAACACACCACTCAGGATATATTTGTCATTGTAGTTGTATTGCAACCGACCGAAAAGCGAGTAAAAATTAACGCCACGTCCATATCCACTGTTCACCACCCGATTGGTAGTGTTGGTCAGTGTGATGTAATTAACATCGGTAGAAAACGGGTTTTGTCCGGTAGCGTCCACGTTACGACCGTTTCCGGTATTCAGCGCTTCAATACCAACCAAGGCATCTAATCCGTGTACCCCAAACTTCTTCTGGTATCGTGCTGTGTTGGTAAATACCCAGCTACGAAATGCATTGGCACCTTCGCCGTAGGTGTAAGTATAATTATTCTCTGAGTTCTCATACTGAGGCAATGCGTAGAAATTGTAATAACTAGCACTTATCGATCCTCCGATACTACTGCGGACGGTCAAGCCCTGAATCACATCCAGTTCAGCATAGATGTTGCCAAAAGCATTGATACCATAGCCTCCGTTGTTGGCACTTCTATCTCTGGCGGCAACCGGGTTACGTGGATTGTTGAAACCTTTGGCTACCGTACCAGCATAACCGCCAAACTCATCATACACCGGGATGATCGAAGGCATACGGAAAGCCGATAAAATATCGCTTTCTTCATTCGCTGCTCCGCGGCCACCATTGCCACCAATCAGGCCTCTTCTTGAAATGTAGGTACCCTGGATGCTTTCTCCTATCCGGAATTTTTTAGTAATGTTATGTTCGGAGTTCAGACGCAGGCTATACCGCTTAAAATTCTGATGAATCAGAATACCATTCTGGTCTTGCATACCAAAGCTGATGTAGTAGTTGCTCTTGTCTGTACCACCCGAAAAACTTAAGGTATGCCGATTCAGCAAGGCAGTCCGGGTAATAGCGTCCCACCAGTTAGTGCCAGCCTTGTTAGCCCGGCTCACCAGATAGATAGGCTTGGTTATATCATTGTTATACTTGGCTCTTTCCGCTTCCAGGTCTATATTTCCCACTACCCCAAAATTATTACCCACCATCAGGTAATCAGGCAGAATTGGGGTTTGCCCGGTGCCGTACTGTGGATGTTCAAACTTAGGGGTTTCGCCCAGTTGGGTAGCCGTATTGCGAATGGCATTCCATGTCCAATCGGCTTGCTCCTGCGGATTCAGTATATTATCCACTTTGCCCGGAACTGTAAAACCTACCACACCATCATAACTGATATGCATTTTCCCATCACCTTTCTTCCCTTTTTTAGTAGTATAAACAATCACACCATTGGCAGCACGTGCACCGTAGATAGAAGCCGAGGGAGCATCTTTCAGTACAGTAGTTGATTCAATATCATCCGGCTGTAAGAAATCTGTCGATCCAACAGGAACGCCATCAACAATATATAGCGGTTCATTACCACCGAAAGCCCCAAAACCGCGCAAGCGTACCACGCTGGTTGTTCCGGGTTGGCCATTTGTAATGACGGTCACACCGGATACACGTCCTTGCAACTGCTGTTCAACGTTACCAGAAGGCACCGCAACCAACTCGCGCGAACGTACGGTTGCAACCGCTCCCGTTACTTCCCGGCGATTTTCAGTCGTATAGCCCGTGACCACGACTTCTGACAAGGCTTGCAGATCGGGCACCAATTGTACATCCACCGTACTACGGTTGCCAATGGCTACTTCTTCCGAAGCAAAGCCGATAAAACTAAATACCAGCGTCGTGTTTGTGCCATCTACGGCAATGGTATACCTTCCGTTTGCATCAGTAGTAGTACCCCGAGTTGTCCCTTTTACGGATACGCTTACGCTGGGTATTGCCGATCCATCCTCCTGAGACGTCACTTTGCCTGTTACAGTGTTTTGCGCCAGCAAAACGGTAACCGAACCAAGAAACATCAGCAAATGCAAAATGCTTGTTCGTAAAAATGTTTGCTTCATGATTTTTTGTTTAGGGGTTTTTGAATGATAAGGATATTGGGTTAATCCCAAGAAGAGTATAACAAAAATAAGTTTTCATTAATTAGAATACAATATTTTGTGAAAAAAATCTAAAAAAAAATTTACTTATATTCTATCAATCGCCATCCATCCAATCTTTACAAAACTCTTAAACAAATTATAAATTTTTGATAATCAGATAAATACATCACATTTTAAGCTAAGACAAAAATAACACACAATATATTTACAGATTAATAGTACACTTTTTCACTAATTTGCGTACTTAATTATTGCATCAACCTGACAATGAGAACAAAGTGCAGGATACTGGGTTACATTTAAGGCAAGAAATGTGTTCTTTATAGAGAAAACCATGGTTTGACAGCAGACTGGACTGTCTCAGCAAACAACAGAACACTGAGATTCAATTCTCCAGCAAGATTTTCCTGCATTGTTCCAAGAAAGCCGAAAGCTACCTTGTGCATACAATCTGTAACTGTCAATGCATAAAAAAAGGATGGCGGGTAAACCCGCCATCCTTTTCAGGAAAGATCGACATCACAGTCACTGTATCAATTTAGGATAATAGCCTGTATCAATTTTGAACAATACCCTCAATTCAAAAATGCCATTGCCAACTGGCTTCTTGTCTAACCCAAGCATGGGGCAGACTATCTGTATTCAGGAACTATAGTTTATGGTTGCCGATTACAGTTCTTTTCAGCTTGGCTGTCACTTCAAAAGAAAAGGCAAGCCTAAGGCTTGCCTTTTCAACCAGCATGTCTGCTGATGCATACTTACATAATCAATACCCTGGATTCTGAACCAATACGCCTCTTTGGAAGTCCATCTGGACCTGTGGAATAGGAAGGTATTCGTGTTTTCCCTTCGTGAACTGCGCACCACCAAGTTGTACCGGCAGTTTAACAGCCTCGTACTGAAAATAGCTGTTCACTTCTACGTCAGCAACTTCCCACCGCACCAGGTCAAAGAAACGCTGTCCTTCCAAAGCCAATTCCAATTTACGTTCAAAACGCAATGCCTGAGTAGCTGCATCCTTATTCGCAAAAGCTGGATATTCGCTGACAGCGTACTGTACATTAGGATCTACAAAAGCGGCAGGGTTGGCAGCCCGGCGACGAACTTGATTGATATACTCACGGCCTTTATCCAGATTACCAAGCTCAATCTCAGCTTCTGCAGCCATCAATAGCACATCTGCAAAGCGAATAATCATAAAATTAATCGCATGATAGCCAGGTGTCCATGAGCTACCGTCTTGGTAAACACCACGGTCTGATTTCCGGTATGAATATTTCTTTTGCGTATAAGGACCGGCATGCCGCTGGTCACGAATCCAGTCGGCACCTGGATGAGGACCCCAATCCAGAAACTGTATCCCTCTGCGACCAATGGTGTAATCCAAGCGTGGATCTATCGGACCCTGGTCAGGAGTAAAGGCTTGATTACTCAAAAGCCCCTGATCGGTCTTCAGTTCATTAGCTGCCAACCGATATGCCTTGTCAGCTAGCGGTAATCCCCCAGCAGTAACTCGGTAAGAGTTAGCCAACTCGAAGCTTGGCGCAAAGAAACCGCAACATTCACCAGGTCCGTTGGGGCCAGTGTTGTATGGATAATTCATTGCCAATTCGATATTGGTGTTATCAACGCTACCTGTACCGGCTGCTGCCTGAAACGCAAACACTGATTCTTCATGGTTCTCATTGGAGCCTCTGAATACATCTACAAAGTTAGGCACCAAGCCATACTTCTTGTTGTTGGAGGTACGCCCGTTGGCGATTACATTATCAAAAACAGCTTTGGCTTCGGCCCATTTTTTCTGGTAAAGCAGCGTTTTGCCTAGGTAAGCACCTGCCGCCCATTTGTTGGCCCGACCAATTTGCGCCTGCGTTTCGGGTAGGTTTTCGTAAGCGTATTTGAAATCCGCTTCGATCTTCGACCAGATATCTTCCGTATTAGGTACAGTTATAGCAGTTGCATCATCCATGGTTTCATCAATCCATGGCACCTTGTTGAATGACTTTTTCAACTCAAAGTAGAAATGCCCACGCAAAAAACGAGCCTCTCCCGCCAGACGTTTGGCATCAGCCTCTGGAATGGAGGTTGCAGCCGCCAACGTCTTAAGTGTAATGTTGGTACGGGCCACCCCTTCAAAGCTCCCCAGCCACTTGGAGTTAGGCTCACCGTTGGCCGCATCCAGTTCGAACCGTACAATGGGATTCATCGAGCTAAAGTCACCGGCATCTGTGCCTTTGTTGGCATCTCCACCACGAATGCTACCCCAAAGCCAGTTACTGGCACCAGAAAACCACCCACCGTTCTGGCGACCATTCAAGGAAGCATACGCCCCAATCAACAATCCGTCTACTCCTTTGGCATCGGCAAGTACCGACTCGGTAATCTGACCTGTTGGAGCTACATTCAGAAAACTGTCTTTGCACGAGAAGGTACCGAGCATGCTGGCCCCCAGCAGAACCAGAATCCTCTTGGCTTGTCTGAATTCTTTCATATATGTTTTAGTTTTTCTTTTTTAATTGTGATAAATAATTAACCTGTAAACGTGAGAATCCTAAAATTAGAAAGTTAGATTCACACCAAAGTTAAAGCCTTGTGTTACAGGAGGGTTACCTACATCAAGACCAAAAGTAGTATCGGCATTACCACCTACGCCAGGATCCAGACCTGAATACTTGGAAATGGTGAACAGGTTAGTGCCTTGTACATACAATCTGACGCGTTCAATCTTATAACGGCTCAACAACGATGCAGGCAAATTGTAGGCAATCTGCAAGTTATTAAGACGCATATAGTTACCCTGCTCCACATAATATGAGCTTGACTGTGTATTGGTACTGAAATTGGAAACGTTTTCGTAGATAGGCACTGTATTGCCACCATTTTCAAACGTGAACGAATTTCTGACATTTACACCCTGTGCCGCACCGGTAAACGAAGGATAGAAATCAGTGAACCATTTGGCGTTGTGATAATTCTGAAATCCGAGTGCTGTATACAAGAATGTTTCCAATTCAAAGTTTTTATAAGTCAGCCTTACGTTGATACCACCCGTAAAGTCAGGTACAGGATCACCAAGGTAGGTCCGGTCGTTTGCATCTACTCTGCCATCCGGTCTTCCGGTCAGGTTACCGTTTTCATCCACACCATTGTTGTCTTCAAAGCGGAACCGACCCACCGCTTTGCCATCCTGTGTAGGAGAGTTTTGTACTTCCTGATCATTTTGGAACAGACCCACTACTTTATATCCGAAGAAAGAAGAGATGGGACGACCAACCTGGTTACGAATCACAGGACCAGAGATGCGAGCTCCACCTATGTCAAAATAAGGTACATTAGGTGCAATGCCAATGATTTCATTTTTAAGAAAAGCTCCGTTCAACGTTACTTCATAGTTCAAATCACTAACAATTTTACCCCGGTTAATGAATTGGATATCAACCCCCTGGTTGCGCATTGAACCGATATTGATGGCAGGATCATTGGCCACCGGTCCAATAACAGCAGCCGTAGGCAATGTATAGAGCAGATCACGGGTATCTTTGCGCCATATATCGAATACCACATCCAGTTTACCATTAAAGAAAGTACCATCAAAACCAATATTAGAGGTGATACTGGTTTCCCATTTGGCATTCGGGTTTCCAATACGGTTCCGGAAGAAGCCTCCTGTCACACCAGAATTGGAGCCCGTAATATCATACGAGGATCCGCCCAGTGTGGAAGCATACAAACTGAATTGATTACTAGGATCTACGTTATTGGAGTTACCCATTGCACCATAACCACCTCTGATTTTCAGGTCACTGATGAAAGGAATATTTTGCATGAAAGGCTCAGCTGTGATGCGCCAGGCAGCTGATACGGCAGGAAACACACCATATCTGTTATTAGAACCGAAACGAGAAGAACCATCCCGACGAATCACACCAGTCAGGATATATTTGTCATTGTAGTTGTACCGAGCCTGTCCAAACAACGAATAAAAACGCACGCCGTTCGATTTAAAGCTATTGACAACCCGACCAGACGCTTGCGTATTGGATATGTTTATATACTCCAGGTCGGTGAAAGCCGGGTTAAGACCAGATCCGCTGACACCTCGCCCAAAATCTGTATTCAATGATTCGATCCCTGCCAGCACATCAATGCCGTGTACGCCAAATTTCTGTTTAAAATTGGCAGTATTGGTCCACACCCAGTTGAAGAAAGAGTTGGCGCCTTCACCAAATGTAAAGGATGTACTGTTTTCCGAGTTTTCGTATGAAGGACGGTTATAGAAGAAATTGTAGGAGTTAGAGACGCCACCACCCAGACTACTCCGCAGTGTCAGGCTCTTGATCACATCCAGTTCAGCGTATATATTACCGAAACCACTGATTGAATACGAACGGTTGTCAGCTCCACGCTCACGTTCAGCGACCGGGTTGCGAGGGTTGTTGAATCCTCTCGCCTGGGTACCGGCATAGCCACCAAAGGCATCATATACCGGAATGATTGGAGGCATACGGAATACGCTAAGAATCTGGTTTTCTTCCCCTGCAGCTCCTCTTCCTCCATTACCCCCTAACAGACCGCGTGTCCGAATATACGTTCCCTGGATATTTTGTCCAATGCGCAGGTTTTTAAATATATTGTGCTCTGAATTGAACCGGAAGTTATACCGTTTGAAATCCTGCTCGATCAATATACCCTTCTGGTCCTGGATACCAAAACTCAGGTAATACGAACTCCGCTCATTGCCTCCTGAAAAACTTAACGAATGCCGGTTAAGCGGAGCAATGCGTGTTACTTCGTCCCACCAGTTAGTACCTTGTTTGTTTGCAGGCATCACTAGATATACAGGTCCTTTGCTGGCATCCGTATTGTAAAGCAACCGTTCGGCTTCCAAGTCAATCGACCCAACAACGCCAGGCCGATTACCAACCAGTATCCAATCCGGTAATACAGGCTGGGAACCGGTACCAAACTGCGGATGTGCAAACTGAGGTGTCTGACCCAGGCGCGTAGCCGTATTGCGAATGGCATTCCAGGTCCACTCAGCACCTTCCTGCGGACTAAGAATATTATCCACTTTGCCCGGAACTGTAACCCCTACTACACCGTCGTAACTGACGCGCATTTTACCATCTCTCTTGCCTTTTTTGGTAGTAATAACAATCACACCATTGGCAGCACGCGCACCGTAGATAGAAGCCGTAGAAGCATCTTTCAGTACAGTGGTAGACTCAACATCGTCAGGTGCTACAAAATTGGTATTACCCACAGGTACACCGTCAATCACATACAATGGCTCGTTTCCGCCAAATGCTCCGAAGCCGCGCACCCGCACAATACTGCTGGTACCTGGCTGACCATTAGTGATAACCGTCACACCTGCGACACGGCCCTGAAACTGCTGCTCCACGTTACCGGAAGGGACCGCAACCAAGTCTTTGGATTTCACAGTAGATATAGCACCGGTTACTTCCCGACGATTTTCAGTCGTATAGCCGGTTACAACCACTTCAGAGAGAGACTTCATATCAGCCACCAATTGTACATCCACCGTACTACGATTGCCAATAGCTACCTCTTCTGTAGCAAAGCCAATAAAACTAAACACTAATGTCGCATCTGCGCCATCCACTGCTAGACTGTATTTGCCGTTTCCATCAGTAGTCGTACCACGGGTAGTACCCTTGATCGACACACTTACGCCTGGCAGGGCTGAGCCATCTTCCTGAGAAGTGACTTTACCGCTAACGGTGGTCTGTGCGAACATCACAGTCACCGAACACAGAAATACCAGCAAATGCAGAATACTTGCTCGTAGATAATTGTGCTTCATAAAATGAAAATTGTTTAGGGGTTAGGAGAACAAATTAAATTAAAACTAAATTGTATTTTTTACATAGCTGATATAATCCAGGCAGTAATAAACAAGCCTTTCTACACATCAAGTTAAATTAAAAATTGTAATAATACCATTTGCGAAAAGAAAAAAATATTTGCAGTAAAAAATATTTACAAATAAGTAAATCTAATTTTATATAAAAATTAAACCAACAGTATACCTGAATCAGACAATTGATCAAGCTATATTTCCCAAACTCGCTTATTTGAAATACTGTCTAGTATCGAAACTTTACACTTTTTATTGTACTATCAATTTCCAAGGAAAAAACAGAAATATTTAAAGAATTTCGGATTATATCTATATACTGCTGGACAAAAAAGGTCTTAATTTTGAGGAAAAACACTTGTTGTGATAAGATAAACTTTTGAAGTTTTTGAATATTTTTTGGTTATCACTTATCAGATATGATCCAATTGGTTATTTAAAAAATACAATCGAATTATTATAAAACTTGCAGTTTGCTTTTATGGATTTCAATCACATGATTCCACTGTACAAAAAGGATTTCTATTTTCGGGGCAAGAACATTATTCGTACCTTTGTCGTCTGGCATAATCTGGTATGACTCCCATTACTTCGTTTGAAATAAAATATGAAACGGCGGCAAGCATTCCTCCGCCCTATTGTTATTACTATCACATCCAGTGTACGGTTACTGCGGATGGTTTGGCTACTGACTTTACCTGGGTCTATCACAACCGCGAGGAAATGACTCAGGAAGAGATTGAAGATGAAGGCTTTACCGGCAACGACGATTTTGCATGGAAAGGCGTATTATTCAAAGCCTGGTTGACACCATTGGAACAATTGCTGAAGCAGTCACGACCGGTGACGAAAACGGATGAAGAAGATCAGCCTTTTCTGGAGCTTACTTTCAAGCAGTCGCAAGGCGGGGGTTTTCATGGTTCTCCGAATACTATTGCCGAATGGGAATACTTCTTACAAGAATTTATTCAAGGTATCTACGAAACCTCAGGCAAGGAAGCTCCCTTGTCGATTCGTTACAAGAAGATTACCAAAGAAACAACAGTATTTTGTTCCATCCGTATGCAATTCAAAGACCGGACGGTGTCAGTACAAAGCCGGCTAGGCGAAGCCAAGCTTCAGCAGAAATCGGTCAACTGGGATAAGATGAAACAGGCGCTGGAACAAATATTCTCGCTGAGTTACATTGCCGAGAAAGCCGAGAAGCGCGAGCCTCACCAACCGGGCACATACATTGATTCGGGCGAAAACAGTTGGTATGAATTTGACAAGACCGTATTGAATCCTTCTGTCAAAGTGGACACACTTGCGCAGGTATCCCGTTTTTTTGACACGCTGGCCAAAGGCTAGTCTTCACTCAACAGGTAATGGTGAACGTTTACTGGCATTTTTTTCTCTATGCACAACAATTATTATTACATCCGCCAGGTTTCCACAGCATTAGAGAAACATCTTGTTGGTCGGCAGGTCGATTCCGTGTTCAGTCAGGATAGAGATGAACTGGTATTGGGCTTTCTAAGCAAAACTGACATCGTTTTCATTCGGGCCATTCTGAAGAACGATTTTGTGTGTCTTACCTTCCCGACTGATTTCCATCGGGCCCGGAAAAATACAGTGGAGCTTTTTCAGGAGCTAAGCGGACGAACGGTTACCGGAGTGATTCAATACCGTAATGATCGCAGCTTTGCATTGCAACTGGATGCAGACCTGATGCTGGTTTTCAAATTGCATGGCAACCGCTCCAATGTGTTGTTGTACCACGGCACGGAAGTAGTGGAAATGTTTCAAAACAATATTGACACCGACCGGAATCTAACGCCAGAGTCGCTGCACCGCCCGCTGACACCCACATTCGACGATTTTCTGGCCACCGGCTGCAATCCGTCCGCTGTCTACCCGACCTTGGGCAAACTGGCAGTGGCGTATCTGAACGAACAAGGTTTTGCCCTGCAACCTCCCCAGAACCAATGGAGTATCCTGCAAGCTTTCATTGACTCACTGGAACATCCAGGAAAATACTATGTCTGCAAACTGCAAAACCCCACCGTTGGAACGGAAGGCATACCGGTGCTGTCGTTGTTTCCGCTGGGAAGTATTGAAGCCGAGTTTTCCGATCCGCTTGAGGCGGCCAATCGCTTTTACAGTTTGTATACCCGCGAGAGTACATTTGAGCGGGAAAAACAGCAACTGGTACAGAAACTGGAAAAACGTCGGAAGCAAACCGAAAGCTACCTGGCCAAAACTTATGAGAAACTGGATTTGTTGCTCAAGGAGGCGCGCCACGAACAACTGGCCCATCTCTTGATGGCCAATCTGCACCAGATCCCAGCCAACAGCGAATCCGTGGAATTAGTTGATTTTTACCACAACCAGCCCATCCGAATCAAACTCAAAAAAGATCTTTCGGCGCAGAAAAATGCCGAAATCTATTACCGCAAAGCAAAAAACGAGAAGATAGAAATTGCTATCCTGGAGAAATCCATTGCCCAGAAAGAACAGGAACTGACAGAATTGCAAAAACATATTTCCGAAATAGTATCCCAGAAAACCCTGAAACCCTTGCGGGCTTACAGCAAAGACAATAACCTGGAAACCGAATCAAAGACACCGCAAGTTCAAACCTTGTTTCGCCGGTATGAATATATGGGGTATGAAATCCTGGTTGGCAAAAACTCCCAGAACAACGACCTGCTCACCCGTGAATACGCCTGGAAGGAAGATCTCTGGCTTCATGCCAAAGATGTAGCCGGCTCACATGTGGTCATCAAATACCAGTCGGGTAAAACTTTTCCGGAACCGGTCATTGAAAAAGCGGCACAACTGGCAGCGTTCTTTTCCAAACGAAAAAACGACACATTGTGTCCGGTCACGGTTACACCACGCAAATATGTGCGCAAGCCCAAAGGCCTGGCTCCCGGAGCTGTCATTGTAGACAAGGAGAAAGTTGTCCTGGTCGAACCTGCTAATTTTCAGTAGGTTCGCGTTGATATACGCACCAGGCAAAGTTGAGCCAGTGGCGTGGCAGTTCAAAAAATAGTATCTTTTGCAAGTAAAAACCCCTTCTTACAATAAATGATTGCCGTAATTCAGCGCGTCACGCAAGCTTCCGTCGCGATAGACCAAAATCTCAAGGGCCAGATTGCCAACGGTTTGTTGGTTTTGCTGGGGATAACTCACACCGATACCGAAGAAGACATTGAGTGGCTGACCCGTAAAATTGTGCAGATGCGCATCTTTGGTGATGCCGAGGGAAAAATGAACCTTTCGGTCACGGATATCGGCGGAAATATTCTTTTGATCAGTCAGTTTACACTGCATGCCAGCACAAAAAAAGGCAACCGACCATCGTTTATCGAAGCTGCCCGCCCTGAACAAGCCGTTCCGCTTTATGAAAAAATGATTGAAACACTTTCCCGTGAAATGGGCAAACCCATCGAAACCGGCACTTTCGGAGCCGATATGAAAGTATCGCTGCTCAACGACGGCCCGGTCACGATTGTCATTGATTCCAAGAACCGGGTTTGATTCAGAAACGGCATTGCTCAACGTAACAAAAGTCTTTTCAATTACAGGTTGCAAGTAATTACTGCAACCTGTACAGCTTACGTTTTCAGCTATCACACATATTTAAGTGCCAGAAGCTCCTTTCGCTGAAAATAACTTTTATAATCAAAAGAAAAGAAAAGAAGAAAGCTTATCATACTGAAAAACACAATTCCTTTCGGACGTTGCAAGAGAGCTTCAGTCTGACAGTTGATTATGACATAAATGATGAAAGTTATATAAAAATAGCTATTTTCCTGCCATCCTTTGTACAAACAAAGTATAAAAATAGCCACCAAAACCACCAAGCCTATAATTCCACTGGTCACCTGTGTTTGAATGAATTGATTATGTGCGTTGTGCCTTGTTTCGCCTTTTTCAAAAATATAACTATTGTTTTTGTAAGCTTTCACAAGTTCATCCTGTGTATCACCAGTGCCTACACCTGTAAGAAAATTATCTTCAATGACATCTATGGAAGCTTTCCAGATGGCTAACCGTACCGATGCTCCTTTCCAGGACTTATGCACAACTTGCCTGGTTTGTATGTTTTCTTCGATTCCTTTGTCACTAAAGTTTTTGATATCGACAAAACGTTTTTTCAGGAAACTAGACGTAGAAATTATGCTTATGATTCCTATCACGAACAGAAAAGCAGGAACCATGTACCAAACCCCCTTTTTTGTCTTATACACATACAGGATGTAATTGACCAGGCATAAGGCAAGGGTGCTCACAAGTGCAGTACGAGTTGCCAACAGACACAGTATTGTGGTAAAGTAAAGGGCAGCCAATATCAAAACCAGCTTTTCAATAAAAACCAGATGCTTGGCGGAGTTAAACAGATAGGCGCCAATGAAGAAAACACAAAAGCCCACATAAAGGGACAAATAGATAGGATTGATATGTATGGGGCGTGTAAACAGACTGTAAAACCAGTATTCGTTTCCATTGTATTCCAATCGATCTACCGAAGAAGCAATCTGAATGCAATTGCCCACACAAATGAATGTTGCAACAAAGCACGACAAAACAAATACACTAATAATAATGAATACTTGTCGTTGATTCAAGGGAGTAATGCTGGACAAAACCAGAGGAAACAAACAAAAAGGCAGATAATCCAATAATACGCCTAGTCCCTGAGTTATATTCTCTGTGTTGAATAATCCGACCAGATGAATACCAAAAAAGCCAGCCGCCAGTATTGCAATTTTGCTTTGTGTGATGGCATTCCATTTTTCGGTCCACCGCCCTTCGATTATCCACAACAAAACAAATATAATTATTCCAATATTATTTATTGCATTTATTGTAGGAAAACACAATGTTGCCGCAACAAAAATTAACGCGTAAAAGTAAAGCTTATTGCTTTTTTCTAGATTCATAGCTGATGGAATAAAAAATAATCGATTTGCCAATTATAGCATAAATAACTGGTTATTAAACGTTAATCTATTCAAATAGATATATCAAACACTCAGAAAATTACCGAAACAATTGTTTTTTTTCATCTCTTGCTTGTTTTTTTTAACAGTAAAATTCCAGAAAAAACTATACCATAAGATTTTTTACAGATTATTTCTAAATATACAAATTGTATTTTTCTTTTGTAACCGTATGGACACGCATTGTCACCAAAAGGTTGCATGCCTATTTAAAAAAAATTTATATGACTATTCAGGAAGCCCAGAAAACCGTAGACAATTGGATACAAACCACTGGCGTTCGGTACTTTAACGAACTGACCAACATGGCAATGCTCACCGAAGAAGTAGGTGAAGTTGCCCGGATTATTGCCCGCCAATACGGCGAACAGTCCTTTAAGAAGTCAGATCAGGAAAAGAATCTGGCGGATGAACTGGCGGATGTGCTGTTTGTGGTCATTTGCCTGGCTAATCAGACAGGTGTGGATTTGACCGAGGCGTTGCAAAAAAATCTGGAGAAAAAGACCACGCGAGATGCCGAACGTCACAAAAACAATGAGAAGCTCAGGTAAATGAGCAAAAAGCCTGGAAATGCAGCAGACTGGGCTTGCCAGCTGCATTTTCAGGCAAAATAGTATCTTTTCACAAGCAAAAACCTCTGGATACACTAGAGGTGACCGGGCAGGGCTAACAGTGGTACCCGTGTATGAAAGGCCATTTTCTGGACGTTGCTTTTTTCCAGCAGCCGTTCAAAAAATGTATGATGGTGCGGAATCATAACCAGCATGTCGGCATGCGACTCGCATACGCCCTGGTCGATTCCTTTTTGTATATCTTCCTCATATAAAAAAGTATAACCCACCCGAACATCATGCAGCTGTTTTTCCCAGTAGCGTTCATCGATTGGTGCTTCGGCGCGTTTTCCGGCGGCCAGCGGCTGCGGCAAATGCATCACTTCTACCGTAGCATCAAAAGTTCATGTCGGCATGCGACTCGCATACGCCCTGGTCGATTCCTTTTTGTATATCTTCCTCATATAAAAAAGTATAACCCACCCGAACATCATGCAGCTGTTTTTCCCAGTAGCGTTCATCGATTGGTGCTTCGGCGCGTTTTCCGGCGGCCAGCGGCTGCGGCAAATGCATCACTTCTACCGTAGCATCAAAAGTTTTGGCAATGTCTTGCAACGGATGTAAAACAGACGAAGATGACACGGGTTCATAATCACAGGCAAACAGAATATGACGAATCCCACGAAATGAAAAATCGCGTGGGATAATCAGCACAGGCAGTTGGCTCCGCTTCAGAACCGAAGCAGTGACACCTCCCATGAGCAGACGCCCCACAGGATTGGTGCCGCGCAATCCCATCACAACCAGATCAGCCTTCTCTTCGTCAAAAACCGGCTTGAGCACTTCGGTTATCACTCCGGCCTTGAGTTTGTAAGTTGTTTCTACACCATACTTGCGCGTCAGCTGGGAGACCATTTCCTGCAAACGTGCCGTATGATGCTGGTTCAATTCATTCAGTGAGTGTAGATCCGCTGATACTTCGCTGGCAATCAGCGGCAGTTCAATCGCATGAAAGAGCACAATTCGGGCCTTGGTTTGCTGGGCAATCCGGGCAGCATACTCGGTCGCGTACCAGGCATTTTCAGAGTAATCGGTGGGCACAAGGATCGTTTTCATGGAAGAAGAAATAAAAGGTTGACTCAAAAATATGTATAGACAACTCCTGTAGTCAATGACGAAGCTCAGCCGAGACACTGAGTTTGGTTTTTTCCGGCAGATGGCAGCAGTATAAAAATAGTACGCCCACGAAATCAAAAACCTGCTCCCGCATACGGCGTCAGGCAAAGGTAACCACAACAGTGAAGCTACATTTTTTTTCCTATTTTTCCTTTGATTTCTTCAAAATTATATTCTACTTACGTTACTTTTTTAACTTTTTTTGTAGAGATTAGTCGCAGATGGCTCCTATGAGCCAACAAACAAAAAGAGCTATCCCGCTTTGCACGTATATCTGGCAGTTCTGTCCGGTTTCTAACGGGTTTTCGGTCATTTTTTTCAGTCCGGATTCCATTCGCGTAGTTTTGTTCCACCAGCTTATAAATGACACAGCATGAAGGCTTTCCATGGACTGGCATCCATTCTGGTTGCCGATGACGACGAAGACGACCGGATGCTCATCCAGAAGGCATTCGATGTCACGGATTTTTGCGGCAGGTTATATTTTGCTACCAATGGTGAAGAAACGCTGAGTTTCCTCCGTCGGCAATTGCCTGCTTCTGCCCTTTTGCCCGATTTGCTGGTACTGGATCTGAACATGCCCCGCAAAAACGGTTACGAAGTTATTCACGAAATGCAGGCCGACCGGCAACTGGCTTCGGTTCCCGTCCTTATCTTATCCACTGCCAGCCCGTGCAATGAGCCGTGCATCGGACCGAATGTAGTCGGACGACTCGCCAAACCTTCCGACTTTACCTCACTGGTAGAATTGGTGCGTTCGCTGCCTCAGTATTGCGCAACTGGTAAACATACCTGTGAAGAGGTTGTGTAAGCACCTGTATTGGGCTGATTGGTCGGCACAAAGCCCAAAGATACTGTACCGTCTGTCTGCCCTGAATTCAGATTGCCAATTTGTACCAGCAAAACGGATGATTGGGTTACTAACGGTCTTTTTCATTCAGATTGATAAACATCATCTGGTAACCCATGCGATGTCATCGTTTTCCTGGCTTAGCAACGATAGCTTTGTTTTGTCATTTTAGCCAACTGTATTGCTCAAAGGAGGAGCAAACTCATGACGACCATTATTGAAGCCCATTCCAACGAGATTCATCCGGAATTGCTCAACCTGACAGTGGAATTGCACTGGGAACGTGACGCCGAAAAAGGCGTACGGGTTTTACGCACCGTGCTGCATTCATTACGGGATTTTTTGCGCCTTGACGACGCCATTGCGGTGCTGATGTTGTTGCCGCATCCGATGAAAGCATTGTTCATTGAGAACTGGAATACGGCGGATTTACCCAGCGTGCCTCCCGAAACTTCCAGCTTTGCAGAGGTTATCCGGCAGAAAGCGGGCAAGCTGGCCTTTTGTGACTTTGCCACCCCTACGGATACTGAGAAATCGATACGACATATTTTCAAATACATAAACGAACAACTGACAACTGAGCAAATACGTGAATTGCAACGGTACTTGCCTTCGCTGGTGCGGCCTTACGCCCACCCGCAACCGGCAGGATTTCCGGATCTCATCCGGCAAAATAGTATCTCCTCCCAGGCAAAAACCGAGCAGTAACTGTAGCAATCACCCGGCAATCCGTGGGTTGATTTGTATAAGTATCTAAGCGACAACCTGTGTTGCTGCTTAAAATCACTATGCTTGAATAAGCGAAACCCCCCGTCCATTTTAAATTTCAGGTCGCAAAACGGCCGTTGTGTTCCACTCCTAAACTGACAAAGCCATGACTCCCTATACATTACCTTTTCGCAGCCTTACTATTGACCAAGTGAATCAGGTGGGCGGAAAAAATGCTTCGCTGGGCGAAATGTTCAGTCAATTGTCATCCCATGGCATTCAGGTGCCCGATGGGTTTGCCACCACTGCCGATGCCTATTATGAGTTTCTAAGCTATAATCACCTGACCGAAAAAATCGGAGCCTTGCTGAACCTACTCGATACACAGGAGTTCAGCAATTTGTCCCAAACGGGAGCGGCCATTCGCGGACTGATCCTTCAGTCTTCCTTGCCTGCACCTCTGGCGCAGGCCGTTCGGGAAGGATACCGCACCTTGTGTGCTGGGGAAAATGGCCCGATTCAGGTGGCGGTGCGAAGCAGTGCCACCGCCGAAGATCTACCCACGGCCAGCTTTGCCGGGCAGCACGAATCGTACCTGAACATCGAAGGCGAAGAACTGCTGCTGCAAACCTGCCTGCGTTGTTACGCCTCGTTGTTTACCGACCGGGCCATCAAATACCGCCACGACAACGGATTTGACCACCTGAAAGTCGCATTGTCGGTGGGCGTGCAGCGCATGGTTCGCTCCGACAAAGCTTCGTCCGGGGTTTGCTTTACCATCGACCCGGATTCGGGTTTCGATCAGGTAATCCTGATCACGGGCAGTTGGGGGCTGGGCGAAAATGTAGTGCAGGGAGCCGTCAATCCAGATGAGTTCTATGTATTCAAACCTGCACTTGCCCAACACAAGCAATCCATTATCAACAAAAAGCTGGGCAGCAAAGCCCAAACAATGATTTACGCCACCGGCACTGACAGCCAGCGGGTAGCCAACATTGACACACCCGAGGAATTGCGCAACAAATACGTGCTTTCCGATGCCGAAATCATCCAGGTGGCACGCTGGGCACAACAAATTGAAAAGCATTACGGGCAGGCGATGGACATCGAATGGGCCAAAGACGGCTTGAACGGAAAATTATATATCGTGCAGGCCCGGCCCGAAACTGTGCACGGCCGTCAGAAAAAGACATTGAAAACCACCGAATATACACTCCCACAAGCAGGAAAACTGCTGGCAGAAGGAAAGGGCATCGGACATCGGATCATCAGCGGAACCGCCCGAATACTCGATTCGCCGAAAGATGCCCACCTTCTGAATCCCGGGGATATACTCATTACCGACATCACCAATCCGGATTGGGACCCGATCATGAAACGGGTCTCGGCCATTGTCACCAACCGTGGCGGCCGCACCAGCCACGCGGCCATTGTAGCCCGCGAACTGGGGGCGATGGCAGTCGTAGGCACTGGCAATGCTACCGACACAATCCGGGACGGCAGCCAGGTTACCGTTGTGTGCACCGATCAACTGAACGGACGGGTGTATGAAGGCCAGCTTGCCTGGGAAGAAAAAGAAGTCGATTTTGGTCAGTTCCCTCCTACCCAAACGGATACGATGTTTATCCTTGGCGATCCGGACCAAGCGTTTCACTGGGCACAATATCCTAATAACGGTGTCGGGCTGCTGCGCATGGAATTTATCATCAATCATACCATTGGCATTCACCCGATGGCGCTGGTACGTTTTAACGACCTTACCGATGCCAAAGCGAAAAAAGAAATTACCCGACTGACAGCCCAGTACACCGACAAAACGGAGTTCTTTGTGGAAAAGCTGGCACAGGGGGTGGCGACCATTGCGGCGGCGTTTTATCCCAAGCCGGTGATCGTACGCATGAGTGATTTCAAAACCAACGAATACGCCAACCTGCTGGGGGGCTCGGCCTTTGAACCCCACGAAGAAAATCCCATGCTCGGCTTCCGCGGTGCGTCGCGGTATTACGATCCCCGCTACGCCGAGGGGTTTGCCCTGGAATGCCGGGCAATGAAACGGGTACGCGACGAAATGGGTCTGACCAACGTAAAGCTGATGATTCCGTTTTGTCGCACCATTGACGAAGGATTGCAAGTAATCCACAGCATGCAACAGAACGGTCTGAAACAGGGTGTCAATGACCTGGAAGTGTACGTTATGGCCGAAATTCCAAGCAACATTCTGCTGGCCCGTGAATTCACTCAGGTCTTTGATGGCTTTTCAATCGGCTCCAATGACCTGACACAACTGACACTGGGCATTGACCGCGATTCAGCGACGGTGAGTGGCTTGTTTGATGAAAATAACGCTGCCGTCAAACAGATGATCGCCATGCTGATCACCGCCGCCAAAGACGTAGGCAAGAAAGTGGGCATTTGTGGGCAAGCCCCCAGCGATTCGCCGGAGTTCACCCAATTCCTCATCACACAAGGCATTGACAGTGTGTCGTTTAATCCGGATGCCTATCTGAAAGGATTGAAGAACATCATTGAAGCCGAAAGCAATCCGGCTTCTGCCACCAAGCTTGCTGTTTCCGAAGCAATGGCGCATTAGTGAGAAATAGTAGGATTCAAAATGTAAAAACCCCGGCTCTGAGTGAAGTTGGGGTTTTTACATTTTCAAGAGATACTATTTTTTACAGATCGGTAGAATAAATACAAACCGCAACTGTATGATTTTCAGCAAAATTGCATAAACCCAAGTGTTGCAATGCAATAATAAAATAGTAATTTCGCCCAGAATTCGATTTTTCTGTTGCCAATCAACCTGATTCTTTTCGCTTATTCATTCCATCCATCTGTTTTATTTTCTGTAACCTGATGCAAAAGCATTCTTTCGCAGCATTACGTCTGTTTGCCTCTTTCGTAATTTTTGTCTCCTTGCAGGTCGGTATTACTTCCTGTACCCAATCCAAGTCGCAGGACCAATCGATACATGACTCGACTGCGGTAGCCAAAGCGGATACCACAACCGCAAAGACCGACAGCTCAGTTGCATCTGTCACCAGCAATTACGCTCCGTTGGATACGGCAGCTTACAACCAGAAAGTTAACTGGCTGTGTCGTCAGGATACCACGCCCGGCTGGCCTGTCAAAGCCCCTTATCCGGTACCGGGAGCCGTATTGCCGTTCAAACGCATCGTGGCATATTACGGTAACTTTTTTTCGAAAGGAATGGGCATTCTGGGTGAATATCACAAAGATGTAATGATTCAGAAACTCAAGGAAGATGTCAAAAAATGGGAAAAAGCCGATCCTGAAACGCCCGTGGTTCCGGCCATTCACTACATTGCCGTCACTGCACAGGAATTGCCCCAGAAAGACAACACCTATCGCCTGCGGATGCCTCACCATCAGATTGATACAGCCATTAACGTGGCCGCCCGTGTCAGCAAAGATGCGCTGGTGTTTGTGGATGTGCAGGTAGGTTTCAGCAAGGTGCAGGACGAGATCCCGAAACTGGAAAAGTACCTGAGCATGCCAAATGTACACTTGGGCATTGATCCTGAATTTTCGATGAAAGGTGAAAAACGCCCCGGCAAGGAGATCGGAACCTACGATGCGGATGACATTAACTTTGTGACCGAATACCTGGCCAAGCTGGTAAAGGAACATAACTTGCCGCCGAAAATCCTGGTGGTGCACCGCTTTGTAAAGCCGATGCTGACCAATTACAAAAAGATCAAAACCCGTCCGGAAGTGCAGATTGTCATTCACATGGATGGCTGGGGCCCGCCCGCCAAAAAACGCAATTCGTACAAACTGGCTATTGTGCATGAGCCTATCCAGTTTGCCGGATTCAAGGTATTTTACGGCAACGATACCAAGCGTGTCAATCAGCCGCGCGTAATGTCACCGGAAGAAATGCTGACGCTGCATCCACAGCCGATTTATATTCAGTACCAGTAATCTACGTTCTCATTTCATTAGTACCCCTCGGTTCCATAAGCACCGAGGGGTTTTTGTTGTTACCTCAGGTAAAAGTTTTACCTAACCTGATACGTATAACTCCCAACCGCAGGCATACCCCGGTAATTCATGCCTTCTACCACCACACGCATGATTGTTTTCTCGTCCGGATTCCAGAAAGTCACGTTTGCTTTTCCATTTACATCGGTCTGGACCACCGGTTGCCAATATACTGTGGAACGATAATCCGGAAGCGGAGACGGGGCGACATTCAGGTCATACCGGGGTGAATAAAACTGGCGTGGTGTGGCGTATCCGATCCGTTTGGCAAGTAGAATCCCCAATGCCGGATCGTTGGAAGCGTCATAGCTTTTGTTTCCCCTACGGGTAAGGATGGAAATGACCCCACCGGCTCCCCTGGATCCATAAATAGCAGCAGAACCTTTCAGTACATCAATGGCCTCAACATCGCAGGGAGGAATGCTGGTCAAAATACTGATATCTACCGGCATACCATCAAGCAAAAACAAAGGCTGGATAGGCCCACTGAAGTTGGCTGCCCCCCGAATGTTAACAGACATGTTCATTCCGGAGCCGGTTACCTGTACACCCGCCACCCGTCCTTGCAATAGCTGTAACACATTGAGAGCCCCGGCACAACTATTCTGATCTACCACAAGCGTATTGTCGGCATGCCCGTACACGGCCCGTCGCTGATCGGTTTCTGTACGGGTAGCTTTGACTTCTACCTCCTTTAGTATCTGAACCTTGTTAAGGCGTAATTTGGTTTGCAACTCTTCTATTTCCCTGCTGCGCTGAAGAAAGTTTTCCAGAGCTGCCTGGCTTACCGAATAATCAACAGATTGCCTGGCTTTTACCGGTGGAAGAGAAACACTTGTTTCATCCAGGGCAAAAGCCAAGTTACGACCACCGGAGGTTTTGACACCCTGTACCAGCACACCCGTGGTATCGGAATACTCCAGGCCCTGAAATAGAAACCGTCCGCTGGCATCTGCTTCCGCCATCCAGATGTTTCGTTCGCCATTGCCCGACGACAGCATCAGGGTTACATTTACCGGTTTTTTAGACTGTTGTCCATTGGGCTGTGCTACTTTCCCGGCAATGATAAAACCAGTTTCCAGAGGATACGAAGTGGGCGGATAGTCTTTACGCAACACATCTTTCCAGGTAAATCGCCGCCAGCCCTGTGTCATGAGCAGCAGGTCCAGATTGGCCGCAGCCTGTTCATTGGCCGGATCAAAATAAGAAGCAGGTTGTTCCACAGAACCGCGCAGGTCTGAAAAATAAGCCTGTCGATCTCTTTGTAGCTTCACATCCGAACTTAGCAGAAAATACGACTGTATGGTTTCGCTGTAAGGCTCGGGTATTACCTGTTTGCTGTCTGTCACTGCGAGGGAAAAGTTTCCCTGTACCGGCTTTCCTTCAGTATCACGTACTGTAATTTCCAGGTCTACCTTGCCGCGTGGTGCATACACGGTTTTGTCTGATTGAATGGAAACACGCAACGGCTCCTCTTTGGCAGTAAAGATCAGCCGCTCACACTGAGGCAAACCAGCCTGATCAAATAGGGTCAGCTGCACCACACCCTCCGATGGAAATGCTTTTTTAGGAATAGTGATCGCTGACATGCCTTTGCCTACCTGTGCCTTTGCCGTATAGCATACCACTCCGCGCTGATGTGCCAGTATGACAATGTCTTTCGTCTCAGGAAAGTTATGCGACAGAATTACCCGGCTGACGTCCTTGCGGCTGATGTTGTCGACCAGCATCACATAGCCGCTTGGCTGAACAGCTGGCAACGGGTAGGTTTGCAGGGTTCCGTCCGGTTGTTTGAGATGAGCGGTATATGACTGCCCGGGCTGAGGTGTAAACGTGAACGTACCCATTCCCAGGTGCCGGGTAGCAAACGTCATCACCGTATCCCGACTATTGGCTAGTACAAACCCGGTAGTGGCGACTCCTTTTCCTGCTTTGTTGATAGCCTTAAACGCAACCCTTGACTGGAGACCGGCAATCCAATCGCCCCCTTCCGGAAAAAACTGACAATCCGCTACTTTGGCAAGTTCCTTCCACTGGCTTTCAGTCATAGATTCCGCTTTGTCGCGATACACCCTGAATTCTTTTTCAAAGAAGTTTTCTTCCGGAAAGTTGCGCATCCAGTTGGTGTAAGCCCGTACCCGGTACGCACCTGCCGGGAGTGTATCGGCCAGCGTAAGAGTGCCATTTCCAAAGCCATTGTCTGATTTTACCTGAAGGTGTTGCAGCAATACCCCCCGCCTGTCCTCAATCAGATCTACGTAGAGTATGCGGCTGACCGAGTCAGGCAAATGAAAGCTTGCATCGACCAGGTACGATTTAAACCAAAGCGTATCTCCAGCATGATAATAGGGTTTGTCCAGGTGCAGGTATACTTTTTCCTGAGGAAAGGCCTGCTGGTAAGCAGCCAGCTGCCGGGAGGGATCCTGTGCCGGTTCATCAGCCCAGAAAAGAAAGGCAAAAACCGGAGCCCACAGGCTGGTCAGTAATTTTTGCATGGAATCAGGTTACATGAGTAGTGGTATGGCGGCAGTATTCTAGCAAAAATTAAATCTAAAAATGAATAATTAAACCTTTTCAGAAGATTTATTTTTCAAACCCCATCTGTGCACGTAACTTATGGCAGACAAATGCTATGTACACTTCTGCTTATCCTTTCCCAGGATGGTTTGCAGTTGTTTCCTTTTTGGAAAAGTATCACAGCATGCAACCCACTGATGCACACACCCGTCTTCTAACAATGTGGCCAACCTTCAGTTAAGTGTTTGCTATAACACCTAAACAAAGGCTGGCCGGTTACTCCTAAACCACGAGCCAAAACAGAAATATCTTTTGTTTCGTGGCATTTATCCTGAGATGCTCTACGTATTTATTCCCCCTCTGCTTCTTCCAGTTCCTGAATATTGATCGGTTCCAGGTCGGTGCGCGCCGGTCCGGTCAGCAATGCGCCGTCAAACGAAAAACGGGATCCATGACACGGACAATCCCAGCTTTTTTCCGACGAGTTCCAGGCAACGGCACACTTGGCGTGCGGACAGGTCGGACTCACCGCGTGCAACTTGCCTTCTTCATCCTTGTACAAGGCAATGGAAGTTCCTTCGTAATCCACGACTTTGGCTTCACCGTGGGCCAGTTCGGCCAGCGAGTCGATGGTGCGTTGTGAAAACCACTTGCCCACAAATTCTTTGACCACATCAACCTGCTCCTTGACAAATGTTGTGAATCCGGCTACTGGTTTTACCCGGCCCGGCGCGAACAGCTCTTTGTACGGACTGTCACCACTGACCACCAGGTCACGCAAAACCATTGCCGCCGCAGTACCCAAGGTAATGCCGTTGCCGCTGTAGCCAGTGGCTACAAACACATTGTCTGACGCACCCGGCAAATGCCCGATATACGGCAGTCCGTCAGTAGTCTCAAAATACTGCGATGACCACCGAAACGATACTTCTTCGACATCAAAATGCTGGCGAATGTAGCTTTCCAGGTTACGGAAACACTGTTCGGTATTTTCCTGGTGAGCGGTCTTGTGGTCTTCACCGCCCGCAATCAGGTACGTTTCGCCGTCCATTTCCTGCGTCCGGTAATAGTGGTAGGGCTCGTGCATGTCATACACCAATGCGTTGGGGTATTGTTCTTCGTTTTTCAGTTTTACTCCCAACACATAACTGCGGTACGGCGCACACCGGAAATGCAACAAGTTAACTCCCGGTGGAATGTGGGTGGCGTAAATCAGTTGCCGGGCCAGGAAATTCCCATGGTCGGTACGCACCTGCAATGTATCGCTTTCCTCTACATCGGTTACGCGGCAATGCTGCAACAATACGCCTCCCGCTTCCTCAAAAGCTTGCGCCAATGCGAACAGATAGCGGCTCGGATGTAGTTGTCCCTGGTTGTCAAAAACCAGCGCCTTCTGAAAGTCAACGGGTATCGGAAGTCGGTTACTGTATTCAATGGGAATGTCTACCTGCCGGGAAGCCTCAAAAATCCTCTCCAGATCTTTTACCTGCTGTTCATCTTGTGCAAACAGATAACCGGGAAGCTCCTCAAATCCGCAGTCAATCCCGTATTGTTCTACCTGTTTGTGTATCAGCGCAATGGCTTCGCGTGTAACCGTGGCGACCCGCCGGGCATTTTCCTCCCCAAAATCATTGATCAGCGTATGGTAGTCTGTGTCAAGCATGGTGTTCAGGTGAGCCGTAGTGCCACCGGTGGTTCCGAAACCGAGGTTCTGGGCTTCGGCTACCAGGCACGACCTGCCGGCTTTTTGCAGCAGCAAGGCGGTGGTGATGCCGGTGATCCCGCCTCCCACAACGATGACATCATATGTTTTGCCGGGTTGCAGCGACTGTTGGCGCTGCGATTGGTAGTCTGGCATGTGGTGCTGCCAGAGGCTGGTTGTTGCTCCGTCTCTTTTCATAGCTAATTGATTTTTAGGAACCTGGCAAAAAAACAATGCCGCTCCGTCGTTTCGGTTTTCCGCCGGTAAACTTTACTGCCGCAAGCCAGAACGAACCCTGGAGTCAGAAAAAAATAGTATCTTCCCAAACGCCAAAACCTCTATCTTTAGAAACGGTTTTCTTCCACCCGATACCGGCACTGCCGATTTGCTTTAATCACATGCAAACCCACTCCGAAGCCACATTGCATCACCAGAAAAGTTTTTTTACACGCCTGCAAGACTACCTGGGCGAGTTTGTTTTTGGGGGCATCGACGGTAGCGTAACCACGTTCGCCGTAGTTGCCGGAGCCACCGGAGCCAGCCTGGAATCGTCGGTGGTCATCATTCTGGGGTTCGCCAACCTGTTTGCAGATGGATTTTCGATGTCAGTTGGCAGCTACTTGTCAGCAAAATCGGAGCGTGACAACTACGAAAAACAAAAACGCGTCGAATACTGGGAAGTGGACAATCTGCCGGCAAGGGAAACCGACGAGATACGTGAAATATTTGCCCGTAAAGGCTTTGAAGGAGAACTGCTCGAACAGGTTGTCACCATCATTACTGCCGACCGCGACCGTTGGGTGGATGTCATGATGAAGGAAGAACTCGAACTCATCCCTGCGACAAAATCTCCCTTTACCATGGCGCTTGTCACATTTGTTTCTTTCCTGACAGTGGGTTTCATTCCTGTATTTCCCTATGTGCTGGATTACCTGATTCATATCAACCGCGAAAACCTTTTCTTCATTTCGTGCGTGTTGACCACTCTGGCCTTTACCATGGTCGGATTTCTCAAAACCTATGTTACCGAAACACCTCGCTGGAAAGGCATTGCCGAAACTGTCCTGCTGGGGATGTCCGCTGCCGCGGTGGCCTATTTTGTCGGTGATTTTCTGGAGCGACTCGTCTCCTGACAGCACCGGGTTTTCATAGTTGCAGCGATACTATTTACCAGCCCAATCTCCTGTCAGTCAGGCTGATTGGCCTTTTTGTTCTGCGCCGCCATCCGGACAATCTCTTCCACACGTCGGAGGCGGGTTTCGGTTCGCTTGGCATTGAGAAGCCACTCGAGTATGGCTCGCTTGGCTGACCGCGAAAAAGCTTCGAAATACTGCTTTGCCTTTGGATTAACTGCCAACGCCTGTTGCAGGTCTTCTGGCACGCGCAAGTCTTCCACTTCATCCAGGGCATTCCACCGGCCGGTTTGTTTGGCGTGTTCAATACTAGCCAGTCCGGCTTCAGTCATCAACCCTGCTGCCATCAGCTCATCCACATATTGTTTGTTCAGGCGCGACCAGTTGCTGGTTTTCTTTCGGGGCGTAAACACCTGCTGGTACCGCTCCGAGTCCAGTGTATTTACCTTGCTATCAATCCAGCCAAAGCATAACGCTTCTTTTACGGCATCGCTGTAAGCGATGCTGGGTTTACCGCTACTCTTCTTGTAATAAACCAAGTACACGCCGGGTTCCGTCGCGTGATTTTCAATCAGCCAGTCACGCCACTCTTGTCGCGTAGCCGGCGAAAAGCTCTCAAATGAAATGGCCATATTCGATAAAAAAGACTAATCCCAAGGTAACGAATATTTACAAAAAACCCAGCACAGTGCAAATAGCTAACAATCAGATATTTGCAAATAACAACCCAATCATTCGAAAAAATATTTTTATTAAAATTTATTTTACTATTAATGTTTTATTTAATATTGAAACCGAATCAAACAAATATAACCCTACCTTGAAAAACCAACCAATCCTGATGTTTGCACAGGTACTCATCTCCTGTCTGGTTTTGTTTCAAAGCCCGATTGCCCAAGCCCAGTCGGTGACGCCCGAAAAAGCACTGCAGTTGCTCCGGGAAGGCAACGAACGGTTTTGCTCCGGCAAAAGTACCCGCCCCAGACAAGATTCGGTAACCGTACGCATGCTTGCCAAAAGCCAGGCGCCTTTTGCCATCATCATGGGTTGTTCGGACAGTCGGGTACCCAACGAGATCATTTTTGACCAGGGGCTGGGCGACTTGTTCATTGTCCGCACGGCGGGGCAGGTACCGGCAGCGGCCTCGTTTGGCAGCATCGAATTTGCCGACCGCATGCTGGGCGCCAAGCTGATTGTGGTGCTGGGGCACACCAGTTGTGGTGCCGTATCCGCCGCCGTTCAACGGCCGGAAGTACCGGGTCACATTGTCCATCTGATCAATGAGATCAAACCTGCCGTGGAGAGTGCACGCAAACAGACCGGCGACCTGACGCACAATGCGATCTACGAAAATGTACGCCTGCAGGTACAAAAGCTCCGCGAACTGGAACCGGTGCTGGCAAAAGATCAGCGCGAAGGCAAAATCAAAATCGTGGGTGCCGTTTACCACCTCGACAACGGCCGGGTCGAATTTTTACCCGATACCCTGACAGAGGCACAGGCCAAAAAATAACCAGCACCATACACAGGCAGGTTTTGCCTCCTGCCGGGATACTATTTTTTGAGATAAGAGACATTAGACAAAAGACAAAGCACTGAATACCAGATACTGATACTCAACTAAAGTATGCTTTCATTTTGTCTCGCTACTTGTTTCATTAACCGTTATCAAACCATTTTACAAACTATCTATCCCATTTAACCCTCTTTCAATTCTGTATGGAATTAAGCTCTTTGTTTGTCTCGCTGCTTTCGCCCATGGTGCTGGCCTTTATTCTGGGGATCATTGCCACCCGCCTGCACAGCGACTTGAAATTTCCTGAGCCCCTGTATGTATTCTTAACCATTTACCTGCTTATTGCCATTGGCCTGAAAGGTGGTTACAAACTGAGCCTGACCCAGTTCAGTGAATTCTCGGCACCAGCCGCGGCCGCCATTCTGCTGAGTTGCACCATTCCCATGTGGTCGTATTTTCTACTCCGTAAATTAGGCAAATTTGACATCAGCAATGCGGCTTCCATTGCGGCTCACTACGGCTCGGTATCCGCGGTGACCTTCAGCGGCATCCTGGCTTTTCTGGACAACATCAAAGCCGATCGGCTGGCAGCCCAGCCGGGACTTACCGAGGCGCAACTGCTACAGGCAGGGGCATCGTATGAGGGTTTTGTACCGGGGCTACTGGCGATTATGGAAGTACCAGCCATTCTGATTGCCGTAGGCATTTCGCGGGCCAACTTCCGCACCAACAATCCTTTGCAGGCCCAGCAGAGCAGCTTGCGGGAAGTGTTGCGGGAGCTGTTATCGGGCAAAAGCACCGTTTTGCTGGTAGGATTCCTGCTGATTGGCTATGTTAGCGGAAAGAAAGGGTTTGAACAGGTAGCACCCTTCTTTGACTCGCCGTTCCGGGGCATTCTGACGCTTTTCCTGCTCGAAGCCGGGCTGGTCACGGGGCGCCGCCTTAATGACTTCTCGAAGGTGGGCAAGTTTCTGATTGCCTTCGGACTCATCATGCCGGTGCTGCACGCGGTGCTGGGTATCTGGCTGGGCCAGTTGGTCGGCCTGTCGTGCGGTGGGGCTACCATTCTGGGCGTTTTGGCAGCCAGTGCTTCGTATATTGCCGCTCCGGCAGCTTGCCGGGTAGCATTGCCCGAAGCCAATCCGGCACTGGCATTGACATCAGCACTGGCCATTACGTTTCCATTTAACATTATCGTTGGCCTGCCACTCTACCATACCATTGCCAAAAGTATGTTCGGGTTATTGTAGAGGAGAGATGAGATAAAAGAGGAAAGAAGAAAAAGACAAATAGCTGACAGGTTATACGTTCGCTTCCGATTAAATTATCAGATGCAGTATCTTCCATCTTTGAATGATACATCCTATGATTCAGACAACCAAATTAAAAAAAGTAGTCATCATCTTTCAGGACAACCTGGAGGAGCGACTGATTCATGACCTGAAAGCCCTTGGTGCCCGCGGCTACACCATTGAGCAGGTCCGGGGAGCCGGCCTGTTCGGTGCCCGGGAAAGCGAATGGGAAGGTGAAAACATCCGTGTCGAATGCATTTGCACCACCGAAACGGCGTACAAGATCCTGGAGCATTTGCAGGCGTATTATTTTGAAAAATATGCAGGCATCGCCTATCTTACTGAAGTCGAAGTAATTCGGAGCGAACGTTTTTAGGCCGTCCTGGAGTTGGTTTTTACTTTTCTGCAGATACTATTTCACCCGTCCTTGCCTGCCAGTCAGGGATGGGTTTATAGTTCTTTCTTTGCTACCTTTGCCTGACAAACGAACGCATCTTATGACTGATATTTATATGTTGACCACGCTGGAACAGGTGAAAGCCATTGCCGATCCGTTACGGATTCGCATTCTGCACCTGCTTAGCCAGCAAGCCCTCACGACCAAGCAAGTGGCCGATGCCCTGCAACAGGCACCGCACAAGCTCTACCATCACGTGGAAACCCTGGAAACGGCCCAACTGATTCGCATGGTAGAAACCCGGCCCAACCGCGGCACCCTGGAAAAGTACTACAAAGCTTCGGCCAAGCATTTTACCTTGAGTCCGGTCCTGTTTGAGGTAAGCCTGACCGAAGAGCCCAACTCATACACCGAAAACACGCTTTCTTCGGCCCTGCAAGCCACCTTAACCGAGGTAAAAGACAGCCTGGCCAAAGATCTGATTCACAAGGGAGATCAGTTCTTTTCGCGTTTTCACTTTCAAACCTCGCTGGCACAGGCCGAGGAGCTGAAGCAGAAATTGCAACAATGGATTGATGACTGCCGGGCTGCCCACCAACCCGATGGCGACCAGGCATATGGCTCCACGGTAGTGTTTTACCCGACGGCACCACACGCTTCGGAAAATACAAGCCCTGCGGAAGCCGGCACACCGGCAAAATAATTTAGGGCATCATTGCCTTTGCCAGATTTCCCAGCTTGCGCAGTGCCTCGTGGGTATGGCTGGTCCAGGCATTGCCGCAACTCAGCCGCAGGAAATGCGCGTGGGTATCCCCGCTCGAAAACAGGTGCCCGGGGGTGAAGCCGATGCCTTGCCCGATGGCTTTTTTGTACAACTCCATCGAAGATACTTTTTGGGGCAGCTCAATCCACAATACATATCCTCCCCTAGGTTGCGATACATGAGTGCCTTCCGGAAAGTAAGCGTCCACGGCTACCTGCACTTCGGTCATCTGTACCATCAGCCGGCTGCGCATACGTTTCAGGTGCCGCTCAAAGCTCCCTGCTTCCATTACCCGCGCAATCACCGACTGCACTACCGAGGCAGTGGCGATGTTGGTCATGAATTTGAGCCGTTCGATTTGTTTCTGGTAGCTCCCGCCCGCTACCCAACCCACCCGAAAACCCGGAGCCAGTGTTTTGGAAAAGGAAGAACACACCATCACCCGACCCTCGGTATCATAAGTTTTCAGTGAAAGCGGACGGCTTCCCTGAAAAAACAAGTCCCCGTAGATGTCATCCTCAATGACGGGAATCCGATAGCGGCTGGCCAGGTGCACCAGTGCTTTCTTATGCGCATCGGGCATCACCGATCCGGTAGGGTTGCTGAAGTTGGGCGTTACCAGACAGGCTTTGATCGGGTACGACTGACACGCTTTTTCCAGAAAATCCAGGTCAATTCCCGTGGAGGCGTGGGAAGGGATTTCAATGGTTTGCAAACGCAAGCCCTGAATTGCTTCCAGAAATCCGTAGTAGCAAGGCGATTCCACGGCCACAATGTCGCCCTGCTGGGTGACGGCCCGCAACGCCAGGTGGATGGCCTCCAGGCAGCCGGACGTAATGCAGATGTCACTGGCCCGCAGGGTGCCACTCCACGGCATCGAACGCTTGGCAATCTCGGTGCGCAGCAACTCATCGCCTTGCAAGGGTGTGTAGTTCATCACACTGGCAACATCGCTGCGCAACACTTCCTGCATGGTGCGTTTGAGAATCTTCTGGGGAATGAGCTGCTCGCCCGGAATGGCCCGTGAAAACGAGACCACTTCTTTCAGAAACCGCTCCTGCATGATGCTTTCGAGCAGCGAGTCAATGTCTATCGTTTGGGGCGTCAGTGACGATGCCACCTGTGACGGCAGCACATCCTTGGCTTTTTTCTGCCGCCTCACGTAATAACCCGATTTCTCCTGCGCCACAATCAGTCCCTTGTCTTCCAGGTAATGGTAGGCTTCCAGCACAGTGGAAATACTCACGCCCTGCTCTTCGTGGATGTGACGGATGGAAGGCATTTTTTCACCGGCCCGGTAGGTGCCATTGGTAATCTGCGTCTCCAGTTGCTGTGCCACTTGCAAGTATAAATAGTTGGCCATAGGAAAATAGTATCCTCAGAAAGGCAAAAACCTCTTGGGTTCAAAGGCTATCTGTTATGCAAAAATTTACAAAAACTGTATCTGGTTTGCTTTAAAGATAAGGCGGAAATTTGTCAGAAAAAAACGCCTATGAAAGTCACCCTGGTTGCCTTCGACCAATTCACGGATGTAGATCTGTTTCTCCCGTGGGATTTGTTCAATCGTGTCTTGCTGAAACGCCCCGACTGGAGTGTGCGCATCGTTGGGACCCAACCGACGCACACATCGGTCACCGGACTGACCGTTCCGGTACACGGCCTGATCGAAGAATGCAACGACGCGGACATTGTATTTTTTGGCAGCGGGGCCGGAAGCCGCAAGCTGATCACCGACCGGGAATACCTGGCGCGTTACCAGCTCAATCCGGACAGACAACTGATCGGCTCGATGTGCTCAGGAGCGTTGCTGCTGGCTGCGCTGGGGCTGCTGACCAACAAAACAGCGACCACCTATCCCTCTGCCCGTCCGGCACTGGAATCGTTCGGAGTAACGGTAGTGGACGAACCGCTGGTGGTGCATGGCAACGTAGCCACGGCCGCCGGATGCCTGGCCGCGTTGGATCTGGTTGGCTGGATGCTGGAACAAGCGGACGGCCCGGCTCTCCGGGAAGCGGTACTGGCCTCGGTGCAACCGGCAGGCAAGCAACTGGCCTGCATTTATTAATTGACCAACTAGTATCTTTCAAAAAACCAAAACCTCCATGCATTCGCTACTGCAATCCGATCTGCTTTCGTTTGACGCCATTCTGCAATCCGTGCAACAATACGCCTCCGGTTTTCTGGCCGAAATCCACGAGTTGCCGCCGGGAGTAGTTACCCCTCCCCTTTCTACGGAAGCGCTGTCCGAACAGGGCCAGGGGTTTGCCAATGCGTTACAGACCTTTGATCAGAAGTACCGCCCGTGGATTACCGCGTCAGCCGGTCCGCGGTATTTTGGATTTGTCACAGGCGGGGCAACGCCGGCTGCCGTTGCGGGAGACTGGCTCACGGCGGCATTTGATCAGAACTCAACCAACAGTGGCGAAAGTTCGACTGCAGCCGTCGAACAGGAAACCATACATATGCTCCGGCAATTGTTCGGGTTGCCGGACAGCTTTTTTGGCAGTTTTGTGTCGGGTGCCACAATGTCCAATTTTGTTGGATTGGCCCTGGGCAGGCAATGGGTGGGTCATCAGGCAAGCATCAATGTAGCCAGGGATGGATTGCAGGCGCTGCCCTTTCCGGTCCGAGTCCTGAGTTCGGCGATTCATGCCAGTGCGGTAAAATCGCTGGCGATGCTGGGTATGGGCCGGAATAGCTGGGTATTAGTACCAAGCCTTGCCGATCGGGAGGCCATTGATCTGAACGCACTGGAAAACCACTTGCAAAACCTGAAAGGACAGCCGTGCATCGTGGTTGCCAATGCCGGAACTGTCAATACGGTGGATTTTGACGACATTCAAGGCATTGTTGCGTTGCGCCACAAGTATCCCTTCTGGCTGCATGTGGATGCCGCCTTTGGCGGATTTGTCGCGTGCACACCCTCGCATGAGCATTTGATTCAGGGATGGGAACAAGCCGATTCGATTACCATTGATGCGCACAAGTGGCTGAACGTACCCTATGATTCGGCGATGATCTTTACCCGTCACAAAGCCCTGCAACTGGAAGTGTTTCAGAATGCCAACGCCCGTTACCTTGGCGATCCGGAAAAAGATTTTAACTACATCAATTACACGCCTGAAAATTCGCGCCGTTTCCGCGCTTTGCCGGCATGGTTCAGCCTGAAAGCGTACGGCAGGCAGGGCTACCGGGCCATTGTTGAAAACAATATTGCACTGGCCCGGGAACTGGGTGAGTTCATTTCCCAATCGGCGGATTTCCGGTTGCTGGCTCCGGTGCGGGCTTGCGTGGTCTGTTTCACGCTGCAAACCGACGATCATTCGCGTCAGGCACAGGTGAATCAGTTTTTGCAACGCCTGCTCGAACGGGGCAAGGTAGTGCTTACCCCGACGGTTTACCAGGGCATCCCGGCCATGCGGGCCGCGTTGGTCAACTGGCGCACAACAGCCGCTGACCTGGAGGTGACCAAAACCGAACTGGCACAAGTTGCTACCGAAGTCCTGGCACAAACAAAACTCCCACTTTTGTGAAAGTGGGAGTTTTGTCGGATAGCATTTGTGAGACAAATCAGAAACAAAATTTGCCAGGTTGTGTGTTCCTGACTTTCAGAACCCTGTCTTCTGTATGGCATCTTTATTCTTTCGTCCATACAAAATAGTATGTTTCAAAAACGCCAAACCTAAGGGTTCAATACCACTTTCACGCAGTTGTCTTCTTTCTTGTTGAACACATCGTACATGCGCGGCGCTTCACTCAGCGGCACTTTGTGTGTAATGATATCATCCAGCACCACTTTGCCGTCCTGTACCAATGAAATCAGGTGGTCGATGTAGCGATGCACCCACGCCTGGCCGCCCATCAGCTTGATGCCTTTGTCAAACACCTGATGTAGTGGGAAATTATTGTACGGAGTGCCGTATACACCCACAACCGTTACCGTGCCACCCCGGCGAACCGCATCGAAGCATTTTTCCAACACTTTCATCGAGCCTTTTTCCAGCTGGACCACATTCAGTGCTTTCTCAAATACACTCCGGTGGGCTTCCATACCCACGGCATCCACGCACACATCGGCACCATAGCCGCCGGTCATCTCGCGGATGGCCTCCACCACATCCATATCGTTGGCGTTCAGGGTTTCCGATTTGGCGGCTTTGCGTGCCATTTCCAGGCGATACGGTTCAATGTCCACCCCGATCACACGGCCCGCACCCTTCAGCCAGGCTGATTTCTGCGCCATGATTCCGACGGGTCCACAACCAAACACAACTACCGTTTCGCCGCCTTTGAGTTCGGCCCAGTCAATGGCCGACCAGCCCGTCGGGAAAATATCAGTCATGAATAAAATCTGTTCGTCGGTGATGCCTTCGGGCACTTTGCGCGGTCCGAAATTGGCGTAAGGCACCCGCACGTATTCGGCTTGCCCGCCGCTGTAGCCGCCGTACAGGTCGGTGTAGCCAAACAAGGCCCCGCCTTTGCCTTTGAGCAATTCGCCTTCGGGTCCATAATGGGGATTGGAGTTCTCACAATGGGTAGGCATTTCCATCGCACAGAAATTACAACAACCGCAGGCTATCGGAAAAGGAACCACCACCCGGTCGCCTTTTTTCAGATGGGTCACATGGGCACCCACCTCTTCGACAATGCCCATGAACTCATGGCCCAATACCATGTTGCGGGGTTGCGGAAACATGCCGTTATAAATATGCAGGTCGGAGCCGCAAATGGCTGTGGAGGTTACCCGAATGATGGCATCTCCGGATTCTTCGATACGTGGGTCTTCTACGGTTTCTACCCGAACGTCTTTCGGGTTGTGGAATACAAGGGCTTTCATAGGCTGGATAACTGTTTTTTAAATGAATGAAAAAATACATTTCAGCCAAAACAGATAAACATCTGATTTTCAACTGAACAAAAAGTAACTATGATTAAAAAACAGTGCCCGTACGAAGGCTGACGGCGGGTAACATTCCAAAATAGTTTGTCCGGAACGGACAAAACCTGCCCTCTTTTGCCACTAATTGACAGGCCCGGAAAAAAATTTCAGGCAGGCATAGGGGTAACGCCGGATGCTTCCTGTCATAGGAATACCAGGCCGGTAATCAAATCAAACCTTACAACTATGAAAACTATGCAACTCGTACCAAACACAACGTTTCCCTGCCAGTCTCAACGCACATCGGCAAGTTATTTTTTTCTTCCGGAAGGTTAGTCTACCAACAGATGCGACGCTTCTCATTTAACTAAACTCTATTTTTCACGACCTGATCTTTCTTTCAGAACTAGATTTCTGTAAGGGTGGGTAAACTCTGTCTCTACAATTCTATGAAACATTTTATTTTAAGCAGCTTATTTGTGGTAGCCTCCCTTCTGCCAACCTGGGCTCAGAACAAATTCACTGTCAGCGGTTACATCCGCGATGCGGCCAATGGCGAAGGCCTCATCGGCGCGGTAGTGCAAGTCAAAGGACAAACCACGGGCACAGCCACCAACGAATACGGCTTTTATTCGCTGACACTGCCGCAAGGCCAATACACACTTGTGTATCAATACATTGGCTACCAGAATCTGGAAAAACCCATCGAACTGGCCAGCAACCAGAAAGCTGATATCCAGCTCGCCGGTTCGGATGTGCAGATTCAGGAGGTGGTGGTGACCGACACCCGCCCCGACAACAATGTGCGCAGCATGGAAATGGGCGTGAGCAAACTGGAAATGAAAACCATCCGGTCGATGCCCGCCTTGCTGGGCGAAGTGGATGTGGTGCGCAGCATCCAGTTGTTGCCGGGCGTGAGTACGGTGGGCGAAGGAGCCTCGGGCTTTAACGTACGCGGCGGCGGCGTGGACCAGAATCTGATCCTGCTCGACGAGGCGCCGGTGTACAACTCGTCGCACCTGATGGGCCTGTTTTCGGTGTTCAATCCGGATGCGGTAAAGGATGTCAAACTCGTCAAGGGGGGCATTCCGGCCCAGTACGGCGGGCGGCTTTCGTCACTGCTGGATGTACGCATGAAAGAAGGCAACTCCAAAAAATTCGCCCTTTCGGGGGGCATCGGCACCATCTCCAGTCGTCTTACGGCCGAAGGTCCCATTCAGAAGGACAAAAGCTCGTTCATCATTTCGGGGCGCCGGTCGTATGCGGATGCGTTCCTGAAACTTTCGTCGGATGAAAACCTGAAGAACAACCAATTGTATTTTTATGACCTGAGTGCCAAAATGAACTTCAGGCTTGGCCCCAAAGACCGGGTATTTGTCTCCGGGTACTTTGGCAAAGACGCGTTCAAATTTGCCGATCCGACCGGCGAAGGGGGCGGCTTCCAGATGCGATGGGGCAACAAGACCGGTACCGTGCGGTGGAACCACCTGTTCAGCGACCGTCTGTTTGCCAACTTCACGGCTGTTTACAGCGACTATGATTATTTGCTGGGCGTTCCCAACGGCAGCCAGGCCTTCGAATGGACTTCCAATATCTACAACTACAGTGGCAAAGCCGACTTCTCGTATTACGTGAATGCCCGTAACACGATTACGTTCGGTGTGCAGGCCATACGCTACCAGTTTCGTCCGGGAAAAGCCATTCCGCTAGGCGACAATTCGATATTCAATCCGCTGGAGCTGGAGCATCAGAATGCCATGGAATACGCCGTTTACCTGGACAACGAACAGCAGCTTCTGCCGCAGCTTTCGGTGCAATACGGACTTCGGTTCTCGGCCTATAACTACATGGGAGCCCACACGGTTTATGATTATGTGGGTGAAAACAACCAGAAAAAGCAGCCGGTCAATGAACGGACGTACGGCAAGGGCGAATCGATCAGTTTTTACACCAATCCGGAACCCCGTTTTTCACTGCGTTACAACGTCAACGAACACAGTTCGGTCAAAGCCAGCTACAACCGCATGGCGCAGTATGTTCACCTGATTTCCAATACCACAGCCGCCTCTCCGCTGGACGTATGGTCGCCGACAACCAACAACATCAAACCCGAACTGGCCGATCAGGTGGCGCTGGGGTATTTCCGCAACTTCAAAGACAACATGTTTGAGACTTCGGCCGAAGTGTTTTACAAAACCATGCGCAACCAGATCGACTACCGCGACGGCGCCGAAGTGCTGCTGAACCAGCAACTGGAAGGCGACCTGCTGTACGGTGACGGCCGCGCCTACGGACTCGAACTGTACGTGAAGAAAAACACCGGGCAACTCACCGGCTGGGTCAGCTATACCCTGTCACGCTCGGAACGCAAAATTGATGGCATCAATATGAATGCGGAAGGCGAAGCCCAATGGTATGCGGCCAAATACGACCGGACGCACATCCTGTCGGCCGTAGGCGTGTATACACTCAACAAGAAGTGGAGCTTTTCGAGCAACTTCTCGTATACCACCGGCGTTGCCACTACGTTTCCCAACGCCCGTTACGAAGTGGAAGATGGCGCCATCATTGTGCCTCACAACACCGAAGGCACACGCAACAATTACCGCGTACCTGCCTACCACCGGCTCGATCTGTCGGCCACGTTGACGCCTGCGAAAAACGAAAACCGCCGTTGGAAAAGCGAATGGGTGTTTTCGGTTTACAACGCGTATGCACGCCGCAATCCGTTTACGGTATTTTTCCGTCAGAGCGAGAACGAAGCCCTCAAAACACAGACGGAAGCCGTTCGGCTCTCCATTTTCGGCTCGGTGCTGCCTTCGGTAACGTATAACTTCAAGTTCTAAAATAGTATCTCTGTCAAAGCAAAAACCTCCCCATCTACCAATTTCTATGAAAACTTATTTTTTGTTGCTTGTTGCCGGTTTGGCAATGGCCCTGTCCAGTTGTGAAGATGTGATTGATGTGAACCTGGACAAAGGCGAAACGCTCCTGGTCGTCGACGGCTGGATTACCACCAAACCGGCACCTTACACCATTCGCCTGACCAACACCGCCCCGTATTTCACCAATGCCCCGGCACCCAAGGTCAGCGGGGCCACCGTGGTGATTACCGACAGCGAAGGCGTGTCCGATACGCTCAAGGAAAGCGAACCAGGCGTGTACGTTACCCGGAAAATCCAGGGAAAAGTGGGCAACTCGTATGTGCTCACCGTCAAGACCAACGGTGAAGAATACACCGCCCAGACGCAGATCAAACGCGTACCGCCAATCGATTCGCTTACGGCAAAGTTTCAGAAAGAATCGCCTTTTTTCGAAACAGACGGCTATTATGTGTACTACCACGGCCCCGAACCCGAAGGCGTGGGCGATTACTACCGATTCAAGATTTTCCAGAACGACACCCTGCTCGACAAGCCCGGTGATCTGATTTTTGCGGAAGACAAGCTGGTCGACGGCAATTACATCGGTGATTTGCAATTGAACGACGAAGGTTTCCGCAAGGGCGACAAGATTCGCGGCGAAACCTGGACGATTACCAACGACGCCTACCAGTATTACGTCGAGCTGATAGCCCAGATCGAGAACGGTGGCCTTTTCTCCAATCCGCCGGCCAATGTGCGCACCAACGTGCAGAACAAGAATCCCAAGGGCCGCAAAGCCGTGGGCTGGTTTGGCGGCGCGGGCGTGAGCAGCAAGGAAATCACGATCCGGTAAAAGCCCGTTAACAAAACAGTATACCCGAACAAAGCAAAACCCTGCCGGCATTGGCGGGGTTTTGTCGTTTTGAGAGATACCATTTGATACCCTGTCCGAAAAGCTTCTCCTGTTTTTTGGAGACAGGCCCTGTTTTACAAACTCATTTTAACAAACTTTAACCAAACAACGCACCTTTTATCCCTAAAAAAGTCGGTAATTGGCAAAAAAGCGGCATATTTAAACTACACCAAACCTACTTTACATCCAATATGGAACTCTCCATCAGCAATCTGAACAAAACGTACTCCAATGGGGTACAAGCACTGAAAAATGTCACCCTGACCATCCGGCAAGGCATGTTTGGTCTGTTAGGGCCCAACGGTGCCGGCAAATCGTCGCTCATGCGTACCATTGCCACCTTGCAGGAAGCCGACAGCGGCAGCATCCTGCTGGGCAAGCTCAATGTACTGACCCAAAAAGAGGAAGTCCGCCGGATCCTCGGGTATCTGCCACAGGAATTCGGTGTGTATCCCAAAGTATCCGCCGAAGATTTGCTCAACCACCTGGCCGTGTTGAAAGGCATCACCAATCGCGGCGAACGTCAGGAAATTGTCAAGGCCTTGCTAACCAAGACAAACCTGTACGATTCCCGCAAAAAGAACCTGGGCGGCTACTCCGGCGGCATGAAGCAGCGTTTTGGCATTGCGCAGGCATTGCTGGCCAATCCGCAGTTGATTATTGTCGACGAACCAACAGCGGGCCTCGATCCTGCCGAACGGAACCGTTTTTTGAACCTGCTCAGCGAAATCGGTGAAAACACGATTGTAATCCTGTCCACACACATTGTGGAAGATGTGAAAGAGCTGTGCTCGGACATGGCCATTATCAACAAGGGCGAAGTACTGTACAAAGGCAGTCCGGTCAAGGCATTGGAAGAAATCAAAGAAAAAGTATGGCGCAAACGCATTCCCAAAGCCGAACTGGAAGCGTACAAGCAACAATATACCGTCATTTCGGACAAACTGGTCGGCGGCACACCTGTCATTCACATCCTTTCCGAAACCCAGCCGGCTGGTTTCGATCCGGTTGAAGGCGACCTGGAAGATGTCTATTTTGCCCGCATCTTTGGCTCGCAGGCAGTCACCGCTTGAGATTTCTCCCACTTCCTAACTTCCGACACACTATGTTAGCCGAAATACTACGCTTCGAATTCGATTACCGAAAACGTCGCCCCGCTACCTATCTCTACTTTGCCATTCTGTTCATTCTGTGCTTTGCCGCTGCCACTTCCAAATACGTCAGCATCGGGGGTGTTGCCGGCGGTCAGATCAAGGAGAATTCCCCGTTCAATCTGGCCTACATGACCATCATCATGACATTCTTCATGACATTCATTGCTTCTGCAATCATGGGGGTGGCTGTGCTCCGCGACTTCGACCACAAGATGGAAGCCTTGATTTTCAGCAAGCCGCTTTCCAAATTCAATTACCTGTTCGGGCGGTTCCTGGGTTCGTTTGTGGTGATGGTGCTGGTGTATTGCAGCATCTGGATGTCCTTTATGCTGGCCTTCAGCATTGGCAAACATTTGCCCTGGGACCCTTCCTGGAAAGAAAAACAAATGCTGCCTTTTGATGCGTGGAGCTACTTTCAACCGTTTATCTTTTATGGCATTACCAACCTGTTCATTCAGGGCTCCATCTTCTTTGCGGCAGGGGCCCTGAGCCGCAAATCCATTGTGCTCTATACCCAGGGCATCGTGTTGTTTGTGCTGTACCAGATCACAGACACCATGCTGGGGGATATGGAAAACAAGACCCTGGCGTCTTTGATCGACCCTTTCGCCTTCCGGACGTTTACGATCTATACCGAATACTGGACACCTGCCCAGAAAAACACAATGCTCATTCCGTTTGACGGGCTGCTGTTGTGGAACCGCCTGATCTGGTGTGGCATAGCGGTGCTGATTCTGGTTGCCACCTATTATGGGTTCAGTTTCAATGTGGTACGGTCGGGCTTACGCAAGAAAAAAGCCATCAAGGAAGTTGCTTCCGGCATCCGCCCCGAAAGTGTGGTCATTCCGGTTGTGTCGCAGCACGTGAACCTCAAAGCCAATTTGCAACAACTGTGGCAGCAAGCCATTTTCTACAGCAAAATCATTCTCAAGGAGATTCCTTTCATTGCCATTGTGGTGGTCGGGCTGGCCGACATTATCATCGGTTCGTTTTACTTTGACAAAATGTATGGCACCAGCTCCTACCCGATCACTGCCAATGTGATCGAACTGCTCAACGAGTTTGATCTGTTTTTCCTGATCATCGTTGTTTTTTATTCGGGCGAGCTGATCTGGAAAGAACGGTCGGTCAACATCAATCTCATTGTCGATGCCATGCCTGTGCCCGACTGGGTCAACCTGATTGCCAAATTCATCGGGTTGCTGCTTGTGTATGTTGGCATATTGCTGACGCTGATCTTGTGTGGCGTGTTGATCCAAAGCTTTAATGGCTATTTCAACTTTGAGCTTCCGCTTTATTTCAAAACGCTGTTTGTCAATACGTTGTTCTTTCTCTTTGCCTGGACGCTGCTTTCGTTTTTTGTACAGGTCCTATCCAACAGCAAGTTTGTCGGCTACGCGTTGATGTTCGTGTTCTTCCTGGTCATGTTCTTCATTGGTGCCATGGGCATCCAGCATCCGTTGTTCATCTTCAACAGCGGCAGCTTGCGCGAATATTCCGACATGAACAAATACGGTCATTTTGTAACCTCATTCTCGTGGCTCAAACTGTACTGGCTGTTCTTTGTGGGGGTTTTGTTCGCGTTGTCGGTACTATTTGCGGTACGGGGTTCGGAAACGGTTTTCAAAACCCGTCTCAAGCTGGGCAGGCTTCGCCTGACAAAGCCTGTCCTCACTTTCACCATTGCCACCCTGATTGCATTCATAGCTACGGGCTGCTTTGTGTTTTACAATACCAACCAACTGAACACCTACCTCACCCGCGACCAGGAAGAAGAACGGCAGGTCGCGTATGAGAAGACCCTGAAAAAGTTTGAGAACCTGCCGCAGCCGCGCATTGTGGATGTCAACCTGAAAGTTGACATCTATCCTGAAAAACGCGATTTCCTGGCGGAAGGTTATTATTGGCTGAAAAACAAAACCGACAAACCCATCGCCGATATCCACATCCAGAACGATGTGTTGCACAACATGCAGCTGGCGTACTTGAAATTTGACGGTGGAGCCCGCGAAAAGCAAGCGTGGAAATCCATGGGTTACACCATCTATTCACTGAACAAGCCGCTCAATCCCGGCGACTCGGTGAAGATGAGTTTCAAAACCAGTTACGAAACCAAAGGCTTTGTGGGCCGCGGCTCCAATACACAGGTGGTCTACAACGGTACGTTTTTCAACAACGGGTATTTCCCGGCCCTGGGGTATGATGCCGGTTTTGAAATCGGTGACGACGATACGCGGCGCAAGCACAAACTGCCCGAAAAAGAACGCATGATGGAGCAGAACAATCCGATAGGCCTGGGACAAAGCCTGTTTGGAGACGACTCTGACTACATCCGGTTTGAGATAGTGATTGGCACTTCCAAAGAACAGATAGCCATTGCACCGGGCTATTTGCAGAAAAAGTGGGAAGAAAACGACCGCAGCTATTACCACTACAAAATGGATGTGCCCATGGTCAATTTCTATTCCATCGTTTCGGCACGGTACGAGGTGATGAAAGACAAGTGGAACAATGTGAACCTGGAAATCTACTACAACAAGGGCCATGACTACAACCTCAAGCGGATGATGGAATCGATGAAGGTGTCGCTCGATTACTTTTCCAAAAACTTCAGTCCGTTTCAGTTCCGGCAAATGCGCATCATGGAATTCCCGAAATACGCCTCGTTTGCGCAATCCTTTGCCAACACGGTCCCCTTCTCCGAAGGCATCGGCTATATCCAGCGCATCAAAGATCCGGACGAAGACCTGGACATGCCCTTTTATGTCACCGCCCACGAGCTGGGGCACCAATGGTGGGGCCATCAGGTGCCGGAAGCCAATGTGAAAGGCAACGCCATGCTGTCCGAAACACAGGCCCAGTATTCGGCACTGATGATTCTGAAACACGCCTATTCGCCCGAGAAAATGCAGAAATTTCTGAAATACGAGCTGGACCGCTACCTGCGGGGCCGTTCGGCGGAACGCAAAAAGGAGCAACCCCTGGTTGAGGTGGAACAGCAGGGTTATATCCATTACCAGAAAGGCTCGCTGGCCATGTTTGCACTGCAGGATTATATCGGCGAAGACAAGGTAAATCTGGCACTGCGCAATTTCCTGGCCGACTGGCAATATCCGGGTCCGGATTCGAAACAAAAACGCTATCCGACCAGCCGCGACCTGCTGGGATATTTCAAGGCACAAACCCCGGATTCACTGCAATATGTCATTACCGACATGTTCGAAACCATCACCTTGTTCGAAAACAAGACCCAGAAGGTGACCTACCAGAAAAAATCGGAAAAGGAATACCAGGTTACCATTACCGTGACCGCCGAGAAATTCAGGGCGGACAGCACCGGCAATGAAAACCCAATCGCCATCCGCGACTGGATGGATGTGGGCGTGTATACCAAAGACGACAAAGGGAAAGACAAGCTGGTGTATCTGAAAAAACACGCCGTCACCAAAAAGGACAACACCTTTGTGATAACCGTTAGCGAGCTGCCTTCCAAGGCAGGCATCGATCCGCTGAACAAGCTGATCGACCGCCACTCGGATGACAATGTCAAAACAGCCGAAGAAATGACCGCTTCCTGAAAAACAGTATATCCCAAAAGTGCAAAACCCTGCCGGCATTGGCGGGGTTTTGTTGTTTGGGAAGATACCATTTTTATGTTACGTTTGCTGCGTCTTCACCCTTTACCAACTTCACTCATGACGCAAACGATACGCTGGGGCATTCTGGGTTGCGGAAAAATTGCCCATAAATTTGCCGCCGATCTGCCTTTGGCCGGAAACGCCAGCCTGGTGGCCGTTGCCTCACGCGATGCCCGGAAATCCCGGGATTTTGCCCAGCAATACCACGCACCCCTTTCGTTTGATTCGTACGAGGCGCTGGCCCAATGCCCCGACGTGGACGCAATTTACATAGCCACGCCCCATGGCTTTCATCACGAGCATGCGCTGCTGTGCCTTCAGCACCGCAAAGCGGTGCTCTGCGAAAAGGCCTTTGCCCTGAACACACGTCAGGTAAACGAAATGATCGAAACGGCCCGGGAACAAAAAACATTTTTAATGGAAGCGTTCTGGACCAAGTTTCTGCCCCAATACCAAAAAGTGACCGAACTGATCAACGCGGGCGAGATCGGGGAAATCAAGATGGTTGAAGCCGACTTCGGATTCAAAGCCGGCACACCCACGCCCCAGCGGCTATACGACCCGGCACTGGGCGGCGGTTCGCTGCTGGATGTGGGCATTTATCCGGTGTTTCTGGCCGTGTCCCTGCTAGGCAGGCCTGCCGATGTGCACGCCGTCATGTCACCCTACGCCTCGGGTGTCGACGAGCAGATGGCCATGACGCTCCGGTTTGAAAACGGGGCACTGGCCGCGCTGAATTCCAGTTTTGCCGCCGACACGCCCGTCAAAGCGACCATTACGGGTACCGAAGGTTGCATACAGCTCCTTAACCGCTTTCACAACGCCTCTTCGATCATCGAACTGGTCAAGGACAAACAACCGGCGGTGGAGATACCCGTGCATCGCGAAGAAGGGTATGGCTATCAGTTTGAAGCCCGCCACGTGGGGCAATGCCTGCGCGAAGGCTTGACCGAAAGTCCGGTCATGTCACATGCCGATTCGCTGCTGTTGATCGAAACGCTGGACCGGCTGCGCGCCACGTGTGGCATTCGGTACGCGGTGGATTGATCTCTCACTGGTATTCAACAGTCCTTGACCCTGCCCCCTACACCAGCAGGGGTTATTTGTTTACGAAGGGTATTGTCAACCCGTATCTGGTAAAATTTGTCTGTCAGCCTATTCTTGTGCTTTATAACCGCTGTGAATCATCCGGACCTGTCAGGTTAGTGGAAGCATTGACCAGAACTGTGGTCATAAACCAGCGATGAACTAAACTCTGGTCAGAAAATAAATCCATGCCCAACTGAATTGAAAAAAGTTTTCACAGACAAATGACCATAGTTTAGTTCGCTTTTGGTTTTGAACAGAACTCTGATCGGTTTCACATTTGACAAGAGTTCTGTTCACTTTTCTGGTTGACAAGAACTCCTGTCACTTTTACCACTGACCAGTATAGTGGTCAAACGATTTGATGACCTGTATGCAGTTCAGTTTTAACCTTGACCATTGTTCTGGTCAGCGCTTTGCATGAACCGGCTACGGGTCACTTCCAAGTGACTAGTAGTGGCTAACGCCTAATGTATCGTCCCGGTTTCGAGGCAAGCGGTTCGTGCGGACACGAACCACGGAACTTCCCCGGTTCGTGTCCGCACGAACCGGATGACAAAGGTAAGTCGGTCCTTGTTTTGCCCTTGTTGAGAAGAGTAAATACCCCGGTTTTTGATTCATTTTTTGGTTCACGCCCTGAACCAAAAAATGAACCAAAAACCGGGGTATTTTTGGCTCATGAACCAAAACGAACCAAAAAATAAAAACCTCCATAAGCTACTGTAATACAATATTTTACAAAAGTTTTTTGGTTCATTATTGGTTCGTTTTTGGTTCACGGCCCGGGGTAGGAGTTTTTTGGTTCATTGGTTCACCCCTATATATATAGGGGTGAACCAATGAACCAAAAAATCCAGGGCTACCCGAAACCCATTTCAACCTCTGTTTTTTGTACCGATTACCTACCTGGATTTTCGGGTTGAACGCTGTCGTACTGCGGACAGGTCACCAACATTCCGACGATGCGTTTACGTGTTTAACTGCGCTGACGGTCGCCTCCGGTACGGGTGAGCATCCAGCCCGGATACTCGGGTGCCAGCTGGCTTACCTCATCGAGTTGCTGCAATTCCTTTTCGGTAAATTTCACCTCTACCGATTTCAGGTTGTCTTCGAGTTGTTCCGGCTTTTTGGCACCGATAATTACTGTGCTTACAGCTGGTTGGTGCAGCAGCCAGCTTAAGCTGAGCTGGGCTACCGACACACCCTTTTCCTTAGCCATCGGTTGCAGCACGTCCAGGATGTCATACGCCTTCTCTTTGTTTACGGGTGGGAAATCAAAGCTAACGCGCCGGGAATCTTCGGGGCTTTCCACATTCCGGCCATACTTACCGCTGAGCAGTCCGCCGGCCAGCGGGCTCCACACCATCAGGCCCACATTCTGGTCTTTGAGCAACGGAACCAGTTCCCGCTCCAGGTCGCGGCCGGCAATGGTGTAGTACGCTTGCAACGAAATGAATTTGGCCAGGTTCTTCTGTTCCGAAATGGCCAGGGCTTTCATCAGTTGCCAGGCGGCCACGTTGCTGCAACCGATGTAACGCACCTTGCCGCTTTGCACCAGCGAATCCAGGGCCCGCAGCGTTTCTTCCAGTGGCGTCAGCGGATCGTACGAATGAATCTGGTACAGGTCGATGTAGTCCAGTTGCAGGCGCTTCAGGCTGGCCTCGGCCTGTTCGATGATGTGCTTGCGGGTCAGGCCCACCTGATTGGGCAATGCACCCATTTTGCCCCGCACTTTGGTGGCAACAACCAGTTCGTCCCGGTTCAGACCCAGGTCGCGAATGGCCTGTCCGGTCATCTGTTCCGATAGCCCTTCGGAGTAAATGTTGGCCGTGTCGATAAAGTTAATTCCGCCCTCAACCGACTGCTTCACCAACGTATTCACCGCCGCCTGATCCAGCTGCCCGATGGCCGTCCAGAAACCTTTGCCGCCAAACGTCATGGTGCCCAGACATAATTCCGATACCAGCAATCCGGTATTTCCTAACAGGTTGTATTTCATAGTATTGAAAAGTTAAGTATGCCTTTCATAGGCATGGGGTGAAAAAATCAGTTCTATCTGCCAGATGAACGCAGGCCTGTACTCATCCATGGCACAAAAGGGATAACCGTCTCCTCTGGTGCAGGACAAAGGTAGATCAGAAAGACAGTGGACACGTAACGATTTTCAAAGGAAAAAGTAAGAAATTCAAAGAATCACTTTCGGAATGACAGGGGTGTGGAACCTGTCTTCTTTTTGAAAAAATTGTTGAAATAGGTAGGATATTGAAAACCCAGGCTGTACGAAATCTGCCCGATGCTCCAATCGGTATGCAACAGCAATGCTTTGGCCTCATTCACAATACGGTCCGTAATGTGCAGGGTAGTCGGTTTGCCGGTTACCTCCCGTACCGCGTGATTCAGGTGATTGACGTGTACGGAAAGATTAGAAGCATAGTCACGGGCTGTACGCAACTGCAATACCTGCTGCGGAGAATCAATGGGAAACTGGCGTTCAAGTAATTCCAGAAACAAACCGGAAATACGCGCCGAAGCGTTCTGGTGTTTGAAATAGGCGTTGGAAGGTTGCATTTTCAAAGCCTCATGCATAAGCAGGTTCACGAAATTTCGCACCAGATCGTATTTATGCAGATAGTCCGACTCCATCTCCAACACCATCCGCTCGTACAGGCTCACAATATATTCCAGTTGTTCCGGCTCCGGGAAAAACACAGGGTATGCACCGATTTTAAACAAAGGCGATTCCTGAATACTTTCCATCCGGTCATTGCTTTTCAGGAACGCATCGGTAAACAAGCAAAAATACCCCCGCTGCATTTCCATAAACGGTTTTGCATCAGGCATTGGCTCAAACGCATACGGTACTCTTGGGTTGGAAAAAACCAATGCCGCACGGTCAATGACAATTCCTTTGTCGGCATAGTGCAATTGGCAAGGCCGCACAATCAACGTGATCTTGTAATAGTCACGACGACTGTAAGGAATACTTTTCTGTGCAGCACTTTCGACACAATACACCCGGAACGCGTTTCCAGGTAGGTAGTCTGATACTGTCGGTGTAAAATCCTCATTGCTTTTCATTGGTTAAAAGTAAGAATTTCAAACAATCCATGCAACGTGAAGGGTACACCGGAGAATACGTATCGGAAGTCACGCGCAAATAGCACCTTTTAAAGATCCCTATTTTGCACACACACTTCATATCCTTTCTACATAAGCGCCAAAAATGTAGAGTACTTGCCTCAAATGCCAGTAAAAGCTGTCACCCCACCTTGCTGTATCAAATCTGTCAAAAACATCAAATTGTTACTCAATCCACTGTATGTCAATTATTTATTACACAATAGAACACACTAAACACCAGAATAAAGTTACCTGGAACAGAGTTGGCAGGTAGGGAAGCCATAGGATCAGGTTGCGAAACCAAGTTTTCAAAAAGCCAGGTTCCATCGCTGATTTGACTATTTACAAAACATAAAAACTAGTAAGAATCCATTAACACACTACAAACTTTTCTTATGAAAACTTTATTTTTAACGGTCAGTGCCTTGTTGGTGACACTGGCAAGTATGGCACAGGAAAATTTATCGTTCGGTCCGGTGGTAGGGGTATCCATTGCGAATCTGCGTGGGGATATCTCCAACAACGACTGGAAAACGGGCCTGACCGCCGGTGGGTTTATCAACTACAGCACCGAAAGCGGATTCGGACTGACCGGACAAGTATTGTATACCCAACTGGGAGCCCAGACGGCCAACAAAACCAACCAGTTGCGGTTGAATTACCTGCAAATTCCGGTATTGGCCACTTACTATTTTGGACAGCGGGGCAATCTGGTTCGTCCGAAGTTATTTTTGGGTCCGCACCTGGGCTTTTTGCTAAACTCTGCCGATAAGAACGGCAATGAGATTAAAGAAGGCGACGGAAGCAATCCGTTTAATTCAGTAGACCTGGGAGCAACCTTTGGAGCAGGTGTCAACATCCGTATACTGCCCAAAATATGGCTCAATACCGATGTACGTTACGGCTTGGGACTGCTGGATGTTACAAAAAATGGTTCGACGTCGGTACAAAACCAAAACTGGGGAGTAAACCTGGGCCTGAGTTTCCCATTGGGTCGGATTGACGATACGGAGACACGCTAATCAAACGCCCTTTTTGGCACTAAAAAACCTCCCCTGTGCGGGGGAGGTTTTTGCTTTTTCAGAGATACTATTCTATCGACAATGATCCAGCTGTCAAAGCTTGATAATCTTCTCGGTTTTTACATAGGTACCGCAACGGATCTTGACCATGTACGTACCTGCCGGAAGCTCGGAAAGATTGTATTTGACCGGCAACTGGCTCTTGTGAGCGAAATTCCGGACAAGCGAGCCAGCCAGCGTATACATTTCGATGAAAACACTCAGGTCTGACGAGCCGGTCTGTTCCACCCGGATTGTCAGCTCATTGGCACAAGGGTTGGGCGAAAGTTCAACCGAAAAAGGTTCCTCACTGCGAACCACCACCACACGGCTGTGCTCAAAGTGTTCGTCCCAGTCTACCTGCTTGAGACGGTAATACACAACCGAACGTTGCTGGGCACCGTCAGTAAAAGAGTACTGGCTGATGGACCGGGTTGTGCCGGAGCCACTTACACGGCCAATGGCACTGAAATGCTTGCCATCCGTGCTACGCTCGACATCAAAGTAGTGATTGTTTTTCTCCATCGTCGTGGCCCATTCCAGCAAATTTCCCCCAGCTATTCTCTTGGCACGGAACCAAAGCATATCGACCGGCAGTGCCACAAAGATGCTGCTGCTCAGGCGACTGGTACAGTTGGTCGGCCTGGTGGCATCGGTTACCTGCACATACAGGTCTTTGTTGGCAGACAACGTACCCGTATTCAGCACCACCGTAGACCCGTCGGTTACCGAAGATACAGCGGAGCCTACATTCACATCGGTAGTATTCTCTTTGAGCTGGTACACAAATCCATTTGTTGTATTACCCACACTTACATTTGAAGAACCGCCTGAACTGACCGGTGAGTCGTATGTGACCGGGTTCGTTGTAGGCGGATTGGCATTAACCGTAATAGCAGCTGAAGACGATAACAGTTGTGTACAACCCGCAATGGGTATTTTCAGCGCCAGTACCTGTACCGTCTGGTTGGAGGTGAACGTGAACGAATTGAAGGTAATGGTGCCGCCTGTACCCAGCAAGGAAGTACTCAGATTGGCGGTATTGGTCCCGTTACGCAAGGTGTAAATAACCCCTGACTCTGAGTTAAGTACCTGAATCTGTGCGCTGGTGCTTTCACAAATCTGCGAGGTAATGGCATTGATACTTTTGTTCACAGGAGCTTGGCAACTGACGGTTACACCTGTTGATGCCGGGCCTTCGTTCTTACCCATTTCGGTTGCTTTAGCCGTCAGCACGCCTCCGGCATACAGATCGTAATTCGCTGCACTTAAGCCGGTTACGGTCCAGGCTCCTCCTATCAACACCATGGTAGACCCCAGCAATACACCATCAATGTACACTTTGATGACTGTTCCTACGGGCGATGTGGAAGTCCCGCTGACAGAAGTACCTCCCTCGGTATATGCACCTGTAATGACCGGAATCGCCGTGGTGTTGGCCTGTACAGTAACCACATTGGAAAGAACACTCACTGTTTTGCCCGTCGCCTGGGCCGTGGCCGAAATCATATTGCCTGCTGCCAGGGCTGGGCTTATCCCCGAAAGTGTCCAGGTGCCAGTAGAGGAAACGGTAGTGGTCCCTATGCTAACCCCCCCTTTGTAAACCGTAATCACTGTTCCGACGGCCTCCGTCGAGGTCCCCGACACACTGGTGGCGCCGGTTGCGATGGAACCATTGACAACCGGAGCCACTGTTGCCGTACCGGTCGTTACGACTACCGCTGTGGAAGCGGCAGAAACACACAGTCCCGTACTTAACGCCCTGGCTGTGATTGACTCGCCCAGCACCGGCGAAAGGCCCGAAATACTCCACACCCCCAACGCACTGGCAGTAGCCGTGCCAATCTGATACCCATTGCTATACAAATATATCCTTGCATTGGCCGTTGACGTTCCGCTCACAGAAGTGGTGGAAGGTGTGATGGGACTGGTCAGGATGGCTGGTGTTGCCGTAGCCGCCCCCCCACCCAGACAAATGAAGGCAGGAACGGATTCGCACTTGCCAGATTCCTGGGCCGTAACCCAGTAAGCTCCATTCGGTAGACAGTTGGGGCCGCCACCAGTACAGTTGGTAGTGCCACCGGCACAGTTATAGAGAAATGTGTTGCTGGCAGTAGTTGCCAATGTCTGAAACAAGCCGGATGAGTTATAAATCCGGATCACTGTGCCTGTCGGGGCTCCGACAGGACCGCTTCCGCCAATCCCTTTGTTACTGTTACAGGTGATGGTTACAGGACTGCTGCATGTCGAGCCTACAATTACGGCCGATGACTGCAACGATGCCGATTTTCCGGAAGCCGTTGCTGTTGCGGTAATGGAGGCTCCCGATGCAAGTGCAGACAAGCCGGTTCTGGTCCAGGTTCCTCCGGAAACAGTCGTAGTGCCTACCGACACCCCATTGACATAAACGGTTATGATGGTGCCATTGGGCTCTGAGGAAGTTCCCGAGACAGTCGTGGCGCTGGAAGCAATGGGACCGCTCACTACCGGTGCCACTGACCGTTGCGGCGGAAACGAACCACTCGTGGTGGCACTGAGGGAAGTAGGTACGGCTCCCTGGATCACTGTCGACCAGATGGACTCCAGGTTTCCACCGTACGCATTGTCATCAATACCGCCGATATCCGAAATCGGACCGGCCAACGCACTCTGCGTACTGATAACGGTATTGGCAACCATACGCACCTGCGTGGCGGACGTGAATCCAGGAATGAAGGTAGTTATAACCGAGAATGGAATGTAAAAGTCGTAGAAATAATCCGGATTGGAACAATTGGTGGTCAGCGCAACGGATTTCTGAGCATACTGGTCATAGGCCAGCGTGGTCAGCAGCGTAGGCGACGCCGTTCCGTCGGCATTGTATAGCCGCACGCCAAAATTGGTCACCAGTTCGATTTCCACCTCAAAACCCGGATTTCCGCTCACATAGTTAGGATCGGCATTGGGACCCGTACTACCAAACTTGTTATCTGTGTCGATAAGAATGCTGTAGCCTTTCGAGTTGGGTGCGTAGTTTCCCAACCGAAACCGAAACATCAAATCGTTGGCCGCCGACAGATAGGAGCCCACCGGAAATATGCCCGGAGCATCCACAAAATCGGTAAAACCGCAACTGGGTCCATTGGCCAGATCCGAAGTAGGCTCGGTACCGGGAACCACCAACGGTCTGTAGGGTATCTCACTTCCGGCAAGATCATCGGAAAGAAATCCGGCGTTACTTGAGGAAACATACCCGTCCCCATTGGGGTCCAGTATAGCTTGTCCGGTGGTGTTGGCGGATTTCACGATCAAACCTGGTGTCTGGGCAATACCAGGGATATTGACCACAAGAAGCAACAAAAAGCCAATCAACCCTGACTTCAGAGAGTTCCATCGGCTTCGCAGCAAGAGAAAACAGTTAACAGAAGCATTCATTTTTCATAGTGGGAGACGGTCATAAAACGATGTTTTACTTTTTAACAGAGGATTGGCTCGCGGGAAGCAAATATAGACAAATGCTTTTTTTTCAAATTTGCCTTAACAATAAGACGTTACCATATGTATTAAAATTTCGATTATTTTTCCTCCAATCATTAATCGATTAGTTTCAGCCTAACTTGAGACTTGTTTCATATTTTACCCTTTTGTAAGAATATCCGGCATTCTCCAGAATCTGAGTAGAAACCAGCAGAAAACAGGTTGTTTCTACTCAGATTTCACATTTGGAAGCAGGATTATTACAGCAGGTTTTGTTTCTTGCAACGACACCAGTTGATTTGTAGCTTTCTCAATGATGACTTATTCGCAAGTAGTAACAGCTATTCAGGAGACGGACGAAAATCTCCTGAATTTGTATCAGTATGGCTCACGTGTGTACGGAACGGCTACTGCACGTTCGGACTGGGATTTTGTGGGGATTGTATCGCAAAAAATGCGGGAAGATTTCTTAAGAGATCAGATTACCATTCATTTTTTCACCCCGGATGAGTTTCATCACCAATTGAGCATTCACGAAATCAGCGCGTTGGAATGTTTGTATTTGCCTGACTCATGCGTGTGGAAATCGACGCATCCGTTTACTGTCCGGCTGGATTATGTGCAGTTGCGACACAGCTTGTCGGCCAAGTCATCCAACAGTTGGGTGAAGTGCAAAAAGAAACTGACACTGGAAAAGGATTATGACCTGCATGTGGGACGAAAAAGCATGTTTCACGCGTTCCGAATCATTCTTTATGGTATTCAACTGTGTCAGTCGGGACGCATTACAGATTACGCGGCCGCAAACGAAATCTACGAAGAGATATGCCAATACACTACCTGGAACGAATTATCGGAGCGGTTCAAACCGCGTTACAATCAGCTCCTGAGCACCTTCCGGATACTGGCTCCCAAGGTATAGCCGGCTCAAAAAAATAGTATCTTTCCAAAAGCGAAAACCCCGCTTCTGGAAAGATACTTCGTAAGCATAAGATAACGTAAACTATGAGGTTTACTCAACCGAAGATTTCTCTATTTGTACCGTGTGTCACTTTTTTGCTTGCCCAAAAAAGGGCACTTTGCTCAAAGCTTCCGCCCGCAGGCCCACGCCAACCTCGCTGAGCAAAGAGGCCTGCGCACCTTCTCAACCTACCACGATTGAAGTGGGCAACACTCTCCTTGTAACAGATAAGCTTGTGGCTTGTCTTAAACAATGGAAATCAAGGCCTTATGTTTATCATACCCTATAACTCACGTTAAAATGGTATCAGGCCTCGACTTCGGCGTGCAGCCAGGCTTTTTTGGTGAGTAGTTCCTCTTCCGTTTCTTCGTAATCCGGATCTGGCACACAACAATCAACCGGGCATACCGCCGCGCATTGGGGCTCTTCGTGAAAGCCTTTGCATTCGGTGCATTTGCCGGGCACAATGTAGTAAAAGTCGTTCGAAACCGGTTCCTGTGGCGCATCACCCGCCAGTACACTGCCATCTTCCAGCTCTACCTGTTGCAGGTGCGTACCTCCCGACCAGGTCCAGTTGGCTCCACCTTCGTAAATGGCGGTGTTTGGGCACTCGGGTTCGCAGGCCCCGCAGTTGATGCATTCATCGGTTATGATTATGGCCATGGTAGTAAATTGTAGTATTGTATACAAAGTTGCCACCGATTTCCAACAAAAACGAATTACCAATTTTTATAGGTCATTACTTTAGGTTATAGTGTGTCAGGCAGAAGCGTTTGAACGACGCGGTGAGCTTGCTGGTTTGGCCATGTAGCTGAATGAATTGAAACGTACGGTAAATGTCCAGCCCCTTGATGTCAATGATGCTGAGCTGGTTTTGCTGGAGTTCTTTGGTAATGGAATAAACCGACAAAAAGGCGCCACACTGCGAATGGATCAGGTATTGCTTGATGCTTTCGGTGTTCTCCAACTGCATCTCAATGATCAGTTCTTTGGGATGGATATTTGCCTGTGACAGTGCCTGGTACACCACATCCAGTGTACCAGATCCGTGCTCGCGCAGCACCAGCGGAATGGCAAGCAACTGCTCGGTCCTGATTTCGCTCTTCGCTGTCCATTTGCTGTCCGACCGGGCCACCAGCACAATCTCATCTTTCACAAACGGCTCGTACATGATCTGCGGATGGTGCGAATTGCCTTCCACAATGGCCACATCGATCTTCTCCTGGATCACCTGTTGCTCAATATGTTCGCTGTTACCGGTCACAAAACTCACCTGCACCGACGGATAGGTTGACTTGTATAAGGCCAGTATCCGGGGCAACACATACTGCGCCAATGTGGTACTGGCACCAATGCGCAAAGTCCCGTTCGAAACCGTGCTGAATTCGGCCAGTTCGTTTTCCAGTGCTGCGTACATCTGAAAAATCTGCTGGGCGTAACGTACCAACACCTGTCCCGGCGGTGTGAGAGAGATGCTGTTCCCGTGACGCTTGAACAAGGCTACTCCCAGCTGTTGCTCCAACTCGTTGATGTGCTTGGTGACAGCGGGTTGTGTGATAAAAAGCTCCCCGGCAGCTTTGGTAAAGCTCAGCTTTTGGGAAACGGTATAGAATACTTTGAGGCGGAAGTCAAAAATCATACGGACTAAGGTAGGACATCCGGCCAAAGAAAGAAATAGCCCGCTTTCAAAAAAGAGGATTGTTTTATTGGAAACCTTACGAAAGCGAGTCCGGCTCAGGCTTGTTTTCCTGTTTTTTCTCAAGTATGGCATTCATTTCCTGCAACACCCGATCCAATTCCACGGTAGTGTCAACGAGTTTTTCTACGTAGAGACGTTCGTCTTCCGGCTCATTGGCAGAGATCCGGATGGCTTCTCCCAAACCCAGGATACGGGCCACAGGGGCTCTCAGGTTATGCGCGGTAATAAAGGCAAACTGCTCCAGCTGCCGGTTATACTCAACCAGTTTATACGTCCGGGCTCGTACCTGCTCTTCCAGTGTTTGGTTTTTCAGACGAATCGCGTCATTCTGCAGACTAATGATTTCCTTTACCTCAACCAATTGTTTGTTTTGTATGGTAAGCAAATCCCGTTGCGCGGCAATTTCTTCCTGGCTCTGCAACAATTCTTCATTCTGGCTCTCAATCTCCGTCTGTTGTATTTCCAATTGTGCGTTCTTTTTTTCAAGTTCCTGTTTCTGAGTAACCAACAACTGATTGATTTTCATCTTCTGGTTGATGCGAAGGCCCAGTATCACAGATAAAAGAAAGAGGATGCAAATGACGGTGACAGCCAGGGTTATCTGCTCTCTACGGCGGTTGTGCTCCAGAATAAACTTCATCCTGTTCTCTTTTTTCTGGAGGTCGAACGTTGACTTTGCCTTGACAATCGCAATCTCTTTTGTTTGTTTTTCCAGTGAATCATTTACCTGTGTGTACAAGTGCAGGTAACGCAACGCGGTAGCGTATTGTTTTTCTTTTTCGTAGATATCGGCGAGAGTATGGTATATCGCTTTGAGTGTTTTTGAGCCATTTCCTTTTTTTGCCAACTCAATGCCCTGAAAAAAATACTCCAGCGCCATCTTTTTGTTGTTCTTTTTCAGATATACTTCCGCAATGGAACGTGCCGTTGAAGAAGCCGAAGCCAGTTCCTCGTAATGTATGCTGCTGCTGAGATCGGCCAGCAGATAGGGAAGCGCCTCGTCACCTTTGTTCATCAGCACCAGTACCTGACCGATGTTTCCTTTGGCCAGGCCTACCCAAACGGAGTCATTGGTGGCTACGGCAATAGCCAGTGCTTTCTCGTAATACGCAATGGCCTGCGGATACTGTTGTTCCCGCTCTTTGGTCATTCCCAACGCATTGTAGGAATTGATTCTATAAAAATGCCGCAAGGAATCGCCACCCAACGTCAGTGCATTCTCAAAATACGACGCACACGTGTTTTCATTGGCCCGGTAACAAGCCAGACCCATCTCGTACTGAATCTGAGCAGCCGCAAGTACATGTCCCAACTGCCTGAAAATCTGGTATGCCTCTTCCATATACCGGTTAGCTTCGGAATATTTGTACAACGACCCGTACAAATAGCCCAGCTCCAGCAAGGTTTCCGCCTGCTCCCGAAGCAATCCGGTGCGTTTGGTATGGTCCAGGTTGTGTTGCAACAGGCTGTCGGCAACCACATAGTTTTTCTGCCGATTATGGAAACGAAACAGGGAGCGGGTGAGATAATAAACACCTTTCTGAGGATTTTTTTGCTGGACAACCGGCCTTAACGAAGCTACCAGTGCGTCTGCACGGTCCAGCGGCAGAGAACCCAGCCTGGTATCAAGACTGGCAAAAAAGACTTCGTAACGAGCTGGCGGCAATGCCATCAGGCATTGTTTCAAACTATCCTGATTGACGGATTGGGCCACCCCTGGAATTGCGAGAAGGAGCAAAAAAAAGGAAAAGTAACTATTCTTCATAGGTGCCCGCTCGGCTACTAGTAATGTATGATCAAACCCAATCTGTTTGCTCTTTCCGTGGCTGATTATTCACAAGAGTCGAACCCGTACCGTCATTGTACAGTCAACTCCATATGCAAACACCCATTATTGTCAGTTCAACACATTTTTCTGTATCTGTCACTGACTCCAAGAGCAATTGGTATACACCTACAATAATGGCGATTTGGGAGAGGATACGCACATCAAAAACGAGGATAATCTTACCTGCTCAGAATATGTCGTACTATTTAAGGTCTCCTGATGCGACAGAAACGGTCTTTTGAAATAATCTTATCAGAGAGGCGCTCTTTATGGCTGTTAATCTCCCTCAGTTTCCAATAGCAAATATCCCATCCACGACGATACTAACACAGTTCAACCACACATAATTTCGTATAAATTCAAAACCTTACTCAACACATCTCAGGGTCAGGCAACACTATGGGTCCTGTATGAATCTCCGCCGAACTTCTTTGTCCGGTGTCTTCGAATGTCGGGGTTTTGGCTTTTGGGAAGATACTATTTTTATCCTTCCGGATCCCGTTCCCTAACGCCTGTGGGACAGAATTGCACAAATGCAGCGATACTTCCAATGGAGAAACCGGCGAGTTTGCGCATCAAGTTAACCACCAGCACGCATCTCAAAAAAGCTAAAAATCAATCTTTTTTATTTTACTATACAACAAGTTAAGTTGACCACACCCTATGTTCCAAGGCACCTGGCTTTTGCTTGATACACAACGGCTGTGCAAATGAGGTATGCTTTTTTTGAATGTAGGAGTCTAAAGTAGTCTATACATGAAAAAGAGAATTTATCAGAGGAAGCGCTACCTCATTCCATTTATCATCCTTGCGCTTTTGATTGCAGGCCGTTTGGTGTTGCCCTATTTCGTCACCCGGTATGTGAACAAGGTCCTGGCCGACATTCCCGGCTATTGGGGCAAAATTGACGATGTCGACATTCACCTGTACCGGGGCGCCTATAAAATCCAGGGGCTTGAGTTGTATACTGTGAAGGGAAGCCAACGTATCCCGTTCCTGGATTTTCCGGACACCGACCTCTCCATTTACTGGAAGGCCATCCTGAAAGGAGAAATTGCCGGCAAAGTCGCATTTGCCCGTCCCAAGATCAATTTCATTGGCGGCGGCGACAGCACTTCCACCCAGAGTGGTGAAGATGTGGACTGGACTGCCCCCCTGAAAAAGCTGATGCCCCTGCAGATTGACCAGCTCAGAGTCGACGATGGAAAAATCACGTTCAATGATTTTACAGCACGCCCCAAAGTCGATTTGAATCTGACGAATGTGGATATACTGGCCACCAACCTGAGTAACGCTGAGCACAAAGCCGCAACGCTGCCTTCGGATGTACATCTGACGGCCCAATCCATCGGCAATGGCAAACTGACCATCAAGATGGCTATCAATGTGCTTAAATCCATGCCCGATTTTGACCTGAACCTGGCGTTTGAGGACGTAAACATTCCGGCTCTCAATGATTTTTTCAAGGCTTACGCCAAGGTTGACCTCGAACATGGCAAGTTCAACATGTACAGCGAGCTGGCGCTACGCAATGGTGCCATCACAGGTTATGTCAAGCCCATCGCGCATGATTTGAAGTTTATCGACTGGAAAGACAAGGAAGAAACCCGTAACGTTCCTCATCTGCTTTGGGAAGGCCTGGTAGGACTGGTGGCTGATATCTTCAAGAATCATCCCAAAGATCAGCTGGCTACCACGATTCCAATTTCGGGAACCGTCAAAGACACAAAAATCGGAACATGGGCTGCCCTGGTGGGTGTGCTCCGGAACGGGTTTGTCAAAGCGTTACCGATGGAAACGGACGGCACAGTCACGTTTGCCGATGCACTGGCAGCTTATCGAAAACAACTGACAGGGGAAGACATGCCTGCCGGAAACAAAAAAGACGAGCAGAAACAGGAACGCAAGAAAGAACGGAAAAAACGTCGGGAAGAACGCAAAGAAGAACGTCAAAGGAAACGGGAAGCCAGGCAAAGCTGACCCTTGCCTGACAGGATGAATCGGCTTCGGTTTTATTTGTCTACAAGAATGCTCCGGTGGTCTACTACATACCGGCGGCGAACGAATAACTGCCACCATCGGCATCCGAAAAGGATAAATAGATAACCATCCCGAACACACCTATGAAAGCGCTGACCCAATCTCAACCATACCGCAGTATAGACTGTAATCTCAGGTATGTTGCTCTTATTCAACACGCATTAGCAGAACTGGGGTTTTCCATTTCCCGGATTATTCCTCAGTATTCGTACTTCCTGGGGTATAATTTCCGGTTGTATTTCGCAACACCGATTCCGGCAATTACCATCGAGATTATCCTGGAAGCCAGCGTTACGCCCCCGGCAACTTTACTAAAGGTGCATGACAACTGACGCCCACGAAACGAGCCGCAAGATGCGCCGGAAAACAGTATCGCAGGAAAGGTAAAAACCTGCTCATTTTACGAGTTTCCGCTCGATCTCGCGCAGGTTTTCCATTTTCTTGTTGCGCAAAAATCCGTTGATGTCTTCAAAGTGCTCCTTGATGCGTTTGTTACCAAATTCGAACACTTTGTCGGCAAGGCCGTCCAGGAAGTCACGGTCGTGAGACACCAGGATCAGCGTGCCGTCAAAAGCTTTCAGGGCATCTTTCAGAATATCCTTGGTCTTGATGTCGAGGTGATTGGTCGGTTCGTCAAGAATCAGCAGATTGACGGGCTGCAACAATAATTTGATCATGGCCAGGCGCGTTTTCTCACCACCTGAAAGCACTTTCACTTTCTTGTCAATGGTTTCGCCACTGAACATGAATGCGCCCAGAATGTCTTTGATTTTGGTACGTATCTCCCCTACCGCTATCTGGTCAATGGTTTGAAAGACGGTCAACTCGCTATCCAGTTTCGCGGCCTGGTCCTGCGCAAAGTAGCCGATCATGGCGTTGTGGCCTACCTGTAGCTTGCCTTCAAAATCAATCTCGCCCATGATTGCCTTGACCAGCGTTGACTTTCCTTCGCCGTTTTTGCCCACAAAGGCAACTTTCTGACCCCGTTCAATCGTTACAGAGGCATCCTGAAAAACGACGTGGTCGCCGTAACGCTTGGTGAGCCCCTCGGCAATTACCGGGTAATTGCCGGAACGGGGCGCCGGTGGGAATTTCAGGTTCAGGTGCGAGGTATCCACCTCGTCCACTTCAATGATTTCAATCTTTTCGAGCATCTTCACCCGTGACTGCACCTGAAGAGTTTTGGAATAAGTACCTTTGAAACGGTCAATAAATTCCTGAATGTCAGCAATTTGCCGTTGCTGCTCTTCGTATTGTTTCTGCTGCTGCTCGCGGCGTTCCTTGCGCAATTGCAAGTAATGCGAATAGGTGGCTTTGTAGTCGTAAATGCGCCCCATGGTTACTTCAATGGTGCGGTTGGTGACATTGTCGACAAAGGTTTTGTCGTGCGAAATCACAATCACAGCCTTGGCATTGTTGACCAGGAATTCCTCCAGCCACTGAATGGATTCAATGTCGAGGTGGTTGGTGGGCTCATCCAGCAGAATCAGGTCGGGCTTTTGCAGCAGAATTTTAGCCAGCTCGATGCGCATGCGCCAACCACCCGAAAACTCTTTGGTGGGCCGGTTGAAATCGCTTCGCAAAAAGCCCAGGCCTTTGAGGGTTTTCTCCACTTCGGCGTCAAAGTTGCTGTCTTCGATGGAGTAATACTTCTCACTCAGCTCCGAAACCTGCTCAATAATCTTGGCATATTCGTCCGACTCATAGTCGGTCCGGGTTTCCAGGGCATGATTCAGCTCATCCATCTGCTTTTGCATTTCCAGGATTTTACCAAACGCCTTGGAAGCTTCTTCAAACACCGTGCAGTCGTCGGCAGTCAGCAGATGCTGGGGCAGGTAAGCAATGACGGCGTCTTTGGGAGCCGATATTTTACCACGCGTAGGTTTGGCAACGCCCGCAATGATCTTGAGCATTGTGGACTTACCCGCACCGTTCTTGCCCATGAGGGCAATGCGGTCCGTTTCGTTGATATTGAAGGTAATGTTGCTGAACAGGGCGGCACCGTTAAACTCGACGGTGAGGGAATCGACTGAAATCATGCGTGTGCGGGATAGCTTTTGGTCAACTAAGCTGCAAATATAACGCTTATCTGCGGATCTATGCACACGGCTACTCGATTTTGCGCGAAGTTTTGGAGGCTGTGCCTGGGAAATAGTATCTTTTAAAAATAAAAAACCTTACTTATACTATAATCTTTTACGTATAATAAAACAAGAAAATCATTGTTTTTTGCGCAATAACTTTCTCTTGGGGCTCTTTTCAACCGTTTCAAGCTGCATCTCTAGCTTTTCTCTTTTAATTAATTCTTCTTTGTGGTAATCAAGAACTTTTCCTCTGGGATAAACACTGTTCATCCAATCTATATAAGTGTAGATATGTTCACGATAACAGTGCACAATAAATCCAGAGATAGTTTTATTCTGATATTTTGTAGTAATTATAAATCTTGGACTTCCTAATGTAATTTCACCCAATACATACTCTCCTAAATAATCTGTTTTCTCTAATAAGGAGTCCAATTGTTCCAAATGGCTTTCATCAATTCGATATACTTCTAAAGTTCTTACATCTTCAAATGAACCTAACATAGGTCGATACAATACATACAATGAATCATCTTTTATCTGATAATACTTAAAATCAGCAGATGCAAGACCTGACCTTTGTGGAATCCCAATATTTAAATATCTTTTAACAAAGTCTTGTCCCTGCACAGTCATCAGTTCTGCGATAAATAATAGCAGGATAAGTATAAACTTTTTCATTCCATAAGTGTTCAACAACCGTCTTAATCACAAATAGCCTTACTTCTTATCCGCCTTCACTTTCTCGTCAAAACGTTTCTGCTGATCGGCAAGCTCCCGCTCATATCCCGGTTGGTCTTTGAAGGCACCAGGATTGTATGTATCTCCCGGTTTGTGTTTCTCATGCAAATGGAACTGACTCGCGTGGGCGACAAACCAGAGATCAAACTGAATGCCTTTCATTGCCTGCAAGGTATAGGCATAATCCGGTTCAATGGTCGCGTACGTCTCAATTTCACCAAACTTTTTGTCTGTAATGATGGTGGGGATATTGGCAATCAGCACCCGGTAACTTTGTTGGTCATCCCGTACGGTAAACAGAAAGCTACACGAACCTTTGGTATGACCCGGATGATGCAGCATTACCATCTTCATATCACCCAATTGGATGGTGTCGCCGTCTTTCAAAAGCCGGTCAGCCCTGACAGGTGCAAAGGTTACACCGTATTTGCCCAACTCATAATCGGCCTTACCACCGCTGAGCAGCACATCAGCATCTTTTTCGTCAACCATCAATTGGGCACCCGTGCTTTTCTTCAGAGCAGCCATGGCACCCACGTGATCAAAGTGTACCTGATTGGTCAGCAGTATTTTAATGTCGCTAAACTTGAATCCCAGAGTTTTCAGATTGGCTTTGATTTGCGATTCGGATGATGCCAGGCCGGTATTGATCAGTATGTGCCCTTGCGGAGTGGCAATCAGATACGAAGCCAGATCGTAGGTGCCCACGTAGTACAGATTTCCGACAATCCGAAAAGGCGGATAGCTTTTTTTCCATTCCGGATTGTTCATTTCCGGCTCTTTTACTTGTTGGGCTTGTGTATGGAGCGACAACAAGAATAGGACGACCCAGCCTATTAGTTGCTTATTCCGTTTCGAGCTCATCACAATATGTTTACAAAGTGGGAAATAGTATCTTTCAAAAAGCAAAAACCGCCGCTCACAGAAAGGAGGCTTGTCAGAGGTAGTCTATAAAATTGTCAGCGAAGAACTCTGGTAGGGCAGCAACGAAGGCGAGTCGGCATCCAGTTCGGTAATGAAGTAATCGATCTGGTTCAGGTCGGCTATTTTCATGCGCATCACGCTGTTCATCTTTTCCGAAATACACAACACCGCTGTTTTTTCGGCCGCTTTGAGCATGGCTTTTTTGGTTTGCACCGTTTCCCAGTCCGAATCGGTCAGGCCTTCTCGCGCATCAATGGCATTGGAGCCCATGATGCACAAATCGACCCGCAACTCTGACAACCGCTGATAGACTTCGCCACCAACACTCATCTGACTGTAGCGGGAAATCTGCCCGCCAATCAGGATGATTTCCAGATTAGGTTTATCAAGCAGTTCTACGGCTGTCAGCGGGTTTACGGTTACAAAGGTCGCCCTCAAATCCAAAGGAACAATTTTGACCAGTTCGCGAATGGTAGTGCCGCCGCCTATCAAGATCAGCATACCGTCTTTTAACAAAGGCAGGGTTTTCTCGGCAATAATGGTTTTGCTTTGATGAGCGTACGTCTCTTGTAACTGCGAATTGTGGTGATAAGCCTTGGACATGGCCCCGCCTCTGATCTTGATCAGTTTTCCTTCTTCAGCCAGATCATTGATATCGCGACGAATCGTATCTTCCGATACATTGAGAACAGTGGACAATTCAACCAGTGACATTCGGGTATGAATATTCACTTGTTTAATAATCAAATCTTTACGTTCTCCCTTCAGGAATGCAACCGACATGAAACAAATAAGAGTTTAAATCCAATTAAATCCAGTGCTAGATACAAAATCTGCCGCATAAAAGTAGCGAGATTAGATTATTTATATATGGAATAGAACAATAGCGCAATCTCTTCACAGCCAGATGAACCCCTTCCCTACTCCAATGCTGCTATAAAAATAGTATCCCTGATAAGGTCAAAACCTCCGCGGCTACTGCACATGCAATCGTCTATTCAGTCAAACCGGATAAAGATGCCGCAATTTTTGCAAAAAAAAGCCGTAAAGCAGCAAAAACAAAAGACAAAATTCTAAAAATAGCAAATAATGCCGTGAAAAAGGGGATTATTTGCAAAAAATGCAATATATAATTTGTTTTGTAATTTTTTAGCTCCATATTGTTGCAGAATTCGCACACAAGCATTGCAAAAATTGCAAGATTACTTACTTTAATCACCTTATCCATTCAAAAGCCTATGAAACAAATTCTACGTAGCAAGCCCACACGGTGGGTTGGGCTTTGCGTTCTTTGTCTGTTTGCGGCAATGCCTGCATGGGCCCAGCAAACCATTACCGGCAAAGTAACCAGTGCCACCGACAACACCAGCCTGCCCGGTGTCAGCGTTTCAGTGAAAGGGACAACCAATGGTACTACTACCGACGCCAATGGCAATTACTCCCTGAATGTACCAGCGGGCGATGCCACACTGATTTTCTCGTTCATCGGTTTTGTTTCCGAAGAAGTTCCGGTCAACAACCGTACCGCTGTCGACATAAGTCTGGTAGCGGATATTCAATCCCTGGGCGAAGTGGTGGTAACCGCATTGGGTATAGCCAAAGACAAAAAGGCCCTGGCCTATTCGGTATCCGAGGTAAAAGGCAGCGATTTTACGCAAGCCCGTGAAAACAACGTAGCCAATGCCTTAACGGGTAAAATTGCCGGCGTAAATGCCACGGGTTTATCGACTGGTCCGGGTGGTTCCAGTCGTGTAGTGATCCGGGGCAATGGCTCCTTGACAGGCAGCAGTCAGCCGCTGTATGTGATCAATGGCCTGCCTATCGACAACAGCGTACCCGGCGGAAGCTCACTGCCCAACGGCTTTGGAGGCAAGACCGGAACCGACCGCGGGGATGGTATTGCGGCCATTAATCCCGATGATATCGAATCGATCTCCGTACTGAAAGGTGGTGCCGCAGCGGCTTTGTACGGCTCACGCGGAGCCAATGGTGTCATTCTGATTACCACCAAAAAAGGACGGGTACAAAAAGGCATCGGCGTGGAATACAACGGCACCTACACCATGGAAAACGTGTCCGTTTTTCCTGATTTTCAATACGAATACGGCCAGGGCGACGGAGGCGTTAAACCGACGACGCTGGCACAGGCACAGGCAACGGGCCGCCGTTCGTTTGGCTCCAAGATTGACGGATCTACCGATTATGTAGCTGCTGACGGCAAAAATCACCCGTACGTAGCCCAACGCGATAATCTGAAAAATTTCTATCAGACGGGTACCAACTTTACGAATACTGTCGCTTTGTCGGGTGGCAATGAATCCATCGTTTACCGGCTTTCGCTTTCCGATCTGAATGCCAAAAGTGTGTTGCCGACCAACACCTATAATCGTAAAACTGCGAACCTGAATCTTTCAGCCAATCTCAGCAAACGGCTGAAGACCGAAGCAGTTATCCAGTACAATGTTGAAAAAGGAAACAACCGCCCCATTGCAGGCGATGCACTAGGCAACCCCAACTGGATGGCGTATGAAGTAGCCAATACAGTGGATGTGCGGTGGCTAAAACCGGGGCATGACGCCAATGGCAACGAAATTCTCTGGAACGATGCCGGTATTGTAACCAATGGCTACTTCTTTATCAACAAATTCAAGCAGACCGATACCAAAAACCGCTTCATTGGGCAAGCCTCTGTTTCGTATGAAATCCTTAAAAATCTGATAATCAAAGGTACTACGACCCGCGATTTTTATAATTACAATTTTACCAGCATTATGCCCACGGGTGGTCAATACATCCCGCAAGGGCAGTATGACGGCATCAAGTCAGATGTATCGGAAACCAACAGCATGCTTACCGCTTCGTATACTACAACGCTGGGCGAAAGAATTGGATTGTCCCTACTGGCCGGAGCCAATACCCGACGGTTCAAAAATGATGAGTTTGACTTCTTTGGGCAGGGATTTACCACTCCGTACTTCTACAGTTTCTCTAACCTGTCCACATCCTCAGCCATACCGATTGCCAGTGACATCAAAACGAATTCTGTCTTTGGCTCGGCGGATCTGGATTACAAGAGTCTTCTGTTTTTAACCGTCACCGGCCGCCAGGATTGGTTTTCAACGCTGAGTCCGAAAAACAACAGTGTGTTCTATCCCAGCATTGGAACCAGCTTCATCCTTTCGGATGTGGTAAAAATGCCGGCAATGGTAGATCAGCTCAAATTACGAGCTTCCTGGGCACAGGTAGGTGGCGGTGGCCCTGACCCGTATGCCATCAATCTCGCGTACAGCAGTGTACCCAGTGCCAGCTCGGTTCCGTTGCAGAACGTCAGCTCTACCTCCATTACCAACATTAATCTGAAGCCGTTTACGTCCACTACGTTTGAAATAGGGTTAAGCACGCAGTTGTTCGGAGGACGCGTAAGCCTCGACGCTGCCTTGTACGACAAAAAATCAACGGATGATATTGTAAGCGTACCTATTTCGCTGGCTTCAGGCTACACCAACGCCATCCTCAACTCAGGACAATTAAGCAACAAAGGCATTGAATTGCTACTAGAGAGCACCCCCGTTAAAAACGACAATTTTACATGGAATGCCAGCTTCAATTTTGCTTACAACAAAAGTGAGGTACTGAAGCTAGCCAGTGGTATCAACACATTTTCGCTGGGGAACTCGGCCAATGGCAATGCGTTCATCAACAACCAGGTAGGCAAACCGTTCGGTTCGATTTACGGGTACCGTATGCGCAAAGATGCTTCAGGCAATATCATCTACGATACCAACTCCAACCTGCCTTTGCAGACAGATAACAATCAGTTTCTGGGTCAGGGCGTTCCGCCTTACACGATGGGCCTTACCAACACATTCCGATACAAAAATTTCTCACTGGATGTGCTGGTTGATGGCAAATTCGGCAGCAGCGTCTTCTCCGTAATGGAAGTATACGCTACCCGATTGGGACTGATGAAATCCACTTTGCCCGGACGTGAAAATGGTTTGCAGCTGACGGGCGTTACCGCTTCAGGCGATGCGTACTCGCATACCGTACCGGTAGCGAATCTGCGCAGCGCGTACTACAACAGCCTGAACCGCTACACCGAACTTTTCGTACATGATGCCAGCTTTGTCAAGTTACGCCAGGTGATCATTTCGTATCGCCTACCCGCCGGTTTCCTGAAAGTATTGGGTGTGCAGTCGGCCAGTGTGGCCCTGGTGGGGCGTAACCTGCTGATTCTCTACAAACAAACCGACAACTTTGATCCGGAACAAAGCCTGACCAACGGTGCCGCACAAGGCATCGAATCCATTGGTCTGCCCCGTACCCGTTCGTATGGTTTGAACCTCAATCTGAAATTTTAACGACTAAATGCGCATCCCATGAAACAAGTATTGTTAAAATATAGCTTTCCGTTACTGGCCGTGTTCGGGATGGTGTTTCTGCCTTCCTGTGACAAGGATTTTGTAGAGATCAATACCAATCCCAATGCCGTATCGGTTCCTACCCCTCAATACATCTTCAGCAAAGCCTTGTACGACGGCGCGGCCAACAGCGGCAACAAAGGCAGCCTGCTGTTCGGCCTGATGCAGTATACCACCAGCTACAACGATGTGGAAGGGTTTGGATCCAAGTACGTCGCCTCACAGGTCAACGCGACAGGTTCGGTTTTTGGTAACTCCTATCCTACGCAGATCAATGAGATCAATGAGGTAATCAAAGCCGTCAAAGACGATCCGGCCAAAGTAAACCTGTACGCAACGGCTCGTATCTGGCGTGTATACTGTTTTAGCCGGCTTACCGACCTGTACGGCGATGTTCCGTATACCGAAGCCGGCCAGGGCTACAATCAGTCCATCTTCCAGCCTAAGTACGATGCCCAAAGTGCTATTTACGCCGATATGCTGAAAGAACTGGAAGAGGCAGCGAAGGCCTTGGATCCCTCCAACAAAACTACGTTTGGCACCTCAGACCTGGTCTATAAGGGGAATGTTGCGCAGTGGCAAAAGTTTGCCTATTCGCTCATGCTACGCCTGGGAATGCGCCTGACCAAAGTGGATGCTACCAGTGCCCAAGGCTGGGTGACCAAAGCCATTACCGGTGGCGTCATTCGGAATTATGACGACATTGCCAAAATGAGTTACACCGCCTCGGGACAAAATATCAACAAAAATCCGGTCGCCTGGCAATTGCTTAACGACAATTACATCCGTGCTGACGGTGTGAACAATACCGAAGGCGGCAAATACCAACAGGTGTTTATTGATTCGCTCAAAGCCAACAATGATCCGCGGCTGAGTGTACTTTCGGTGGTGTATGTAAACGGTGTAGCCAGCTCCGATGAAAGCATCCAGAAAGGAATGCCCGCTACCATCAACGGTACCAAACCCACCGATTTCGTTACGTATTCAGAACCCAAACAAACGACTGTACTGCGAGTAGATGCGCCGCTGTTGTTGTTTACCGTAGCCGAAGCGGATTTCTTACTTGCGGAAGCAGCACTGCGGGGATGGTACACTACCGAAACTGCCGCCAGCCTGTATGAGGCAGGAATTCGCGCAGCCATGAAGCAATGGGACCTGATCAGTGGTACAGCCAATACCATTGATGCAGACCGAATCAATAGTTACGTAGCTGCGCATACACTGCCGACTGCATCACTTGCCAAGCAACTCGAACAGATTTACACGCAGGTCTGGATCGGACTGTTTCCAGATGCCCAGGAAGTATATAACAACTACCGCCGAACCGGTTATCCGGCCTTGGTGCCCAACAATTATCCCGGCAATGCAACCGGCGGCAAGATATTCCGTCGGTTCCTGTATCCGGTTTCGGAACAGACGCTTAACCGGACTTCGTACAACGCCGCCGTTCAGAGCCAAGGCACCGATGACCTGATGACCCGAGTTTGGTGGGACAAACAGTAATTTCAAAATCCGGATACGGGATGAGGGGGTTTTGGCTTTTGCGGAGATACTATCTTTACAAACCGGTATTTTATACCTTCGTGCAAAATAGTATCCCGCGAAAACGTAAAACCGCCTTTCATCTTCATTTATACCAAGTATCAAACCAGTAATTAAAGGGGTAATGCTCTTCATCCGAACAAAGATCAGATTTTCTCTCCGAGCAATGCATTTCAGAGGTTACGCATCGGCACGACGGGTTTTAGCAATTGGGTTATTGTTCTGGTTAAACGAGCAACTGTTGGCTCAGTCGGCTTTGCTGGCTGAGCCTCCTATTGTACCACGCCCGGTTAGTTTTCAAAAGCAGTCCGGCACATTTATGTTTACGGCACAAACCTCTTTTCAAGCGGATGCATCCGTGCCAGACTCTACACTGATTTTTTTCAAAGCATTATTGTCACCCTACACAAACCCGAACCTAAAATCACCGGCCACTACCATCCGTTTTTCGATCAATCCGCAAAAAGTAGTCCGTTCCGAAGGCTATCAATTGACGATTACACCCCGGCAACTGGCGGTTACAGGGCATGATTCCGCCGGATTGTTTTATGGAATTCAGTCTTTGTTGCAGTGGCTTTCCGTTTCCTATACCCTACCCGCCTGTGTCATAGACGATTACCCGCGGTTTAGTTATCGCGGCATGCACTTGGATGTCAGTCGGCATTTTTTTGAGATCAGCTTCATCAAAAAATACCTTGACCTGCTGGCTCTTTACAAATTCAACACCTTTCACTGGCACCTGACCGACGACCAGGGCTGGCGCATTGAAATCAAGAAATACCCGTTGCTGCAACAGATAGCCGCCTACCGCAACGAAACCCTGATCGGGCATAAAAAAGAATTGCCACACCGGTTTGACGGGAAACGCTACGGCGGATACTACACCCAAGCCGAAATCAAAGACATCATTGCATACGCCCAAAAACGGCACATTACCATCATTCCCGAAATCGAAATGCCTGGCCATGCCTTGTCGGCACTGGCCGCTTATCCCCAGCTGGGCTGTACGGGTGGACCCTACAGCACCGCTACTTTTTGGGGAGTTTTTGACGAGGCCTACTGCGCCGGCAACGACAGCACCTTTGCCTTCCTGCAACATGTGCTGGATGAAGTGATTACATTGTTTCCTTCCGAATACATCCATATTGGCGGCGATGAGTGTGTCAAAAAACGCTGGCACCAATGCCCGAAATGCCAGCTTCGGATGCGCACCGAACACCTGAAAGACGAAGACGAGCTGCAGAGCTATTTTATGAAGCGCATCAGCGACTATGTGTACAGCAAAGGAAGGAAGGTCATTGGCTGGGACGAAATCCTGGAAGGCGGACTTCCGCCCAGTGCAGCTGTGATGAGCTGGCGGGGCACGGAAGGCGGCATTGCGGCGGCCAAAGCCAGGCACTACGCGGTGATGACACCCGAAAGCCACGTGTACCTGGATTATTACCAGTCGCTGCATCCGGAAGAACCACTGGCAGCTGCTGGTTACACACCTTTGTCAAAAGTATATGCCTATGAGCCCGTTCCAGCCGGTTTCAGCGCAGAGGAACGTGCCTACATCCGTGGTGTGCAGGGCAATGCCTGGTCGGAATACATGCCGACACCCACCAAAACCGAATACATGGTCTTTCCACGGGCACTGGCCATTGCCGAAATTGCCTGGAGCCAACCGGAACGTAAAAATTACGCTGACTTCTTACGGCGGCGGCGGCAGCAAGAAACCCTGCTGAAAAGCCGTAACGTAACCTATGCCCGCGTTTACGATGAGATCACCGATTCGGTAGCGGTCAACAACCAGGCATTGCCGGTGCTGCATTTGAAAACTACCTTGCCCGAAGGAGTAATCCGCTATACCACCGATGGTTCGGCCCCCACCCGGCAGAGTCAGGTTTACAAACAGCCTGTAGCAATCACACAAACACAGACGGTACGGGCGGCGGTATTTTCCGGCTCGCAACCCAAGGACCAGGTGTACACACAGCATTTTCAGATCAACAAAGCCACCGGCAAATCCGTTACCTTTGCTCAGTCGCCCAAAGGTGCGTACAAGCCGGGCCATCCGTGGGTGGCCGTCAATGGCGTATCAGGAACAACGCGCTATAATACCGGCGAATGGATTGGCTTCCAAGGAACCCATGCCGAGGCAGTCATTGACCTGCAAACGCAGCAAACGATTTCGGCCCTGGGTGTCAATGTATTGGTATACCACTGGCAACGCATGTGGGCTCCGCAGCGGTTAACCTTCGCGGTATCTGCCGATGGCAGCAGCTTTCAGGAAGTATACACGCAAACAAACTTCCCTGAAAACGGCATTAACCCAGTCAAAGCAACGATCAGGCCGGTGCAGGCCCGGTACATCAGAATACAGGCCATTCCACCTCCTGTCATTCCAGCAGGCGAATACGGTGCCGGCGGGAAACCCTGGCTATTGCTGGATGAATTCCGGGTGGAATGACAGGAGAGTTTCCGTTTTCAAAAGATACTATTTTTTTATCTTCCCGACGTTCCCGTTCTGGCCATGCCAGAAAACAGCAGACACGCGGGAAGTGGCAAGGAACCGTTCATCCGATTTAGTTTTGTAACCTTATGCGATTTGTCACATTAACCATTCTCCTGTTAGTTTCGCTGACCGCCCCGGCACAGATCGGCGCAAACAAGAACAAACCTGCACGCGAAGAATGGCTGAAGGATGCCGGCTTTGGCATGTTTATCCATTGGAATGTGGATACCCAGCTGGGTGTAGTCATCAGTCATTCGCTGGTAGGCGCTTCGCCCGACTACATCGAACGCTACATCCAAGAACTTCCGCAAACCTTCCATCCGACCGAGTGGGATCCGGAACGCATTGCCATCCTGGCCAAAAATGCCGGCATGAAATACATCATGTTTACCACCAAGCACCACGCCGGGTTCTGCATGTGGGATACCAAAACCACCGATTTCAGTGTGATGAACACCCCTTATCGCAAAGACATTGTCAGGCAATACGTGGCAGCTTGCCGCAAATGGGGCCTGGGCGTGGGTTTCTATTATTCACCCGAAGACTTTGTGTTTGCGTACCGAAACGGCATGAAAGACATCACCCGCGACGACCATTGGGAAAAAGCCAAATCCTTTCAGGCCAAATACAAAGCGTTTGTACTGGCCCAATGCAAAGAACTGATGACCAACTACGGTCAGGTGGACTTGTTTTTCATCGACAGCGATGTGTTGCGCGAAGAAGTTAAGGAAATTGTCTGGAAGCTCCAGCCTAATTGCCTCATTACCCGCGGGGCGTTGCCTACACCGGAACAACAGCTTCCCGGCGAAACCCTTACTACAGCCTGGGAAAGCAACATGACCATGGGCACTGCCTGGAATTACAAACCGACCAATGAGCATTACAAATCGGGTACTGACCTAATCAACATGCTCATTGAATCCCGCGCCAAAGGCGGGTCGTTTTTACTGAATATCGGGCCAACCCAATGGGGCAGCGTGAACGAAGGCCAGCAAGGGCGGCTGATGGAAGTAGGAGCCTGGCATTTTATCAATCAGGAAGCCGTGCATAACGTGCGACCCTGGATCATACGCAACGAAGGGGATGTCTGGTTTACCAAGCAGAAGGACGAAAATACGGTATATGCCTACCTAACCCACATGCCTGACTGGCCCCGGGGTGAACGACGCACGTTTCTGTTAAAATCAGTAAAAGCTACGTCTAAAACAGAAATCAGCGTACTGGGGCAAACAGGCAATATCGTCGAATACAAACCCGACGTGGACGGCAAGGCCACATTCGAACAAACGCCTGAGGGCTTGCGGGTATCGGTTGTGCGGGCCCAGCGGATTTACAACAACCACAAGTGGCCGAATCCGATTGTTGTCAAGCTCAAAAATGTACAGCCAGCACTGGAACCCGCTCATTTTTCAACCGTAAAAGCGGAAAAGTTGCCCAACGGAAATCTGCGACTAACGGCCGATGTGACCCAGCTTGGCAATGGCACACTGTTCCGGCTCGGATTTGAATACCGCCCGGTCCAAAGCACACTAAACGAAGAGTTTGATGGCAAATGGACCGCCACTGATGTTTTCCCAATCACGCAGGCCGGTACCCATACGCTTGAAATGGTGAAGGATAACGTAACGGCGTATGACGAAATCGAATACCGGGCCATTCTCTACCAGGATAATCTCAAAATAGAAGGCAATACCAGGAAAATCAGCAAACTGAAACTAGAATAACTGACATCAAACGGAACACTAATTTACTATCATATGCTACAAACGGAAAACAATGCCATCGAAGCGTCGACACCCGCTCAGATTTTTGCAACCCTCGGTCTTTCGCTCCCACCCGCCCCGCTGCCTCTGGGCGTGTACAAACCGTATCTGATCGATGGGAAATACCTCTATGTATCAGGTCACGGTCCGGTGCAGGACGACAAAAGCCTCATCATTGGGCGTATTGGAGCTGACATGGACATTGAACAGGGAAAGTTGGCCGCCCGGCAGGTCGGACTGACGATTTTGTCAACCATTCAAACCCATCTGGGAAGTCTGGACCGGGTCAGGCGTGTCATTAAAATTCTGGGCATGGTCAATTGCACGCCCGATTTTGAACGACATCCGTATGTGATCAACGGGTGCAGCGAACTGTTTGCCAGAATATGGGGCGAAGAAAATGGCATCGGGGTACGCAGCGCGGTGGGCATGGGCTCGCTGCCTGACAATATTCCCGTCGAGATCGAAGCCTTGTTTGAACTGGCCGATTCATGAATCAGAAATAGTATCTTTTAAAACTGCGAAACCTGCCTTGTGTTTAAACCTCCATGAAAGTGGAGTTAAGGCGGCAAAAAAACAAAAAATATGTTTACAATAGATGCACACCTGGACCTGAGCATGAACGCCATGGAATGGAATCGCGACCTGCGGCAACCAGTCGAGCACCTCCGCCAGCGCGAAACAGGCCTGACCGACAAACCGGACCGTGCCAAAGCTACCGTATCGCTGCCCGAGCTTCGCAAAGGCAACATTGGGCTGGTGGTTGCCACGCAGATTGCCCGTTATGTGGCTCCCGGTAATCCCCTGCCCGGCTGGCATTCGCCTCAGCAAGCCTGGGCCCAGACGCAAGCCCAACTGGCCTGGTACAACGCCATGGAAGCGGAAGGCGAAATGGTACAGATCCGCGATTTGTCCGGGCTGGACACCCATCTTGCAGTATGGAATGAGGCTACTCCCAACGAAAACAAACCTGTCGGGTATATCCTGAGCCTGGAAGGGGCCGACTCGCTGGTCACGATCGGTCATGTGGAAACGGCGTATCGCTACGGGTTACGGGCCATCGGACCGGCACATTACGGTCCGGGTCGGTACGCGCAGGGAACCGATGCCACCGGAGGCCTTGGCAATGCGGGCCGTGAACTGCTCAAGGAAATGCAGCGACTAAACATCATTCTGGATGCGACACACTTGTGCGACGACAGTTTCTGGGAAGCGATGGATCATTTCAGCGGAGCGGTCTGGGCCAGTCATAACAACTGCCGGGCCCTGGTGAACCACAACCGGCAATTCAGTGATGACCAGATTCGCGAACTCATCCGGCGCGATGCCGTCATTGGCGGGGCCCTCGACGCCTGGATGATGGTGCCCGATTGGGTTCGCGGCAAATCCACTCCGCAAAGCACGAACTGCAACCTGGAGGTACTGATCGATCACCTCGATCACATCTGCCAGCTGGCAGGCAATGCCCGGCACATCGGCATTGGTTCGGATCTCGATGGGGCGTTTGGCAAGGAACAGTGCCCGTATGACCTGGAAACCATAGCAGACCTGCAAACCGTTCCGTCCTTGCTACGCAAACGCGGCTATACCGAAGAAGACATCCGCAACGTGATGCACGGCAACTGGCTGCGATTTTTACAGCGTGCATGGGCCTGACCCATTGCCACCACAAACAGAAAACCCCGGCCCGGTGCCGGGGTTTTCTGTTTTTAAATTATAGTATTTTTTCAGCTCCTGCAGTTTCTCCTTCCTCATAAATAAATTTAAACCAGCAGGTTACAATTATTTTCCGGCAAAAGACTAATAATAAAAATAAGTATAAAAGCTTATAAACTTCTCTTCATTTCTACTCATTTTTCAAACACTACACTTATGAACCAGCTAAAAAAGCACGCACTAACCACTGCATTACTGGCCTCTGTCTTTTTCTTTACCAACTGCTCAAAAGAGGCAGAGCAAGTCACACCGCAAACCAACGAAAACGGACAAAACATTACCGCACCTGTCAGCAAGGCAGCGCCAGTATCGAAAGTCGAGAAAGAAAACCTTGCCATGCAGTATTTTCCAAAAAATGCACGCAAATCAGCACGCACCCAATCCATTGGCGTAACCGATTATGTAGACTTCAATGACCAGATGGCCCTGACCATCCTGCCCGATTATGCAGCCAACACTTTTGCACTGGCCCCGTTTTACATCCAGCAAGTAGGCACAGCCTGGGTGCATGTCAAAGAAAACGATGGCATGAATTACAATCCGGGTTTCCGAAGCTCGTACGGACACTACCACCTGAGCTACCAGAATTTCACACCCTGCTTTACCGGCAACGGTCAGTTTGGCAAGCCTTCCGGAAACAGCTGTGCGTCCATCAATCCGGTTCTTGAGCCGCGTACCTTGAATACCCATTACGGCAACGAGTGGATCAAAATATACGCGTACGACTACACCCATGATTCCCGTGTGTTTGACCTGCTGAGCATCCGGGTTACGAATGGCCCCATCCAGCTCTGGTTCAAAAAGCAAGGCGGCGGCTGGTGGCATTGGTCAAGCTTGGGCACGGGTACCTGGAATACATCCGCATACTCAACGGACATAACCGAAGTATTGATTTCCGGTACCGGCTCGGCGTCCATTGGCTTTGACGACGTCCGGGTCAACGTTCCGTATTAGTGATCGTTGCAACCTCCTCTTCCTTCATTCTTCTTATCTCTTGTAAAGTCAGCTCAGGGCTGGCCGGGTCATTCCTCTCCGTTTACGGCAGAGGAATGACTTTTTTGGTGTAACCCTTCTCAAGCATCTATGCCAAACGGTGAGTTTCTTCATCAGAATAGTATCTTTCCAAACGCAAAAACCCCCGATTGTATATCGGGGGTTTTGCGTCTTTCTGCAGGAAATACCTGGCGGGCTTGCTCACCTGAGCCAGGGTGAACCTACAGGAAAATAGAATATTTGAAAGATCAAAAGCCTCTTCCTTAGGAAATCAATCGCGGCTGCGGCGGCTGGCCATTCCGTGAATCTTGAGACGAATGTATTCGTCAAACTCTTTCGGGTTGTAGCCTTCCTTGCGGGCTTCCTTAATAAAGTCAGCGTCCACTCCATGAATTTTGGCTTCCATCACTTTGTCGAATGCCAGGTTCTTGAATCCGGCATCGACCAGTTCTTTCACATAGCTTGCCGTCACACCGTGAATCTTGGCATCCAATACCCGGTTAAGCTCCAGATTCTTGAAACCTGCCTCATTCAAGTCTTTGATAAACTCGGAATTGATGCCATGGATCTTGATTTCAATCATCTTGTTCAGGCTCAGATCACCGTAACCCAACGCACGGATCTTCTTGGCTTCTTCGGCGCTAATGCCATGAATTTTGGCTTCAATGATTTTGCTCAGTTCCAGATTCTTGAAGCCGGCTTTGCCCAGGTCGTCAATGTATTCGGCATTGATCCCGTGGATTTTCAATTCAATCATTTTCCTCATGCTTAGGTCGCCAAAGCCCAACGCCCTGATTTCTTTGGCCGAAGCAGCACTGATGCCATGAATCTTGGCCTCCAGAATCTGGTCGGGAGTGAGATCTCCAAACCCGGCCGATTTCAACTCGTCAATATACTTGCGGCTCACGCCATGTATCTTCAGTTCCATTATCTTGCGCATGCTCAGGTCTTTGAAGCCTGCCGCCTGCATTTCCTGTATGTACTCCGGGGTGATCCCATGAATCCGGGCTTCGATTACTTCCCGCACCACGGGCTTTTTCTGCGCATACTTGTCAAACATTGCCAGGTACATCTGGTAGTCGGCCTGTGTGATGCCATGAATCGCCAGCTCCTGGAGCCGTTCGCCGTCGATTTCCGAATAGTTATCTTTCAGAAAGGCGACATATTTGCGGTCTACATTGCCCATAAACAGGTGAAACAGGAAGTTTTTATCAGTATGGGTTATGCCATTCTTGCTCAGATACGCGGCAAAGGCATCATCTTTGGCAAAGGTGTATTTTCCCTGGCTCACTTCCTGCTCCAAGGCGCCCTGCAACGTCAGGGTGCCAGCATCGCGGGTTAGGGTAAAAGAATCGTTGGCTTTTTTAACGAACAGGCTTTTGTCAAAGCATTCCGACATGTTCCAGTAAGAGTTACGGCTGGTGGTACCGCCTTTCAACTCAAGGCAATACTGGTTATCGATCAGCCGACCGTACCAATAGCCGTTCGACATGTCCACATCGCTCTTGAAATTAAAGGAGAAGTTGGTGTTGGTTTTTACATCTACTTTAAAATTGGGGTTAACCTGTGTGTTCGGGTTAACATTGACATTGGGTGTCACTTCAACCGTGGCTGTGGGAGTAGCAGTAACCTGTGGCATAGGAGAAACCACTGGAGTTGGCGTCGGATGGGCACTCGGTTCAGATTTGATTTCAATTTGCTGGGTGTTGGTTCCCTTGTAACCGATCAGGGAAGTGGCCTGGCTGATGGCCGGTTTGTTGAGCAGCAGCAATACGCCGAAAAACAGCGGAGCCATGAAAGCGTATTTCCAGTAGTTGTGCATAGTTGACTTCTTCGCGTTGATCATACGAATTCGTTGTTTAAGTAAAGACTGATTATAGTTGGTAGCAATGCTGAGGGGTTTGTTCGGAACGGCAATCTGCAACAGATTCCATTGGTAGGATTCTTTGTCAACCCCTTCTTTTTCAAGTAAAAAGGCGTCGGTCTGGTACTCAATATTTTTTTCAATTTCCTGCTTCAGAAACCACACAAACGGATTGAACCAAAGCGCAATCCCCACCAATTCGGCCAGCAGCAAGTCAAACGTATGCCGCTGCCGGACGTGGATTTTCTCATGGGCGACAATCTGCTCATACGTTTCGTAATCGTACGAATCAGGATGGATGAAAATGTAACGGAAGAACGAATAAGGAGCCTGCGGCCGGTCCAGGTTGATGATCGTAAATTCATCAGTGGTGATTTTGTCAGTTGTCGTTACCACCTTCACAAAAATACTTGCCACCTGTACCAGCAAATGCAGCGCAAATACCACTACTCCGAACAGATACAGGGCCGCCAGCCAGAAAAGCCAGCTTCGTTGTTCGGCTGCCGGTTCCGTATCCGCGGCCGACGCGTCAATGGAACGGCCCTGAGTGGGTTGCGTTTCCATCGTCTGCGGCTGGTGGTTTTGCGGGGCCGTCTTTGCCACCGCTACCGGGGTCGAGGGCAACTCCCGTTGTGCAGGCGCTGTCTGTTCCGGCTCATCGGACAGCAAGGTCGACAAATAACCCTGGTGGGCAACCAACGGTGGCAATGTCACGGAGGGCATCACAAAGGCCAGCACCAGGCAGACGAGCAGGTACACCCGGTTGGTGACAAAAAAGCTTTCGCGCTGCAATACAGCTTTGTAAAACAGCCAGGCAATTCCGATTACGAAAGAGCCTTTGAGCAGAATCTCAATCATAGTTGTAGTAGTGTTAGGATTTTTTCTGGTCTTTGATCAGGCGCACAATCTCGTCGAGTTCTGCATCTGACAGGTTTTCTTCCTTGGCAAAATGCGTGATCATTTTGGCAAATGAACCTCCGAAATACTTCTTGCGGATTGATTCCACATCCTGCTTCCGGTAATCGGACAGAGCAATGAGCGGTTCATACCGGTACGTGTTCCCGAATTTCTCGGCTGTGAGAAACCCCTTGTCTTGCAGGATCTTCACCATGGTGGCAATGGTGTTGTAATGCGGCTTGGGCTCAGGCAAATGCTCAATGATTTCCTTCACAAAGGCTTTTTCGAGCTGCCAGATCACCTGCATGATTTGTTCTTCGCGTTTTCCTAATGTTTGCATGTTCGTATTGTTTTCACAATACTACTAATCCATTCGTAATAATCCTAATAAATTAGTAATTAAAACTAATCGATTAGGAATAAAAGTTCAGAACTGTTGACACCTCAGCAGAACACCAATATTAGCCTATTGATTATCAATTAGTTAAACAAAAAATTCTCAATCAAAACTGCTTATAAGTAGAACCAAGCAGGTTTTCAACCTTTTGGAGATAGTATTTTGAAAGCCTAACAAGTACACGTACACCCTCGGAGCTTATCCGTTAATTTTGGTTGGCGATTTGCAGGACAGAAAATAGTATCTCCAAAAAACCAAAAACCTGCTAATTTTGCGGCCAAGTAAAATCATCCGAACCATCGTTCGGCGAAGAAAAACGCATCGATCCCATGTCCTTTATATCCCCCGCGAGCCGGATGAACCAGGTACAGGAGTATTACTTCTCTACCAAGCTGAAAGAAATTGCGGCCATGCAAAGCCGTGGCATCCAGGTCATCAACCTGGGTATTGGCAGCCCTGACCTGCCGCCCTCGGCCGAGACCATCGCTGCCTTGAGCGAAGCCGCCCAGAACCCTAAAAACCACGCCTATCAAAGCTATATCGGTACGCCAGCGTTGCGGGAGGCATTTGCCCAGTGGTACCAGACCTGGTATGGCGTAAGCCTGAATCCGGCCAACGAAATATTGCCATTGATCGGCTCCAAAGAGGGCATCATGCACATTGCCATGACGTATCTGGAAGCGGGTGACGAAGTGCTGGTGCCGAATCCGGGTTATCCAACGTACCGCTCGGCATCGTTACTGACGGGAGCCACGCTGGTGGATTACGAACTGAGCGAAAGCAACGGCTGGCTGCCCGATCTGGAGGCCCTGGAGCAGCGCAACCTGTCACGTGTAAAACTCATGTGGGTCAACTACCCGCACATGCCCACGGGTGCTCAGGCCACGCAGGCGTTCTTTGAGAAACTGGTTGCATTCGGTAAGAAGCATACCATCCTGATCATCAATGATAATCCGTATAGCTTTATACTGAATGACCATCCGTTAAGCATCTTGTCGGTGGAAGGTGCCAAGGAGGTGGCCCTGGAGTTAAATTCCCTGAGTAAATCGCACAACATGGCCGGGTGGCGCATGGGCATGCTGGCAGGCAACGCCAATTTCCTGGCCGACGTGCTGCGTTTCAAAAGCAACATGGATTCGGGCATGTTTTTACCATTGCAGCTGGCCGCCGCTAAAGCTTTGCACAACCCGCCCGAGTGGTACGAAAAAGTGAATGCCGTATACCGGGAGCGGCAACAGAAAGTATTTGAGCTGTTGCGTTTGCTGGGCTGCACCTTTTCCGAACAGCAGCAGGGCATGTTTGTTTGGGCCAGAATTCCGGCAACCTACACAGATGGCTACGAGTTGTCTGACGAAATCCTGCACCAGGCACATGTGTTCATCACGCCGGGAGGCATTTTCGGCTCGCAGGGCAATGGCTACATCCGGGCTTCGTTGTGCAGCGATGTGTCGGTATTTGAAGAATCAATTCGGCGGGTCAAGCAACTGCTCTCCCGCTAAAAAGAGTTCACTCATCTTTGCACTCAACAGGTAGTTGTTTTGGATGCTCCAAGTTACTGCCTGTTGAGTGTATCTACTCTGTCAGCCAGCTGCAACGACAGGATACTTTTTCAGGAGGCCTGTACGCAAATTTTCTTTAACAGGCATGTATCGCTGTCAGTCAAAATTCTCACCTCTGCCACTCATCCCTACTTTTTGCCTTTCGTTCAATCCAAGGGTGTGCCAATGTACCACAAGCCAGTAAACACTGCATATTTGCATTCCGGCAACTTCTTCCCTTGTTTACGCTATGCGGCTTTGTTACTTTCTGAGCATACTATTTCTGGGTGCGCCCTTTCTTGTCAAAAGCCAGAACAGCGCTATGGTGTTTGCACCTGATTCGGTAAAACGGGTGGTTGAAGCTACCGAAATTCAGTCCTCACTCCGAATCGATGGAAAACTGGAAACCGACTGGCAGCTGGCCAAACCGGTTACGCACTTTTTTCAGGTGGAACCTTACCAGGGCCAAACGCTGAATTTCGACACCGAGGTGCGGGTGCTGTACAATCGAAACTACCTGTATGTGTCGGCCTTCAACCGGGATGCGCTGGGAAAAAAAGGCTTGCGTATCCCTGATTTCCGGCGCGATTTCAGTTTCCGCACCCACGATTTGTTTGGCATTGCCATTGATGGCTTTAACGACAAACGCAATGCCATGGCCCTGATTACCAATCCACATGCGACCCAGCGTGACCTGCTGTCGTTTGACGATGTGCTGTACGACGAAGACTGGGACGGCCTGTGGCGGGTGCGCACCCAACGCACCGATTCGGGATGGGTGGCCGAGTTTGCCATTCCGTGGCAAACCTTGCGTTATCCGCGAACCGACTCAACCACCCAGTCGTGGGGAATCAACTTTTTCCGGAACCGGCGCTATTCGAATGAACTGTCGGCCTGGAATCCATACCCGCGCGCCTTCAGTGCCTTGCGCATGGATTATGCCGGAATCCTGATAGGCATCAAGCCCCCGCCGCCTTCGCCGAATATTCGGGTGCAGCCGTACCTGCTGATTTCAAACCGGCAGTCGAACGGGTCTGAAATCGGGCACGCGCAGGCTACCAACGCCAAACTGGGCGGAGAGGTGAAGTGGGCCATCAACCCCAATACGGTACTCGATCTGACGTTCAACACCGATTTTGCGCAGGCCGATGTGGACCGGCAGGTGAACAACATCACCCGGTTCGGCATTTTCTTTCCGGAACGCCGGCAATTCTTTCTCGAAAATGCGAGCTTGTTTGGCGTGGGCGTGGCACCAAACGACGATTTGTCGGGCGGTTCGATGCGGATTCAGCCGTTTTTCAGTCGCCAGATTGGGCTGGACGCCAACGGCAATCCGATTCCGATCGATGCCGGAGCCCGGATGGTGTACCGTTCGCTAAAACGCAACGCCGGTGGCCTGGTGATGCGCCAGCGGGAAACAGGCAGCTCGCCGCTGACCCATTACGCCGTGGGAAGATACGTGGAAAACATAGGCAAACAGAACCGTATCGGTGGGCTGTTCACCTTGCGGCAGAGTGAAACGCTGCACGACACCATTGCCGGAGCCACGCAATGGCTTGGGGCCACAGATGGTTTTTTCCGGCTTAACGACGCAGCTTCGTTTACGTATATGCTTATGGGCTCAGCAGACGGACGGCCCAACGGACAGGGATTTGCGGCATACGGTCAATATTTCCGACGCACCAACCGGCTAATCAGCTGGTGGACGCAATCGGTTGTTACGGAAAATTTCAATCCGGCTGTCGGTTTTGTGTCGCGCACCAATGTCATCGCCACTACTCCCGGTTTTTTCTTTCTGGAACGCGGCTCCTGGATGCCCAACTGGCTGCGCGGCTTTGAGCCGGGGCTGATGATTGAGATGTACAACCGGGCCACTACCGGCGAGTTGATTGAATTCCAGTTCAACAGCAACCCCATTTGGCTCAACTTCCAGAATGGCGCTTACTTTGGCATCCTGATCAATCCGACCTTTCAAAGGCTAGGCACCGCCGACGAACGGCCTCTCAACTTAGGCATTCCGAACGGCGACTACCGCTATGTGCGCAGCTCTGTTTACCTGTCGTCCGATCCGTCACGTAAGTTTATGATACAAGCCAACGGAGAAACCGGCGGCTATTACGATGGACGCTTGCATTCCATCATGACAGTAGTCCGCTATTCGCCTATTCCGCATGTGGCATTTACGGGCCGTTACCAGGTGAATTTTTTCCGGAATGTGGGATCTGAAAAGTTTAGCAAAGATGTTGAGTTACTGACCATTGACGGCCGCCTCGCACTAAACCCACGGTTGCAGTTGATCGGATTTTACCAGAAGAATACCCTGGGCAACCGCGATACCTGGAATGCCCGGCTGTCGTGGGAATTCAAACCATTGTCATTTCTGTTTCTGGTTTATAACAGCCGTGCCTATGCCGGCACCGACAATCCGCTGGAACGCCAGCGCGAACAAACCCTTATCGGCAAGCTCACATACCTTCGTCAATTTTAACAACCCGCTTATGAAACGATTCTGCACAAGTATTCTCTTTTGGATTGGTGTAAGTTTCGCGGCTCTTGCTCAGCCATCCAAAACAACTACCTGGGAAGTTACGTATCTGAAAGCACTTCCGGGGCAAAAGGAAAGTCTGATTCAATTCCTGAGCCGGAACTGGTTTGCCATGGACAGCATTGCCGTCAGTCAGGGTCTGATGTCGGGCTATAAGCTTTGGGAATCGGCCAATTCCTCCGATTGGGATGTGGTAGTGGCAGTGGCCTACCCTGATTCCAAAGGCTACGAAGGTATCAAAGAAGCGTTTGAGAAAATCCGGAGCCAACACGTGACCGTGCCCATCGAAGGCAAGAAGTTGCCACAGCTGGGAAAGATTGTCAAGTCTGAGAAATTTTATGAACGGGTACACCGCTATCCCTGAACAAGCTTCCTGGCGGCCGGTCCAGTCTGGGAGCCACTCCGGAAAATAGTATCTTTCCAAAAGCAAAACCCCTGTTAAAAACCAAACGCCGGAACAATTCCGGCGTTTGGTTTTTGGATTCCCGGACTGTCCTATTTCACCGGCGAAAAGTCGGTGGGGACCAGGTATTCCGAATCAACGGAAACCGTCAGCGAGCCGCCGCCTTTCTCTTCTGATTCTTTGCGCACTTTCTGCCATTCGGGATCGTCTCTGAACTTTTCAAAAGCTTTCAGGCCCGCTTCCTTGCTGGGATGCGACAGAAAATACACCAGCATCTCATCAGAGCCCTGGTCTTTGTCGGTACGAGTCCAGTACCACAGGTTGGTCATGCCGTATTTTTCAAACAGCTTGGTGGTATGGTTACGGAAGCGCGCCAGCAGATTGGGCAAATTACCCGGTGTCGCTTTGTAGGTGCGCAATTCGAATACCCGGTTGGCAACGCCGGTCTTGGCAATTTTCTTAGGCGAGAAGTCGGTTGTATTCATGAAAAAACTCTCCACCCTGGCCACCAGCTTGCCGTTTTTCTCTGATTCGGTAGCTACTTTTTTCCATTCCGGATCGCTGCCAAACGCCTTCCACGAGGCGTCGCGCGCTTCACGAGACGGATACGACAGCACATATACCAACTTGTTGTCTTTGTTGTCGATCGGCAGCCAGTAACCTTCGTTGGTCATCTTGTGTTTTTCAAAAAGTTTGGTGGTGTGGTTGCGAAAACGTGCCAGCAAGTCTTCCAGTTTGCCGGGTTCGGCATAGTAGATACGCATCTCGTAGCAACGCGGTGATTTGGCTGATTCATTACCTGTACGGGTAACGAATGAGCTCAGTGCCAGTACAATAAAACTGCCACAGGCAAGGATAAAAATTTTCATGGTGTTGAAAAGTGAAAGTTAATAGTAGACTGCCAAATTACAGTTTATCCGATCAATTACGAATGAAAATGAATATAAAACAAAAGCGGCTCTGTACGAGCCGCTTGCCAGGAAACGAACACCAACGGTGTGTTACGCTTTCGGAATTTTCAGCTTTTGCCCCGGATGAATCAGGTTCGGATCTTTGATCTGGTCTTTGTTGGCTTCAAAGATCTTCTGCCAGGTGAGTCCTGAATAATGCTTGGCGATTTTGCTCAGCGAATCGCCGCTTTTCACAACGTAGATCTCTTCCGCTGCTTCTGCCGAAACTTCCAGGTTGAGTATCAGGTCGCCGGCACGGTAATCGGGATCAATCGCACCATACATATCCCAAATCTGTTGCTTCACTTCTTCGCTGGGGGCGGTGCCGTCAATATACAGTACATTGTCCTGCTCTTTTACCTGCAAGTCGGTAATACCCTTGCTGTTAGCCAGATTGATTACAGGTTGGTATTTATCGGTAAGTGCCATACTAAAGTTGTTAGTGATTAAGTTATTGATTAAGCCAGTAAGCCAAGGCAGTTTTACCTTTCCATGCGCTTACTTACTGATGGTAAGTTGATTGTTTACTTTTTTAGGCTTGGCCTCATTGGCTGCTTTAATCACATCCTGCAACTGAGCCCGTTTTACATCGCCGGTCAGGGTAATTTCGCCACCTTGTACTGTAGCCGTTACACCGGTAATATTATACTTTTTAAAGTTTTCGTCTACCACCGTCTTCAGGCTGTCATCCGGTGAGAAGGTACGCACAGGTTCAGCCATTACCGGAGCTTTTACCGTCAAGGTGTTTACTACTGATTTTACGCCTTCGATACCTTTGGCCGCTGTTTCGGCCTGTGCGATCAGCGCATCCGATTCGACTTCGCCACTTAATGTAGCCACGCCTTCTTTTACACTGACCATGACACCCGGGATACTCTGCACGGCGGTTTGGATGCTTTGCGTCAGGGCGGCGTCATCCGGCTTTTTCTTACAGCCACTTACAGAAAGTAACAAGCTGAAAGCCAGCAAAAAAACAGAAAATGATGTTTTCAGTTTCATAAAAAAGGAATTAGGTTGATTGAACAATGAGATAAAAAAAATCACGCCGGGAAATATAAGTAATTTTTACTACTTCCAAGCTGGCTTGAAAAAATAATGCGGCCACAGAGTCTCTGTGTTTTCATGAGGCAATGTGTTTTCCCGGTTACCTGTCTTTTTACAGTCCGGTAACAAACAACCCGTGAGACGGATTGGACGATTGAGAAAAATAGTATCTTTTTCAAACCAAAAATCCTGCCCAGGCATGCATTTCACGGCCGGCACCGGGTTACTTACACAATCCTTTTTCATTAAGGAATGATTTCTCTAATTTGCTGTTCTTTTAGTAAGCTCTCTTTCCTTCCTTTTTAAATTCAATCACTTATGGATCTTCTTTCCGCACGTCACATTACCAAACGTTACGCCAGCCATACCGCACTCAACGATGTAAGCATCAACATACCCAAAGGAAGCATTTTCGGACTGCTGGGGCCCAACGGAGCCGGCAAAACGTCGCTGATACGAATCATTACCCAGATCACCGCTCCGGACGAAGGGGAAGTCTGGTTTGGCAATGAAAAGCTTTCACCCGCCCACATCCGAAAAATCGGGTACCTGCCCGAAGAACGCGGATTGTACAAAAAAATGAAAGTGGGTGAACAGCTCATGTACCTGGCACAACTGAAGGGCATGTCCAAACAGGAGGCAACCGAACGGCTGAAAAAGTGGTTTATCCGGTTTGAAATCCAGGAGTGGTGGAAAAAACCGGTCGAAGACCTCTCCAAAGGCATGCAACAGAAGGTTCAGTTCATTGCCACGGTGTTGCACGAACCCGAGCTACTGATTCTGGACGAACCGTTTACGGGTTTTGATCCGGTCAATGCCAACCTGATCAAAGACGAGATTCTTCAGCTACGTGACCAGGGATGCACCATTATCTTTTCGACACACCGCATGGAATCGGTCGAAGAGATGTGCGACCACATTGCCCTGATTCACAGATCGCGCAAAATACTCGATGGACCCACCAAGCAGATCCGGCGGCAGTACCGGTCTAATACCTATGTGGTGGACATTGAAGGCGAGCTGGGCCTGCTTCCAACTGACTACCAAATAGTTGATCTTAAGTCTCTGGAAGACAATCATTCCCGCGCCACCATCCGGATTGTTTCCGAAGCCACGCCCAATGACTTATTGCAGGTGTTGTTACCGCAGGTACAGATTCACTCGTTTGTGGAAAACATTCCTTCCATGAATGACATTTTTATCCGCAACGTTACCAGCGAGCCGCAGCCAGAGCTGCTGACAGCAGAAAAATAGTACCTTGGAAAAACGCAAAACCTCGCCCGGCAGGCCGGCACGATGGGCTCCATGCAAACGGTTTGTGCGGACATAATTCACACCCCAAAACCTGCGGCAGTTTTCAAATCAACAGACTTACATACCTATTCCACTACCAACGACATTCTATCATCCCTATGAAAATCATCCTTCTGATCATCCAGCGCGAATACCTGGTGCGAGTCCGCAAAAAGTCTTTTCTGATCATGACCATTCTGGGGCCGATCTTACTGGCAGCCATTTACGTCGTTCCGGCCTATCTGATGATGCGGGAAGGCGAAAAACGCACCATCGCCGTCATTGACGAAAGCGGTCTGTTCAGCAAAAGCTTCGAAAACAACAAGAACATCAATTTCGCACCCATTCAGGCGTCACTGGCCAATGCCAAAGAGCAAGTGCGGCAAGACAAATACTACGCCGTTCTGTACATTCCCAAATCCATTCTGGAAAAAACCAACTCCCGTGAAGTTGAACTATTCTCCAAAAAAGGGGCCAGCATCGAGGTGGAAAACAAAGTGCGGGAAACAATTGAAAAGAAGATCCAGGACTTGAAACTGCGCCAGGCCAATATTGATACGGAATTGCTCAAGCAGATTGAATCGTACGAGGTGTCGGTGAATACGGCCAACCTGGAAGCCGAAAACGAGCAGGAAAGCAATGTGATTGCTTCGTCAGTGGTGGGCTATATCTCGGCATTCATCATCTACATCTCCATATTTTTGTATGGTGTGCAGGTGATGCGGGGCATTCTGGAAGAAAAAACCAATCGCATTGTAGAAGTCATGATCTCGACTGTGAAGCCCTTCCAGCTGATGATGGGCAAGATCATTGGCATTGCACTGGTCGGTTTGACCCAATTCCTCCTCTGGCTTACCATTGGTTTTGGTGTCAGCTACGGAACCGCCCAGGCGCTGGGGGTAGATCGTGCCTCTGTGATGAAACAAGTCGAGACCCGGCAGCCGGCACTTTCTGCCAATCAGGAATTTAAACAGCTCAAAGAAGCCCAGGACAAACCCAATGTTATGGCAAAAATGTACAAAGGACTGGCAACCATCAACTTCACCAAAATTGTGGCCTGCCTGCTATTTTACTTCCTGTTTGGCTACCTCACCTACAGTGCGTTGTTTGCAGCCGTAGGCGCCGCTTCGGATGCCGATACCGATACACAGCAATTCATGTTTCCGATCAGCATGCCGCTGATCTTTTCGATCGTCATTGCCACCTATATTGTACAGAATCCGGATAGTTCGCTGGCTTTCTGGACCTCCATCATCCCACTCACCTCCCCGATCATCATGCTGATCCGGCTCCCGTTCAATCCGCCTTTGTGGGAAATTATTCTGTCTATGGTTATGCTCGTCGGCGGATTTCTGCTTACGACCTGGCTGGCAGCCCGCATTTACCGGGTGGGTATTCTGATGTATGGCAAGAAGGTGAGTTACAAGGAATTATCCAAGTGGATTTTTTACAAAGGATAAATAAATTCCGGGCTGCGAATTTGAAAAATAGTATGTTTTAAAAACGCAAAACCCCATCGGGCGAACCTGAGTGTTCGCCCTTTTTTTCATTTTCTGTCTGCCAGTAAACTGACGGGTCAGAAATAGTACCCCAGGAAAAGCAAAAACCCTGCGATAGATGGTAAGCTTCAAAACGGCAACACGTAGTGCTTACAAATGTTTGGAGATTGTGAAGAAAAAGGCGCTTCCCTGTCCGGGTGCAGATTCCACCCAGATGCGACCTTCGTGTTGTTCCACGATTTTGCGGCAAATGGACAGCCCGATGCCGGTTCCCGAGAATTCCTCGCGGCTGTGAAGCCGCTGAAAAATGATAAAAATTTTCTCATTGAACTCCGGATCAATGCCGATACCGTTGTCTTTGACGCAAAACTTCCATTCGGACAGCATTTCTGAGCAACTGATTTCAACTTGTGGTGTCTGACTTTTGTTGTACTTCAAACCATTGCCGATCAGATTCTGAAACAACTGCATCAAAAGCGGGCGAAAGCTCCGGATCGTTGGCAAATCTGAGAAACGAATCTCACCATTGGTCTCCTTCGAGTAGCCTTCCGCATTGGCAATGACCGTACGAACCAGATCGTTGCAATCAACCCATTCCAGTGCATCGGCATGCTGACCGATCCGGGCATATTCGAGCAAATCCAGGATGAGGGTTTTCATCCGGCTGGCGGCATTGGCCACCCGTGTCACGTATTGCAGCGCTTCGTCCGGCAGATGCGTCTCGTATTTTCGCACCAGCAGTTGCATAAAGTTAGTGATGGTACGTAACGGCTCCTGCAAATCGTGCGAAGCCACGTAAGCAAAATGCTCCAGTTCCTTGTTGGACGTTTCCAGTGCCTGCGCTTTTCGCTCCAATGTCTGGTTGGTTTCCTGCAACAGCCGCTCCATCTTCTTCTGGTCGCTGATGTCACGCCCTTCGGGAATCAACATCACCACTTCCTGTTTTTCATTGAAGACCGGCTTGATCGAGAAGTCAATCATCACCAGACTGTCCCCGCCCCCTCGCACCTCCACATCATATCGGATAAACTCGCCCCGTGCGGCCCGTTGCACCGACTCTTGTAACTTTTGCCGTGTTTCGGTTGTGGTTGACCACCAGTAGGTGTCCCAGAATTTCTTTCCGATCACTTCCTCGGCCCGAATTCCGGCAAATTCCAATGCGGTTCGGTTGGCTTCAATCAACGTCCCGTCCGGTTCCATTAGTCCGATGAACTGGTACATGGAATTGAAAATAGCCTGAAAACGCAGGGAGGTCTGCTTGATTTCGGTAATATCGACAAAGGACGCCACTACAGCCGTAGGCTTTTTGGTACTGTTTTCAAAAATCGGCTCCGAATTGATACTGATCCAGGTAAGGGTGCCATCGGGTTTGTGCACTCCCATGATCACATTCCGCAGGGCTTGTCCGGTACGAAGCGTCACCATGGAAGGATGGGTGTCGCCGGGAAACAGGCTGCCGTCTTCATGAATGCTCCGCCACGAAGGATCAATGGAAGTCTTGCCCAGCATCTGCTCTTTGGTCAATCCGAGTATTCGTTCGGCAGCAGGGTTGCACAATGTAATATCGCCTTCGGCTGTCTGGATCACAATGCCTTCTGCTAATGCCCCTAAAAACGACTGACTGATTAGATCCATACGTAATTTTACTATCTCACCGAGTTTCTGTGCAAGATAGCAATTGAAGCGGGATTCTTCAAGCTGGCTTTAACTGCTGGAAAAATAGTATCTTACAAAATCTAAAAACTGGTTCTTTTTGAAGACATCGATTGCCGTTCCTTTCTTGCCTTTTGTCTCTTGTCGAAAACAGGAAAAGGCTTTCCTTTACATCAGATCACACTGTCAAAATGACTGTTTTAACTATGTAATTCAAGGAAACAAGACAAAATTACCGAAACAAAAAGAATGGATTCTTATTTGATACAGGAAGAGTGCATTTGAAACCAGAAATAGTATCTTTCAAAACACAAAAACATCAGATACACAGCTGAAAATACACTAAACACCGAAACACATCCAACTATGAATTTCAATAAATATACCGTCAAGTCTCAGGAAGTCATTCAGTTGGCTTCGGAGATTGCCCTGGGCAACGGACAACAGGCCGTTGAAACCGGGCATTTGTTACAAGCCATTTTGCAATCAGACGAAAACCTGAGTGGCTTTTTGCTGAAAAAACTAAACATCAACCGCCCCAACCTGGACGCGAAACTGAAAGAAATTGTGCAGGGCTATCCCAAAGTGAGCGGAGGCAATCCGTACCTGGGCAATGACGCAGCCGCCGCGCTGCAAAAAGCCGAAGGCCTGCTCACCGAATGGGGCGATGAATACGTTTCCGTTGAACACATGTTGCTTGGTATCTTTGCCGGTCGCGACCGCACCGCTCAAGTACTGAAAGATGCCGGTGTGACTGAAAAAGCGCTGAAAAATGCCATTCAGGAACTGCGTGGCGGAAACAAAGTAACCGACCCGCACGCGGAAGGCAAGTACCGTTCGCTGGAAAAATATTCGATCAACCTCACCGACCGGGCCCGTCAGGGTAAGATTGACCCGGTGATTGGCCGGGACGAAGAGATTCGGCGGGTGTTGCAGATTTTGTCGCGCCGCACCAAAAACAACCCGATTCTTTTGGGCGAGCCCGGCGTTGGCAAAACGGCCATTGCCGAGGGTCTGGCCCAACGCATCGTCAATGGCGACGTACCCGAAAACCTGAAATCCAAGACATTGATGTCGCTGGACATGGGTTTGCTCATTGCCGGTGCCAAATACAAGGGCGAGTTTGAAGAACGTCTCAAAGCCGTGATCAAAGAAGTAACCGATTCCAACGGCGAAATCATTCTGTTCATCGACGAGATCCACACACTGATTGGTGCCGGTGGTGGCGGTGAAAGTGCCATGGATGCAGCCAACTTGCTCAAGCCCGCACTGGCCCGCGGCGAACTGCACGCCATCGGAGCCACAACGCTGAAAGAATACCAGAAATACGTTGAGAAAGACAAAGCCCTGGAGCGCCGTTTCCAGGCGGTTATCGTCGACGAGCCCGACGTGCAGGATGCCATTTCGATTCTGCGCGGGATCAAGGAAAAATACGAGTTGCACCACGGCGTACGCATCAAAGACGACGCAGTGATTGCGGCAGTCGAGTTGTCGAGCCGCTACATTTCGGATCGTTTCCTGCCCGACAAAGCCATTGACTTGATGGACGAAGCTGCGTCGAAACTACGGATTGAAATGGATTCGCTACCCGAAGAACTCGATGAAATCAACCGCCGCATCATGCAGCTGGAAATTGAACGGGAAGCGATTCGCCGGGAAAATGACCGCGACAAGGAAGCCATTCTTTCCAAAGAACTGGCCGAACTCAGCGAACAACGCGACAGCCTGAAAGCCAAGTGGGAAAACGAAAAAGGGCTGATCGAAGAAATTCAGAAAGAAAAGGAGAATAGTGAAAAATACAAACTGGAAGCCGAGCAGGCCGAACGCAGTGGCGATTACGGAAAAGTAGCCGAATTGCGGTACGGACGCATCGTGGAGTCGCAGAAAAAGCTGGAAGACTTGCAGCAACAGGTCAAAACCCTGGACCGTCCGTTGATGAAAGAGGAGGTTACCTCCGAAGATATCGCCGAGGTGGTTGCCAAGTGGACGGGCATTCCGGTATCGAAAATGCTGCAAAGCGAACGCGACAAGCTGCTGCACCTGGAAGAAGAACTCGGCAAACGGGTGGCCGGACAAAGCGAAGCCATCGAAGCCGTGGCCGATGCCGTTCGCCGGAGTCGCGCGGGTCTGCAAGACCCCAAACGTCCGATTGGGTCGTTTATCTTCCTGGGTACTACAGGTGTTGGTAAAACGGAAGTCGCCAAAGCTCTGGCCGAATACCTGTTTAACGACGAAAACGCGATGGTCCGGATTGATATGTCCGAATACCAGGAACGCCACTCGGTGAGCCGTCTGGTGGGTGCGCCTCCCGGATATGTCGGTTACGACGAAGGCGGTCAGTTGACCGAAGCCGTGCGCCGCAAACCGTACTCAGTGATTTTGCTGGACGAGATTGAAAAAGCGCATCCGGACACGTTCAATATCCTGTTGCAGGTACTGGATGACGGCCGACTGACAGACAACAAAGGCCGATTGGCAAACTTCAAAAATACGATAATCATTATGACTTCGAATATGGGTTCGCACATTATCCAGGAGAATTTCGAGAAAATCGAAGACTGGAACCGCGAACAAATCATCGAGGACACGAAAGAACAGGTGATTGATTTGCTAAAGAAAACCATTCGTCCGGAATTTCTGAACCGGGTGGATGAAATTGTGATGTTCCAGCCACTGACCAAGAAAGAGATTCGCAAAGTGGTCGACATTCAGTTCCGTCAGATACAGAAACGGCTGGCCGAAAGTGGCATCCATATTGAAGCCAATCCGGAAGTACTCGATATGCTTGGCGAAAAAGGCTTTGACCCGCAATTTGGGGCTCGTCCGCTAAAACGCGTCATGCAACGTTTGATTCTCAATGAGTTGTCGAAAGACATTCTTGCTGGCAAAATCAACAAAGATGACGTTGTCGGCATGTTCTACGACGACGAAACTGATGCCATCCGCTTCTTCAACGTGGAGAAAGTACCTGTCGTGGAATAAAATAGTATGTTTTGAAAAGCAAAAACCCCTCGGTTGTGATGACTAAGGGGTTTTTGTATTTCGACGAAACTTGAAGGCTTCTCTTTTTCCAAGATGGCAACGGCCGCTGTAGCTGCGCGAAGTTCCCTGCGGGAAGACAAGAAGAAGGATTTACTTTTTTCAGAATTATAATATGAAGGGGTATGTACTACGTATATATAACTTCTAATCCAGGTAAAACCACATTTTACATAGGTGTTACCAATAACTTGTATCGCCGACTAGCGGAACATTATGAGAACCGAGGTAAGGCAGGTTCGTTTGCGGGTAAATATTATTGTTATAATCTTCTCTATTATGAAGAAGTACAATTCATTCAAGATGCTATTGCCAGAGAAAAAGAACTGAAACAACTATCCCGAAAAGCGAAAGAAGAATTAATTCGGGTCACCAATCCAAAACTACATTTCATTCGTTTGTGAAAGCTGTTTTATGTAGGTTGAATATACGTATGTAAGAAACTGTTTTTGTCTTCCCGCAGGGAACTTCGCGCAACTACAGCGGCCGTGGGTGGTGAGACATAAAACTGAAATTAAGAAAACTACTGGTTCAGCAAGCCGCTCGTTGGGGTATGCATCACCTGCGCGTGCTATACGGTTTCGTATATCCTAGTGCTGATCAACAAATGAAACTTCCACTCCCGAACAAAACTGGCATTAACCAGCGAATGTATTTCCATCTGGAAATGTTTGATGGACACAACCTAAAAAACTATCACATGAGTACGAATGAAATCCTGGTGAAGCGAAACCTGAAAGAGACCAGCGACGGCATAACCCAAACGTATGACAATTTTGTCCTGGATACCGTCAACGACCATTGCCTGCGCATGGCTGTCATGCATGGCGACTATCGCTGGCATTACCATGCACACACCGACGAGCTGTTCATTGTATTGGAAGGCGAGCTGACCATTGAAATCAAAGGTCAGGATACGGTGATCCTGAAACCGGGCGACTTTATAAAGATACCCGCCCGAACCATCCATAAGACCAGTACAACTGTCCGAACGGTGAATCTGACCATTGAGAAAGATGCTCAGGATACGATCTTCCTTGATTGAAAGACAGCAAAATAGTATGTTTTAAAACCACAAAACCCCTTGCGCCTGTCGGCCAAGGGGTTTTGTGGTTTCATGCAAAAAAGCGAGGGATTATACCAAATCAAAGCGGTCAAGGTTCATCACCTTTGCCCAGGCAGCGACGAAATCTTTGACAAACTTGTCTTGTGAATCCTCGCAACCATACACTTCGGCCAGGGCTCGCAGTTCTGAGTTTGAACCGAAGATAAGATCGACACGGGTGGCGGTCCACTTCAGTTCGCCGGTGGCACGGTCACGGCCTTCAAACACATCCTGCGAAGCCGAGCTTCCCTTCCAGGTAGTTCCGAAATCAAGTAAGTTGACAAAGAAGTCATTGGTTAACACTTCCGGACGATCGGTGAAGACACCATGTCTGGACTGGCCGAAATTGGTATTCAGCACACGCATGCCACCTACCAGCACTGTCAGTTCTGGTGCCGTCAGAGTCATCAGTTGCGCTTTGTCGATCAGCATTTCCTCGGCCGATGCCGTATGTCTGGGTTTCAGATAATTACGGAATCCGTCCGCAGCCGGCTCCAGTACCGTAAACGACTCTACGTCAGTTTGTTCCTGTGAGGCGTCAGTGCGGCCGGGAGTAAAAGGAACTTTTACTTCATGTCCGGCATTTCTGGCGGCCTTTTCAATTCCGGCACATCCTCCCAGCACAATCAGATCGGCCAGCGAAACCTGCTTTCCGCCCGACTGCGCGCCGTTAAATTCTTTCTGAATGCCTTCCAGCGTATCAAGTACTTTGGCCAGTTGCGCTGGATGGTTTACCTCCCAATACTTCTGTGGCGCCAGGCGAATGCGGGCTCCATTGGCTCCGCCACGCTTATCGGAACCCCGGAATGTAGAAGCGGAAGCCCAGGCAGTGGATACCAGTTGTGATACCGAGAGACCCGACTGGAGGATTTTATGCTTCAAAGCCTCCACATCCTGCTCGTCAATCAATTGGTACGTAACCTCCGGAATCGGATCTTGCCAGATAAGTACTTCTGACGGTACTTCAGGACCCAGGTAACGCGCGCGCGGTCCCATATCCCGGTGTGTCAGCTTAAACCATGCTCTGGCAAATGCATCCGCAAACTGATCCGGATTTTCGTGGAAACGTTTGGAGATAGGTCCGTAGATAGGGTCTACTTTCAGGGCCAGGTCGGTGGTAAGCATGGTTGGCGCATGACGTCTGGCCGGATCGTGTGCATCGGGTACAGTATCGGCTCCGGCACCACCTTTGGGTTTCCACTGATGCGCCCCGCCGGGACTTTTGGTCAATTCCCATTCAAAGCCAAACAAATTATCAAAGTAGTTATTGCTCCACTGGGTCGGAGTGGTAGTCCAGGCGCCTTCCAGACCACTCGTGATGGTATAAACGCCATTACCGCTGCCAAACGTATTTTTCCAGCCCAGGCTCTGTTCTTCGATGGTTGCGCCTTCGGGCTCTGGACCTACATACTTACCCGGATCGGCAGCTCCGTGGGTTTTGCCGAAGGTGTGCCCTCCTGCAATCAATGCCACTGTTTCTTCGTCGTTCATTGCCATGCGACCAAAGGTTTCACGAATGTCACGCGCCGATGCCAGCGGATCAGGGTTTCCGTTAGGTCCTTCGGGATTTACATAAATCAGACCCATCTGAACCGCACCCAGCGGGTTTTCCAGTTCGCGGTCACCAGTATAGCGTTTGTCTTCCAGCCACTTGCCTTCCGAACCCCAGTAGATATCTTCCGCAGGTTCCCAGACGTCTTCACGTCCACCGCCAAACCCGAAGGTCTTGAATCCCATGGATTCCAACGCACAATTGCCCGCCAGAACCATCAGATCGGCCCACGAAAGTTTTTTGCCATATTTCTTTTTGATCGGCCAAAGCAACAACCGTGCTTTGTCAAGGTTAGCGTTGTCAGGCCAGCTGTTCAGCGGAGCGAAACGCTGTGTGCCAAAGCCTGCGCCACCACGGCCGTCGGCAATGCGGTAGGTACCTGCACTGTGCCACGCCATCCGGATGAAAAATGGTCCGTAATGACCGTAATCAGCTGGCCACCAGTCTTGTGAGGTAGTCATCAGATCATAAATTTCCTGCTTCACAGCCGCCAGGTCGAGTGTCTTGAATTCTTCTGCGTAATTGAACGCGGTGTCCATGGGGTTGGACAACGACGAATGCTGGCGCAGAATGTTCAGTCTCAGTTGGTTGGGCCACCAGTCGCGGTTGCGGGTGCCTCCACCGGCCGTTTTCTTCAACGAGCCGTTGATAAAGGGACACTTGATGCTTTCACTGTCATTGACGTTTAGTACAGTGGTGTCAACATGTGCGTTATTTTCCATTTCGGTTAGATTTATGTTATTTGATGAACCAAATTTATAACAACTTTTTAATAATTTTTATCTATATATTTTATGAATTCATAGACCAAATTTATCACCCAACAATAGATGCAGTCAATTTACAGAAAGATAATCTACAAAAAAACTGCAAAGCCTGTAATTATCGCATGGGTTGTCGGTAGGGTAAGTAATCTGAAAATCAGTAACTAAGAAATAATCCGAGGTGATTCTTTGCAATGGTTGGTGTTGAGGAAAATCCCACAAAATGAAAACAGTTGGCAGACAAACCTACCTTCCTCAATCTATGCCAGCGTATTATTTGTTTACCACTGGTGTTTCCCGTTGGCGTCTCCACTGCCCTGTCGACTTATCCCAATGGTAACGGTTATTTGTCATCTGTTCTAGGCTGGCCGGGTACTCATCTACGACCATCAACAGTGGCTCGTTGGTGGTACCAAACGTAACTGTGCTTTTGTAAAACTGAATGCCTGCATCAGGATTGTTGCGGATCTGTAATTCGGCAACGGCACCGTTGTCGTGAAAGCGGCTGATTTCTGACAAAATGCGAAAACTCTGTCTGACGTCGTTTTGCTCGTATTGCAGTTCGCCGGAAGGGTTGTAAAAGAATAGTGTCCTCTTGCCATTGTTCCAGGGCGTTACCATAACCGAGATAGCTTTGGGACGGCCTTTGTAATAATATCGGATGGTATCTGACCGTTCGGCTATGGGGGATGCCGGCGGGGCAATACGCTTTTGTTTCCGCGGCAAACGCCTGGCTTTCATGACCGTATCCGACGGGAGCGGTGGCGGCAAACGTTCCTTTTTGCGGTGGCTGGAATCCGGCGAAGCCGAGGCTTGTATGGCTTGCCGGAGTTCACGAACCGCAACCGTCAGTGAGTCGACCTGCTTGCGTAGCGCTACCGAATCATCCCGATCGTTTGTCTGTGAATTGGTACAGGCGTCCAAACCGATGGCCATCCCGATCAACCCGCAAAGAAATTGTCTGGTTATCATACTCTTAAAGATACTTAAAACCTCTTCATGTATCGTTGGAGCCCGTTCGTTTTATTTTCTATCCGATCCGCCAGTCGCCTGAAAAACAGGTTAAGCGCAACCGCTTGGTTATGGAAGTGAAAGGCAGACGGAAAATAGTATCGTTGGAAAAGCAAAACCCCGCTTCACACCCGAGGCAACTTTTCTTTCCGCCCAAAAAAGTAATAATCCAGACTCCATTTCCCGGGGCCGGTAAAGAATGTCACCAGAAACAGCAACGCAAACAGAAACGGGTGCTGGTCATCCATCCAGATTTTTCCATGTCCCATGCCAAAGGCAATGATCAGCATGGTAGCCACTACCGGAATAAGGGCGAGTCGGGTAAACAGTCCGATGGTAAACAAGATTCCGCCCGCCCATTCGCTGCCTTTGCCCAGGTAAGCCAGCAACCCGGGCAGTGGAAACTTCATGTCCGAAAGCCATTTGGCGTTGTCTGCCATAATCTTTTGATCAAAGACATCCAGGCCGTGATAGACCATAAACCCACCGACCAATACACGAATTACCGTAAGTCCGGTTTCCTGCCAGAGCGGCTCGTAGGAAAAGAAACGTTTAAGCATAAAAGAAAAGTTAACGAAAGTGGTCCTGTGAAATTACATGGTTTTTCCAAAAAACAAAATGGCCGGGAAATCACAGCAACCATCCCTTTGCCTGGCAGACAAACAGATGCATTTTCGGCAACAATGGCGGGTAAAATAGTATCTTCTACGAAGCCAAAACCACCTTGTTTCGTATGTCCATGCAACCCTTTCGCCCATTCGTGTGTCATAGAAGAAAAAATACATGACACCTATGAGAAAATTAGTTTTGTTGACTCTTTTGCTGAGTTTTGTACAATGCCAGACCGGAACAGTGATCCCTGACAACACGCTGACGGGTCGTTGGGTCTGGGTACAGTCAACCGGAGGAATTGCCGGTACCACCAACACGCCAGCATCGACCAAACAAAGCATCGAAGTAGAGTTCACAGCGGATTCGCACCAACGCGTTTACATCAACGGTCTGCTTGCTTCAGACATGCCCTACCACACCATCCGTGACAAAAGCATTTATACCGGCGAGGAAGCAGACATGATTCAATACGACGATGACCAATCCAAAGCAACCTACAGCTTTGAGAACGGCGATCTGATCATCGCTTCGGAATGCTACGACTGTTTTACCAGCCGCTACACCCGCAAAGCAGCAGGAGGTGACAAGTGAAACGACAGCCGGATGTCAGTCTGGCAACTGCCTGGAGAAAAGACTATTCGTATGCCAGTTGGCAACTGTCGCAGGAATGGGCCGGAAAATAGTATTTCTGTCCGCCTGCCGGTGAAACAGGCAAACAGGCTTTCAACTCTTATACAAAGAAGCCAAAGGGAATGAAAGCTTCTTACTGTTCTTCGCGCGGAATGATGGAGATTATTCCGTTTCGCTCAAGCACCGCATATCGGATCTGTTCCATCCGAGCCAACCCGTGGTTCGTACGGGCTGCTTCCAGAATATCTTTTTCATCAATCCGTACTTTTTTCATGCGGTCTTTGAATAAAGTACCATTATCCACCAGAATCAGCGGCACACTTTCCACAACATCTTCAAAGAGTGGCGATCTTTCCTTCAGCCATGACAGCAACTGGTTGATGCCCATCAACGTAGTGATAAGCAGCAGTGCATTGGTAATCGAAAAGTCATCTCCAAGCAGGGCTTGCTGGGTTGCCTCGCCAATTACCAGCAGCAAAACAAATTCGAAGGTAGTGGTTTGCGACAACGTGCGTTTGCCGGAGATGCGAAAAATCAGGAGCAGGAACAGGTAGATAATTATCCCACGAACAACAGGATTAGTCATAGCTTACGGATAGATAAAATGGTTAAGAACAAATGTTTGACCAGGCAACTGCACCGAGTCGCGTAGAGTACCCACTGTTTCCGGTTTCAGGTGAAAGATTACCGTCACAAAACCATTCCCCGCAAAACTGTACTGTATCATATCCTGATGGATATTCACTGCAGCGGGTTGAGGATCAATGGCTTCGGTATGAAAATGCCTGAGGTATCGAACCGGAATCTGCACAACAGAAACTCCGGTGGACGGGGCCTTCCAATGTAGTTCCAACTGCATGGGAGCCATGCGCCGGGCAAACCGATCGTATTCTATCCACGCGTGGGAGCTTTTCTGCCCTTCGGTACGCTGAGATACCGGTCCTCCGCCGAATACTCCGATACTTCCTGCCGCAATAAATGCAGCGAACAAAATCCACAACGTTGTTTGCCAGAACCACCCCTTTCGATGAAAATCAGGTCGTTCATCCAGCTCCAATCCAGTATCGGTCGTTTTTTCCATATCGATTTTCTCTTAACATGATTTTCTATTGCAGCAAAGAAACGTATGTAAAAGAAATATGCCACCGACCGGATTTGGGAGGAATTAACTGAAGAAGATAGCATTGTTGATGACAATGCATCGGAAAACCTGGTAACAGCCTGACTGGCAGTTTGGTTTATATATCCTGCGTGGTGACAGCAATGCAGAAAAGACACTTCAGACAATGCAGGATACCTGGAAAAATCATACTTTTAACGCATGAAACTCTGCATCAATCCAAACAGAAAACCGGTTCATTCCATCGTTCTACACGTTCACAAAATTCGTCTATGAAATATGTCATTTTTTTATTTGCCCTGATTTCCGTTGGGGCGGTAGCTCAGCAGCCCTGCAACTGCCTGTGCGCTGCCAATGAAACCAATGTGTACTCGTTTCAGACGGCCAGCAAAAAGACTGTGTCGTTGTGCAAGGAAAGATCGGAAAAGTACATGGTCTACCGTTTTGGTACTCAGGCCAAAACCGAGTTACAGTTTCCGGAACAACTGGATGAGGCGAGCTGGAAAAAATTCACCTACCGGTTTTACCTGCGCGGCGGTGGCAAGGAGAACGATGCCAAGGATCTGAACTGGGTTTCGTTTACCAACAAAGGCGTTGAGTACACCGTGTACTCCGAATATTACAGCGAAAACAATGCTATCAAAGTAGGCATCACCGTCACCACGCCCGAAGGCAAAGACATTGACATCAAAGGCGTTACCAAATCCCAAACCGGCACCTTGACCGACTTCCGCGACAATACTAAGATTGTGAAAGAGGATTATTAAGAATATATTTTAGGCTAACACAACAACAACTGGCAAATTTTTAACAAACACTCATACATTTTACAACTCATGCTGTACTATGCAAATTCTGTATCGATACTATCCAAATCATCTTTTGGATAACCATATTTTTCAATCAGTTCTTTAATAGTAAACGTGTACAACCTTGGATTAATAAATAGTTCCAAGGTTGTATCAAGATCGTTGTATTTTCCTCTTAAGTTTTCCGAAATAGATTCCGTTAGATAAATTGAAAATTGGGCCACTGACATACCTGCTTCTAACCAACCAGAATTAAAGGTAACAAGCTTTCGTACTAACCTTTTATAATCGACTAATATGTGAAAAACAAAAGCTAATCCTGGCAAACGAATTTCTCTTGCTGAAAAAGGGCTCTGGTATCTTTCCAAACTCTCTTTTATATATTCCACAGTATTTTCATACTGATTTATATCTCTATCTTTGATAAATTCTCCGGATAAAAAAGATTGAATGGTTATGTATTTTGGGTCATCTGCAAAGAAAGCTTTCATCAAAGCTTCTATTCTTTGTAGCCTAATGTATCGAGGAGGATTCGATTGCAATGCTTCGTAATTCCATTCTTCCTTATCAGGAGTCATCTCTGTAAACTCAAGTATTTTTTCAAGCAAATCAATTGCTGTGTAGTTATCTGTTTTTGTTTGCATAATTGATTTGTCATTCAATATTAAAAAGTTCTTCTTATACAGACTTCTCCAAGTTTCCTTCACCAAAGCAACATCGGGTCTTCTACTATACGCAGGTTTTCGTCAAATGCATCGATCTGCACCATGTCTTCGGCAACGATCTGAAAATCAAACACATCAAAATTTTCCTGGATGCGTTTGGGATTGGCTGATTTGGGAATGGCCGACACTCCGTGTTGCAGCATCCAGCGCAACATTACCTGCGCGGGTGTCTTCTGGTATTTTTCGGCCAGTACCACCAGTTTCGGGTCGTTCATTTTCTGTCCGCGCACCAGCGGCGAATACGCTTGTAGCACAATCGACTGCCGCTTGCATTCATCCAGCAAATCTTTCAGGTACAGGTAGGGACTGAACTCTACCTGATTCACCGCGGGGACAACGCCGGCATATTCCATCAATTCGTTCAGAAACGGCAGCAAATAGTTGGAAACGCCAATGGCCCGTACCCGTTTGTCGGCATAGAGTTGTTCCAGTGCCTTCCAGGTTTTTTTTCGCTTTCCTTTGACCGGCCAATGGATCAGGTACAAATCAATGTATTCGCAATTGAGTCGTTTTTCGCTGGCATCAAAGGCCCGCAATGTAGCGTCGTAACCTTGGTCTGTATTCCATACTTTGGTGGTGAGGAACAACTCGTTTCGTGGAATACCGCTTTGCCGGATGGCATTGCCCACTTCCTTTTCATTTCCATAAATCCTGGCCGTGTCCACCAGCCGGTAACCGGTTTCCAGTGCCCAGGCAACTGCCTGTTCGGCTTCTTTGCCATGTGCATCGTAAATGCCCAATCCCAGCAAGGGCATTTCAATCCCGTTGTTCAGTGTCGTTTGTAATTGTTCGGTTTGCTTCATGCGTTGAGTAACCCAGGTTTTTGCTTTTTTCAAGATACTATTTTGCACAGAAGAAACGACTAACGGCGAGTTTTTGGTTCGCCGTTAGTGTTGTCAGATGCTATTATTTTAGAAAATTACCATTTCTCCAATCCCAGCAGTTTCTTGCCTAACTCTGTCAGTTCGGCGGTTTGGTAGCGGGTTTGCTCCCAATTGCGGGGATCACCAGGAAAGGCATAGCCTTCGGGAGCTTTGCGGTCACGCCACGAAGTAATGCGCCACTGGCGTAGGGCCTCGTCGTCTTCCTGGGCAGGCATCATGGAAATATACTGCGCAATCCGTACCTTGTCCTGGGTCAGGTTGGGCCGGATGCCATGCGCCAGCAAGCTGTTGAAAATCAGCAGGTCTCCGGCTTCCATCTTTACTTTTACCATTTCAAAACCCGTCACATCCGGCTTAAAGTGGTCACGGTCTTCGGGCTGGGTGAGTTTCCAGGTGTCATAGGTGCGGTAGAGTTCGGGCACACATTGAAACCCACCCATGTTTTCGTCGGTCTGGTCGGCCAGTGCCAGCACGCCCTGCACATTCACGGGTTTGGTTTCCGGGTCGTAATCCCAGTGAATGAACCCTTTGAACGGCTGTTCGGGCCGGACCGGAAAATTCAGGTTGGCTCGGTCAATGGTGACCCACAATTTTTCGGTGCCCCAGATGTCCACAAACGCATCGTATACACGCGGAAACTGCCGGTTGTCCCACTCATACGGGTGGTTGTACAGTTCCACCATGCCGCTGCCGACGAGTTCTTTCATGCGCATTTCGGCCCGTGGTGGGGTATACCAGGTAGACTGGTCGTTGGGATCTTTTTCTTCGAATTCCCAGAGCAGTTGGGCCAGTCGTTGGGCATTTTCTTTCGGAACGGCATTTTTGATGACCACATAGCCGTTTTCTATCCAGCATTTCCAGTCTTCTTCCGACAGTACCCGTAACGGCTTGCCATTGGAACGGTCGTTGAGTTTCTGGACGCTGCTTTTTGCCGTGGACGGATTGCCCGGAATATCGGTGTGGGCGTTGTGCGGAACCATTGTGGGAGTCATGGTCGGTGTCATGGTTGGCACCATCGATTCTTGAGTTGCCATACGCGTATGATTTACAGGGTTGGGTTGTTAAAAAACGAGTATTCTGATTTTCATTCGTGAATTGCCTGCTACAAAGATACCCGCTGCAATAGCCCCAAAACCACTCATGCAATTGCCTGTTTTTGTTCTCTATTGATATTTTTTATAACTTTCGTAAGTTATCATGCGAGTCTGATACAAAAAGCAGCGGTTTTGTTCTTTTCAATCCTACTATTTTCGAATGATGAAAATTGCCCTGGAAACCATCTTTCCGGATACCGACAGCTCGTTCCGGGTGTTCTCGCCGCGGCTGCATGACCTGTTTTACTGGCATTACCATCCCGAATACGAGATCGTGTACATTGAAGGCACGGATGGTCCCCGGCACATTGGCGACCATATTTCACGTTACACCAGCAGTGATCTGGTGCTGATCGGGCCGTACATTCCGCACCTGAATTTTGATTACGGCGTGAAAACCAATTACGAAAAGGTGGTGGTGCAGATGAAAGAAGATTTCCTGGGCAAAGAATTTTTAAGTTCTCCCGAGCTTTCGGACATTCATCAGCTTCTTGAAAAAGCACGTTCCGGACTGGCGTTTACCGGCGAAACCAAGCAACGCATCGGTACAAAGCTCAAGCAATTGGCCAGACTGCGGCACTTTCACCAACTGATGGCCTTGCTTGAAATTTTCCAGGAACTCGCCTGTAGCAAAGACAGCGTTCCGTTGCAAGCCAAACCCATTGAAAGCCATTACAACCTGAAAGAGCAGCAACGACTCAAGCGTATTTACCACTACGTGGAGGAGAATTTTCAACGAACCATTGACATGCAGGAAGTGGTGGAATTGTGCCATTTGTCGCAAGCGGCGTTTTGCAGGTATTTCAAAAAAATGACCCGCCTGACCTTTACGGAGTTCCTGAACCAATACCGGATTCACCACGCCAAAAACCTGCTGCTCCAAGATTACACCGTGACCGAAGCCTGTTACGAAAGCGGATTTGAAAACCTATCGTACTTCAACAAGACGTTTAAAAAATTTGCCGGCGAAAATCCGATGCAATTTAAGAAACGCCATTTGGCAGTTTCCTGAGGTCGTTTATTCTCGCCGCTTTTCTCCTTGGGATACATCGCTGCGGATGCACGAAGGTCCCTGCGTGAAGACAGGCAACTAGTATCTTCCAAGAAGTCAAAACCTGCCGCATTCTTCCACAAAGCACACTTCATACGCCTAAACTTCCAATTCGGCACATTTGCCTATAGATGACAAGCATTTTTTTTCGTAAACTTCCACCATGAAACCAATCGTCTTATTTCTGCTATGGATAAGTATGGGTCTGGTAGCCAGTGCCCAAACGTTTCCCTTGCTTGAACAAAACCCATCCAGCCTGCGGTGGAGCCAGTTGAAAACTCCTCATTTCCGGATTATCTACCCGCAAGGACTGGATAGCACGGCCCTGTATACGGCAAATCTGCTGCAAACCAGTTACGAACCTGTTTCGCAAACGCTGGGCCGCCAACCCCGCCGGCTTTCGGTGATTCTGCAGAACCAAACCACTATATCCAATGGCTTTGTGACCATGTTTCCGCGCCGGTCGGAGTTTTTCATCACGCCGCCGCAAGATCCCACGCTGTCAGGCGTCAACAACTGGCTGGGGCTGCTGTCGGTGCATGAGTTCCGGCACGTGGTGCAATACGATAAAATGCTGACCGGCCTGACCAAAGGTGCTTACTGGTTGTTTGGAAACAATGCCCTGGGCTTGATCAGCATTACCGTTCCCAGTTGGTTTTGGGAAGGCGATGCGGTGGGCACCGAAACCGCCCTTACCTCGGGAGGACGGGGCCGCATTCCGCGGTTTGACCTCGAATTCCGGACACGGCTACTGACGAGTCGCGAATTCTCCTATTCCAAAGCGTATTGCCGCTCCTACAAAGACTACGTGCCCAACCATTACGTGCTCGGGTATTTTCTGACTTCCTACCTGCGGCGTCACAACGAGGGCGATGTGTGGGGTAAAATTCTGAGCCGGCACTACAAATTTCCGGTGGAGCCGTTTTCGTTTTCGGGAGCCATCCGCAAGGAAACCGGACGCCGGGTGGAAACCATGTACCACGAATCGATGCGGGAGCTGGCCGGACTGTGGCGCAACCAGTTGACGCAACTTAACGAAACGCAAGCCACACTGCTGCCCGTTGCCAGGAACCGCGTCATGACCAATTACGAATTTCCGCAGTATATTGACAACGAGACCCTTGTCTGCCGGAAATCGGGCATTGGCGATGTAGAAACGTTTGTTTCACTCAAAAAGCAGGAATCCGCTTCTGAAAAACCGGTGGCCCAGGAAAAGAAATTGTTTGTGCCGGGTATTGTGGAATTCAACAGCCACGTGTCCAATCCGAACAATGGCATGCTATCCGTAGCTGCCAACAAATTCGTCTGGACCGAACACGAATTTGATCCCCGATGGAGTGTACGCGACTATGCGGTAGTGAAAATTTTTGATTTACAGACAAAAAAGCTGCACCGGATTACCCACAAGAGCAAACTCTTTGCCCCATCGCTTTCACCGGATGGAAAGACGATTTTGGCAGTAGAGTTTACACCTGCCAACCGTTCGTCGCTTCAACTGCTGGATGCCCAAACCGGAAAACCAAGCAGCGCATTGCAGTGGATACGAACGGGGGTTTTGGCCTCTCCAGCGGTACTATTTCAAATGCCACGCTTTTCGACAGATGGAAGCAAGATCGTATCGGTTGTATTGGATGGAAACGGCAAGCAACTGTATGTGTTTGATTTGAATGCAAAGACAAACCAGTCTTTCCCCTTTGGTGACGAGAATGTGTCGCATCCGGTGATGCACGGCGAGTATGTGTATTACAACTCGCCATTTACGGGCATTGACAATGTTTATGCTTTGCATGTGCCAACGGGCCGGAAATACCAGGTTACTTCCCGCAAATTCGGCGCATACAACGCCACTGTTTCACCCGATGGCAACGAACTGGCATTCAACGACTTCACACCCGATGGCTTCCGGATTGCCACCATGCCTAACGACCCGTCTTCCTGGAAACCGCTGGATGAGCTGTCCAACCGGACGGTGTCGTACTTCAGGCCTTTGCAGATGCAGGAAGGCGAAAAAAACCTGTTGAAACTCGCCGGAAACCAGTCGTACATCCGAAAGCCTTACCACCGCTTTTCAAACCTGATCAATGTATACAGTTGGGGACCGGTGGTGAGCAGTACCGGCAGCGATTTCTTTCTGGGCGTATTGTCGCAGGATTTGCTGAGCACGACGGCCATCCAGACGGGAATTGGTTACGACGCCAATCAGAAAACTGCCAGTTATGTAGCCGATGTCAGCTACCAGGGCCTGTATCCGGTACTGGACCTGAGTTTTTCGAGCGGCAGCCGTCAAGGTAGCATTACTGTTGAACAAACCTCCCCCAAACCAGATACTACGGTAACCGATACTTGGCGAGAAACTAGTCTTTCGGGTGGTGTGCGGCTGCCGTTTGTGCTTACCCATTCGCGGTTCAGGGAGAGCCTGAGCCTGTCAGCATACGGTGGCCTGACGCAGGTATCGGACTACCAATTACCCGGACGTCGGTTTACCGAACAAAGCAACGGGACATTGTATTCCATGCGGTATACTGCCTCTTATAATCGCTTGCACAAGCAAGCCCTGCGTGATGTGTTTCCCCGTTGGGGCCAGCAGCTGACGACCCAATTCCGACATACACTGCCGGGAAGTGACTTTTCGGGAAGCCAGTTCACAGCACAAGCCGGTTTGTTTTTGCCCGGTTTAGGAAAACACCACGGTCTACTGCTGCGGGGCAGTTATAAATACGAAGATGCCTCCACACAACGCAACAGTTACCGTTTTGCCGCACCCATTCTGTTTGTCAGGGGCGAAGCCTACGAAACGTCCACACATTATGTGGGCGGCCATGCCGATTACCGCTTCCCGATCTTCTATCCCGACTGGGCCATTGGCCGCTGGTTCTACCTGCAACGGCTCAAAGGCAATCTCTTTGCCGATTACGGTTACGTCGCTACCGGCGAAAAGAGCCGTTACTTGTCTTCGGTGGGTTTGGATTTGTCGGTCGACTTCAATTTTATGCGCTTGCTGCCACAACTGGAGATGGGCGTACGTACGGTGTATCTGCCACAGTCAGGCTCATGGGTAGTACAACCGCTGGTGATCGATGTGGGATTTTAGAAAATAGTATCGTTTCAAAAGCCAAAAGGTCGGAATGCAACCCATTCCGACCTTTTGGCTTAATAGTAACCAAACGACCAACGTTTAATTAAAATAGTATCCTTCCAAAACCTAAAACCTACCTACTCAGACTGATATTGCCAGCGAAGCAGCAAAGTCAAAGCCGGAGGTATTTTCCGGGTTACCGAATATTGGAAAACCCAGGGAGATACACGCATCATCGCCGTACAGGAAATTGAATATGACATTGTAATTATCTTCCTGCTGATGGATTTCGTAAAACTCGCGTAGGTGTTCTGCTGAAATCTGGTACAAATGGGTAGCTCCGGCATTTTTTGCCACAAAGGCCTCCTGTGCCACGTGTTCTTTCAACGTCTTTGGTCGGCTATGGGTAAGCCAATATATCGTTCGGAAGGCATACGCTTTGGTTCGCAATTGTATCAGGTCAGGGGTAAACGATTCGCTGGTCCAGAAGTAGGGCGCACAAAAACTCCGGCTTACCAACGCACTGATTTTAAACTTACTATCATAGTCAGTCGTGTATCGGTTTGTCCAACCACCGTGTAAATCATCAGCCAGATTCAGTACTACTCGTACTGGCGCAACTGGCAAAAGATCCTTTGTCTTTGCATTGACATCCGCCAGGGCGATTTGCATCAGGCGTTCGGCATCCAGCGCCATTAACTCTTCCAGCTTGTGTAGTACATGTTCCTTTGCCATCGGGTTAAACCCACTGATGGGCAGCGCCATATCCCCTTTCGTATCCCCTTGCAGTGTTGCCAGGTATTCCCGAAATCGTTCGATTGAACGCGGCTTGCGGTATAGGTCAAGCATGGTATGCAGCATGGGAAGTAGTTCGAAAGACATGGGAGTATATGTTTCTGTTTTTGACAAACAAGTCCAGATTCCGGTACGACTTGGGCGAAGGCCCATGCACCATTCACTTGACAGCTACTTTTTTCAATTCATTCCGGCCGTAAAAAGTCGGAAAGTACATCAGTTCGGCACGTGCCGGATTGACGGTATAAGTACCTGTATACCGAGCCACTAAGTCAACAGTAAAGGTATACGTTCCCTGGTTGAGTTTGGTACAATAGATCGTTGTTTTGTGTCGGAAGACTTCCCGATGCGTTTCGTTCCACCGGTAAGACGGACTCTTTTCGTCATCATACGAGCAACCGGCCGGAATCGGGATTTCAACCAATACATAGTCGGCATCTTTGGTTACATTCACAGTCGCCTGCAAGGTTACTTTTTCGCCTTTTTTCAGCAATTTGTCCGAACTACCGAATCCTTTGAACGTGGTGCGGACCACAAATTCTTTCTCTACTTTCTCAGGCCGTGTATTGTGAAACTGCTGGTAACCCGTAATGTACACGGGCAATGTACCGGTTTTGCTCACCGTCAGAATACTATTTGCCATAGCGTCCATTTCGAAAGGAAATTCTTTGACAGTCTGCGAAGTACTTCCATTGGTAATCACCAGTTCTGATTTGCGGATGGAAGTCTCGGTACCCAAGACATCAGGCAGGATGGTTTCCAAAATCTGCGCCGATTCGTAAGTGTTGCGCCAATAACCCGTCTCGCGTTTCTCGAAGAAATAGTTCCGTATCCGGCGCAATTCGTCTTCATGTCCGCCTTGTGTTTTCAGAATCCGGTACACCAGCAACGTGGTTTGTATTTCGTTCAGGTACGGATGATACACGCTTCTACCCCAGTAACTGCTACCGAACATCGTTTGCTGGCGGGTCTTAAAAATAGTATCCGTCGAAATGGCAAAACCCACCAGTTGCCGCAGTTCCATGCGTTGCAGGTATTGGTAAAACGTAGGCTTGGGCGGCTCGATTACTTTGGTATACCCCAGCTTGTTTTTCAGGATCACCGGCTTTTTCGGTACAAAAAACGTATCAAGTGTGGTGACATGTTTCTGAAAATCAACAGGAGCATTAAGCTTTTTGAGCAGTTTCAGCATACGCACCCGTTCGTCGAAGCTTGTTTTTGATGAGGCCAGCTGATACACCAGATAGTTAGTCAGCAAGTCGGCTTTTATCGACACATTATAGCCAGCTTCTTTTGTCTGAAGCAAGGCTTCGATCACGTGCGTAGTTACCCAAACGGCGGGTTGTTCTTCCTTCCACCAGCCCCAGGTACCTTCTTTCTGTTGTGTTTCTTCCAGGCGGCGAAGGGCTTTTCGAATATCGGCCTCGTGCAAGAACGGCTTGGCAAGTTGCGTCCGGATGCGCTTGTCGGCCAGATACAGCTTGATTTTCGAAGCAGCCTGTTCGTTGCACAGGTATTCGTACCGGTGCACGTGTTCAATCTCATCCAGCAAAATATCCAGCACCTGAGCCCGCGCGTAGAGTTTAACTTTTCCCAAACCTGGGTCAAACCGGAGCTGAATAGTCGTGTCTTTTTCCAGGTTCCAGAACTGCCCTTTGGTTTCAATCGTCCCTACCGGAAACACAGGAATTGAACGCACTTCGCCATCGGTGTAGCCATTGGGTTGTTGCAGAAAGTATTTGACTTTCAGTGAGTCCTGGGTGCTGGCAGTTACCATCAGCGAATCAATGGAGTCATTGGCCACTTTTGCCTCGCGCTGGGATACTATTTTGCCATTCATCTCAAAGCTGGTTTTCGTCGCCAGTGTATCCGGTGTGTAATTCAGCGTCTTGCCAATGATCTGCGTGCTGTCGCCTTGCACCAAAAACCGCGGCACCGCCAACGTAGCCGCCACTGACTTATACGACCGGATAAATCCCTCCGAAACGCCTGTTTGCTTTCGGTTGCTGATGCCTACCACAAACGTACGCCAGTTGGTAATGTCATCGGGAAACGTTGCATTGAATGTGGCCTCGCCGTTTTTATCGGTACGAAGGCGCGGCTGCCAGAACGCGGCATCCGAAAAGCGGCTGCGAATGGAACTTCCTGCTTGTGCCACCAGTGCAGGAGGTGGGGTTTTGCGTTCGGGCAGGATACTATTCGGTTTGGAAGTGATCAGGATGACGCCATTGGCTGCCCGTGCACCGTAAATGGCCGTTGCTGCGTCATCTTTCAGGATCTCGGCAGAGGCAATGATGGCTGGGTCCACATCCGTTAAATCATCATACGGCACACCGTCAATGACAATCAAAGGCCGCTGACTTTTGGGAAACGTTGCAGCACCCCTTACTCGAATCTGCCCACCGTTTTGAGTAATGGTGACGCCTGCCACTCTTCCCTGTAAGGCGGATTCTACAGTTGAAATAGAATAGCCTGTTACACTCCTCATTCGTTGCATACCGTAGGCAGTAACTACAATTTCCTGTAGCGACTTCAAATCGGCCGTCAGCTGCACATCAATGACCGAACGGTTATCGACAGCTTTTTCCTCTGTTACGTAGCCAATAAACGAAAAATTTAAGACGCTGGAAGAGGCTACATACAACTGGTAAAAACCATCCGCATTGGTTATTGTCCCAGTAGAAGCACCTCGGATAGAGACATTGACACCCGGCAATGGCGCACCATTTTCATCCAATACGCGGCCTTGCACGTGGTAGCGAAACTGCCCTGATGGTACATTGGAAGGATACAAAACCCGAGTGGTCGTTTGGGGCTTGGATGCTACTTTCGAAGTATCCGAAAGGCTGGAAGGGAATGTCAATAATTCTTTGATCTGGTTTATTAATTGCCGACTGTAGGCATCTTTTCGCTGCAACGAATTCCAGAACAATTGCCGGTAAGTAGTTGCATTTTGTCGGATTGTAATGTTCTCAATAGTCAGGTAACTCGAATCGGCCAGAAGAGCCACCAGACAATACGACCCTGCCTCCAGATCATAAAATGTGCGTCCATGGGTCGGATTGATGCGCAGAAAACCGGATTTGTTGTTGTGGTACAGGGCGTAATACCGTACCGCCAGCGTATCATGGGCAATCCGGAGTTGCAGTGTGCCTCTCCCACTGCTGGTTAACTGTGGATTGTTATAATACTCCATCGGCTCATACCCAACGGCTTGGCGAGCTTTGGTCAACGAATCAATTTCGTACACAGTCCAGGCTTTTTCCTCAAACCGGGGTACTATTTTCTGCCAGTTGTACAAATACATTTTCTCGTACCCTTTCCAAATGCGCATTTTCAGCAATTGCGGCTCAAAATCGTATTCAAATCCCGACTCATAGGTAAAATCAGTGGAAAACGAATTTTTCCAGACAAAGTGTGTAAACTGGGGTTTGACGGGCCCAATAAGGTGGGGTTGGTTGGATGTATTCGGTGTATTCAGCAAAAACAGCTGCTTGTTCTGGCGTATGTAAACGTAGTCGCTGCGCGTAAAATTCCAGCGAACAGGCATGGTGTAGGCATTCAACACCGCCAGTTCGTTGGCTGATAACTGGCTTGAAACTGTATCAATGCGGGTTTGTTTGCGAAGTTCATTGCTGGCCGGGCGGGCAATGAATGGTGCTTTCTTCGGCTTTCTAGCTTGATAAAAACTTTGAGGATCAATGCTGAGAATCAGCTTTTGATGCCGTTTCAGATAGACACTATCCAGCTTGATTGTTAGGGTACGCGTGCGTATCTGCACCGAGTGATAGCCTGAATCTACGTGGAAGCTGTACCGCTGCCCTACGTCAGTTACCTGAAAATAACGCGGCTCCTTGTCAATAAACAACAAGTGAATGGGCTCAATCACACCATTGATCACCACAAACGGGGCAATCTGCGTCATCAGATTGGGCATGTGCAGGTAATACGTATACACTCCCGTTTTGGGATACAAAAACTGAAAATAGGCAACTGTATCCAGTCCCATTTCCCGGTGCCAGCGTTGCCACTGTAGCTTTTGTTTGTCTTCGGTTTTGGAGGGTTTGCTGAGGGAAAATGTATTGATCATTTTCCGGTTGGGGTATCGTTTACTGAACTCCGGAATTATGGGCATACGCAACTCGGTAAATTTGCGGGTGACGCCATAGGCTGTCAAATCCACATTGGAAACGGGCTTTCCCTGGTAGTCCCGCACTTGTATCCGGATGGGTACAGTTTGTCCGGGCGATATGATTTCCGGCGCTGAGGTTTCGATTTGTAACTGTCTGGTATACAATGGGACAGCATATTCTTCCTCGTAGGCCTCGTTGTTCCAGATGTACTGCACCGAAACGGAATAATTATGCGGATTGCGGGCATTCTCCCTGAAATCCAGGAGTTGAGTGCTGCTCCCACTTTTGAGCAATTGATTTTTGTAGTAAATGCTGTACCAGAAAGGAATGTTGCGCGGATTCATCACCTGCACCCACACCGAATCAGCGGTGCGGCGCGTAGCTACCTGCAATCCCGACGAGAGGGTTTTGGTCTCCAAAAAGGTACTATCTTTCGGTGTTTTCAATTCGTAGCGCTGCACGTACGGACTCATAGGTTCGCGATACGGCAATTGCACGCGACGTTTGCTGGTAACCGACCTGGCATTGGTGTATGCACTGGTACTCAACTCAGCTTCTAGGGTCTGTGAATTTCCCGCTACTAAATATTCGGCTACCAGCGAATCATTGGCCATTCGCAACACCAGTTGCGCAGGCTCATATTTTCGCTCAAAGCTTTGAGTTTTGACGTGGCGTTCGTTGTTGGCGTTTAAGAAAACAGCTTCCAGCACAAAACTCATATCGGCGTGGGGCAACACCGAATCAGGAACCGTGATTTTGGTTTCGCCGGCTGCATCCATCTTTTGTTCATGCCGCCACAGGGTATCAGCAACAATGATCTGCGTCGTATCAAAGCTTCCCGTATGTTGTGGATACAGTTTGAGTTGCACGCGGGCATCCATGACATTCAGATCGTTTTCATCCGTTCCTTTCACAAATGCCGTCACGTTTTCGCCTTGTGTGTATTCTTTCTTGGTGAGCCGAAGAGCAAAAGTATTGGCTTTCAGTTCATAATCTTCGTACCGGAAAAAACCTTCAAGATATCTTCCGTCGTTCTTATCCCATAAACTGATTTCACATTGTACACCCAATTTCAAATGCAGGCTATCAGCCAAGACAAATGAAAACTCATAAAATCCATTATGATAGGGTTTTAGGTTACCTAATTTTACATGGGCATCTTTTCCTGAATAGCTTGCTCCTTTATACAGCCATACCTCCAGTTCTCTGTCAATGGGTCGCTGTTGTTTCTTCTTATAAATATAGGCTTTGAAGCGAAGTGTGTCATTGAGTCGGTAACGTGGCTTGCTAAACAATAACCATCCATCGTGTCGGTTAGCCACACGTTCTTCGCGATAGTCATTTGAGAAAGTACGATACCACCAATCGCCATCAAATACATTGCTCACCTTTCGTAGCCACCCTTGAGCAGACCAATAGCGAATAGATGAATAAATCTGATAAAACGGACGAACAACATACCCCAGCGGAACGCCAAAGAAAACACGGCGCACAATTTTAGAAAACCGCCTGGCTTTGTAATGCGCCTTCACCGTATGATACGAAGTAAAGCCCTGGTAATCTACGGCTAGCAAGCCATGTTTATAGGTTTTATTAAGGCGATACACCTGGGTTTTAGCATCGTACGGGATACTATTTTTCTTCAGCCGAACCCTGGCATCGGTTACGGCATTGCCCAACGAATCGTGCAGGTGAATGACCAGGTCGCGTTTGTTATCTAAAATCTTCACCTGTAGTTTACTAACGGAATGCAGGCGATACACCAGTTGGTCTTCCTCAGCGTGAGCTATCAGGTAATGGCCTACCGGAAGTTGCCGCAGATACGGCTGCGCTGTTGCAAAGGAATCAACCACAGTGTGGAAAAAGCTTTCTTTCACTACCGAAAGGTCTTTGCGATAAATGGTACGGGCCTCGGCATTGGTAATCCGAAAAACATAGGTATAAAAGCTGGTTTTACGGCTGTGCACCAGGCTCTGCGAAAACGCAGGAAGTACCATGAAAACCAATAAAAGTGCGGTGTAAAGTTTCTTCATAAGGCTTGCGGTTTGTATTCAGATGCCATAAGTCTGTAAATTCCATAAGTTAAATCTGAAATTTTATAAGGGATTATAGCAATAAAAAATCCCTCCTTTGGTAAAAGAGGGATTGAAGCAGGCACAGGGTTTTGTGATTTCCCGGGATACTATTTTCCTACCGGAATCGGCTTGCCAATGGAGCCATTCGGTTCCAGAATATCCAGCAGTTGGGCAACCGTAGGTGCAATATCAGTCACGTGCACTTCTTCAATAGACGAACCTGCCTTGACCGAGCTTCCGTAAAAAATAATCGGTACGTGTGTGTCGTAGGAGAACAAAGACCCGTGTGTGGAACCTTGCCGGCGGCCCTCAAACCAGTTGGGTTCCAGGGCAATGTAAATGTCACCGGAACGCTTGCGATGGATGCCGTTTTTGATCAGCGTCACAAAATGCTCGGGCAGAATGCTTTCGTTGATGGCGTGCAGGTTGATTACATTGCCAATGCCTTCCACCGATAACAGCGCCGGTGCAATCTTTTCATACAGGTCTTTTACCGTTTTTCCTTTCTGCTGTAACAAGCCATGATTGAGATAGATTTGCCCGTTTTCGTAACTTCTGATCCAATCCCCTTCGCCCAGTTGGGTGTTCAATTGCTTTTTCAGATCTGTCAACACTTTCCGGCTATCCAGCACACCCGCGGGTACTTTCATGGCTACCATGTGTTCGGCAGCCGGAGCCACGCCGTGATCAGCACTGAGAAACACCAGTACATTGTTTTTTCCAATGTAGCTATCCAGAAACGTCAGCATTTCGGCAATGTCACGGTCCAGTCGCAGGTAGGTGTCTTCGGTTTCAATGGCATACGGACCGTACTGATGCCCTACGTAATCGGTTGAGGAAAAACTCACAGCCAGAAAATCAGTAGCCGCGCCTTTACCCATATTTTCAGCCTTTAAAGCAGCAAGGGCAAAATCTTTGGTAATCGAATTGCCAAACGGTGTGGACCGAATCAACTCAAAATCAGCCGTTTTCAGCTTGGGCAGGTCATGCGGAAAAGCGGAACTGGTTTCGTTGCGAAAACGACCTTCATGGGATTGGTCATCTGCCGTACTTTCGCTGTACTGGGCTGCGTTGAGTAGCGGCGTCCAGGGCTGCGACAGGTATTTGGCGGCCAGCTTCTGGTTATTAAACTGCTGCACCCACTCCGGCAATTGCTTCATGTAGTAGTCGCTGGTAATCCAGTTGCCGCTGAACGAATCAAACCAGTATGCCGCATTGCCCAGGTGCCCGGCCGGCAGAATGGCGCCCCGATCCTTGAGAGCAATGCCAATCACTTTCGACTGCTGACCGTTTGACAACCGTAGTTGATCGGTGATGGTGGTAGTCAGCAAGTTGCGTGGCGACATCAGCCCCGCCTGCGATTCGCTGCCGATGGTGTGAACAGTGCTGTCGTCGGTGCAATACACTACTTTTCCGGTGCGCTGGTCAAACCATTCGTTGCCCGCAATGCCATGCACTGCCGGCACCGAACCGGTATATACACACGTGTGGCCGGGAGCGGTATACGTGGGTATGTAATTGTAATGTGCGTTCTTGCAGTTAAATCCTTCGCGCACCAACCGCTTGAAGCCGCCTTCGCTGAATTTGCTTTCATACCGCACCAGAAAATCATAGCTCATCTGGTCCACGACAATGCCAACGACCAGTTTGGGTTTGGTTGCAACCACGGACGGAGCAGCGGTTTTTGTCTTTTTGGGAATACTATTTTGAGCCTGTAACGAAAGTGCGAACAGAAAAAAGAAAAGAAGCTTTTTCATATTGGATTGTTGATTTGAGGCCGCAAGGTAGCGAGAAAAACAGATCTATCGGATTACGAATGTGTTAAGAATGTAGTATTTGTTTTCCCAATGGATGTCTGCCGGATGTTCGCCCTCGCAAGTTGGGTATTGGTTTCGCCTCTACGGTGGGTTTTGGCTTTTTACAGGCTACTATTTTCCACACGGCAAACTACAGAAGTAGAACTCAATTGACCAGGGCAAACTTCTTTCCGGGCAGGGACTTGACCAAGCCCTGCAATTCCAGCGTCAGCAGCAGAGATGCAATCTGATTGACAGGAATCTGCGCCTGCCAGCTCAGGTCGTCAATCAGCATATCGGGGCGGGATTTGAGCAGCGTCAGGATGGTTTTTTCCGGCTCGGTGAGATCGGGATTTGCGGACCAGTCGGTTGCAGGGGCGGCCTTTTCGGTTTTTCCATCTTCCGACCAACCCATCAGGTACTCCAGATCGGCCAGGCCCGTATAAATATGCGCCTGATGGTTGCGGATCAGGCGGTTGCAACCGGCCGAATAGGGCTGTTCCAGACTTCCCGGTACTGCCATCACATCGCGGTTATACGCATTGGCAATCTGTGCCGTAATCAAGGCCCCGCCTTTGATCGCCGCTTCAATCACAATGGTCACATCGGCCATGCCAGCCACAATTCGGTTGCGGGCCGGAAAATGCGGTGCATCCGGCAGAATTCCAAACGGATATTCCGTCAGGATACCGCCGTTTTCCAGCATTTGCGCGGCAGTATTTTTATGCGCTGCGGGGTAAATCACGTCGATGCCACTGCCCAGGACACCTACCGTTGGAATGGCATGCCGCACCGCCGCCTTGTGGGCAACAATGTCAATGCCATAGGCCAATCCACTGACAACCAGTACATCCGGGTAGCGCGACAATTCCGCGATCAATTCTTCGGTTACTTTCTTGCCGTAGGCAGTTGCGTTACGCGTGCCCACAACGGCCACAATTTTCTGCGCATTCAGATTGGCCGTTCCTTTGTAATACAGCAACATGGGCGAATCGTGCAGGTTTCGTAGGCGTGTGGGATAATCTTTGTGGGTGTAAAACAGTATGTCGACCTGCTGTTGCCGGGCCTGCTCGTATACAAAATCAGCTACGTTGAAGCCCGCCCGGGACAAGACGGTTTCCGCAATTTTCTCGCCGATGCCCGGTATTTTGATCAGCTTTCGTTTGGGGGCTGCAAACACGTCTTTGGCCGAACCGCAATAACTGACCAGCTGACGGGCCAGCACACTGCCAATGCCCGGCGTAAGACTAAGTGCAATCTGATTTAGAATCTCTTCTTCCATAGCAAAAAACTGCAAAAACGGCAACTATCGGTATGCAACCCGGCCGGTGAGTTGTGTTTGAAGAAACGGTTAATGGGTTGAGAATGAACGCCCGCCTTGTTTCTTATGTATAAAAATTATGCAAATCCAGCCAAAAACTTTCGTGCGTACGCTTCTGTTCCTTTTCTGTCTTTACAACCTGCCGAAATTTACGACCTTTCGAAAAACAAAGTTGAGAAAATAATCCCACAAATAACGCAAATCTGTCGCCTCTAAACAATCTCTACTATGGAAGCAAAGCGCAAATCTCTGGAGGATCAACTGGCCTCACTGGAAGCTCGTCTGGCACAATTGGAACAGGAACGGAAGGAACTGATGGATCGGAATGGAGAACTGTTTGAATATTGCCGCCTGATGGACCGCAAATATACGGCGTCGGTTCGTCGTGAACTGGGCTACCAGGAAATGTTGTACATGTTCAATAACCGTCATGCTTCCGAGTTACTTCAGGACTACATTGCCAAAGAATCACTGAAAGTACAATATTCCAGTCACTACAATTATCGCAGCAATTAAGTGCCTCGTTATGGGTTGTCCGAACTGTATTTAGTTATTTTTTGTACGGATTGTCCGGGAGATACCCATAACTTATCTTTGCTTACCAATAGTATCCTGCGCCGGGCCAAAACCCAGCCTTTTTTGTCATTTCTCTACTTTCTGACTGAGCTTTTCGTTAAGTTCCGTCAGAAAGGATTTCAGATTTTCCAATGAATCAATGATGGCCGCTTTGTCGGGAGGCTGATGCGACCGGGTTCGAATCATTTCTTTGGCTCCCTGCAAGGTATATCCCTTCTCCTTCACCAGATGATAAATCGTCCGGATCACTTCTATGTCCTTTTCGGTGTAGCGCCGGTCGCCTTTCTTATTCTTCTTGGGCTTCAGCATCGGAAATTCGCTTTCCCAGAATCGCAGCAATGATGCGGTAACGTTGCACTTTTCGGCCACCTCACCAATGGTGTAATAGACCTTTTTTATTTCATCTGACATACAAAAGATTCGTTTGTTGCTTGTATGGGTTTGTAATAGACACGGGTTGTATCGGCATGAAAAAGGGCGACCCAGAGGCCGCCCCTATCCTGGGGTTTTTCGTTTTTCAAAGATAGTATTTTTGAACACACAACGATCCACTACGACAACGACTGATTTTCCACCGAGGCCAGTTCAAGCAGTTTCTGATACTCCATCGGTGTGAGATCGTTGTAGAAAAAGTGAATCGGATTCACTTTCTGGCCGTTGTGCAGCACTTCGTAATGCAGGTGCGGCGATACCGACGTACCCGTACTACCCACATAACCAATGAGTTGCCCACGTTTGACGCGCTGCCCTGTCTTCACAATAAATTTTTCCATGTGCGCATACAATGTAGTGTATCCGTACCCGTGGTCTACACGTACTTCATTACCGTAGCCACCTGCGTTTCGCACAGCTACACTAATCACACCATCACCAGTGGCATAAATGGGTGTTCCGCGCTGGCAGGCAAAATCCACCCCGGTGTGCATTTTCATCACTTTATAGATCGGGTGCATACGCATGCCAAAACCTGAAGCCAGGCGTTTGAGTTCTTTGTTGGATACCGGCTGAATGGCGGGTAGCGAAGCGAGCATTTTGGCTTTGCTATTGACCAGACTTACAATTTCGTCGTACGATTTGGTCTGGATGTACATTTGCTTTTTCAGCTTGTCAATTTTCTGGCGGGTAGTCAGAATCAGTTCTTCATTTTTCAGCCCTCTTTCCAGGATTTCTTTGTAGCGGTCAGCCCCTCCGACACCCGCTTCCCGCACCGCATCCGGAATGGGGGAAGCTTCAAAAATAACGCGGTAAATGTTATCGTCACGTTCGCGCAGGGCCGCCAACATCTGATTCGACTTCTGTAATTCTTTGTTCATCACTTCGTAGTATAGCTTTAGCTCCTGGTTTTCGCGGAGCATGGCTTCTTCGCGATCTGAGCGGAAGTAGGAGTTATACAAAGGCAACAGGACCAGTGAGCACAGGAAGGCAACGGATACAAAGCCTAAAATATTGATAGCTACATCGGAGGGTTTAATTTTTACTCGTTCGTATTTACACGTTTCCGTATCGTAGTAGTACTTAATTCTTGCCATTCGTTCAGAAAATTGGGTTTAACTACTAATTTTGCGCAAGTATGGATTGAAAAGCTGGTTCGAGATTTTTGAATAAAAAATACAGCAGAGCTGAAATAGGATTTTTTTTATGGTAGGGTTTGCAAGATAGCAAGTTTCCGGAAAATGCAAAGCTTCGTTATCCTTTCGAAACTTACATACGTAGCAGACGCTTCGGGTTTTATCGTACAAAACTCAAATTAAATACCTGATAATCAAAATAGTATGAAAAACTAAAGCAAAACCTCTACTGTATCAATAGTTTTGATAAAACAGTATCCATAGCAGGATGAGTAGAAATACAGTGGGGTTTGCACCATCCGGGAGGTACTATTCTGAGTAAGTTTGATACTCATACATGTCGGGCAAGACAGGTTTCATAAAACAGAAACTTTTTTTGCACAAAAAACACTTAGTTCTGTAGCATTCTAACGATAATTATATTTTATGACTTCGCACGAAATACGACAGCAGTTTTTAGATTTTTTCCGTTCCAAAGGTCACCTCATTGTTCCCTCGGCACCGCTGGTTTTGAAAAACGACCCCACGCTGATGTTTACCAACTCAGGGATGGTGCAGTTCAAAGATTTTTTTCTGGGCAACGGTGTGCCCCCGTCCAAACGCATTGCCGATACGCAGAAATGCTTGCGCGTGAGTGGCAAGCACAACGACCTCGAAGATGTGGGTTTTGACGGCACGCACCACACCATGTTTGAAATGCTGGGCAACTGGTCGTTTGGCGACTATTTCAAGGAAGAAGCCATTGCGTGGTCATGGGAATTGCTGACCGATGTGCTGAAAATTCCAAAAGACCGCCTGTATGCAACGGTGTTTGGCGGTGACGAGAAAGAAAATCTGGCTTCGGACGAAGAAGCAAAAGATTTCTGGAAACGGTATTTGCCCGAAAACCACATTTTGTACGGCAACAAGAAGGACAACTTCTGGGAAATGGGCGACCAGGGCCCCTGCGGACCGTGCAGCGAAATTCACGTGGATCTGCGTTCGGATGCGGAACGGGCAGCATTGCCGGGCGAAAATCTGGTGAACAAAGACCATCCCAAGGTGGTAGAGATCTGGAACAACGTATTCATGCAGTTTGAACGCAAGGCCGACAAGTCACTGGTGACCTTGCCTGCCAAACACGTCGATACCGGAATGGGTTTTGAACGGCTTTGCATGGTGCTGCAAGGCGTGGAATACACCTACGACACCGACGTATTTACGCCGTTCATCCGCTTCATCGAAGACCACTCCGGCAAGAAATACACCGGCAGCTATGACCGCAAAAGCCTGTCAGACGTAGCCATGCGGGTGGTGGTGGATCACATCCGTGCCGTGGCCTTTACCATTGCCGATGGACAACTCCCTTCCAATAACGGCTCGGGATACGTCATCCGCCGTATTTTGCGCCGTGCCGTACGGTATTATTATTCGTTTCTGGAAATCAAAGAACCGTTCCTGCATCGGATGATTCCGCTGTTGTCCAACGAATTTGCACATGTTTTCCCTGAGCTAACGGCACAGGAGGATTTTGTGAAGAAAGTCATTTTGGAAGAAGAACGTTCGTTCTTACGGACACTGGAAGATGGATTGAAGAGGCTGGAAACGGTAGAAATTAAATCTAATTTTCTGGATGGAAGAACTGCCTTCGAACTGTATGATACTTATGGATTCCCGGTTGATCTGACCCAGTTGATTATGTCAGAGAAAGGCGTTTCTATTGACGAATCCGGGTTCAAAGAAGCTCTTGCCGAGCAAAAAAACCGTAGTAAAGCCGACGCCGAAAAGCAAGTAGGGGACTGGGTAGTACTTGACGATGTGACCAAAGTAACGTTTGTCGGTTATGACGAATTGTCGGTAGCCAACTCAAAAGTCCTGAAATACCGCATTACCAAAGACAAAAAAGGTGAACAATACCAGATTGTACTGAGCCAGACGCCATTCTATCCCGAAGGTGGTGGACAGGTGGGCGACACTGGTACGATGACGTTTGATGGTGAAGAAATTAATGTAGTGGACACCAAGAAGGAAAACGACCTGGTGATTCATCTGGTTGATAAGTTGCCCGAAAATATTCGGGCGGAGGTAACGGCACAGGTAAACGATACCAAACGACACCTGACCGAAAACAACCACTCGGCGACCCACCTGCTGCATGCGGCCTTACGCAAAGTATTGGGCACGCACGTAACACAGAAAGGCTCGCTGGTCAATGAAAAATACCTGCGGTTTGACTTTTCGCACTTCGAGAAAGTGTCTGACGAGCAACTGGCGGAAATCGAACACATTGTCAACCAGAAGATTCGTGAGAACATCGCGTTGCAGGAAGACCGTTCCATTCCGATTGACGAAGCACGCAAAGCCGGAGCCATGATGCTCTTTGGCGAAAAGTACGGCGACACCGTTCGGATGATCACCTTTGATCCGTCGTACAGCCGCGAATTGTGCGGTGGTTGTCATGTGTCGGCAACTGGAAAAATCGGTTTGCTGAAGATTACATCAGAAAACAGCGTATCTGCCGGGGTTCGCCGGATCGAGGCCATCACCGCCGACGAAGCCGAAAGCTACGTGGATGAGCAGGAACAGTTGCTGCGCGACATCAAGGAATTGCTGAAAAATCCGAAAGATGTAAAAAAAGCCATTGCTGATTTGTTGGAAGAAAAAAGCAAATTAACCAGGCAGGTAGAAGTGTTCGAAAACCAGCAATTGCAGTTGTTAAAAGACGAATTGCTGAAAAAAGCCCACACCATCAATGGCGTAACCGTTATAGCCGAAAAAGTGGCCGTTCCATCAGCCGATGCGCTGAGGCAATTGGCTTATGACTTGAAAGCTAAAATAGGTGAATCTTTTATTGTTTTGGCTGCCGACATTCACGGCAAACCACAGATTGCGGTTATGATTGCGGATGAATTGGCGAAAGAAAAAAGCCTGCATGCCGGAAACTTGGTCAAAGAACTCGCCAAAGAGATCAAAGGTGGCGGCGGCGGTCAGCCGTTCTTTGCAACCGCTGGAGGCTCGGATGTGAGCGGCCTGGACCGGGTGGTAGAAAAAGGCAAGGCTGCGATTGGCTAAGCTACTTGATGCATTGTTATAGCAAAAGAGGCGTTTCTGAAGATTTTCGGAACCGCCTTTTTTGCTGTGTTTAAATCCCTCAGAAAATAGTGCATTTCAAAAAAGGAAAAGGGTACATTATGAAAAGCTTTGAAGGACAACGAGTAACCGAACACTATCAGCAACCGATGACTGTGGAAGAATCAGCGATGTTGAAAAGCCAGATTAAAACTTCACTGTATCTGCTTATTATTGTCAGTATTTGTCTATGTGCCTGTATCGTTTTCTATGTTTCTCCTTTTTCATTCACCCAGATTCTATTATTGATTCTTGCAGTTGTATGCACGTATTGGGTACTCACCTCTAAGTCATACGAGAACCCTCCCATCAGACAAGACCTGGAGGCTGGTATAAAACTGGTAGTTCAAGGCAAAATCGAAGCGAAGCGGGAAGACTCTTCGGATCAAAAGTGTTTTCTTACGTTACTCGGCCATGAATTTGAAGTTTCGTTAGAACAATGGCAGCAAGTCAAAATCAATCAACCAACTGAAATTCATTTTGCACCGAGAAGCAAGTGTATTCTGCAATTACGTCCTTTAGCTAATCCAACAAACACGTAGGTTTTCACTTTTCACAGGATACTATTACAAAGTTTACTTATGACAACTGAACTACGTCTGCTATTGATTCGAACGGGACAACTGGAGGAAGTAAAGTCTTTTTATCAGCAAGTCGGACTTGTTTTTGAAGCACACAGACACCAAGGCGGTCACTTGCATTACGCTGCTCAATTGGGCGCCACTACTTTTGAAATTTACCCGTTACTCAAATCCCAAACTGAAGCCGATACTTCCAACCGTTTGGGTTTTACCATTGACAACTTTGAGGTATTTCTTCAAAGCCTTAAGAGAGAATTCATTGTCACCGCTCCCCAACTTACCGAGTGGGGCGAAATGGCCGTAGTCAAAGACCCGGATGGACGCAAAGTGGAGATTTACAAAAAGGAGTAACTCTTTTCTGAAAATAGTATGTTTTGTAAGCTAAAACCTCTTAGGCAAGTCATTACACATGAGAGATGCCACAAGTGAATCAATTTACCGATGAAATCTTGAGACATTTTATACTGTATTCAAGATAAAACACTCCTTAAGGCATTTACTTTGATGATGGTTTTTCTATAAAAGGAAGCAAATCTAATCATGTATTAACACAGAAGTTGATTGGCTTATGACCCAAGACATTCTACTTTAATTAACTCTTTCAATGAAGAATATTACCTAGACTAGTAGTGTTCAGTCAATCATTATACCCATATTTTAGAATGGTTGATAATCTATCCATTTCACAAGTGCGTTGCTGCCTATTGTTTCTTTGTTTATTAGTCTGTACTCTAAGTGCTTGCAAGAAAGAAGATCCATTGCCGACTGCCACCCAAAGTGGAGTCAATACCTTTGGCTGTAAGATCAATGGTAAAACATGGATTCCTGATGGTGGTGGAGGATTTAGTGGTATTAAACCTTTATTTGGAGGCTATGTTGATACGCTTATCTCTCCTGTAGCCAATAGTGTTTACATATCTGCTTACAAAAGTGATAAAACCAAAATTGACCTGCACCTACAAGGTGTTAATAAAATAGGCGTTTATCCATTGAATCAATACAGTGGTATGGTATACGCTTTTACTAGGCCACTGAATTACGGGGCATACTTCCCGGATCCTGCCAAGGCCTTTGTAACCAACCCGACCTATCAGGGAACAATCACTGTCACTCGGGCCGATACGATAAATAAAATCATTTCAGGCACGTTTAGTTTTACCGTTTACGATCCTGAAAGTAAACAAACCATTCATATCACCGAAGGGCGGTTTGATTTTAACCAAAAAAGGCAATAATCAACTGATGAACAGGCTTTTTTCTATCTTTTCTCAAGTCAATCAAATCAGCTTCTGCTGGATGAACTGCATGAAAGCCAGTCGGTATTTGTCGCTGATGGGAAGGCGGGCCTCGGCAATGCACACGTGGTTATCTTCAATCTTTTCAATCACCGCACTGTTGACAATGTACGAATGATGAATGCGTTGAAAAGCCACCGGCAATAGCTCTTCCAGTTCCTTCATTCGTTTGTACAACACCAGCTTGCCGGCCGTAGTAAATAACAGAACGTATTCCTTCCAGGCTTCTACGTACAAAATATTCTTGTACTCGACCCGCACAATTTGTTTGCCCGACTTGGTGAAGAAATATTCGTCTGTTGCCATTGCTAGTTCTTCGGTAATGTCCGGCTCAGACACATTGGTCTGCAACTTCAAAACTGCCTGCAAAAAACGCCGGAATGGAATGGGCTTGAGCAGGTAATCCACTGCATTTTTCTCGTAGCTTTCCAGGGCATATTCGGCATAAGCGGTTGTGAATATGATTTTCTGTTGCGGTGGCAGCAATGCGGTCAGTTCCATACCCGACAGGCCGGGCATGTTGATGTCCAGAAACAGCAGATCAACGGAATAGGTACGCAGGTAGGCCAGGGCTTCCAGCGCATCGTAGCAGGCGTGCGTCAGTTCCAGAAACGAAACCTGCCCGATGTATTCTTTGAGCAGATTGACCGCGCTGGGTTCGTCATCCACGATCAGACAGGTAATTTTCATACACAGGAATGCGAAGAGTGGCTACAAAAAAATCGTTTTCAGCAGTGGTCGTCAATACAAAAGTATCTCCGTAAATCAAACGCAGGCGTTCCCTCAGATTTTTCAGTCCGAACCCACCGGGATTTACTGGCTGATCAGGACGACTGATTAACGGATTACGGACTACAAAATATAGATTTCCACTTTGCTGTGTCAGCGAAAGAGTTACTTCATTCTGCGTTTGTCGTTTGTCAATGCCGTGCTTGAATACATTCTCCACCAGGGGCATCAACAACATCGGCGGCACACAGGCATCAGCCGCCACTTCAATATGCATGGATAACTGCAAGGGATACCGCATCCGGATTTTTTCCAATTCGATGTAATGTGTAATGAACTGGATTTCTTTGGCTAAGGGAACGGTATCCTTCGGACAGTCGTCAATAAAATACCGCATCACCTGCGAAAGCTTTTCAATCAAGCTGGCTGTGACCGGAGCCTCTTTGTAAGCTTCATAATAAATGTTGTTCAGCGTATTGAACAAAAAATGCGGCTGTATCTGCGATTTCAACAAATTCAGTTCAGTCTGGTAATGTTGTGCTTTGAGTTGTTCCTGAGTTTTCAGAAGCTGAAAATAATTCAAAGCCAACCGAAACAAAAAACTGATACACAAGATCAGAAACGTGGAGAATGTCAGGTAGGCAGCCAGTGAAAAACTATAATCAAAGAACTTTTCGCCTAACAGTTTAAAATAAATGGCATGATAAGCAACCATGCGCAGGGCCGTAACGGCTACAAAAAACACAAACAATGCGATGGTATAAGCAGCATATTTTCGCTTTTCGTACCACTGAGGAATGAGCCACAGCGCATTGCCGTAAATGATCAGCAGATAGGAAAACAACGCCATCAACGGATTGAGCAAGGCCAGTTTCCAGGGGTCTTGGGGCAGCATGTAGACCACACTCACACCGTAAAAAAGTGCCCACCCGATTACCTGAATCCAGCGTAACGATATCTTCTTTAAAATCAGCTCCATATGTGTGCAACTAACTGCCTGACAAATAGTATCCCGAAAAAGGCAAAAACCGCCAGTCTCCAGAATCGTGGTACAATAGAAGAAAACCTGAAATTACGCAGATTCCGGCATCCAACCATCATTCTTCAATACTCGGGCTGTGCTACTCAATGGTTGGGGCATTCGGACAGTCACTTCCCTTTATATGTCAAACTGCCTGTATGGTTTAATTACCAAGCCTATCCATTGAATGCAGTTGGCAAACGTTTGCCCTTCCTCCATGTTTGCAACGAGTTCATTTTTCCACTTTAGCCACACGCCTATGTTTCGTACCAGTTTGCTCTGCATCCTACTCACATTGCTTTTGCACACCGTTTGGGCACAGGTTGACACCGTCAACACCACTACACATTCGCTGCAAACCAAGCAGTTGCACCCTTCCAAACGCCAATACCTGGTGTATCTGAAAATTCCGCAGAAAACTAACCGCATCCTGCGTCTTTCGCAATGGACACGGGAAGTAAGTTTTGAAAAACACAACAACCGGGAGGTAGTGGTCATCCGGCAGCAGTGGGACGGTGACGATACGCTTTATAACCGCACCTTGTACTCGATTTGTCTGAAAGACAATTTTCAGCCGGTGTATCATTTTGCCCATACATTAAAGACAGGTACCGATGCCCTTTCTTTCCTTCCTAGCAAAATTGTGGGAACTGATACGGTTGCGCAAAACACGAAGAAGGATTTCCATTTAGCCCTTGAGCAATTGCCTTTTAACTGGGAACTGGATTTGGAAACCTTCGAAATGTTGCCTCTACAGGCAGGAAAGCAATTTGCCATTGCGTTTTACCATCCCGGCGGCACTACCGCTCCGGCGTATTATGTCTACAAGGTGACAGGAAGTGACAAACTATCGCTGAGCGGTGGTAATCCGGTAGACTGCTGGACATTACGCATTGACTACGGGGCCAAAAACTACGCCACTTTTTGGATTACCAAAAAGCATCCCGAAGTATTGAAAATGGAAGAATTTTACAACGGTGTATACCGCTACAAAGTAAAGCTTTCCACGTCTATTTAAGGATAAAGAGGAGGTTTTGCCTTTCGGAAAGATATTATTTTTTCAAGGCAACTGGTACCGCTGAAAGAAATTCCAGAGCAGGTCATTGGCTTGGATGACTTTGGAAGGGGTATCGCCTATCCCACTTCCTTTCAGTCCGCCCGGCCAGGCGTGACCGCCGTCTTTGGTTAGGTAATAGCTGATTTTCACGTTGTTCGCACAGTCCGACCATTCAGTTAGGGTGTATTTGTTGTCATTGGTCAACACTTTGCCTTTACTCGAACACGTGTTAATTGTTGACCAGACATTCAGTACTGAATCGATCGGAGGAAAATAGGCATTGGAAACGCCGGAACCATACCCGCCCTTGTACGGAACATTGGTATCCAAAGCCGAATGCATGTGCAACACCGGAACCTGCCGCGACGGATTGCAGGGTGTTTTGATGACCATGCTGCTGGCGTTGGGAGCAATGGCGGCAATCTTGCCGGAAAGCTCACACGCCAACCGGTACGCCATCATGCCACCGTTGGAATGGCCCGTAGCATAGACTTTTTTCGGGTTAATTTTATAAGTGCTTACCAGCTTGTCGATCAGCACTGAGATAAATTTAACATCATTGATGTTATTTTCCTGGGCAAAGGCGCAGCAACCGCCTGCATTCCAGGTACGGGCTTTCAGCAGACCAATACTGGCAACACCCTCCGGGTACACCACGATAAATCCGGCAAAATCGGCTTTTTCGGTCAACAACGAACTGGACTCAAATTGCTGCGCACTTCCACCCCCGCCGTGCATGGCAATCACCAACGCAAAATCAGAAGATTGGTAGTAATTCGGAGGCAAGTTCAACAAATACGTGCGAATCCGACTGTCTACCGTAATGGAGTCGCTGAACCGGAATCTGGTTTCAACTACCGGTTCTTCTCCCCTTTTGCAACTCGTAATAATTAACCCCCATATTCCCAAAACAATCCAGCAGCATCGAACCAAACGCGAGCTGAAACCCCGGACAAAAAACATACGCATAAATTGACAGTCAATCAAAAGTTTGTTCGTCTCCTAAGATTGCCAAACCTAACAAAGGTTTAATCAGGAGATTAGACAAGCCGGTTTTGGCTTTTGCAGAGATACTATTTTTCCCCGCCGGAATTACCGGATTTTGCAATCCGTCGTTTTTGTATTTTCTATACAATTTTACTACTACGTAATATTGTATAGAAATAGCAAACATTCGCCGATTGCCGATTCTGTATTTTTGTAATGCATTTATTTGCGTTCATTCTGCACGGCAATTTACCCAGCTATAAGACCTAAATCTCTGATAATCCATTTGTTCACTCTGCATTTAGTGTCGTTATGTTATTCAATTCGTTCGAATTTCTGGCTTTTTTCCTGCCGATTACCTTAACGGTCTATTTCATACTGAATCGTTATGGTTTGGACAAACCCGGCAAAGTGTGGCTCCTGGTTTGTTCACTATTTTTTTATGCCTGGTGGAAGCCCATCTACCTGATCCTGATCTGCACCTCCATGGTGATCAACTATTTTGCGGGTCAGAAACTGAATTACATTGAAAATCCACGCACCCGGAAGATATTTTACATCATCTGCCTGATGGGAAACCTGTCGGTGCTGCTTTACTACAAGTATACCAACTTCCTGGTCGACAACCTCAACCTGCTGCTGTCCCACGATCTGGTCATTGACAAGATTGCCTTACCCTTAGCCATCAGCTTCTTTACCTTCCAGAAATTCGCATACATCACCGACAGCTACAAGGGCGAAACCAAAGGCTACGATTTTCTGAATTTCTGCTTGTTTGTGGCCTTCTTCCCGCAACTGATTGCAGGTCCGATTGTACACCACAAAGACATTATGCCGCAGTTTCAGGACCCGGCCAAAAAGCAATTCAATACCGATAATTTTACCAAAGGCTTATACATATTCCTGCTGGGCCTGATCAAGAAGATTGCCATTGCCGATACGTTTGCCATCATCGCCAATGCCGGTTACGGCGACGCCACTCACCTGTCGTTTGCCGACAGCTGGATTACGTCGATTGCCTATGCCATTCAGTTGTATTTCGACTTCAGCGGCTATTCCGATATGGCCATTGGTGCCGGATTGTTATTCAATATCCAGCTCCCAATCAATTTTAATTCGCCATACAAATCGACCAACCTACAGGATTTCTGGCGTCGCTGGCACATCACGCTGGGCAACTTTCTGAGGGAATACATTTACATTCCGTTAGGTGGTAACCGCAAGGGTGAACTGCTTACCCTCAACAATCTGATGGTAACCTTTCTGGTGGGTGGCATCTGGCACGGAGCCAACTGGACATTCCTGATCTGGGGATTCATGCACGGATTTGGCCTGGTGGTGCATCGGCTCTGGCAGAAAACCAAAATAGTAATGCCAGACATAGTAGGACTGGTGATCACGCTGCTGTATGTCAACTTTGCGTGGGTGTTTTTCCGGGCGACGTCTGTTGCGGATGCCCTGGCGGTCCTGAAAAGCATGGTTGGCATGGGAGGCAATATTTATGCAGGCTCGCGGGTGTTAACGGATATTTATCTGTTTCCAACCCTAATGATGGGTTTGTTATTGTTGTTCCTAAAAAACCCGCCCCAACTGGCCAAAGAATTTCAGTTCAATACCCGGCACCTGGCTTATATGGTTGTGCTTACGCTGATCGGGCTGTTGTATCTGAACTCGATTACTTCCAACGACTTCCTGTATTTTGATTTCTAACAGAAGCTGAACCGGCTCATTCTACCGCCCTCTATGAACAGTAAAAAATTTCTCCTTACCTATGTCCTCATTACCCTGTCGATGGTAATGCTGATTGCCGGTATCAATTACCAGATTGATATCTATGGCTTGTTTAAAGGGAAGAAAGAACGCAAGGTATACATCAATGAACGAACGTCGAAGTACCTGATGTCGTACCGGTACATTCCCGAGAACTTTGAAGGATTCATTATTGGCCCCTCGCTGTCGGCCAATCTGAATCCGGCCCAGATCAAAGAATACAGGATTTACAATGCCAGCATCATGGGTGCCAATATTTCGGAGCTTAACTACCTGGTTGATAATATTGTAACGAAGGGAAACATGAAGTTTGCCATCATCTGCTTGGACCCGTACCTGACCAAAGACCACGGCAAGAAAAGCGCCAATATCACTTCTGAAGAATATTACGGGGCGTTGGGTTCCACCAACCTGCTGAAAACGTACCTGTTGTATTTCGTACGTAGATACAACGTGGCACCTAACCGCTATGCGCCGGACATTCACAACACGGTAGGCTGGAACAACTTTGAACGCGAAACGCACAACATTGATCCGCAGCGGGCCATTCGTGAGAAAATTGCCAAACGGCAACACGAACGAACCGAGATCGACCCGATTGCCTACAAAGAACTGAACCAGACGCTGATCAAGCTGCGCCAGAAGAACATCAAAATCATCGGATACTTCAGTCCGGTGCCTTATCAGCTATACCAGTTGGGTAAAACAGATTACCAGAAATTTGAGCAAGACATCAAAGCGTTGTTCACCAGTACTGATGTGATTATCAATCTGAATCAGAATCAATACAAATCAGTGACCGATGATTACAAGACCTTTATCGATCACGGCCATTTGAGTGCCCAGGGACAACAGTTCGTTTTGAGTATCTTGGAAGAAGAATTAAAAAAAACGGTTCCGGCAAAAACAAATATGGCTAGCCGATAAAAATAGTATCTTCTATAAACAAAACCCCACCCTGACAACAGGAGTGGGGTTTTGTTTATAGAATTAATTGTTCAGGGGTTTCTCATTGTTTGATGAATCGTTTGTTCACCGATCTTCCCTGTGACCGGATGGAAAGAATATACAAGCCGGGTTTCAGGTTCCGGATGTCAATACCTTCGTCACCAACAGACCGGGAAAGCTCTTTCTGCCACAACACCCGCCCGGTCAGATCGTGAATCACCAGTTGGCTGGCTTTCAAATCGCCTGGCAAGGTGACATTCAAGTAACTACCCGAAGGATTCGGATACAAAAGAATCTCTGCTTCTGCATTCGATAAGGACTCATTGCCTATCCGGGCTCCGGTTGCAGTGCCGTAGACTTCAAAGTCCCAAAGCGAATAGCCATACGGTGCCAGTGCTTTTTGCGTACACAAAATTCGCACATACCGGCCTGTTCCGCTGAGAGTCAGGTCGTCTGTGGCACCGTCTCCTGCGGTTACGGTGAATACTGTTTTGCCGGTCCAGTTCAGATCAGATGATACCTGCACCTGATACTGGGTAGCATACGCACCTTCCCAAACCAGCTTTACGCGATTGACGGCATACGTAGCCCCCAAGTCCACATAGATCCATTCGGTAGCATTGGCAAACGAACTGCTCCAGCGGGTACCACCATTGCCGTCGGTTGCCAGGTTAGCCCCAAAGGTTGCATTTTCCAGAGAACTCGCCGTTGTAGGCTTATTCAAGGCCAGGTTGGTAGCAGGAGCCGTCACGTTCTGAACGGTTACGTTGTCAAAAACGCTGGTGGTCAGTGTTCCAACCACGTGTGAGGTAACGGCCATCCCTACATAAACGGTGCTGGTCATGGCAATAGTCACGGGGCAGCCAATCTGGGTCCAGGTTGTGCCATTGGCCGACTGGAACGACGTAAACACGTTACCATTACGCACCAGTCGAACCCAGCGGGGAGCGGCCACACCCGCTGTCACAGCGGCCACGGTGGTGCCCCCGGTTGCATTTCTGGATAAAAACTCGGCACCGGCCGTTGGAGTTACATTGGTCATCGCGTGTTTGGAACCGGCCGTTAACGTCTCGCGGAACATTACTCCTGCTTTTGCGTAAGTGTTGGTATTGGTCAGGGAATTGACGCGGGCGATGATCTCTCCGTCGCCGGTCAGTGTGCGGTAAACATACTGGAAACCATCAGCAGTGCCCCAGATATCGGCGCCGGCGCCCTGAACTGTAAAGGCTCCCGAAACAAACGAAGCATTTCCGGCGGCGCCTACCGCTCCGATATCCTGCCTCTGCCAGGGAGCAGGCAGCGAACTGGTATTGGCCGGCACTACATTCAGGCTTCTCAGATTGTCAACATAGTACGTGTGGCCGGTACTGCTTCCCGGATTAAACAACAAAACGAAGCGATTGACACTGGCATCTGCTACCGATGCATCCGGCGTGCTGCTGTAGGTAAAAATCAGGGTATGCCAGGCGTTGGTCTGTTTCACAACGGCCTGGTAAATGCTGTGTCGGCCGGTTGGGTAATTGCCTGACGATGCCGGGCTGCTTTCCAACTGCCAGGAAATCACCGTACCTACCGGAGCCGTGGTGTACAAATCCATTGCAAACTTTTTGGTTTCCCGTTTGAAATCCCCGGCATCGGTGAGAGTGGTTGCAAATTGCAGATTATCGTACAAAGCTGCGGTGTTGCGGATATACCGTCCCACCTGTGTGGATGTATTGATTCCGGAAACAGACGGATTCGCCACATCAGCCGTATAGTTTACACCAGCCTGGGCAACGTAGGTAATGGCCCGTGTACCATTGTAGTTTTCGTAGGTAGTGCCTGTCGTATAGGTATCCGGTAGTTTTGTCGAGGCAATGCGGATATTGTCAATGTAATAGGTATGACTGGTATTCGAACCGGAACTGAACAGAAACACCATCTGGTTAATAATCAGATTGGACGTTCCGGCATCAGGCGACGAGGCATAGTAGAACGTTAGTGTTTCCCACTGGTTCTGCCTCGTGGTAATTGCCTGGTAACTACTGTTTCGCCCGGTTGGGTAATTGGCTGGTTGCGACAACGGATTGTTTTCCAGATTCAGGGAAACCAAAGTGCCAATAGGAGCCGTTGTGTATACATCCACCAGAATCTTTTTTGTCTGGTTCTTGAATTGTCCGGCATCTTCGATGGTTGTTCCGGCACTGAAAAACAGCACATCGTATAATTCGGAGGCATTGCGCACGTACGAAGCAACGGTAGTGGAGCCGTTGACTGCATTGGGGGCAGGATTGGCCACATTGGCTGTATATGTACCCGTAGAGGTGCCTTTGGCAATACGGCTGGTGCCGTTGTAATTTTCCAGTATATCGGTAGCCAACACCGGACTTTCAGGCGCCGCCCTTACCAACAGATTGTCAAAGAAGTACGTATTGCCCGAATTGGAACCGGATTCAAACAGAAATACCACATTGTCTACCGAAAAGATACTGGTTCCGGCATCCAGCACTGCTTCCAGTTCAAATTCCACCGTTTCCCAGCGGTTCTGAACGGTTGTATACGCTTTATACGCACTATGCCTGCCAGTTGGGTAATTGGTAGTTGTAACGGCCGCGCTGTTTTCCAGTTGCATGGAAATTTTACTACCTACGGGTGCAGACGTATATATATCCATTGAGAGGCGCTTGCGGCCTGACACAAAATCATTGGCGTTGGTAACGGTCAGGTTCTGAATGTAAAGCACGTCGTACAGTTCGGTGGATTTTCGTATATACCGCCCCACCAATGGCGAAGTATTGACACCCGTAGTCGAAGGATTGGCTATGGCCTGGGTGAGGGTGCCAGTGGTTTTAGGAAGGTAGGTGACGACCCGGTTGGTCTGAAAATCTTCATACACTCGTTCCACAGGCAACAGTGCCTCGGTTGTCACCGCCAATTGGTATGTATTGGTAGGGGCTCCTACTGCGCAACTTCCCACGGCAGTGGTTACGGATATGTTACCGCCCGTCGCACCCCAGTTTACAACAATGGAATTAGTTCCTTGCCCGGAGGTGATGGTAGCCCCGGCTGGAACCGTCCATGTATAAGTAGCGCCAGGTATACTTTCAATGGAATATACTTTGCCGGTTTCGTTGGTATACACTTTGGCATCACCGGCAACGCCGTAATTGTAACTGCCCCGGTACACGCGCAGATAGTCCACTTCCAACGTGGCGCTGGTGAAAGCCGGATCTATGGCCGGACCACCGAAGTTGCCACCCATCGCCATGTTGATGATGAAGAAGAAATTATGGTTAAACGGAATGGTACTGTTGTTCGGAACGCTGTGGTACAGGGTATTGTCCACAAAAAATTTGATAATGGCAGGAGACCATTCCACGGCATAGGTATGGAATGCCGTCGTAGCAGTAGGTTCCACAATCGATCCTCCATTGGCATTGCCTCCCGACCGTCCCGGGTAGTGCAGCGTACCAAAGATCCGGTTGAGATCACGCCCCAGGTGTTCGACGATGTCAATTTCACCGCAAGCAGGCCACGATACCTGATCGATGTTGCTTCCCAACATCCAGATGGCCGGCCAAGTGCCCACACCCGTCGGAAATTTGGCCCGGGTCTCTATCCTCCCGTATTTGAAATCGAACTTCCCTTTGGTCAGCAGACGAGCCGAGGTGTACTGAGAACCCAGGTAGTCTTCTTTTAACGCAATCACTTTCAACACCCCGCCTTCTACCCGGGAGTTTTGCGAACGGTTGGTATAATATTGGGCCTCACCATTTCCCCAGCCCCCTGCTCCGGTTCCGGTTTCATAGCCCCATTTGGCAGGGTCAGGGGCTCCGGGCGTATTGAATTCATCAGACCAGACTAACTGATTGCACTGGGCCTGGACCCATGCGTAAGAACATACGAACAGGACCAAAACCAATAACGGCTTAAGAACGATTCTCAGCCGTATGGCATTCTGCTTCAGAGGTAAATGTTGGGTTTGCATACTACAGAATAGGAGTTAAAAGGATACAATAAAAAATCAGCCAGCTGGCCATGGTCCAAAATTCAGCATTAAACCCAAAAAAATCATTAAAAAGTACTACGTTTTAACTACTGGAAGTGAGGTTTTCCCCTACGGTTTTACTACGGTAGTGGGGTTTCTTTGCTCAGAAATTCAGGATAAACTCTGTCAGATTGGCGTCTGGCGACAAATGCAGCTTTTTGCGGATACGGTACCGGATGTCTTCCACTCCCCTGACCGAAATCCCAAGCAAAGGCGCAATCTCCTTGGTAGTCAGGTTCATGCGCAGGTACGCACACAAGCGGATATCACGGGGAGTTAATTCAGGAAAGCTTGCTTTCAGGCGTTGAATGAAATTATCGTGTATCTGATTGAACACTTCCTCAAAATCAGTCCAGTGATGGTCGCCCTGAATTTCGTGATCAATGATGCGATTGATCTTTCCGATGATCTGACGGCTGGCCCTGGGATCAGGATTGTTTTCCATCAATGCCGTCTGTTCTTTGATCGAAAGCAGGATTTCGTTCAGATGCATCAGATTGACGGTGCTGGAAGCTACTTTCGCATTCTTCAGCTGGATGGTCGACTCCAGGTTTTCACGCATCATCTCAGCCTGTTCCTGCTCGGCTTTCAGGCGTTGGGCATTCCATTCGGCCTGTTTCTGGAGCAATTCCTTTTCCTGCCTGGCAATCAGTTGGAGGCGTTCCTGCCTGGCCTGATGCCGCTGGTAGCGGATGATGGCGTAAATAAACAATGCAAACAGCAATCCGTAGAACGCCCACGCCCACCGGGTACGGTACCAGGGTGGCAGGATCTCCAGCAGATACACAGCCTCCTTGCTGACAACACCATACATATTGCGGGCTCTGACACGGAAAGCATAGTGGCCTTCGGGCAAATTAGTATATTCTTTTTCGGTAAAATCCCCCCATTCGGACCAGCCTTTGTCAAATCCTTCCAACCAATACTGATACTGCGTCGCCTCCGGGTTTTCATACCAAAGCGCAGCGAACGAAAAACGCAGCGAATGATGGCTGTAGGGCAATGCGGGCGTCTGACCGGTCACCTTGGGTTGGGTTTGCTGAACCACGGGATCATGCTGGCCGGTAAACAACACGCTGTCTCTGGGAGTCAGGCAGCGCACCTGAGAAATAACCGCTCCGAATGCCAGCTGATAGTTCTTGGTACCAGACCCGTTGTAATGAATCAACCCGTACTGGGTTCCGAAAAAGACATTGCCATCACCGGTCAAGCGAATGTTCTCAAAACCAGGAATATAGAAATTGTGCAGTTTCCGAAATGCCAGCTCCTCCTTGTGAAACGAACCGTCCTTGAACGGATGGATCACCCCTGTACGTTCACCAGCAATGAACCAGATGTTATGATTTGCATCGGTTTCCAGCAGACGGATGTGGGAGGATTTGCCCAGGTATTTTTGAAACAGCTCATCGGGTACCATGCGGTGCCGCTGGCGGTCCAGCCTGTATACGCCTGCGGTGGTACCAACCACAACTTGCTCGTTGACCTTGAACACATTCAGAAACAAACTGGAAGGAAAACCGTCTTTCTGATCATAAAAGTGCAGTTGTGCCACGCTATCCAGTTGCGGGTTTAACCGGATCTGGTAGATGCCCTTGTATCCATGCGCCACCCACAGCTCGCAGTGCATATCGGCAACCAGTACGCGACTGTTCTCTTCAAAACCTCTGATCTTATGCACAAATTTCCAGGAAGCTCCTTCCTTTTGATACAAATACAAACCGGCATAGCCTCCTGCCAGCAGGAATCCCGGGTGTCCGGGCAAATCAACTCCCCGCCACATGCCGCCGGTAGGCGATAACAAACGTGCCCGGGCAGGATCTATCTGGTACACTCCATTTGATTCAAAAGCCAGCAAATCGCCCTGGTGGACACTCAGACTCCAGACATTTTCCGAAATGCCCTCCACTTTCTGAAAACCGGCATTGTCACGTTTTCCCTGCGGGTGTTCTTTCCAGTCCATCCAGTAAAGTCCGTTATCGGTGCCCACATACAACCGATCTTTGTACACGATACTGCTGTATATCTTGGTCTCGGCAATGCGATGATCCTGGATGCGGGACAAAGGCGACCCAATTTCAATGTGGTCAATTCCGTCTTTCAGGGTGATCCACAGGTTTCCTTCCCGGTCAACAGCCATATTGGTCACATACTCGTTTTGCAAACCGGTCTGGGTGGTCAGGTGTTGCACCAGATGGCCGACGCTGTCCAACACAATCAGCCCGCGCTGCCGGGTACCGATCAGGTAATAGCCTCCCGGGTAGCGTGCGGCACAGGAAATCTGCGCGTCTTTCAGCAACGGATCCACCTGCGTATGCCAGGGTGTGATTTGGGGAGAGTTATCCGTCATTGGATACGTGAAAATTCCTTCCTGCTGAGTCAGAATGAGCAGGTTTTGTCCCGCGGCAAAGATCTTTCTTACTTTCCTGTCAACCAGCAGCCGGGTATTTGGCAGAGGCACCAATGCGTGACCAACCAACTTAACCAGACCCCGCTCTTTCTCCAGCAAGATGATCTGGTCATTTATTTCAAAAAGCTCCTCAAAGGTGGTATGGGTAGGAATTACCGTAATCTTGCCTTCCTTGAAAATAAACAAGGCTTGTCTGGAATGAAAAAGCACCTCACTGGAACGAACAACAGTATGCCAGACGTCATCAAAGTTGCGAAAAAGCTCGGGGATGAATTTTCGCAGGGACGTGTAATAATAATAGCCGTTGGGTTGTAGGGTGGCATAGCCAAAGTCGCCCTGTGCCCCCAGATAGATTCGGCCTGAGCGGTCACGGGCCAGCGAACGAACCATGCTTTTGTTCTCAGGCTGCAAGATGAGTTGCCAGTGTGCTCCGTCAAACTGAAGCAAACCAAAATGATTGCCAAAAAACATCCTTCCTTGCTCGTCCTGCAATACAGCCCAGTTTTCGGAAGCTGCCCGGTAGTGTTTTGCCGAATAGTTTACAATGAAAGGAGTTCCCGTCTTTTTGATCTGGGCCAGTACCGGAAGCGCCACGAATAACCAAAGAAGAGCGATTTGGCGGAAAGCATGATGAACAGTTTTAATGTACATACTATGATCACTACGCAACTCTGAATTGTACTTACTATATTAAAACTATAATTTTTTTCACCTTTTTCAAAACGAAGCTTGCGCATTATGGCTATCGTTCGCGGTTTGCATCAGCAGTGGTTTTTGCGTTGGAAAAGATACTATTCTGGTGGGAGCCAGCAGAAAAAAGGGGTCGCTTCCATAGTGAAACCACTTTCCAAGGCGAGTTCCCAAGCGTCTCGCCAGGCTTCCCGGAAAAATAGTATCTCTTCAAACCGCAAAACCCCGGATTGTTTCACGCACCGGGGTTTTGTGGGAGTCAGGATAGTGGACTACTTGTATACCCGAATGTAATCCACTTCCATCTGGGCTTCTTTTACGGACTCATCCATAGGGCCGCCGAAATTGCCCCCCATCGCCACGTTGAGTATAAAGAAAAAGTCATGATTAAACGGAATGCTGTTGGAGTTGGTTACACTGTGTATGAGTGTATTGTCTGCATAGATCTTGATGGATTCTTCCGACCACTCTAGTGTGAAGACATGGAATCCAGTAGTGATGTTGTCCATCACTTTGGTTCCGCCGTCGGCATTGCCTCCCGACCGTCCCGGATAGTGCAGCGTACCGTAAATCTTATTCAAATCTTTTCCCACGTGTTCCATGATATCAATTTCGCCACAAGCAGGCCAGCCTACGGCGCCGATGTTGCTTCCCAGCATCCAGATGGCCGGCCAGGTGCCCACACCCGTCGGAATCTTGGCTTTCACTTCCACTTTGCCATATGTGAATGCAAACTTATCCTGTGACTTGATCCGTGCCGATGTATACGCTTTGCCTTTGTAGCTCTCTTTCATTGCCTTGATTTTAAGCACGCCTCCCTGCACGATCACATTCTCGGGCCGGTCGGTGTAGTACTCCAGCTCATTGTTGCCCCAGCCACACACATTTGGGCAACCGTCGCCCAAATCGTAGCCCCATACCTTCGGGTCCGGAGCTCCATCGACGTTAAATTCCTCGGCCCAGAACAATTTGGGCGGGTCAACTGTGACTAACACATCCATTGTCTTTTTGATGGACAAGTTTGACGAACTGGTGGCTGTAACCGTAACTGTATACGATTTTGTCCCGACAGTCGAGTACTTGTAACTGAGTGTTCCGGACGAAATCCGGCGGGTGATGCCGTTGCCCAGTTCAAAATCGTACCAGGCGGCATTGTCGGCGGTGGCTGTAAAAGCAACCGTTCCGCTTCCGTCTGTACTGGCAACGGCCTGCACCGTCAGGTTGGCCGGTTGCAAGGGTACATTGTCAGAGCCTTTGCAACCTGACGACAACGCTGCGGCTACAAGAGTGGTAAAAAATGCAATCATATGTTTTTTCATTGAATAAACTGTTTTTTTCTCAGATGCAAGTAACGTATTTTTTCAGAATGTTTGGCATCTATAGAATCAAAACCGAATGTTTTCGATCAAATATGTCTGGTACCCGATGGACAGGCCTTTATGCCTGCCACAAAACGGCCAAAACCTGCCGGGCAAATCGCCTGAGTGTGTCTAAAGCCGACGCAACATCAATATTTTTCCAACTTCTGCGTTTATTTTAACGGATTTGAAACGAATTTTCAGATTCGTTTTTTTATTTTGTAAGAAAGCGATAAACTACAACATGGCTATTTTAGTAAAAGCTCCGGAATTACCCTTTGTGGGTGGCATCGTTACCTGGTGGGAAAAAGAGACGGGACAAGAGGTACAGTTCGGAGACGTTCTGGTGGAGATTCGTTCGGGTAGCACCGATTACCCGGTAAAGGCGTATTTGCCGGGCATATTGCTTCACGTCTTTGCCAAAGCCGGAGCCGAGGTGCAACCCGATGCCCCTCTGGCTCTGATCGGCGAAAAAAACGAAAACATCCAGGAGTGGATTTCGACCATCGGGGCACCGGCCGAAAACACATCCGCTACACCCGAACCCACTTCCGGTTCCGGCTTTTCCACCCAGCCCGTTGCAACTGAACAATCGGGATTCACGGTGCCTGACCCGGATAAACCGGCCGGTTTTGGCATTTCAAAAGATACTATTTCCAACGACCTGGTTACGGGTGCAGGCTCGTCCTTTACCGTCAGCGAAACGCCGCTTTCACAGGAACCGCCCCCGCTCCCATCCAACTACGCCACGGACCACCTGACCACCGAGCAAGCCCAAAACCTGCATACCTACGGAAGGGGTTTTGATAAGTTTGTCAAAATGCGTCCCGTTCCCCAGCAAGGGGCCATGGGTGAGCTTTTTTTTGCAACACAAGTGATCAGCGGCCGCGATGTGGTGATCAAACGTCTCAAGGCGGAGCGGCGCAACGACACTAAGAGCCGGGAGTACTTCATGCGGGAGATCAATCTCGGCACGGTGCTTCCCTACCACAAAAACATCATCAACATCCTGTATTCGGATGAAAATGAGTTTGGTCCTTACTACGTCATGGAGCGTATCAATGGGCATTCATTGCAACACCTGGTTGACAACCAACAGCTTTCAACGGAAAAGTTACGCGATGTATTCCTGGGAATCCTGGAAGGGCTTCGGCATATCCACGCCCATTGGATGGTGCACCGCGACCTGAAGCCCATGAACATTCTGGTGGACACCCAGATGTGGACACCCAAAATCATTGATTTCGGCTTTGCCAAGCACCCTTCCTATCCGGATATTGATGTGTTTGACATGGGCACGGTTGGGTACATGGCTCCCGAGCAGTACGGCGACCAGAAGGATGTCACTTTCAAGGCCGATATTTACGCAATGGGCTGCGTGCTGTACCATCTGCTCACCCGCGAGCATCCGCAAACCATTGATCTGCCAAAGGTTGCCGATCCGCTTTACGCCGCCGTCATTGCCAGAAGTACACAAGTCAATCCAGCGGACCGATACGCATCGGTTCAGGAAATGATTGACGCGTTGGGCAAAAAATCCATTGACTCGGGTTTTTCTACCCGCAAAGAACCCGCCACACAGCCAAGTCCCGTTTCTGAGAATAGCTCGCTGGAAAATCTGAAAACCTTTATCAACGAATGGGCCCTGGAAGCGTTGCCAACGCAGCAGCCACCATCCAAACTAACCCTAAAACTGCTGCAAAAACAGGCAGAAACGGCAGGTCTGGAATTTTCCAGGCTGGAGCAGGAGTTGAGCGATTTTATGGATCTTTACAAGGAGATCAAAGCGGGCGGTGAACTCACGGCCTTCAAAAAACGGAGCTTGCTGGTACAAGGGTCCCTGGTATACATTACTGAGGCCACACTTGACAAGGTGCTGGAACTAGCCAATATTCCGGTCTCTACCCGGTTTGCCATCAAGACGACCGGAACTTTTCCGGTATACAACGCGACACCACCTGTAAAGCCCCCGGCCGAGCAGCCAGTTGTCCCCCCCACGCTGACAAGCAATGCCAGCAAACCTCTCAACGAAACCGTAGTTACCACGGATTCCGGGCCTTCGTCGTTTGGCGCGCTGACGCAGCGTATTTTCTACGCCCGGGCGGTAGGCCTGTTCGAGGCTTTCGAGGTCGACAAGCTAACCCCAACCCAGCAAGCTGATTCTTTGTACGAAATCCAGCTGACCGATGCCGTCAATGCTACCTTTGTGATAGCCGCCAGTCCAGCAGCTCACGAAGCCGCCTTGCAGAACAAGCGGTTTTACCTGCATCCGGCGTGTGTACTGGCCGAAGTTGAGCCGGTTTTAACGCAGAAGATCACTACGTTACAACCAGGAACATTGCAGCGCAGTGGTAATTTTTGGAAAATTACAGAAAAGGCTAAAATTCGGATCGGATAGCTGCAACAAGCTACCTCAGGGTAATACCCGAAGCACCCGGTGAAAGTAGTCTTATGTATCCAAATAATATCCTTGAAAAAGCCAAAAACTGCCTTACTTAAAAATTGAATTCATAGGTTACAGACAGGTTTTTGCATGCCGAAAGATAGTATTTTTCAGTTCGTTTCTCCTGAATTTCACCCACCGCCAAACGATAACTTATGCCATTGGATACGTCAGTATACTGGAACGAGCCTTTGCCACCGCCGGAAGTAATCGCCTTGAACAGGATGGCATACGGCCCTACTCCCACCGAGTTAGAAAAAGTGCGTAAACAAGGATTCAAGGCTTATGTGGAAGAACAACTCTATCCCGATGATGCCAAAGATGTCGGGTTGCAGCACAAATTAACAGCAGCCCGGTTGCACATTGAATATTCCTGGAAAGGCAAGAAAACTGCCGAAAACCGTCCATTGGGGTATCTGCAAAGCTCCATTGAAAATGTATGGAAATTAGTGGCTACGCCGGGAGCGGTGGCGTACGAAGAAAAAATTCGTCCGGCCCAGGAAGTACAGGCAGCCACCTGGTTACGGGCGGTGTACAGCCAATGGCAACTGCGCGAGATTCTCGCCGAGTTCTGGCATAACCACTTCAGTGTCAGTATCTCCAAAGATGAACGTATTGCCGCTACTTTTCCTGTATACGACCGTAACGTTATACGCAAAAACTGTCTGGGTAATTTTCGGGTATTCCTGGAAGCGGTTGCCCAAAGTGCCACCATGCAGTATTATTTGAATAATGTAAGCAGCAAAGCCAGTCCGGCCAACGAAAACTACGCCCGCGAACTCTTTGAATTACATACCCTCGGCGCTTCGCATTATTACAATCATTTGTATAATCGCTGGCGGGAAGTTCCCGGCGCTACCGAAGGCAAACCCATTGGCTACATTGACGAGGATATTTACGAAGCTGCCCGCGCCTTTACGGGCTGGACCATAGCCGACGGGACGGATAACGGAAAAGGCGGGAGATTTCCGAATACCGGCAATTTTCTGTACTATGAAGGCTGGCACGACAACTACCAGAAACGCATACTTGGCGTTGAGTTTTCACCCAACCAACCGCCACTGGCCGACGGTCAGAAAGTGCTGGATCTGGTAGCCAGTCATCCGGCAACGGCACAACACCTGTGCACCAAGCTTTGCAAGCGTCTTATTTCCGATTATCCTCCCGACAGTGTGGTGCAGCAAGCTGTAAAAGTATGGATGGACAATCGCCACCAACCCGATCAGATCAGGCGGGTAGTGCGTTCGATTTTGCTTTCCGACGCTTTTGCACAAACGTGGGGACAGAAAGTCAAACGCCCGTTTGAGTTGGTAGCCTCATTCCTGCGTGCTTCACAGGCAGATTTCACTCCAGATGCCGCATTTCTCTGGCTTTTTTCGCAAAGTGGCTATCGGATGTTTGACTGGCCTACCCCCACCGGACATCCCGATACCGGAAATTACTGGCTATCCAGTCAGTTTATGCTGGTACGGTGGCGCCTGATCGAAATGCTTTTTCAGGATTGGCTCAAAACAGCCCGACTTGACCTAAAAACACTGCCCGACAACCTATCATCCCGGCAACTGGCAGAAGACTACCTGAAGCAATTCCTGAGCCGTTCCGCTACCGAAAAAACGCTGGATATCCTGGCCAATTTCCTTGCCGTAGGTGGCAGTACAGAGGAAGCTCCCGCAGGAACTACCGAAGAAGTCCGGATGCGCCTTCGTACTGCCATTCATCTGATAGGCATGCTCCCCGAATTTCAGATCCGGTAAGCGGCATAAATCCTGAATTAAACTAGTATCTTTCCAAAAGCAAAAACCCATACATGAATCGTCGTCAGTTCATTAGCGGATGCAGCGCCGCCATTGCCGCAATGGCCGGCAGCCAACTGAGCAGTCTGGCATTTGCGCCGGAAGCCAATCCATCCGAAATTCTGATCCTTCTGTTTTTACGCGGCGGTATGGATGGCCTGCAACTGGTGGCCCCCGTCAATGACCACCACTACGTTAATGCACGCGACGTGGATCTACGCGTAACGGATGGTGGAGCCCAGAAAGGACTTGAACTCGCCCAGACGCTTTCCGGACTGGATTTTCGGTTACATGCAAAGGCCTCGCCCTTCAAAGAATTATATGACAGCAAGCAGCTTGCCATCGTCCACGCATGCGGCCTGACCAACGGCACCCGCAGTCATTTTGACGCCATGGACTTGATGGAGAAAGGCGTGGCCGACAGCCAGGCCGCACCCACCAACGGATGGCTGGCCCGACTGCTGCAACTGCTACCCAACGACGGCCTGTTACCGGCCGCCAGCACATCGTCACAGTTACCGGTTTCATTGCTTGGCAGTGCGGAAGCCTCCTCAATTTTTGATCCTCGAAGCTTTACGCTTAGCAGCGATCCACGATTGGTGGGACTTTTAAAAAATCTGTATCAAGGTGATACTGCACTGACAAAAAACGCCCAGCGCACGCTACAAACCATCCAGTATCTGCAACGAAATTTACCGAAAAAGAACGGCGAACCCTCCGAGTATACTCCGGATGCAAAAGCAAATTATCCAACCCAATGGCAGGTCCGTGAGTTGACTCAGTCATTCAAAACACTGGCCCAACTCATTAAAATGGAGGCTGGCTTACGGGTAGCCACGGTGGACTTTGGTGGCTGGGATATGCATGAAAATCAATCGTGGCTGTTCCCAGTTCAGATCGAAGGGCTGAGTCAGTCGCTGATGGCATTTTACAATGACATTCAGGCGTATCACAACCGGGTTACGATTGTGGTGATGAGCGAGTTTGGCCGCCGCCTGAAAGCCAACAAAAGTCACGGTACCGATCACGGTTACGGCAATGCCCTACTGGTGCTGGGAGGCAAAGTAAAAGGTGGCGCCATGTACGGCCAGTGGCCCGGTCTGGCAACCGAGCAACTCGACAATGGGGTGGATCTGGCAGTGACAACCGACTACCGCGCCATTCTCAGCGAAATCTGCGCCAAACGTCTCAAAGCCCCATCGGTTCAAACCATATTTCCCGGCTTTAAACAATCCCAGCTCCTAAACTTTTTAGCTTGAGCTAACAAGTACAAGCCCAGCAAATGATCATTTGCTGGGCTTGTACTTGTCGGAACTTCCACCTTACTATTTGTCATTCGTTGCCAGATCAAAGTGCAGCTGGCGTTTTTGCACTTTATCAAGCATCTGCACAATGGATTTCTGGATAAACTCTTTCTCAGTGAACGTAATCAGATGCCCCCGGTTGGGAATCAGCGTGACATTCAGCGAGGCTGCATTGACAAGTTTTTTACGAGCAAACCGGGCATTGCTCGGATAAATAAGGTCGTCGTCGGCACCCTGGATGTAAATCACCGGCACCTTGATCCGACCCCAGAGCGGCAGCATCTTTTTCAATTCCTGGTAGTGCGATAATTTCTCGGCATTGGCCGAAACCAAGGTACGCGGCACCATCCATTTCAGCGGAGGCACTTCCATCGGATACGAAATATCATAGATTTTTTCTTCACCCGGTGCCAGGGAAGGGCCCACCAACACCAGGCCGTCTACCAGTTGCGGAAAATCCATGGCCAGCCGGCTCGCCACCGACGTCCCGTACGACGTGCCCACCACCACTACCGGCCGATGCGGGTGGTGCAGACTGTCCAGAATGGAGGCAATGATGCGGGCCTGTTTCTGAATGGAGGTCATCGGCTCGCCAAATCCGGAATATCCATAACCGGGGCGGTCTACGGCGTACATGTGGGCCCGGGCCAGCAAAGTGCTGTCAGATAGGTAGTCTTTGTAATAGCTTAACGAACTGGGTGCACCATGGATGAACAACAGGGTGGCCGAGCTGTCTTTCCCAATGGAAATGTAACGGATTTCGCGCCCTTCGGCTCTGAAAAGCGAAATCCGCGGCGTTAACTTTTTCTCTTTGAAATACGCATAGATATCTTCCGTCGTCTCCCGAAATTGAACAAATCTATCCAAAAGCAATGCAAGCGAAATTAAGCAGATAAGTGTAATAGCAAGTCGAATCATCCAACGCTTCATAGGGAACACTTGTTTATTTTTCCAGAATCAATTCATTTTCTTCACCAAACAGGTTTTGTAGATTTTAACGTCAGATGGGCAGGGTTTTGTTTCCAAAAAATATACTATTCTGTTGATATTTATTTCGATTGCCATATCACATTCCCCTATCCGGCAGAGCCATAATTCCAGGATCGCAAAGCAGAGCCCCGCGTAACAGGACAATTGCAATGCCAGCCGCTACGGCTCCATCGTGAAACAACCAAACAAAGGACTGTTAGCGGATGGGCAAAACCGTCCCTACATCCAGTAACGCGAGTTCCCCGTTGATTTTTCCCGCACGCTGCATTTCCAATAAGATACGACGCGGTTCACTCAACGGTTCGTCCGACAAGTCGAAAGTGCCGTAATGCATCGGGATCATGGTGCCGGCCCGCATTTCGTAAAAGCCTTTCACCGCATTTTCCGGAGCAATGTGATTGGAACCCATGAACCATCGCGGCGCAAAGGCACCCACCCCGATCAGGCAATAATCGATGCGTGGAAACAGCTCTCCTACCCGTTTCAGGTGGTGCCCGTAACCGGTATCTCCGCTAAAATAAACAGTGGTATCGCCTGCCTGGATCACATACGATCCCCAGAGCTGCGTGTTGGTATCGGTCAGGCCGCGACGTGCCCAATGGCGCGACGGCAGATAATAAATGGCAATGCCACTACCGGTGTTGTATTGCTGATACCAACCCGCTGCCTGAATCTGCCGGCTGCCCGTGAATTTTGTCAGCAACGGATCCATTTTCAGGCCTGTCAGATAGGTGGTTGTGGGATTGAGAGAAGATACTATTTTCAAACTCTTTTCGTCGCAGTGGTCACGATGGTTGTGCGACACCAGCACATAATCCACGTTTTTCAGATTTTCAGGCGCTACCGGCATTGCCGACCGCCGTTTCACCGGCCCCACATCGCCAAAAACCGGATCGATCAGCAGCGAGATGCCGTTGAGCCGGATAAAAAAGCTGGCATGCCCCAGCCAGACAAGTACATCAGCATTTGTTGTCAGAAAAGAGTCATCCTTTACAACGGGCATCTGCCAGGTGTCTGATTTTTTCTGCGCTTTGTAAGGATTTCGTTCGGTCTGCCACTTGAACAAATCTTTGAAATAGGGCCAGAAAGGATATTCTTCATTCACAAACCTGCCTTTTTCATCCAGGGGCGTGCCTTTCCACTGGTCGGGCGGTACAATGGTAACCAAATCGGGATTTGAGGTGTAGGATGCAGCCATCTGAAAATCAGGTAAATGTAGAATGAAAGTGTCGCGGGACGGTTGGTAGCTTTTAGTGCAGAAGACGAATCGGCCCGGAGAAAATTTTCCCCATATACCAGAAAATAGTATCTCCCGCAATGCAAAAACCCACCAATGGCAGATGCCAGAAACGGGTTTTGCTATCAGAATGCCTTGAGTGATACTGTCCGGGTTTTATTCACAGACCATCCGTTCGTAGCGTTTTTCGTCAAAAATCTGTTTCTGGACTTTCTTGCCATTGCGATCAATGTAGAAAATCAGGTATACATCGGCAGTGGAAACATGTTTTTCGGCCAGGTAAAAAGGAATCTCGGCCGTCCCGACGTTGCGCAAATCGTCGTATTCAAAATCCACCACTATGCCACGGGTATTGCTGATAACGCCGTATTGCTTGTCGGCATACATGCGGATGATAACTTCCTTGTCGTCGTTGCGGATGTACTGGTAATCTTCGATGGGCTTGAGCGTAAACTTCTTATCCGCAATGTGGTACAAATGCCACGTATTGTCCTGCTTTACCAGAGCCACGCCATATTGCCAGTAACGTATCTCGTCAAATGCAAATTCAGAAGCAGGTTCGTTGTCGGCAGTGATAAACCCGTATTTGCCATTTTTCGCAGTGATGAACAATAGCGAGTTATCAGTGTAAGGTTTGATGAGACGTTCGTACTGCGGGGCTATGTCGATGCCGCGCGTCAGGTGCAACAACCCAAACTTACCGTTTTTCAATGTGCTGATAAATCCGTTTTCGTAACTCAGGGCGGCGTACAAAACTGGCAGGATCTGTTTTCCGTTACCATCCATCAGGCCCCACTTGTTGCCCGATTGCACGGCGATGTAATCGGGTGTCCAGATGGTGATCTTGTCATACTTGACAGGCAAAACCAAAGCTCCTTTTGCTGACAACAACCCCTGGCGCCCTTCTTTGTCTTCCACCAGAATCCACTTGCGTCCGGGTTGCTCCGCTGGTTGCAGCAAACTGATTTTGGTAAAATTACCCAGTTTCAGAAAGACATCCGGCGCAAAAAACGCATAGAAAATAGTACCTTTTTTAACTGCGAAACCCTCCTGCCCCAGCAACATCACCGTATCGTAATCGAACTTGAGCCTCGGCGAAATGTTGGCTTTCCAGATGGCCCAGAAGTCACCACGCCGGGCCGCATAAAATGATGCATTGCCACGTGCTTCGTCAAGGCTATCGGCCAGCAAGCGGCCTTTGTCATCCAGCAATTGCTGATATTGCGGATATTGGGCCACCCAACCGGAAGCCAGCGGCTTCAACCGCGCCGGCACGGGTGTCACAACGGTTTGCAGATTTGCGGAAATAATGCCCTCGTAATCACCTATTTTTACCTTCAATGCGTCTTGCCTTACCCACTCAACCGAATCATAGAGGTAAGACAGCACCGGAAATTTCTTTTGCAGCAAGGCGGCATTGGGAACCACAGCATAGCGGTGATTTTGCCGGAAGGCAACCAGCCCTTCTTCCAGATTTTTGATCTCCTCAAATTCAATTTCGGACACCCTTCCTCCGTAAAAATTGGTAAGGCCATACTTGCCATCTTGTTTTACCAACAGGAATGTTTCGTTCAGTATCTCCACATCTTCATACTGTACCGGCAGCACAGCAAACCCAGCCTCGTGCCATACGCCTGACTTGCCTCCCTGCCTAACCAGCAGCAACTCACCTTCCAGGGGCTCAATGCTTTCAAAGCCAAACCCGGTAATTTCACGACCGGTTTTGTTTACGGCACCCATCTTGCCCTGGCGGTACACGAGCATCACGTTTTCTTTCACCCCTTCGCAGAAATAATCGGTATTCACCGAATCGTATTTGCCGGCTATTTGCAACCGCCCGTTGGCATCCATGAAGCCAAACGTTTCCGTCTCTTCGCTGTATACCGGAAAATACGCCAGGGGTTCTGTCTCGATGTGTTTCTGGATATAGTCCTTATCAAAAAAGTCAGGGTAGGTTTTCAGAAAGCTGGCCGCCGGATTATCCTCCTGGCGGTAAATCGAGTAAATCCAGTACCATGCCTGCGGCACAAACGGACTCTTGGGATATTTTCTGATAAACTCGTGGTAGGACTGACGGGTATGGCTTAAAGTCGAAAGTTCGAACAAGCGTTGTTCGGCTTCGGAACGGTAAGGGCTGCTAGGTTGCACTTCCAGGAACCGCTCATAAGCGGCTACGTCATCGTCTTTGGTCAAAAATTCAAAAAGCAGCAATTCATACAGCTTTTCTGCTTCCTGCGCCTGGCGGGCGTCGGGATAGGTATCCAGAAATTTCTTATAGCTTTTGTAGGTATTGATGCGGGCAGCTTCGGCGTAGGCAATCTCGTTGCGTTTCTCCATAGCTGACGTTTTTTGTGCCGTTTCCGGGAACCGGTCGATAAACGACTGGTAGCCCATCACCGTGTTTTTGGTCTCGGCTATGGAAAAAGCCAGGCTGTCGATTTGTTTTTTCGTTTGCTGCAAGGCAACACTGTCAATGCCGGCCTTTTTCCAACGACGCAGTGTGGACCGTTCGGTTCGCGGAAAGTCAGCAATGGCCGCCCGGATATAGGCATAGGCCGAATCCAGATATGTTTCGGTTGTCACCAGCGGGGTATGGGCTAGCGAAGCCGTAGGCTGCGCCTGCGGCGGTGCGTATGACTGGAGAAAATACAGGGCATACACATATTTGGCCCCCGCATTTCCGGGTTCTTTGTGCAACGCTTTGTTCAGACACGCACGGGCATCTTCAAACCGTTTTTTCTGAAGCTTTTTCAAAGCCGTTGTCACCCGGTCAGCATATGCTTCCGTTGAAATGCTAACGCAAACCAATATCCACAAACTAAAAATACAATTCTTCACGTGAGTGTAAAACTTTGACAATGAGGTAGCAAAAACGAAAGTCCGTTTTATGAAGATGCAATATACAACGCAGGTAACCGCTTATACCTAAAAAATCATCCGGTTTTTCTGACTATGTAATAAAAACCGGTATTTTTTAAGTCAAAAAGCGACTTTTCCCGTCAGAAAAATCATTTTCACCAGTTACAGGCAGTAAATACGCTGACTTCTCGGGCATGGGCTTCCGAGTTTTCGTTGATCCGCCAGTAGCTATAAGCTTTGAAATACCACCCAACAAATGGAAAAACGAAAAATCCGGAGTATTTATTTGGGAGGAACGGTATTCTGGCGGCATTCTCTCATTGGTCGTGTAAAAATGACAGGGCGCGGTTCTCCGACCAGAAAGCATTCTGGAGCGACTGGTACATAAAACCGCAATGACCGCCGGCCTGGGTCACCTGCAACCATACATTCGGCAATTTTTCAACCAGCGACTGTTCGAAACACTCAGGCGACAGGAAGGGATCGTTGATGGCATTCACAATCAATGTCGGAACGGTAATCGTTGCCAGGAATCGTTTGGAGCTATTGACAGCATAGTACTCGTCGGCATCGCGAAAGCCATGCAAGGGAGCCGTGTACAGATCATCAAAAGATTTGAGGGTTCGGATGGTTTTGAGGGGCTTCAAATCCAAGGCACCGGGCATTTGGGCGGCTTTGAGCATCAGCTTTTTTCGCAAGCTCCGCAGGAACCGTTGCTCATAAATGAAATTTTGCGGCTGCGAAATTTTTACGCTGCTGGTAGCCACATCCAGTGGCACCGAAAATACCACCGCTTTTTTGATTTTGGAAGATACCGATTCTGCTTGCTCGCCCAGGTACTTCAATGTGATGTTACCACCGGCACTGAAGCCCAGCATGACAAGGGACACATACTGCGGTTGCGTCGCCAGTACATGTTGCACTACCGTATGCAAATCATCGGTAGCTCCGATGTGATAAAAACGACGCTGCCGGTTAATCTCACCGCTACAGCTCCGGTAGTTCCAGGCCAGCACATCGTAGCCGGCCTCCGTCAGTGTGCGGGCCATGCCCGTCACATAGGGTCGTTTGCTGTCACCCTCCAGTCCATGACTGATAACAGCCAGTTTTGAGCTACGTTCCTTTCCATTGGCATAGGCATAGGCCCAGTCCAGATCCAGAAAATCATCGTCCGGCGTGGTAATCCGTTCGCGCACATACGTCACCCCCGTCACCTTGCGCATCACTGCCGGAATGATGGTCTGCAAGTGACCGTTAAACAAATAGAAGGGCGAGCGGTAGGTGGTTTCGTTCAGGTAAGGCATGTAACAAAAGGGGTTTGGTGCCGCGGAACAGTCGGCAATCGGATGTGTTTTTGTTCCTCAGCTTGCGGAATGAGACTCGCTGTTGCTACTTGGCAAACTCGAAAAGAAGTAAAAAAAGTTTAATTCTTACATTTTTTTTATCGCCCATACCACAAACAGGTGTTATGTTTTGCAACCTGACATGTATTTACTAGAATTTTTACTCCCCAATGGTCACCATTTGTTTACTAAACGTATTTATAGTAGGCAGATCAATCTTTGTTTAAGAAAATTTGTTCTTTAAATAAGAATAATTTAACTTGTTAAAACAGCACTTTCAGACAGGAAAATCTGCACATTTGCATCCATAAACTTACAGCGCAATATTTCATTTACAAACAAATTTCGCATAAAAACAAAAGCAATTAATATTGTATCCGTTCTACATCAGAAAAAATTAAGACTTCTCAGTACAATACTTTTTAACATAACTATTATACGTATGAAAGAGAGCAATAAAGGAGTATTGGTAGCCAAACGCGCTGCGTATTCCGCTTTGATTATGGCCGGTATCATTGGCTTGTTTATGGGCTTGTCATACTGGCAAAACAACACGACCAGCCTCGACTGGCGTGTATGGGCCTTCATTGGTTTCTGGGGTGTAGCCTTGGCAGTGGACACCTACCGTTTTGCAGTACGTAACTCGCTGTCACATACCAGCGTACGTTACGGTGATTCAGAAACCGGACAGGATCGTCTGGATGCCATTTTGCAGGCGAGCGGTTACATGATGGATCATACTGAAGGAGACAAAGTGATCTACACTCCAACCATCTATGCCGGAACAATGAACCGCCCGGTGGTATTGGAACGCAAAGCCCGCCATGCCGTTATTGACGGACCTTCGTTCCTGATCAATCACCTGGAGCAACGCATCGAAAACCTTAACTATGTAGACATGTCTATTGGCGAAACCGCCAGTGTGCCGTTGGGAAGCTCGGCTACCGACTATACTACCAAAGCCGGTCTGGGTACTTCCGATGCTGAAATTGCAAAGCCCAAAACCGCTTAATGGTGTGTTGCCTCCGGGCAGGAAATAGTATCCTGCACAACTGGCAAGCCTGCCCCTGTTGTTTGCACCTGTTTGGTTAATTTATAGAGTAAAATCCACTGTATGCACGTAACCTGCTTCTGTACAAGAGGCAGGTTTTTTCTATTTCAGACATACTATTTTTCGGATGCGCTTTATGCCTTATGTACTTGTACCAGAAAAGTAGCATTCAACGCATTTCTTTCTATTCTTCTACCTGTTGGATTTAAGGTATTATTGTGGTGGTGGCACGAATTTTTGACACTCACACTATCAATCATTTGATTTACCACTTAACTTAGATTGTTATGACAACGACCAATGAAAAAACAGTTTCGGTCTTAAATGACGTTATAGAAATTCTGAACGACCGGATTGAAGGCTACGAAAGAGCCATGAAGGACGTAGATTTTGAAGACGTAGATCTGAAAGCAATGTTTTCTAATTTGATTCACGAAAGCCGCAATTACCGTAACGAAGTGATTCAGGAAATCAGTTCGCTGGGTGGCGAACCAGAAAGAGGAACCACTACCAGCGGACAAATCCACAAAGCATGGATGGACCTGAAAGCAGCGTTTACAGGCAAAGACCGGGAGTCGATCCTGAGCTCTTGCGAGTTTGGCGACAACGCTGCCCTGGATACTTACCGCGATGCATTGGACGAAGATATACCGGCCAATGTCCGTGAAGTACTGATGCGTCAGATGAACAGCATCCAACGCACGCATGACTCCATCAGCCAATACCTGCGTTCCGGTCAGGCTGCCCGGTAATTGGATCCCTGATGTTTTATAGGAGCGAATTGTATATAAGCAAAAAGGGGCGATTTGCCCCTTTTTGTGTTCTGTAGGTTAGTGGATGCAGGCAGTTTCTATACTCGCGCAGCACCACGGATGACAGCCAGAATCAGCGCAATAACTGCGATGACCAGCAATACGTGAATAATACCACCTACACTGAAGGCAAAGAAGCCCAACGCCCAGCCGATTAACAAAATGATGGCAACGATATACAATAGATTTCTCATGGTTGATACTATGGTTTAGTGTATGATTATGTTTTGGTTATAATTCATATACAGAAATAAGTATACCACTTGCCCCGTCTCGCAGAAAAAACACTACAGGAATACTGCACATTCCGGATTGTGTCACAAGTGGGTTGTATTTTCCACAATCTTCTGTACGAATAGCCTTTTTCCCAGCGGTGACGGTATTTTAGTTCTATTCCAGCAAACCTAGCCATGTGATCCCTATGCGTATCAAGAAAATTGCTCAAGACTTTTGGTTCTTACTTAAAAATGCGGTAACTGCTTTCTTGGATGACAACGCGATGAAGCTCAGTGCCTCGTTGTCGTATTACACTATATTTTCACTGGCGCCGCTGCTGGTGGTAGTTATTTCGCTGATCAGCATTTTTTACGGACGCGAAGCCATCGAAGGTCAGATTTACGGACAGATCAACAACCTGATTGGCAAAAGCGCCGCTGTCCAGATTCAGGAAACAATCAAAAACATAAATGTATCAGGCAAAAGCACGACTGGCGCCATCATCGGTATTGTCACGCTAGTGTTTAGTGCGACAGGGGTATTCATTGAAATCCAGGATTCGATCAACTATGTGTGGTCGATCAAGGCCAAGCCGAAAAAAGGCTGGTTCAAATACATCAAAAACCGGTTGCTGTCATTTTCGCTGATCATAAGCCTGGGTTTCCTGTTGCTGGTTTCCCTTATACTCAGCGCTTTCCTGGATTTGTTCAACCAGCAGCTCGAACGGATCTTTTCCGATTATACCGTCTACATTGCCTATGCATTTAATTATGTGGTGGTGATCGGTGTCATTACGGTGTTGTTTGGCATCATCTTCAAAGTGTTGCCCGATGGTGAACTGCGCTGGAAAGACTCGTTTGTCGGGGCGGCATTTACGGCCATCCTATTCATCATTGGCAAATTCCTGATCAGCTTTTATTTGGGCCAATCGGATGTGGGAAGCACGTACGGAGCGGCGGGGTCAGTCATTGTAATCCTGCTGTGGGTGTATTATTCTTCGATCATTCTGTATTTCGGAGCCGAATTCACGAAGGTCTATTCCAAAAATTTTGGTACGCCAATCGAGCCATCTCCGCACGCGGTCTTTATCGTCAAGGAAGAGACGGAGCACACCACAAATGTGGAAGCACAAGTAGCCAAGAGTTAAGGGCCTACCGCAAAAATAGTATCCGTAAAAAACGAAAACCTGCCTTTTCAAAAGGCAGGTTTTCGTTTTTTCTATTTGGACAGAAACCGTTCTACCATCGCAGGATAGTTTCTGGAAATTCGCCGGACCTTAGTTCAGGCTTTCGTTTCTGGGAAAGCGAATGGTAAATTTGGTACCGCGTCCGTATTCCGATTCCACATCCACGGTAGCCCCGTGCGATTGCAGGATATTCAGTGTGGCTGCCAGCCCCAGTCCCATTCCGTCCTGCTTGGTGGTGAAGTACGGTTCGAACAGGTGCTGCAATTCCTCTTCTTTGATACCAACGCCATTGTCAGCAATAAATGTATAGCAATAATTTTCGTTGATTTCGGTACCGATTGTCAGTACACCGGCATCGTCGGGTACGGCTTCGATGGCGTTGATCACAATGTTTAGCAACGCAATGGTTACCTGCGATTTGTCCAGGTTCAGGTCGCAGTCGCTGGTTTCGTATTGCTTGACCACCGTCACCCGTTTCAGATGAGCCCGGTCTTTGGCCAGATCCATAGTTTCGTCCAGCAACCGCTGCACCGAATACGTAGTCCGTTTCACATCCGTCGGCTTCAGCGAATTCAGCAAATCCGTAATCAGTCCATTGACCCGGTTTACGTTTCGTTTGATGATGTCGGTATACAAGGAAAAGGAATCGTCGATCAGCTCAGCCTCCAGCTGATCCAGTGCCAGATTGATGTTGGTAAGAGGATTACGGATTTCGTGACCCATCGTACGCACCAGACGCCCACTGGCGGCCATTTTCTCGGCAAGTGTGGCGTTCCGCTCCAGGCGTTTCTTTTCGGTAACGTCGTGGATGGTTCCTTGGAAATACCTGTTTTTGTCATTGGACGGATTGCCGAGCGACAGCAAACAAAACCGCTTTTTCTGGTTTTGGGTTTGCAGCACCACTTCCCACTCCGATACTTCCCGTCGGGTTTGCAGCATCTCATTCAACTGCGTGCGTGAAGTGGTTTCATCCATCAGGTCGTGAATGGACATGTCCAGCAGTTCTTTTTGGGTATACCCTAGTATCCGGTAACCAGCCGAATTGACATCCAGGAAATTTCCTTTGTCGTCCATCAGGAAAATAAAATCCTGCGACTGGTTGAATATGTTCCGGTATTTGCGTTCGCTTTCGCGAAGTGCCCGCAAGGCCGACATACGTTCACGCGAATACCGAATGCTGCGTTCTATTTTTTCACTGTCCAGTTCGCTCTTGATCAGGTAATCCATGGCGCCCAGTTCCGTGGCTCGCCGGTCAACTTCCGGATTGCCTTTGCCGGTCAGCAGAATAATGGCTGCATCTTCGTCGATCTCTTTGGTTTCGCGAATCAGGTCAAGCCCGTTTTTAGCGCCTAGAAAGAAATCATAGATATAAATATCATGGTTTTTTTGTGCGATCTTCTGCACGGCGTCCTGATACCGATACACCCAGGTTACTGCAAACTCCTGGTCAGAAATACCGTTCAGGTAGTTTTTCATCAACAAGTAATCGTCTTCATCATCATCCACCAGTAATACCCGAATTGCTTCCATAGTCTGAATAAGAGAGCATGGCTTTTTGTGTTACAAAAACAGCCGATGCTCTGTGTATTTATTTGAAAAATTTGAACAAAAGTAATCGCGAAAATAGTATCGCCAAAGGTACCAAAACCGCGCCTTCTACCCCAGATTGTAACTTTTAAGCTTGTTGTAAAGCGTTTTGCGGTCAATGTCCAGAATCTTGGCGGCCTTGCTTTTGTTGAAATTCACTTGCTTGAGCACATCCAGAATCATCTCATACTCAGCGCCATGCGCTACGTCTTTCAGGCTATTCTTCTTCGACAACGCACTCAGTGACGACTCCATGGGCTCTTCGGCTTCGGGCATGACAGGCGCGTACACAGGCGCCGGCGTGTCATCGACAAACTGCAGCTTGGAATAATTGGAAATTTCAAACGGCAGCGTACGGGCTTCAATCCAGTCGCCGTCGGTGAGTAATGTGGCCCGTTTGATGACGTTTTTCAATTCCCGCAAATTGCCGGGCCACGGGTATTTCATGAAATTGGTAACGACATCCTCACTGAATCCCTTAACGCTTTTCCCCAACTCAGTATTGGTGGTGTGCAGAAAATAATTGGCAAATACCATCACGTCCTCGCGTCGCTCCCGCAAAGGTGGTACATCAATGCTGAATTCGTTGAAACGGTAAAAAAGATCCTCGCGGAATTTACCCTGCCGGCAAATATCCATCAGCTTTTCGTTACTGGCTACCACAATGCGTACATCCAGCGGAATTTCCTTGGTGCTACCAATCCGCTTTACTTTCCGTTCTTGTACTACACGCAGCAAGGAAACCTGCACATCGTATGAAAGGTTGGCCACCTCATCGAGGAACAATGTACCTCCGTTCGCTTGTTCGAAATGGCCGATTTTGGTATTCAGCGCACCGGTGAAAGAGCCTTTTTCGTGACCAAACAACTCGCTGTTGGCCAGATCACGCGGAATGGCGCCGCAGTCCATGGCCACAAACGGCTGGTCGCGACGCTTGCTCCGCTTGTGAATCTCACGGGCGATGGCTTCTTTTCCCGAACCACTTTCGCCGTAAACAATTACGCTATAATTCGTCGGAGCGACCAGGTCAATCTGCCGGTAAAGCTCTTTGGAACTGGGGTCGTTGCCAAAAATAAAATCATTGTTGAATTTGAATGTCCGGAAAGGTTTGGACGCTTCCGCAGGTTCGCTGGGCGATGGGTCAGATTTGACAGTGTCAGTTGCCGGAAAGCCCGCTTGCTGGGCTGCCTTTTCCTGTGCGTCTGCCAAGGCTTTGTTTACGGTCAACAAAATTTCATCCGGAAACAGGGGCTTGGTTACATAATCGTATGCACCCAAACGCATCACATCCACTGCAATCTTGATGTCTGAATAACCGGTAATCACAATCACCGGCACATGAGGATGTTTTTCTTTGATCTTCGAGAGGATTTCTCCGCCCGTCATGTCACCCAGTTTAAAATCCGTCAGCACCAAATCCGGCTGGAAGCTTTGTAAAATCTGAAGACTATCTTTTCCGTTGTTAGCGATCTGCACTTCAAACTGATGTTTGGACAGGAACCGCTTCAACAACAAACAAATGTCCGAATCATCGTCTACTACCAGAATTTTGTTCATACGTATGCGTGGTTAAAGAAAATGGTATATAAGTAGGTATAGTTAGCTTCTGAAGGGCGGTGTGCCTTCAGAAGCTAACCTTATTGAATTGTAAGATAGTTAACACGGTTGTTGGAATAGTAAAAAATTTGAAGTTGTTAGCTTCAAGACACCCAACCTACTGAAAACGAATGTTTGACAGCGAAAGTTTACAGCAAATCATTTCCCCAGCCAATCAGAGAGCAGCGAGGGGTTTTGAACTTTTTTATGATACTATTTTTCACTCAATGCCCGTATGTTGAAAAAAAACGTATCTGTTCCCGTTGAACTAATCCTATTTCCAGCGGTTGCTGCCAATGGTCTATTTAAATTCTCATTCGGGTTTTGCCGGAATCTGTCCATTTCCGCAATTTGGCAGAAGGAATATTCAGCTGATCCCGGTATTTTACCACCGTCCGCCGGGCAATGTTATAGCCTCTGGATTGCAGCAAATCTACAATCTCTTTGTCTGAAAGGGTGTGGTTCTTGTCTTCGTTTTCAATAATATCCGCAATCAGCTCCTTTACTTCCATGGTTGACACTTCTTCGCCATCTTCACGAACGGTTTTTTCGGTAAAGAGTTGCTTGAGCGGTATAATTCCGAAAGGAGTCTGTACATACCGTGTACTGGTCACACGCGAGATGGTTGAAATATCCATGCCGATCATATCGGCAATATCCTTGAGGATCATCGGCTTCAGAGACACGATTTCGCCGGTCAGAAAATATTCGTACTGGAGTTGCAGTATGGCATTCATTGTGCTGAGCATGGTGTTTTCACGTTGCTGAATGGCGTCGATAAACCATCGTGCCGAATCCACCTTGTTTTTCACAAAATGGTAAGTGCTTTTGTCTGTTTTGGCTTTGCCCTGCGCGATGTCAAGCATTGCCCGGCTCAGGCGCAATTCCGGAGCATTCTTGCTGTTCAGGATCACGCGGATATTGCCACTTTCGTGCTGGAGTATAAAATCAGGAATGATGTATTCGTTGACCGCAACATTGGTAGCATCGCTATACACGGGTTTGGGTTGTAGGGAGGTGATGAGTTTCAAGACTTCCTGCATCCGTCCGTATTCCAGGCCCAGCAAACGGACGATTCGGTCGTAGTTGCCTGTTTCGATTTCGTGCATATAGTCTTCGATGATTGTACAGGCCAGCAGCACATTTTCGGTCGATTCGCGTCGGTACAACTGGAGCAGCAGGCACTCCTGCAAATCACGTGCACCGATGCCGGGAGGGTCCAGGTGCTGAATCAGTTTTCGTGTATTTTCGATTTCCTCTTCATCGATGAAGGCATTCATGGAAAACGAAATGTCGTCGGCCAGATCTTCGGCGCTGTACCGCAGATAGCCATCGTCATCAATGGAATCCAAGATAAACTCGGCAACCTGACGCTGGCGGTCGGTCAAAGGCAAGTAATGAATCTGGTCTTTCAGTTCCTCACGGAACGATTTGGCCTGAATGATCGGCCGCGAATATTCTTCCTGATCGTTGTAATTGTTGACTTGGGTTTTGTAATTGGGCATATCGTCGTCAACCAAACTCTCCCAATCGTATAATTCCTCGGTTACAGGCGCTTCTTCGTAGTTGTCTTCCACATCAAACTCATCTGTATTGGATTCGGTTTCTTCGGTGGCATTTGCGCCTTCTTCCAGGGCCGGGTTTTCTTCCAACTCTTTCTGGATCTGTTGCAACAATTCATCAGTTGACAAGTGCAACAGATTGAGCATCTGAATATGTGTAGGAGCAATGCGAAGTCCCTGTTTTTGAGTTTGGGTTTGTCTTAACATATCTGTATTGGTTAGATAAAACAGTTGAGGAAGGTAAAAAAGTACTACAGCACTATAACCAACTCTCAGGCCAAAAAGAACGCCAGGGTAGCGAAAGTCCCAAAAAAAACCATAACTGTTTGATTATCAAATATATAAAAAAATATCTTCTCATCCTTATTACTTTCAAATGGGAAGTATCAGAAGTGAGAATAACCGGAATAGGCTATCCAGTGTAGAAAAAATTCTACAAAATCCGCAAAATTATAAGCTATTTGAAACATACTCCGGTTGGAGGGGATCACCCTGGGTAGACGGGTTGTAATTCTCAGGCAATCAGTTTTCTGCTCATTTGTCCATTCGGGATACACTCAAACCGCTTTGATATAAATTTCCTTTTCAGTAAATTTGTTTGGTTTTCCAAAAGCATTTACTGTCAGTAACATTTTCTGAAGAAGTGAATTATTTATCAGGGCAGCTTGTTCTACTTCCAATGTGGAAGCTGGTCAGAGATTTTTCTTCCGCTTTAACAAATTTTTAGTAATATCGAGCAGTTTCCCTGAAAGGCCTTATCTATGAATCCCTACATACTGGTTGCCGATGATGATGCAGACGATCGGTTTTTGTTGCAGAATGCTTTTAGTGAGGAGAAGATTACCAATTCCGTTGTGTACTTTAAAGATGGTGTCGAACTGATCGATCATCTTACCACTAAAATGATGGAGGAGAATGAGTCACAGACCCCGGGATTAATTTTGCTGGATCTGAATATGCCTCGCAAGGACGGACGGCAGGTGTTGAAGGAAATTAAGAATAATCCAGGCCTTCGGTTCATACCGGTTCTGGTGTTCACTACTTCGGAGGCCGAAAAAGATATTGAAGAATCGTATCAGTTGGGAGCTAACAGTTATATAGTAAAGCCCAGCGACTACACAAAATTAACCGATCTGATTAAGGCCATTCGTGATTTTTGGCTGGGCTCTGTAACATTACCGCGCAAATCAATGATCAACCAACTATAAGGCAGCATTCAACTGTCTTTCGGTTTTCTGCTGATCTATCTTGTCCACCAGTTGCTCCGACCAGTTCGAATAATTCTGGTCGATGTACTTCACCAGGTAGCGGTTGGCAAAGAACGGAAGCGTCATACGTATCAGCCACGATGTACGGCGTGGCAGGATGGTATTGATGAGCACGAACGTACCAACACCAGCAGCATATTTCAGCACTTCTGGCGTAGTCTCGCTACGCAGCACATCTTTGGCTACTTTCGAAACTTTCACTTCGTTTTGCAGCGTCTCGATGCTGTTTTTCAACTGCTGTTTGTGCATTTCAGCTTCGGCAGTCAATCGCTCTTTTTCCTGGTTGATGTCTTCGGTTGTTTCTATTTTACCTATCATGATGCCATTGTTTTAAGATCTTGTTAATAAGGGCCGGTCTGACTACTTTCTTGGAAATCACATAAATGATGACTGTGAGCAAAGCATAGATACCGGCTACGATGAAAAAACCGGCAGGAATATTATCCAGTTGCTGGCCGATCCACCAAGCCAGGCCAAGGCTGAGAAATATCATCACAAAGCTGGATAACGACCAGACCACAAACAGCAAAACCGCAGTGGAAGCCGAGCTGGCCAGTTTGTCAGACACATTTAAAAGTAGCAAGTCGAGGCGCGTTTGCACATACGCCCCGACGTGCTCCAATGAATCCTCTATTTTATCTTTTACTTCCATCACAGTATCCATTGAAAATTAAACAGAAGGCTTCACTAGATTGACGACGAAGAAGACTTTGCACGGTTGGCATAGTTTGTACCTTCTTCTGTAGCAGTTTTTATCTTGGAGCTTGCTTTGTCAACAGTCGCGTTGATCGTGTCTTTGCTATTGTTGATGGCTTTCACCACTTCGTCAGTCCATTCGTTCATTGACTGACCAATTTTTTTGCGTAGACCGCTACCTTTGTCAGGAGCGAAAAGCATTCCAATAACAGCTCCCGCAGCAGCAGAAGCAATAATGCCTAAGAAAATTTTACCATTGTTTGACATAGCGTATATCTTTTTTATTTATATATATGAATACACGGCAAGTAGTTAAAAAATAGTGCCTTGTCTGTACTAATATTAGATCAACCTATTGTATTTTTACTTCAGCAAACTAATGTAATTAACTAACTATCAGCCCCCTAAATAAGAATATTTTGTAAATTACCGACATACGCACTTAAACCTGCATGTGTTAAAAAAGTCCTTATTGCAGCAACAAGTTGGTGTATTCAAATGCAAATGGGGAGGTTTTTCCGTAAAAAAGGATACTGTTGCCAGAAAAGCTTACAGAATTTCTACGGTTTGGGCAAAACTATTGACATATTTCAGGCCAGTTGGTGCGGCCTGTCAACCAATTTTCGCATCTAATGATAACCTGCTCGCTTCCTGCGAATTTTCCTTGTGCCCTACGATAGAAGTGCACACACGATAGAAAAACACATGAGGCCACTTGCAGAAGAATTCGGCAACCTGTTGGTAAACAGAGGTTCTGCCTTTTTGAGTGATAGTAATTGGGGAAAACCCTCACAAAAGAAAACGGGATAGCATACAATAACTGTAGAAGCATTTCTACAATCAATGATGTTCTGGAAACGTCATTGCGTACTTAACATACAAGTCACTAGTTTCATAGGATAGATTGGTATTATTTTAAAGTTAAGAAAATATTTCTTTTTAAAGATCATTACACACACTTATCTCAGACAATAAAAACACCTTTCTACACTTTAAAAACACTTTTTTCTTTCACAAAAACACGCTTCGCCTATTCTTACAGGAGATGGCATGATTTTTATCAGATGTAACCCAAATAGCCCGACTGACACGCATGGAAAAGAAAGTTTTAATTGTGGAGGATGAGAAAGACATCTGCCTGCTCTTGCAGAAACTACTGGTCAATGATTCAAATTTTGTAGAGTGTGCTTTTTCACTCAATGAAGGAATTGAGAAAGTCTCTACGCTGAAACCTGACTTTGTACTTCTGGATAACAATTTACCGGATGGCCAGGGTGTAGACTACATCAATAAGTTCAAGAACGGAGTAAACCGTACTGTCATCATGATCAGTGCGATGCACAACTTGCGTGAACGTGCCATTGAGGCAGGAGTTGACTGGTTTCTGGAAAAACCAATCAACATCATGACGATTCGCAACTTATTGAAATAATCCGACAAGGCGAACAGCATGGATTGACTTGCTTACAAAGCTTGGGTCAATAGCTTTTTCACGATCTGTTCGGTTTCTGATAACTCTTCGGTTATTTCGGCTCCCTCCTCACTTTTTTCGAAATACTCACACAACTTCCCTTCCTCGTAACTGTCCAGTATGTATGGATGGATGTAATATTTGCGGCACACTGTACGCGTGTTTCCCAGCTGCTCGGCTACAATATCAATTATCTTTGTAACATTTTTCCTGGCCTCCGTCACTGATTCAAATGCACCTAATTCACAGCAGGCTCGGAAAGCATGCAATGTTCCGGCCCAAGTGCGGAAATCCTTGGCTGTAAAGCTGTCCTGTGTAATTTCTTTCAGGTACTGATTGACATCCCCTGAGCCGATGGAATGTCTTTGTCCGTTTTCGTCGTAATACTGAAACAACTCATAGCCCGGAATGTCTCGGCACTGCTTGATCAGTTGTGACAGCCGTCTGCTTTTCAGCGATATCTGGTGCTCGACCCCTTTCTTGCCTTTGAAAGTGAAAACGGTTTTTGCGCCGTTGACCTGTACGTGTTTATCGCGCAGGGTGGTCAGGCCAAACGAACCGTACAACTTGCGGTATTCTTCGTTGCCGATGCGAATGTGTGTATATTCCAACAACCGTACAATCAGTGCCAGCACTTTGCGGCAACTAAGCCCCGGCGAGGCCAGGTCTTCATTCACTTTGCGCCTGATCGTTGGCAGTTGTTCGATAAACGCATGCATCCGCTGAAACTTCGTTTCACTCCGGACAGCATGCCAATCCGGATGGTAACGGTACTGCTTGCGTCCTTTCTGATCGATGCCTGTAGCCTGCAAATGCCCGTTCGGATCTGCGCAAATCCAGACGTTGGTCCAGGCAGGTGGAATGACCAGGCTATGAATCCGATGCAGGGTTTCTTTGTCCTTGCATACCTTGCCATCGGGCAAAGCATAATAAAATGAGTCGCCTCGTTGTTTGCGACTGATGCCAGAACTTTGGTCGGAAGTGTAATGCAAGCCTGCCCGTTGAGCAGAAAAAGTGGGATCAATGTCCCACTTTTGTACTTTCTTTCTCGTTTTTCTCATGTGTTAGTCAATGCCTATAGGGCGTTGGCGACCTTACGAATTCTTTTTCTCTTTGGCTTCTTTTTCTTCCTGCCGTTGCTGGTTCAGGTCACGCTGACCGGCATCTTGCAGGTCAGTGAGCATTTCTTTGCTCAGGGGTTGGTTGGGACCATCATCAATGCCAAATCCTTGCTGGGTAGAATTAAGAACAAGACGTTCGTCGTCATCCCTGTATTCCACTGTATCCTCCTTGTCGGTCAATACCGATTGGGTGTTTTGCGTATCCATTGATGTATTTTCGTTAGGATCCGACTCTCCGGTTCTAACATTCTTTTGCGGTTCTGTTTCTTGGTTAGTATTCATGACTGTTTGGTTAAAGATTGAATGCTATAAAGCACTTGTGCGGTTGGAAAAAAATAGTATGTTTTGAAACCTGAAAAACCGTCGTGTGCTTGTAATGTATTCTTAAAAGAACATGCCTGTACATGTTTCACTGGAATTGACGCCAAATCAGAAGATTTGCGTAAGCCTGTATTTGTGTGCAAATGCAACGAGGCGGAAAATCCACACAAAGAAACCAACTGGAAGGCTAGCCGTTATCCGCAAACTCGGGATAGAGGGTCATTCCTCCGTCAATAAAAAGGGTAGTTCCCTGCACGTAGTCAGCCTCGTCGGAAGCAAGCCAGACAGCCGCTTTCCCAACGTCTTCCGGCATGCCGATACGTCCGTATGGAATCAACTCAAGCAGTTCTTTTTTAGCCGCCGGATCTGACCAGACGCTACGGTTGATAGCCGTTTGTATGGCTCCAGGACCGATGTTGTTCACGCGTATCTTGTGTGGTGCCAGTTCCTGGGCAATCGATTTCATGAACAGCATGACTCCACCTTTGGAAGCGGCATAGTTGGCGTGGCCACCCCAGGGAATGACTTCGTGCACCGAACTCATGAAAATAAGTTTCCCAGCAGCGCGAGAGATCGTTTCATCAATCCCTTGTTTAATGAACTCGCTGGCCGCCCGGCGGGCACACAAAAAAGCGCCGGTCAGATTCACTCCGATGACTTTCTCCCACTCATCCAGTGTCATGTCAACCAGCATGTTGTCTTTCTGAATGCCGGAGTTGCTGACGACAATGTCAATCCGGCCAAACTGCTTCAATGCCTGATCAAACAGAGCTTCCACATCGGCTTCCTTGCTCACATCCCCTTTGACAGCTACTGATTTCACACCCATACGCTGAATTTCCTCGGCCACGGCTTTGCCTTCGTCGGCATTGCTGTGGTAATTGACCAGTACATTGGCTCCGGCTTCGCCCAGCGCCAGAGCTACGGCTTTGCCAATACCCGAACTTGAACCCGTCACAATGGCCGACTGGCCTTGTAGTTTACCTTTGGACATACCGATTGTTGTTAGTTAAAAAAATCAATAGCAATTATATCGGCGTGTCGGAAACGGCTTTTCCGCCTTCGCCGGGAACTCTGACTTTGCAACAGCCCAAACCTTTCTTTCGGGACTTTACTGAAACGAAACCAGGCGCTGCAAAAACAGGCGTTTGATCTGGCTGAAACGTCGGAACATGACTTGCAGTTTGCTGGCTTTCAACTGGCGTGCTTTGTCAACCACGCGCATCAGCATCACCCGTTGCCGCAGCAGCATTTCCCGGACATTGATCGGCAACGCGGCCGCATTCTGCAAAGCTTCGTTGTAAAGCCGGATGGTCAGGCTTTCACCAGTCACATAGTTATCCAGCAGTTCGTTTTTTCCTGTGCCAAACATAACATCGGGCAGCATGGTCCAAACGCGTTGGTATTGCGTCGGAATGTCGGTGTCTTCCGTCTCAGTGACATACAACGGGTTGATGTTTTCCGTGATCTCTTCAATCAGCATTTCGCCCATGCGGGTATTTTCGGCGAAGAATCCCCGGAACTCGGGTTCTGTGGTGGACTCCAAAGCTTTGCGGTACGCTTCGGTGCGGTACATTTGTGCCAATAACAAGCGGTTGAGCAACGTGTGGTGTTGCTTTAGGTTTTCCATGGATGTGGTAAGTTAAGACAGAAATACAAATGAGATTGACAGCGTGCCAAGCCAGCGAGACGGGCCGATGCTCCTGACACAGCCGATGCTCCTGACACAGTGGAATGAAAAAAATGTTCCGCTGTCCTGATGCCCTCAAATCGTTTTTCAAACATACCGCCTGTTGTTATTTCACCTCAGTATTGTATCTATAATTCCACACATGATGCATTTGCAGTAACCGAAAAGCTGTAAATTGAAGGCACAACTTTTTTACCAAAGCCATTGACAAAGCTCTGATAATCAATCATTCTGAAGAGAGCCTTGTCCCGTTAGGGAAGATTCCGGTTTTTTGTCTGCCCGGAGGTACTATTTTTCTACCTAACCCACGAGCAGCAACAGCCGTATACAAACCATTCTGTTTACCAGAGCTTTGCGTACTCATTCCGTTAGCAATGCATCAATTGACAAACAAACCGTTACTTACGCCACAATGCCATGAAAAAAACAGGAAAAGGCCCCGACCAGACATCACCTAACAAATCCATTGTTCATTCGGAAGAAGTAAATATGAACGACAAGGAAGGGTACAACGAAACCAATCCCGATGCATCTGTCAATCCAAATCAGGAGCAAAAACAGAAAGCCAAGAAAATGAAAGATCAATTGCCTTCTTCACCGGACAATCACTAATGGCGGAATCACGTACATTCAAAGTTTTCAAAACGATTGGCAAAGCAGGATTATGGATCATCGGAAGTCTTCTGGTCCTGGCTCTGCTTTTAGTGCTGGCCTTGCAGCTGCCTTCCGTCCAAACCTATCTCACGTCCCAAGCAGCCGGATATCTGGAGAAAAAAATCAAAACCCGCGTGGAAGTGGGCGGCGTCAATGTGGCCTTTCCCAAGAAAGTGGTTCTGAGCGACGTGTACATTGAAGACCAGCAGAAAGACACGCTGCTGTTCAGTCACCGGCTGGCAGTTGACATAGACATGCTCGGCCTGATGAACCACAGCGTTGCCATCAATGGCATTGAGCTGGATACCTTCACCGGACACGTCAACCGTACCTTGCCCGACAACAGCTTCAACTTCGACTTTATCATCAATGCCTTTTCCGATTCGGTAACTGTTGCCAAAGAAGATACCACCGGCAAACCTTGGCAGATTTCCATTGAGGATATTTCGCTCAAAAACATTTACGCTACGTACACCGATGAGGTCAGCAAACAAGCCGCCGTACTGCAATTGGGCGAACTGAAACTGGCGTTCAAAGAACTGGACCTGAACAAAGCCATTTATGCGGTTGACGAAATTTCACTGGCTCATACGTCACTTGCCTACACCAGCACCGCACCCGCCACAACCAATGCTGCCCAAACCAGTACCGACGCTGAAGAAGATACAACCTCCTCCCCTATGACCATCGGATTGCAGCAATTGACGCTGGAAGACGTGCATGTCAAGTATTACGATCAGGCTTCGGGCCAAAACCTGAAAGCGGATATCGGTGAGTCGCATCTGGAGGCGAACACGTTTGATCTGACCGGCCAGGAAATTGCACTGGACGAATTTTCACTAAAAAATTCGGTGATTCGTTACCAGCAGGAAGCCCGCAAAGCTGTGGCGTTGAAAACCACGACGTCTTCCGCGAAAACGACGCCGGCGGACACCGCTGCCGCCTGGCGGGTTAGCCTGAAGGATTTGTCATTGGCCGACAACCATATTATTTATGATGATTTCAATTTGCCGGCACAGGCAGCAGGAATGGATTTCGCGCATTTGCTGATTTCCGACATTCAAGCCGATGCCGAAAACATTTACTACCACGGAAATAGTATCCTGGCAAACATCAAAACCCTGCAAATGCGCGAAAAGAGCGGCTTTACCTTGCAGGAGTTCCAAACCAACGTGCAGGTAACAGACCAGAAAGCCGAAGCAACAGCCATTCACATCCGTACGGGCAATAGTTCACTGGACGGATCGATCAAGGCCACGTTCCGTTCGCTGGCTGCATTGAGCCGGGAATACCCGCAAATGGGCATTGATGCACAGGTTACCGATGCCCGGCTGTCCATCAAAGACGCGCTTTATTTTCAGCCCGGTCTGCTGAAACAAATGCCTCTCCGGATTCCGGACAATACGGTTCTCAACGTAAAAACCGACATTCAGGGCAAGGTCAATAATCTGGCAATTAAAGAACTACAAGCCAGCGCATTGAGCAATACCCGTCTGAATGCCAACGGACACATCCGCAACCTGCCGGACATCGACCGAACCACGCTGCAACTCGCGGTTTTGCCATTCGAAACTTCCGCACTGGACATCCAGACGCTGATTCCGTCGGCGATGCTACCGGCCAGTGTACGCATTCCACAACACATGCAACTGACCACCACCATCGCCGGAGCGGTGCACGACCTTACAATGAAAGCCCAGTTACGCACAACGTTGGGCAACCTGCTGGCCAACGCGCACCTGAAAACCAACAAAGCGTTTTCGACGGGCTCGTACCAGGCCAAGCTAAATGCGGATAATCTGGCCATGGGGCGGCTGTTGAAACAGGAAAAAGAACTGGGTAATCTGACCGCCACGGCTACCATTGAAGGTTCCGGATTTTCGATTGATGAAATGCGCACCCAGATGCTGGCACGCATTCAATCGGTGCAATACAAAAAGTACACATACCGCAACATTGCCATCGATGGATTGGCCCATCCGTCACAATTTGCAGCCAATGTCTCGCTAGTCGATTCCAACCTGAATTTCACTATGATTGGCAGTGCCGATTACCGCAAGAAAGTTCCCAATTATGTGGCTGTAGTTGATCTGAAAAAAGCTGACTGGCAAAAGCTCAATCTGACGCAGCGTGACCTGCAAACCCGTGCCCGCATTACGGCCGACCTGAATTACGAGTCCATCGATAACATCAACGGCAAGGTAGACATCCGGCAGGTGGCTGTTGCCAGCAAAGGCAAGGTATACACCATTGATTCGCTGCTGTACGCATCGGTCCAGAGCAAGGAAAAAACCGACATTGAATTCAATTCGGACGTGATGTCGGGTTACTTTCGCGGCAATGTCAACTGGAGCGGCCTGTATGGAGCCCTGGAACGTCACCTGACCCGTTACTATGCACTGCCCAACAGCCCACCCTACAGCGACGCCGAGCCGCAGAACTTTGAATTCGAGCTAAACCTGAAAAACACCACTGCCCTGACCGAACTGCTGGTGCCGGGGCTGGACTCGCTGAGACCGGGCAAAATTTATGGCAAATTTGACAGCCGCCGCGCCCAGCTGGACATGCTGGCCCAGATTTACAAAGTAAACTATGCAGGCATACGCATTGATACGGCCGTTTTCTCATTGGATTCCGATCCGCGGCGCATGCGTGCTATTTTTAGTGTGGAGCAGGTGCAGCAGTCGGATTTTTCCGTCCGGAATTTGTCTTTCCAGGCACAGGCGGCCAAAAGCAATCTGGTTACGCAACTGATTCTGCGCGACTCTGTCAACAAACAGAAATACCTGCTGGCAGGCAATTTTCACAGCCTTCCCAACCGCGCGTATTCGTTTCACTTCTTCCCCGACAGCGTCAAGTTCAATTACAAGCCGTGGCAGGTTTCGCCTGACAACAGCATAGTATTCGGCAAAGAAGGCTTTCGGTTAAACGATCTGGTTTTCAGCGAGTCAAGTCAGAAATTTTCACTGGCAAACGTCAACCAGCAGCCGTCGAGCCTTCAGGCAGGATTTGATAATTTCAGACTCGAAACCCTGAGCGAAATGCTCCGGGCCGACACCAGCCTGATAAGCGGTCTGCTGAACGGCCGCGTCAGTTTGTTCCGGCAACAGAGGGATACGGTAATCACTGCCAACCTGGATATCAAAGACCTGAGTTACAGCGGCCAACCCGTGGGCAATCTGGTCGTGGCCGCCGAACAACGCCAGGCCAACCGGTTTGATGTAACGGTAGACTTGTCGGGCAATGGCAATGATATGGACGTACAGGGTTATTACCTGACCAACGCAGCAGCCAACTCACTCAACTTCGACGTGGACATCAACCAGCTCAACCTCAAATCGTTTGAGGCTTTTGCCAAAAGTCAGCTCAACGAACTGTCGGGCAATGCGGCAGGGCAGTTTGCCATTCGGGGCAGTGCGGCCAAGCCGGCTGTCAATGGCGCGCTTACTTTCCAGAATGCCGTCATGAATCTGAAACTGCTGAACAGTCCGTTCCGCCTGCAAAACCAGACCATCCAGTTGGATCAGGAAGGCATTCACTTCGACAAATTTACCATCCAGGATTCGGCCAGCCGCAACATTGTGGTCAATGGCGATGTACTCACGCAGGATTTTTCGTATTACAAGCTTCGGTTACGCGTCAATTCGGATCGTTTCCAAGTGCTCAACACGACATCCAAAGACAACAAGCTGTATTATGGCAAGCTGATTACCAGCAGCGTGATCAACATTCGTGGGGATTCGTACAAGCCGGTCATCAATGCCAATGTGAAAGTAGACGGTGGCAGCAACGTTACGTATGTCGTACCGCAGTCGGACGATGCAGTGGCTGGGCGTGAAGGCGTGGTGCGGTTTGTAGATGGCACCGAACAAGATGTGTACATACAAAACCTGAAGGCTACCGCCGAAAAAGATACCGCTACCAGTCAGCTCCAGGGTTTTGAACTGACCACCAACATTGAAATTGACTCCAACAGCACACTCAATGTCATCATTGATCCCGTAGCGGGCGACCAGCTTTCCATCAAAGGCGAAACTACCTTGAGTATGGCTATTGACCCTACCGGAAACATTGACCTTACGGGCCGGTACCAGGTGCAAAGCGGAACGTACAACCTGTCGTTTTACGGACTGGTCAAACGTGAGTTCAGTCTCGACCGCAACAGCAGCATCACGTGGTCGGGCAATCCGTACAACGCGGAAATGGACATACGTGCTACTTATCTGGTTGAGGCACCACCCGCCGAACTGATCAAGAACCAGGTTTCGGACCAGCGACTCAACCAGGCCAAACAACGGATTCCGTTCCTGGTGACGCTCATCCTGAAAGGCGAGTTGCTGAAACCGGAGATAAGCTTCAAACTCGACATGCCCGAAGACAAAAAAGGCGCGTTGGGTGGCATCGTTTACGCGACCATTCAGGAAATCAATACCCGCGAATCAGATCTGAACAAACAGGTATTCGCGCTGTTTTTGTTGCAACGCTTCGTATCAGACAATCCGTTGGAAAATACTGCGAGCGGTGGCCTGGAGTCAAATGTACGGAGCAGTGTGAGCAAAATACTGACCGACCAACTGAATCAACTGGCCAATAAGATCGAAGGCATTGAACTGGAACTCGACGTAAATTCGTACGAAGATTACTCTTCCGGCAATTCCCAGGGCCGGACGCAACTGGAACTGGGACTTTCGAAAAACCTGTTCAATGACCGCATCGTGGTCAAAGTTACGGGCAATGTGGATTTGGAAGGCAGCCGCACTACCAGCCAGCAAGACCTTTCCAACTTTGTTGGCGACCTGCAACTGGAATACAAGCTTACTGCCGATGGCCGGTTACGGCTGCTCGGCTTCCGGCAGCGCGACTTTGACATCATCAGCGGCGAGCTGATCCGCACCGGCGGCGGTATCATCTTTGTGCGGGACTATAACTCCTTCCGTGAATTGTTTACCAAGGCACTGCAAGAGTAAGGCTTTGCTTTGGAAAGCCTATCTGTTGATGAGATAGGGACACTTTTTTTACCTGAGGCATATCTAATCATAGCCTCCGAATCTGTCGTTTGTTTGATGAAAACATATTTATTCCATACCCATCCTGTTACAAGAATACCGGGGGTTTTGCCTTTTCGGAGGATACTATTTTTCAGTCCGTTGCTGGCACTCCTGCTGCTGTCGGCTTGTACCGGTACCAAGTTTATTCCGGAAGGGAAATACCTGTACACCGGTGCCGAGCTGAAATTCAAGGCCAATGGCGGCATACCGGAAAAAAACCGGCTCACCACCGAACTCGAAAACGTCATCCGGCCCAAACCCAACAAGAGCTACCTGGGCATGCGGCCCAACGTCTGGTTTTACTACATTGCCGGCGAGCCCAAAAAGAAAAAAGGACTGCGCAACTGGATAAAAACCAAACTTGGCCGCCCGCCTGTACTGCTGAACGATGTGTCGCCCGACCGGGTGACGCAGAATCTGAAATCGGTGCTGCAAAACAACGGGTATTTTGAAGCCAATGTGGAAAACGCAGTCAAACGCAAGAAAAAAACCGCTTCCCTTACGTACACTGCCTATCTGGTCAATCCTCCATACCGCATCCGCGACATTCATTACGAGGCGCTGGACACGGTGTATGGGAAAGTATCCTCGGGCCTGCCAAAGAAAAGTCTGCTCAAAACCGGACAGATTTACCAGCTTTCGAACATGGAAAAAGAACTGACGCGCATTGCCGAAATCGTGCGTGACAGCGGCTTCTACTATTTTGACGACAGCTATCTGATTTTCAATGCCGATACAACCGTGGGCGACCGTCAGGTAGATCTGAGCATCGACTTTGAAAACATGCCGCCCGAAGCCCGCCGGGTGTATCGCCTGGACACGATCACGATTGTCAATCAGTTTCAACTCACCCGCGACTCGGTCAGGCGTGATTTTAAAACGGTTACCATCGACGGCTACCGGTACCGTTTTCGCCGCGATGACTTCCGGCCCGAAATTATCCTGGGCGCGGTAAACCTGCGCAAAGACAGCCTGTACCGACGCATCAATCACGAGCTTACCCTGCGCCGCCTCATGGATCTGGGTGTGTTCAAGTTTGTCAACGTGCGGTTCACTCCCAAAGGCGACAGTTTGCTTCGGGCTCGTATCCTGCTCACGCCGCTGCTCAAAAAATCGTTGCGGTTTGAGGCCCAGATAAACTCCAAATCCAACAACTTTGTGGGGCCATCCCTGTCGGCGTCGTTTATCAACCGCAATTTCCTGCGGGGTGCCGAATTGTTCCAGTTTCAGATCAATGCCGCTTACGAAGTGCAAATCAATTCAAAGCAAACCACGCCCATCAATGCTTACGAACTAGGCAGCGAGGCCAATCTGACGATTCCAAGGTTCCTTACACCCATCCGCATTCCGTATACATCGCACCGGTATATGCCCCAAACCAACATCAAACTGGGCTTCCGGCTGCAAAATCGGGTAAATTTCTTCTTACTCAACTCGTTCAATGCCGCTTTCGGGTATATCTGGCGCGAAACGGCACAGAAAAATCACACCTTTTATCCCGTCGACATTACCTTTTTCCGATTGGGGCAGGTTTCGGAGTCGTTCCAGGAGCGTCTGACCAATGAACCTTTCTTACAACGCAGTTTACGGAACCAGTTTATCCTAGGTGCACGGTACAACTATACCTACAATTCGCAGACAGGCGAAGAAGAAAAGAAACGCGACAAGCTATTTTTCAGTGGAACGGCGGATATATCCGGCAATCTAGCGTACCTGACCCAGCGGCTGTTCAAAGCGACAGGTGAACCAGCCGAAACACCCTATGAGATTTTTGGCCAACCGTATTCGCAATACACCCGGCTCGATGTGGACCTGCGGTATTACCACGACATTGATGACAATCAGCAACTGGCTACCCGCCTGATTGCCGGTGCTGGCTATGCCTACGGCAACAGCTCCACCATGCCGTATGTCAAGCAGTTCAGTTCGGGCGGTTCCAACAGCATCCGGGCATTCCGGGCACGTTCAGTGGGTCCGGGCTCGTACGATTCACGGCCACTGCTCGAACGTACCGACAATTTCTTTATTGACCAAACCGGTGATGTAAAACTGGAGGCCAACGCCGAGTACCGTTTCGGCATTGCCGGCTACCTGAAAGGCGCTGCGTTTGTGGATGCGGGCAACATCTGGCTGTTGCGCAGCGACTCCACCCGTCCCGGCGGCGATTTTGAATGGAACCGGTTTTACAAAGAGATTGCCATTGGCACGGGTCTGGGCCTTCGCCTGGATGCCAGCTTCTTTGTGCTCCGGCTTGACGCGGCGTTTCCGTTGCGCATCCCGTACCTGCCCGAAGGTGACCGCTGGGTCATCAGCTCCATCAATCCGCTGGACCGAAACTGGCGGCGCAACAATCTGATTCTCAACATAGCCATTGGCTATCCGTTCTAGAAAAATTTTGATTGCTGAATGCCGAATAATCAATTACGAAAAGTAGGAATCGTTCTGCCTATGGAGGTTTTGCCTTTCTAAGGGATACTATGTTACATCTTTCCGCATAGGCAATTCTTAAACTCTCTGAAAACAGAGTTGACAAATACGTACAGGCACTCAACCAGACATAAGAAAAGGCCAATATCAATGCCAATACCAAAACTATCAGTACATTGTCTCATGTCTTATTCTTATTTCTTTCGTCTCAACAAATAGTATCTCCACGAAAGCAAAAACCCCTGCCATTAAAGCAAGGGTTTTGAAGACGGCTGTTCCAATACCTTCGTACATTCTCAGGACGGGGATGCTCAACTCGATGCCGTACTGCACAGATAGCTCTTCATTAATTTCTAGAAATCCAACTGTAATAAAGCTATCTGTGCAAGTACGGCTTAGTCAAGAGTAGACCCGTGATGCAGGTGGAAACTGTTGACATGAACGACGAAACATCGTTCGGATTGCAAGGTTTTAGGACTTGGGCAGCCAGCCGTTTGTGCACCAAATATTGGTATTTATCCCCGAAAAAACAAGATTCCCGGCTCAGCTTTTTCAATAAAAAAGCGGTCTTCCGAAAAATTCTCGGAAGACCGCTTCTGGACGTATAGACCCGGTTCAGATAACCGTTTTACACGTGTTTCTTAGAAATGAAATCCTACATACAGCTGCAAAGCACTGTTCTTGTAATCTTTGGTCAGCTCACCGGCCAAGCCTGAATCACCTACCGGACGAAGTCCCAGGTCATAACGCAAACCAACCTGCGCCGCATCGAAATCCAGTCCGATGCCACCTGACAAGCCGTAATCAATCGAATTGAAATTCTTACGGTTCAGGTCTACCGCACCGTTGATGTCGCCATCATTATCCACGTCTTTTACTTTGGCATCGGTCAGGTAGGCAATGTACGGACCTGCGTGGATGTTGAACTTACCAATGTCTACGCCCAACAAAACCGGTAACTGTGCATAACCCAGACCAAACTGGTACTTGCCGCTGCCTTGGATAAAATTGCTGTACGTGCTCTGGGCACCTTTGCGGGTATAAAGTATTTCAGGCTGGATAAACAACACGTCTTCAATGATAGGAGCTTTCCAGTATATACCTGCCTGAAAGCCTGGCTTCAGATTATTGTCACTTACATCGTCACCTGAGTAAAAATTCGACAGGTTGACTCCACCTTTGATACCAAATTTGGCGTCCTGTGCATAGCTGGTTGTTGTTGCGGCAATCAGGAGCAGCAAAGCTACTCCTACGTAATGTAACTTTTTCATAGTTAATTTGTAATGAACGTAAGGTTTAAAAATAATCTGCTGAGCTTTTCAACAGGTTTGTATGATTGTCAAATCTCAAATTCCGTTCCCATCCGTATTTGGCCGGAAAACGGATTTGCCAGCTGCGCGGGTGCTGAAATTACTCCCCACAAGCACCCGCAATTTCCACACGCCACCCATTCACAAGATTCCGGAGGAACCGATGCCATACCACCCGGACCATTGTGGCCCTGAAGGGAGCATCGTACGGTGCCAAATCCTGTGTCGGCTGCAAACAACCGCTTTGCCCTATCATGCTTCCGTTACTAGTCAGGATGCTTTTTCTTCTTCCAGTTGTTGCTCCTTTTCCCGGGCCTCGGCATGATCCGATGCATCCGCTTCAGGTTTGTTTTCCTTGGCTTCCTCGTCGGGCTCGTAACAGAAATGGGTAAAAATGGGAAAATGGTCCGAACCGCAATTGGGCAGTCGGCGCATTTCCACGAGTTTGAAATGATAGGAAACAAACACATGGTCCAGCGGCCAGCGCAACAACCAGTATTTGGCATGAAATGTATTGAACATGCCACGGCCAATGCGCGGGTCAAGCAAGCCGCTGAGACGCTGGAACAGCCGTGTCGTATGCGACCACGCAACATCGTTCAGATCGCCGGCCACAATCACCGGGCGTTTGGACTGTTTGGCCCTCTTCCCTACCTGAATCAGTTCAACGTCGCGTTCGGTGGAACGGTCGTTCTCACCGGGTGCCGGCGGACGGGGATGCACGCCGTAAAAGTCGATGATTCGCCGGGAGGGCAATTCCAACTGCACACACAGCGATGGAATATCGTCCTGGACCAGAAAGTTGATTTCTTGGTGCACAATGGGAAGCCGGGAATAGAAGAGCATCCCGTATGTATTTTCAAGCGGATACGGGATGCGGTACGGATAGATTTTTTCCAGGGGTTGCAGGTTTTCCTGCCAGAACCGATTGGTTTCTACCACCATCACCACATCAGGCTCGTAGGTGTGGACCTGTTGCAAAAAATCGGCACAACGGTCGTTGTCCATGAACACATTGAAAATCATCAGCTTAAGCGAGTCGCCCGTTACATGCCCTCGCTCACTGGCCAGCACCTGCGGCGAATGCAGGCGCGTATACGGCCGAATGCGATACAGATGGTAAAGCAAAGTGATTGAAGCGGCAATCGTGAAAATCCAGTCGGTTGTCGTTGTCACCGGAAACCGGTACAGGTATGCGATCAAAACCACGGCCAGCGGTATGGCAAATTGCAGGTGCGGAAAATCAGCGGCCCGAATCCACCAGGCTTCGTAACGAATCAGGTGCATCCAGGAAAGCAAGATGAGCAGTGTGCCGGTCAGTAATAGAAATAGTTGCATGGCGAACTTTATAAAGAATGAAGACTAAATACCTGATACAAAGCAAGAATCACAGAAATTGCATTACATGCGGATGCACATTTAGGGTTACAGATAAAAAAGTACGCCTGTCAGCTCAGAGGTATGATTATTTGGCTTTCAAGCATGGTAGAATCACAACAAACCCATGGTACCGGGACGACGATTTTGGCTTTTTTGAAGATACGATTTTTGCCGACCCAGCCCTACTGTATCTATTTTCAACCATTTAACTTTCAATACTATGCCGTGGAATCATAAGAATTATCCCGAGTCGATGAAAAACCTGACACCTGAAGTTCGGGACAAGGCAGTTGAGATTGCCAACTCTTTGCTGGAAAAAGACTATGAAGAAGGCAAGGCCATTGCCATTGCAACCGCCAAAGCCGAAGAATGGGCGGAAAACCGGGATATCAAAGTAAGGAAGCCTGCTTCCCGATAAAACAGATTTCAAACAATCACTATTTAGAAGAGAAGGCTGAAAATCCAGGATTTTCAGCCTTCTGCGTATTTTCCACAGTCGGTTTATCGGGTTATCTCCTGCGAATGCGAACGCATCTCTTTGGCAGTTGTATTCCTTCCTTTGTCAGTTTTGTAGTGAAAAGCCACCATCAGCAACCCGGAAATACAATACATAAGTGCAATACTCTCCACAAAAATCGAATCCATACAATAGGTCATTAAATGAAACAATACAGACGGTACTTATTCTTTCCATAAGCCACAATCTTCTTTCCTGAACAGGTTTCAAAATTCATTCCCGCATGTTATAGCCCTGCTACCGGCAGTAGACGTACAAAAACCTCTACAGTTGAAATGCCCCGCTTTCTCACTCTACCCGCGCAAGTAAGGTAACTACAGAAAAAGGCATGCTTTTTGTAAAACCAGCAGTAGTACTAATTTTTTACAATCATGAAAAGATCAAGCATTCACTTAAAACCAATTCTTTCCTTAGCCTTAGTCATTACGTTATTGTCTGGCTGCAACGCCATCAAGTCCAATAAGAGAACCGCCATCGGGACCGGAACCGGCGTTGCCGTAGGTGGTGCGCTGGGCGGCATCCTGGGCAAACGCGCCGGCAATACCGCCGGTGGTGTCATCATCGGTGCCGCCATTGGTGGCGTGGCAGGCGCGGCCATTGGCAAGTACATGGACAAGCAGGCCGCCGAACTGGATAAAGACCTGAAAAATGCCAAAGTGGAACGCGTGGGCGAAGGAATCAAGATCACATTTGACTCTGGTATTTTGTTTGACTTCAATTCGGACAAGCTCAGCGATGCTTCTAAGCAGAACATAAGGAACATGGCAGAAGTAGTAAAGAAATACCCCGACACAAACATCCTCATTGACGGATATACCGATAACGTGGGTTCGGATGACTACAACCAAAAGCTGTCGGAGCGACGTGCCAAATCGGTGAGCAAGTATTTGTCGTCACTGAACGTGCCGTCGGGCCGCTTGGGAACACGCGGATTCGGTGAAACACAACCGGTGGCCTCCAATGATTCGGATACAGGACGTCAGCAAAACCGTCGTGTAGAAGTTGCCATCTGGGCCAACGACAAACTCAAGAAAGACGCCGAGACTGGTTCTCTCAGCGTACGTTAACAGCAGCTGACAATTGTTGAACTGAAGTTAAAATCCCATTCAGACACCCTGGCTTACGGCCGGGGTGTTTTTGCTTTCAGACTCTTGAGGCACAGCTTTTTAACAGCGTCTGGTAATCCAATAGATCTTTTCACAAACGCAATCAAAGCTATGCCAACCGATCAATATCCGAACCAATTCCCGAAACAGTCGCAAGACAGCCGGCCGGGACTGGAAACCGAAATGTCACCCCAGCCGGAAATTATCCGGGACGACTACCGCGGTAGCGGCAAACTCGAAGGCAAGGTTGCCCTGATTACCGGAGGTGACAGCGGCATCGGCCGGTCCGTAGCGGTGCATTTTGCACGCGAAGGTGCCGATGTAGCCATTGTATATCTCAACGAAGGGGAAGATGCAACCGCCACCCAACAGATGATTGAAGACGAAGGTCGCCGGTGTCTACTGATCCCAGGCGATATCCGGGATGAAGGCTTCTGCCGCAATGCCATCCATCAGACAGTGGAACAACTGGGCCGATTGAATATTCTGGTGAACAACGCGGCCGAACAGCATCCGCAGCCCGACATTCAGTCGATTACACACGACCAGCTGAGTGCCACGTTTGAGACCAATATTTTCGCCATGTTTTATTTAACAAAAGCGGCCCTGAATGTCATGCCCGACGACGGTACAATCATCAATACCGCTTCGGTAACCGCTTACAAAGGCAATCCGACGTTGCTGGATTATTCGTCCACCAAAGGTGCCATTGTAGCCTTCACACGCGCCCTGTCTGAAAACGTTGCCAAACGTGGCATTCGCGTCAACGCCGTGGCACCGGGACCGATCTGGACACCGCTGATCCCTTCCACATTTGATGAGGAAAAAGTGAGTAAATTCGGGCAAGATACGCCACTGGGCCGGGCCGGGCAACCCTCGGAGGTGGCCCCTGCCTATGTGTTCCTGGCTTCGAAAGACGGCAATTACATTACCGGCCAGACCATCCATATCAACGGAGGCTCGGTAGTAAACGGATAACCTGTTTCTTACGGTTCAAACACAAAAACCTGCCTCCAAAGGCAGGTTTTTGTGTTTGAGAGGACACTATTTGTTGCCAGGCAAGCTATTTTTCAATGTCCCTTGCCTCTTCCGTGCTTATGCCGATGGGTGGAGTCATGTGCCACGCTATCGGGATGAGGCGGTTTGACGTGAAGGCTGTCCCGGTGGTGATTCAACGAATCGGAATGATCATGCCGGCGGTGCGGACGGGTAGAATCGCCCTTGTGGCAAAGAGTATCCTTGGCGGTGGTACTGTCTGCACTGACGGACGTGCGGGCGGCCGATGCACTGTCGGCAGGATCGACATCACTTTTGCCACAGGCAAACATGACAGAACCTACAATGGCAATCACAGCAAAAAAACGGGTAACCGGGTTGACAGACGTTGACATACGTAGTACGCAGGTAAGAATGGGTGAATAAGTTCCTTTGTACATGTAAGACCATCCACGCCTGCCCGACTACTATTTGCTTCAAAAAATACTGGCTGTCCAACCTCAACCCGGGTTTCTCCATTGCTCAATAAATGAAAGATAACTTTCACCAATGGGCAATTCTTTGCCCGAATCCAGCGTGACTTTGCGGCGCAAGATCGATCTGACCCGGCGACGGGCCACTATGTAGCTCCGGTGGATGCGGCAAAAGTCAGCTTCTGGAAGTTTTTCGAGCACCTTCTTTAGCGAAAGCAGTGTCAGAATGGGTCTGGCAATGCCGGCCAGGTATAGTTTGATGTAATCTTCCAGACTTTCGATGTACTCAATCTGGTCCAGTTCGATCCTGATCTGGCGGTATTCCGAATACACATAGATGTACTGGACCGGTTCGTTGGTTTCTGCTCGCACAGGTGCGTTGCGGATGTGAGTCTGGAATTCCACCGCTTTCTGTATGGCCTTTGTGAACCGGTCAAAGGCTATCGGCTTGAGCAGGTAATCAATGGCCTGCAATTCAAATCCTTCGAAAGCAAACGTTTTGTGAGCCGTTGTAAAAATGATCATTGGCTTTTGGATAAGATTTCGCACCAGCTCCAATCCACTGATTTCAGGCATGTGAATATCGATCAGCACTAAATCGACGGCATTCTGTGACAAAAAAGCCACGGCTGCCAGTGCGTCGTCAAAGGTACACACCAGTTCCAGTTCGGGAATCTGCCGAACGTACGTTTTCAGTAGCTCCAGAGCCAGTGGTTCGTCGTCAATGGCCAGGCAGCGCAGCTTGTTTTTCATGAGGTATCGGGCTAGCAATCCGGATGGCTAAAAATAAGCGATTTTCCCAATGAAAATAGTATCTTTTTCACGATCAAAACCTACTCCAGCTGCAACCGGAGCGTAACCGTATATGTGTCCTGACCGGCCTGAATGGCAAGCGTATGTTTATCGGGATACAAATAGGAAAGTCGTCGCTGGATGTTTGTCAGGCCGATGCCACTCCGTTCGATGCGATCCTCTTTATCAAGAAGGGCGTTCTGACAGAAAAAAGAGAGGACATGGTCTTCTATGGTAATCCGAATCGTTATGTCTACCGGCTGGTGGTTGCTGACACCGTATTTGAACGCATTTTCAATGAACGTCAACAAGATCAGCGGTGCGATCTGGTAAGAATCGACCGGACCTGTTACGGTAAAATGCACATGTGTGTACTTGTTTACACGCAGCGACTGGAGCTGGATATAATCCCGGATGCAGGTGATTTCGGCAGCCAGTGAAACATAATCCTGGGTGGCATCGTCAATGACATAGCGCAGGATGGTCGAAATCCGCAAAATGGACTCGGCAGTTTTTTCGCTTTGCATCACTGCCAGCGTGTAAATATTATTCAAAGTATTGAACAGGAAATGTGGATTGATCTGCGCTTTCAGAAACGCCAGTTCCAGTTGCGACTTTTCCGCTTCGGCCTGGGCCGCCCGCCGCAGGCTTTGCTGCCATTGCTGGGCCGTTCGGGTTGCCGTGCTCAAGGCCAGTACAATCAGAAAAATGAAGAATCCGGTAATGTCTACTACTTTCCTGTTGTCGTGTCGTGGCTTCCCTGAAGGCGGCAGTGGTGAGCGATGAGCGAAACCTTCGTTTGCACTAAATGAATGAAACCGCTTGGGCTGCGGAATGATTGGTATGCGGTGTTGTTCACCCGGATGATCGGCCAAAAGTTTATCAAACGGTTTGATCCACAGCACACCCACGGCCAGCAATACAAGAGCCAGTGCATACCCGAAGTATTTCTTTTTTAGAATCAGGTACGGAAAAAGAACTTCTGTATTGAGGTAAAATAGAATAAAATAACAAAGGCAGAACTGCCAATAATGGGGCGACTGCAACAAGGGCAGAATACCCTCCACACCCGGAGGGCCTTGCATGAACAACACAGGAAACGTCATGAACAACAGCCATCCGGCCAGATGGATGATGATTGTTGTAAACCGTTTGATCTGTGTCATGCGCTGTGTTTGAAAATAGTAGCTTTTCCGGAGGCAAAACCTGCTTGGGAATTCACCTGCGGTTTGTGTAGCTGCCTGGTGGCAAGGCGTTGTGCAAAGAAAAAGATAATTGCCAGAATTGCCAGCACGCCAATGGCTTCCGAGGCAAAATCGGGAAGCTGGCTCAACACAGGCGAAAGAGCATTTGCTTTTCCCGACACCCGTTCTGCAATCCAGACGGCGGCGGCTACCGAGGCCAGCAAAGCTCCAGCAAACCGAACCCACCCATAAGCCCGCGTCTGGCTTAGCAGCAACAGCCAGGGAATAATCCAGAGAATAATCCAGAGCTGCATGGCTTCAATTCCCAGGTTGAAGCCCAGAATGCTTACCAGCAACGTGGATGGCGACACACCCACATCTGCCAGGACAGTCGAGAAAGCCAGTCCGTGAATCAACCCGAATACCATGGCAATGTATTTCTCTTTTCCGTAAAAAACCGGATAAACCGCATGAACAGCTGAGACCAGAATAGAAACCGCAATGAGCACCTCGACAGGCTGAGTGGGCAACTGCAACCAGCCCAACGTACCAAACAGCAGCGTCAGTGAATGCCCGATGGTAAACGCAGTAACAAGACCTGCCATTTGCAAAAGGCTGGCTTTGAAACCACGATACAAACCCCATCGGCTGCCATTGCGAAGCAACATGCAAGGCACTAACAACACAATCACAAACAAAAGGTGGTCGGTCCCTTCCCGGATGTGCGACATCCCCAGGTGGAACATGCTCTCGAAGCCTTTCCACCAACTTCCCTGCTCCAGACGAATGTGTAACGGGAAAATTTTTCCTTTCGGAATATCCCAGCCAATCACACCCACCTGCTGGTTGCGATTGGCTGGGATTCCGCCGGCCCAATCCTGCTCGACCGATACCAGGATCGACTGGTTCGGAATCTGGTGCAAAACCCAATCGCAATGCAACACAAAGCTGCGCAAACTGGCTTTCCTGGCAGGTTGCAGGTACAGGATTGCCACTATCTCCTGGTAATTGCCAATGAGAGGATCTGTTGCCGGATAAACATCAATCGCCCCTACAGAGATATCCCAAACACTTCTCAGTGAATCGGTTACCTGTACATGGCTCCACAAATACTGCCTCAGCGAATCTACCGACGCTTGTGAATGCAGGTTTATTTTCGTTTTGGTAGCCAGTTCCAGGATATCGTATGGCGTTCTGAGTTTCATTTCTATCCGGGATTCATGGATCACCAGTTGCGCTTTGCAATCGGGCAGCGAGTGGGCTTCCGCCCGGTTGTATCCCAGGATACACATGAGCAGAAGAATCCGTTTCAACATTCGTAGCTTCATAGCGATTGTGCGTTTGAAATCGTTAGTTCTTCGTTCCGGCGTAATCCGTGGAGCGGTCCCGCCAGATGGAGTGGATGTGCGTGCTGTTTCTGTAAACGACGCCGCCTGCGATGATAAGCTCGATCCAGACATGCGGCCCGTCGATCCGGAAATAGTCGTTTTGGGTTGTCATGGTGGTGGTACCGCTGTAAAGCACATACGTATCCGCCAGTTCGTTGGTATACAATGTCAGAAAAGCCGCCGCATTTGCAGCGTCAATGTCATTGGTGTAGGTCTTGATTACATTTAACAGCAATGTTTTCTGGTCGGCACTAAGTCCATTGCATTGCAGACCCGAACGGGTCGTCGGAAACTGCCATTCTTTGCCGGGCACCAGCAGCAGGTCGGTAAACGTAGAGCTGGACTTGGCCGAGTTTAGTTGTGTGCTGCTCAAGCTTCCCAGGAAGTTGACAAACGTATCACGTTCCTGGCTGATGGGCGCGTAGGTGGTTCCATTGGATGTCCAGGAGATAGGCTCTACCGCTTCGAAGTGTGGGGTGGCCCCTACCAGAACACCGTTTACATAGGTATTGGCAACCGTTTTATGGTGACCTGTCTCCAATATTTCAAACGTACCTGTCATGGATGGTGTCCCTAAAAATGCCAGGTAATAATTGCCTGAACCGTAATCGCTGCCTGCGTTGCCATCGGAAACCAGCCAGTCGTCGGCCAGCCATACCTGGTTTACTTCATCATAACCTTCATTGGCAACGGTTCCGGTCATTTCTTTGATGAGTGATTTTGCCGCCGCCAGTTGTGCGGTATTCAGGCTCCCTAGTTTGATACCGTTCCTGGCCGACATTGCCGCGGGAAGATTGGACCATTTTTTGGCATTGGTAAAGGTATAGTCCAGTTGAAGTGTCGCGATTTGCGACGAACTGAGCGTGGCTTTGAATGCCTGTGCCAGACATACGATTTTGGCTACACCCGTTTCGCCATCACAATCGGTGGACGCAGCCGTGCTGCCGACCGTAAGCTCCAGTGTACACGACTGGCCGCCAAAGGTAATGGCAAAGGAAGCCACGCCTGATGCCGTGGGCGTGCCTGTGATGCTATACGTAAGGGTTCCGTCTCCACTGGCCAGTGTTCCTGCCTGTAATGTTGCCGTCAGGCCGCTCACGCCGGTCGAGGCAACGCCAGTTCCGGCAGCATAATCAGACCCGTTTCCACCGGCATAGGATACTGTGGCGATGCCCGCGAAAACAGTGTTGATCACAGGTGTAGACGAAAAGGTCGCCGAACTGCAGGCAAGCCCTGTGATAAGCGTACTGGCAGATACCCGATCATCGTTTTTACAGGAAACTGAGGTAAGCAAACAGAGTCCCAACAGGTAATTCAAAACATTTTTCTTTCCAATCATAGAAAACAAAATTTGTGTGTAAGAAAGTACGAACCGAATCCTGACCGCAGGTCGGGCTTTTCCAGTCTATGCAAGTGGGACAGGCAACGTACAACCATCTACCCACTATGGCTCTGGTGTCTCGGCAAACACACAACATGTATCGGCTAACAGGTTCGTACCGGAAAAAATCCGGAGGTTTTGCCAATTGAAACCCTAGTATTTCTGGAATCGCTTCAGTACTCGGTCGGCAGTCAGGACACTTGTCTTCCGGTAGCGTTGCCAATCATTTCCTATTGACGGCATTGGTCAGACCAAACCCGTCATTCAACGCTTTTTGTTTGGCCTAGCCTTCGATAGGCACTACCTTTGACCAGCATGGATGTACGTGTTCCTTACCGGCTTACTTTTCTCCAGAAACTCCGGCTCGCCCTGAGTGTCTTTACCATTTACTGGCCTATTCGCTTGTATGTCAACATCGCACACTGGAGCTGGGAAACCTTGGAAGACACCTGGCTACTCTGGATACTGGAAATCATCTTAACGATTAGCTTTTTCATTTTCTGGTTAGCGGTAACGGAGTGGCTGGAACAAAAGTTTGCACACTTGCTGCCCAATGGGTTTCAATTACGTTTTAGTTTTGCAGGACAGCTGGCAAATCTGGTAGTGGCGGGTGCATTGGCCGTTGTATTCAACACAGGTTTCCATCAGCTCTGGCATTGGACCAATCACCTCACTGACAATGACGGTGAACGACGCGAAGTGATGATGTCGCTTCCTTCGGAGAAAGAATCGCGTAAACGATCTGGATTTTCAGATCGTCATGACAGCGAAAGGGATCAACGCAGACGGGCAAACAACGGCCTGATGATGATTGCCATGCTTTCCGCATTTTACCTGGCTGCAAACTGGCGGAGTGTGCGGCAATTGGAAGAATTGAGGGTAAAAGCAGAACAACTGAAACGCGAAGCCACACAGGCACAATTTGCCGCCTTGAAAAACCAGGTCAATCCACACTTTCTGTTTAACAGCCTGAGCATCCTTTCTTCATTGGTGGAGGTGGACACCCGGCTGTCCATCCAGTTTATCAGCCGGCTGTCCAAAGCCTACCGATACATACTGGAACAACGCGACTCGGAACGGGTAAGCCTGAAAACCGAACTGGATTTCCTGGATTCGTATACCTTTTTGCTCAACATTCGCTTTGATGGCAAGTTGAAAATAGTGCAGCATGTATCAGCCGAAGATGCCCTGACATATGGCATTGCTCCGCTAACGTTGCAGTTATTGGTCGAAAATGCTGTAAAACACAATCAGATGTCCGCAGAAAAACCACTGCTTGTAACCATCCAAACCGATGGCGACTATCTGACTGTTTCCAATCCGCTTCAGCTGCGGCCACAAGAAGAATCTTCTACCGGGCTGGGCCTCGAAAACATTGCCAACCGCTACCGATTGCTCACTGACCTTCCGGTATGGTCGGGTGAAGAAAATGGATCGTTTGTCATCAGAATTCCATTGTTAAGCTGACTAGTCGTATGAAAGTACTCATCATCGAAGACGAGACCCTGACCGCACGCAGACTACAAAACCTGCTCCAAACCTACGATCCATCAATTCAGGTACTGGCGCTGCTGCCGTCCGTTACGAAAACCCTGCAATGGTTTGCAGATCATGAATCCAACCTTCATCCGGATCTGGTCTTTATGGACATTCACCTGGAAGATGATACTGCTTTTCGAATCATTGAGCAGCTACAGCTTACCATTCCAATCATTTTTACCACCGCATATGACGATTATATGCTACAGGCATTCAAAGCCAACAGCATCGATTACCTGCTCAAACCGATTGACGAAGACGAGCTTTTTGCAGCCATAACTAAATTCAGAACCCTGCGTTATGCTACCCACACAGACGCATCGCAGGACCCCGGACTGGCTGCGCTGCTGGGATTGTTCCAGCAATCACAACCGGCTTCCTACAAAGACCGGTTCATGATTACCATCGGAACCAAGATCCGCAGCATCGAAACCAACAACATTGCCTATTTTTTCTTTGAAAACAAATCAACATTTCTCACAACCCATGAAGCACAAAATCTTTGCATAGATTACAGCCTGGACAAGCTGGCGGGTATGCTTGACCCACATCGTTTTTTCCGGATCAACCGCTCGTTTCTGGTATCATTGCCTGCCATTCGCACCATTTATGCCTTTTCAGGGAGCAAACTCAAGGTAGACCTTGCACCTGCACCACGACAGGAGGTGTTCGTCAGCGGTGACCGGATCACCGCATTTAAGGAATGGTTGGGAAAGTAGTTTTTTTTAAGCCAAAAACCGATGCAAAATCCGCTTCCGTAAAGTCATTCTGTAATTGTCCTTGGGCAAACCTGACGATGCAAGGTAAAAAAGCGAAAAACAGACCGCACGGACATTTGTTTCAGCAACGAATCTATTAGCCATCCTATATCAAAAACATATCAAAAAACTATGAATCCAATTTCAATCAGTCTCGCAGCTCTGGCACTGTCACCACAACCGGCAGCCCCCGGCGCATTTAACTCCCAAGGACTGTTTCTTTCTCACCTGGAAAATGTCTTGGGAACATCATTTGATCTGAAAATCCTTGCATCCGGATTGCCACAAGCCCGGCAGGCAGAATCCGTGGTGATCAACGAAATCAAACGCCTGGATGCTGTTCTGAGTAGCTATCGGTCTGAGAGTGAGTTTCGTCAATGGATGCAATCGACAGTGGAAACATCCCTTTCGGATGACTTGTGGAACGTGTTGCAGGGATTCGACTACTGGCAGCAGCAAACCCACGGCGCAATTCAGGCCGCCATCGGCCATGTTTCACAAATCTGGCAACAGGCTGTCGCAAACCAGACCCTTCCTTCTTCAAAATTACTGGAAGAAGTCAGTGAGAAGGTCAATCAGAAACACTGGCGGCTAAATGCCAACACCCGTACTGCGACACGCCTCACACAACTTCCACTGACATTGCATACGTTTGTAAAAAGCTATATTCTGGACAAGGCCGCCGCTGCCGCCCTACAACTCAATGGAGTGGCAGCACTGGTTCTCAACATCGGTGGTGATTTGGTGGTACGGGGACAATGGGCCGAAACCATCCGTCTGGCTCATCCGCTTTCGTATGCTGAAAACAACCAGCCATTGGCACAGTTGTTTGTACAAAACCGGGCTGTAGCTACCAGTGGTAATTATCGGCGAGGCTTCTGGATTCAGAATACGTGGTTTTCACACATCATAGATCCCCGTACGGCCCAACCGGCACAGCAGGTAATCAGTGCCACTGTTGTACATCCCGAAGCTGCCGTGGCCGGAGCCTTGGCCACGGCTTTCAATATACTATCGCCACAGGAAAGCAGGCAACTGGCAACTCAGTTTCCGGGAGCAGAGTACCTCATAGTCGGCAATGACGGCACCCAGCATACAAGTCCGGACTGGCATAAGTTGACGTTGCCGCAGGCTGCAGCTACTACTATAACCCCACCTGTTCACACTGTGAATATTCTTTCACTGGCCTCGAAAGAAAAACCCTGGGACCCGAAACAAGAACTCGCCATCACCTTTGAATTGAGCCGTTTCGAAGGCCGGTCACATCGGCCGTTTGTTGCTGTCTGGATCGAGGATGAGAAACATAATCCGGTTCGCCAACTGGCAATCTGGTATAACAAACCCCGTTGGTTGCCAGAACTCAAGGCCTGGTATGCCATGCAACGAAAAACAGGAGGAGACGCCTCAACCATTGCTAGTGCGACACGGTCGGCTGGCGATTACACCCTCATATGGGATGGAAAAGATGACCACGGCCAATTTGTAGCGCAGGGCAAATATTTTATCTGTGTGGAGGCTGCCCGTGAACATGGCACCTATCAGCTTATCCGGCAGTCGATGGACTGCAATGGGAAACCAAAACAAAAAGAAGTAAATGGAAACGTCGAAATCAAAACCGCAACGCTTGACTACCGCGAAAAAACCAACGGAAACTAAAACGTCTGCTGGCAACCGGAAAGGGTCGGCATTATCACGGTGGCTTCATCTGTACCTTTCCATGCTTAGTTTTGTCATTGTCCTCTTTTTTGCAGTAACGGGTTTTACACTCAATCATGCGAGTTGGTTCGAACAATCCATCACCCATGAAATTGCCGGAAAGCTGGCCATCTCTTGGCTTAACCAGGCGTCTGTGGAAGGTGTTGACAAACTCGTCGTAGCCGAGCAGTTGCGTCAGGCAAACAGCCTTCGCGGGGCGGTTACTGATTTTCGGATTGACGAAGAAGAGTGCTATGTTTCATTTCGGGGTCCCGGCTACACTGCTGATGCGACGATTGACCGCACTACTGGTAATTATCAGATAACCGAAACCAAAATGGGTATGATTGCCCTGCTGAACGACCTGCACAAAGGTCGCGATACCGGCTCGGCCTGGTCACTGGCCATTGACGGAGCAGCTTTGTTCATGGTGCTGGTTTCAGTTACAGGCCTGTGGTTATTGTATTACCTGAAACGCCGACGGTGGAGTGGCTGGATGTGGCTGCTGATTGGCGGACTGATAATGCTTGGTGTTTATGTATGGGCGGTACCCTGAACCACCGGCTTTGAAGAATTGTATCTTTTCAAAAATAGTATCCCTTCAAAAGTCAAAACCCCGGCATCATCCTGCCGGGGTTTTGACTTTTGGTAGCTAAGAAGTTTACAAGGACTTGAGCGTAATATTCCGCCATTTTACTTTGATGCCACCGCCATCGTGAATCTGAAGGGCGATGGAGCCGTTGCTATCGCCGATCTTGTCATCAGTCAGCACAATCATTTCCTGGCCGTTTACCCACGTAGTCACCTGCTTGCCTACCACTCTGATTTTCATGATATTCCACTCGCCCATTTTCAGGGCCTTGTCTTTGTCTTCGGTAGGCTTGATCAGCCAGCCTCGACCATACGACTCGTAAATACCGCCGGTCGAGTGACCGGGAGGGGCTACTTCAGCCTGCCAGCCGGTGATTTTGGTTCCTTCGATGGACGAGTGAAAGAACACCCCGCTGTTTCCATTGGCTTCCTGTTTGAATTGCAGGGTGATTTCAAAATCCTTGAACGACTGGTCCGTGGCCAGGTAGCCGTAACCTTTGTCGGGGCCGCTTTCACAAATCAGCTCGCCATTTTCGACATACCATTTTTCGGTTCCGTACACTTTCCAGCCGGCGAGGTCTTTACCATTGAACAACGTCAGTTTTTTGCCCTTTTTCGGCTGTTGGGCCTGAGCTGCCAAACTGAAAAACACAACGAAAACAAACGCAATTCTGAGTATCTTCATACAAACGCGATAAGACAAGGTGAACAAACGAATGGAAACCGTCCTAAGAAAATAGTATCTTTTCCGGAAGCAAAACCGGCACCTGTCGGTCAACTATTGACTTATGACTGAAAAGCTTTTATAAATTACCCTTTTTGAATTCGCTGATGGCATAGTTGGCCGCCCGTGCCGTAAGCGCCATGAATGTCAGCGACGGATTTTGCGTCGAAGTCGAGGTCATGGAAGCCCCGTCGGTCACGAACACGTTCTTGCAGGCATGCAACTGGTTCCACTTGTTCAGCAGCGATGTTTTGGGGTCTTTGCCCATCCGGATGCCACCCATTTCGTGAATGTCCAGTCCCGGTGCCTTATCTGGCTTGTCATGCGTCCGAATGTTGGTAAAGCCGGCAATGGTGAGCATTTCGGTCATCTGCTCGTGAAAATCCTTGATCATCTTCTCATCGTTGTCATCGTAGCCGATCGAAACCCGCAGTTGTGGAATGCCCCAGGCATCTTTCAGATTCGGATCCAGTGTCACGTAGCTTTCTTCTTTGGGAATCACCTCGCCCATCATGTGCGAACCTACCCGCCAGCGACCGTATTTCTTGACAGCCAGGTTATTTTTCAGCGATTCGCCCATGCCCGACGTATCGGTATCCATCATGCGGAAACCGCTGAAACCAGCGGCATAGCCACGTAGGAAATCGGTTTCCTGCTTGAACACATTGCGGAAACGCGGTATGTAACTACCATTCGGGCGAATGCCTTCGGTAATGGTATCCTGAAAGCCTTCGTATTCAGCCGAAATCGTCGTACGGAAATTATGAAAAGCCATGTATTTGCCCAGCAGTCCGTTGTCATTGCCCAATCCTTTGGGGAAACGGCTGGAAGTCGAATTCAACAGAATCAGGTTGCTGTTCAGACAAGCCGCATTCACAAAAATAACCCGTGCGTAGTACTCGGTCATTTGCTTGGTATTCGCATCAATCACCCGCACACCCGTGGCTTTGTTTTTCTTTTCGTCAAAAATGATCGAATGCACCACCGAATCGGGTCGCAGGGTCATTTTGCCGGTTTTGGCCGCCCACGGAAGCGTAGAGGCGTTGCTGCTGAAATACCCGCCGTACGGACAGCCCCGCTGACACAGCGAACGGTTCTGGCACTGGGCCCTCCCCTGCTGAAAATGAATCGGCTTTGGCTCGGTCAGGTGGGCACACCTGCCAATGATGACCGGCCGGGCTCCTTTGTAGTGCTTGGCCATCTGGTCACCGAAGTGCTTTTCGACACACGACTGCTCGTGCGGCGGCAGAAATTCACCGTCGGGCAGTTGCGCCAGTCCGTCTTTGTTGCCCGAAATCCCGGCAAAAATCTCGACGTGGCTGTACCACGGTGCCAGTTCTTTGTACGTAATGGGCCATTCCACGGCAAATCCGTCGCGGGCCGGTCCGTCAAAATCGTACTGCGACCAGCGTTGCGTGCCCCGAGCCCACATCAGCGACTTCCCTCCTACCTGATAGCCGCGAATCCAGTCGAACGGCTTTTCCTGCACATACGGATGTTCGTTGTCTTTTACAAAAAAATGAGCGGCGTCTTCGTTGAATGCGTAGCACCGGCTCACAATCGGATTGGCATCGGTAACGGCCTTGGGCATGCGGCCGCCGTGTTCAAATTCCCACGGGTGCATCATGGTAGTAGGGTAATCCGTAATATGGTCCACTTTGCGGCCCCGTTCGAGCACCAGCGTTTTGAGTCCTTTTTCACACAGTTCTTTGGCCGCCCAGCCGCCGCTGATGCCCGAGCCAATCACAATGGCATCGTAGGTTTGTGCTTTTATCGAATCAATATTGAAGTAAGTCATAGTAAAAGGTAAGAAAGTTGAGATGTATAGCTCCGTAGTTCAGCGAAGCAAAGGATCATCAGAGTAGCAGTTAGCACCCGTGCTGAGTTATTCACAGCTATGCGTGGAAGCAAGCTCCTTCAAACCTCCGTTGGAGGTTACTCCGATTAGCAACTGGAGCTACTTGCATCTGCTATTTTTTTAAGGGTACGCAGCCGTGGTAAAAACCGGGAGCCATGTTGTAGCCCATCATGTTCACCTGTACGTATTCGGAGTTCATGTAGCCTTGGATGGTAAGGTTTTTCATCATGCTCACAAACTGTTTGGTCGGCGTGTCCGACGAAGTGCTCATGGCATTGAGCACTGCCAATCGTTGGGCGGCATCACCGGCGACAAAGGTTTTCTGGTACAGTTGCCTGGCAGTCTGATCAGCGGCCACCAAGCCCTGCTTCAAGTTATTCTGTGCCGTTTCGCTGTAACAGTCATTGATCATCCGCACGGCAAACTGGTGAACTTTCAGGCTTTTGGCACCGGGTGTATTGGTTTCGGGAATAATGGTTTCTACGATTTCGGCCAGCAAGGCTTCTTCCGTGGCGGCCAGGCCCGATACCTGACCAATGGACTCGGGAGTCCAATGCGTAGCCCAACTGGGAAGCGTAACCAGCCCGCCCAGGGTGAGAGCCACGTTTTTGAGTGCCGAACGTCTCTGCATAGTGAAAAGAAACAGGTTTTAAATTTACGTGATGCAACAGGGATGGGGAAAATTGTTTTTCAATGAAGATTCCGCTTTGATTGAAAAAATATTTTCCCATTTTTGTAAATAAAACCAAAAAAAATAATTTTTCCTCGGTTTGCGGAAAATAAATCTTCTAAGTTTTAGTATAAAGATAATAAGAAGAAACTAGATTGAACATGGATAAATGATGAGCGGCCAGGGCAATTGGAAGCGGCAGGTTTTTGTTTCTGAAAACATACTATTTTGAAGCCTGAGTAACGAATGCCGTTTTTGACTTTGTCAGCCATACTATTTTGAATTACTTATCTAACGATAACCAATCCTAAATTACACAAATCAATGTCTATCAAAGTATTAGTTGTGGGTTGCGGCAATATGGGAGCCTCGCATGCCATGGCCTACAAAACCGTCGGCGGTTTTGAAATCTGCGGAATTGTTTCGACCGGAAAAAGCAAAGAAGTGTTGAACGAACGGCTGGGCGGCGGCTATCCGTTGTTCAGCGACTACGCCGAGGCTCTGAAAGCCACCCAACCCGATGCCGTGTGCATCTCGACCTATCCCGATACGCACGAAGCATTTGCCTGCATGGCCCTGGAAGCCGGTTGCCACGTGTTCATTGAAAAACCCCTGGCTGATACCGTCGAAGGAGCCCAGCGGGTAGCGGACCTGGCAAAGAAAACCGGCAAGAAAGTGGTGGTAGGTTATATTCTGCGGCACCATCCGTCGTGGGAAAAATTCGTGGAAATAGCCCGGCAAATGGGCAAGCCGCTGGTGATGCGCATGAACCTGAACCAGCAAAGCCACGGCTACATGTGGGATGTGCACCGCAACCTGATGAAAAGCCTGAGCCCGATTGTGGACTGCGGCGTGCACTACATTGACGTCATGTGCCAGATGACCCGTTCCAAACCGGTACAGGTTAATGCCATCGGAGCCCGGATGACCGAAGACATTCCGGCGGGCAATTACAACTACGGTCAGTTGCAGATCCGGTTTGAAGACGGCTCGGTGGGCTGGTACGAAGCAGGTTGGGGCCCGATGATGAGCGAAACCGCCTTTTTTGTGAAAGATGTGATCGGCCCCAAAGGCTGTGTATCGATTGTTGCCAAAGAGGCCAGCAAATCGGGCAAGTCGGACAATGTGGATTCGCATACCAAAACCGAATCGCTGCGGGTACATTATGCCGATATTGATGCGAAGAATGAATTCACCAAGGCCGATGAGTGGGTAGATGTAGCCGACGAACCCGATCATCAGGAACTCTGCAACCGCGAACAACGCTTTTTCCTGAAGGCCATTACAGAAGATATGGATCTGACCGATCACATTGAAGACGCTGTCAACAGCTTGCGCATTGCATTTGCCTGCGATGAGTCAGTGCGTACCAACCAACCGGTGATGCTGTGATTTTAAAATCTTTGGTATAAAAAAAGCTGACACCAGGAAGGTCAGCTTTTTTATGCTAAAAGTGGTTTGTTACTATGGTTTAATCAATTAAGGCTGCAAATATCTCAAATTAAAGAATAACACCATTCAAAAGTTTCACTTTTTTCACTGAATCGTTAATTCCAGCAAGTAAACCTTTTCGACTATTCCTGTAAATAATCGAGTTGCTTGGGTTCTTCTTTTCTTTTTTCTTCCCGCGCGATGCAATACAACGCACAGTTGGAAGCCAGTAGCAAAAACAGATGCAGGTATCCTTCCAGTGTATTATGAAATACATACATTCCCACAATCCATATCGAAATCAGTATTGCTGACAATACCAGTAACATTTTGCGTAGCATAGTTTTAACTATTTAATCCCTACTAATGTGTCTGTCATTTACGCTTCAACGGCCGCTTTGTTCGCGTGGTCCGTGCGTAAATCCTTCATAGGTATTCAAAAATACATACCTTTTCAGAAAAGGGCTTTTTAGCAGAAAACCGCTACTGTAAAACGGGGAAATGTAGAAATTGCTGGACAGAACAGGCAGTCTGGAAAGGCGTTGCGGTGGGGACAAAACAAAAAAAAGAGTTGGTAAAAATTACCAACTCTTTTCAGCGAAACCACCGTCTATTTTTAATCTAACCCACTCTAATCTTTACGATCGTTGTGTAGTCTGTTTGCAGACTACCTATATGTTTATCTTGTCGAAAGAATCTTATCTAAAATCTGGCAACTTTCATAGTGCCTGTTGTGCTTAAGAGTTTAAAAATGTTATGCCAACAAGCAGAATAGCGCCCGAAGGCTTTTCCATACCAAATCCGGCCAGATTGTGTAGAAATATGGGGAATTGCGTAGAATTTTTTACCCATATTTTTTTTACAAATGGGTAATTTCCTAGTGAAAGCGCCTAGGATTATCAACCAGCAAGGTTTTGCTTTGTGCAAGCCTGTCTGCCGACAGGCAGGAAAACCATTTTTCTGTTCTCCCGCCGGGAGGACAAGAGTGAAAGCCTGAACAAACTCAGTAGTTGCGAAACACTTACCCAAAGAAAAACCCGCCATGAATGTGGCGGGTTTTTCTTTGGGTAGGATACTATTTTTTGCGGAAGTCTTTTGTTACGCACCCAATACTTTGGCAACGGTATCACCGATCAAGGCTGGCGACTCAACTACGTGCAAGCCACATTCGCGCATGATACGCATTTTAGCAGCTGCAGTATCGTCAGCTCCGCCAATGATGGCACCGGCATGGCCCATCCGGCGGCCTTTGGGAGCGGTTTGTCCGGCAATGAAACCAATGACGGGTTTGCGGTTGCCATTGTCGCGAATCCAACGGGCGGCTTCCGGCTCGTAACTACCACCAATTTCACCAATCATCACAATCGCGTCGGTTTCCGGGTCGTTCATCAACAGTTCAACGGCCTGCTTGGTAGACGTACCGATGATGGGATCACCACCAATACCGATGGCAGTTGAAATGCCATAGCCAGCCTTCACAATCTGGTCAGCGGCTTCGTATGTCAGCGTACCGGATTTGGAAACAATACCCACTTTGCCCTGCTTGAATACAAAACCCGGCATGATACCCACTTTCGCTTCACCCGGCGTGATCACTCCCGGGCAGTTAGGTCCGATCAGCACAATACCTTTCTTCTTGATGTATTCTTTAACCGGAATCATGTCACGCACCGGAATACCTTCGGTAATGGTTATAATGACTTTGATACCTGCTTCGGCTGCTTCCATGATGGCATCGGCAGCGAATGCCGGCGGCACAAAAATAATTGACACATCGGCACCGGTCTGCTCGACTGCTTCCCGAACAGTATTAAATACCGGACGTTCCAGATGCGTAGAGCCTCCTTTTCCCGGAGTAACCCCACCCACAACGTTTGTACCGTATTCAATCATTTGCTGGGCATGAAAGCTACCCTCAGAACCTGTAAAACCTTGTACAATTATCTTGGAATTTTTATTGACTAAAACACTCATGTGATTTCGGCAGCGTTAAGGTTAAGGAAATAATGAAGATGCGGCAAAAATAGGAGGAAAACGCAGAAGTAAAAATATTTGCGGATAGAAAAGCAAGGGAATTTGCAACTTTTGCTGCCATTGCCTTCCTGCTGTTCGGTTTTGGCGATTCCAGGGTTTTGCATTAATTTTCCCGAAACTAACGCTGCTCCGTTTCCAGACGGTGGTACTGTTGCGCAATCCCATGTCCCTGCAAAGCTGTAACCCTGCGGTTGTGCAGGCGATTTAGCCGCAATACAATCGTCATTACATGCAAGCGCAGGTTTTTGCTTTTTCAGGAATACTATTTTTCCAATGCCCTGATCCATTAACTGCATGTCCATTATGCCCTCTACCGATCATCAGCTGATATCCATACCAACCCAGGCTGGCAAACAATTGTCCAAGCTCCAGAAACAGTTTAACGCGTATTCACAAAAAGTTGAAAACCTGAAAAAGGAACTGCATGTCACCCAAGACATCATCGCCCAAGCCGAGCAGAAGGTGAGGCAGGTGCTGGTGCCGCTGGAAGTACGCAAACTAACCCTGAAAGCCGAAGTGTTATGGGTACTGGACCGCCAGTATGACAGCGGTGGCCTGAAAAAACGCGACCGTGAACAACTGGCCGAATTCATTATCACCCAAGCCCATCCGCTGATTGAAAAATTCGGCAAGGAAGAATTAAAGCCGCTGATCGAGAAGTACGAAAACAAGACATTTGAGGAATACACCGAAGATCTGTACCGCGAAAAGACCGATCATCTGAAAGAGCTTTTCGAAAAGTTTGGCATTGAGGCCGACGACGAAGACAGCAATAACGACACACGGAATCCGTTTCAACAATCCGCCAGCGGAAATACCGAGTCGGAACCCCGTCCGAAAACAGCCAAGCAACTGGCCAAAGAAGAAAAACGCAGACAGGACGCACAAAACATCAGCAAAACGGTGCAGAATGTGTATCGCCAGCTGGTCAAACTGTTTCATCCGGACCGCGAGCCCGATGCGACCGAAAAAGAACGCAAAAACCGGATCATGCAGCTGATTACGGAAGCGTACGAAAAGGATGACCTCTTTGAACTCTTGCGCCTGCAACTGGAATACAACCAGAAAAACAGTGGCGATTTTGCGATCCTTCCCGACGAGCAGCTCAAGTACTACAACCAACTGCTCAAAGAACAGATCGCGGAGCTGGAAAGTGAATTGGAGGCGTTAAAATTCGGGAGCAACCCCTACCAGGCCAGCTTTTACCAGCAATTCTGCCATCCGCCCGAACGCCTCGACAGCACCATCAAACGGGAAGCTTCTCATCTAAAAAAACAACTGAAAGCCATTGAAGAAGAAAAAAAGGCATTTACCAGTCCCGAAAACGTCAAATACTTCCTGGAGCAGTACCGGCAGATGCAACGACAATCCTATAATCCGTTCGATGAGTTGTTCTGAGTTGCCAGAGCAGAGTGACCCGAATCGTTCCAATATTTTGCATTCCTGTTTTCCTTGGTCACTCTACCCTTCCGAAGCCGATTTATTCGCCCGGTTTGTTAAACTCAATGATGTGCGTCGAAATGTACTCACTCTTTTCCGGACGGATATTTTTGACAAACAGCCGGGCCCGGCGCCCCAATTTCAGGCAGGTATTGCGGTTCTTAATGTCTTCGGGGGTATTCATGGGCTGCAACGACGGATACCAGAGAAAATAGCCCGGCCGGTCGAGCAACAGTTGCGGCTTTGACCACTCCTGCGACTGCAACGCTTTGCCCAGATCACGGTTGGTGTTAAACGAAATGTGAATGCTGCTGCCCGCCCACGAAGGTCCGGTTACTTTGCCCATCAGCATTACCCAACAGTTCAGATAGGTATTCCAGCTTACTGATGGCCCCCAGTGAAATCCACCCGTAGGTGAAGAAGCGGGTCCTCCTCCGTCGGCTTTGGGAATCTGTAACGAAGCAATGGGCTTGCCGATGCCATCATGTGGCGCGTTGAATCCACGACCATCCCAGCGACGGGCTTTTCCCAATGGATTATCAAGATCCGTCAGCCGGATGCGTGCCACGCTGATGCACTGCCCGGCTGATTCGGTATCCGGATTGTAGTTTTTTTCATCGTAGGTACCCGGATAGCCGTATTCACCATAAAATAGGTACAGGTAGTCGCCGCTGGCCACAGCCGAAGGATCACCCACGCCACCGGCGAAGGTGTTGGAAGTATTGTGTGGCTTAAGAATCAACCGGGGCTGGTAATCTTCCAGAAACAGCCCCCGGTTTTCCCAGCTCCGTCCGCCATCGGTCGATTTCATGATCCCGATGCGGCATACCGCGGCAGGCGAGGTTGGCCCCTGCAATCCCTGCGGCCATTTTTCGTCTTTGTAGCCTTGTCCGGTAGACACATCATAGGGCAACGTGGAAGGGTAATTTTCGTTGTGATACACCGCATACAAAGTCTTGCCGGACGGATCCTTGGGCGTCTGGTACACGGTCTCAAACCAGACGGCTCCGTGCAAACCGGCCTTGCCGATGGGTGCATTTTTTGGCAAGTGCGGTTCGGTAAAATCTTCCGGTTTGCTGTTAAACGCTTCTTCGGCATTGCGGCCATTGGCAAACTTCAGGTCACGGGCATCGCCCCAGAGCGGATCTTCGCCGTATTTGCCGGGGAAAATGCGAAATGTATCGCCCACCCATACCTCGGCCATGTTGCAATCAACAAAGGAGTTGAAATAGATTTTCTCGGCAGGAACCAGTTTAAAGGTCGGATAAGCAGCGGCTGGCTTTGCCCGGGGCGATTCCGAAAGCCAGGAAAACCCGCAAATAATGGAGGCTAAGCCTATCGCCAACCCAAGCGAATAGACAGGGACGCGACGTTGCATAGGACTGAAAGTTAGAGGTTAGGATTGTATTGGAAAGGGCAGGAAATACTAGCCGGTATCTGCAAGATAGGCGATCTGCACTCACAAAAGCAAACACCCATCAATATAATTTTCAAAAGAGGGTTTTGACTTTTTTAAAGATGCTATTTTCCAAAGGTACTGGACCACTACCTGCCTCAAATGAATTATCCTTTGCCAAGCGGCTGTATGAACAATATGGCAAACCGATTGGCCTATCCAAGCCTGCAGATTACATGCTCCCGGTTTCTGACTTAGTGAACAGGTTTTGCACGTGCAGAAGATAGTATTTTAGTGACAGAAGTCCAATTGAAGACCTTCCCTATAAGGAATGCAAAACCCTGAGGATAATCATCATGTATATACTCTTGCGTCTTTTTAAAAATAGCAGTAAAAAAATATACATAGATATTTGATATATCAAATATCTATGTATATTTGTACTATGAACGCAACTGAACTACTGAAAGGCACACTGACCACCATTATTCTGAAGCTATTAGCCGACAATGGCAAAATGTACGGCTATGAGATTACCCAGAAAGTAAAAGAATTGTCAGGCAATAAGATTTTGCTAAAAGAAGGCTCTTTGTATCCGGCCTTGCACAAGCTGCTGCAGGATGGTCTGGTAGAAGTAGAAACGGTAAGCATCGGCAAGCGTATACGAAAATATTATTTCCTTACCGAACAGGGACAAACCCAGAAGCAGGCTCAGTTCAGTGAATTACAGGACTTTCTGAATACCATTCAGCAGATTGTTTTTCCCACGTACAAACTGCAAATAAGCTGATGCTGTCTGACGATCGTATTGAGCGGATACGGGTCGAAATTGACAAAGGTGGAATTTCCATGCAGGAGTTAAAAGACGACTTGCTGGACCACTTCTGCTGTGTAGTCGAATATGAAATGAAAAAAGGCCTTTCGTTCGAAACTGCCTATCAGCGAGCTTTTGAGGATATATGCCCGAATGGCTTCAGTGAAATTCAAAAGGAAACTATTTTTTTATTAAACTCTAAACGAATCCTGACGATGAAAAAGCTCATGTACACGATTGGCTTGCTCGCCTCCATCAGCTTCAGTGTGGGTTGGCTGTTCAAGATTTTGCACTGGCCAGGCGGGGATGAATTGTTTATCTACGGCTTTCTGGCTTTTGTGCTGGTATTTCTGCCCTTGCTGGCAATAGACCGCTACAAAGCTGCATTTGCAAGCGTAGCTTCCGAACGGCTCAAAATCATCTTGGGCTTTTCCAGTGCCATTGTCACCGGAATGGCGGTCTTGTTCAAACTGTTGCATCTGCAAGGGGCCGATCTGCTGCTGATCGTTGGCGCACAGATGTTCAGCTTCGGGTTTCTGCCTTTTCTGTTTTACCGGATGTATAGGAAATCACTGGAATGACCTGAAAAGTCGGAAGTCAGAAAAAGAAACAGGCAATTCAACGAGAATCCGACCGGAATTTGGAGAAAGTTACCCCAATACTCACATGATAGTACTGTAATTGGTGCTTAACATACCCCACAACTGCCGGGTTTTACCCTTTTGAAAGATACTATTTTTCCACAACCCCGATCGTATACAGATCTTCGGCGAGCTGGCGGGCAACGTCTTTGTTCTCGGGATTGTATATCCAGTAATTATCAAAGATCTCGACAACTTTCGGATTTGGGTCGGTGCCACTGTGTACCGTCAAGCTGTGAAACTGCGTACCTCGCCGCTGCTCTTCACGAATGCGTTTGAGTAACGGTTCCTGCATCTCGTACATGATAAAATCGGAGATCATCATCACATCAGCGTCTTTGTAATCACGGCTTTGCAGCATGCTCAGCGCCTCATACATAGGCGGATGGATGTCGGTACCGCCATTGAACGTCATTGACAGAAATCGCACCAGTTGGTCCAGTGAATACTCCAGCTCCAGCAGGTTGATTGTCTGCAACCCTGTGGAAAACGAGATGAGGTAGCAACTGCGCTGCTCGCGTGCGGCCATTTTCAGAATGGCAAAGCAGCAAACTTTGGCCACGTATTCGGGCACGCCTTCCATCGAGGCACTCGCGTCGATGCATAGGATAAAAGGCCCCTTGTGCCGCCGGCGAGTCAGTTCGCGGGTGCCCGTAGCCGTACCTTCTCCTTTCACAATTTCCCGTCCCTGAAACTGGAAGGTGAGCAAACCTTTGTCCACGTATTTTTTGTAGAAGGCCATCTCGGTAGCTGTATCGCTGAGCAATACCGATTCGGAAGGCAGCACATAGTTGAGGTTGTCACTTTCATACACACCACCAATTTCCGTTTTCTGTTCCAGGCTGGGCCGGTAAGTAGCTTTGGAAATGGCATATTCGTATTGTTCCTGCTCCATTTCTATCTGGGCTTCCCGCATACGGCCGAGCAGGTCGGCCAGTTCCTGAATGGATTTTTCGTCCTGCAACAACTCATGGTATTTTTGCAACACATCAAAGTTGGTCTGCTTCCACAGTCCGCGCGACACATCCCAAAACCGACCCACATCGGCCGCAAACGGCTCGATCAGTTCTTTCATCTGCTCATATTCAGCGGCTTTGGCTTGCAACAAGGCTGAGTATTGCTGGGCACGCTGTTGCATTTCCTTCATTTCGTATTCCAGGCTTTTGCGAATCAGGAATGTTTCCCACTGCTTCAGCAAATCGTTCACTAACCGATTGACGGGATGTGTTTCTTCCTTAGCGCCTTCAATTTCCCGGTAAAACTTATCCCGGTCCCGAAAAGTGGGATCAAAGTAGTGTTCGTAAAAACTAACATCAATCTGCTCGCGGCCGTAGTTTTCTTTGAGAAAGTTGGTCAGGTGATACCATGTTTCGGCCCAAAGCCGCAGGGGACGGTCTTTCCAGGACTGCAGCCGGTCAAACTCATCCTTCATTGGGTTGTCGCGGTTCACTTCGTGCTGCGATTTGCGCATCCACTGCAATGTATCGTGGATAATCTGTGTCGCCAAGCTTTCGTTGCCGATGGTTACCCGAAAAATTTTGTCTTCGGAGAATATCTGGTCCAGAGCTTCGCCCCAACTCCCAAAAGAAGAATCCGATGGATTTTCACTCACAGATTCGGGCTGGTATAATTTCGTTTTCAGGTAACGCACCAGTTCCCGACGGGTAGACTTGTCGAAAATATGCCCGAATTCAATAAACTGCCGGAATTCCTGTTCGATGTTCATGCTGCTGTTTTCCAAATAGTATCTTTTCAAACTCCAAAACCGGCAAGTTAGTTTTCAGGAGTGTAATAAAAACAGGCAGGTTTTAACTTTTGAAGAGATACTATTTGAAAAGGCCTCTAACACTTTGCTATAGTGCAGCTTTGGCATTTTTGGCATTAAAGCCAAACGAAGCACCAAAGCGCAAGCCTTCCCGGTTGGGGATCACATACGCATTGACCGGAATATTCAACTTGCCCGACCGGAACGATTTCCCGAAAGCAAGCACAAAGCCGCTGCGCCAATACAAATCGCCCCGGCTATCCACGCGACGAATGTAGCTGATACTGGTGGTGCCTGTCGGAACCTCTTCTTTCCGAATCCATTGTCCGTTCTGATAAAATCCCTCACTTTCGGGAACAAAGCTCACCGATGGCCCGAAGGCAAACTCCCACCCGTTCTTGTTACTCCGCAGTCCATGTAGAATGGTCAGGCTGGGAAACAAAAGTCCTTGGTCAATACCGGTAACCATGGGCACAAACTCAAACAAGGCCTGAAAGTTACCTTCATTGAGATACTGTGTTTCAAACTGATACCCAAACTGAAACATGACCGGATGGGCATTGAAGCCGCCTTCGCTGTTGGGAGCTTTCAAATAATCCGCCAGTTCACCTGTAAATACCGTAAATCCCATGCGTGGACCGTCCAGTTTCAGACGGCTCTGGTAAGGATTGTTCACTGTGTTGTCAAACGTTTCTTTTTTCGAGAGTTTCTCCACCAGGTTGGCATCGTTTTCCAGACTGAAAAATTCCCGGATACTTACCCTTAGAATGCTTTGTAGTTCAGTTGGCAAGAATAAATATTCTTTTATGTACGATTTTTCAACCTTCTCAGTGGCTACATCAATCAAGCGCAGGCTTACTACCAGTGTCTGCCCCAGCTTCTCCACCGATCCGGTAAACATTTTATCCGATTTGATCACTTTCCCCACATCCACCAGGCAGATTTTTCCGTAACAGTTACCCACCTCAAGCTTGTTTCGCTCAATCAGATATGCAACATCGTACTTGTCCGTTACCTGAAACTGCTGAAGCTTATCAAGCTCGATCCGCACCAGGTTTCCCATCTGCACCGGATCGTATTCAACGCCTTTGGTGTCAATGTTCAGTACGGTTATCGTTTGGGCATGCGACAGGGATAGACTTGCCAGCAACAGAAAAATACAGATCCAGGTTTTCATACGTGTGAAGTTAAAAGTGAATGGAAAAACAACTTCACAAACGTAGTGGAATCCGATAGGCTGGTGAAACGGTTTTTTGAACCTAGAACCTTGGAGAAAACGATTTTTACCAATATCGATTGGAAAAGGACCATCTGAAATCTATCAGTTGCATTTTTTGCAACCAACACGAAAGCCATTAGGAAAAACTGCAAAAAATAGTTTCCTTCGGTGACGGATTTTACCAAAAATGACCTTGCCCGACAACGTTCAACAACAATTTTTACAGAAAGTAAAGGCCCTCTCTGCCGACGCGGTGTCGTTTGCGGATGAACTGGCCGAGGTTCTCAACCTCAGCACCGACAGCGTGTATCGCCGCATGCGTGGTGAAACCGTATTGAGCCTGGACGAAGCCCTTGCCATCTGCCGGCATTACAAGATTTCGCTGGACAGCCTCGAAACCGCCCATTCGGGAATCGTTACGTTTCAGTACCAGTTGCTAAACTCACTGGAAAATTATAACCAGTACTGGCAAACCATTGCCGATGAACTGCAACGGGTGCGGCAAGGCAACGGCACCATGGTGTATGTTGCCGACGACATTCCGATTTTCCATCATTTCCAATTTCCGGAACATGCGGCTTTCAAGTTTTTCTGCTGGATGCGTTCCATTCTGAATATCAGCGAGCTGGCCAATCAAAGATTTTCCTTTGACAAAGTATCACCTGACTTACTGGCATTAGGCAAACGCATTTACGAGACGTACCGGGAAGTGAACTCCGTGGAGATCTGGACCGAAGAGTCCGCCAACGCCACCCTGAATCAGATTGAATACTATTGGGAATCAGGCTTGTTTGAAAATCCTGAAGATGCGGTGGTGGTTTGCGAGCAACTGACGGACATACTCTCGGTTATACAAACGCAGGCTGCCCAAAAAAGTAAGAAACATCCCGACAACTTTACACTTTACCAGAGCGAATTGCAGCTTGGCAACAATTGTGTGCTGGTTACGATGGGAACGCACAAACGTACCTACCTGCGCCACCAAACCCTCAATACCATGAATACCAGTCACCCGGTATTCTGTGCCGAATCGGAAGCGTTTCTGCAAAGCCTGACGCAAAAGTCTATTCTGCTAAGTGGAGTTTCTGAAAAGCAGCGCCATCGGTTTTTCTCGAAACTGCAACAGAAAGTGCAGCGCCTGCACGAACGAATCAACAAAGGCCCTTTGTAGCCTGACACGTTTCTGAAAGAAAAATAGTATCTCTGGTAAAGCCAAAACCTGCCTATCTTTGCTGCATGAAGTTTTACCCATTGCTGGCTATCGGCGAATACCACATCAACCATTGCGAAGATTATTTTGTGATAGAAAAACTGGGAGACAACCAGTGGCTGTGTGCGGTCATGGATGGTTGCACCATGGGAAATGACAGCTATTTTGCATCCACGCTGGTTGGCAAACTACTTAAAAAAATTGCCAGAGAACGTAGCTATCTCAGGTTTTATCACGGCGCCTCCTGCCACATTTCCCTGACAGAAGAACTCAGAATCATTCTTGAGCAGTTATTTTCGGAATTGAAAATCCTTAAAAATCAGTTATTTCTCGAAACAAATGACCTACTGAGTACACTTGTGCTGCTGTTGCTCGACAGCGAAACCAACCAGGGCGAACTGCTCGCCATCGGCGATGGACTGGTGTGTATCAACGGACAGTTCACTATTTTCGAGCAACAAAACAAACCTGATTACATTGCTTATCATCTCAACGAGCCTTTTGAAGAATGGTTTGCCAGACAACGGCAACGAATCTCTATTCCGGCTATTCACGACATCAGCATTGCTACCGATGGCATTGAAACCTTTGTCAGCCTTACAGGTGAAAAAACTGCAGAGAATACAGAACTTCTGCACTTCCTGTTAACAGACACTACTTCTGCAGAGAGAAGTGAGATGCTCAGTATGAAACTCAGGATCATTGAGAAACAGTTTGCCATGAAACCAAGCGATGATCTGGCAATTATTCGTGTGATTTATCCCCAATCTTCCACGACTCCCAGCAAAGAACTGGCTTTCCAAAAAAATATTTCCCCGCATTTATAAATGTTCACAATAATTATTTTGCACTCCATAAAATCGGCACTTATTTCACATAAAAGTATATTTCGCTATCAGTAAGTTGATTTGCTCAAAAAATAAATCACATTTTTATTTACATAAATTAAACATTTTTACTATTTTGTTGTTCCAGAGCGAATAAATGCACTTTATCGTATTTTCTGAAGAGCCTTGTTTTCCATTTTCTTTGTGCTGTAGCTGTCAATAACCTGTATCATTCAGACAGTACCCTTCACAAAAAGCCCTCAGTAAACCGTTGTTCTGGCGTTACTACTACGAGCTCCACCTTTCATCCATGTTTGTGACTCCACCATACAGAGTCATGGCATTTGACTGCATTCCACATCCCGTATCACAGCAAACCTGTCGTACTTATCAACCCAAGTCGCTAAAACGAAAAGAGTTTTCCAATTATAGTTTTTCGTATACATGCAATCTGTAACTCATTCTCCACAGCTACCATTAACCTCCATTGTTGAAAACCTTACCAATGGTATTATCGCTGAAAATACACAACGAGAAATCACTCTCATCAATCAGGCTTTTTGCGACCTTTTTGATATTAAAGCAGATCCCCGGTTGTTAGCTGGCTTGGATTATGTCCGCTCCAGCAAGCAACTGAAACGTTTACTGGTAGATCCGGAAGGATTTAACCAACGCGAAAAGTTGCTTATTCTTCAGAAATGCAAAGTGATAGGCGACGAAATTGAGTTAGCCGACGGCCGATGGCTTGAACGTGACTACATACCGGTTTTTAATCAAAATCAGTATGAAGGACACTTCTGGAAATATCGTGACATTACAGCAAAGAAAAAGATCCTTCTGGAAAAAGAAGAATTGATCCGTGAACTTCAGTCTTTGAATGAACTCAAAAGCAACCTTCTCTCCGTAGTAGCTCATGACATTTCCAGTCCGTTGGCTACATTGCAGAGTCTGCTTCAGGTGCAGGCCGACTTGCCTATTGCGGATACCTACCTGTTTTTTGAGCAGATTAAGTGTAAAGTAGAATCCGTATCCGAGACGTTGCAGGGATTGCTACAATGGGCCATGATGCAACAAAACGGATTTCAAATGGAATACCAATGGGTAACGCTGCACCAACTGATTGAAACCGCAGCCCAATCGGTTTGCTTTGAACAGAAAGAAAATCGGCTGATCAATTCGGTTAAACCTGACCTGCGCATTTACACCAATGAAAGCATTATTATACTTATACTCAGAAACTTACTAACCAATGCCAACAAATTTACCGCTGCTGGCAAGATTCGTGTCAAAGCCTGGTGGCAAAACGGACAATTGTTGATAAGTGTTACGGATAACGGACGTGGCATGTCGTTTCTACAACAAGAAAATCTGTTCAAACCCCAACGACTTCTTTCCACAACCGGTACCGCAGGAGAAAAAGGTACAGGTCTGGGCTTGTTTCTGTGCAGCGAATTCATTTCGCAATATGGTGGAAAAATTTGGGTGCGAAGCGTCTCTGGCAAAGGTAGTTGCTTTACCTTTTCCCTCCCTTGCGAGAGTGATTGAGAGCTACAGAAGTAGAAGTACTGGCACTAATACAGGAACCAATCCCAAAACAGTATCTTTTCTGACTCAGAAACCCCACTGAAAAATCCTGGGACCATCCTCCGCTCCGGGATAACTATACATTTGATTCGGGAGCCAATCGGCTTGTATCTACGTATTATACAAACTCTTCCGAAAAGCCAGGTTCACTGACAGCAACGCTGTCTCAGCGAACAATCAGCTCTATGGTACTGAAAGGAATCTTACGCAAAGACACCATTCGCCTGGAACGGACCCGGCTCGAACGCAAAAGAGAAACCAGTTTTGGCTTTCTGAAAAAATATTATTTTACGACAATTACTTTTTCGCCTGCCCAAGCGTGCAAACGGCCAAACGGCACGCAACATTCGTCCGGAATGTCGTTGTCTTTGAGTAGCTGCTCAAATTCTGAAGTATATTCTTCGGAAACTGCCACCAGCAATCCGCCACTGGTTTGCGGATCGGCCAGCACTACTTTTTGCGTTTCGGTCAGGTCGCCGATTTTATGTCCGTAGCTGGACCAGTTGCGGCGGGTTCCACCGGGAATGCAGTTCTGTTCGATGTATGAATCGATCACGGCAAGCCTGGGTACTCTGGCAAAATCAATTTCTGCCGATACGTGGCTTCCTTCGCACATTTCGGACAAGTGACCCAGCAATCCAAATCCCGTTACGTCGGTCATGGCCTGCACATAATCCAGCCCTCCGATTCGTTCGCCAATCTTGTTGAGTGTAGCCATCGACCGGGGGGCGATTTCGGCATGTTTGGCCTGTAACAAACCTTTTTTCTGGGCAGTCGTCAAAATGCCCACCCCCAGCGGCTTGGTCAGGTAAAGCACACTGCCTTCTGTCGCTTTTGAATTTTGTTTCACATGCCGGGGATTCACAATTCCATTGACAGCCAGACCAAACACAGGCTCGGGACAATCGATGCTATGACCACCCGCCAGTGAAATGCCGGCTTCGGCGCAAATGGCCCGAGCTCCTTCCAGTACCTGTTGGGCTACTTCAGGCGGCAACTTGTCAATGGGCCAGCCGAGAATGGCAATGGCCAGAATCGGTTTTCCACCCATGGCGTACACATCACTGATGGCATTGGCAGAGGCAATCCGACCGAAATCATAGGGATCATCCACAATGGGCATGAAAAAATCGGTAGTCGAAATCAATGCCGTGCCATTGCCCAAGTCATACACAGCGGCATCATCGCGGGTATCATTGCCTACCAGCAACCGGCTGTCTTTTTCACGCAGCACCGAACTTTGCAGGATTTTGTCGAGAACGGCCGGCGATATTTTGCAGCCACAGCCCGCTCCGTGCGAATATTGGGTTAATCGGACAGAAGTTTCGTTGGGTATTGTTTCCATAAGGGCAGAATAAAAATCGGATTTATACAGTGATGAATGAGCGGCCCCATACGGAGTCGGCGAGTTGTTGCAATGCCCGTGCATTAGCCATAGGATTGATCGTAGCCAGGCTCACCTTCTCAACCAGCCGGGTGGTGAGATTGTTTTGCTCGTGCTGATAGGTTTTGTCGTAGTAGTGCAATACCTGCCGGATGAAATCGGGCATGCGTCCCTCCTGAATGGCCTGCACGGTTTGCTGGGTTTGCACAGGGCCCAAGCGTTTGGCGATCTTCAAAACCGAGGCGGTCAGGAAATCTTTGTCCAGTACGCCATACGCTGAATCGAGAAATGCAATTCGTTCGTCGAGAGGAATCTCCAGGTTAATCAGCCGACTGTTTTTTATCTGGGTAAACAGCGGATGCGGAATGGCAATCTTGCCAATCATGATGCTTTCATTCTCTACCCAAATGCGACGGTTGGGGTCCAGAGCCAGCAGTTCGTTGGCCAGCTGATTTTCAAAGTGTTCCTGTGAGGGTTGCACCAGCCGGTTCATGGAACCAAACGAAGAGCCCTGGTGCTGGGCCAGCCCTTCCAGGTCAATGACCTGCTCGCCCATTCGCCGCAGTTCCAGCAGGGTTTCGGTTTTGCCCGAACCCGTTTTGCCACCCAATATAATAAACGGATATTCTCTTTCAAACGCTTCCCGGCAATACTGCCGGTAGGCTTTGTAGCCGCCTTCCAACACACCCACATCAAACCCATAGAAGTTCATGGCCCAGGCCATTGCGCCGCTACGCATGCCGCCCCGCCAGCAGTGTACCAATAGCTGCTGGTTACGGCTTATTTTTTCGGCTTCCCGAATGTAGTGTGCCCAACGCCCGCCAATGAGTTCAAAGCCCAGCAGGATAGCCGGTTGCCGGCCTTGCTGTTTGTATGCCGTGCCGATCAATACGCGTTCTTCGTTGGTAAAAAGCGGAATATTCACCGAACCCAGTATGTGTCCATGGGCATGCTCGGCCGGTGTACGTACATCAATGACCGGCATCTGTGCCGACGCTTTCAAAAAATCCGTAATAGACAACTGTTGTATCATGGTCTAGTCTGATAAAGAAAGAACATTACAGATGAGTTCGATTTGCTTATATATGAGGGAATTTAACCGAATAAATATCTGTAACAACAGGAGTCCAGGTTATAGGCAGGATCGTAACTTCGTAATTCTCGCTGACGTGATATACAAACCGCCTTTGCATTCAAATCCAATAACTCAATGGTATAACTAGCTTTTACTTTATCTGGGTCTGTTGCCAATAGATTTACTTCAATTTCACCTGAGTCGAAGTTCATAATAAAAAACCGGTTAAAATCGTAATCTGCTTCATCCGGCTTTAGCAGATGATCTGAAAACTCCTCTTTCTTAGCAGCCTGACAACGTGTACAACACAAAAATAGATTCTGCCATTGGTAAGCTAATTCAGGATAGACCGATTTGGGCCGAAAATGATCGATGGTTTCCAAACTCATCTGTCCAACAGGATACCCATCGCAATAAGCACAATGATCAGCGGTCATCGCTTTCAATAAGGGTAAAATGTGCTGATTGATGGGTTTCCCATTGCGTGTTTTCCATTGAAAACTATACGAAGGATTAGCAGCTTTGTTTGCAGCATATTCAACACCCCATTGGTCAGCTTCCTGAAGAATTTCAGGAGTTTCGGGGCGACTCACTTTCATCATAAGGCGTACTCTTTTTGTAGTAACCGATTAAGCTGACGGATTTCTCGTCCTACAATATCCCGCACTTCCGGGCTTTTCTCGGCTAATTGACGAGCTTTCTCAATGAAAGCAGCTTCCTGGTGAAAGTCTTTGTGCAACAACTCCTCTCGTATGGTATAAAACTCCTGTAACTCTTTCTCCAGGTTTTCTGAAAATTCACTTTCTATACCAAAAATCTCGTCCAGTACTAACTGATAGCTTTTGCCCGAACTGGAAAGTACCGGAAAACCATTGGCGAGATGTGCGTTTCCATTTACATTTTCCAGTTTATACACCCAGGCATCATCCACTGAACCCACCACAAATGGAGAATGAGTAGATATGAAAATCTGGGCATTTGTAAATAGTTTCTGTACTACCGGCAAAATCTTGCGTTGCCAGGCCGGATGCAGATGTACTTCAATTTCGTCCAGAAATAATATAAAGTTCCGATCAAAAACCTCCTCATTGGTAGCCCACTTGATCCGATCCATACGCATGAGCAAATCAGCAATCCAACTGATGATTGATTTCAACCCATCCGGAAGCAAATCCAATGAAATGATCTGATTGTTTAACTTTATAGATACTCCCAACGGGTCTGTTTCCATGACAAATTCAACCGATTTGTCTATAATCTCGGAAACAGCTTGTTCAATTCTTGCTATCGCCTTTCGGTAACGTTCCGGTCGTCCACTGCCATTTTTTATTAGCTCTAATGCTTCCTTTGTCTTTGTATTTGCAATCCATTGGACTAACTGATAAACGTTAGCAGAAGTATTAAAATCATTGGCATTTTGAAGAGGGTTATCTGTCAGTTCTTGAATAGCACCTATTTTTACTTGCTCAGTTTTTCGATAACCCGAGTATGAAAAATAGGCAAATGAATAGGTAGTGATTGCAGAGGTTAATTTATGCATATAGGCTGAAACAGGTTCATAATAACTGGGATGGGTATGCTCTATATGTCCTGTTCCACCAAAACTGGTTTGAGTAATAGGCACATGTCCACTATCATAATAACTAGTTACTATTTTACTCTTATCATTTGTATACCTGAATCTGTTTTGTAAATAAGGATATGTTTGATAATGTGCCTGACAAGCAAGAGCATAAAGTAATGTACTCTTACCTGTTCCATTCTCTCCCGTAAATATGTGTATCTCTGCCTTGTCCTGTTGTACTTTTTCAGGAAAGACGATATCTAAATGCTCAAAAACCCCAATGTTCTGTAACTCCAGTTTGGTAATACGCATACTTATAAGCGATGATTGCTAGTGGTAAAAATAGACAAACTCTGCCAGAATGAGAAATAAAACAGAAAACCTGCCTTGTTGCACAAGGCAGGTTTTCTGTTTTGCGGAGATACTATTTTACTTGCCCAGTTCCAGAACCATCGCGGTTTTGGCCGGAACTTTTATGCTATTCAATGCAGGCAGCGACTGTCCGGAAATAATATCCCTGGCCTGGGTAAAACCGGTCATTCGTTCGGAAAAACGTTTGGTATCCAGCGTCTTTTCCTGAGAACTACCATTAAGGATAACCATAACTGACTCAGTATTGGTGTAGCGGAAATACACATACACATTGTCCTCGGGCAGGTAGTGCATCAGCTTGCCATTGTAGACCACCGGCTTGGTTTTGCGCCAGTCGAGGAGCTTTTTCAAGAAGTCATATGCTTCATTTTGATCTTTGGTGCGGCCTTCGCGCGTAAAGGCATTGGTAGCATCGCTGGGCCAGCCACCGGGAAAATCCTTGCGGACATCCGGATGCACGGCCCCGTCGCCATCCATGAGCAGCTCGGTACCGTAGTAAATCTGCGGTGTGCCGCGGGTGGTGAGCAACAACGCAAGACCGAGCTTGAACTTAGCCAGATCACGGTTGACACTCCGGAAGAAACGTGTCAGGTCGTGGTTGTCAAGAAAGGTCAGATTGTCATTCGGATTCGGATACACGAAATCCTGTCCCAGCAACATATACAAACGTGCCAACCCGATATCCCAACCTCCGTCTTCGTTCAAGGCCTGCAAAGCAGTGAAGTAAAAAGGAAAATCCGTTACCGACGGCAATTGTGTCTGGTAGCCATCTTTGCCCACAAAGCCTTTTTGCCAATACGCCGTCATTGGCACTGAGTTGATCCATGACTCTCCGACGAGATTGAATTTGGGATATTCCTCTTTCAACGCTTGGGCATAACGGGCCATGAATGCCTTGTCGGGATACGGATAGGTATCCATGCGGATACCGTCGATACCAGCGTATTCAATCCACCACAAGCTATTCTGTATCAGATATGTAGCAAACTTCTCATTGGTCTGGTTCACGTCGGGCATCCAGGGAACAAACCAGCCGTCGGTCATTTTTTTCAGGTCCGTTTCCGATACATACGGATCCGACGGCATGCCGGTGCGGTAATTGGTCAGCATGGGTTCTTTGGCTTGCGAGTCGTGAATCCAGCTTTTTTCGGGCATGTCTTTCATCAGCCAATGCTCAATGCCAATATGGTTGGCGACCATATCCTGCACCACTTTCATGCCCATCTGGTGGCATTTGTCGATCAGTGCCACGTACTCATCGTTGCTGCCAAAACGCCGGTCCACTTTGTACAAATCGGTAATGGCATAGCCATGGTAACTCTCGCTTCGCTGGTTGTTTTCCAGCACCGGATTGAGCCAGATGGCCGTCATTCCCAGGTCTTTGATATAATCCAGGTGGTCCGAAACACCTTTCAGGTCGCCGCCGTGCCGACCAAACGGCTGGTCGCGGTGGGTGCCCTGAAACATGCCCGGCAGTGTGTCATTTTTGGGATTCCCGTTGGCAAACCGGTCAGGCATGATCAGGTAAATCACATCGGCCGGACTAAAGCCCTGGATACGGTTTTGGTTGGAAGATTTCTGACGTAGTTCGTAAGTGTACGTCAGCGATTTCTTGCCCATTTTAAACACAACCGGGATCTTACCGGCCTGTGCGCCGGAGGTTATCTGTAGATTCAGGAACAGGAAATTGGGATTTTCCACCTTGTCCACTCCTGTCAGGGTTACACCCGGATAGGTCATGCTCACAGCGGCTTGCGAAATGTTAGGCCCGTGCACCAGCACCTGCAATGACGGATTCTTCATTCCTACCCACCAGAAGGCCGGCTCCACATGCGAAAGTGTAATTTTCTGAGCAACAGCCGAGGCTTGAAAAATAGTATACAACAAAAGGCAAAAAGCCAGACGTAACGATGGTTTCATGGAAGTGTATGTAAAGTATAGACAGCAAAAATACAAATCCTTCTTTCTAAAACAACACTGTCTTTGGTCGGAACACACGAATTCCTTGAAATCCATCATTCATTCGGGTATTGGTTCCTTCTGGCGCGCAGCGCTTCCCGAAAGCTGATCCTATTTCCAGTATTCATACTGCATGTATTGAGCCGTTTCCAGAGCGGCTTCTGCTCCCAGCAGTTTGCTGATCACATAAAACGACATGTCGATACCAGCCGAAATGCCCGCTGACAAAATGATTCGGCCGTTGTCCACCCAGCGTTTTTCGGGCAGCAGGATTGTACGAGGTGCCGCCTGTTGCATGGCTTCCATGGCTTTCCAATGAGTGGTGGCCGACAGCCCATCGAGTAAGCCCGCTTTACCCAGTACCAGCGAGCCTGTACACACGGACAATACCAGTTCAGCCGTTGCATTCCGGTGCCTGACCCAGTCAAGCAGAACCGGATTGTGCATTTCGCGGCGCGTTCCGAACGGTGTGCCGTCCGGACGGATTCCGCCGCCGCCCGGAATCAGGAAGATATCCGGCGGAGGGCAGCTTTCCAGTGTATGCGTTGGCGTAACCACCAGCCCGTTGCGTGCGGTAATGGTTGTTTTTTCGGCAACAGTGTATACGTGGAAGGGCGGTTCGCCACCGCTGCGCAGGCCACATACGGAGAAAACTTCAAAAGGCCCCGCAAAGTCGAGTACTTCGACATCGTCGAAGAGGAAAATAGCCAGGTTTCGCATGGAGGTAAGCAGGTTTTGGAGATGGTAAAGATACTATTTCAGCGCAGCTCACCGCAAAGGTACAGTCCGAAGAACTAGAATGAAAGTCTGATTGCCGGACAATCGTCAATACTTACATCTTGGAACATACCAGATACAAAGGTTGGGTGTGATTTTACCCCATGCGTAGCAAGTTTGGCAAAACCGATGGTCAGGCAATGCAACACAGCTTTCCAACGCAAAAACCCCGGAGGTAGCGCATGCGTCACACTGACCGGGGTTTTCACATTGAAAAAGATGCTATTTCTTGGCGAATGGCATACTGTGATAATGTTGGAAATACCCGTTGCCAACGTGCAACCTGAATTAATTAGACAAATGTGTTACTGTCACTTTAGTTTCCACGGCCACCGGTCGGCTGGCTTCCAAAAGCGGCAGGTCAATGACAAACGTGGCACCTTTGTCGGGCTCACTTTCGGCATGAATGAAACCCTGGTGCAGTTCAACGATCTTTTTGCAGATAGCCAGACCCACTCCGGTACCTTCTACTTCATGGTGACTGTGCAGGCGTTTGAAGACCATGAAGATTTCTTCGGCATATTCCGGTTTGAACCCGATGCCATTGTCCTGTACAAATAGGCGGTAGAACTTGCCTGCGGAGTTGCTTCCACCGGCAGCTTTAGGCGCGTCACTAGATTCGGCGTGAATCCGGATGACGGGAGCCATCTCCTGCTTGCTGTACTTCAGTGCATTGCCAATCAGGTTCTGGAAAAGCTGGTACATTTGTCCGGGAATGGCCGACAAAGCGGGTAATTGGCTTAATTGAACGACAGCCTTCTTTGCCTGAATTTCAGCTTCCATATCAGTCAGTACCTGTTGCAAAACCGTGTTCAGATCTGTCATCACAAAGTCTCTTTCCAGGCTGTTTTGCCGGGAAAATTCCAGCAAATCCCGGATCAGCATCTGCATCCGGTCTGAGGCGTTGACGATTTTTTGCAAATACGAGCTCATTTCGTCGTCAATGTTCTGCTTGAACTTGGTAGCCAGTGCGTTACTGAACAGTTTTATTTTGCGTAACGGTTCCTGCAAATCGTGCGAAGCCACATAGGCAAATCGGTTCAGCTCTTCGTTTACCAGTTTCAGGTTGGTATTGTTCTCAATCAACTGGTGGTTAAGCAGCTTGATCTTCTCCTCGTTGGTTTTCCGCTCTTCCACCTCTTTCTTCAGGCTGCGGTTCACCGCTTTAAGCGCCTTTTCCTGCACCATCAGCTGGTGTGTTTTATTGGAAAGTTCAGCAAACACCCGCACTTTGGCACGTAACAACTCCGAATTGATCGGTTTGTAAATGTAGTCTACCCCGCCCATCTGATACCCCTTGAAAATGTACTGGGCATCGTGGTTGTGAGCCGTGATGAAAATGATGGGTATGTGCCGCAACCGCTCCCGTTCATAGATCAGGTTGGCAGTTTCGAACCCGTCCATATCCGGCATCTGCACATCCATGAGAATGAGCGTAAAGTCGTGTTCCTGCAGCAGAATCTTCAGCGCAGCACGCCCCGAATTAGCCTTTACCAACGTATAGCCATCCCGTTCCAGAATGGCTTCGATTGAAAACAGGTTATCCTCCCGGTCGTCTACTACCAGTATTTTTATGTCACGCCGGGCCGAAACTTCATCTTTTTTACGCAATTCCATTGCCTGTTATTTGTAAAGCCAGATTCTCATTAACGAAAGCAGCTGATCAATTTTTACCGGCTTGGTGATATAATCTGAAGCGCCTGCTTCGATGCATTTCTCGCGGTCACCCTTCATGGCTTTGGCAGTCACTGCAATAATGGGCAGGTTGCTGTTCTTGTGCTCGCGCCTGATTTTCTGGGTAGTTTCGTAACCGTCCATCTCAGGCATCATGATATCCATCAGCACCATGTCGATGTGGTTGTTCTCGTTGAGGATATGAATGGCTTCCTGGCCGCTTTCCGCCGTGATGGTATTAATGTTGTGCCGCTCAAATGCAGTAGTCAGGGCAAACAGGTTGCGCACATCATCGTCCACCACCAGTATGTTTTTGTTAGCCAGGATGTCTTCCCGGGACCGCAGGTTTTCAATTATTTTCTGTTTTTCCGGAAGCAACTCTTTGTGCGGCAGGTGCAGGTGCGTCACGGTTTCTTCCAGCAGCCGATCCAACGATTTGACATCCTTGACCAGGATACGGTTGGCATATTGCTTGATCTGCGACTTCTCCTTTGGAGAAAAATCCCTGGCCGAATAGACGAGCACCGGAGTGGACGCCTGCTTTTTAGCCAGGTTCAGCTCGGTGATAAACTCCATTCCGCCGATGTCGGGCAACATGTAATCGATATTGATACAATCGTATGTATTTTCCCGCACCATATCCAACGCTTCTTTCCCGCTGCTGGCCAGGTCAATGCTGATCAGGTCGCCATTGGCCAGTACCTGTGCTATCTTTGAAGATTCGAGTTCGTTGTCTTCCACAATGAGCAGTTTTTTGGACTTACGGCTGTAAAATTCAAGCATGTCCGCAAACAACACGCCCAGGGCCTCGTTTTTCAACGGCTTCAAATGGAAACTGCGTGCTCCCCGTTGCATTGCCAGCAGGCGGTTTTCTTCGCCGGAAATCAGATGGACCGGAATGTGCCGGAAATTGATGTCATTCTTAAACAGGTCCAGTACCCTCCAGCCACTGGCATCGGGCAGTTTGACATCCAGTGTCACCGCAATCGGGTTGTATTTGTTCGTCAGTTCGAACACATCACTGAATCCGGTTGCCACGACCACTTTCATATCCATTTCGTGGGCCTTTTCAATCATAATCCGCGCAAACCGCAGATCGTCTTCCACCACAAGCACCACTTTGTCATGGCTCAGGATGGTATTCCGGTCGTCGCCTGCTTCATTCAGGATTTCATTGAGCCCTTCCATGTCTTTCACTTCGGCAACTTTTACTGTGGGTACCGACTGGATAGCCAGTTCATCGCTTTCCGGAAGCTTGTATTCACTTACCGTCAGGCTGCTTTGCTTTTCTTTCTTGACCAGGTTCGGATTGTAGTCAATCGGGATGAAGAGCGTAAAGGTACTACCCAGTCCCGGTTCGCTTTCCAATTCAATCGTACCGCCCAGCAGTTCCGCCAATCCCCGGCTGATGGACAACCCCAGTCCGGTTCCGCCATATTTGCGGCTGGTAGACCCTTCCGCTTGTTGGAACGCTTCAAAAATGATATTTTGCTTGTCTCTGGAGATTCCAATGCCGGTATCCTTGATTTCAAAGGCGACGATACGGCTTGAGGAATGGAGAATCGAATTACCTTGTCTCAGATTGGGCTTGGCCGCATAAATCCGGAGCCGCACTTCGCCTTTTTCCGTAAACTTGAAGGCATTGGAAAGCAGATTTTTAAGAATCTGATTCAAACGCTGCACATCCGTTTCCAAGGTATCCGGCAGGTAGTCGTCAACCTCTATGCTAAAGCGCAAATTTTTGTTTTCAGAAATATGTTTGAAGGTTGTTTCCACAAACGAGGTAATCTCCTGAAAACGAACCGTAATAAAATCAGTGGAAATGTAACCGGACTCAATCTTGGAAAGATCCAGAATGTCATTGATCAGTTGAATCAGATCATCTCCGCAACTATGAATCGTTTTAGCGTAACGAACCTGCTTTTCGGTCAGGTTACCCTCCCGGTTTTCGTACAGTTGCTGCGCCAGGATAAGCAGTGAGTTGAGCGGCGTACGCAACTCGTGCGACATGTTTGCCAGGAATTCGGACTTGTATTTGGAAGTAAGCTGCAACTGTTCGGCTTTTTCTTCCAGCGAACGGCGGGCTTCTTCCACTTCTTTGTTTTTGGCTTCTACTTCTTCCTTTTGTTTTACCAGCAAATGTGCTTTGTCCTGAAGCTCTTCGTTGGTCCGTCGCAACTCATCGGTAAGTGACTGGGATTGTTCCAGCAATTCTTCGGTACGGGTGTTGGTTTCAATGGTGTTGAGTACAATACCCAAGCTTTCGGTCAGCTGTCCCAGAAAATCCAGGTGCGTTTCAGAGAATGGCTCAAAAGTGGCCAGTTCTATAACCGCCTTGATCTCGTTTTCAAACAACACAGGTAACACAATCAGGTTGACCGGGGAGGCTTCTCCCAATCCTGACCCGATTTTGATGTAATCTTTCGGAACATTGGTGAGCAGGATGCGTTCTTTTTCCACCGCACATTGTCCGACCAGGCCTTGCCCCATGGCAAATTCGCGGGTTATGTTCTGCTGCTCAGTATATGCATAGGCAGAGAAAAGTTTGAGCTTTTTATTCTGACCGCTATCATCTTGCTTCAGAATGTAGAATATACCCTGTTGTGCATTCACTACTTGCGCCAGCTCCGACAATATCCGGCGGGTCACCGTATCCAAATCCTTCTGTCCCTGAAGCATCTGGGTAAACTTGGCCAGGTTAGATTTCAGCCAGTCCTGCTCCTGGTTGCGGAGGGTGGTTTCCTTGAGATTCGCAATCATTTGATTGATTGTATCTTTCAGTTCTTCCAATTCGCCTTTGGCCTCTACACGGATGGTTCGCGTCAAATCCCCTTTCGTTACCGACAGAGCCACCTCCGAAATGGCGCGTACCTGAATGGTCAGGTTTTCAGCAAGCTGGTTTACGTTTTCTGTCAAATCCTTCCACGTTCCGGATGCACCCGGCACGGAGGCCTGTCCACCCAAACGCCCTTCCACACCCACTTCACGCGCTACCGTCGTTACCTGATCGGCAAACACAGCCAGCGTGTCAATCATTTCGTTGATCGTATCTGTCAATTGTGCAACCTCCCCTCGCGATACAATGGAGAGTTTTTGCTTCAGGTTCCCAGTAGCCACCGCTGTCACGACCTTTGCAATGCCCCGCACCTGGTTGGTTAGGTTGGACGCCATCATGTTCACCGAGTCGGTCAAGTCCTTCCATGTTCCACCCACACCCTGTACTTCTGCCTGTCCCCCCAGTTTTCCTTCGGTTCCTACCTCTCGGGCTACCCGGGTTACCTCAAAGGCAAATGAGTTGAGCTGATCCACCATCGTGTTGATCGTGTTTTTCAGGTCAAACATTTCACCTTTCACATCGATGGTTACTTTCTTGGAAAGGTCACCGGAAGCCACGGCTTTGGTTACTTCGGCAATATTCCGCACCTGAGAAGTCAGGTTACCCGTCATCTGGTTCACCGAGTCGGTCAGATCCTTCCACGTACCCGCTACGCCTGGTACAAAGGCTTGTCCACCGAGCTTGCCTTCCGAACCCACTTCGCGTGCCACACGCGTTACTTCCGAAGCAAAAGCGCGCAACTGGTCCACCATCGTATTCAGGGTTTCTTTCAGTTGGAGCATTTCGCCGCGAACGTCTACGGTGATTTTCTTCGACATGTCTCCGTTCGCCACCGCAATGGCTACCTCGGCAATATTCCGCACCTGGCCGGTCAGGTTGGAGGCCATCCCGTTCACCGAATCGGTCAAGTCTTTCCACGTACCGCCAACACCCGGAACGTTTGCCTGTCCACCAAGTTTCCCCTCGGTTCCTACCTCTCGGGCGACACGCGTCACTTCCGAAGCAAAAGCCCGAAGCTGTTCCACCATGGTATTGATCGTGTTTTTCAGCTCCAGCATTTCGCCCTTAACGTCTACCTCGATCTTGCGGGACAAGTCTCCATTGGCCACGGCAGTAGTCACCTCGGCAATGTTCCGTACCTGAGCCGTCAGGTTGGATGCCATTTTATTTACAGAGTCCGTCAAGTCTTTCCACAAGCCTTCCACACCCGGCACATCCGATTGTCCACCAAGTTTTCCATCTGTTCCCACTTCACGTGCCACCCGGAATACTTCAGAACCGAATGAGTTCAATTGATCCACCATCGTGTTAATGGTGTTTTTCAACTGGAGCATTTCGCCGCGAACGTCTACGGTGATTTTCTTCGACAAGTCACCTTTCGCTACTGCCGTCGTTACCTCGGCAATGTTCCGTACCTGGCCGGTCAGGTTGGAGGCCATCCCGTTTACCGAATCGGTCAAATCCTTCCACGTACCACCCACGCCCTGCACCTTGGCCTGTCCGCCCAGCTTGCCTTCCGTTCCCACTTCCAGGGCAACGCGTGTCACTTCCGAAGAGAACGAGTTGAGCTGGTCGACCATCGTGTTGATCGTGTTCTTCAGCTCCAGGATTTCACCCTGAGCATTAACGGTAATCTTTTTGGACAAATCGCCCTTGGCCACGGCGGTGGTCACCTCAGCGATGCTTCGCACCTGGCCTGTCAGGTTACCAGCTAGCTGGTTTACGTTATCGGTCAAATCCTTCCACGTTCCGCCGACCCCTTGCACCTTGGCCTGTCCGCCCAACTTGCCTTCCGTCCCCACTTCCAGTGCCACCCGCGTCACTTCCGAGGCAAACGAGTTCAACTGATCTACCATTGTGTTGATTACGTCTTTGATCTGAAGGATTTCTCCTTTTACATCCACGGTAATCTTCTGCGTCAGGTCACCATTGGCAATGGCGGTTGCTACTTTGGATACGTCACGAAGCTGTACCGTCAAATTGCCTGCCAGCTGGTTTACATTGTCCGTCAAGTCTTTCCATACACCCCCTACTCCTTTTACCGTTGCTTGTCCGCCGAGTTTCCCATCAGAACCTACCTCTCGTGCCACCCGGGTCACTTCGGAAGAGAACGAGTTGAGCTGGTCGACCATCGTGTTGATCGTGTTCTTCAACTGCAACATTTCCCCGCGTACATCCACAGTGATTTTTTTGGAGAGATCACCATTGGCCACGGCGGTAGTCACCTCGGCGATGTTTCGCACCTGGCCTGTTAAGTTCGACGCCATCTGGTTCACCGAGTCGGTCAGGTCTTTCCACGTACCCGCTACGCCCTGCACCTTGGCCTGTCCGCCCAGCTTGCCTTCCGTTCCCACTTCCAGGGCAACGCGTGTCACTTCCGAAGAGAACGAGTTCAACTGATCCACCATCGTGTTGATCGTGTTCTTCAACTCCAGAATCTCGCCTTCGGCATCCACGGTGATTTTCTTGGAAAGGTCCCCTTTGGCCACGGCGGTAGTCACTTCAGCAATACTTCGCACCTGGCCTGTCAGGTTACCAGCCATCTGGTTTACCGAGTCAGTCAGGTCCTTCCATACACCGGCAACTCCCTTTACCCGCGCCTGTCCACCAAGTTTTCCTTCTGAACCCACCTCGCGTGCCACCCGGGTCACTTCCATCGAAAACAGATTCAACTGCTTCACCATGTCGTTCACATCCGTAGCAATCTGCGCAAATTCGCCTTGCAACGGAGAGTCGCCAAGCGTGAGCGGCATTTCCTGCGACAGATTTCCTTTGGCTACCGAACTGATTACATGGGCAATTTCGCGGGTAGGATGCACCAGATCGGAAATGAGGCTATTGATCGAATCAGACCCTGCTTTCCACGAACCGCGCGCGTATTTGGGCAATTCAACCCGATGATTGAGTTTCCCTTGTTTCCCAATGATGTTTCGGGCCGTGGTCAGCTCCAGAAACAGAATTTCGTTCAAAGATATAATGTCATTGAGAGTATCGCAGATTTTACCCGAAAGACCTAGCTGATCAATGGGCATGCGTACATCAAAATTGCCGCTTTTTACTTCCGACAATATCCGGAGCAGTTCTTTCAGATCCAGGTTATCATCACTCCAGTCACTGGTTGCAGGTGATTTGCTCTTAGGTTTGGTTTCTTTCAACGGAGCCGTCTGAACGGTTGCGGTCACATCGGCAGAGTTGAGCACATGTGCCTTACCGTTCGTTGTTCTTTTTTTGGAGGTCATATAATGTTTTTTTCGTAAGGAAGTTTGTACCAATCAGAAAAGACGAAGGTTGACCCGTTGTAAGATCATGTTTTTGCAAATCATACCATTTTCTAATCACTCCCGCGTATCTTCCCATGCAGAAGTTTTACTTCTTGAACTAATAAATGAGAGTCAGTTTGTTTTACACAGAAACCGATTCGGATTCGATTTTATGACAAAAATTCCATTTTGTTCAATAAACGAAAATGCAAATACTCTACAAAAAGAAACAGGTATAAAAACACGTGGTCTTGCAATCTATCTATCTGACAAATAGTATCAATGCTATCTGACAAATAGTATCAATGGATTAATTTAAGCAAATACGACCAATCGATTTATACAAGAGGCAGTGGGCTATCTTGGTTTACAAAAATAGTATAAGTTTCAACTAGAAAAAATTTATAAAACCGCGAAAGTATCTTTTTCATTTTGTTCACTTTTATACGGAGAAAAAAAATTAAAGTTTGACGGATTTGAGGAAAGTCGCCGGGAATGGATTTCCAGCAGCGACCAGAATACTCCGGCAGATTCCGGCAGGCGGCAAAGGGGTTTTGGCCTGGCAAAAGATACTATTTCAGCGTGGACTTGTTTTGGTATTCACGCCGTCGATCCTCTCTTACCTATTCAAAAAGTTTAACGGTGCGACCCGAATGAACAGCAACAGTCCCTGGACTGGTCACACGGGATAAAAAAATGTAGAAAAACAACCCCTTTCCAACCGGCTTACACATGCCCCTAATTTTGACACATTGGACAAGAAAAACACAAACCACTGTAAATCAGAATATTGAATAGTAGTCAAAGTATGTCTACAGTTTCAGGAACACATTTGTATCCGGTTAGTAACAAAGCTTAACTTGAACAGTACTTTTATGGATGCAAAACAAATATTCGCTATTCTCCTTACCGTCCTGGGCATTAGCGGCCTGATTTATACGGGAGTACAGATCATGAACTCAGGCGATACGCTGAAAAATCTGGCGGTAATTGGCATTCTGGCTATTTTATTTTTCAGTTCAGGCATCCGATTGCTTTATTCGGTGCGGAAATAAGCTCACGTTCTCAAAATGATAGCTTTCGGAACATACAAAACTCAGAGCTTTACCAACCGAAGTTGCCGGTATAACTGTGAGTCTTATGTTTGTAAAAGATACTATTTTCGAGGGCAACTAATCGAATCGTCCAAGTAGGAGAAAATAGTATCTCCCGAATAGGCAAAACCCCTACCATCAGCAGTACATGTACATTTCAATTGCCCGTCTGCCGAACCTCGCCGCTGCCACGGATGCTTTTGGTCAGTTGCGGGCTGCCTTCATAGGTTACATTACCGCTTCCAGTCAATTGTACGGTCAAGGCGTCGGCGCATTGGATGCGGGCATTACCGCTACCGCTCAGTTTCACCTGTGCTGTTTTGGTCGCGAACCGGGCTGCATTCAGATTGCCGCTTCCCCGCACCGTAAGCGTGAGGATTTCGGTTTGTCCAGACAACGTCGCATTGCCCGATCCTGTTTGCGTCAGCTGCAGATTTTGTGTTTTCAACGAAAGTGTCGCATTGCCTGAGCCACTTTCTGTAAACACAAACGATGGCGATTCAATCGTTGTCTGGCCAATCAGGTTGCCACTGCCATTGTTTTGCAGCTCGGTCAGTTTCCGGACGGGCAGATAGATATCAATGTTGTTTTTGGTATTGAACCACGTGTTGTCCTTGTTTTGGATGATCAGCTCGCCGCCACGATTGGTAATTTCAATCAGCGGTATGATATTGTCATCGGCCTCGATGGTAGCCACGGATGTTTTGCCCGCATCCACCAGGTACAGGTTGGCACTGGACTGGTTGCGCAGCTTGGTAAAGTCACCAACGGAGATGTCCTTTTTTACCACCTTGCCGCTGCCCTTTATAGCCTGTGCCTGACCGAATGTAACACACAGGATAGTGACAGCAAACTGCAAAAACGCATTCAAATAGAGTTTCATAAGCGGAGTTGGGTTTAACTATTGAAAAAAAATACAGGTTAGAATGATAATTTCAGGTTTGCACGATGCGATTCAAAAAAACAGGAAGTTGGCCGGATAGGTACAAAGAATAGATCTGTTTTCTGCTACACCGGCTGCACCTGGCTTACCGGATTAACCTGAACTGGCTGCTGACCGGGCAAGAGCCAATCGACCACTGGCCTGAATTTATAAAAACATAAGGGAGCAGCTCTATTCGATGAAAACTATCCACAAATCAAGCTACTCACTGCGCAGTGATTGTACTGGATTGTCCAAGGCTGTTTTGACACAATGATAGCCAATGGTAAGCAGTGCCACACCTAAAATTACCAGGGTTGAAAAAGTGAATACCTGGTAACTTACTTCAATCTGGTAAGGAAAAGCCTGTAACCATTGATGAACAGCATACCAGGCTATGGGCCAGGCAATCAGATTTCCAATCAGTATCAATAAGATAAATTCCTTGGCAAACAACTGAACCAACTGAGTGACACTAGCTCCCAGTACTTTTCGAATGCCGATTTCCTTCGTGCGAATTTCTGATGCATGAGCAGCCAGGCCAAACAATCCTAAGCAGGAAATAACCATTGAAAGCACTGAAAACAACTTTAGCAGCGTGCTCATGTTGTTTTCTTTTTTATACAATCCGGCTATCCGTTCATCCAGAAAGGTGTAACTGAACAAGGCTTCTGGCGAAAGTTTTCGGATTGTCTTTTGAAGAAACGCTATTGTTGCCTGTATGTTTTCCGGTTTAATCTTTACTAACAAAACTCCTGTTTGCAACGGGTTGTATTCCAATACCAACGGTTCAACCTGATGATGCAACGATGCGAAATGAAAATCCGGGACAACCCCAATCACTTTACCTTGCAGATTGGTGGATCGATTGACGAGGGTAGCGCCTAGCGGTTCTTTTAGCCCAAGTAAACTGGCTGCCTTTTCATTAATGATAAATGAAGCTGAATCGTTGAAACTTTGTAAAAAATTACGTCCGGCTTTCAGTGATATACCCATCACGTTCAAATAATTTTCGTCAATCCGAAAAACTCTCACTGTAGGATAATTCTTCTCAGAAGCTACGGGAACCGGCACTACGGATTCGACACTCAAGTCATCACCGATCAGACTCGACGATTTGCCAACCGTTAGAATGTTGGGATTTTTAAGTAGTTCATTTCGAACAGTCTCCGGATTAATGATCGTCCTCTCTTTAAACTTTCCGTATAGTTTAACGGCCAGTATCTGTTCTTTGTCAAAGCCTAGTTGCTTTGTGTTGAACAAATGCATTTGCTGGTAAATCAGCACTGTGGAAATAATCAAAAAACTGGAAATTACGAACTGAAATACAATCAACCCCTTCCGTAAATACTGTGCGGAAGAACGGGGTGTCTTCAGAATTTTGAGTGAGGAAACCGGCTCCACGTTTGAAATGAAATATGCCGGAAGCATACCTGATAAAAATCCTGAAAACACTACAATCCCTGTCAGAATCAGCAAATTGTCAGGCATAAATATAGCCCCATTGGAAATCTGTCTTCCACTGATAGTGTTGTAGATCGGAAGAGTTGCCCAGTACATACACATGGCGATCAGTCCGGCAATGATTGTCAATACAAACGCCTCGCTGAGAAATTGCCAGATTATCTGTGTTTTTTTAGCTCCCAATATCTTACGCACGCCCACCTCCTTGAATCTTTTCAGCGCCTGTGTTGTGAAAAGATTAATGAAGTTGATACAAGCCGCTATCAAAATAAGAATCTCAGCACCAATGAAGATATATATGTATAGGATACTACTGTTGGGGCCAATTTCCTGAATCAGATTAGAGTGAAGATGAATATCCGTCAACGGTTGCAAGCGGACCGAGTTGGCGAAGTCTATTATTTCCTGTGTATCATCTCCCTCATAGTATTTCAGAAAAAAATCTTTTATTCGGGCTTGTGTTTTGTCAACATCTTCCGCATGGTTGAAAAGAACGTATGTCCATCCAAACATCCAATTGCGATTGCTGGTTATATTTTCAGGTACATATTTGTAAAAGGTCGGCATTGAAACCAGGTAGTCGAATGACAGGTGTGTATTTTGTGTCAAATCTTCAATCACAGCCCGCACCCAAAGTTCTTCTTCATTGTTGAAAACCAATTTTTGTCCAATCGGATTAGCAGTACCGAAATACTTTTGAGCCATGCTGCGGGTAATGATTACAGCCATGGGTTCTGCCAGTGCCTTGACCGGATTACCCGCAATTGCTTTAAAATCGAAAATCCTGACAACAGTAGAATCAGCGAAGAAGCCCGTACTTTCACCTTGTTTATCATACTCGGAACTGACAGCTTGTACACCTCTTGCAGAAAAGCGGGCAACGGCTTCGATCTCGGGAAAGAATTTTGCCATTTCTCCCGCCAAGGGTGGGGTTGATTTGGACCACTCGGTGGTGGTTACTCTAAAAATACGTTTGTGCTTGGGAAATCCTTTCTCATAACTAAGTTCTTCTTTGATGTGTATCGTAATCACAAGCGTACAGGCAATGCCCAAAGACAGGCCAAATAGATTAAACAAACTATAGGCTTTCTGCTTAAACAGATTGCGAAAAGCAATTTTCAGATAGTTGCTTAGCATGGATTTAGGAGATTTTTCATTGATAGAAGATACTGTTTTGTGTCCGTGCGAATACAGTGCCGGAAGTGGAAAAATGCGCCAAGAGCCTCCAGTACGGAAAAAGAATGGCCATCCGACAAATTCAGCGTCCGTTTACGGACACTCAGTGTCCGTTTGTGAAATACTACAGTGGACAGCTGATGGGTTAAGAAGTCGACAAAGGATTGCCTATCTGAGATGTACTTACAAGTATCTCTCATTAGGAGAAACTGGTATTGCGGGGTCAGGCAGCGAAACGGGAGTTTTGCAATGCCATCACGAGGATGGCTTACTGTTTAACCCTTTACCAGCTATGGCACTGAGTGGCTCCTTGATTCAAACCCGTCCCGATTGTGACAAGATCTTCAGCGATCTGATCCGACCAGGAAAACACGCTTTCCTTCAACCAACTCCGCATCCAACGAGCCAAGGACGTGGCCATCAAACGGGCCACTGCCCTGGATGCCGACCTTTCTGTTTCCGCACATGAAAGAAACCCTGCAACGGATTGTGTATAGACACATAACCGCACGGGTAGTCGCATTCGTTCGTGTGCAAAATTTAAAAAAGTCACCAAAAGAGGCTTTACAGCTTGTATGGTGGCTTTTTCGGTATTTTCAGGAGGGGGCAAAAGGTGTATTTTTTATGACAAATTCATTAATAATCTGATGTTACTTACTTAATGGATAGAGAGCAGCATGAAATTCGAACTGGTGACTCATTGTTTCAGGTGCAGAAATAAGATGCATCAAAAACAAGGACAATGGCAAAAACAAGAAATAAGTGATGGCTCCATAAAAGGCTAGCCGATGATACGTCGAGACCTGACGTGTGGAATAAGCTTTAAAAGCTATAATTCCCATCATGACAGGAGCAGCCAAAAACACGTATCCAATGCCCAAAAGGCGACTTAACACAAAGTACTCTTTTCCTATGTCAAAATCATACCAGATACCAAAAGACCAAAGGCCAAGGTAAATGTCCAATAGAATAATCAAAGACAGCACATAGTTACAAATCAGGAAAATTAATCTTCTGACCGGTGGGTTAATAACCCTGTGTAGTTTGATGTGTCTAATCAACTGAAGATAGGCTATGATACCTATAACCATAGGCAGAAGATAAACCAAAAGAATTGCCAGAATGGGTTTTAACCAATTAACAGCAGATTGGACAAGTACAACCATCTTTCAAGCTGTGTTATTTTTAATGTGAATGCAAACTAAGAGTAGAAAAATAAAACCCGGTCAAAATGGCCGGGTTCTTTGCTTTTCGCAATAGCTGTCAAACAAATGTGGAATGCTTTCTAAAGATAAGGAAAGTTTTTATTACCCTATAAAAAAAGAAACACCTCATTACCCCAACGTATCAAAACCAAAGAACAATTCCCCCTATTGTTACCCCAAAAATACAAAAACCCTCAATTCGTAATGAATTAAGGGTTTTGGGTGGAATGTAAGGGACTCGAACCCCTGACCCCCGCCCTGTCAAGGCGGTGCTCTGAACCAACTGAGCTAACATTCCAGGGACTGCAAAAATAAAGTAATCTTTCAAGAATGCAAACCGGTTTTTCATTCCTGAAAGATACGATTTTCATAAATGCAATCCCGACATTGGTTTGTGTCCGTTTGCAGGCTGATACCGGGCCCCTGCGGTTACCTATTTAGGTGCGTTGTAAAGCAAGTCGTAATATTCTTTTGCCATCCGGTTCGAATCAAAATCAGGCAGGATATCGGTCATGCTGCGTTTCATCAGTTTAAGCCACTGGTCCGGCGCTTCGTAATACATGGGAATCACCACATTTTCGAGCAAATCATACAGGTTGCGGGCATCGATTTCATCCTCTTCGTGCTCAGGCAGTGTGGGGTCGTTGGGCGGCAGCGTAAAACAATTTTCGCCGGGCCGGGCAAATTCGGGTATCCAGCCGTCGGGCATCGAGCAGTTCAAGGCACCGTTCATGGCCGCGGTCATCCCGCTGGTACCCGAGGCTTCGTGTGTGATGCGGGGTGTATTGAGCCAGACATCGGCGCCCCGTTTGAGCATTTTTGACAGCCGCATTTCATACCCAACCAGCACCGAGCAATTAGGGTATTTTTTAGCGAAATGGGCCAGCCGGTTGAAAACCGACAAACCCGTATAATCCGTCGGATAGGGTTTTCCGGCCCAGATGATCTGTACCGGACGCGAGGGATTAGTAATCAGCCTCAGAAACCGGTCCATGTCATACAGCAGCAGGTCGGCACGCTTGTATCCGGCAAACCGACGGGCCCACACAATCGTCAGAATGTCCTTCTGGTATATCTCGCCAGTCTGGTCGGCTACTTCTTCAAAGAGTTGCGTCTTGAAGTATTTCTTGCGGCTGATCAACGCCTCGTCATCATTGCGTTCCAGGGCATCATACAGTTCCGGATCGGCCCAATAGGCACGGTTCTGGGCATTGGTAATCGAAATGACCGGGCTGATGCCCGAAAACCCGTCCCACATTTTATGCATCACCTGAGTGTGCATTTTGGAAACACCATTGGCAATGCCTGCCAACCGCAGCGTCACCAAGGTGTGGTCGAGGATATCGCTGTGCGTGTTGGAAATCTGCCGGACTTCGGGCAACGGAATGCCGGCAAAAAAGCCCATCCGCTCCAGCAGATGAATATCCGTTTTCTGATTTCCCGCTTCTTCGGGTGTATGATTGGTAAATACCAGACGTTTTTTCACCTCGTCCAGGCTTTTGTGTTTCTGGTACAGGTAAAATCCCAGGGGCAGCCCGTGCGATTCGTTCAGGTGGTAAATCTGCGGTTCGTAATTCAGCAGTTCCAGCAGTTTGGCTCCGCCGATACCCAGGACCACACTCGCCGCGATGCGTGCTTCCGGATTCTGGTCATAAAGTTTGTGCGTGGTGGTCTGGGCGAGGTAATCGTTTTCGGGCAGGTCGGTAGAGAGCAGGAAGAGAGGAACAGTGCCAAAAACTTCCGGTGGCAGGTAGTAGGCGGTTACCCAAACCGGTGCATGATTGATCTGAATCGAAAACCGGATGCCTGTTTCCTGCAGAAAGCCATAGATCTTTTCCTGAAACAATACATCCATGGTCTGATCGCCTTTGCGAACCTGATCGTAATACCCGTATTTCCACAAGATTCCGATTCCTACCAGGTTTTGCTGAAGTTCATAGGCGCTACGCATGTGCGAGCCCGCCAGGAAACCCAAGCCTCCCGAATAGATTTTCAAGGGTTGGTGAACGGCAAATTCCATGCAAAAATAGGCGGCACGGGTTTGGTAAGCGGGATTGGGATGGTAAGAGTTGAGAAAGTCGTGAGATGTAGTCATAGAGATGTAGGGGGTTTGTAGGCCTGCAATCTAACGCATTGCCGAAAGCAGCCGAATGACAAGAATCATAATCATGCCTGAGGAATAGTAGAACTTAAACGTTGGGATCAAAAATAGTAGGTTTGCTTTTGCCAAAACGCCATGCGATTTGATTCAGTTACGATTCGAAAACCAGAAAGTCCAGGGTTGCTTCCCTGGACTTTCTGGTAACTGTTATGGGGCGTCAGTCGGCCGAAAAGCTTTGATTTCCCATTGTGGCCAGTTGCCGGAACAACGCTTTCTCCTGTTCGGACAAGTTCTTGGGCAGGCGTACTTGGATTGTCACGTACAAATCGCCAAAGGTATCGGCCTGATTGTATACCGGCATGCCTAATCCCTTCAGGCGCAACACCTTGCCGTGGTCAGTTCCTTCCGGAATATCAATCTTGATATTACCTTTCAACGTGCCCACCGTAGCTTTCCCGCCCAACACCGCGGTGTAGAGGTCAACGGCTATATCGGTGTACAGATCGTTGCCCCGGCGGTCAAAATACGCATCGTCGGCAATATGAATGGTAATGTACAGATCGCCGTTGGGACTGCCCGGCGCGCCTTTGTCTTTCAGTTTGATCACCTGCTCATCCTCTATGCCCGGTTTGAGCTTGATGCGCAGCTTCTGGTTGTTGACATCGATGAGCCGTTCGGTGCCCTGGTAGGCCTCAGCCATGGTCAGGGTCAGGTCGGCACGATAGTCGTGGCCTTTCCGTTTGAAACCGGTCCCCTTTTTTGGTTCGCCGGGTCGCCGGCCAAACAGCATCTCAAAAAATTCGGAAAACGTGGGTTCGTCAGTGCTATATTCGTGGAATCCACCACCGGTGCCAAAATCATAGCCGCCGAATCCGCCGCCGGGCTGCTGCGCGCCGCCTGCATTGCTGGTAGTCTGGGCATATTTCCAGTTCTCACCGAATGAATCGTATTTTTTCCGTTTTTCGGCATCGCCCAACACCTCGTATGCTTCGGTGACTTCCTTGAACTTTTCCTCAGCCTGTTTGTCATCCTTGGTTTTGTCGGGATGGTACTTGACGGCCAATTTTCGGTAGGCTTTTTTGATTTCCTCGGCGGTGGCGGTTTTCTCAACACCCAGTGTCTTATAATAATCTTTGTATTCCATAGCGCAGTGTATCGTTTTTCTAGAAAAAATACAAAAAATGATCAAATAGTTCCCGAAATAGTTGCCAATAACCCCGTTTCATCCGATTAAAATAGTACCTTCAGCAAACTAAAAACCTGCCCTACGCGCAAAAAAAACCGGCAGATATGTGTCATTATGGATGGCACAGTCTCTTTCGACTCCCATCAATGGATATGGGTTACAAAATAATTGTTTTTTAGCTTATATCCTTTTTCTTTTGTCCGGTAGCCCATGAGATGCATCAGTTTTTTGGCTGACGTAGCTGATGGTATGGAAGAAAAACAGCTGGCAATTTTGAATGGTAGAACCAAACACGTAATCCTATGCAAACCATTGTTTTTCCAACCGATTTCAGTGCAGTGGCCGACAACGCGCTTTCGTTTGCAAACGCCCTTGCCAACCGTAGCCATGCCCGCGTCATTTTGCTGCACACCTACCATATCCCGGTGCTGGCACCCCTGGGCGGCGGTTATGCCCAGATGGCCCCCACAGAGGAAATGGAACGCGAGATGAACGAAAAATTGCAGCTGTTGTGCCAGAATCTCAGTCGCAACTATCCCAACGTCCGCTACGAAACCAAAGTGGTGGGCGGGATGCTGGTGGATGTGTTGCCGGTATTTGCAAAAGAGGTAAGTGCCGACATGATTGTGATGGGAACCGAAGGAGCCAGCGGAATCAAGCAGGTGCTGGTTGGTACTCGCAGTGCCGAAGTGCTTTCGGAGGCGACTTGCCCGGTGCTGGTCATCCCGGCAGAGTCTCATTTCAAAGGACTGGAACAAATCGTATTTGCCGCCGACCTGCGTGAAAACCCATCGGCGGACATGCACAAGGTAGTCGAACTGGCCCGCCTGTTCGAAGCTGAAATCTTGTTTTTGTACGTGCCCATCAACGGGCAGGACGAGCTTTCGGATGAAGACTGGAAGAAGTTTTACGAAAGTCTGGCTTACCACCGGATCTCGTTTCATGTCCAGAAAGGTTCCCGGATCGAAGAAGGCATCCAGAGCTTTGCCGATAAGATGTCGGCCGATCTGATTGTGATGGTCAATCACCGGCGTCGCTTCTGGGATCAGTTGCTGGTGGCCAGCCAAACCAAGCAAATGGCCTACCATACCAAGATTCCGCTGCTGGTCCTTCACAAGGAAATGCGCAGCTGATCGATTTCCCTAGCCGGGTTTTGGCCTTTCAAAACATACTATTTTTTTCAATAGCCTCAATCGTGTCACCCGAGCCGACAGGTGCCGCCACCCGCCTATGACAGATTCCTTACAGCCTCAGCCAACCAATCCCATGCACGGCCTCACCGATGCCGAAGCCGCCCAGCGGCTGCTCACCTACGGACCGAATGCCATCCGGACACAGGAAAAAGAAAGCCTGGTGACTTTATTCATACGCCAGTTCAAAAGCCTGATTGTCATCATCCTGGCTCTGGCAGCGGCGGTTTCGTTCGTCTTCGGCGACTGGCTGGAAGGCTTTGCCATTCTGGGTGTATTGCTGATCAATGCGCTGACCGGATTTTTCCTCGAATGGAAAGCCATTCAGTCGATGGAGGCATTGAAACAACTGGACACAACACTTGCCCGCGTGATACGGGAAGGACGAATAAAGGAAATACCGTCCGAGCAGATCACCCTGGGCGATGTCCTCTGGCTGGAAGCCGGCGACATGGTATCGGCGGATGGCACTATCCTGGAAGCCAACCAGTTACAGACCGACGAATCGGCCCTGACGGGCGAGTCGCTGCCAGTAGAGAAGAAACCCGGACAACCCGATCCGCAAGCTCCGCTGGCCGAGCAAACCCACCGCCTTTTCAAAGGAACCGCCGTGGTCAATGGCAATGCCAAGGCACTGGTAACACACATCGGCATACAAACCGAACTGGGCAAAATTTCGCAACTGGTGCAATCGGCCGAACAAAGTGCGACACCTCTGGAAGCCAAACTCGAAAAGCTAACTCAGAAGCTGATCTGGATCACGGGTTTTCTGGCAGTGGCGTTTTTCGCATTCGGCTGGATCCAGGGCAGGGACATGCTGCTTCTGCTCAAAACTTCCATTGCCCTGGCTATTGCCGCCATCCCTGAAGGTCTGGCCATTGTGGCTACCATTTCACTCGCGTACGGCATGTTGCGCCTGGCAAAGAAAAACGTGATTATCAAGCGGTTGTCGTCTGTCGAAACCCTGGGAAGTGCCAACGTGGTGTTTTCGGACAAAACCGGCACACTCACCCTCAACCAGATCGAAGTGAATGCGGTATGCCTGCAGGAAGGTTCGCTTGAAATCCGAATGGATGTTCCGGCCCGAAAAATGGAACTGGTCACTGGAACACCTGCATTACTGGCAACCGAATCGTACCGCAAGCTGATGGAACTGGCCGTCCTGTGCAACAATGCGCACGTGGACAACGAAACTGCCACTGGCGACCCGCTGGAAATATCCCTGCTCCAATGGACGGGTGTTCAAGGGATTGCCCCTGAAGAATTACACAAGCACTATGCCCGTATCCAGGAAATAGCCTTCAGTTCCGACACCCGGATCATGGCTACCATTCACCGCACGTCTGAAGGATATCTGACTGCCGTCAAAGGAGCCAGCGAAGAGGTGATCACCCGTTGCACCCAGACTATCACCGGAAAAGAGTTTCACAATGAAGACAAACAGAAATGGATTGAGGTAGCCAACCAACTGGCGGCGAAGGGTTTGCGTACCATCTCTTTCGCGTATCGCCAGATGACTGACTTACCGCAAGAAAACCTGCTCACCCAACTTACCTGGGTAGGCATGATCGGCTTTCTGGATCCGCCCCGGCTGGAGGTGGTACCGTCCTTGCGTTCCTGCCACGAAGCAGGCATTCGGGTGATTATGGTGACCGGAGATCATCCGGCCACGGCACAACACATCGGCGAAAAGATAGGCCTGACAACGAACCAGTTATCACCCCTGACCGGACAGGAAATCCCGGACCTGGAGCATCTGTCGGCTGCGGATAAAAAACGGCTGCTCGACACGCGTGTCTTTGCCCGCGTAAGTCCGGCCCAGAAGCTGGACCTGATCCGGATGTACCAGTCGGAAGGCCATATCGTCGGCATGACCGGTGACGGCATCAATGACGCGCCAGCCCTCAAGAAAGCAGACATTGGCATTGCCATGGGTTTGCATGGCACACAAGTAGCCCGAGAAACGGCCGACATGGTGCTCAAGGATGATTCGTTTGTTTCGGTTGTGGCTGCCATTGCCCAGGGTCGCATCATTTTCGGCAACATCCGGAAATTTATCATGTATCTCGTATCGTGCAACCTGAGTGAACTGTTTGTGGTGACCGCCTCCGGATTTCTCGACCTGGGCTTGCCTCTGACACCTCTCCAGATTCTTTTTCTGAACGTAGTGACCGATGTGTTCCCGGCGCTGGCATTAGGGATTGGCGAGGGAGACAACTCAGTCATGCAACAACCGCCCCGCCATCCCAAAGCCCCCATCCTGTCACGGTCACACTGGCAGGCTGTTATTCTGTACGCACTGGTCCTGACCGGTTCAGTGATGATTGCTTCCTTTTACAGCATTGAAGTGATGGGCATGAATGCCGCGGATGACAACAATATCATCTTTTATAGCCTGGCACTGGCACAGTTGGTTCATGTGTTCAACTTCAGCTCGGGCAAGGCTTCCCTGTTTCGCAACGAGATCACGCGAAACCGCTACGTCTGGCTGGCCATCCTTGCCTGCACGGGCATTCTGCTGCTTACGTACGTTGTTCCCATTTTGCACCAAGCCCTTGACATTCAGGCCCTGCATCCCCGCGATTGGTCGGTGGTGATAGTGGCAGCCCTGGCTCCGCTGGTGTTCATCCAACTGCTGAAACGCCTGCAAGTGGTGTGGTAATTCCCAGTCCATTCAACGAGCATACTTTTGAGAATAAGTGGAGCCTTAACGGGGGTTTTGGATTTGCCAGAGATACTATTTCGAAGGTATAGTTACCGCATCAACCGGTGCATCAGGTTCGCTTATTTAATAACTCTTGTAGAACAGTTCCTTTTTTCGGCTTTTGGTAAACATGCATGCAATAAAATTTAAACTAATCTCTTAACTCACAAATCCAAACAAGAAGAAAGCAATCAAATCACTTATACAAAAAATACACAAACAACTAATTATCAGTATATTATACAAAATACACCCAAAACATCAAGCAACAACGACAGAAATAGCCATTGTAATAAATGTTACCAGATAGCTTTATTTGGTAGTATCAGTTTTGCTTTTTTTGTACATTATTTATCAACTATACTGTACATGAAAAAAAGTTTTCTCCTGATTCTGGCTGCTATCAGTTCTGTAGTGTTTACCAATTGCGCCTCTACTTACAAACCCATCCGTCCGGAGGTATTGACGTATTCTAACCAGTCGCTGGACAGTAGCATTTCGTTCTCTTATCAATACGGTACTTTGCGCATGCTGCGTAATAAGAAATACGCCAAGCGAGAGGACAGAAAAGGAATCCGCGTGGTAGCCGTCAAGATCACAAACCATTCGGCCGAGCCGGTCACGTTCAATCAGAACCTGAAGCTGTACGCGGGCAATAATCAGGTTGTTCCGCTCGATCCGGCGTTTGTGCATCAGGAATTGAAGCAAGGCGTTGCGATTTACCTGCTTTACGCCCCTCTGACCCTGGCCAAACTAACATTTTACGATACCAGTACTCCTGGTCAGATCCGGGCTACCAGTAGTGTTCCTTTCGGTCTGGTGGTTGGGCCGGGCATTACCATCGGCAATATGGCAGTGGCCGGAAATGCCAATCAGCGTTTTTTGAACGAACTGACAATGTATAATCTGATTGGCCGTCAGATCAAACCAGGTGAAACCGTATATGGCTTAGTTAGTATTCATGATTTTGGTTTCAATCCACTAAGTGTTCGTACAAGTGAACCAGGAACTACTAAAAGTGGCTTCTGAGCAAAACCGGAAAAGCTTCCCAGGTTGATCCGGGAAGCTTTTCCGGTCAGTGACGAACCAATGAGTAGTATGGCCCGGCATACCCAGACCTTAATTTGGCTTCTTGGTATCGCCGGACTTGAAACTCAGTCCCTTGGCCATCAGTGCTTCCCTGAGTTTGGGTAGTGAACTTTTGCCCATGCCGTGAAACTTCAACACTTGGGTTTCGGTGAGTTGAGCCAGTGTTTCCAGCGTGGTTACTCCGTTGGTTTCCAGAGCCCTGCGGGCAGGGGCTCCCAGATCTGTCCAGGCACTGGATGCCTTCGCCTTCCGGGGTAATTTTTTCTGAAGATTTTCGTTGACCCGGAATTCCACTATTTTAGCAATCAACTCCAGTGGCAGGGGCTCATCCAACGGAAACTGAACCGAACCTTTGCCTCCTTTGTAAGCAGCCAATTCCTGCTGAAAGGCATCAATGCCACTAGGTACCGCGTAAAAACCGATATGGTTTTTGAACGCCGCAAAATACACCAGATTGCCATTGAGTACATAGGCTGGCATGGCGTACTTGATGGCTTCCTGCGCCTGGGGAGCCGCTTTCCGAATCGTATCTCTCACTTGATGCAAGAGAGCCTGGACATCTTCCGGAAAACTGGCAATGTATTCGTCGATGGTTGTTGGTGCGTTTTTCATGGATACTTCCGGGTTTGTGCAAGAAGCTGTCTGTGAACAAGTGATGGAATAACTGACAAGACAAATGTAACCAATCACATCCATACCTGCCGAGGGCAGAAACGACAGTTTTCGGGGGTGATTGCGACAATCCGTACACGTGACAACCATCCACAAATAGTATCTTTGCAAAACCCAAAACCTGCCAATCAGATTGGGCGTTTGTGCGAGGTTCCGGAAGTCTTGTTCGCCAAAGGACTCTGCAAAAATCTGGTTACTGTTTACCAATGCCGGCCGTTGCCGGATCAATCGGAAAGCATTGCAATAAAAACGCAAATTGATGCATTCAGACCTGTATTGGCTTTTGTAAACTCCGTCTGACTCACTAAAACTCATTGACTATGTGCGAAAACACCAGCCGTCTCAAGTTCTGCACCTGCGCAGAACTATCGGATTCCAACAAAAATGACAATTCTTATTACTGGACTTTATCCCGACTGGTAGGCCTCAAACAGGAACATCTCATTGGTAAAGTACTCGGCCCTACCCACGACCTGGGCAATGGTATTACTACCGATGCCATTACCCAACTGATAAACGAAGGAAATTGCTTTGATTTCGAATATATTCCTTCGGAAAACGACACGCTGAGCATTTCCCGACGCTCTGACAACTACCGGTATTTTACCCTGATCTACCGGAATAACCAGTGGAGAGAAGGACAAAACCCATCTTTCATCAGCATTACCGAAACAATTGCGGAAGGGCGGCTGGACATTGCTCCATAGCCTCATTCGTATGAACAGAAAACACTACCCCTTCTGCTTCACAATCGGACCTCAGGGCTTTATCACCAAACTGTGATAAGACAATCGCTTTATCACAGTTTGGTGATAAGAGAGAGAGATGGGTGACGCGGACGCCAAAACTACATCTTCACTCATCAGATGAACAAGTCAGTCTTTACCGTACCACAAACGTTTTCTTCTCTACTCCCACCCCTTTTAGGGTCAGCGACTTCCAAGCCGACGGGATACGGGTCTTCAATTGCACGATACCCGTTTTGGTAATGTCAAGGCCCCCGAAACCGTTGAGCAGGGTTTGGAGAAAACCACCGGCCCCGGTCGCAAAATAGGGATTGGTTCCTCCGGCCGTTTCGGCCAGTACACCGAAAGGCGGTACTTCGTTGGGCTTATACGACTGGGTAAACAACTGGTAGGCCTTGTCGGTATTGCCGAGCCGGGCGTGTAATAAACACAAAACCGCAAAGCTCATTGCCGGACCGTTCTTGTCCATTTTGGCTTCGTAGTAATCCAGGTCTTTCTTGATTTGTGCCGGATCAGACACGGTTTTCAGCGGGTAAGCCAACAGGTTTACATCCGCTTGCTTGATGGTTTCGCCGTTGTAGGTGGCATGTTCGCGGGTAATACCGTTGTCCATTTTCAGAATTACCAGTCCGGCTGCTACGTCGGCCCATTTCGGATTGGCCGCAATGCCCAGTTCGCGGGCAGCTTCGGCGGCGTAGCCTAGCACTTCCTTGGCCATGGCATTGGTAAAGGCATTGTCATCCACGTTTTCAGCGTATTCATCGGCGCACACTACATTGATGATGTGATACTTGCCATCACTTCCTTTCTCGGCGCGGCTCGCCCAGAAATCGGCAACCTCTTTCAGCATCGGATAGCCCCGGTCGCGCAGCCAGGTTTTGTCTTTGGTTACCTGGTAATACTTCCAGAACGCCCAGCCAATATCGCCAGTGATGTGGTGCTGAAATGGCCCCGTGAGTGCCCATACCGGAGTAGCTTCCTGCCCTTCGTCGTCCGATTCCCACGGAAACATGGCCCCTTCGTAACCATGACTGAAAGCATTGTTTTTGGCCTGTTCGAGCCGTTGAAAACGGTATTCGAGCAATGACTTGGCAATTTCCGGATGCAGTACCAGCAGCGGCGGATACATCCACAACTCGGTATCCCAGAAAACGTGTCCGTTGTAGCCCAGGCCCGACAATCCCATGGGCGACAGGCTGTACGCCGTGCCTTCGCGGGCAAACGAATACAGGTGGTACAACGCAAAGTGCACATCGCGCTGCACATTGGCATCGCCTTCAATTACAATGTCGCTTTGCCAGAGCTTGCCCCAGGCTTCGAGGTGGCGTTTTTTGAGCCGTTCGGTGCGTTCCAGTGCGGCAAAAATCGTAAGCCGTTCCGCTTCGTTGTGCGGATCGGCCACGTGTTCGGTAGAGGTAGTCGACCCAACCACCGCAAACCGGTACGTTTGTCCGGCTTTCAGGTTGATGGTAAACTTGAGCCGGTGCAGGCCGTAATCCCATTCCTCGTGAATCAGTTGAGGCTCTTTGCCACGGGATTCTTCAAAAATAAAGCTATTGGACGCCGCCACGATGTGCTTGCCCGTCGGGCTTTTGGCCACCGACGTCAGCAGCGGGATCAGCGAATGCGGACGGTCAATCAGGTGGTAGAAGTTCTTGACATCGCGCAGCATATCCGGCGCCGAAAGCACGCTGTGCGGCGTGACGGAAACGTCTTTTTTTGCGGTAATTTCAACTTCCAGCAACGCCGTATGCGGCAAATGACGTAACGCCAGAATGCTTTGTTTTACGGCTATTTTGTCGGCATGATCAAACGTGGTTGTCAGCGTTGCCGTTTGCATGTCAAGGGTTTGGGCGTAATTCTGGATACTATTCGCATCGAGCCGCCGGCCGTCTACATCGAGATCCATATTGGCGAAATCAAACGTTTTCATAATGTTCGAAACCCTACCACGCCCGTAGGTATCAAATGCGCCGTTCAGCACCACGTCTTTCACTTTCAGCGGCTCTGCCGACGACACAATGCCGATCATACCGTTGGCAACGGTCACTCCGTAATAGTTGTTGCGGTTGATGTTTTTTGCCTGTACATGCCAGACGGACTTGCTCACATCCTGCGCCACCATGACCAGGGAATGCAAGAGCAACAAACTGAGTATTGTTAGTTTTTGGATCATACGAAGAAGAAATTGAATGAAATATTGGTTGTCAAAAATAGAAAAGAAGAATGAGAAATCCGGAATTCTCTACAGAAATTGATTTGATGGAAACGAATTTCCGAGTCGTTCCGGATCGTGTCTGTTCTGGTGCAATGGACGAAGAAAATGAGTAGATTTCTTACATTCGCCCCGTGGAAGGTAGGATTATTCGCAAATATTTAGGTGTTTTGGAAACCGTCCTTTGTCTATTTTTTATTCACATGCAAAGGTTTGCAAAGCGTGTTGCTGTCGTGAACCGATAATTTTTTCAGGCTATGAGTGCAAAAGAAAAGTCAGCAATGAAACTGAATGTTTTACTGGCCAAAACCGATCATCTTCAGGCTATTTTCCGCAAGATGATCGAAGATTATGTCAAATTTTTCAAGGCCAAGCAGGGTGAGTTCCGTGGTGAACGCAAAACCTACCTGGCCCTGCCCGATACTGTGGATCTCCCCAACGAACGCAAAAACGAACTGGTTGTCACTACCGTTGCGGAAAAACTGGAATGGATGGTTGGCAACTCAAAAGAATACATTGATGCCCTGTTCAGCCAGGAGCTGACCAATGCCAGCGGTGTTGCCAAAGCCAAACTGGTGGTGGAAGGCAAGGAATGGGGCGAGTTTACATCGCTGGAACTGTTACGGCTCAAATCGTTCCTGGAAAACGGTACGCTGAAGGAAGTGTATGAGAATATTCCTGTTCGCAACGACGATGAGATCTGGGAAAATACGACCGAGGAAATGTACGAAGGCCGGGAAATCTTTGAGAGTGCCTTGCTGAAAGGTGACCGGATGACGACGATCAAGGAAACGTACATCCTGGAAGATCCGAATCTGAGCAAGAATACGGATATTAAAAACTACACGCCTGTAACCGCTACCCGCGACAAGCCGACCAAACTGGGCGAGTTTACGTACCAGAAGTTTTCGGGTGAGTGGTCGCACCGGCAACGGGCGGAGTTGCTTCGCCGGAGAGGTGTTTTGCTGACCGCCGTTATCGAAGCGCTGAAGATCTGCAACGATGTGGAAGCAATACCCAGCCAGCTGACTGCGGAGAAAATTTTTGCATACCTGCACGGAGGAAAATAGAAGCGAGACATGAGATATAAGACACTAGACATAAGATTGTGGATCGCCTCTCTTGTCTGATGTCTTATCTCTCCTGTCTGTTTAAAAATACCAACTTAGCCTTAGCATCAGCCTGAACCTGAGCGTTATAGTCCTCTATCGTTTAGTGTTGTGTTGGTAGCTTTAGGTTTAAGTTTATCGGCAGAGATCAGTCAGGCGAATTCAAACAAATGGTCGTCGGTTCAAATCCGACCTCTCACTCCACTGGTTTGTTTTTCTATGTGAGAGTAGCTCAGGGGCAGAGCAATTTGTTCAATAAGCATCATAAACCTGAAAACTGAATCTGCATAAAAGGCACTGGGGAAAGGAAATAGAACTCAGTGCCTATCTTTTTTGCATCATACATCGGCCTGTCGGGTTAGCCAAACTGGTAAAGGCACTCATTCATACGAGTTGAATGATGGTTTAGTGGATAGAGGCACTAATGTAGGTTCGAATCCTTCATCCGACACAAATACTAAAACATAAGTAGTTAATAATCCGATTATTAACATCTACGCCTATAATAGACTCAAGTGATATGTAAAGTTTTCTCCATAAGTCTTACTTATCTGAATAATTCAAATTACGTGTTTCCGCGTTTGTTTTTAGTCCAAACCGTATCTCTTCCTCTGGCCCTGTTACTTGTTTTTCGCAAAGAGGGTTCAGAGTCCAGACCGTTACTCTTCCTCAATGCTTCTTCTTTTTGCTTGATCAAAAAGAAGCAAAAAATCAAGACCCAAAAATGCTTCCCCGCACAGGGCCAACCCGCCCCCCGCTTTTGGGTCGTGCCAACGCTCTTTTACTGGCTCGTGCTTCGCACTTTGCCTTGCCTCCGATTACCAATCGGAGCTACAAGGACGCTCTTGTCCACTTTGCTCATGGCAGGTTGGGAAGGTGCGCTGGCCTTCTTTGCCCAGCGGGCCTAGCGTTGGCCTTGAGCGGGGAAGCATTTGGGCAAAGTGCCCTTTTTTGGTTACTTTTTTGGGCAAGCAAAAAAGTAACCAAAAAAGGGAAGTGATATGGTTCGGACTAAAAACCTTCATTGGAAAAGATTAAGTAACAAGCAACAAGTAGAAGAAAGCGATACGATCTGGACGATAAACCGTCACGGATAAATACAACCAAAAGTGACAAGGCGTAGGGTACACAAATCGAATGGACTTACAAACCCCGTAGTTCACGTTATCTATAAAACCTATCTAGCGATTTTCTTTCACCGGTTCCAGCAGGCAGAAATCGTACGGTTGCAGCACCAGGTATTCGTAGTCCTTGCCAACCGTGTGTGTTACGCCGTGCCAGTGATCGTACAGGTGCGTCGGATGCAGGCCATTCTCCTTGAAGGCATACCAGGTAAGCAACGCTGGCTGACTGCTGAAATTGAACACACCGAAAACCGGATGCTCAGCATGGGTGCGTACGTAATTGGCTATGTGAATGTTATGAGTTGAAATCCACTGTAAGTTTTTATAATCGGCAATGGCGGGCAAGCTGCGTCTCAGTTGAATCAGGCGTTGGGTGGCCGTAAAAATTCGATTTTCAAGCGTTCCTTCTTTCTCGATCCGTTTGTTCTTTTTCCAGTCAATCACCGGGCGGTGCATCCAGCGGTTGTCGTAGCTTTTGCCGGGATCGTCCAGATAGGAATAGTCGTTGGTGTATCCCACCTCATCACCGTAGAAAAGCATGGGCACGCCGCCCAGGAAAAAGCTATGCGCCTGCATGAGCAGAATCTTCCGGATGGCGATTTCAATGGCTTGTGCATCATTCGTTTCAATGGCTTTTTCCAGTCCGCACAACGACGCCAGCGAACCGCTGATGCGGGCATCCTGCGTTTTGGGATTGACCGAAAACAACGCCCCGGTAGCCGGCGACCCGTCAAACGTACCCGAGTAGTATTCTTTCAGAAATTTTCGGTGGGCATACGGCTGGTAACCCGTCTGGGCAATCATGGAGTCGTCGTAACCAAGGCCAATGTCATCATGGCAACGCGTGTAGGTAATCCAGGTTGTTCCCAGCGGTTTTTGCAGCAATTCGTTTTGGGCGGCCATCATCACACGGGTATCACCAGTAGCCAATGCATCCCATTGCAAAGCCATGTGTGTGGCATTGTAGGCAAAATCACATTCGCGGGCGGTAAACGGCCCGGTACCAAAATACTTCATGATTTCTTTGGGTGCCACAATGGCCTCGCCGAGCAGTGCCACGCCCGGAGTCGCGACCTGTACGCATTGCTTGATGAGCCGCAGGATGGCATGGGCTTGCAGCAGGTTCTGGCACGTGGTGCCTACCTGCTTCCAGATAAACGCCGGGGCATCGATGCGCAGAATGTCCACGCCCAGATTGGCGTAAAAGAAAATAGTATCCAGCATGGCCACAAAAACTGCCGGATTGCTATAGTTCAGATCCCACTGGTAGTTGTGAAAGACGGTCATCACCCACTTGCGGCATTCTTCGATGTAGGTAAAGTTCCCCGGCGCACTTTCCGGAAAAATTTCGGGCATGGCCTGGTCAAACTGGTCGGGAATGGTGCGGTCGGTGTACATGTAAAAGTACTCCTGGTATACCGGATCGCCTGTCTTCGCTTTTTCGGCCCACTCGTGGCGGTGCGAGGTATGGTTGAGCACAATGTCGAGCATCAGGTACATGCCTTCGGCAGCCATTTGCTGCTGTACGTTTTGCAGATCCTGCAACGTGCCGAAGCGTTTGTCAACCTTGCGAAAATCCGAAACGGCATACCCTCCATCGCTTTCACCCGCCGGACTCTGAAATATCGGCATCAGGTGCAGGAAATTGACACCCAGCTTTTTGAAGTAGTCCAGCTTGCCTCCCAGGTTTTTCAGGTTGCCGCAGAACCGGTCCACATACAGGCTCATCCCAGTGATGTCGTTGCTCAGAAACCAATGCCCTTGCTGCTCTTTGGTCAGGTCTCGTTGCTTCAGGGCATCCGTTCGGTTCAGGTACGCATCGGTAATGGTTTGCAGCACGCGCGGATAGTATTCGGCTCCATGCGGATGCTGGCCGTACAACTGCTGGTACAAATCATGAATAGCCGAGGCATTGGCCAGAAACCGGGTATAAAATGCATTGTCCTGACCGGCAATGTCCAGTTTATTTCTCTGTAAATGTGTATTGAGAGGCGGGTGAATGGTAGAGTCAAACACGGCAGTGAACGTTGGTGTGTACAATAGAAATTCGGCTGCTAAAATAGAGCTTTTTTGATAACCAACTATAGATCGCCGACATATCCTTGCCTGCACCCAAAGAAAAATAATATGGCTGGCAAATGAAAAAACCCGGCTTTTGACACCGGGGATTTCTTCGTATACAATCTTTGATCTCTACTTTTTTGTCTCCGTCAATCACCCATGTGCTGTCGCCCTTATTCCGCATTGCAAATGCGTAATAATCGCGGGTTATTTTAGCTACCACCGAAAATCGGGAAAACATTGTGGGCCTATGGCACCGCCTCCGTATTCCAGAACCAGTTTGGGTGCGAAGACAACATACCGGCAACTATCGTTATACTGGGTTTTTAGACTGTCTGTCAACGGATTGTCAAACAGGTTGTAGGAATACATTCCCAGGCCACTACGCTGGTAGCCAATTGTACAGGGCTCACCACTTTGCACTGAAATACAATTTGCTTTGTCAAGCTTTGCTTTTAGGGTAGATACTGTTTCGCGATTCCATCCCAGTTGCCGAAGCAACGAATCGGCTCTGAAAGAGTCTGTATCCACATCCCAGTTACTATTGTAGTTCCCCTGATCTACTACATGAAAAATCCCTAATTTGTCGTCGCTTTCAAATTCGATATGAACAGATTTACCGGGAGGAGTGATTGATTGTACATACTGCTTAATGGCAACAATTTCTCTTTCCTTAGACTGGTAATTTTCTACTAATTCCTCGTAACTCGACGAGTCAAACATCCCAAATGCAATTAGTATTACGACAAAGGAAACAATTAGATAGGTTAGATACAGAGCAATCCCACCACCTATGATACCGAGAATCCATTTCACTAAAGTCTTATTTATATTCATAATTATTGAATTATTCTTTGCTGAAATAGTTGATTGACAGCACCTTTCAGCTCCTCTTCCCGATTTACATTTACATTCACCAGACAAAAGCCTTTCTCACCGCGGAGCATGCGCCAGCGCCAGTCCCATTGGTCGGTGGTACGGTGGCTGCCATTGTCAAACCACCAGGCCGAATAGATTCGGTCGCTGCCTTTTTGCAGAATGCCGGTGTAGATTTCGGTGCCGTGGATCGTTTGTTTTTCCACGCGCGTAAACCGGTACCCACTCCCCCGCCAGCAAATCAGCGGACTGTGTTCGGCTACGTAAAACGCGGCAATCGGCTTGACGTACACCAGCATTTCGGGACTGGTCAGTTGCACAATGCCATCGGAAGTGACCCGTTTGGAAAAGCCGGAAAGTTGTGCGACTCCCGATTCCGAAAAATTACGTTTGGGTGTCTGGTGAAAAATAAGTTGCGTGAGAACGATTGCCAGAGCCAGAAGGGCTATACCAGTAGCCAGCCGGGTTATCCAATGGTGGGGTTTTGGCTTTTCAAGAGATACTATTTTGACAGATTTCCTGTGAGTGCGGTACAACCACCGAATGACAAATACCAGCGGCAGCATTACGTACACCACCAGGCAAACCAATCCTATAACATCATGCATGGGATTTTCGGGAAGCACATGAAACACAATCAGCACCAGTATCCGGAGCAGATTGCTCAGCGTATTGAGCACAAGTGTGCCTGCCACAATCACTACCAGCCAGCCAAGGCTTAGGTGTTGCCGCAACGAACGTTCGTAATACGCCACCAGAAATAGGGCCAGCAACAGTGCCATTTCGGTCATTTGCAGACCCATGCATGCCACATCCACCGCAAATTCGGTGTCACCCAGCCGCACGGCATTGCCCAAAACTTCGACTGGCAACCCGCAAGCCGACACGATGGAACCCGCCCACGCACTGAGCTGCAACCGGATTGGAAAACTGAAGACGATGCTGGCGTACCGGAAAAAAGGCGATAACACACCCAGCCACAACAGTGGCAATACGGTAGCCTTTCCGACAAAGGCTTCTACAATAAAAAGTAACCCAACCGTGAGCATTCCAAAATGCAGCGTACGCACCGGAAGCCAAATTGATAGAACACTCAAGACCAACAACAAAACTCCGTACCGAAGACTGAATTTGCTTGGCTGACGAATGATCAGAATGTACGGAAAGAGCAAGATTCCCAATCCGGTGAGGGCATCCACTGCGAAATAGGATTGTATCACCAGCCAGCCAAACAGCCCGGCGTAGGCCGCCAGCAACGCAACGCCAACAATGCGTTTCCGGTCGGCACGAAACCAGTTTGCCAGACCTATTTCCGTAATGCGTACCGAATATGCCAGCAAGGCAAGAGCCGCTTTTGGATTCATAAAAGATACTATTTTATAGTTTTCATATGGTAGATTACGGTGAGTTCCAGAGTTTGTTAAACCCAAGATTACTCTACACCAACGCCTTGTCACTTTTTTGCTTGCCCAAAAAAGGGGCATCAAACGAGAGTTTGATGAGCCAGCCTTGCGTGATGGCAAAAAAGGGCACTTGCGCCAATGCTTCCGCCCGCAAGGCCCACGCCAACCTCGCTGGCGCAAGAGGCCATCGCACCTACACCACCTACTACGATTGAAGTAGATGAGGTTCTCTTTGTAACAAGCAGGCTCGTGCTTCGCACGTTGCCTTAGCCTTTGATAGTCACAGTTCTATTTTCGCCCATATTCCATTACTCAAATTAACTTTACATAGAATCCACGTCAGACAACATTTTTCAGGTGTTTCCGGTCTGTGGGATTGAGGTATTGTTGCGCGATGCGATTTTCTGGTTGCCTGTCAAACGTGTAGAGCGCAGCCAGAAAAGTCCACTCCAACGGCTTCATGAGCAGATAGATTAGATCAGCTACATAGGGATTGCTGAAAACGCCGTAATAGCAATGAATCAGGTTGCCAACGCGGTTGTACTTACGCCGAATCAGGCGATGCGTGCGAGGTAGGTGTTGTTCCAGCAGTTCTTCAAAGGCGTTGGCAATGAGCAGTTGCCGGTTGCAGACAATCCGGTGGCCGCCCCGCTCGCCCATCCGTTGCGGCTTCACCAGTTGGGTATGTCCCTGCGCCGCTACCGAACACAGAAAATGCCCACCGCAGGTTACATTTTCACACATGTAATCCCACTGCGAAAGTCCGTGCCGGTAAGTATCGGTAAAGGCACGAATCATCGAATCAGGCTTTTGCCCAAACAACAGCAACACGGCCGATAAAACCATCAGAATGGGCAGACACAGCACAAAGAGCAGTGGAATTTTGGTAATCGGCTTGAGTGAAAGAAACTTCCACGCATACCGCTCCAAGGGACTAAAAGTATTGATTTCCAGCCGATTGGCATAAATCATCAACAGTTGCTGATTTTTGATCAGCATAAAAATGTAGAGTATGACAATGGGTAGATTACCCAACGCCCCCAACCAGGGTTCTACATGAATGCCAATGAATACATTGAGCCCAATGGCAATCAACAGAAATGCGTTGACGATCACTTCCAGCACCGGTGGCGCCAGTGAATGCCGGTAGCTCGAATAAAAATAAGCCGCCATGCATAAGACAATCAGGATGTAAATAGATAGCTGATGCTCGGGCGAGAAGGTGGCACTTTCATTGCAACAATCGTTATCCAATCCAAAATCCAGTACACTCAGATAAAGTACCGGCAGGCCGATCACAACAATGACTTCCACTATTTTTGCGACTACTTTGCCTAACAGTCGCCTGCCTTTGAATAAATAAAAGCCTAGGTCTATGACCAGCACCATGCTGGGCAAGCCCAGAGCGAACAATAGAATATCTCCCATAAGGAATTGATTTAGACGGGTTTTCGATTCTGGAAAGATACTATTTTGGCCGGTACTTTTGTAGAGGCGGTTGCTCTTGTTGCAGGTGGCTCAGCAAAACAACCCGAGTCTGCACGAAACCAAGCGAACCCATAAGTCATATCAGGTCCCATATCTTTTTCATTTGTAAAGTTTTCAGAAAAGAGTTTTTTACAGAATCAATCAAAATCGATCAGCAACCACACGCCGCTGTATTTGTCACGAGGTCCTTTCAGGATGACAGGTGCGGGGCTTTCCTTACAAAGCGCTTTTTTAGAAAAATATGGGACACGATAAGGCACCTAGGTTCGCCCCTACAAGGTTTTTACATTTTCCAGAGATACTATTTTCGTTTCCAGAGCAATACGCCTACAACCGTGATCGCCGTGATGATGAGTAGCCATTCGTGCGGTTCAGGGACGGCTCCGGAACCGTTCAGCGATGCGTTTTTCAGGCTATTTTCAGCCTTGTCAATGCCAAAACGTTCGTAGTCTTTCTGGGTTTCCAGCACGATCAGACTCGAAATTGGCGAAACTACATAGGCCCGTTTCGCCTCGGCAATCAGCGACTCGGACAAGTAATCTTTCTCAAAATACCGGTGCCCAATCTGCTGCATCAGGTGATTGTAGGCAAACAGGCGTAACAAATGATCTGGTGCAGAACCCGCATTCGCCGCTTGGGTCGTCTCTTCGTGCAGCTGGATTTCAGCCTGTGGCAACGTCACCGTTTGTGGGTCTTCCTGAGACTGAACAAAGCGTTTCTCCTTCATCAGTTGCTTCAGGTACGTGATGTTCCCCCGGTCATAGTGTAGCAGCCGCAGTTCGGTGAGGGTTTTCAGGTAGGGCGACAATTCATGGCCCAGGTTGAAGAGGCGGACAGTTGTGTTTGCCTTCGCATTCCGAGCCAGTTCTTTCGCAAACGGGCTGTCTTCCAGGTCTTTCAAGTTAGGCGACAGTTCCCCGCTTTTTGAAATAATCAGTGCGTGGGCGGGCTGGGCAATGCGATGGACGGGCAACAGGCTAAACCGGTTGTTCCAGAGCTTTTCATACATCGGCAACAGATTGGCTTCGTTCAGCGCAATCCATTGGTCGTCCCACACCCATACCGGAACGGATTTGGCCGCATCGTACACGGTTTCAAATTCGCGCAGCGTCCATGCATGGTTCACATCTAGGTACACCGACTTCGGAGCAAACGATTCATACGTACGAACGTACGGCTGTACAGCATAACTTTTGCCCTGAAACACAAACGATTGCGAAGCCAGTCCCGGTGCTACAATGGAAAACACACGGTCGGGCTGGTAGCTGTCTTCATCGTAAAAAATAGTATTCGCGTCGGAGTCAAAACCCTCCAGTCCGGCAATATCGGCAGGTGGTGTGGTAAATTGCACCGATACATTTTCACGGGTTTGTTCAGGAGCCGGTCCTTGAAAAAAGATATTGTCGTAAAACAACCGGTTGCCTTCGGCGCGCAACGGCGAAGTAATTCCAATCTTAAACTGTCGGTCTTCATCAGGCATACACGGAAATACCCGCACGGTCACCGTATTGCCTTCCTGCCAATGCACCACCGAGGGGTCCCGTCTTTCCCGACCTACAATAGTCGTGTAGGCCGAATCGGCTTTGGCTTTGGTGGTCAGTCGGGCCTCTTCCTCTACCCCGTTAATCCATAATGACAACGACGTAACTACCGAACCTTCGGGCAGGTGAAAGGTGTAAATGGCCTCCTGTTGATTCCAGTGATAAGGGCTTTGGTTATGGATGGTTACCACTTTTTCGGTATACGCCAGCCGGTAATCCGGAAAAACCTTGACATTGGTGTGGATGTGTTCCGTACGCAACTGGTCGCCCGACCACAGGCGGGTCTGGGCCTGGTGGCGGGCATCGTACAGCGACTCCAGTACCTGAATCTGCTCATCGCTGGACAAGCTTGTCCGCCCGACAAGCAAGACCGCCAGTGTAACCAATGGGTCATGCTCTTTCACCGCATCGAAGGACCGGTTGGGAAAACGCCCCCACCGGTCTTCCCAGAAATCTATCGTATACACCAGGTCCGTTTTCAGGATGCGTTCCGTTACCCAGTCGGTGTGCAGTTTCTGGGCCATCAACACCCATTTGGGCAGCGCATTTCGATGAGTAAGAATCTGGTTTTCAACCCGACGAACAGCCCGCAACTGTTGCTGCCAGTGCAGCAAAAAATAACCTGTAAACAGTAACGGCAGACTCAGTCCGATGAGGATACTTTTGCGGTAATGCGACATGGATCTCCACAAACTAACGCTAAGACTAATGCTACCCACCAATGGAATAAATGCGTGTCCACCCACGCCCAGCAGAATCAACCCGATGAGCCCGTAAGGAGACACCGGCACCAGATAGGCCGCCAGATAGAGGTATAACACCAGAGACGCAGCCAGTGCCCCGTACAACCATTGACGCAGTACACCCGGGAGTTCGTTTTTCCAAACAAAAGCCACTGCGGCAAATCCGCTAACGACCAGATACACACACAACCAGGATGTAGCGGATTCAAAGATTGGCAAAACACGGTTAAGGGCGTAGCAACTGGTCAGGCTCATAACCATCCAGAGCAACAGCGGCGTTGCAAAATCGCGCGGACGATGTTTCCGGACCACCCATTTGGCAAATAAGGCACAACTGTACAGAAAAGCGATGGAATAATGAACCACGAAGATGTTAAATGACGATTCTTCTGTTGGGTCAAACCATTCGGTGATAGCGAAAATAGTAGCGGACAAAAGCACCAAACCCAGCCCCCAGGCAACAAACGAATCACGCAGGGGCTGGCGAAACCGCTCACGAAACGAGCGGCGAACAGACGGCACAGCATCATCGGAAAGCGGCACCGCAATCAAATCCGATTGAGAAAGATTAGTTTTCATAGTGTAGTAAAGAGACAGAAGAAAAAAGACATTAGATAAAAGACAACTATTTGACTATTAACATATTACAAGACATTCATTCTATAATTCTTTCTGTACGATTACTTAGTAAAAGAAAATAGGTTTATGATTTACCTCACCCCAGCCCCTCTCCTACAGAGGGGACAGTACATTTCGCGAATCGAAAGTCCCTCCCTTACGGGGAGGGATTTAGGGTGGGGTTTAAAATTTGAGGTTTTACCGTTTGTCTGTAAAGTAGTGATAGGCCTGATAGTCAGCGTAATTCCAGGAGAGCCACGAGTATTTCGGGTAATCGGCTACAAATTGACGGATGCGGTCATTCAGGTATTCTTTTTTGGTCGAGTTATTGTAGCGATACCTGTCATCATACATCCGCTGACTTTCCAATTCCTTCGCAATCAGACTTTTGTGCCGATCAATGATGGGTAGCGTCTTGTCGGAGCGAGTCAACAGAAATTCCAGATCAATGCCCATTTTTACGTTCGGATGCTGGATGTTATAGGAGACAATCACGACATCCCAATTCACCAGTGCGAGCAGAATGAACATACTGTATGCCGCCCAGCTGTTGACACGCAACAGATAGAAAAACGACTTTTTCTTACTGATTTTCAAATACAATGTATACAATCCAATGTACATCAGAATCAGAAACACGACCACTCCGATGCGTTTATAGGCCAGTCCGTGGGTGTGAAAATAATAGTAGCAACGCAGCAGCACCGAGAAACCCAGGATACAGTTTTGAATAATCCAGATGTACGCGGCACGTACCAGGAGCCTGTTCTGTGAATAAAAATTCAGGTTGCGACGGAAGTAAAAAAGCAGAATCCCCATCGAAAGCAAAATACTGAGAATCAGCATGTACGTTCCTTCGTGCACCAGCGTGGAAAAGTTGTCGATCTGGGCATAATCAAACGTAAACCAGAGCCAGTACACATCCACGCAATTAACCACCAGCAACAGCGCATTCACCAGCCCGATCAATAGCAGCGCCGTGGTGTATTCGTTTTTAAGTCCCAGTGTTGGAATGCGGACATGGCGTTTGTTATTGAAGATTCGCCGCTGGCGATTAAGCCAGTCGCTTTTTCCGGCTTCGCGTTCAATAATTTTACGAAAAGGCTTGTAATACAGCACCGATCCCACCAGGTATAACCCACTCAGAAAAAACAGGCAACGGGCAAAAGAAAACTCGGTAAAAAACCGCTCAAAAACGGTAGCAATGGAAGCGAAAAAACTGTCGCTCAGGTCACTGAACACCGGATTGGCAAATTTGAAAATGGTAAAGAAAATGCCGAAGAAAACCAGCGGCACAAACGAAAACCGCAGCTTGGCCAGTGAACGACCGGTTCGGGATTGGCCTACATTCGACTGTGCCACCCAGGCTTGTACGCCGCTGAAATAAATGGGTATTACCTGAACAAGATTGACCACATAACCTGCCAGTGCGTTGTACACGGTGCGGTATTCGCGAACATGTACCAAACCCACCAGAATCAGCAACGAGGTGATGTGAGCCAGCCGACTCGTCAACGAATTGTGCCACACCACCATTACTGCTGCAACTAATGTAAAAACCAGCGAAATCAAAACGGATTTAGTTTGGAAGCTTTCCTTGTAAAAGTACCACAGTGCGCCAATCAGCAGACCACTGAAAATGAACAAGTTAAGTCCTAATTTCTCGTTCCAGAAAAAGTAATTGTACAGCAGTGTAAGCACGGCGACACTGGCAAGTTTGAGTGAGGATGGTTTCATAGTGTATGTAGCAAAGTGTTGGATAAAATAGTATCGGAACAAAGATTAAAAATCGGATGCTTGTGATCGATGCGCGAATAGATTCCATTCGTTTCTGAGTTCTTCCACATTTCGGTGAGCCAGTTCTTTGAAGTTGATTTGATGAATGGGCTGCGTTTGCTTACCCCATTGATAATGAGTATAGAAGTCCTTCCATAATTCAGGTAGTAAAAGACCAAAGGGAAGAAAAGCAAGGCAAGTGAACGAATAATTTCCGTTACCCAGCATAAAGAACTGCATCCTGACTTCGTCTTCGGGTGTCATTTCATAATTCAGCAAAACATGTTTGAAATCATGACTCTCATAGTTTGGAATGAGATGCAACTGGTGTTTGTGCAACAGCTGCGCGGTTGCCTTGCCAAGCGTTCCGTTAGGAAGACTATCCAGATACGTTTCATAATTCTCTTCTTTTTTACATACCACATGTAGGATTGGAATAAGAATAGAAGCCTTGGAATGGGTGATTAAATACCGGGAAGCCTTTTGAAAGGCATTTAGCGAACAGAGAGTTTTCATAGTATGTAGTAGTATGTGTTGGTTGGATGACAATTCTTGCTGTGTTCTTTGTAGAAGTTGTTCCGCATCTGTGATGCGGAATTCAATACTTGGGCATTTCAAATGCCAGATTCAGAGCTATTCCGCATTACAAATGCGGAATAACGGATTGTGTTATAGCCCCTCCCATTCATCGGCAAAGGTTTCGGCGGATACCGATGCCCGGGTGTTGTTAAAGGGATATGACTTAGGATAAGTGACTTGCTTCAGCGCGGTGTTATGCTGGTAAAACCGCACAATGCCCCAGAGAAATAGTATCTCACCGCAGGCAAAAACCCACCAGGGGTAATACGTCGGCACATATACCGCAATCTCAGCGAAGAGTGCCGCCTGCTTGCCCGGCGACCACAGTGCCGACAGTCCGTGGTGCTGGTGCACGAACACCAGGTAATCGTACACAAAACTGCCGATGATCACTGTACAGCCACCCAGCCAGAGCCACACGGTCGGTTTGGGAATCTTGGTGGCAAAGCCACGATTGCCGAGCCAGGTCACGACGCCTGCGAACAAAATCATCGTCAACGCGACCAGGCACGGGGCAAGCACCGGCCCCACCCACGTTACCGGAATCAGGAACAGCACATCCCATGTGAAAAGCGACTCAGGCCAGCCCAGCAGCAGGTACAGGAACACGTAGTAAAAAATGTCCCAGACGGCAAAGCTGTACAGAAAGAAAGCAAACCGCTGGGTGGCATTTTTACCCGTGAGCCACCCTACCCCTACCAGCATGATCATCGTGGCGGCTTCGCGGAGAAATTCGGTCAGGGCAATATCAGAAGTGATCGGGGCCAATGGAAATTGAAAGCCTTGCGGGTAATAAATCACACGCAGGTAAACCACTACTGCGGTTTCAAGGTAGCCCATGGCAATACTGAAAGCCGTGAGCCAGAACAACGATTTGACAGAAATTTTCATAGTTGTAGTATTGGGTTTTTGATGTTTTGCAGGATATTATTTCTATACTTAAAGTACTTTGTATTTCAAAGTAAATAGGTAAAAAAATTTAGAGATTGCCTTTGATCAAAATTTCCAGCGCTTTTAAATGTTCGTTGAATGCCTTTTTCCCCTCTTCGGTTGCCTGGTACGTGGTGTTTGGTTTCCGACCGACAAACTGCTTCTGCACTGCCAGGTAGCCTTGCTCTTCCAATGCCCGCAAATGGCTGGCCAGGTTGCCGTCGGTAAGGTTGAGGAGTTCTTTCAGACTGTTGAAATCCATCTGTTCGTTCACCATCAGTACCGACATAATGCCCAGCCGTGCCTTGCTTTCAAACGCTTTATTTAAATTTTCGAGTAATTCTTTCATGTAGTCTGAATGGTTGAATAGTCAAATGGATGGATGGTTCAATGGTTGGAGGTTTTGAATTTTCAAAAGATACTATTTGTAACCATTTAACCATTCGGCCATTTAACCATTTTTTTCATATTTCTGGTACATCACAATCCCGTAGATGATGTGTAACACACCAAACCCGATTGCCCAGAAAAGTAAACCATAACCGATAAAAAAAGTTGCAATCAGCCCCAGAACGATTTCGCAAATGCCCAGGTACCGGATGTCATGCAAGGTGTATTTGCTGCCATTGATCAGGGCCAAACCGTAGAATACCAACATGCTGGGTGCAATGATGCCAATATAGCCCTGATACAGAAATGCCAGACAGAAAATACCTCCCGTGACCAAGGGTATCAGCATGTTGATCGTCAGTCGCTGGGCGGTTTTGCTCCAGATCGGCTGCCCTTTCTTGCGGGCCTGCCGGACCGTGAGCAGCATGGCTACTACAAACGAAACAACCAGCACCACCACTGCATCCAGAAACAACAACCACAATACCTGCTCATGATCCAGCGCCGCCCGGTAGTCGGTATACACAAACGAATCCGCTTTGAGTATGACGAAAGCTACACCCGCCCCGATGAGAGCAAAAATACCGGCAAACACACCCGATAATCCGCTCAGGGAAATGAACCGGGTCGATTTCTCCATCAGGTCCCGGATTTCATGCAGCGTGTCTAAATGATCTTGAGGTTGATTCATAATAAAAGTACTTTGCACTACAAAGTAACAGGAAGGAAAATTAATTTCCAAATGCCTGGCGGTTTTTCTGCAGGCAGGTATACTATTTTCCAAACACTTTTTCTACTAATTTGGTGGTTCTCAGCTAAAAACTTAGATTACACGCAAATCATATTTTTTTACATTGCCTTATTTGCAAACCCGCCAAACTCAAATGTCCAAAAAAGAAAAGCTCATCATCGGTCTTTCCATCGTTGTAACTCTTTTTGCCGGAGTTGCCCATTACCTGCATTTCAATGCTGTTCTTGGTTTTGTCATTACGGCGGCAGCCCTGGCAATTGTAGCCATGGTGGTGGGTGATGCCACCGAGCAACTCGGCAAAAAAATGGGCCCCAGCGCAACGGGTATTTTACAGTCAGCGTTGGGCAATTTACCCGAACTGTTCGTGTGTATTTTTGCGTTACGCGCCGGTTTGGCTAATGTGGTGCAAGCTGCGTTGGTCGGCTCGATTCTGGGCAACTCGCTTCTGGTATTCGGGGTCGCTCTCTTTTTGGGTGGACTCAAAAATGGCACGCAAACCTTTCATACGCAGCCTCCGCGCATGATTTCTCTCCTGATGATGCTTGCCTTTGCCGCCCTGGCCATTCCTACACTAACGCACCAGTTGCACACGTCTGCCGAAGCGCACCTGAATACACTGGACATTTTTGTAGCCGTTATTCTCCTGGTTCTGTTTGCGGCCAGCATTTACTTCTCATTGAAAGGCGACAAAGCCATTACCCCGCAGCATGGCGCCGAAGAAGCCCACGAAAGCTGGTCACTGCCGGTTACGCTGGCTGTACTGGCGGGTGCCGGAGTCGCGGCCGCGTTTGTTTCCGACTGGTTTGTGGAAGCCCTGCAACCGGCCATGGACTCGCTGGGCATCAACCAGACATTTGCCGGTCTGGTCATTGTGGCCATTGCGGGCAATGCCATCGAAAACGTGGTGGGCATTCAGCTGGCCATCCGAAATCAGTCCGATTACGCCGTCAGTGTCATTCTCAACAGTTCGTTGCAGATCGCTCTGGGTCTGTTCCCGATTCTGGTGCTGCTTTCATTTGTATTAGGCGGAGCCATTTTGTCCTTCGTGCTCACACCGATGCTACTGGTTTGCTTGTTTCTGGCTGTTCTGGTTAGTACGCTCATTGTATTTGACGGCGAATCCATCTGGCTGGAGGGCCTGGCGCTGATTGGGCTATACGCATTGATTGCAGGTGCGTTTTGGTGGGGCTAGTTACGTTTCCAGTAAAAATAAAACGGAATGCCGGTTAGCATCAGCGCGAGTCCGACACTTGCTTCCGCAGGCTGGGTGAAAAGCGTGGATACAACCAAGCCCAGGCAAAACAAACAAAAAACCATTGGAATGACCGGATAGCCTGGTACCCGGTAACTCCGCGGCAAATCGGGTTGCTTGATGCGTAAAAGTATCACACCCAAGGCAGTAGCTCCGTAAAAAATAAATGACGCAAATACCAGCATGTCGGTAAGCTGATCAAAGCTGCCCGACCACACCAGCAGTACCGACCAGAAGGCCTGCAAACCAATGGCAACGGAAGGCGTTTTGTATTGCGGATGAACCGTTGCGGCTTGTCGAAAAAACAAGCCGTCGCGCGACATGGCGTAGAAAATTCGGGCTGACATCAGCACCGAACTGTTGGTAGAGTTAACCGTCGTAACCAGAATCAGGCCAGCCACCAGGGCCGCACCCACCGGACCTTTCAGGTATCGGAACACTTCCACGGCCGCAATAGCATTGGGCTGGGTATTCCATTGGATAAATGCATCCACGGGCAGTATGTACACATACGTCACATTCAGCAAGACATACAGCACAATCACAATCAATGTGCCGATACTCAATGCCAGCGGTAAGTTGCGTTGTGGATTTTTAACTTCTTCGCCAATGAAACTGATGTTGTTCCAGCCTTCGTACCCCCAGAATGCCCCCAGACAAGCAGTTAACAAAGCGGTTAGCAAGGCAAGTCCGTGTAAATCCGGGCTGTACTGACTGGATTGGGTTACGTTTGCCAGGCTTCCCTGCGGAGCGGTTAGCCCCACAACAATCATTGTAATGACAGCCACGAACATCAGATACGTCAGGAACCGGCTGATTTTTTCGGCAAACAGCACACCCCGGTAATTGACATAACTGAGTCCAATGATGAGAAAACTGGCGGCTACTTTTACCGGATAATTGGCCAGCAGAGACCATCCGGCGCCGGAGAAATCAGATGATACTTCCGGTATAGGCAACAGTCCGCTCAGCGACTGCGCAAATACATACGCCAGTGCGGCGATGGTAGCCGTTTTAGTCACAAGAAAGTTGCTCCAGCCGTACAAAAACGCAAAAAACCGGCCGTATACTTTCTGGTAATAAACGTATTCACCACCCGAATCAGGAAACATGCCGGCCATTTCAGCATTGCTTAATGCACCCGCCAGGCTGACCAGTCCGGCCAGCACCCAACACAGAATGACCAACGCTGGCGAATGAACCGTCGCCGCCATCGGTGCAATTTTCTTGAACACACCCGAACCGACAATCACACTGACGACCAGTATGATAGCCGACCGAAGCCCAATGGCAGGCGTAAGTTTTGTCATAGGCAGGAAGTGGCAAATGGACGGTGTACAGATGGAGGTTTTGACCTTTTCGGAGATACTATTTTTTCATCCCAGACAAAGCGTATATGCGAACGTATTTGAATTACGACTTCAGAGAAGGAGTTTTGCATAGACTTTGGATAACCGGAACCAGCGAATCCACTCCTTCCTGCAAAGGCAGCAACACCGGAATATGCAGTTGCTGGCTGTACTGCTGCTGATACTGGTAGGCTTCTTCGGGCGTGCAGCCTTCGGTGTTCAGGGCCACTGCAATTACCTGAGAGCCAAACTTTTTGATGATTTCGATTTCGGACTCTACCGGCGGAATCTTGCCCCAGGCCACATCGTGGTCGTAATACAACCGTTTGGGAGCATGCACCAACACCACATGACGGGCATTGCCCGAAATCAGAAACTCCAATCCGCACGGACCACTCGGATTGCGCAGTGCCGACTGCCCTTCCAGCAAAATGACGTCGGCCTGGGTTTCTTCCCAGCAACTGACAATGGCGTGCTCCAGCTCGCCCGAGATAAAGTCGTTCAACGTCGAATCGAAAATAAAGCCGTACTTTCCACCTTGCAGCCATCCCGTTTGTCCGGTGTAAATCATCTGGGCCAGCAGCCCGGCTTGCTCGCAGGCTTCACGCAACAAACGACAGGTAGTACGTTTGCCCATGGCACAGTCCATTCCCATCACCGCAATGATGGGTACCGGCACCTTCCCTATTTTTCCGGTCCAGAAATGCAGGTCTTTGCGTGCTTTGGGCTTGCGGATGTCAACCAGCGTAGCATTGTGTTGCTGCGCCAGTGCCACCAATTCGGGCTTTTCGTTCAGGTAGTCGTGCAGCCCATTCACAATTGAAATGCCCTGTTGCAGGCACTCCCGGATCACCGGCAACATATCGTCGGGCAGCACCCCTCCTACTGTCGCGACACCAATGATCATGTACCGGATATCCGCACACCACGAGATTGCCTGTGCAACAGTCGAAAACACCGGAATGTCGCGGTGAATGCCGTCGAGGATTTCGCCAGCGTCTTTCCCGCAATTGGGCGCATCAATCACTCCCACAATTGTATATCTTTCCGTCCCGCGAATCAATCCGTGCGCCGTTTTGGCATCAGAAGTTGTCAACAAACCATTGGTCAGGATAATGGCCTTCTCTTTCATATTTTGCAGTGTAAAATTCCCGATAACTATCCAATATCCTAATTTTATTCTTTATAATTGTATATGCCTGAAATAAAAAATCGCTGCATTACCCTAATTAGAATATTATTCTTTTTTTAACAATTTTATCATTCATTATAGAAAAATATTCTGTTTATGCTCGATGAAATTGACTTGCAGATTTTAACTCACCTGCAGCAGGATTCCAAACAAACCATCAAGGAACTGGCCGAAAAACTGTCCATGACCACCACACCGATCTTTGAACGCATCAAACGGATGGAACGGGACGGGGTGATTGAAAAATACGTAGCATTGGTTAACCCGGAGAAAGCAGACAAGTCGCAGGTGGTCTTCTGCAACGTTTCCATGCCCGAATACACGGCCGAAAACATAGCAGCGTTTGAAGCCAGCATCAGCCAGATGAGCGAAGTACTGGAATGCTACCATCTGGCCGGAACCATTGATTACCAGCTGAAAGTATTGGTAAAGGATGTGAAAGAATACGATGGTTTTCTGCGGCGGCTGGCTTGCATTCCCACAATCCGGGTTTACAGCAGTTCCATCGTTTTACACACAGTCAAATACTCAACGGTGATTCCGACGGCTCCGAAAAAAGGAAAATCAACGTCCGAAAAATAGTATCCTTTGAACGACCCAAACCACCTGTTTAACCGCTTCATTCGATGAAAACGCCACTAGTTCGATTGTTTACACTGCTGTGGTTGCTTTGTACACCGCTGGCACAAGCACAGACCAACGCCCAACTCCACACCCTGGATTCGGCACTTACGGTACTGCATCGGCAGGGAATGTTCAACGGCACGGTGCTCATTGCCGAAAATGGAAAGATTCGCTACAAAAAAGCCCTTGGCATCAACGACATACAAACCCGTCAGTCCCTTAAAACAACGTCGGCTTTTAACCTGGCCTCCATCTCCAAGCAATTTATAGCCATGATGGTCATGCAATTGCAGGAAAAGGGAAAGCTAACCTACAGCGATCCGGTGCAGAAGCACCTGCCGCAATTTCCGTATCCGAACATTACCATCCGGCACCTGCTTACGCATACCTCTGGCATGCCCGAGTATTTTGATCTGGCCCAACGCTACACCCACGTGCTCGATACGCTGACCAACGATAAGTTGCTGCAGTTGCTGGCTACCTACCAGCCTGCCCTGCAATTTGAACCGGGAAGCAAGTGGGAATACTGCAATACCGGGTATGTGGTGCTGGGCTCGGTCATCGAAAAAGCGGCAGGAATGAGCGTAGCTGCGTTTTTCAAGAAAAAGGTTGCCGATCCGCTCGGAATGCAAGATACCTACGTGTATCATTTTAAAATGCCGGAGAAGATAATCCCTCGTAATCGGGTCATTGGCTTTCACCGGGAAAACGGCAAGGAAGTGCTCGATGATCTGATGCGTTTTGACGGCGTGATTGGTGATGGCAATGTGTATTCGTCGGTGGAAGATCTGCTCAAATGGGACCAGGCCTTGTATACCGAAAAACTGGTCAGAAAGAAGACGTTACAGGAAGCGTTTACACCCACCAAACTGGCTGATGGGAAAACGGCAACCTACGGCTTTGGCTGGGCCATTGAAGAAAACGGGAACGTAGTGTCACACACCGGAAGCTGGGTTGGATTTCTGAATGAAATCCGACGGAATGTTGCCAAAAAACAAACCCAGATCATTCTCACCAGTTCGGGCGACTTTACGGCTCGCCGGGTGATGAACGAAATACTATCCGGAAAGAAGCCAAAACTACCTGTCACACAACTCATTACCAACATCCGGCTCATCGACGGCACAGGCACGCCTGCCCGAAACACATGGGTACGGGTGAAAGACGACAAAATCTGGGAAGTGGGTACGTTAACTCCGTTTGCACAGGAGACTATTACCGATGGCAAAGGCTACGTACTAGCCCCTGGCTTCATTGACAGCCACAGCCACCACAGTAGCGGACTGGAAGAACAACCCGAAGCATTAGCCCCGTTGAATCAGGGGATTACCACCATCGTAGTGGGCCAGGATGGCGGCGGTGATCCGGTGGATAGCCTGAAAGCGTTGTTGCAATGCCGCCCCGTGGCAGTTAATGTCGCTACCTATACAGGCCACTCGACACTGCGTATCAAAGCGATGGGTGTACGGGGCTTGTACCGCATGTCCAAAGCCGACGAACTGGAAAAAATGAAGAAGCTATTGCAATCCGAGATGGAAAAAGGCTCGCTGGGACTGGCGACCGGACTGGAATATGAATCGGCCTTTTTCTCCAACCGGGATGAAGTGATTGAATTGGCCAAAGTAGCCGCTGCATCGGGAGGCCGCTACATGAGTCACATCCGCAGCGAAGACATTGGCCTGGAAGATGCCCTCGATGAGATCATTACCATTGGCCGGGAAGCCAAAATCCCGGTGCAGATTTCGCACATCAAAATTGCGAAGAAAGACCGCTGGGGATATTCGTCGCTGCTCTTGTCGCAATTGCAACAGGCCCGCCTGTCGGGCGTGGACATTACCGCCGACTGCTATCCGTATGATTTCTGGCTATCGACCATGCGGGTGCTGTTTCCGAAAAAAGACTTCACCAATCCGGCAAGTGCCGAATTTGCGGTCAACCAGTTGTTTGATCCTGAAAAATCCGTTGTCATCGCCTTTGCGGCCAATGCGCAATATGCCGGAAAAACGGTTTCGGACATAGCCCGGCTGCGCAACGAAAAACCTTCGGTTACTCTCATGCAGTTGATTACACAAGCGGCGGATTATGAGCAAAAGCATCCCGAAGCCGAAGATCGGATTGAAGGCATTATGGGCAAATCCATGAGTGACGAGGATGTTGTGAACCTGCTGAGCTGGGCACACACCAACATTTGTTCCGATGGGTTTGGCTCGGCCTCCGGCCATCCGCGCGGCTATGGAGCCTTTACACGGGTATTGGGCAAATACGTACGCGAAATGAAAATCATGTCCCTGGAAACGGCCATCCACAAGATGACCGGCCTCACCGCCGAACACCTCGGCATCAAAAACCGGGGCATTGTGGCTCCCGGTTACTACGCCGATCTGGTGCTGTTTAATCCGGAAACTGTGAAAGACAACGCCACCATCCAGCAATCCGATGCCCTATCGTCGGGCATTGAAAAAGTATGGGTAAACGGCCAGTCCGTGTATGAAAATCAGAAAGCCACAGGCCGTTACCCGGGAATGTTTGTAAAAAAATAGTATCGCTGGAAAAGCCAAAACCCCGACCGATCAGGACAATTCGCGCAGGTACATCTGGATGGTATTTTCCAAACCAAAGTACAGCGCATCGCAAATCAGCGCGTGACCGATGGAAACTTCGAGCAGGTTGGGCAGGTGCTCCTTTAGGTACCGCAGATTGTTCAGGTCCAGGTCGTGCCCGGCATTGAGGCCCAGTCCGATTTCGGCAGCCACGCGAGCCGCCTGTGCAAACGGCAGCACCGCTTCTTCGCGGTTTGCCGCATAACCCGTCGCGTAACTTTCGGTATACAACTCGATGCGGTCGGTGCCGGTATGTGAGGCGCCTTCAACCATCTTCTCGTTCGGATCGACAAAGATCGACGTACGGATGCCGTAGCTTTTCAGTTCGGCAATAATGTCCTGCAACTGGCTGCGGTGCTGCAGCGTGTCCCATCCGAAACTGGACGTAATGGCATCCGGCGGGTCGGGCACCAGCGTGGCCTGATGCGGACGAACCCGCTTGACCAGTTCCATAAAGCGGGCATCCGGATAACCTTCGATATTGAATTCCGTCGTCACGATTTCTTTCAGTTCGATCACATCCTGGTAGCGAATGTGCCGTTCGTCAGGGCGCGGATGCACCGTAATTCCCTGTGCTCCAAACCGTTCGCAGTCCTGCGCCACCCGAACCACATTCGGATTGTTCGCTCCACGCGAATTACGCAGCGTGGCAATCTTATTGATATTTACCGATAACTTAGTCATGAACAAAGCGGATTAAATACAAACCATTGATCTGGCAAAAACCATACGCCTCCAAAATTATCCGTTCTGAGGCGCAATTAAAAGGAATGTCGAAAAAAGTGCAGCAATAGTCCTGCGGTTCAAGTAAAAAAATAGTATCCCGCCCAAACCAAAAACCGGGTGCTTTGTCCGATTGCCCGTCCGGAACCTCATTCTTTTCACTAATTTGTGTAACATTTTGCAAACGAAAAGAGTTACTTTGCCGTTCGGTTGCAATCATTCAACCTTCTCAACAAACTTACAACAGCATATGCGTTTGAAACTTCTTTGTGCCCTGGCGATGAGCAGCCTGCTGGCACCTGCCTTTGGGCAACAAACTCCGGCGGCAACACAGATGTCGGCCGGACGTACTTCTTTTCTGGACCGCACCGGCATGGACCTCAGCGTCAATCCGGCCGACGATTTTGCCCAGTACACCAATGGCACCTGGATGAAGACCACCCAGATTCCGGCAGACCAGTCTTCGTGGGGGTCGTTCGCTGTTTTGCGCGACGAGAACCTGGCAAAGACCAAGGCCATACTCACCGAAGCGGCCGCAGCGCGGGCTCCCAAAAATAGCATCGAACAGAAAGTAGGCGACTTTTATGCCTCTGGCATGGATACGGTAGCCATTGAAAAACGGGGCTACAACCCGGTGAAGCCGTTGCTGGCACAGGTGGCCGCCATCAAGGATTACAAACAATACCTGGCACTGGTGGCAGGCAACGAGAACCTGCGGGGAGGAGCCTTGTTTGGTTTTTATGTAGGAGCGGACAGCAAAAACTCAACCAAAAACCGGGTTCGTTTCGGACAAGCCGGCACAGGACTCCCCGAAAAGGACTATTACTTCAAACAGGATGCCCCCACGCAAAAAGTCCGCGATGCCTATGTGAAATACATTCAGACCTTGTTTACACTCACTGGAACCGATTCGGCCACAGCGCGGAAACAGGCCAATGACATACTGGCCTTTGAAACGCAACTCGCCCAGTCACATAAATCACGCGTGGAACTGCGCGATCCGATCAAAAACTACCATAAGTATGCCGTTTCCGAGCTATCCGGCGTGCATGCCATGGATTGGAAAGTCTTTCTGGAAAAACTGGGTATCCGGACCGATTCGATCCTGATCGGTCAACCCGAATACTACACCGCTATGGGCAAGTTGCTGGAAACCATTCCCATTGAAACGATCAAAAACCGCGAAAAACTCAATATTCTCGACAATGCCGCACCGTACCTGAGCAAAGATTTTCGCGATGCGCGTTTCCTGTTTTACAACAAAACCCTGAATGGACAACCCAAACAACCCGACCGCTGGAAAACGGTTTCCCGCGAAATCGATAACGGCCTGGGTGAGCTGCTGGGGCAGCTATGGGTGAAAAAGTATTTTACTCCCGAAGCCAAGGAACGGATGATATCGTTGGTCAACAACCTGCAAACGGTTTATCGCAGCCGGATCGAAAAGCTGGACTGGATGTCGGCAGAAACGAAGCAGAAGGCTTTGGTCAAACTTGATAAATTCACGAAAAAGATCGGCTATCCGGATCAGTGGAAAACGTACGACAAGGTGACGATCAATCGCAATACTTACTATGAAAATGTACAATCGGCACGGCAGTACCGCTACCGCGAAATGATCGAAAAGCTGAGCAAGCCCGTTGACAAGACCGAATGGGGCATGACCCCTCCTACCGTGAATGCCTATGCCAATCCGGTGTACAACGAAATTGCCTTTCCGGCAGGCATTCTGCAATTTCCGTTCTTTGACAATGCCGCCGACGACGCCATTAACTACGGCGGTATCGGCGCGGTGATCGGACACGAAATGACCCATCTCTTTGATGACCAGGGCCGCCAGTACGATGCCGATGGCAACCTGACCGACTGGTGGACAGCCGAAGACGCGGCCAAATTCAAGGCGAAGGCACAAGCTGTGGTAGACCAGTACAACAGTTTTACGGTACTGGATGGCCTGCATGTGAACGGCTCGCTGACGCTGGGCGAGAACCTGGCCGATCTGGGCGGGGTAACGCTGGCATATGAGGCGTTCAAGCTGACCGAACAGGGCAAATCAAACCAGAAAATTGATGGCTTTACGCCCGACCAGCGTTTTTTCATGAGCTGGGCACAAATCTGGCGCATCAAAAACCGCGACGAAACATTACGTACCCGCATTGCCACCGATCCGCATTCACCGGAACGCTACCGCATCAATGGCCCGCTGATGCACTTCGAACCGTTTTACCAGGCGTTTGCGGTCAAGCCGGGCAACCAGATGTACGTAGCCCCCGAAAAGCGAGTGAAAATATGGTAGGATTCGCAGGAATGTGCTTTAAAAAGCAGTAACACCATTCGTAGAACCAGACTGTGAGGCTGCATCATAGTCTGGTTTCTTTTCATACATCAATCCCCATCTGAAACAGTATCTTTTCACATACCAAAACCGGCATAGTTTTTACTAGGCATCACGCGGGCTTTCGTAGCAAAAACAACGTATGCGAGCCGCCTTCTTCGGCAATAATTTCTTCTTTGGCCCATTCAAAACCGATGTCCTTGAACCATTTGCAGTAGGTCGCGGCGTTGGTGTGGCTCCAGTACATGGTCACGCCGGGCAAGATCCAGTTTTCTTCGGTGCCTGTCCAGGCTGCTGTTCCCAGGATGGTCAGAAAATAGCCGTCCGGTTGCAACCAGCGGTAAACCAAACGCAGCAAGGCTTCCTGCTCGTCGAGTGGCACATGAATGATGGAATACAAGGCAATAATGCCCCGGAACGTTTCGTCCGGAAACGCCAGCTCGGTCATATCGGCTACCACAAACGTAGCCGCCGGGATCTGTGATCTGGCGTTGGCAATCTGAACCGGTGAAAGATCCACGCCCGTGTATGCATAGCCGGTACTCAATGCCTGCGCCACTGGTACGCCATCGCCACAGCCCAATTCCAGCACGGACGTCGCTTTCGGAACCACCGATGCAAACGCTTCAATCCATTTTAGGTACACATCCGCATGTGACTCCTTGTAGTGATCCCGGTAATGCATGGAAAGTTTGTCATATCCTTCGCGCACGACTGCTTTCAGATTTTTCATACCAAATGATTTTCAGGCTTTCGGCTAAGACCTATGAAAACAGTATCTTTGAAAAACACCTTCGATAAAATAAGAAAGCTCACCTACAAATCTGCTTGACTCATTTTCTATGAAAGCACTCCTGATTATTGACATGCAAAAAGGCTGTTTCAATCCTTATTCCGCTTGCCACGACACCGTGGACGTTATCGATCGAATCAATTCACTTTCAGCCCAATTCAGAGAGCAAAACCAGGCGGTATTGTTCATCCAGCATGACGGAAGCTACGAGAATTGTCTGATTCCCGACACCGACGACTGGCAATTGTTACCCGAATTAATTCAGCACTCTTCGGACTTTTACGTGCACAAAACCGCCAACGATTCATTCTATCAGACTACGCTACAGGAAATTCTCGAAAAGAAGGGCGTACAGGAGTTGTACATCACTGGCAGTGCTACCGACTTTTGCATCAACGCCACCGTCCACTCGGCGCTTTCGAAAGACTATAAAGTAACCGTAGTTGCCGATGCCCATACCACCGAACACAAACCCGATCTGGATGCGCAAACCCTCATTGCTCACTACAACTGGGTCTGGAGCATGCTTGCCCCCACCACACACGCGGTCACTGTCGCCACTGCCGCTGATGTCTGTCGGGCACTTGCCGATGGCCTTCAATCAAGCAATCGTACCTAATGACAACTAGCAAAACAGTATGATTGCCGGATAAAAAAAACCTACTTTTCGTAAATTACTTAATTTTCATTTATTTTGGCACCAATTCTAAAAAACATACGCATAACCACCCATTTGAACCAATTATCCGTCTCACAAGCGACACAATTCAGCTAAAACATTCACGTATCAGTGAATTTTCATCATTTCAAATTTACAGGACTCAAGTATCATCCAATGGTCAAACATCGAATCAGGAAGGTTTTAAGAGTTTCGAAATACATCCTTTACAAAGAAACATTAGTTGATTACAAAGAAAGCTTCTGGTCGTTCCTCGGCGCATTTTTAGGCATTGGTGTGATTGCCTTTTTTCAGAGTTCCTACCTTACCAAAGACGAAAACATCTTCCTGATAGGATCATTCGGCGCTTCCAGTGTGTTAGTATTCGGAGCCATCCAAAGCCCTATGGCCCAACCGCGAAACCTGATTGGCGGGCATTTGATTTCGGCCCTGATCGGGGTAACCATCTGCAAAAGCTTGCCCGACATCATCTGGGTGACGGCTCCGCTGGCAGTTGCCTTGTCCATTGTCTGTATGCAAGTGACCAAGACACTGCATCCGCCGGGCGGCGCGACGGCGCTGATTGCCGTCATTGGCTCGGAAAAGATCAAAGCGTTGGGATTCCTTTACGTGGTTTCGCCGGTCTTTACCGGTGCGTTGATTCTATTCATCGTTGCCCTCATTTTCAACAACATGACCAGCAACCGAAAGTACCCAACCCATACACGATTCACACGTACGCTGAAGAAGATCGGGGCCTTGCGACGACGGAATGGGCTCATGCAAAAAAACGCCAGTCATTAACTATCCAAAATAGTGTCTCTGCCTACGCCTCGGCAGACAGGTGTCGACAGACAGGTTTTCAAATGTCAAAGTCTACTTTCGTGACAAAACTTCCCTATATTTGAGTAAGAACAAGTCACTCCATTTTACCACGAAAGTCATGGAAACCAGTAACGTCACCAAAGAATACAGCAACGGAGAAATCACCATTGTGTGGCAGTCGGGAAAGTGCATTCACTCGGCCAACTGCGTCAAAAACAATCCGGCCGTATTTCATCCCAAAGATCATCCGTGGATCACACCGGAAGCCTCCACTACCGAAGCCATTATGCAAACCATCGACAAATGCCCTTCGGGTGCATTGAGTTATTACAAAAATACAATTTCCGAATAGTATCCTTGCCAGGACAGAAACCTGCCTCTTCCAGCTACTGGAATCTATCGACGTACAGATTCCAGCGATAGCCCTTTGCTGTTTGGCCTCATGTCCTTATCCCCACTTCGTATGCCATCACGGATGAGAACGCCCGCACCAGTAAGCTTCCCTTGCGCTTTCTGGACGCAAATGCTACCTACCAGACAACGATTTACCGGGACGGGCCTGACGCCAATTGGAACACCAATCCCCAAAGCTACCGGATTGAAAAACAAACCGTTACCCGCAATACGGTTTTAGATTTGCGGCTCGCCCCCGGCGGCGGCTGTGCCATTAGTCTTATGAAACAGTAACGTAGGCACTCAACTGCTTTTCAATTAATTCTTTACACTCCTCTCTTTGTAGTGTATGTCACCTCTTTGCTTGTTTGTCACAATGCGAGTTTAGAGTCCAGACCATATCTCTTCCTTATCGCCTTGTCACTTTTTTGCTTGTCCAAAAAAGTAACCAAAAAAAGACACTTGCGCCAATGCTTCCGCCCGCAGGGCTCACGCCAACCTCGCTGGCGCAAGAGGCCAGCGCACCTGCACAACCGCTCGTGATCGAAGTCACCAACAACGACTTTGTAACAAATGTCCTTCGTCTGGCTTTGTAGCTCCGATTGGTAATCGGAAGCAGGGCGATGTGCGAAGCACGAGCCTTTTGAGTGCGTTGGCCCGACCCAAAAGCGAGGGGCGGGCTGGCCTTGCGGGAGGAAGCGTTTTTTGGGTCTTGATTTTTTGCTTCCCACCCTCGGATCTGGCCCAAAAACCCTCGTTTTTGTCCTGATCAAGCAAAAAGAAGGAGCAGTGAGGAAGAAACATGTTTCGGACTATAAACCAACATAGTAAAAGGTGACAAGGCGACAAGGAAGGATATGGCATGGACTACAAACCATCCTTGTGACAAACAAGCAAAACAGGGTCAAAAGAAAACATAAAGTTTGGAGTGAAAACCAATCCAGAACTCATGTTAAAAAAACAAAAACCCGCCTCGCAGCAGGTTTTGTTGGATCAGATCATATCCATATCGAACGGTAGCTTGCGGATGCGTTTGCCGGTCAGGTTAAAGATCGCATTGGCTAATGCCGGTGCTAGCGGCGGCAATCCGGGCTCACCGGCACCACTGGGCTTTTCGGTACTAGGCATCACATGAATTTCCATGGGAGGCACCTCGTTCATACGCAACACCATGTACTGATGGTAGTTGGTCTGCTCGCACTGGCCTTCCTTGAAGGTAATACCAGGCTTGATAGCCGCCGACAATCCCATCACCACATTACCTTCGGTCTGCGCCTTTACGTTGTCCGGATTGACCGTCATGCCCACGTCAATCACACCCACCACCTTATCGATTTTAATACCCTTGCCTGCCTTGGACACAGTAACGGCATACGCCGCAATCGACCCGAACGAACGGGCAATGGCGATCCCCATAGCCTGCGTAGGCTTGGGCTTCAGCTTATAACCCGCTTTTTCGCTCAGGTATTTTAATACATTCACAAACCGTGGCGATTCCTTGAGCAGTTCCATCCGGAAAGCCATCGGATCTTTTTTAGCCGCATGTGCCAGTTCGTCCACGAAACATTCGTGTCCGAAGGCATTAGTCGAGCTATACACCGAACGCCACCAGAGCACGGGAATATCCGTCGGCACGACCACCGTTGCCTCGCGGCGGTTAGGAACGGCGTACGGACTGTCTTCTTCACCAATCACTTCGTGCATCCAGTCATCGGGAGTGGTTGATAGGTCTTTACTATTGGTTTGTCCCTGTATGGAAGCACCCACCACTTTGTGTTCAAAGGCAATCAGCTTGCCACTGGCATCGAACCCACCACGCAGCGCATTCAGCATGCCGGGGCGATACGGCCCTTGCGTCAGGTCGTCTTCGCGGCGCCAGTTGACCCGCACCGGAGCGTTGAGTTGCTTGGACAAATGAACCGCTTCCATCACAAAGTCAAAATAGGCTTTGCGACCAAACGAGCCGCCCATGAAATACGTGTTCACTTTTACATTATCGCGCGGTATTTTCAGGTAATCGGACACGCCGCCAATCAACCAGTCGGGCGACTGGTTCGAAGCCCAGATTTCCACTTTGTCGCCCTGCACCCAGGCAATGGCGTTTTCGGGTTCGATCATGGCGTGGGCCGCAAAGGGCGTTTCATAACTGGCTTCCAGCTTCTTGGCCGCGGTTGTCAATGCTTTGTCTACGTCACCTTTCGTGTCTTTGAAAGCATTACCGGGCTTTTTGGCTTCCTGCCGGAGTTGTGCAAAATAAGCATCGGTCGAAATTTTGTCGTAGCCGCTGTTGTCCCACTGAATTTTCAATGCCTTGCGTCCTTGCAGTGCCGCCCAGTAGTTTTCGGCCACTACGGCTACAGCTTCTACGGCTTTGTGGGGCATTTTGCGTTCGGTTTTGACGACATGCTTCACACCCGGAATCTTTTTCGCTTCAGCGTCGTCAATACTCACCACCTTGCCATGAATCACCGGACAACGCTCCAGGCTGGCATACAGCATACCTGGCACCTTGACGTCCAATCCGAACACGGCTGTTCCGTTGGTTTTGGAAGGTACTTCGGGACGAGGCAGGGCTTTTCCCAGAATTTTAAAGTCTTTGGAATCCTTCAGTTTGGGTTCTTTGGGTACATCCAGTTTGGCGGCATCTTCCACTAACTCACCATAAGCCAGTGATTTCTGGGTGGGTCTGTGAATAATCTTGCCGTTTTCGGCATGGCATTCGGCTTCAGATACCTTCCAGCGATTGGCTGCGGCTTTGGTGAGCATTTCGCGGGCAGCGGCACCGGCTTTGCGCAGCGGTTCCCACTGGGCCCGGATGGAACTGGAACCGCCCGAAAACTGCATGCGGTGTTTGGCAAGCCCGGCCGTCTGGCGGATTTCCACCTGGCTCAGCGACACTTCCAGCTCTTCAGCTAGTAGCGACGGCACCGATTGCCACGTACCCTGCCCCATATCGGGACTGGTGTTGAACAATACAATCTTCCCTTCCTTGTTGATTGTGACAAAGGGAGTCAGTTCTAATTCTGTTGTTGCGTCTACCTTGCTCAGCAAGGGCGCCGAGGCAACGCCCGGGAGCGAAAAGCCAATGGCCAGTATGCCCGAAACTTTTAGAAAATCGCGACGAGACGTTGGGTTTGTTGCTGTTTTCATCACAAGCCGTAGTTGAATACCCGACCATGCCGTCAGGTATGGGATAAAAATAGTATCTTTTAAATGAATAAAACCCCGCCTTACGCAGGGCATTATTCACGAAATTACTTAGAGGAAGAGGATGTCTTTTGCACCGGCATGGCTTTGCCATTTTTCTCCTGCGCCAGTTTGGCAGCCCGCTTGATGGCTTTGCGAATGCGCGGATAGGTACCGCACCGGCAGATGTTACCACTCATGGCGGCATCAATATCCGCATCGGTCGGATTCGGATTGTCGCGCAGCAAGGCCACGGCCGACATGATTTGTCCCGACTGGCAGTAGCCGCACTGGGGCACCTGCTCTTCAATCCAGGCCAGTTGCACGGCGTGGTCAGTGTTGGTCGAAACACCTTCGATGGTGGTGATTTTCTGCCCGGCCTGCAACGTCGAAATCGGCGTGGAACACGAACGGATCGGCGTGCCGTCCAGGTGTACGGTGCAGGCACCGCACAAAGCCATGCCGCAGCCAAACTTGGTACCGGTTAATCCTACAAAATCACGGATTACCCACAACAGCGGCATTTGCGGATCGACATCAACCGTATGTGACTGATTGTTAATGGAAAGGGTGAAAGATGCCATACTCAAAAGAATAAAGGTCAGGAAAATAGTATCTTTTCAGTGATTGAAACCTCCAGTATCGGAGAAAACACGTATTGGGGAAAGCGAAAAGCAGTTAAAGTTATGTTTTTTGCTTCAATAACAAAACTCTGGTCTGTCGATTTTTTATAAGTGGCTGAAAATGATGCTGACAGGAAATGACGAACACCCCGAGGAAGCTTACCGGACAGTCTGAACCACCGCCTTGAAAATAGTATCTTTTCGTACGCGGAAACCCGCTTCACGGGCTGTTCCATTTAACCCGAAGCCGTGGTTTTAGGGCAGGGAGCTTTTCAGGGTCTTCTTCCGGAAGTAGATATTGGGCGCAGTGCCTTTTTCGTACTGGCTTCCCAATGCTGGCAAACGATTGAACATCCTGGGAACCACGTTTTGCTTGTCCACGATCACTTCGGGCGGGTCTTGAATAAAGTTATTATACAGTTCAATCACTGTGGTATAACTATCCAGCTTGTCGAAATGCCGCCGGGCCAGTCGCCAGGTCAGGTAGGGCGTGGCTGGAATGTTGTCCTGGTATTCGTCCAACCCCTGCCCGATGATCAGCAGGCGTTTGTTACTGAAATCATACAACGCATGGCTTTCCCGGATAGCCAGCCGCTGGTCGCGCCAGATGCGTTCAGATACCGGCAAATAAAACCTTCCCAGATTATTGAAAACAATGTAGCCCAAAACCAACCAGAAGGCAAGCTCACCGAGCCACGCCTTGCGGATGATCAGAAAATAAAACGTACCGAAAAAAGCTACCGGCGGCACAAATACCAGGAAAACAAACGGCGTAAATTCATCGGCAAAAAACAGCGTGAGCACACCAGCGCCCAGCCACAGGAACATGGCCTGCTGGCAACGGATCTGGTAATTGATAAACCGTGTATTGCCACTCAGCAACTGGCTGGCGGCCAGCAGCAGCAACACAACCAGCGGCACAAGAACAACAATAAACGTTTGGAAATCAGCATAATACTGAATATACCGTTCCCAAAAAACCGCGATCCAGTTGAAATAAATGGCATCGTAGGCATTGAGCAGGTAAAAAGCCAGCAACACAATGGCCAGTGGCAGCACAAAACCGAAAAGCAGCAACAGAAATTTGCGGAGCCGAATGGCCGAAAGCAGCAGAAACACCACAAACGCCCATACGATGAACCACCCAAAAGGAATGTAAAACAGTGCCGCTACCCCAAGGTAAAACCCGACACCAAACGCCTCGTCGTCTACCCCATCGTGGTTGAGTTGGGTGATAACTCCATTGAAGGCAACCAGCAGAAACGTGAGCCCCAGCAACACGGGAGACAGCGTGTAAAAATCATAAAACAAGGTAGCACACAGCACGTACAGAATGGCAGGCAAATGCGTGCGTTCCTGGTACAGGTCGTGGCGTTGCAGGGAATAACTGAAGTATGCCGACTGAAACATCACCAGTGCCATCGACAGCAACTGATACGCCAGTTGGGAACGGCCAAACAGCAAGTCGATCAACCCGTACACACCCGACGAAAGCGGACTCAGGCTGTCCCAGGTCTGCGTGTAAATCATGAACCCCCGGTGGATGCGTTCGCCTACCAGCATCCAGTTCAGTTCAGGCTGTATCAGGGGCAATCCATGCAGCAGCAGCGGCACGCGTAACACCAACAGGAAAAACCACGCCACAAAAACAGAACTAAACCCGCCGGTCAACAATAATCGAAGCATAATTTCTTACAAGTCAAAGCTCAGCACTCACACGAAGGATAACCCAACAAAGTTACGAGGTTTTTCATTTTTTGCGGATACTATTTTTTGAGAGGGTGGCGGGATACCGGATACTACACGTTCCTGAAAGACATGACCGGCAACCGCCGTTTTCCGATCATCGAGACCGATTGCATCGACCAGGACCAATACAATGCCATCGACAAGTACGAACTGTGGAAGGAGGCGTATTTCCTGTACCTCACGGAGCCGGATACCAGATTCGATCAACAGGATTTCCAACTGATCAATACCATAGCCGAAGAGTACATCAAACGCACACCCGAGCAGGAACTCTTACTCAAGTTCTACGAAGAGGCTGATCCGGAAACGGGCACCTTCCATACGGTCAGCGAGATACTGAGCACACTCATGGGTAGCAGCAACATCAAAACGATGAATACCAGTAACCTGGGCAAGGCCATCTCGGCATTGCAATGGAAGAAGACCTTCCAGGGCCGGGACCGAAACAAACGCTATGGCTACTGGGTCAAAGAACGAATCTTTGCTACACCCATGCCGGGATAAACCAGCGGGGACTGTGAAACAGGGGTGGGACCAGGCGGGGGATAGACTAACTATCTGATAATCAAGCAGGGGTGTGTGGACGAGGAGTTTGCGTCAAAAGAGTCAATGGAAAAGGCAAAGGCACAAAAGAATAGTAGGTATATATTATTTAAATATTATATATATTTTCTATATATATAAGAGCTTCTTACCCCGCCTCCCCAAGCCTGACTATCAGACAGTTACGACCAACCCCCAGTCCTATCCCCCCTTGCCCCACCTTATCCTAAAACCAAGAAAGTACCATTTTGATTTACTAAAACACAATCTTTCATCAAACACCAGGCAAGCTATGCAACCGACCGAATCACGCCTGCAAGGCCTGTGCTTTCAATGGCACTGGAACCAGTTTCCGAATTACCGGGGCCTGTTACACATGAACAACAACACCGCTGTAAACGCGATTAAAGGCACATTAAACCGAGCCATGGGCGTGGTAAAGGGTCAGTGACCTGGAGTACTTTTATGCCGGCAGAACGCATTTTATTGAGCTTAAATCAAAGGAAGGCATCCAGAGCGAGGACCAGAAGCTGTTCCAGGCACGGGTGGAGGCCCAGGGCGGCCGCTACCACATTGTGCGCAGTTACGAGCAGTTCCGGCAGCTGATCACGGCCATTCATGCCCATACGCAGTGAAAGGCACCATAACCCCTGTAGGGGCGACCCTTGTGGTCGCCCGGTTTCGTGCAAACCGCGTCCGGATTCTGAAACACCCGACGATGGCGGACAGGCCCGACGGTTCGGATCATCCTGACCATACGCGGCGGGAACCAGGGCAGACACGTGGGTCTGCCCCTACAGGGGTTCGGATATATCCGGGGCATTGGCGCCACCTTGCGCCGAATTCACCGCAACACCCTATGTCGCCGTGACTTATGCGCAAGCCCTACAGTGCCGTGAATTCACTGCACCGCTCAGAATGCCGTGAACTATGCGCAAGCCGATGACTGCCGTGAATTATGCGCAAGGCTACGCTTGCCGTGAGTTCCGCGCAAACGCCAGCCTGCGGTGAATTCACGGCAAACCGGGGCGTGAACGGAATTCCGGGCACCACTGCTGCAAAACCAACTCTGCGCATAACTCACGGCAAACTGACTCGCTGCCGTGAATTCCGCGCAACAACCGTATCCGGCACCCGCGCCTGCCGTTCTGTTGTTTTTCGGTCGGTCATTCTGATTTCTGAATTAGAAAGGCTACTTTTGTACCATGGATAGCAAACGACAACAGAAATTTGCCCGGCTGATTCAGAAAGAACTGGGTGAAATTTTTCAACGCGATACCAAAAGCCTGTTTGGTACCGTCTGGATTACCGTGACGCAAGTGCGGGTGAGCCCCGATCTGGGAGTCGCAAAAGTATTTCTGAGCTTTCTGATGACTGACAACAAAGAGCAGTCGCTGACTGATGTCAACGAAAAGAACAAGGTGATCCGTCAGGCACTGGCCAATAAAATCCGCCATCAGGTGCGTGTCATTCCTGAGCTGATCTTTTATCTGGACGACACGGCCGAGTACGCCGCTAAAATGGATGCCCTTATTTCGGGCTTGCATATTCCGCCGGCCGACAAAGCCAAAGCCGATAAACCAACGTCCGAAGAGGAAGAATAAGCTTTTAGTTGTTAGCTTAGCACATCCAATAGTCAGGCAAGAATTCCGAACCAGAAACCGCTCTATCGTACTGTTACATGAATCTCGCGTATTTCATTGCACGGCGTTACTTTCTTTCCAAGAAGAAAACCAATTTCATCAACATCATTTCGATCATCTCGATGATTGGTGTAGGGGTGGGCACCATGGCGCTGGTCATTGTTTTGTCGGTTTTCAATGGTTTGGAAGACCTCTTTCGCAGCCTCCAGGGCACATTCGATTCGGAGCTGATCATCAAACCGGCGTACGGCAAATCGTTTGCGGTAACGCCTGCCCTGCTGGCCAAGGTTCGGTCCACCGAAGGGGTGGCGTATGTGGCGGAGATCATTGAGGAAAACGTGTTTCTTTCGTACCGGAAAGGTCAGATGGTAGCCCGCATGCGCGGGGTTTCCGAGCAGTTCATCCACCAGAACGGACTGGACCACTCCATTGTGGCGGGCAGCAGCAAACTTAAGCAAAAAGGCAAGCCCTATGCCATTATTGGCAGTGGCGTGCAATACGTGCTTTCGCTGGCATTGCTTGACGAGATGAATCCGATCCAGGTCTGGTATCCCGACAACTCGCGCACAACCATCAATATCAGTTCGCCCGAATCCATCCGTAAAAGTGCCATCCGTGCCGGTGGCGTTTTTGCACTGGAGCAGCGGTACGACAAGGATTACATTTTTGTTCCGCTCGACTTTGCCGCCGACCTGCTGCAAATGGACAACCGCCGCAGTGCCCTGGAAATCAGCCTGAAAGACAGCGAGGAAATCGATGATGTAAAAAACCGGCTGAAAAAGCTGCTGGGCGACGCGTACCTGGTGCAGGACCGCGACGAGCAGCATGCCGGCATGCTCCAGGCCATCCGCTGGGAAAAACTGTTTGTGTACATTACCTTTTCGGCCATTCTGGCCGTGGCATCCTTCAATATTTTCTTCTCGCTGACCATGCTTGCCATCGAAAAGCGCAAGGACGTGGCCGTATTGTCGGCGGTAGGTGCGGCTCCGGGATTTATCCGTCGCATTTTCCTGACCGAAGGCGCGTTGATTGCCGCCGTCGGCACGTTGGGCGGGCTGGGCCTGGGCTTCCTGATCTGCTTTGTCCAGCAAACGTTCGGGATTGTTAAAATGGGAATGGCCAGTGCCATTGTCGACGCCTATCCCGTCAAGATGCAGTTCACCGACTTTGCCGCAACCGGCATTACCATTGCCCTGATCACATTTGTAGCTTCCTACTTCCCTGCCATCAAAGCCGCGAAGGATATTGACGTACGGCTATAAGTGTGCCCTCACTAAGGAAAGCCAGTTGGTTTTTCTCCCAAAAAAGATACTATTTTTACGCCGCATAATTCTTTATGTTTGCCGCTGAAACCATAACGGTAAACGCAAAACGGTAAACCCACAAACGCCATTATGTCCACACACAGCGAGATTAAACGCATTACTACCCATATTCTGCAGGAAATGAAAGGCCGGGGCGAAAAGATTTCCATGCTTACAGCTTACGATTTCTCCATGGCCCGCCTGGTCGATGGTGCCGGAATGGACATCATTCTGGTGGGTGACTCGGCTTCCAATGTCATGGCAGGGCACGAAACCACACTTCCCATCACCCTCGACCAAATGATCTACCATGCATCTTCGGTAGTGAGGGGCGTCAAGCGGGCATTGGTTGTTGTGGATCTGCCGTTTGGTTCCTACCAGGGCAATTCGTCGGAAGCCTTGCGTTCGGCCGTTCGCATCATGAAAGAGTCGGGTGCCCACGCGGTGAAGATGGAGGGCGGTAGTGAAATCAAAGAATCCATTAGCCGCGTGCTCAGTGCCGGTGTGCCCGTCATGGGTCACCTGGGATTAACACCGCAGTCAATTTACAAATTCGGCACGTATGCCGTGCGGGCCCGTGAAGAGGCCGAAGCCCAGAAACTGCTCGACGACGCCCGCTTGCTGGAAGAGATTGGCTGCTTTGGCATTGTGCTCGAAAAGATTCCGGCTACTTTGGGCAAGCAGGTAGCCGAATCGGTCCGGATTCCGATCATCGGCATCGGCGCCGGGCCGCACGTGGATGGTCAGGTGCTGGTACTGCACGACATGCTGGGAATCAATAAAGAATTCAGTCCCAAGTTTTTGCGCCGCTATGCCGATCTGCACACGGCCATTACCGAGGCGGTTTCGCACTACGTAAGCGATGTCAAAAATCGGGAATTTCCGAACGAAAAAGAAGGGTATTAACACACAGACGGCGGGCAACACCCGCCGTTTTTGTTGGGAGGTTTTGCATTCTACAGGGATACTATTTTTTCAGCTTTCACAAAGGCCAGGCGACAGTTGCTTCCGAATCAACAGCGTGTTATCTTTCTATTAAATCCGGCTTGATGCCTTTCAGCAAACTTGCGAAATCGGTTATCTTTGGTCAAACACTTAGTTCACCGCCATTCAACCTGTATTTATTCATGGATTCCCGCAGAGAATTTATCAAGAAAGCCGCTGTACTGGCCGGTAGTGCCGGTCTGTGGAGTGCTCTTCCTACCTCCATTCAGAAAGCCTTCGCCATCAATCCGCAGGAAGGCAGCACCTACCTGGATGCCGAACACATTGTCATTCTCATGCAGGAAAACCGGTCGTTTGACCACTGTTACGGCACCTTGCAGGGTGTACGCGGATTCAATGATCCCCGGGCCATCCGGCTTCCCAACAAAAACCTGGTTTGGCTGCAAAGCACCGTCAACGGACAAACCTACACGCCTTTTCGCCTGAATATCAAGGATACCAAAGCCACCTGGATGAGTTCGCTGCCCCACTCGTGGACCGATCAGGTAGATGCCCGCAATGGCGGCCGTTACGACCAGTGGCTCAAGGCCAAACCATCCGGCAACAAAGAATATGCGGCCATGCCGCTTACGTTGGGGTATTATACCCGGGAAGACATTCCGTTTTACTACGCCCTGGCCGATGCGTTCACCGTCTGCGACCAGAATTTCTGTTCGTCACTGACCGGCACCACGCCCAACCGGTTGTATTTCTGGACGGGCACGATCCGGGCCAAAGCTGATCCGGCCGTAAAGGCTAACGTCCGCAACGAAGATGTGGATTATGACAAAATGGTAAACTGGAAAACCTTTCCCGAACGATTGGAAGAAAACAACATTTCCTGGAAAATTTACCAGAACGAGATCAGCCTGCCTACCGGACTGTCCGGCGAAGAAGATGCCTGGCTGGCTAATTTCACCGACAATCCGATTGAGTGGTTTGAGCAATATAACGTCAAATGCAAACCAGAATTTTACCAGTTTCTGCAAAAACAGGCCAACACATTGCCCCAGGAAATCAGTGCGCTGGAAGCGAAAATCAAAACGGAGGCCGGCGATACCAAAGAACGACAGACGTGGCAGAAGGAGCTGGACGAGAAAAAGCACTGGTTGCCAATAGTACGGCGCGAATTCAACGAGTGGACACCCGAAAAATATGCAAAACTCGGCACGTTTGAAAAAAATCTGCACAGCAAAGCCTTCACCACCAACCGCAACGATGCCGACTACCGTCAGCTCACCACCCTCACTTATACCGATGGCGATACGCAGCGCGAAGTGAAAGTGCCAAAAGGCGATGTGCTTTACCAATTCCGGCAGGATGTACAAACCAAGCAGTTGCCCACGGTTTCGTGGATTATTGCACCGGAAAATTTTTCCGATCACCCGGGAGCCCCGTGGTATGGTGCCTGGTACTTGTCCGAAGTGATGGATATTCTGACGCAGAATCCGGAAGTCTGGAAAAAGACCATTTTTATACTGGCCTACGATGAAAACGACGGCTATTTTGATCACATTCCGCCGTTTGTAGCGCCTCATCCCGACAAACCCGAAACCGGACTGGTTTCCAAAGGCATTGATGCCGCTGTGGAACAGGTAAGCATGGCCCAGGAACTGGAACGAAAGAAGCCCACGGCTGCCAAAGAAGCCCGCGAAAGCCCCATAGGATTAGGCTTTCGGGTGCCACTGGTAGTCGCTTCGCCCTGGAGTCGCGGCGGATATGTCTGCTCGCAGGTGTTTGATCATACGTCGGTGCTACAGTTTCTGGAAAAGTTTCTGACCCACAAAACCGGTAAGAAAATCGAGGAAACCAACATCAGTACGTGGCGGCGCACGGTTTGTGGCGATCTGACATCCGTATTCAGGCCATATAATGGTGAGAAAATGAACATGCCGGAGTTTCTGGTAAAAAATCAGGTGATTGAAAGCATTCACAAAGCCAAGTTCAAACAGCTGCCTTCCGGTTACAAACCCCTCACCGACCCGGAAATCGCCCAAATCAACCAACAACCCGAAAGCTCACCGCTGATGCCTCAGCAAGAAAAAGGCATACGGCCAGCCTGTGCCCTGCCCTATGAGCTGTATGCCGAAAGCCGCCTGAACACGGCTGCACAGGCCGTTGAAGTTACGCTCCAGTCCAAAGCCGATGTGTTTGGCACTCAAGCCGCCGGAGCGCCGTTTCAGGTCTATTCTTCCGGAAAATCCAGTCCGGCGGCATACGCGCGTCACTACGCTGTCAAAGCTGGAGATCAGTTGAAAGACTCCTGGCAACTGGATGGTTTTGAAAACAATACCTATCAGCTGGCTATTTATGGGCCGAATGGCTTTTTCCGTTCTTTCCAGGGCAATGCCAGTGATCCGCAACTAGACATTGCCTGTGCATACCAGAAACAAGGTTCCCAATTAACGGGCAATGTGGTTATCCAACTGGCCAATCTCGACAAGAGCCGTTCGTATACCGTTGAGATTGTGGATCATGCGTACAAAAATGGCAGCAAGAGCCAGGTGATAGGCGGGGCAGGAACCAAGACAGCCAAGGCATGGGTGACCTTGGATTTGAGCAAAAGCTTCGGGTGGTACGATTTCTCAGTTCGCATCAAAGGCAACACTGTTTTTGAGAAACGGTATGCGGGCCGTGTCGAAACCGGCAAGCCCTCCCAAACCGATCCGCTGATGGGAAGGGTCATTGTTTCTTAGCCAACCACGACTCTTACAAAAATCGAAAAATAGTATCTCCAGAGGAAGCAAAACCGCAACATACATTTCCCATATGCCCGATGGGTATCGGTTTTTCCTTTTTCAGGGATACTATTTTTGCCATTTTCCCTCCAAACACTGCATTCGTTCGGTCCAATCAGAATTTATTTGGCTTTCCTGGTTTTATTGAAAAAATTTCTCAGAAAAGTAGCATAAAAGTGATAGCTTTGGTTACTTACAATCTCAGTTTTCACGCAACACCTTTTCTTATGAAATCTTTACACACGCGCCGCAACTTTATCAAAAAAAGTTCTTTGGTAGCAGCCGCAGCTGCCTTCGCAAAGTTTGGGCCTCAGAAAGATAAATTTCACATGCCTTTGCAGTTGTATTCCGTTCGGGATGAGATGAAAAAAGACCCCGCCGGAACACTGAAACAACTGGCAGCCATGGGCTACAAAGAAGTGGAACCGGCTGCTTACCTGGATCAGGCAATTTACCAAAATCGCAAGATTTACAGCTACAGCGCCAAGGAACTACGCACCATGCTGGATGGTATGGGCATGACCGTACCGAGCAGCCACGTCGTTTTCCGGGTAAAAGACTGGAAAACCGATGCCAAAGATGTGTCGGACGAATGGAAGTGGGTTATGGAAGATGCCAATACGCTGGGCCAGAAATACCTGATCAGTCCGTCGTTTGCGTTTGACAAAACCAAGCTGGATGAATGCCGCCGCGGATTTGAAGTCTATAACAACGTGGGTGAACTTTGCGCCAAAGCCGGACTGCGGTTCGGTTTTCACAACCACCACCAGGAATTCGAACAAAAGTTTGACGGCGAGTACCTGTATGACATCATGCTGAAAGAGCTGGATCTGAAGTATGTATGCCAGCAACTGGATATCTGTAACATGTCGGTCGTGGGCGTTGATCCGATGCGATGGCTGAAGATGTTCCCCAAACACTTCGAGTTGCTGCACGTAAAAGACATCGACAAAACGACCAAGGAAAGCACGCTGCTCGGCGATGGCGCATTGGACATGAAGGGAATTCTGGACTACGCCCGCAAGAATACAGCCGTTAAATACTGGGTGATTGAACAGGAATCGTACGGGGATAAAACACCGCTGGAATGTGTGAAGATCGACCTCGAACGGCTCAAAAAGAACTACAGCTTCGTTTGAAATACATTAAATGCAAAAGGTCTGGAACGAACGATTCCAGACCTTTTGCTTACCAGAGGTTTTGCTTGTTGCAAAGATACTATTTTTGCCAACCAGAGTAGGCAATAAAAAACACCAGCCCTAGTGTGACTGGCGTTTAATACTTCATCAACAAACTAAAAACCAATTGCTTATGTAATAGAAAGCTAGCTGTAGGAGAAGGGGTCGAACCTTCACGAGGTAGTTAGCGACGGAGCAAAGTTTGGTGGTCAACCCCAGTCGTCCTCACTTTTGTGGTCAGGACGGCTTTACTCAGCGTTTATCCCAGATTCCTCACCCCCGAGACAGGAGGGCACGGCTGCCAATTTCGTCACCCTACAGTATAAATCCTCTTCTTTCGCTTTGGACAATACAAAAGTACAAGACGCACTCTTTTTTTGCAAATTTCACACATAATTTCTTTAAAATTTCGATATTTATTAATTTTAAAAGCATTTTATTAACAAAATAAAAATTTACAAACTTTTTTATGCCCCAAAATTCAGAAATTGACAATATTGATCTGAAGATTCTGTCATTGCTGATGCAGAACGCTACTATGCCCTATACCGAAATCGGCGAAAAAGTGTTTGTTTCGGGCAGCACCGTGCACGTACGCATGCGCAAACTCGAACAAATGGGTGTGGTCAAAGGCTCGCAGCTCATCGTGGATCATGCCAAGCTGGGCTGGGACATTTTTGCTTTCCTTGGTATTTACCTGGAGAAGAGTTCGAACTACATAGAAGCCGCCCAGCAACTGGAAAAAATACCGGAAATTCTCAGCATTCACTATACTACCGGCATCTACAGCTTGTTTGCACGTGTGCTTTGCCGTGACACACAGCACCTGCGCGAAGTACTCAGCGACAAGATCCAGAAAGTGCCGGGCATCCAGCGTACCGAAACGTTCATTTCACTGGAAGAACGCTTCAGCCGGCCCATTGCTTTCTGAGACCTTTCGGGGTATATCACTCTGGCCGGAAAAGGCGGTTTTGGCATGGCAAAAGATACTATTTGCAACTTGTTACTGTAGTTCTACCTGCCAAACCAAGCCCCGGCAAGCGGTACACAAACATTTGATGAAAATAATTGTTTAGAGCATATTAGCTGAAACTAATTTTCGCCTATATTTGTAGTAGAATTAGAATTATTCTAAATAATTATCATGAGCAAAGACACGCAACTTCTCGAAGATATTACCCAGTCGGAGTACAAGTATGGTTTTGAAACAATCATTGAAACCGATTCGGCTCCGAAAGGTCTGAGTGAAGATATTGTTCGTTTTATTTCTGAAAAGAAAAACGAACCGGCCTGGATGCTGGAGTGGCGCTTGAAAGCGTATCGCCAGTGGCTGGAAATGAAGTCTCCGGAATGGGCCAATGTATCGTTCCCAGCTATCAATTACCAGGATGTCATTTATTATTCGGCTCCCAAGCAGAAAATCACTCCCAAAAGCCTGGACGAAATCGATCCGGAACTGCGCGCAACCTTTGAAAAGCTGGGTATTTCACTGAATGAGCAAAAACGCATCACGGGAGTGGCTGTGGATGCCGTGATTGACAGCGTTTCGATTGCAACTACATATAAAAAGACACTAGGCGAGCTGGGAATCATTTTCTGCTCGATGAGCGAAGCCATTCAGGAGCATCCGGAACTGATTCGCAAATACCTGGGCTCGGTTGTCCCTGCACAAGACAATTACTTCTCTGCCCTTAACTCAGCAGTTTTCAGTGATGGTTCGTTTGTGTTTATTCCCAAAGGCGTGCGTTGCCCGATGGAATTATCTACTTACTTCCGTATCAATGCCAAAGAAACCGGCCAGTTTGAACGCACGTTGATCGTGGCCGAAGAAGGAAGTTATGTGAGTTACCTGGAAGGCTGTACCGCACCCATGCGTGACGAAAACCAGTTGCATGCCGCTGTGGTGGAGATAGTTGCGCTGGAAAAAGCGGAAGTAAAATATTCAACGGTACAAAACTGGTATCCGGGCAGCAAAGATGGCCTTGGCGGCATTTATAACTTTGTAACCAAGCGTGGCATCTGCTTGGGTAATCATTCCAAAATCTCCTGGACACAGGTAGAAACCGGATCGGCCATTACCTGGAAATATCCATCGGTGATCCTGAAAGGTGATCATTCGATCGGTGAATTTTACTCGGTAGCCGTTACCAACAACTACCAGCAGGCTGATACAGGCACCAAGATGATTCACATTGGCAAAAACACCAAGAGCCGGATCATTTCCAAAGGTATTTCAGCCGGCAAAAGCCAGAATTCATACCGCGGCTTGGTGGAAGTACACCGCCGCGCCGAAAATGCCCGCAACTTTACCCAATGCGATTCGCTGCTGATGGGTGACAAATGCGGGGCACATACATTCCCTTATATTGAGGTAAAAAACCCAACGGCTCGCGTTGAGCACGAAGCGACTACCTCCAAAATTGGTGAAGATCAGATCTTCTACTGCAACCAGCGTGGCATCAATACCGAAGCTGCCGTAGCCTTGATTGTCAACGGCTATGCCAAAGAAGTATTGAACCAACTGCCGATGGAATTTGCCGTTGAAGCCCAAAAGCTTCTGGCAATCAGTCTGGAAGGTTCTGTAGGTTAATAATACTTTAAAAAATAGTATCTTTGAAAACCTCAAAACCCCGTGTTTTGAGGTTTTCTTTTGTAAGTCTTTTCCTGTTTTCTCTTACTTCTTTTTTCTCAACTATGAATTGCATTCATTGTGGCAACGAAATTCCGGAAGCCCGTTTGAAAGCCTTGCCAACGGCCAAAACCTGTGTGGAATGTTCGCAAACCAACCGTGTGTATGGCTTTGCAGTTGTGTCGGGCAAGAATACGTATTCGGAAATCCAGATTGTGAGTGAAGAGACGGCTCAGGAACTCTACGCCAAACAAGACCGCAAGGGCAGTGTGGCTACGGGTGTTCAGTTTAAGAACCTGCCGCCACCCAAACTGAGCAATTTCGATTTTGAAGACGGCAACTAACCAACAACAGTCATCAGGCCTCATCGGTATAACCATCGGTGAGGCTTTTTTATTATAAAAACAGCAATTCCCCATGCAACCTTTCCGAAATTTTGCGTGTCCTAACCATCGAAACCTAATTGTATCTCTATGAAAGTTTACGCAATCCTCTCTATTCTAGCCGTATTCCTTTGTGCGTTCCAATGCGAAACCGCAGGAACACCAGAGCCGAATAATGATGTGATAACCGTCCTATATGGCGAAACACAATGCAGCAATCCATGGCAACATGGCAGCACTGACGCCGAGACACTCAGCAAAGTAGAAGCGTTTCTACGTGACAAGAACATTCGTTTCACAGGTACCACCATTGTACCTGCTCCGGAAGGAGTGGGCTATTGCCAGGCATGTACCTGTGCTTCCGGCAGAGTCATTAAAGGCACCGTGCACAAAGATGACCTGGAAAAAATCAAAGCATTGAATTTTGTTCCGGGATCCTGAGAATAAGTTAGTTAAAGTTAAGTCCAAGCCCCGCGCAGTAGAAAACTGGCGGGGTTTTCTCTTTTTCAGAGATACTATTTTAGCTTGAGTTATGGGATTTCTAAATCCAGAACATGTCTTTTCCCTATGTCCTTGTCACTTTTTGCATGCCCAGGACAAAAACGAGAGTTTTTGGGCCAGATTTGTGCGGAGGGGCTCAAACGTGAGTTTGAGAGCCAGCTTTGTGCGATGGCAAAAAGGGCAAAAAATCCCAAAGCTTCGCCCCGCTGCCCACCGCCTGGCCCGCGGGATTTTTATCCCGACGCACCTACGGCCACCCACGATTGGAGTGAACTTCGCTCTCTTTGTAGCAGTCAAGCTCGTGAGGCGCACCTTGCCTTAAATTCTTAAAATCAAGGCTTTGTGTTTAGTATAGCCCATAACTCACCTTATTTTACCCATTGGCGATTTCGCTGAGAATGTCACATAACTGCTGCGGCTGGCTGAAAAAGGGTGAATGACTGGTTGCCAGTGAATATACTTTCTCACAGGGCGTTTCGGTGTACATCTTTTGTTGAATGAATGGCGTCACCGCCTTGTCGTCGGTACATTCGATGTACACCCGCCGCACGCTTCCATACCTTTCGTTGGTGAGTTGCAAAGGTGTAACCGCCGATTCGAATGGTTCATGGCTGAGCAAGAGCCGGGCGAGTTCAGTGATGGAATCGTCACAATCGGCATACAAGCCTTCCTTGTAAATTCCCGCTTGCAGCGTAGTGGCTTTTGTATCCTCGTGCATCACTACGTAGGGCTTCAATATGCCTCCGGTGTCCTGCATGGAGTACTCACGTTGCGTTTTTCCGTTTGGGATCAAGTAGGCGGCCAGGTAAACCAGCGTTTCAATCTTGTCAGGGCGATATTCGGCAGCTTGTGAGATGACGATGCCATTTTTGCTATGGCCCACCAGAATCACTTTTTCATCCAAGGAATCCAGCAGTTCACAAACTTTGGCAACGGAGCTTTGTAAGGTTACCGTTTCAATGGGCGTTTTGTCACGGCCCATGCCGGGAAGATCAACAGCAAACACACGATGCCCTTGTCTTTCCAGAATGGGAACGACTTTGTGCCAGTTCCAGGCACTGTGCCAGGAGCCGTGAATCAGAATAAAGGTTTTCATAAGAAAGAATACGGGTTTAACCAAGGCAAAGATCTTATTCACGTACCAGTATAAAAACCCGATTCTTGCGCAAAGGCAATTACTCCTGTGCGAGAAGTTCTTCGACCGTAACACCTTCAAAATCAGGGTCGGTCAATTCACTTTCCCAATTTATAAACTGTCCCAATACCTGATGGCATTCCTGCAAAATAGCCAGGCACTTTGGCTTATTGCCCAGCTTCAGCGCCACTTTGGCTAATGACAAAAACGGATGGGAGTAATAGTTTTCGCCCAGTTCTTTGGCTATCAGAAGCTTTTCTTCTGCTTCCTGCAAGATGGCCGGCGCCTTGAATTCATACGCCAGTCGGGCGTAGTCGATCAGGAAATCGCCCCAGTAGAGCAATAGCGTAAAACCGGGAGCGGAGTTTTTAGCAAACAGGTCGCGTCCGGTTTCAAAGGCATCGATCACCTTGGCCAGGTCAGGTTCGGCGTGGTAGATTTGTGCCATTGCTTTCAGGACATTGGTTGCATATACCGGAAACGTCCACGCCGCAGGATTAATGTCCTGGCCTTGGGTAAAATAACGGAGAGCTATTTCGTAAAATGATAATTGCCGGGATGTATCGGAAATATGTTTGCCGACTTTCTCAAATGCATGACCCAACTGGTTGAGCTTTTCGGGATCGTCGGTTGAGTAATGGGTAACAAACGCCAGCGAGTCAGCGAGGCTCTCATAACACTGCTGCATGTGGGCAGGTGTCAGCGAATACGGATTATGATCCAGCAGCATACGTATGAATTCCTTCACCCGGAGCAAGTGAACAAATGGCTCCCGGGCGGCATGTGGCGCGAGGGAAGCTTCCAGTTCCTGTAAAAACCGGCTATGCCAGCGCTGATGATCCGCAAATGAAAACCGTAAGACCCTGAACGCAGCATATTGCCAGGAAGTCATTACCTGTTCAGAAAATTCAGCCAAAGCCAGTCGAAAATGCAGCAGAGCCTCTTCCAGTTCGTGGCTGGCAAACTGCTGCTGAGCCTCCATCCGGTCCAGCAACGTAGTCGCCCAGGCCGCGTGCAGGGTACTATCGCCGTGGTGAACTGCTTTCTGATAAATAGCAATGGCCTGTTGCCAATGCACTAGCTTCTGATCAGTGTCAATGGGAAGATCGGCCAGAAGCTTATAGCATTCGGCGCGTTGCCTGTACGGAGGGTGGTCAGGATCCAATGCCGCAATGGTATCCAGCAGGCCTAGTAAGTCCTCTATAAAGCCTTGCGAATCATCGGTTTGTATTTTGTCACACATCCAGTCATAGCACCACAATGAAAATACCGAAAGATGTGCCTCGACCAGCTCGGTCTTGTATTGCTGCTTTTCGGCATCAGTCAGTTGCCGGGTAAAGTCTTCCAGCTCGTTCCACTCGTAACCTGTAGTCAAGATCTCGGATAGTTCTTCGGCAATGTTTCGGTTTTCCATGGCAGTGTCTCGGTAGCGACGGTAAAATAGTATCTCTTTTAAACTGAAAACCAGCGGGTATATATTTTTTCTGTTTTTCACCCAACGCCATGCAACGGTTTGAGTGATTTATGGGTCTTGTTAAAAAACACAAAACTATGGAAAAAGCATTGAGTCTTCTTTTCTTTCTGATTGGAATTACCCTTTTTACCTGCAAAAAACAATCGTCTACGGTGGAAGTCACTTACACGCAAACCCAATGCGAAGACCCATGGGGCAGAGAAGCGTCGCCTGAAGCCACCATTGCCAAGCTTACCACTTATCTGACTGAAAAAGGTTTGACAATCAGCGATGTGCGATTGGTGAAAGAAAAGGAAGGCATGATGTGCATGGCCTGCAACTGTCCCACCGGACAGGTGTTCTATGGTTTGGTTGCGAAGAATGATCTGGCGAAAGCGACAGAACTGGGATTTGTGGCAAAGTAACTCCTAGCCGGTTTTGCTTTTTCGAAAGATACTATTTTTTGTACACTCTGGTGAAAAGCAAGGTTCTTGCTTCTTTGGTGTTTAGTTTTTGTAACCCAGCAACAGCCCAATCGCGCAGCGATAGGTTGGTATGATTCAGGTATTCAGCCAGTAATGGCAGGGCTTTTTCCGATTTAGCTTCACCAATGAGTTCCAACAACCAGCATTTCAAACCCGTATCGTGCTCCTGCCCTAATTCCTGTATTAGCTCATCGATGTAATCAGATGCATGCGCCTGTAAATGCATAAATCCATCTTCTTGTGTCTGCGGATTGTGTTTTCGCATCATCTGCATACAGGCTTTAAAATCAGGATGTTTCATAACACTTGGTCTACTCCAGGACCAATATAAAGTAGTCGTCTTTGTACTTGCAAATGGAATCCAGATCGTCAGTGCTTTTATAATAGTCAGAATGCGGAAAGGTTTGAATCTGGGTTTCCAATTCCGTTCTAACGGCTTGGGTAGGGTGTTGGGTGTATTTTTCGCACAAGCACTTTCCTAAATCAGCCTCCGCCGACCATTCCTGTATTCCATCATTACGCGTATCAGGCAAGACAGATACTTCTTGATGCCAGCCAAGATAGATGTATGTATAGAAATCAGCCCGGCAATCCAATATGGTTTTGTGACGCGGAATTTTAAGGTACGGATAATCAATGAATACATCCAGGACCATCCATACCAGAAAGAGGCTCAGGAATGAATACAAAACTTTCTTTCTCACGCAAATGATGATAGTAGCTTCTTCAAAATATCCTGTGCAGCCACGGCAATCACCGTTCCCGGACCGAAGATACCCTGCACACCCGCCTGATACAAAAAGTCATAATCCTGCGGCGGAATGACCCCTCCGGCTACCACCATGATGTCTTCCCGGCCCAGTTTTTTCAGTTCGGCAATCAGTTGCGGAATCAACGTTTTGTGTCCGGCGGCCAGCGATGAGGCACCCACGATGTGTACATCATTTTCAGCGGCTTGGCGGGCCGTTTCTTCCGGCGTCTGGAACAGCGGGCCAATGTCTACGTCAAACCCCAAATCGGCAAAGGAAGTGGCAATGACTTTGGCGCCCCGGTCGTGGCCGTCCTGCCCCATCTTGGCAACCATGATCCGGGGCCGGCGTCCTTCCAATTGGGCAAACTGATCGGATAATTCACGGGCTTTTTTAAAGTTTTCGTCCTGGGATACTTCACGCATATACACACCGGATATGGATTTGGTTATGGCTTTGTAACGTCCGAAGGCTTTCTCCATGGCCGAAGAGATTTCGCCCAATGTGGCCCGGGCCCGGGCGGCATTGATGGCTAGGGCCAGGAGGTTGGCCTCCCCCAACCCCCTCCCGCGGAGGGGGCCTTCTGAACCTCTCTCCTGCTGAGAGGGGTTAGGGGTGAGGTTTTTGGCGGCTTCGGTCAGTCGGTCGAGAAGCTGCGTTACCAACTGATTGTCACGCGCTGCTTTTACGTTTTGCAAACGTGCCAGTTGGGCATTCCGCACGGCGGTATTATCTACCTCAAGCAGTTCGATGGTCGTATCTGTGCCTGGTTTCAGGTAGTTGACGCCTACTATTTTGTCCTTGCCCGAATCGATGCGGGCTTGTTTGCGGGCAGCGGCTTCTTCGATGCGAAGTTTGGGCAATCCTTCGGCAATGGCTTTGGTCATGCCGCCCATGGCTTCAACTTCCTCAATCAATTGCCAGGCTTTATCGGCCAGCATGTTGGTCAGGTATTCGACATAATAACTCCCTCCCCACGGATCGATGGTTTTAGTTACCTGCGTTTCATCCCGAATAAACAACTGCGTATTCCGGGCAATCCGGGCCGAAAAATCTGTGGGCAAAGCCAACGCTTCGTCCAGCGCATTGGTATGCAAGGACTGGGTTCCGCCCAGTACGGCGGCCATGGCCTCAATGCAGGTGCGGGTTACATTGTTAAACGGATCTTGTTCGGTAAGGCTCCAGCCTGACGTCTGGCAGTGGGTACGCAGGGCCAGCGACTTGTCGTTTTTGGGATTAAACTGCTTCACAATACGAGCCCAGAGCATACGGGCTGCCCGCATTTTGGCAATCTCCATGAAATGATTCATCCCAATGGCCCAGAAAAACGACAGACGCGGCGCAAAATCATCAATCGGTATGCCTGCCGCGAGTCCGGTGCGAATGTATTCCAGGCCATCTGCCAGGGTATACGCCAGTTCCAGATCGGCAGTAGCGCCAGCTTCCTGCATGTGGTAGCCCGAAATAGAAATAGAATTGAATTTGGGCATAAACCGGGAGGTATACGAAAATATATCCGCCACAATGCGCATGCTCGGCTCGGGAGGATAGATGTATGTATTGCGCACCATGAACTCCTTGAGAATGTCGTTCTGAATGGTGCCACTGAGTTGTTCGGGTTTCACGCCCTGTTCTTCGGCAGCTACGATGTAAAACGCCAGAATTGGAATCACCGCACCGTTCATGGTCATCGAAACCGACATCTTATCCAGCGGAATCTGATCGAACAGGATTTTCATATCCTCCACCGAATCAATGGCAACCCCGGCTTTGCCCACATCCCCTTCCACCCGCGGATGATCCGAATCGTAACCGCGGTGTGTAGCCAGATCAAAGGCGACCGAAAGTCCGGTCTGGCCGGCAGCCAGGTTGCGGCGATAAAAGGCATTGGAAGCTTCGGCCGTACTGAATCCGGCGTATTGGCGCACCGTCCAGGGTTGGGTGGTGTACATCGGTGCATACGGACCGCGCAGGTAAGGTGGTTTGCCAGCTCCAAATCTCAAATGATCAAATAGTATATCTTCAAAGTCAAAAACCGGCGGAACAGCGATGCCCTCAGCGGTAGTGAAGGTGGCCACAGGGGTGATTTGACGGTCGGCAATGTTGCGCAAAGCCTTTTGCACATCTGAATAAGTGCTTTTTGCAAAGCTGCGTTTCATAAAATATTTTATTTTTACAGAAAAAACCGATTTTGAAAATGAACTTAAAAGTACTATTCTTTTTGCTGATTCCTTTTGTTGCATTGCCTTCTTTTGCGCAAGACCATTCGGAAACAACCTATTTCGATTCGAACTGGAAGAAAGTAAAGAAAAAAGAAAAAGCTGTTTACTACCGTATTACCCAACGCAGTCCCGAAAACATAGACAAAGGCACGTTCTCCGACTACTACATGTCTGGCAAGATACAAAACACGGGCTTTTACTCCTCCTTCGCATCAGAAACAAAAGACAGCGTATGGACCTGGTGGTACGAAAATGGCAACAAAAAATCAGAACATCACTACCGAAATGGCAAGCTGGAAGGATTATATACAGATTGGTATACCAATGGCAACAAATCGTATGAAGTCAATTATGTGGATAATGTAACCATAGGCACGATGCGCAAATGGTACGAAAATGGGCAGTTGAAAAGTGAAGTAACCTACGTACCTGCCAGCGGGCCGTGGGTAAGTGCGGACGGAAAAGCGGCCGTGTATTATGAGCAAGGTGCTCTCAAAAGAGAAAGTTTGTTCAAAAATGACAAGGAAGTCCTGAGCAAATGCTACGACGACAAAGGGAACCTTGTTACCTGCGAAACACCTTTTTATGCGATTCCTTCGTTTGTGGGAGGATTGCCCGCGCTTAGTCAATACCTGTTAAGTAACATCGTCTATCCCAACCAAGCATACCTCAAGAGAATTCAAGGCAAAGTACTGGTTGGATTTATAGTAGACAAAGATGGCTCCATTCTCGATGCGCATATCGTGCAAGGCGTAAATTCTGATTTGAATGTAGAAGCACTCCGTGTAGTTCGGCGAATGCCCAAGTGGAATCCAGGGTATCAGGACGGTGAAGCCGTAAAGGTCAGGTTTGTCCAGCCGATTAATTTTGCCTTATAGCCAACCCTTGCCACAAGTCGTTCGCCCAGCGGCAGCACAGGTTACCAATCGGGTAGTAGTTTTCAGGCCGTTCGTTGTCTGGTACGGCATGCGCTTCGCTTACCGGCAGGTTTTTATTGGTCCAATCCTATTATTTCCCATTCATTTCCTAATTTTACGCATCACCTCTAACCCTACCCATTACATGAGTAAAAAAATGACACTACACACATCCATGCGGGTGTATCACCGGTATCTGGGCTTTTTTCTGGCAGGCATTATGGCGGTCTATGCCATCAGTGGCATGGTGCTGATCTTCCGCGATACCGATTTCCTGAAAAAGGAAAAACAAATCGAACGGACCGTTCCGCCCGAAACCAAGCTGGAAGATGTGGGGAGAGAACTGCGCATCCGTGATTTCAAGATCGAAAAAACCGAAGGCGATATTGCCTATTTCAAACAAGGCACCTACAACCTGAAAACCGGTGTGGCAAATTATACCGTCAAAGAACTGCCGTTGGTGATGGACAAGCTCACCAAACTCCACAAAGCCAATAGCGGCAGTCCATTGTTTTTCATGAACGTATTTTTTGGTTTGTCGTTGTTTTTCTTCGTGATTTCATCGTTCTGGATGTTCCTGCCTCAGACGACGATTTTCCGCAAGGGATTGTACTTCACCCTGGCCGGACTGGTACTGACGCTGATTATGCTTTTTGTATAATGCTTTCATTCCCTGCTCTTCCGGAAAGCGTTGCTCTCCCAAACGTTTTTCGGAAGAGCAATTAGCATCTTCTCCAATGGCCCCCGTCATTCAATGTTGCCGAATCGGCAACGTGATGGAAAAGACTGTTCCGTTGCCCGGCGCCGACTCCGCACTGATGCTGCCCTTGTGATTGCGTACAATTTTACGGCAATACGACAAACCAATGCCACCATTGTCCAGGGTTGAGTCGTGTGATAGTTGTGAGAAGATATCGAAGATCTTTTCGAGCTGTGTCTCCTCTATGCCGATGCCGTTGTCTTGCAGGCGCACTTCGACACTTTTGGAAGACGAACTGTGTGTTTCGTACCTACCGCCCGGCTCCGCTGGTGCGTGTATAGCCGCTTTTATCTGAATTTCGAGAGGGGCTTCGGCTTTGGAAAAACGGATGGAATTCTGAATCAGATTATAAAAAAGCTGCTCCATCTGAATCGGTATCGCATCGATCACTGGCAACGGATCAACGGAGATGACCGCCTGCTTGGCATTTAATTCATGCGAGAGTTGCTGCCGTACCTGGTCCACAACCAGACCCAGGTCCACCCGCTCAAACGGCGTCTTGGCATCGTTCAGTTGTGAATAACTGGATAAATCACGGATCATCACGGAAAATTTCTCCGCGGTGGAGTTAACTTTCTGTGCCAACTCCCGGGTGCCGTCGGCATCGTTCACTTCAGCGGCATGCACCAGCATGCTGCTGAACATCCGGATTTTGCGGAGGGGTTCCTGCAGGTTGTGATCGGATATGAATTTGTATTGCCGGTTTTCGTTTTTCGAGTCGGCCAGCTGCCGGTTCAGATCTTCCATGGCCTGGGTTTTCTGTTCGAGCAGTTGCAGGCTATGCAAGTGAAACGAAATCAACTCGGCAAAGAGGGTGAACGTTCCGACGGTTTTCACATTGGTGAGCAATGCCGGCTGAGGATCGATGGCACACAGCGTTCCAAAAAATTCACCAGTTTGTAAAACAATCGGCACCGAGATATAGCTCTGAAAACCGTACAGCTTAGGTGTATGATGGTTACAAAACGCTTCACTTTCAGCCACATGATCAATGATAACCGGCTGATTGTCGTGCCGGATTTCATTGCAAATGGTTGTTTCGATGGGCAGCTCCTCCCCCGGCTGAAGTCCGAATGCAATTTCGTCCCGAACACTACAGGCAATCCAACGGTCTTCGGTGACCCGGGCAACGGCTGCAAACCCCATTCCGGTAGAGCGACAGATGACTTCAAGCATGGTGTCAACAATGGGTATCTGCTTTACTCTTTCGATGTCTGCCAATAAACGATTAGCGGTATTGTCCATTTCCAGGGTTACAATTGGGTATACAAAACAAGGGGCACGTGTGTGAACAAACGGGATTTTTTACGGTATGACGCGAGGCCGAGGGTTTCCAGACGAAGGCGTATTACATTTTTTCGGTTACGAGGTTTCCGATTCGTCGCGATAGGGATGCAGACTCCATTGGTACCGGAGACTGGTTTACATCGGAAGTGAGGCTTCACGCCAAAGCTACAGAGGTGTATTCTGACAGGGAACTTCGCTACGAAGCTACAAAAAAACAAAATAATGGAGAAATTTATTTTCACAAAAAAGTGAAAATAAATTATTTCAGGATCTAATAACCGCCTGGGGTGATGTGGTTTGTACAGATGAAACCTGGTTGATGCAAGTATAGTTACTGCGAGAACAATGAGGGCAATCTGGCTCATGCTTGGTACGGGATGAGAATTCCGCACCAAGGCTGTAACCGATACAATACAAATACTCACTTACTGACAACCTTTATTGTAGATATTAAACACTTCAATGATATATTTAGAATTTTTGTTTAAGGCTTTATTCAGTTTTTTCATACTTATATTTACCATCTGAAATGCCTTCGGACAGTCCTCAACTGCTTTCAGAAGAACCTTTGTGTTGGGTAAGGGTACAATTTTTCCATCATCACCCTGCTGAATATAATGAAAGCAGCCTAACCTATCAGGACTACGATAACGATCAGAAATGTATGCATTTAACTTTCCATGAACTCTTCGCTCTAGGTACTTGTGTCCATACCTCACGAAGGTTACTTCGTCCATTCGGTATGTTTTTATCTCTGAGATAGAAAACCTTTGTTTATCAATAAAAATAGTTTTGCCTGCTAAAATTCCATAGTTCCACCAAATTTTTTCTCCATATATCTTTGTCCCATCGTTTTTTACCAGATAGTTTCGCATATCATCGGTACTTTCTCTTAATCTTGATTCACTTAGTATTCCACAATGAAGCTTATTTACTGTACAACTCTGAGTTAAAACTGAGAAGAATAGAAGGCCGAACCCTAAGAATATTTTTGTGATTGATTTTAGAAATAGAGTTGAATACATATATAGATTAAACTTCAGAAATGGATTAAAGTGAGAAAATCGAGAATATTGAGTATTTAAACCTGTCCTTACTATTCTTTCACGCAAAACCCCCTCCATTTACACAGAGGGGGTTTTGCACTTTTATCACATACTAGTTGACCGGACTAGCTTCCACAGGCTTCGCAACCTTCGGGGTTATCCAACGAGCAGGTCATGTCTTTCATTTTTTGCTCGTAGTCCATATCGATCTGTGGGGAAGCTACTTTGGGAGCACCCGCTTCCATCTTGCGTACTTCGTCCACTACCGTTTTGGCCGCTTGAGCCAGGGCGTGGTCGGCATCGGTTACAACCGGTTGCAGCGCCACTTCGGCCTGCTTTTGCAGTGTAAACTGTACCGCATCGGCCGCTGCCTTGGTACGCAGGTAGTACATACCAGTTTTCAGGCCTTTCTTCCACGCGTAGAAGTGCATCGACGTCAGCTTGCCGAAATTCGGATCCTGGATGTGCAGGTTCAGGCTCTGGCTCTGGCAGATGTACGCACCACGGTCGGCCGACATCTCAATGATGGCCTTCTGCTTGATTTCCCATACGGTTTTGTACAGGTCCTTGATGTGCTGTGGAATCTCGGCAATATGCTGGATCGAACCTTTGCCCGAAATGATGTTGTCGCGCATCTGGTTGTTCCACAAGCCCAGGCGTACCAGGTCTTTCAGCAGGTGCTTGTTTACCACCGCAAACTCACCCGACAATACGCGGCGGGTATAGATGTTGGAGGTATACGGTTCGAAGCATTCGTTGTTACCCAGAATCTGCGAGGTCGAAGCGGTTGGCATCGGAGCGAGCAACAGCGAGTTGCGGGCACCGTGTTTTTTCACATCGGCACGCAGTGCATTCCAATCCCAACGGTTTGACTTCGGTGTCACACCCCACATGTCAAACTGGAAGATGCCTTTCGACAGCGGCGAACCTTTGAAGGTTTCGTACGCCCCTTCTTCTTTGGCCAGCTCCATCGAAGCCGTCATGGCGGCAAAGTAGATGGTCTCGAAAATATCTTCGTTCAGGCCACGGGCTTCTTCCGACTCAAACGGCATGCGCAACAGGATGAACGCATCAGCCAAACCTTGCACCCCGATCCCGATCGGACGGTGACGCTTGTTGCTGCGTTCGGCTTCCGGTACCGGATAGAAGTTAATGTCGATGATCTTGTTCAGGTTGCGGGTAATCACTTTGGTTACCTCATACAACTTCTGGTGATTGAACTTACCGTCTTCAATGAATTTGGGCAGGGCAATTGATGCCAGGTTACACACGGCCACTTCGTCCTTGTCGGTGTATTCCATGATCTCGGTACACAAGTTCGACGACTTGATTGTACCCAGGTTCTTCTGGTTCGACTTCCGGTTGGCGTGGTCTTTATACAAGATGTAAGGCGTACCGGTCTCGATCTGCGATTCAATGATTTCAAACCACAGGTCTTGTGCCTTGATGGTCTTGCGGCCTTTGCCTTCGCGTTCGTATTTTTCGTACAGCGCCTCAAACTCATCGCCGTAGGTATCGCTCAGGCCGGGACATTCGTGAGGGCACATCAGCGTCCAGGTACTGTTTTCTTCCACCCGCTTCATGAACAAATCCGAAATCCACAAGGCATAGAACAAATCACGAGCACGAAGTTCTTCCTTGCCGTGGTTCTTTTTCAGTTGCAGGAACTCGAAAATATCGGCATGCCAAGGCTCCAGGTAGATGGCGAAAGCTCCTTTGCGCTTGCCTCCCCCCTGATCAACGTAACGCGCCGTGTCGTTAAACACTTTCAGCATCGGAATGATACCGTTGGACGTACCGTTGGTTCCTTTGATATAGCTGCCCGTTGCGCGGATGTTATGGATAGACAAACCAATGCCACCAGCCGACTGAGAAATCAGGGCGCATTGCTTCAATGTATCATAAATGCCTTCGATGCTGTCGTCTTTGGCCGTCAGCAGGAAGCAGCTCGACAGTTGCGGCTTGGGCGTACCGGCGTTGAACAGCGTCGGGGTAGCGTGCGTAAACCAGCGTTCCGACAACAGGTTGTAGGTTTCGATTACTTTTTCAATGTTGTCACCGTGAATGCCAACTGCCACCCGCATCAGCATATGCTGCGGACGTTCGACCACCTTGCCGTCCAGACGGATCAAGTAGGAACGCTCCAGTGTCTTGAATCCAAAGTAGTCGTAACCAAAATCGCGGTCATAGATGATGCTCGAATCCAGCAGGTCGGCATGTTTCTTGATCACGTCAAACGTTTCTTTTGACAATAAGCCGGCGTTTTCACCTGTCTTGGGATCGACGTAGGTATACAGCCGCTTCATGGTATTGAAGAACGACTTGCTGGTCGTTTTGTGCAGATTGGAAATGGCGACACGGGCGGCCAGGATGGCGTAATCCGGGTGCGTGGTGGTCAGTGAAGCGGCCGTTTCCGCCGCCAGATTGTCCAGCTCCACGGTAGTGACACCATCATAAATACCGTCAATCACACGACGTGCCACTGTAATCGGATTCACATAGTTGACATCCAGCCCGTAGCACAGTTTTTCAATACGCGCCGTTACTTTGTCAAATTTGACTGATTCACGTCGCCCGTCTCTTTTGATTACGTACATACGATTGTTGATTTATAAGTGAAGCCCCTGAGAATGAATGCAGAGGTTTTGTGTTTAAAAAATATACTATTTCCGCCTTCTCTTACGTAGTTTAATTTACTAAAAATCAGGCAATTTTAAAAGTTTTTAAGAAACCCATCAGGCCCTAACAATGCAAAAGGTCGGGTTGTCTGATAAGTGTAACGGTTGCTCGTGTATAACGTAGTTTATATATCGAAAACCGAAGAAAAGGGCCCCGACGCATCGGGGCACCCGGAAGAATGCATAGGTGGTTGTGGTTTGGGAGTATCCCTGATCTCGGAATTGGGACTGCGGATTGCGGAATGAAAATAGTATCTTTTCTAAAGTCAAAACATGCCTTTCATTCTACAATCCGAAATCCGCCTTCCGAAATATTTTAAAAGTCACCTGTGGTCTGTGCTGAGCCACTGCCCAGAAGCAGTCAGCCTGGCAACCAACCGCTTCGAACTAGAAATCTTCATCCAATGTAAATTTCACTGTTTCTTTTTCACCGTTGTTCATCACACCGGCCTTCTGGTATTCGGCTACCCGCTTTTCGAAGAAATTGGTTTTCCCTTGCAGCGAAATGGCCGTCATGAAGTCAAACGGATTGGCCGTGTTGTAATACTTGGGATAACCCAGCCGCTCAAGCCAGAAATCAGCCACATATTCAATGTACTGCGACATCAGGTTGGCGTTCATGCCGATCAGACCGACAGGCAGCGCATCGGTGATGAATTCCTTTTCAATCGCTACCGCGTCTGTAATGATCTCATAAATACGCTCCTGCGACAGCTTGTTTACGATATAGTTGGTATATAGCAGACAGGCAAACTCACAATGCAATCCCTCGTCCCGTGAAATCAGCTCGTTGGAAAACGACAAGCCAGGCATCAGGCCGCGTTTTTTCAACCAGAAAATAGAGCAGAACGAACCGGAGAAGAAAATTCCTTCAACAGCCGCAAAGGCAACCAGGCGTTCCACAAAGTTTTCACTGTTGATCCAGCGCAGTGCCCATTCGCCCTTCTTGGCCACACACGGCACAGTACTCAGGGCATTGAACAAGTAGTCTTTCTGCTTGGGGTCCTTGATGTATGTATCAATCAGCAACGAATAGGTTTCGGAATGAATGTTTTCCATCATCACCTGAAAGCCGTAAAAACATTTGGCTTCCGGAAACTGCACCTCCGCCAGGAAATTGACACCAAGGTTCTCGTTCACAATGCCGTCGCTGGCCGCAAAGAACGCCAGCACGTGCGATACAAAGTGCCGCTCTCCATCGTTCAGCTTTTCCCAATCGACCAGGTCGGGCGAAAGATCTATCTCTTCGGCGGTCCAGAAACTGGCTTCGGCTTGTTTATACATTTGCCAGATGTCGTTGTGCTCAATCGGAAACAACACAAACCGATTCGGGTCCTCAGCCAATAGCGGCTCGGGAACAGCAACTGCAGTTTTACTCATAACGCTTGCAATTAATGTTAACAGATACTTGTACTCTTCAAATTAGCGTCTGACTAGGTATAGTACTCGGTCAGTAACGGGGTTTGTTCTTTATTTTGGACAAACATACAAAAATGTTCGCGATACGAACGAAAATTTATTGTTTGTAAGTGGTTGTGCAGAAGTTTCGCTGTCTCTCACACTAGTATATCCTCATCTTCGCCATTCATTTACACATTGAAATACTAGTTACCGGCTCCAGTATGGGGTGCGGACTATTACAAATGTAAAAGCGATGAAAAAGACATTACCCACAAATTAATGTGGATAACTTGTGGATAGATGTTAACAAGTGTTAATAGTATGATTATCAGAATTTTAACACCTCATTGAGTTAACAAAAACTTAACATAGGTTGTCATCAGCGGGAATCCACAGGCCAATTTTAACGTATTTCGCTGCTGATGCCAACAAAACTTTTTACATACTTTTCTTACACTCAAACGGTACTATTTTTTCTACATTTTTCAAGTGCTGCGGCAATTTGTTTTGCCATCGCAAACAATTCTGTTTCCTTTTCCTCCATGTTCTTCCATTACGTCCACTTCTATATGCCTGATACTCACTCACAAGCACCATTACACACACAGACTCTTCCGAATGAACCAATGCAGCCGAAGGCGAATTTTCTTACACCCGTCCCATCACAGCCTTAGTTACATAGCGCTTGCCAGCGGTATACAATTCAAAAACCGAATTGGGCTATGTACAAATCTACCTTTGCCAAATTACTTTTCCTGCTGAGTTTCGCCTACCCGGCTTTTAGCCAGTCGGCACGCACGTATATCGTCACCAATGAAGGCGACACCCTTTACGCCGCCATCCGCTTCAATCAGCGGCTGTCAGACAACAACCGTGAAGTGTTTGTCTTTACCAATAACCGAAGCTTGCGCTATACACCCGGCGACATCAAGGCGTACTACAACGGCTTGCAGGAATTTGAAACCAAGCATTTTGGCTCGGCAGCTGTCTTTTTGCAACGACACACGGTAGGATATGCCAGTTTGTATTACTGCGACGAAGCTGTCCTGGCAGACATGATACGCAACTCTCCCCGTCTGGGCGACCAGATCGGTTATTCACTGAAAGATGCCCTGGGTGCAGCTGTAAACTCTGTAAAGCAGACCGACTATTTTGGCGGCAAAGTACCGGTGATTGCCCTGGAAGGCAAGAGCCTGCGTATCTTCGACCCGAACATGCCGAAGCGCAAACAGGAGCTGGCCGAATACTTCTATGATTTTCCAGGCACAGAATCGCTGCTGGGACAAGAAAAAATCACCCCAGAAACTTACGAGCAGCTGGTGATGGTTTATAACCAATGGAAACCCCAGGTCATGGCTCGCCTGGCCGAACAGGAAAAAACCGCGAATGGATTTTAAGCACGTTGCCTGTGTGGCAGTGCTTTTAGCCACAGAGTAAAAATGGTATTGTTTGCAGGACTCCTGACGAATGGCAACTCTTTGAAACCCATTCGCTTCTTCAAAATATAACGGGCAATTCATATTCGCCCGTTAGTCTGGTTCTTTCTGTCTTAAAGCCCACAGTTCTTATTGTGGGCTTTGTTTTTGTTTATATGCAACTGGTATAGGACCGCAACCGGAACGATCCGGCAGACCTTTGATCATACAGCGATAGTATTTTTCAGCACATACGTTTTGATTGTGGTCATCGAAAATCTCTTTGGACGTTTCGGGCTCGAAAGCTTGTAAAACCCATTAAAAGTGTAAAAAATACGTCATCCACCGAGATCTCTGATTACTAATAAGTTACCAAAATAGCCTGCATTTTTTATACATTTTTTCTTGATTATGACAGAAAAAAAATAGTACATTAGTCTTTCGTTGTCACATATGCTATTACTCTAGGCCAGCAAGTTACATCAACAATCACAAAACTCATTTCTGTGCATGGCTATTACTACTCAAGAGTTTAAGCGAATTGGTTCGCAGATGGATAAAATGCGCAACCTTATTCAAAGAAACCCCCAGCAAGCATCGGAGCTCTTTTATGAACATCCGGAGCTGTACAATCAAATCAAAGAAATTGTAACCTTGCTAAGAGAATTACAACAGGATGTAATGATCGTGGAGGCGAACAAGCCCGAAGCAGCTCCATAGTTACCAATCCCAAATCAACACAACCACTCACACCGAAAAATATGTCATGTATTTTTCGGTAAGTTACCCATGTGTGCTTACTGAAACGTATTTTCAAGCTTTGTATTGAAAAAGCCGTGTATTTACTGCAACTTTGCAAAAAATACGTTTACTCTATTTCTGTGATCCATCAGCTATTCACTCTTTTGCGCAAACATCTGCTGGCAATCAGCCTGATAGGTGTTGCGCTATCCGCTAGTAATCCGGTTTACGCGGGTGAAATCATCATTTCCGGCCTGTACCAGGGCAAGAACATCTTTGTACAGAATCCTCTCTCGGGCGACAAAAAGACCTATTGTGCCAACGAGGTGTTTGTCAATGACCAGAAAGTTATTTCCAATATTAAACTGGCCGCTTTCGAAATCGACCTTTCGTATCTGGAACCAAACGACCCCGTTACCATCCGTATCACGCACAAGGACGGTTGCGCCCCGAGGTTGATCAATCCACAGGTCATCAAACCCAGTGCCGGATTTCAGATTGAGAGTGTCGAAATACTACCCACGGCTATTCAGTGGAGCACCCTTGAGGAAAACCCCAAATTTATTTACTCAATAGAGAGCCTGCGCAACGGCAACTGGGTGGTGCTGGAAAAACACACAGCCAAGAACGAAGGCAAAGGCATGTATTCGGTTCCGATCATTCATCCATCGGGTGACAACAAATACCGTATCAAAGCCCAGAATACCGACACACACCAAACGTATTATAGCAGAACGATTACGTTCAATCCCGATAACGTACCGCCGCCGCCAGTGGCCGAAACACCCGAACCGGTGACATTCAGTCCTGAAAACCCGAGAGAACAGCTCACGCTTTCCAGAGAAGTATCATATGAGATTCTGGATGTCCGGAAGAAAGTGATTCTCAAAGGCCAGGGACAGAAGATCAACCTGAAAACGCTGAAAGCAGGTACCTATTACCTGAAGGTAGAAGAACAACTGGAAAAGTTTGTCAAAAAACAATAGCCATACTATTCGGCAGTCCATCCAATGAATAGTTTTGTTGGATGGGTTTATACCAAACAAAAAAGCACTGCTTGCTGGCAGTGCTTTTTTGTTTGATAATACTGTCTGATTATTTCTCTAATGGAGCGGTATTTCCTTCCATATCAGGCACACTACCCGGATTTTTGTGTACGGGTACTTCTTCCACTTCTTCTTTGTCTTCTTTTTTACCATTGCCATTCAGGTAGGCCTGGTAAGTGGTAGGCTCATCGAATGGGCGTTTGCCAATCAGATTTTCCAGGTCAGACTGGAAGATAATCTCACGCTTGAGCAATTCTTTGGCCAGAATCTCCAGCTTGTCCTGCTTCTCCAGAAGCAGCGTTTTGGTATGCTGGTAAGCCGTATCAATGATCTTGCGTACCTCCTCATCAATAGTCTTACCAGTCTCTTCCGAATAAGGCTTGTTGAAGTTATATTCCGACTGTTTGGAATCGTAGAACGACACGTTACCGATTTTATCGTTCATGCCGTACACCGTTACCATCGCATAAGCCATTTTGGTAATGTGTTCCAGATCACTCAACGCCCCTGTCGATACTTTCTCAAAGGTAATTTCCTCAGCTGCACGACCACCCAATGTCATACACATTTCGTCAAACAGTTGCTCATAGGTATAAAGAAACTGCTCCCGCGGCAAATACTGGGCATATCCCAGTGCTGCTACCCCACGTGGCACAATACTCACTTTTACCAACGGATTGGCATGTTTCAGGAACCAGGCGGCCACGGCATGTCCAGCTTCGTGATAGGCTACAATTTTCTTTTCTTCCGGCGAAATAAGTTTGTTTTTCTTTTCCAATCCTCCAATCACTCGGTCGACAGCATCCTGAAAATCCTGCATGTCCACGGCAGCCTTGTTACGACGGGCGGCAATCAGAGCGGCTTCATTACAAACGTTGGCGATTTCCGCACCGGCAAAACCAGGTGTTTGTGCCGCCAGTTTTTTTGGATCCACGTCACTGGACAGCTTAAGCGGTTTCAGGTGCACTTTGAAGATAGCTTCACGGCCATTCAGATCCGGCTTGTCAATGCTGATCATCCGGTCAAAACGACCCGGACGCATCAAGGCAGAATCCAGCACGTCGGGACGGTTGGTTGCTGCCAGGATGATTACACCCGAATCGGTGGCAAAGCCATCCATTTCCACCAGCAATGAGTTCAGCGTATTTTCGCGTTCGTCATTGGCTCCGGGCATGGAACCGCGCCCCCGTGAACGACCGATGGCATCGATTTCGTCAATAAAGATGATACAAGGTGCCTTTTCTTTGGCTTGCTTGAACAAGTCACGAACACGGGCAGCCCCGACACCCACGAACATTTCCACAAAGTCGGAACCCGACAGCGAGAAGAAAGGCACATTGGCTTCGCCGGCTACGGCTTTGGCCAACAATGTTTTGCCCGTTCCTGGCGAACCAACCAGCAAAGCCCCTTTCGGAATCTTGCCGCCCAAGTCGGTGAATTTTTTCGGCTGTTTCAGAAATTCGACAATTTCTTTGATCTCTTCCTTGGCTTCATCCAGGCCGGCCACATCGTTGAAGGTAATCTTCACTTTGTTTTCAGCATCGAACAAGGTAGCTCTGGAACGGCCGATGTTAAAGATCTGACCACCTGGACCACCCGTTGCCACACGACGCATGATCATCCACAGGCCCACCATCATCAGGATGAAAAGTCCCCAATACAAAAGCCCGCCGGTAATGTCCTGTCGGTGTTCTACCTGGTATTTCAAAGCGGGGAATTCTTTCTGTATCTCTTCCTCAAAGGCTTTGGCGTCAACAACATCAAACCGGAAATGCGGTCCGGAAGCATACGGTGTCAGTAAACTCGGTTTCGGAATACGGTCACGATATTTGATATTTTTCAGGGCTTCGTCTTTCAGTGTCACTTCTACGGCACTTTGGTTTTGCGAAGGCAGGATAACCACCAACGCAACATCTCCCTCCTGCGCCATCGTTTCAAATTCTTTTTTATTAATGGTGCGGGGATCGTTTCCCCCTCTCAAGAAGGTAAAGAGTGCTACTATCACCAAGCCCACTACCACCCAAATTTGATAACCCGGCCGTTGCGGCGGCTTGGGAAGCAGCGGTTTCCGGTTGCTTCTTTCTTGATTGTCGTTCATTGTCCGTGTATAAAAGATTAATTGAAAATACTATGTTTGTGCGAGCTAAAAACCCTCCTTGGGAAAACACCTGGCAAGAGTAGATTGTTCAACAAAGGTCAGAGGATTATGAATCGATCCGGGTCGAGGGGGCATCACCCCAGAGATCTTCCAGGGCATAGAATGCGCGGCGGTCTTTTTTGAACACATGCGCGACTACATCTACGTAATCAAGCAGGATCCACTCCCGGTTGGCTTTGCCTTCCTTATGCCAGGGATCTTCGCCCAGGCTTTTGTATACTTGTTCTTCAATAGAAGTTGTAATCGAGTCAACCTGTGTATCCGAATTACCCGAACAAATGACAAAATAGTCGGTCACCGCGTTTTTCACATGCCGTAAATCCAGGATTATGATGTCCTCTGCCTTCTTTTCCTGCATGCCCTGCGCAACCAGACTACTCAGTTGCTCGGAAGTCAATGCAGTGTTTTTTCTTTTTCTGGTTAATTGCATTCGTTGTGTTTAGTGTTAGTAGATTAAAAAATTGAAAGCAAACGAGCGGCAACCGCACACAATCCGTAACTTTACAACTTTTTAAGTGTTCGAATAGAAACAAAAGTAAACAATCTTGTACAATAATCCACCCAAAACATTATTCATCGGTCAAAAGCTTGTGTTTCTGCCAGAATGTCACTCTACGAATGACACGGCTGCCATGCTCGTTCAGGAGCCTTTGACGCCGGAAGGAACGGTCGTTATTACCAACCAGCAAACGCGGGGCCGGGGTCAGCGGGGCAACACATGGCTAGCCGAGCCGGGCAAGAATCTCACGCTTTCTATCATTTTAAAACCTACTTTTCTTCCCATTGCCCAGCAGTTTCAGCTTACGGTGGCTGTTTCACTGGCTGTGCATGAATTTCTATCGCTACACATTTCCGGCGGGTTAGCCATCAAATGGCCCAATGACGTGTACTGGCATTCGCACAAGATGGGCGGCATCCTGATCGAAAATACCATCCAAGGCTCTTCGATTACCCATTCGGTCATTGGCATTGGCCTGAATATCAATCAAATCCATTTTGCCGAAAACCTGCGGGCCACGTCACTGGCGTTGGCAACCCGAGCCGGTACCAAGGTAGACGAATACAACCTGGAAATATTGTTGCCTGAGTTGCTGGTTTCGCTTGAAAAATTTTATTTAAAACTTCGTGCCGGGGATGCCAGTAATTTAAAAGCACATTACCTGCGGAAATTATACGGATATGGCGAGCCTCAGCGCTTTCGGGCATCCGGCGAAGTGTTCACGGGTGTAATCATCGGGATTGATGAATCAGGACAACTGGCCGTGCAGCAAGGAAACACAATCCGTTATTTCTCGTTTAAGGAATTGGAGTTTCTGTTTGCAACTCCATAGGCTGGTTTTTTGCCAGTAGCCGATACTATTTTTCCAACCAATGAATGGAGGAAACCACCCGGATGCTGGCCCTGGCAACTACAGTCCAAAAATAATATCGAACGAAAACCTAAAATCGCGTATTAGGCAGGTATTGCTTGGCATTCCAACGTTAAATAGTATCTTTAAATATTGCAAAACCCTCATTTATTAGGAGTTAAAAACGGAGAAAACATTTCCTTTTCACTCCAAAGTAGTTACCTTTGCGCCTCCATTGGCACTAATGTGAAGAATTAATTTTCATTTACACTATAAATCTAACAAAAAAACCTTTGAACAATGGTTGAAACAGCTTACGTTCCATACAAAGTAAAAGACATTGCGCTGGCCGAGTGGGGTCGCAAAGAAATCAAACTGGCCGAAGCCGAAATGCCAGGCCTGATGGCTATTCGTGCAGAATTCGGCCCGTCCAAGCCCCTGAAAGGTGCTCGCGTGGCCGGTTGTCTTCACATGACCATCCAAACCGCTGTATTGATTGAAACACTGGTGGAATTAGGTGCCGAAGTAACCTGGTCTTCCTGTAATATTTTCTCAACGCAAGACCATGCCGCCGCCGCCATTGCCGCCGCTGGTATCCAGGTATACGCCTGGAAAGGTCAGAATGCGGAAGAATTTGACTGGTGTATCGAGCAGACACTGTTTTTCGGCGAAGACCGCAAGCCGCTGAACATGATCCTGGATGACGGTGGTGACCTGACCAACATGGTATTGGACAAATACCCTGAGCTGATTTCAGGCATCGGCGGTATTTCGGAAGAAACCACAACCGGTGTATTGCGCCTGTACGAACGGATGAAAAAAGGCACATTGCCTGTTCCGGCCATCAACGTAAACGACTCGGTAACCAAGTCGAAGTTTGACAACCTGTACGGCTGTAAGGAATCCTGCGTGGATGCCATCCGCCGCGGTACCGACCTAATGCTGGCTGGTAAAGTAGCGGTTGTAGCAGGGTACGGTGACGTAGGAAAAGGATCGGCCCGTTCGCTGGCAGGTGCCGGTTGCCGAGTGATCGTAACCGAAATCGATCCGATTTGCGCGCTGCAAGCGGCCATGGAAGGCTTCCAGGTAATGAAAATGGACAAGGCTGCTGAAATTGCGGATATTTTTGTAACCGCAACCGGCAACCACTCCATCATCACCGGTCAGCATTTCAGAAAGATGAAAGACAAGGCGGTGGTTTGTAACATCGGTCACTTCGATACCGAAATTGACATGGCCTGGCTGAATGGCAATTTCGGCCATACCAAGGAAGTGATCAAACCACAGGTAGACAAATATACCATTGACGGCAAGGAAATCATCGTATTGGCAGAAGGACGTCTGGTAAACCTGGGCGTAGCCATGGGGCACCCTTCGTTTGTAATGTCGATGTCATTTACCAATCAAACCCTGGCTCAGCTGGAATTGTGGCAAAACGGAAGCAGCTACGAAAACAAAGTGTATGTATTGCCTAAGCACCTCGACGAAAAAGTAGCTCGTCTGCACTTATCAAAAGTAGGTGCCGAACTGGAAGAGCTTACAAACGATCAGGCGGAATACATTGGTGTGGATGTGGAAGGTCCGTTCAAGAAAGATCATTATCGTTATTAATCGATAACCGATTTTATAGAAAGCGCCTGAACATAAGTTCAGGCGCTTTTTTTGTTAGACATTGTAGGTTACACAGAATTTTATTTATTGAAGCATACAAATAATGTAAAATACTGATAGATAATACGTTATAATTTTACCAATAAAAGTAGCAAGTATACATAGCTTACTTATCTAAAATAATTTTCGTCTTCCCTGTTAAGTGCTATTAACGCAACGAATACAACGGTTATCTATTGAACGCTTGCTATAGTTACGACATTTTTCTATTCAAAAACTTACGGAGTAGGCGAAGACATTATAGTCAATTGCCCCTCAAACATATCTCCCTTAAATTTACACTTCTAAAAATCAGGCTTCTGACTAGTTACTAATGCACATGCATTTTTTGAGATAAAACCACTTCCATAAAAGAGTTTGTATGGTTAGGCATAAAATGCAAAAACTTTATGAAACAGCTATGGGTTGAAGTAGTTTTTATGTGTATTATTTTATTAGTATGTGGTCACAGCAGAGCTCAGTCTATTGCGACAGACCGACCAGATCAGACAGAATGTCCTTCTATTGTTCCGAAAGGAATGTTTCAGATTGAATCCGGCTTTCAATACGAGACCGATCAGACAGATACTTCTGTTAGTAGAAATATCACCTATTACACTTCATTGATAAAATATGGGCTGTCTGAATATGCAGAACTGCGCCTGATCGCTGACTATACCGGAAACCGGTCATTTTATTACAAAGAGACCGTACGTCGGGAAAGAGCCTCCTCGTTTAGTCCGCTTTCCATAGGAATGAAATTGAGGATTTGTGACGAAAAGGGAATTCTTCCTAAAACTTCACTGATTTGCCATGTAGATCTGCCTTCTCTGAAAAATGCAGAAAATACCACTTCTGTTTTTGTGCCTCGCTACCGGCTTACCATGAGCCATACCTTATCTGATAGAATCAACTTGTCATATAATATTGGCTCAGAGTGGAATGCGCTAAACCCAATACCTACGCACATCTACACACTTACTATTGGACAAAGCCTTTCGAAAAAATGGGGAATGTATGTAGAAACGTATGGCTTTCTAACTAAGCACCAACCTGCTGATCATCGTCTGGATGGAGGATTTACGTATCTGATTACCAATGATTGCCAGTTGGATGTTTCAGGAGGAATTGGCATAACAGCGGTTGCACCCAATTCTTTTGTTGCCTTGGGTTGTTCTTGGCGCTTTAAAAAATAAACTTCGACAGATATACCGACATACATCTTAACCCAAACATCATTTTAAGGTATGCATATCCTTAATAATCTGAAAATAAAGTACAAGCTTTTAAGCCTGATAGGCTTGAACATGTTCTTTTTTATAGTATCGGGTATTTTGTGTTACTGGGCACTTGTACAGTTAGATAATTCTCAACAGCGCCTCATCTCAAATACCAGTGCTATTTATTATCAGATGAACGCAGATATGATGCATGATGCGCTGCGGGCAGATGTGTACAAAGCCCTGGTGCTGACTAACAAAGGATCGGAGCCTCAAAAAGCGTTGAGAATTGAATTCGAAGAGCATAAGACCAGTTTTCAGGAAAGCATACAACAGTTATCCCAATCAGATATTCATGATTCTGTCAGGATAGTTGTACAGGAGGTCACTCCCGCCCTGACTGATTATATCCATCAGTCCGAACAATTGGTTTCCTTTGCGTTTCAAAATGATAGCGCCCAGATTGTGGCGGGCTTAGAAACGTTTAATACCTCATTCGATAATTTAGCTGATAAGATGAGTACCCTGAGCATATTAATTACACGAAATTCTGAGAAACAAAAGGTACTAGCTAACGATATTGTATCTACCAACAAAGCATTAATTGTGAGTATTTTACTACTAAGCTTATTGGTAATCGGGTATATGGGGCAGCGAATTGCCAAACAGTTGTCTGAACCTATCATCGAAGCGAGAAATGCGTTGGCAGAGCTTTCTCAGGGCAACTTAGTGAAAGTAAAAACGCTAACCAATAACGATGAGATAAGCGAGATGAATTATACCTTACAAGTATTAATCAGTAACTTGTCAAATATCAAAGGCTTTGCCACAGAAGTAGGTAGCGGAAAATTTGATTCGGATGTCAGCGTGTTTAACAATTCAGGAGAACTGGGGATGGCTTTGGCTACTATGCGACAAAGCCTTAAAAATATCTCGGAAGAGGAGGGTAAACGAAACTGGATGAATACGGGTTTGGCTCAGATAAATGAGATATTGCGTCTGCGTAAGCAGTCTAATACCGTTGTCCTTGACCAAGTCCTGAGCTTTATTATCAAATATACTCAAGCCAACCAAGGTTGTATTTCCCTCATTGACTCTACCAATCCCTATGATGTTCACTTGAGTATGCAAGCTTGCTATGCTTATAGTCGAAAAAAATACATGAACAAACGAATTGAGATTGGAGAGGGATTGGCTGGACAGGCCGTGTTGGAAAAAGAAACCATTTATTTGCAGGAAATACCACATGACTATGTCAATATAACTTCCGGGCTGGGTGAGGCTAGTCCTACTGCAATACTGGTAGTGCCCTTGAAAGTAGATGAAGAAATTGTAGGCGTACTCGAAATCGCATCTTTGCAAGCAATTCCTTCCTACTTTATTGAGTTTCTGGAACGAGCCTGCACTAACCTGGGATTGCATGTCTCAAATGAAAATAAAAATATTCGTACCGAAAAGCTTTTGGAAATGACAAAGCAGCAAAAGGAAGAACTCCAGGCACAAGAAGAAGAGGTCCGTCAGAATATGGAAGAATTGTATGCCACTCAAGAAGAGGTGAGAAGAAGAGAAGGAGAATACCTGAATAAAATTGAAGAACTCGAAAATGCGTTACACAGGTTTTATCAGTCATCACAGGTAGCTTAACCAAATAGGCAACCACGGGATAGTACTTTGATAGTTAAATATAAATTAATAGTTATCTTTGCTTTGTTTAGTACAATTGCCCGATTGTATTAGGCTTCATAAATAACAGCTATTGATATGAAAAATATTGGAATACATCTCCTTGTAGGATTGGCAGTCCTTCTTATTGCCTGTAAAAAAGACGACTCTAAACCAGCACCCACCAAAACCGAATTGTTAACGCAACGTGCCTGGAAAATCACCCAGGTGAAAGCCAATAATACACCGCTCACAGACGACCTGGTAACTCAGGTGGCAGGTCAGGCAGGACTGCTGGGGGAGCTGTACGCTTCCGATGTACTTTTCAAAGCGGATGGAACTTTTACGGCTACAAATCGTACTACGCAAAATACCTTTTCAGGAACATGGACATTCAATGCCGACCAGACCCAGCTTACCATTACGACCAGCACCCAGACCATTGCTTTCAAAATTATCAAGCTTACCAGCGATATTCTCACCATGGATTCAGCGGATTCGTATACGGTAACGATTCCCATCCTGGGTACGCAATCGGTCATTGTTACACTTGATTTGGTTCCAGCCTCGTAAAATTGTATTTTTTAAATACTAAGCAAGTTTCCTTTTCTGCAGATTTCGTATTAATACATGAAATCGCTAGGAATCAGCTTTTTAACTTCATCGGGACACAATTCCCTTCACACAATACCAGTCTAGAATTCAGGATCATATTATGTTATTTCATGGCGCTTACCTGCTGAACGAGCACCCCCGCATTATCAGTCTTTGGGACGATGTGGCTCTTCAAAAAATTGCTTCTCAACCCAAGGATGAAGACACCTACTGCCTCATTCATTTACCCTGGAATCACGGAAAAGCGCAAAAGATGCTGCGCAAAAAAATGCTGTTTACTCAACTGCGCACCAAAGACGTGAGTCCGCTGATGGTAACCAACTCAAAAAAAGAAGATTCGTACCGTCGTTGGTTCAATATTCCGGGTCTGCAATGTTCGGCTTACATTTATACAGATGAAAAAGATTATGGCATCCTGAACATTGACAAGAAATACGATGCGGTGTATGCCGCTCAACTGATGCCATTCAAACGCATCGAACTGGCCAAAGAACTCAGCAAAGTATTTGTCCTCACCTACACACCGGGTGCCGGAAAAAACTCAGAGAATGACCTGCCCAGTTTTTGCCCGGCCATGAAGCACGCCGACTACAACAAGACGTGGGTAGACCATATCGGCAAAAACCGGTTGTTCAATCAGTCGCGGGTGGGGCTCTGCTTGTCCAAAGAGGAAGGACCCATGCTGGCAAGTCTGGAATACATGCTGTCAGGACTGCCGGTCGTGAGCACCGAAAGCAGGGGCGGACGCGACGAATATTACAACAAAGAGTACACGTTGATTGTGGATGACAATCCGACTGCCGTACGCAAAGGAGTGGAAGAACTCATTGCCCGCCAGATTGATCCGAACTATGTACGGGAGAAAACGATTGAGAAACTAAACAGCGACCGCACCCGTTACGTAGAATTCATCAGCGAGTATGTGCGCAAGCACAGCCATGTCATCCTAGATCCGGAAGAACTTCTGCACAAGCTGTTCGACAAACCCAAGCAAACCTTTATCCCGGTGGACAAACTGTAACAGGCTGGGGTTTTTCAGTTTAAAAATATACTATTTTCGATCATACAGCCAAGCAGCCAGAGCAATACTGGCGGTTTGGCTGTATTTTCTTTTGATGCGTCACGCGTGAGCCGTCAGATGTCGCATTGCCATTTCCTTGTAGATGGCAAGATCAGGCACCGGCACTTCGGTCTTCTTGGCCTGTTCGTCCCAGAAGCGTAACTGTAAGTACACTGGAAACAACGCATCTGCCTCGAAGGCAGCAGCTTCTTCGGCCGACATTCGCCCACCCTGAAATTCGAGTGTTTTCCGGCTGGCTTCAGACAACTGGTTGTAATACGCTTCGTCTTTAAAGGTCAGGTAGCGCTTGGCCTGCACGTGCGACTCGACCAGCCGGGCCACCTTTTCGGAAAAACCCGCCTTCCGTAAAAAATCAGCACCCAGCTTCTCATGATCCGTAATGCCGTAGCCGTCCATGTGCCCGGCGGTTTCGTCGGCACACAAGTGTCCGAAATCGTGAAAAAACGCTGCCAGGATTACTTCCTCATCATAGCCAGCCTGCTCGGCCAGTTGGGCAGCCTGGGTCATGTGTTCAATTTGTGAAACATCTTCACCAATGTAATCTTCATTGCCGTGTTGTTCATACAGGCGAAATATTTCATTGATGCGTTGTTCGATTGATTGCTCCATATGTTTTATTGGTAGAAGATACGTGATTTTCTGATTACAAATTTACCGATTCCTGCAACCTGCTTTGGAATACGTGTTCGGCCAAACCAAACGAAAGCGTCATTCCGGCACCACCCAACCCATTCACGATCCACACATTGGGTTCGGCTTCGCATACCAGTTCGGTTTTACCATCGGTCAGTTTGGGATAGATGCCATGCCAGCGTTCCTGAATTTTCAGGTCCGGAAACTCGGCAAAGGTTGCCAGGTAGTCCAATACTAACTGATCGATTTCGTCGCGGTCAAACGGGCTGGGTGTCAGGCCGTACTCGTGGGAATCGCCCAAGGTCACCTCTCCTATTGCATTCTGTGACACCAACACATGAATGCCATATTTTTTATAATCGGGCATGGTTTGCTCATACCGCTGAACCAATGCCGCCAGCGAGGAGCATTCCTTGAAAGCCGCATAATGGGTCAGGGTAAGGCCGGCACATAACGAGGCTCCCATTCGCCAGCCATTGGATTGCGCCGTCGTGCGCATCATCTGAAGCTTGCACTTGGTGATATTGCTCTGGGCAAACAATTCGGGATACAACGTTTCGAAGTCGGCTCCGCTGCATACCATAATCCGGTCGGCTTGCCATTTTTCTCCGCCTGCCTCAAACGCAGGGGCCATGATGGACGTGACGGCGGTACCGAAATGAAAATCCACTCCATAGTGCTCCTGAAGGAAACCCGGCATCGTAGCGATTACTTCTCTGGGATCGACAATTACTTCCGTTTCGCTCCAGAGTGCGCCGATCAGTCCGTTTGTCTTCACAGCCGGACTTTTTTCCAGAATCTTCTTGGTATCGGTGAGCAATTCACATTGATAGCCCTTGTCATGATTCATGGCCATGAACTCTTCCAGCACAGCCCACTCATCGGTATGATGGACTGCATGCAACGAGCCGTTGGGATTATGCCAGAAGCCCGCCCGTCTGGCAAGATCCAGGTAGATTTCGCGGCTGCGCAGGGCCCGTTCGAGCATGACACCCGCCGGCTGACCAATGGGCCAGACCATGCCGAAGTTACGGATGGAAGCGCCGATGGCCTTGCCGTTCCGTTCAAACACACCTACTTTCAAACCCCGACGGGCGGCAGTGTAAGCCATTGCCAGCCCCACAATTCCCGCTCCGACGATGGCAATATCATATCTTTCCTTGATTTGTGACTGATTCATAAAACGGCAGGTTTTTCGTTTACAAAAGATACTATTTGTAGAGATAAAAGAAGCAAGGCTCAAGATGAAAGACAAGTATCAGTGTTCCGCAGGTCTGAGTTTGCTGATTTACTTAAACAGGTTCATAAAGACACCTGACTGTAAAGGCGCTGTCTTTTCTCTCACGGTTTGCTTCAACGCTTGTCAGATACCGGCCCGGATCGCAATCCACAAGCTACGGCCAACGCCATCTACGCCCGAGCCGTGCATGCGGTATTCCTGATCCAATAAGTTCTGTAAGCCCAGGTTAAACTCCAGTTTTCGAAATGTATATCCGGCATACACATTCACTACGTTCCAGGCAGGTGTGGCATTGTTTACCAACCGGCTCGAAATCCGCACGTCCGATTTGTCTCCGCCCGCCAGTCGGTCCTGCTTGCCCGCAAATACATACTCGGCACGGCCCTGAAAGCCTTTGACCGAAACCCGAATTCCTGCCCGGCCGAACAATGGAGGAATGCGGCGCATGGGTTCTTTTTTGCTTTCGTCTTGCCCGTAGGTATACGTGACCGACCCAAAGGCTACCAGTGAGGACACCATTTTCACTTCGGCCTCCGCCTCCCCTCCGTACAGCAACGATTCAGATGAATTGGTTTTGGTATAGACCCGGATGCCCTGGTATAACGTATCGCCATTGAAACTGGACTTCACCCGAACAATCTGGTTAGTCAGGTTGGTATGATAGGCCAGCACCGAACCTGAAAACCACTGGGAGCGAAACTTATATCCTCCTTCGATGGTAAATGTCTTTTCAGGCGACAGATTGGCATTGGGGGTTTCAAATACATTGGCTTCTACGTTTCCCAATTTGCTGACATCATCAAGATTGGGCGAACGAAAACCGGTATTGGCACCCAAAATCAGGTGGTGGTTGGGATGAATCTTGTATGTTGCCGACAGATGCCCCACCCATGCGCCTGGACGGATGGTAGGATTGTTAAGTGTCTCGTCTTTTATGTGCAGTGAAATGGCGTTGTATCTGATGCCACCCGTGATCTGGAACTTTGGAAAATCCAGTACATGGGACGTATACAAGGCCAGATTATCCATCACCGACCCATCCGCGAAGTTGCCCCGTTTGGCGGTTTCGTTACCGGTTTGCACATCTACAGTAGCCAACCGGCTGCTCACCTTGTCGCGGTAGTATTCGATTCCGGAGTGAACCTGCCAGAAAGTCTCCGGCTGCGAGTGTATCTCGGCCATTGCCCCCCACGTGTCAATCACATCTTTGTTTCGGTTAAAGCTTAGCGCCTTGTTTCGCTGCGTGATCAATCCTTCCACCGACCGGTTCAGGGAGGCAGTTACCCGAACCGACTGAGCCCACTTATTTTCAGCAGACTTTTCCCATCGTACATACCCTAAGGTACGGGCTTGTGGCACAAAGCTATACTTCAGGTAGTTATCCTGTACCACACGGTAGTAGATAGGCACATCATACTGGTACAAATGCTGGTAGCTAGCTGATAATACGCTGGTAGCCGATGTTTTGATGAGTAACTTGGCATCACCGGCCCGTTCCTGATACGCCGAAGGGCGTTGAAAACCCAGGTCTCCGCCCGCCAGCAGGTCGCCAAAGTTCTTGGCAGAAAATCCGCCGATAAAAGCAATCTTATCCGTACGGAGTTCTACTTCTCCCCTACCCGTCAGCTCCATGCCTGCACTCATCCATTTGCCATAACCATTCGCTGAAACAGTAGGTTTTCCGGAAGCAAAACCGGGAGTCTTCGAAATCAATTGTATCACTCCTCCCAAGGCGTCACTTCCATACAACACCGAGCCTGCCCCACGCGTCACCTCTACCCGTTCGAGCAGCAGCGGATCCACGGTAGCCAGGTATTGGTTGGGTCCGTACCGGTACCCGGCATTGTTCAACCGGATGCCATCCATGAGCAACAATACTTGGTTTCCCATCAGCCCGCGCATGATCGGGCTGCCACCACCATGGTTTGTTTTCTGCACAAACACGCCGGTCGTTCCCATGAGCAATTCGGGTGTAGTGCGCGGGGCGGTCTGCCGGATGTAGTTGCGTGACAAAACCGTAACAGGCTGAGGCGATTCAAATGTCTGATTATCAAAACGCTGCGCGGTTACATTTATCTCATTATTCAGCAAGACAACGGCTTTTACCAGCGTAACGGTTAACTCCTCGGAAGCTGGAACCTGAACTTTCTGAAAAACAGACTCGTAGCCCACCGCACTGATGCGTAAACCATACTCACCCGCCGGAAGTCCATCGATACGAAAACGTCCGTCCGAATCACTCAAGGTTCCCCAGGCAGTATGCGGCAGGGCAACAGTAATTCCGGGCAAAGGTTCATTGGTTTCTTTATCGACAATGCGCCCTTGTATGCCCTGTGCAAAGCCCAGGACAGGAAACACAACAAAAAATAATGAAACAAAGTATTTTTTCATAGGGTCGCTCAGGACTGTAAGTGTTTGTATGGCTCCTATCAATTGAACTGAAAAATAGTCTGCAATTCGGCCAGCCTCTGGATCAAATGGGTGTGTGGCTGTTTTTGAAGCTCTTCGGGTGTATAAGCCCCAGTGGTCACACCAATGACCCAGCCACATCCGGCCGAATCGCCCTGCTGCATGTCCGAAGCGGTGTCACCTACTTTGGCTACCTGCTTGTTGTCTGTTACATCGGTCAGTTTCATGGCCCGGTAAATCATATCCGGATACGGACGTCCGTTTTCCACCTCGTCGCTGGTCACGCTGTTATCAATCAGGTTGCGTGATTTCCAGTGCAACCGTTCCAGGATAGCATCGGTAATGATGCGGTCAAAACCGGTGTCTACGACCACTTTTACATTGTGTTTCTTTAACAAAGCAAAGGTTTCGCTGGCCCCTTCCTTTTCCTTCACGTCCGGACTGTTCTGGTAATAATCGGTCATGTCCTGCACAAACCGCTGGTGGATTTTATCGATCAGTTCATCGGTAATGATTTCCGGTGAGGCATGGCGTTCGAGCAACTGCCGGATGGCCAGCGGCTTGGGCAGTCCCATCAGTTCGTTGGCATCGGCAAATGGAATCTCCACCCCATAATCGGCCAGAGCCTTTTGTAAAAAATGCGGAACCCGGTCGGCTCCATCGACAGTAGTGCCTGCCAGATCAAAAACAATCAGTTGAGGTAGCATAAGTGTGTATTAAATGAACTAGTGTGCGTGAATGGTTTTCAAATAATGAATCAGGCTGGAAGGATGATCAGTTTGTAAGGCGTTCACCCCTAAATCAATAGCCTGTTTCCATTGGACAGGGTTCTCGCCTGGATTCTGAATATCCGGCCATACCTGAATTTCGTGCTGGTGAAGCCAATCTACTTTTTCCCGGGTATAAAACAAAACCGACCCATCCAGCATATCAACCGGATAGCGTCGGACAAAGTCTTCCAGTGCAGCCAATGTCTGCAAATGATCCGGTGCGCTGATCATTACCGAAATGTTGGGTGTAACCTTCCGCCACGCCTGCACCATCTCCGGCTCAGTATAAATCACTACCGAAGTTTCCATGTGGTATTTCTGAAGCAGCACCCGGATCGATTCCGGATTGGCGTCTTTGACATCCAGATACAGCTTTATTTTTCCTTGAGCTGCTTGCAGCAACTCTTCGAACGTTGGAGGTGCCACAGCAGGAGAACTGTTTTTTAACCGCAACTGCTTCCATTGGCTCAGGGTCAGTTCCGCCACTTTTCCGGTTCCGGTAGTCGTTCGGTTTACCGTTCCGTCATGCATGATCACCAGATGCCCATCTCGCGTGGTTCGGATGTCGGTTTCGACGTAATCTACGCCAATTTCAATGGCTTTTTGCAGGCTTTCCAACGAATTTTCGGGCACCTGTTCATGATTGCCCCGATGGGCAATCACCACAATCGGACGAGACACGGCCACTGGTGTTTGTCCGCAGACAACAGTCCAGGAAAGAACGAAAAAAAACAGACTTTTTAGTACAGTGAATGTACGCATGGGTAAAATAAAGGAGCCGGTTTTGCCTTTACAAAAGATACTATTTCGGATTCTGTCGGTAATGTTCGCGCCGCTGATCGTCTTCATCGTCCATTTCGGGACCCTGCTGGATTTTCCGCCAATCAAATGTTTTGTTGTACTTATCCATTGCCTTCTGCGGATCAAAAATCCGCTTGTCCACCATTTCCACTGCATACGGTGTAAAATCCGGTTTGTCGGTAAAGAAATCCTGCAACAGTGAGGCGGTGGCATCGTATTGATTCACATATCCAGCTCCAAGAATGTTGTACACGACTTTGAGCAACGATCCGAAATTGGCATGTGTGTGCGAGACGTATCCTTTTTTCACATACGGGCCGGCCATCATCAATACGCTGCGATGGGCATCAATATGATCCAAGCCCCCCTGTGGATCATCTTCGGTGATGATAACCAGGGTGTTTTTCCAGTATTTGGTTCGGGAAAGAAAATGCAGGATACGACCAACGGCCAGATCGTTGTCGGCCATGAATGAATGCGGATACGGATAGCCGTCTTTCGGGCGAATATCAGCACCGTGGTCATTGGGCACCTGCATGGTGATCAGGGAAGGCATGGTATCTTTGCCTGACAGCCAGAGACGGGTAAACTCCGACTCGAACTGTTGCATCCGGAACTGATCCGGAATGTTCATATTAAATCCCGCGTAATTACGGGACGTGTTATCAAACAGGATTTTCTGCATGGGAGCCACTACCGGGAAAGCCGCACCAAAAATGGTATCGTTCCATTCTTCCCGCACATTGGCAAACTCATTGGCTTCGCCAAAATTGTAGAAGCTGATTTTGTTGCGGCCCATGTTTTCCCACAAGCACCCTTTTTCGTTGTAATCTTCCGGATCCTGGCTGCCGGTGGTTTTCGGAAAGCGACGCCCAGGAGCCGTCGAATGCACCTTGTAGCTTGATTCCGTAGCCGAATTGGCTTCGACGTATTCGTTCGGAATGGTGCCGACCATCCAGTGGTGCCCGTGAATGCTCGCATCCGAATCGCAGTAGAAGTTATCGGAAAAGGCAAACTGGCGGGCTACCTTGTGGTGATTAGGCATGACAGCTAGCCCCGGAAAACGGCTTTTGAGCGAATCGGGCAGCGTGTATGTTACATTTACCCCGAAACGGGCCAGCGTGGAGTCTCCTTTACCGGTTTTGAGCTGGCCGAAGATCTCATCGTACGTGCGGTTTTCCTTGGTAATGTAGACAATGTGCTTGATCGGACTTTTGCGCAACTTGGGCAAGGCAGGCAAGGGGTTTTTTCCATCGTCGGTAACGGCTACTTCCCGGAAGGTATTGTTGAGCACTTGTTGTGTGTAAGCGGCCAGTTGCTTTTCATTAGGTACGGCTACCCGCTGAAACGTCCCCAACTGAATGTCGCCGATGTAGGTTCCCTGCGGTGGCTTGACAAATCCGTTGCCGCCATTCGCCCCCGCCCCCAGGCCCCGTGCCGAGGTAATGTACAGGTATTGTTCGTCATTCGATAAAACCACCCGTGTGGTACCCCAGCCGGCCGGAATAAACCCTTTGGTTTTCCGGGTTTTCGCATCGACTACAGCCACGGCATTCAGTCCCAGACAGGCAACGTACAAGGTGCTTTCGTCTTTGGAAAGGCACAATCCAAACGGCATGATGCCGCGGTATTGGTCAATGCGTTTGTCAATCTTTAATTGGATTTCGCCTACTACCTTATGTTTTTTATAGTCGATCACCGACAGGTTATCATTCGAGGCGTTGGTCACATACGCAAACTGGCTACCAACCGCCAGCGAATTGGGATGTGAGCCGCCTACGATCTCGGATTCTTCCAGCATTTCCCCGATCTGGTAGCCGGTTTTCTGCTTGCTCATCACTTTGTTCGTCGCCAGATCAACGGTCCACACACTCATGGCTTCGTCGGCCAGCATGCTGCCCAGTCCCGGTATGCGCCGTCCGTCGGGTAATGTTACACCTTCCTCAGCTTCCTTGGACGGAATGCCGTAGGGTGGAAAGTGCAGCATCATGGTGTCCTTGTTTTTTTCGGTCAGTCCGGGAACGGCGGGGTATTCAAACAAGCCCACATTGGCTACAAAACAAAGCTTTTTGTCAGGACTCAGGGCGATTCCGAACGGAATACGGCCTACCTTTACAGAAGCTGTAATACGTCGGGTTGCCAGATCAATGCGAACCAGACGGAAGTTGCCACGATCCAGCACCAGTAATTCATTCTTATCATGATCGATGGTCAGGTCGGTTGTAAAGCTATCCACAAAGGTCTGCTCGCCTACTGTGCCATCCAGTGAGATTTCTCCTGTTTTCCGAAGTGTATTCATGTCAAAGATGACCACATTGCCCCGGTCGCCACCGCTCAGGTATGCCGTTTGGGAGTCTTTGGAAAATGCCACACCAATGAATGTCGCCTCATTCAATGCCGACGGAATCTTGCCGTCATAACTCGGGATACGTGTAATACCGGTACCTTCGCCTCCTTTGCCAGCCACGGTTTTAAAGTCGGCGGTCAGATCGACCAGAGTAATCACACCCGTATGATGCAGAATAAGAGCTTTTTTACCATCCGGCGTAAGTTTCAGTCCAAACGGGGCCCGGGTAATCCGGGCCATTTTGCCAGCAGGTGTCACATACCGCCCGCTGCACAAAACCGAATATCCTTCGGGGTCAATTTTAGAATATTCGTTGGCACCCGGCACTTGCCAGGTTGTTACTTTTTTTTGGGCTATGGTGGTAGCAAACGTTAGCAGGTAACAAGCGAGAACGGCAAGTAACTTTCTGGGGGAGCACATGGAATGAAACGGTTGTGAAGTGGAGGTTTTACCTTTGTATATCCTATTATTTTGCCTCTTCATTCTTTAATCTGTTGGTCATCAAGTACAAAAACGGCAGGACAGACAAAGGTAAAACCTGTGTATTGGTAAACTTGGCTTAGTTCGGAATCAGCACCCGATCAATGACGTGAATGATACCGTTTGAAAGCACAACATCCGCCTGTGTAACATTCGCGGCGGTTCCTGCATTGCCGGCACCAACGATTTTCACACCACCCGTCAGATTAACTGTGAAACTCTTGCCGTTGAGAGCCGCCACCGAACCGGCCGTCATTTCATTGGATTTCAGCTGTTTGGCTACCACATGGTATTTCAGGATATTGGCAAGGACGTTCGCATCCAGTTGATTGACTTTGGCAATAGTTGCTGCCTCATCTGCTTCTCCCAGGTAGGTTTGGAAGGCCGCATCGGTCGGGCCAAACAACGTCAGCGGTCCGGCACCGTTCAGGTCAGTTTCCAGTTTGGCTCTTTTCAGTGCCGCTGTTAATACATTAAAGCTGCTGGTGGCAGTTACGGCTTCAGTAATGGTAGCCAGGCGAATGTCAGCAGCCGGATCTTTTTCTTTGCTACAACCCGAAAACACTAAACTCAATACCAGAAGATTCAGGATGGCGAAAGTATATATTCTTTTTTTCATAAGATTCAGTGATAAGGTTTTCAATACGCAGGTTTTAATGTCGCGAAACATAGTATTTCAGCACAGGCATCACTTGGAACGGCGATGCCTGTGCTGATTAATTTAGTTTTTAATTATCCACATTTCGGCATTGATGTCGTCGGTGGTGTTGCTGAACTGCCGCGTCAGGGCTTCATTATAATGGGTAGTATTGGCAGTCCGCTCATTGGAAGGATACTGGAACCGTTTTGGAATACGTCCGCTATTACCTGTTCCCACCCCGGTAGAAAACGCAGGCAATCCCGTACGGCGGTAGTTGAAGTACGCCTCCATGCCGGAGTTCTGGAAAAACGCCAGATACTTCTGGGTCAGGATTTGCTTGAGACCATCCGCATTGTTTCCCGCATATTTTACCGTTGCCTGGTCGTAATAGCTGTCAAAGGCATACGTAACGGTATAAGTGTCATAGTTGGCCTCGTTGGTCACACCAGCGGCTCCCCTTTTCAGGAACTTAACCGAATTGGAGCCGTCTTTGATGCCATAAAAGCTTTGCGAGGCCTGTATGCCTCTTTTGTAATACTCCTCGGCATTGCCGCTGATCCAGCCCCGGTTGATGGCTTCCGCAATATTGAAGCACATTTCTGCGTAACCCACAATGATGGCCGGTTCGGCAGTGTAGGTGCGGTAGTAACGGTAACGTCCATAGAAAGAGTATTCTCCGTTCAATGCCTTGGTTGACATGTCGGCCAGGTCTTCTCCGGAAGGAGCCCCGACAAACGCGTCAAAACTAGTAGGACTGATGCCCCCATCCACTTTCTTGGCAGCCGGCTCGGCCACGTAGAATACGCGCGGATCTTTCAGCGAAGTCAGCAGTCCGATGTATGTCGCCGCCATGTTGTAACGGGTAGCGTCAAAACCAAAGTTATCCGGGTTTACCGGGTATTTATTGGCAGCCGTATTGAAAACATATTGCAGGTTGTCTGACATTCCTGTCAATACGGGATATTTGGATGGATTATTCACAACTTCAGCAAACTTGGCCTTGACGGACAGTTCAGAGTCGCTTTCCTTTTTGCTGAGCTGCATCAGAACGCGCAACTTAAAGGTATTGACCACTTTCTGCCATTGTTTCAGATCGTTTCCAAAGTAAATATCTCCCGACAACGGGGTGTTACCGGTTGCCACCAGAGCCGTCAGCTCAGTATTGGACTCTTCCAATAATTTCAATACCTCAACAAACACTTCTTTCTGGGTGTCATAGTTGGGAGCTGGGTTCTCCAGTCCTTTCAATGCTTCCATCAGTGGCAAATCTCCCACCCGCATACTCATGGTATAATAAAAGTAGGCTTTCAGAAACTTACCCAAAGCCGAATAGGGATTGACGGTACCTTCTCCAAACGATTTGGTAGCTTCTTCTTCCATTTTGCCAATGTTCTTCAGTGTAAGATAGTTAAGCGTGGTACCCGTCCAGGAGTATTCGTTGTTTCCGTAATAATTGTAATTCACCGCATTGAATTGGTTCCAGATGTGGGCATCATTCCAAGGTACGGTGTTGCTGTTAAACTCGCTATACATGTCGTTAAGCACGCCATTGAACACCAGCGAAGCAGGCACAGCCGTAGGCCGGTTGGGATCTTTTTCCAACTCTTCAAAATTCTGACAGCTACTCAGAACCAAAGCTATTGTCAGAAAAACAAGCAGACTATATCGTTTCATATCAAGTATCGGTTTTGGAAATAGTAGGTTTGAAAAAGTGAAAAGCCAGGGCAGTGCGGCTACCCCGACTCTTCAGATTTAGAAGGTTACGTTCACGTTTACACCATACCGACGTGTGGTAGGTGTCTCCAAAGAAGAAGAGCCATTGCTCTGGATGTACTGATCAAGGTCAATGTCTTTGCTTTCGGCAAAATACAGCAGGTTCCGACCCACAAACGACACACTGGCCTGCCGGATAAACGTCTTCTCCAGCCATTGGGAAGGCAACCGGTACCCGATGGTCACTTCCCTGAGCTTGGAAAAAGTGCGGCTCATCAGGTTGTTCTGGTCGTCCTGGTAATAGCGGCTGATGTAATCCTGCAGGTATTGTGCGGTTGTATTGGGCGCAAACTGCAATTCGTTGTAATTGGTTACATTGCCATCCTGGTCATATTTGATGGCAGCTCCATTGGAAACAACAACACCGGATCCAACCACTGTTTTCACACCCAACTGATCATTGAAACGGGTAGTACCCATCGTTCCTTCAACCGTTGCGCCATGCCGGCCACCCCGGAATGTCTGACGCTGGATGTAGTTGGAAATCACTCCACCCACACGGCCGTCAAACTGGAAGCTGAAGAAAATATTTTTGTAGCTGAACTTGTTGTTAATCGCCCATACCCAATCCGGATTCAGATAACCCAGGAACTGTGGAACCGGATTCCGGATCGGACGACCACCCGCATCGTTGATAAACTGACCGTCGGGAGCTTTTACATATGCCCCTGAGTAAAATTTGTCCGTACGGTCTCCCACTTTCAGATACGTATTCAATGTATTGACACCCGGATAAATCTCCGTCAGTTTTTCCTGGAAGGTTGACCAGTTCACCAGGACATCCCAGTTTAATCCATTCGAGTTCTTTAATGGCGATCCGTTCAGAGATATTTCCCAGCCTTTTTTCTGCGTTTTGATACCATTGACCAAGGCTCGGGTATAACCGGATGTTTCAGAGATAGGTAGTTCAAAAATCCGGGGACCTTCATCACTCACAAAGTAAGTCACATCCAGTCCGATACGGTTTTGAAGAAAACGTATGTCCAATCCTGTCTCAAACTGGGAACTGGAGTTGGGTTTCAGACTTGGATTGTTGATGACATTGGTATAATACGCCGCAGGCCGGTTGTTATACACCAACGGCGTGGAGTAAACCGCCGAGTTCTGATAAGTTGGTCCATCGTACGAAGAGGCATACGAGTCTCCATAACCCAGGGGGTTACCGCTGTTGTTAGCAGGTCCGATGGTAGACTGTGTCAAGCCATCTTTTACGTTGGCATACGATCCCCTGATTTTCAGGAACGAAATCGGGCCAGGCATCTTTACATAGTCAGAAATAACGGTACTGGCAGAAACCGAGGGATAGAAAAACGTATTGTTTCCTTCGGGCAGCGTCGAAAGCTTGTCTACCCGACCGGTAGTGGATACGTTGATGAAATTCCGGTAAGACAAATCCACAGAATAATATGCACTTCCTACCTGCATTTTGGCATCGTAATCAAATGCCCGGATGGGATCACGGCTGTTGGAGAATGCATAGCCTGAGGGATTCAATGATGATGCAGGAACATTCAGGTAGTTGGTGGTGGCATAGCTTGCGTTGTAGTTTAATGTACGCAAAGCAGCACCTGCCCAGGCTGTTACATTCAAGTCCGGCGTAATGTTCTTGTTGAATTTCAGGAGCAGATCTGTGTTGTTTTCGAACAATTCGCGGCGATCTTCGCGGTAATCACCCAGCCGTTCGTCACGTCCGTACGAACCGGCTGATGTTGGAAACTTTTCGTTCCGGAACAGGTTCCAGGTAGTTACCTGCGTACGTAATGTTGCTTCCAGGAAGTCATTGAATTTGTACCGGAGTGAAGTGTAGCCGTACACATCGGTTTTGTAATGTCCCCGCAACCACTCGTAGGTCAGGAAGTAGGGGTTGTTGTAACGCTGGTATTCGGCATATATCTGCTGCACCCCTTCCCGGCCGGGCTGCCAGTAGTTACGCATCTGGTCAATGTCCCAGTCAGCACCTGCCCAGATGATCACGTTGTAAATCATGGAGTTAGGGCCATAATTCACATCCGGATAGTTAGGCGTGTATTGCTTGTTGTAGTTGATATTGGATTCGAAACGCAGCTTTGGAGAGAAATTGAAACCAAAAGAACCATTGAAGTTTGTGATGTTCAGTTTGGTATTGGGCACAATGCCCTTCTGGTGCGAGTGGGATACCGAAAAGCGCAGGTCATACTTATCCGTGCTTGACGCTACCGAAAGGTTATTGGTAGACAACACACCCGTTTGCAAAAAACGCGTCAGGTTGTCTTTTCCACGGGCCACCCAGGGAGTAGCTTCACGCACACCCTGAGCATTGACCGGGCTATCATACTGTGGTAACTTGTATTCAATGTAATTGCCTCTATCATCGGTATATGAAAAGCGTGGTCCCCACACGTCATAATCCCCGTCATTTTTACCACCACCGCGGCCATCCACAAATTCATACACACCGTGGTCACCAGGACCGTACTCATCCTGCACGTTTGGAATGGCATTGAATCCGCGGTCAAACATGGTGCTGGAATTGAACTCAACCGAAAATCCACGCTTGTCCTTCGATCCTTTTTTGGTTGTAATCAGGATGGCCCCGTTCTTTCCCCGAAAACCGTACAAAGCCGATGCGTTTGGCCCTTTCAGTACCGTATACGACTCAATGTCGTCCGGACTGATGTTCCAGGTATCCGAGTTAATGGGTACCCCATCCACTACATACAATACGTCGGTATTACCCCGCAAAGAGATGTTCGGTCGCCGCAGCAATTCAGGCGAAGCCCCCACGGTGAGTCCGGCTACCTTGCCCACCAATGAATTGATTGGGTTAGGTTCACGAGCTTTGACCAGATCCTGGCCTTTCACTTCCTGCAATGAGTAGCCAATCACTTTTTTGTCTTTTTCAATACCTAATGCCGTTACCACCACTTCCTGAAGGGCTTTGGTATCGGCACCCAGGCTGATGTCTATCACCGAACGGCTTCCAATAGCAACTTCCTGTGAGACGTACCCGATAAATGTAAATACTAACGTCTCATTTCCCTCTGGCACGTCCAGCGAATATCGCCCGTCAGCACCAGTAGTAGTTCCTTTAGTGGTACCTTTGATCAGTACGGATACACCAGGCAAGGTACTTGCGTCTTCCGTGGCAGTAACTTTACCCGTAATGGTACGGTTTTGTGCAAAACTCACCTGCTGAACACTTACCAATAGTAAGCTACAGATCAGAATCTGCACACACCTTCTCGCCGATTCACGTGTGTTTTGTAAATAATTTTTCATACATTTGGACGTTTTTGATAAATAGTGGGTTTGTTAAAAACAAAAAGAAGCCGCTAATCACTTTTTTAGTAAAAGTGACCGCTTATTCATGGAACAATGAGCAGACCGAGGCTTTGGATTAAAAACCGGAATTGTTGCCGCAATTCCGGTTTTTTTATTGGCATTAAATGTATAGCTAGTAGGTAAGAAATCGAATTGCTGGAGGAAGGCACTGCACAAATGGACCTTCATTGCCTATCCAAAGGTAGAAAAACAATGTTTACTTATATTAAACACTATTTTAATAAATTGTTAATTATAAAGCAAGAACAGGAGCATAAGTTTACTCTGAGTAAACTTATGCTCCTGTTCTTGCCGAAACGGTTTTCCATTCGCTACTTATCCCACCAGACCGGCGTATTAATTGTATCCGGTCCTTGGCGGCTAACCGCTTCATTTCGGTTTGTACTGTTTAGCGACTGTTCGCTTAACGGATACGGATACCGGACAGGGACTTTGTTATCATTCAGGTTACCCGGTCCGGGTATGACTTCCGGTATTCCGGTCCTCCTCCAGTCAAACCAAGCCTCCAGTCCATTGAAAAACAAGGCTACCCATTTCTGAAGACCAATCTTGGCCAGCTTTTCAGCCTGTGTACCTGCATAAGCTACCTGTGGCTGACTAAAGTACGAAGCAGGCAATGAGAGATCAATCCCATATTCAGCGGGTACAATGCTGCGGTAATAGGCTACGTTTGCATTGATACCATTCAAATAATACGTTTCGGCATCGCCGGATGAAACCAACCCTTTCTCACGGGCTTCGGCCAGGATAAACTGCAGTTCAGCGTAGGTCATCAGTATCCCACGGGCCACGTTAGGAACCGGAGCGGGCTTTCCGGCATCGTTACACACCAGACAGGCAAAAGGAAGACCCACACGGGAGACCCCTTGAGGCCCGCCATTGTAACTAAGGGCCTGGGTATCTTCCAAACCATTCGGTACGCCTTCAATCTTTGGAGCACCGGCAGCCACTGACTTTTCTGATGGACGACCAAATACAGCCAGGCGCGGATCATTCATGGCCGACAACCGGTCGGCTAACGCCTTGCTCACCCGGAACTCATCAAACGAACCTACGCGCGAACCGTACAAGGGCCACTGATTGGGAGCCGCAGCCTGATAAATAAGCACAGCATTATCCGTATTATTTTCAAAAACAGGGTTTTGAGTCGGATTAGCAACAATTTCCTGAAGCTGGGCCGCTACATTCTTCTTATTGGAAATCCGCATCAGGTAGCGCAGCCGCAATGCGTTGGCAAGCTTCCGCCATTTTGCTACCGATCCACCGTAAATCAGATCGCCCGACACAGCTTCACTGCTGGTCCCCAGAATTTCATTGGCTTTTTTCAGATCAGCCAGTATTCCCTCGTAAATGGCTTCCTGTGTATCGTATTTTGGCGTATACAAGGCGTTGGTCTTGGCTTGTACGGCTTCAGTATAAGGCACATCACCGTAGGCATCGGTAGCCAGCGAAAACAACCAGGACTTCAGTATCAGGGCAATGCCCAGGTAATTGTTCTGAACAGGTTCGGCCGCAGAGGCACTGGCAATGATATTTTGCACGTTACGCATATTGCCATAAACACTATTCCAGACACCGTTTCGTTCGCCCCACAGGTACCGATCCTCGTTCACAAACTGGATTTTGGCCGTATGTTGCACCACAATATTGCCAATACCCCAGGCTTCGCCTACCTGGTCATTCAATGTATTGCGGATGACTCCTGACAAAAGCAAATCAGGTGTTACCTGTGTTGGTACATTCGGATTCGTATTGATTTCTTCAAAATCGTTGGTGCAGGCCGTTATGGAAAAGTAAGCGGCAATCACCAAACCAAGTTTATATATCTGTTTCATATTGATTATGCTAAGATGAAAAACTGCTGTAATTGGTCAAGAACAAGGATTGGTTTTAGAACTTCAGGCCAATATTGAACCCATAGCTTCGTGACGATGGAATTGACATAAATTCAATCCCTGGCAGGGCGGTGCCTCCCGTGTAAGACATTACTTCGGGATCAATGTGCGGAACGTTTGTCCAAAGGGCCAGGTTTCTGCCCACCAGCGTAATCGTCACGCTACGGAACGGCAGCTTGCCAAACAGTTTGTCCGGCAGCATATAGCCAATCTGCACTTCCCTTAGTTTCACGAATGAAGCGTCAAACGTTGCACCTTCGGCAATGCTGCGACCACCGGTCCAGGCAGAATGCCACTGGCGCGGCAATACCCGGCGCGTGTTGGGACTAAAGCTACCATCTGAGTTCTGAACCACACCTTCACCAATCACATAGGTACCCACCGGTGCATTCAGCAGTTGCGGATCAGCCTGCACCGATGCCTGCGGATAATAGCCATTTTCTCTGCCTTGAAGGGTTTCCGTGATAATACCGCCTTCTCTTCCTACGGTCTGGGTTTCGGAATAGACTTTTCCTCCCTGACGGATATCGAACAAAACTCCCAGTTTTATGCCTTTGTACGAAAAGGTATTGTAAATACCCGCCAGCCAGTCCGGGTTGTAGTTACCCATCTTGATGCGTTCGGTGGTTGGTACCGGACGACCGTCTTTGAATACCATCTGGCCTGCATACTGTCCGGATGCATCGTAATACGGCTTATCGGGGTCTGAATTCTGTACCCGGGCAAAGCCGATGCCGTACATGTCCCCCATCCGTTCGCCTACCCGTGCTTCAATGCTTACCCGGCGGTTGGCCATCACAAAGTTGGTCAGTCCGTCAGACAATGAGACTACCTGGCTGCGGTTGCTGGAGAAGTTCACATCCAGATTCCATTTGAACCCGTTGTCCAGTTGTACAGGAACGGTAGTCAGCATCAGTTCTACCCCCCAGTTTTTGATTTCTCCGGCGTTGATAGAACGGCTGTTGTAGCCACTGGTAATGGAAAGAGGGATGTTCAGGATCTGGTTCTTGGTCAGCGTCTGGTAATAGGTAAAGTCCACGCCGATACGCCCCTGCAAAAACCGTAAGTCTACTCCAGTTTCGTACGCCGTACTGATTTCAGGTTTCAAACTGAAGTTGGCCAACCGGTCGGTTTCTCCATACACCTGCGAACTGCCGAACGGATCGCTGGGATTATAGGCTTGGGTAAAGGTGAACGGATCGGTATCATTCCCAACCTGCGCCACACTGGCACGCACTTTGGCAAAGGAGATAAAAGAAGGCAGCTTCACTACATCGCTGATTACCGCACTCAGGGCGGCAGAAGAGTAAAAATACGAATTATCCTCGGTGCCAATCCCGGCATCTTTCAGTTCCTGTGGCAATGTCAGGGCACTGGACCAGTCGTTACGCGCCGTCAAGTCCAGAAACAGGAAATTGCGATACCCCACCTGGGCAGAGCCATATAGGCTGTTGATGGATTTGCGCACATTGGTCTGCGAGCTTTGCAGGGCGATACGGGAATTGGTCAGGTTGTAGATACCCGGAATGTTCAGCTGACCGGCATTGGCTTCCAGAAATTCCGATTTCTGACGCAGCTGGTTTCCTCCCAACGAGGCAGTCACGGTAAATTCCGGACTTACGGTTTTGTTGAATGTCAGCAGGAAATCGGTGTTTCGTTCCTCGGTGTTGACTTTTGCTTCGCGGTATTGACCAAAAGGAAACCGCTGTGTACTGAAGGCCCGGCGAAACTCCCGGCGTTCACTGGCATAATCAGTTGCGGTTCTCAACTGCAAGCTCAGCCAGTCCGTGAAATCATATTTCAGCATGATGTTACCAATGATCCGGTCAACGTACTGTCCATTGGTATTCTCATACATCGTAAAATACGGGTTGTCGTGGTAATTGTAGTTCCAGCCAAACTGACGCCGGTCTTCCAGGCCCGTCATCCAGTAGTCTTTCAAATCATCCATCCGAACCGATCGGGGCAACCAGCAATTGAACAGGTACATGATGTTTTCGGTACCGTAACTGATGGATGGCCGGTTATCGCTTTCACTCTTGATATAGCTCACGAAGGCACGGGCCGAAAACTTTTTGGTCAGATTATAGCCTCCGCTGAATGAAATGGTGTTGCGTTTCAGATCGGTGTTGGGCACCGTTCCGGTCTGGTTCAGATTGGTGTACGACAGGCGAAAATCTCCGAACTGATTGCTGCCCACCAAAGCCACATTGTTGGTAAGCGTCTTTCCGGTCTGGAAGAAGTTTTTCACGCCATCCTTGTCATTTACCCATGGTGTCGGTGTGATGACACTGCCAGCAGGTGCGTTCAGATCGCCGCCCCGGAAGGCGATTGTTTGTCCGTTCAGGGTACGGGGCGAATTGAATTGCGGATAGGACTGTCCGTTGAAGGCAGGCCCCCAGCTTTCGTCGGTACCATCTGTCAATCCGGCACCACCTCCGTTGACAAACGCAAAATCACCGCCATTGCCGTTTCCCTGTCCGTAGACATTCTGATAATCGGGCAAACGCAAAACCGATTCAAACGTCGTATTGGAATTTATCTCAACCCCAATCCCTTTGGTTCCGCGTCCCGACTTGGTCTTAATGACAATCACACCATTGGCCGCACGCGATCCGTACAAGGCCGAAGCCGCAGGCCCTTTCAGTACGGTCAATGATTCGATATCGTCGGGATTGACAAAACCAGCCCCATTGCCAAAGTCTACTTCGAGGTTGCCCCGACCGGAAGCCCCGGTAAAGCCATTGCTGATGGGAACCCCATCGACTACGTACAACGGCTGGTTTTTATTCAGGTCGACCGACCGTTCTCCCCGGATGGTGACCCGCGCCGACCCGCCGATGCCCGAAGGGCTACCCACAACCGTTACCCCTGCCACTTTGCCTGCCAGCTGGTTTACAACGTTGGTTTCGCGGGCAGTAGTCAGGTTTTCGCCGGTTACACTCTGGACGGCGTATCCCAACGCCTTTTTATCTTTTTCAATACCTAATGCCGTTACCACCACTTCCTGAAGGGCTTTGGTATCGGCAGCCAGGCTGATGTCTATCACTGACCGGTTATTTACCTGTATTTCCTGAGAAATGTACCCGATGAAAGAAAAGACAAGGGTTTCGTTGCCGGAGGACACATCCAGCGAATATTTTCCGTCTGCCATGGTAGTGGTGCCTTTGGTAGTACCTTTGAGCAGTACTGAAACACCCGGCAAAGCCGAGCCATCCTCTCCCGATACTGTACCGCTGACGACACGGTTCTGGGCAAATGACGAAGTTGTTACCATCAGCATGCACACAAGTAGCAGCCCTACCTGGCATGCGTGCATCCATTTTTTTCCGAAAGCTTGTTGTAGATCGTATTTCATACGTTGGCTGTTTTTGATAAATGGTGGATTTGTTAAAGACAAAAAGAAACCGCTGATCACCTTTTTGCGAAAGTGACCACTTATGCATGGAACAATGAGCGGACCGAAAGCCTGCAATTGAATCAGAGACGTTGCCGCATCCCTGATTTTTGCATTCCTTTTCAAAACATTCGTTTTTGAAAAAAAACTTACATCAAAAGTATAGCTTCAAGGTTTACTTATATTCAACTATAGTTTAAATGATTGTTAAATTTTGGTGTATATCCTATCTTTATATTGCACCTTTGGTAAACAAAGTGATAGTTTTACACCGGTCACCCAGAGAGAAAACCATTGGGTTGTCAGCAAGACCTGAACTTTGTACCTCACTTTTTTGGATGCTATGAGCAATCAGATTTTTATCAGAATCGGTCGAAAAATCCGCGAAATCCGTAACCAACGCACCATCAAACTTCACGAACTGGCAGAAGAAGCACAAATCAGCAAAGGCTTGCTTTCCCGCATAGAAAACGGCAGGACCATCCCGTCGCTACCCGTTCTGCTGGCTATTGTGAGTGCCCTGAAAATCAATCTGGATGCTTTTTTTGAAGGATTGGAAGTCCCCGAGCAGCAGCCCTTCATTCATCGTAAAAAGTCGGAGTACACCCCTTTTGAGAAAGAAGAAGGGCTTGGGTTCCTGTACCATTTCATTCTGGCGGGCAATCTGCCGGGCATGGCGCTGGAAGCCGTGATCCTGGATTTGCAGCCCGGCTCACAACGCGACCCGGTTACCACCGACGGCTATGAATTCAAGTATCTGCTCAAAGGATCGGTCGAGTACCAGCTGGGCAGTGAAACGATACAGATGCAGGAAGGCGACTCTCTTTTTTTCAACGGCAAGATTCCGCATGTACCCGTCAACCGTACCGACAAGCCTGCATCGATGCTGGTGCTTTACCTGCTGTTACCCTCCCATGCAAATGGGTCATAATCTGCCAATTAAATTGTATCTTTGAAGCACCAGACCAGATTGGTATGTTTTCAACAGGCAAAACCTCGTTTCGCGCTGAAAACACACGGAAACAGCCTGAAGAACAGTATCGCTACCTGAGCAAAAACCAGCCCCGAGTCGCATGGATATCAAAGATCTCTTTCTGACACCGATTTATCTTATTTTCATCTATATAGGTGCCTACATAAGCCGTAACCGCATCCGGAACAAGATTATCCGTCCGTACTTTATTCCTGCGCTTACAGTCAAAGTGGTGGGTGCCCTGGCATTGGGAATGATCTATCAGTTCTATTACTCGGGCGGCGATACCTTTAACTTTTACCACGACAGCAAGGTGATCTGGGAAGCCTTTCTGGATTCACCCTTCAAAGCGTTCAGCATCATCTTTGCCGACGGCCAGCATGATCCGGGCATCTACGAGTACACCCGTCGCATTTATTTTTATGTAGATCCATACACATTCCATGTGGTGCGCATTGCCGGCTTTTTTGGAATCTTCACTTTCCATACCTATTCATTGATTGCCATTTTTTTTGCACTGACATGTTTCTCGGGTATGTGGGCACTGTACAAGGTGTTTTATGATTTGTACCCGCACCTGCACCGCCGGTTGGCATACGCCATTTTCTTCATTCCTTCCGTATTTTTCTGGGGTTCGGGCCTTTTGAAAGATACGATTACCCTGGGCGCGTTGGGCTGGCTTTTTCACGCGTTTTATTTCGGTATCATCAAACGCCGGCATCTGGTTGTCAACAGCGTGGTGATGTTGCTGGCCATCATTGTCATCCAGGCCATCAAGGTATATATCCTGTTGTGTTTTCTGCCAGCTGCGTTTTTCTGGATTTTCATGGAGTACCGGGCCCGCATCCGATCAGGTGTGCTTCGGTTCCTTTCGTTGCCCCTGGTCATTGCCCTGTCGATTCCGATCAGTTACCGTGCGATCCTGAAAGTAACCGAAGAAAACGCCCGCTATCAGATCGATAATATCACCGCGACCACCAAAACCACCGCCGACTGGCTCAAAACCGTGGGAACGTCGCAGGGAGGATCCGTCTATTCGCTGGGGGAATTTGACGGTACATGGGGAAACATGATTGCCAAAGCCCCCACGGCTATCAATGTCAGTTTGTACCGGCCTTACATCTGGGAAGTGCGCAACCCGGTCATGCTGCTGTCGGCCCTGGAGGCAGCTTTCTTTTTCTTTCTCACCGTACGGATTTTCATTCAGATCAAGCTGTCACGGTTATTTTCGATACTCACCCTACAGCCGATCCTGCTGTTTTGCCTGGTCTTTGCGCTGACCTTCTCGTTTGCCGTTGGGGTCAGCAGTTACAATTTCGGCACGCTGGTAAGGTACAAAATTCCGATGATGCCGTTTTTCCTGGCATTCCTGTACATTGTGCAAAGTCAGGCCGTGAAGAAGCGCAAGAAAGTGAGGCGGTTGGCCTGAACCGAATACCGTTCTTCGATTCGCTGCCGGGCGGCTTTTCCTAAGTTTACGCGCAAGTCGGGAGTTTGGAGCAACTGGCGGATACTATTTTCCCAGTCTTCGGGTGTCTGGCACAGAAAGCCGTTCACACCCGGCTGAATGATTTCCATATTGACCCCCACCGGCGAAGCCAGTGCCGGAATACCCAACGCCATATATTGCAAGGCTTTGAACCCACACTTACCCCGACTCCAGGGGTCGTCGGTCAGGGGCATGACGCCGATATTCATGCGCAACAAATCGTCAGCCTCGGTGGCTTTGTTCCAGGGAATGTATTGCAACGATTGTAAGGCAAATGACGGCTTCCGGTCCGAAATTACCAGAAAGGTAAACGCATAGTCTTTCTCCAGCTTCGCCAGCACCGGCACCAGGGCTTCCAGGTAGCTAATGGTGGAGTGGGTACCCGTCCAGCCAATCACCAGGTTGTTGGTATGCTGGTCTTTCAGGCGGTTGTGCAGGTGTGTGGTGTCAATGGTCGTGGGATTGATGATGATTTCGGAATTGGGAATTCGGAATTCGGAATGTATTCCAACTTCCGACCCATCTTCATTAAAGAGGGGAGTTTTGGTGGTTTCAGAGAGACTATTTTCCAATTCCGCATTCCGGCATTGCCTCGCGTAGTCGGCCAGATACGCGTTGCCGGCACTTATCTTCCAGGCCCATCGGCAGATGCTGGCGGTTTTCTGGTGCCATTTGAGTTTGGCGGCGATCCTGTTGTTTTCAGAAGTATTGGGCAACCAGATGGCATCGTCAAAATCAAAGATGATACGTTTGCGGAAGATTCTGGCAATGATCCACTCCATGAAGGGCGGACCGATAGGTGTGGCTTCGCGATGAATAAATACAAAATCGTATTGGGCTACGGTAAATAGTATTCCCAACCGACGCAAAAACCCCTTCCCGATTCCCCAGGCTTTTTGCAAGGTATTCCCCGGTTTGTACAAGATTTTCCAGGTTGCCTCGTCCAGAAAAGGTACCAGTGTGTACTCGACTCCTTCTTCCCGCAGAAAGTCCAGGTACTGCTCAAACCGAAACCGTTGCGACGCCGCGGTACCCGAGGGATACGGAAAAAGAAACAGGACTTTCATGAATAATGAGACGAAAGAGAAAAGATGTTAGACAAAAGACAATTAATGGTACCACAGGCTTTAGCCTGTACCTATTCCGGTCAACGATTTTTTTACAGGCTAACGTCTGGGATACAAGAGCTTCCGATACACTTCTTCGTACAGATCCACGCCTTTTTGCAATTCAAAATAGGACAAGGCTGTCTGCCGCAGGCTTTCGGGTGACAGTTGCAGGTACGTATCCAGTTGCCCAATGACGCGGTCAAATTCAGCCTCGCTAAATTCATGCACCAATCCGCCGATGGGGTAAGTTTCCATCAGGTAGTTGGCATCACCGACGTTGGCGTTGCAGATGACGGGGATACCCATGGCCAGAATCTCGCCCATTTTGGTGGGCGAAGAGGCTTTCTTGGAATACGAAGGCTTGATAAAAAACACCGAAAGCTGACTTTGGGCCAGCAAAACCGGCACCTCCTGTCGTTCGGCTTTCTGGATACGCAACCGGCTCTCCGGTATACCCAACCGCACCGCCGCTGCCCGTATCATGGCCGGATCGTCAGGTGTGATGAACAGAAACTGCGAGCCGGGCCGGTGATGCAGCAACCGCTTGAAAAACAGCAGCATTTCATCGAGCAGGTACCATGTCCCCAGTGAACCGAGGTAAGAGATGGTGATTTCGGAATTGGGAATTCGGAATGCGGAATGTATTCCAACTTCCGACCCATCTTCATTAGGGAGGGGAGTTTTGGTGGTTTCAGAGATACTATTTCCCATTCCCAATTCCGCATTCCGCATTCCGAACTTCGAATTCTGAAACAGGTTCGTGTCTACACAGCAGGGAATCACCTGAATTGGTGTCTGTTCAAATCCCGGCCAGCGTTGGATTTCTTGTCGGGCATTGACGGTCAGCGAAATGGTATGATCGGCCTGCCTCAGAAAGTCTTTTTCCTTGCGTTTGAAAAACTGGTATACCTGCCGGAATACTGGGTTGCTCAGTTTCCAGAGGCCTCCTTCGACCCGTTCATCGGCCCAGAAGCCGCGCATGTCAAAAATAAAGGCCAGGGAATATTTTTTCTGTAGAAACTCCCCCACCAGCGCGGTAATGTAGCTGCGGCAGTGAACGATCTGGAACGTTCGCTGCCGGTGCAGTTGTTCGGCTTTGCGGCGCATCTGCCACACATCCCACAAGGTTGAAAGCACCGGCGGACGCTTGGTATAGAAAATCGGCTGCCAGTCTACCTGATCGCCCCACGGTGCCAGTAGCTGCCGAATTAGTTCTTTCCGCCGGGCATATGCCTCCGGCTTCTCGGTGCTCACAATGGTAAAACGGAACCCGCGCTGCGCCAGGCCCAGAATGTACGGTAACACCTGCGACTGCCCCAGTGGATCGGTGAGGCCATCGTAACTAAGGTAAAGGACAGAAACAGATTGGGATGAAGAAGAGACAGCTTGCGACATGAAAAGGCAGGTTTTGCAGGCGGCAAAGATACTATTTTTTTGGACATCGGGTTTCTGTATCACAAATGGCAGGTAAGCTGACAATCCTAACAGTTTGGTAACAGACTGCTAATATTCAGATGAAGGAGAGAATTTACATTTGAGTGAAAATAGACGCCGCACCACTCACCGGCATCCCGGCTACTTGTGTGCCTATACATGTTCATTTACCAAACGTACAAACCTATGTTCAAACACCTGTTCCTGATTCGAAAATCCCTGCTGGCCGGTTCTCTGCTCTGGTTAAGTATGGCCTCTGTTTCTGTCGCCCAAACCCAACCAAGTGCCAAAGGTATGGTCTTCGAAGACCGTAACGGCAATGGCAAAAAAGACCGTTCGGAGAAAGGCATTCCGGGTGTGTCGGTATCCAATGGCCGCGAAGTGGTGGCCACCGACCGGGATGGCCGGTACCAGTTGCCCATCGGGACCGACAACATCGTCTTTGTCATCAAGCCCAAGGGATACCGGCCTCCGCTCAACGCCGACAATCTGCCGCAATTCTATTACCGGCACAAGCCTGCCGGCTCACCCACGCTGAAATATGCCGGGGTGGCCCCAACGGGAGCATTACCAGCCAGTATCGACTTTCCGTTGCTGGCCCAGAACGAGCCCGACAACTATCAGATTCTGGTGTTCGGCGACCCGCAACCGTATACCCTTGACGAGGTCCGCTACTTCGAGCAAGGCATCGTCAATGAAGTGCTGGCAAAGAAGCCCGATGTCCGTTTCGGACTTAGCCTGGGAGATCTGGTCGGCGACGACCTGCAATTGTTCGATCCGTACAAAAAGACGATACAAAAGCTGAAAATGCCCTGGTACCAGGTGATGGGCAATCATGACATGAACTACGATGTAAAGCAGGATTCGCTGTCGGACGAAAGCTTCGAAGCCGCGTTTGGCCCCAGCACGTATGCGTTTACTTCGGGCAACGTCCATTTTGTGGTGCTCGACGACATTCTCTATCCTGATCCGCGGGATGGTGCCGGCTACTGGGGCGGACTGCGGCCCGACCAGCTGGCATTTCTGGAAAATGACCTGAAGCTGGTACCCCGCAACCAGTTGGTGGTGTTATGCTACCACATTCCCTTGTTTGATGAAACGGATACGGATTCGTACCGCGACGAAGACCGCCAGCGGATTCTGAACCTATTGGCCGAATTCCCCAACAGCCTGTCGCTGTCAGCGCATACCCACATCCAGCAACACCATTTCTTCGGCCCCGAATCGGGTTTCAAACGTGCCAAGCCACACCACGAGTACAACGTAGGCACGACTTCTGGCGACTGGTATTCGGGCGAGCTTACCAAACAGGGGCTGCCCGATGCCACCATGCGCGACGGCACTCCGAGAGGATACCTGCTGCTCTCGTTCACTGGCAACCAGTATTCGTTTGACTACCGGATTGCCGGCCAGCCGGATGACTATAAAATCGGTATTTATGCGCCCAAAGTTGTCACCCAGAAGCAGTCGTCACGGGCAGAAGTCTACGCCAACTTCTTCCAGGGCAGTGCAAAAGACTCGCTCACGTACCGCATCGGGGATAGCGACTGGATGCCCATGCAACAGGCAGACGAGCCCGACCCGGCAATGACCGCCGTGCGTACCCGCTGGGACATGACCGAAACGCCCCTTTCGGGCCGCCGTCCGTCGGCACCGGCACCATCCAGACACTTGTGGAAAGCCCGTTTGAAAGGCAATCTGCCAATTGGCGAACTTCCCATCGAAGTACGGGCCAAAGATGCCTATGGCCGCACGTTTACCGGCAAAACATCCATTCGTGTTGTTGGCGAAGGCGAAAGCATGGGCAACAAGAATCCCCGCACCGGTTCGAAATAATCCTGGCGCATGCAATGCGCTGATTCAGGATCTGTTACACTGATGGTAGCTTTGCAAAAGCACAAAACCCCGGATTGATGACCAATCCGGGGTTTTGTGTGTTTTGGGGATACTATTTTCACCAAGGTTCAGGCATGCTTTTCCAGCCAGCGGTGCAGGATGATAAGCGTCCACAAACGGTTGTATACGTGTTTTTTTCCGTTAAGGAAATCTGCCTTCAGGGTTCGTACCGTATCCGGATGCACATAGCCATACCGTTTTACCACCGCATCGCTCAGATATGTATCCAGTAAGTAACGAAGATCCGTACGCAGCCAATCAGCCAATGGGATGGAAAAGCCCTGCTTCGGACGGTTGAACAATTCGGCAGGGAGGTATTTGTACAAAATCTGTTTGAGCAGGTACTTGGTCACCCCACCCTTGTTCTTTAACTCCGGCGAAAGATTGATTGCCAGTTCCACCAACCGGTGATCAAGCAGCGGCACCCGGGCTTCGAGTCCGAAATGCATGCTGGCCCGGTCCACCTTGGTAAGCAGGTCGTCCGGCAGGTACAGCGCCAGGTCAAACAGGCTCTGTATTTCCGAGGGGGTCAGTCCCCGCTCATCGACCAGGGGCGGCAGGCTGGACACGGACAAACAGCCCTTGCCATTGACGAGCGTGGCACCCATCAATCCCTTCAGTTCGGGATACGAAAAGAAACCTTGCTCCTGCGAGAAAATATGGCTGGGAATATCCGTTTCCGAATCGTACTCCAACAATTCCGCCGCTTTCTGGTAGCGGGCCTCCTTGCCAACAGCCAGCAATGCCGCCAGCGGTTTCCGCAGCCTCCGCAGCCAGCCCTGCGACAAGCGGCTGGCCCATTGGTACATGCCGTATCCATGGAACAATTCGTCGCCTCCTTCGCCGGTAAGCACGACGCCTACGTGCTGGCGGGCCATTCTGGAAACCAGCATGGTCGGGATAGCCGACGAATCGGCATAGGGCTCGTCATACATGTCCAGCATGGTTTCGACCAGATCCTTGGCGTCCTGGGCCGAAACAATCACTTCGTGGTGATTGGTGTGCAGGTGTTCGGCAACTTCGCGGGCGTATGGCGCTTCGTTGTGCTTCGACTCCCGGAAACCGATGGAGAACGTGTTGATCGGATGCGAAAGCTGGTGGGCCGCCAAGGCAGCTACCGTGCTGGAATCGATCCCTCCGCTCAGGAAAACACCCACCGGCACATCACTGATCAACTGATAGTTTACCGAACTGAGCAGCAGGTTTTCTACCTGATCGGTGGCCAGCTTTTCGTCGGTAAGCGGTTGTTTGAGTATCTTTTTGTTCAGCGACCAGTAAGGCTCCTCGGTGAGGCCGTCTTGGGTCAGCTTCAGCCAGTGTCCGGGGCGCAACTTGTAAATATTGCGATAAATTGTATGCGGCGCCGGAATGAAACCCCGGTGCAGAAACTCGGCAATGGCAGGCGGATGGATTTCTTTGGCAATAGGCAACGGCAGAAGCGCCTTCAGTTCCGATCCGAACGCAAATCGGTTGCCATCCCAGTAGTAATACAGCGGCTTGATGCCCAGCCGGTCACGGCAAATCCACAAGGCCTGCTCCTGCTTGTCATAGATGGCAAAGGCAAACATGCCGTTGAAATACTGGACACAGTGCATGCCATCCTTGGCAAAAGCTTCCAGAATGATTTCAGTATCGGAGGTGGTATGTGCAGCAATGCCGTACTGGGATGCCAGTTCGCGGTAGTTGTATACTTCTCCGTTATAGACAATCACCCAACGGTCGTTCTGGCTGTACAGGGGCTGGTTGGCACTTTCCGACAAATCCAGGATACTCAGGCGACGATGCCCCAGTCCGCAAATTCCGTCAAAAAAATGGCCTTCTGCGTCCGGTCCCCGATGACTGACAGCCGTTGTCATCGCGTGCAGTTGATGTGCCTCAAATGGATGGGTGTGAGAATATACCCCGGTAATACCACACATAAACAGATGGAATAAATAAGAAAACAGCTACAAATACAAGCTTTTCACCTATGGAAAAGCCTGGTATTCAATTATACATGCACGTATTGTTTCGTACATGCAAGTTACGACATCTCCCTTCTAATAAACAAAAGACAAGCCGGAAAGTCGCAAAAATATAGGTAATAATGCATGGCATGCCTCCGTCGGCTTGTATGATTTATTCAAAAACAGCATTGCAGAAACGCATAAATCCCCTGCAACCAGCGATCAGATACAGCATCAATCATACAAACCCGGCCTTGGTTTCTACTGATACGGAGCGCAGAGTGCATCATCCGGAAGGTAACCGGCTGTTTCGTGTTATTTACATCTATTTCTCACAAGGTAATATTTCGACTTTTATTTTACCTTTGCGCACGAACGGTACGGAAAACCTCGTCTTTGGGAACGGTTGCCAATTCCCAGGCCCTTGTCATACATACAAACATTATTCCATTCATGATTGTAGATATATTTATTCCATGTTTCGTGGATCAGGTAGCGCCTCAGATTGGTTTCAGCATGGTGAAGGTATTGGAAAAAGTAGGCTGCCAGGTGCATTACAATCCCCAGCAAACCTGTTGCGGACAACCCGCTTTCAACGCCGGTTATTTTGACAACGCCTGCGAGGTAGCCAAAAAGTTCCTGAAAGATTTCCCGTCCGACGACCGTTTTGTTGTCACTCCGTCGGCCTCTTGTGCCGGAATGGTACGCAACAGCTACGAAATGCTGTTTCCCAAAGATTCGCCCTACCACACCGAATACCTGCGGGTGGCCAAAAACACCTACGAGTTCAGTGAATTTCTGGTGGATGTGCTGGGCATCACCCATATTCCGGGAGCCCGCCTGCCGGGCGTTGCCACTTACCACGATTCGTGCAGCGCCCTGCGCGAATGCCTCATCAAAGAGGCACCCCGCAAGCTTTTGCAAGGTGTGGAAGGGCTGCAACTCCGGGAGATGCACGAAAACGAAACCTGCTGCGGCTTCGGTGGCACATTTGCCGTCAAATTCGAATCCATATCGGTCAGTATGGGCGAGCAAAAAGTGACCAACGCCCTGGAAACCGGCGCCAGCTACCTGATCTCCACTGACTATTCCTGCCTGATGCACCTGGAAGCGTACATTCAGAAAAAGAAACTCTCCATCAAACCCATGCACATTGCCGACGTACTGGCCAGCGGCTGGTGATCCGATCCGGCAGGTATTGCGGAAGAGACATTCGTATGACACTGCTCACAAATGTGCGGAAGCATACATTTCAGCTATGGAACAGCAACTTCAGGATTTCAGCCTTTGTTCAAACACATCTTCCCTCTATTCCGGCACCTAGACCGTCAATCGCAGGATCTGCGATGATCGGAATACTAAAAATGCCACGTGTTGCATACCATTCACGGCACAGTGACAGCTTGCGCGGAATTCCGCGCAAACGCTGCCTTGGGCTGCGATTGAAAACACATCGGTCCGGCTGCGAATTTGCGCAGGATCCACCGCAGCTTTGGTATTGCGCTGAATGTAACGCATTTATGTGCTTGCGCTGAACTCCGCGCAGGATCCGCGTTGCGTGGAATGATGCGCAAGCCGTGTGTTGCGTGGAAAAAAGCGCAACCCATGACGATGAGCGGAACTCCGCGCAAGGACCGTGCTGCGTGGTATTCGACGCAAACGGTCGGGTTGCGCCACATTTGGCGCAGGTGTCGCCCCCCTGATCGGCATCCTTGTAGGGGCGAACCCACGTGTTCGCCCGGTTCCCGCAAACCAAGCCTGGGTTATGACACCAATCGTTCGGATATACCCAAACAGACCGATGGCAACGGCCCGGGCGACCACAAGGGTCGCCCCTACCGAAATGTGCCTATGGTACGGAGGCCCGTCTACTGATGGCAGACCTATCTTAAACGGAAGGTAAACGTCTGGCAGATGTGCTTGGGAGGAGGTGCATGGTTGACAATTAGATTGTGTGTGGGTAAAAATGGTATTAGTATGTGTTTTGGGTAAGATAGGGTAGGATTGGGTAAGATCACGGGTAAGATCTAACTTACTGATTATCAGTATTGGGTAAGATGGGTAGGATAGTCTTTAGTTTAACTATACTAGATAGTATAAATTAAAGAATAAAATACTTCGCATTCATAGTTGTTTCCCTATACTGTTGTAGCAAGAGAAAAAGCTACCATCTTACCTTTGATTGATTATCAGACACTTACATCTTACCTGCAACCTACCTGATACTTACCTATCCTTCCCGGGTACCCGTGCAGGTCCGGTATACAAGGTGAAAAGCGATTGCATCCTGACGGACACACACCTGTTACCAAAGGCTTTTGCATGAATCACTCCATTCAAGGTTCGCTTGCTGTGCCAATCATTTACCGGAAAGGACATCCCTCTTCTGAGTAAAAACCCTTACGTTTCCGATTCTTTCCAATGCGACAAAAAAGGTACATGGCCTGATTTGTCAAGCTCTTTCTCCGAATAGTCCAATTGTTGATCATCTGTTAACACAGGCGTAACATTGACGCCCTTCTAAATAACCTTAATTTAACTTCTGAGTAAACATGGGCTAACCCTGCCGATCTACCTTTGCTGCATCAATATTTCACTGGAGGAATATCATAAAAAACGTTAACCTATGTTACATCTCAAATCTTTACTCACGTCCGTTCTTTTCTTTCTGATTTGTGGTTTCACTCTTGTCGCCCAGACGGGTAGTATCAAAGGAACCATCAAGGATGCCAAAACACAGGAAGCGCTGGTTGGTGCAACCGTTTCTATCCAAGGTACAACAACCGGCGCGGTTGCCGACGCTGAAGGCAATTTCACTTTGGGAAAAGTGTCAGCAGGCAAACATACCATTCAGTTTACATTTATCGGCTATTCCACCAAAACTATCTCAGAGGTTACGGTAGAAGCCGGCAAGACAACCGTTATTAATACTTTGCTGGAAGAAGATGCAGGTACCCAGTTACAGGAAGTAGTCGTCACTGCCCAGCGTGCAACCAATACCGAAGTTGCCGTCATTACAGAGATAAAGAAGATCGAACAGGTAGCTGTCGGTATTTCGGCTCAGCAAATCTCCCGTTCACAGGATCGCGATGCTGCACAAGTCATGCGCCGGGTTCCCGGTGTTTCCATCAATGACGACCGTTTCGTATTGATCCGGGGCCTTCAGGAGCGATACAACACCGTTATGATCAATGATGTCATTACTCCCAGTACCGAAGTTGATGTTCGTTCTTTCTCATTTGATATGATTCCGAGTTCGTACATTGATCGTATGGTGGTTTTCAAATCAGGTGCAGGAGAACTTCCGGGGGATTTTGGTGGAGGGGTTGTAAAAATTTATACGAAAACCATTCCGGATGACAATAGCTTTTCGGCCGGTTTTTCATTGGGTTATCGGGCAGGCACAACGTTCCAGTCTGTTACCGACTACCGCGGCAGTAGCACAGACTGGTTAGGCCTGGGTAACAATGCTCGTCAGCTCCCTGGTAATTTTCCAAGTACCAATGCCATTCAATCGAACCCGAGATCTTCAAGTATTGTCAATTCATTTAAAGCACTTCCTGACTACTTTAATATTTTTTCCAAAAATGCAATCCCCGACATCCGGGCTAACTTGGGCTTCAGTCGCCGCTTCAGAATTGGTGGAGTGGAAGTAACCAATATCTCCGCAGCCAATTATTCGTTGGTGCACGATGCCCGCCAGAACAAATTCATCGAACAGCAACGTGTCCGTTCAGATGAGACCGATATTTTCAACGATCAGTTTTATGGGGAAAATACTCGTTTAGGTTTGATGAGTAACTGGGGGATTATCCTGAACCCTTCCCATAAAATAGAATTCCGCAATTTGTTCAATCAGATAGGAATCAAAGAATTTACCTACCGGACAGGTATTGATGGCGACAATGGTGTCGATATATCCAATTACGCCTTCCGTTACGAAAACCGCAGCATTTATTCCGGCCAGTTGAATGGCACCCATGAATTATCAGATCGTACTACATTACGATGGACGGGTGGTTATGGTTATACGCGCCGTAATGAGCCTGACTTCAGAAGATTTGAATCCAACCGACAACAGGGTGAAACGGACAATCCTTTTCGGATTGTAGTCAACAACTTTCCTACCGTTAACCTGGCTGCCCGCTTCTTTTCCGAGTTGACCGAAACAGCAATAACCGGACGTGGCGATCTGGAACACAGGTTGCTTCTGTTTGGCAGAGCCGACAGCTCAAACGAAAACCTGACCAAGCTAAGAGCCGGATTTTATACCGAATACAAATCAAGAAACTTTGCCGCCCGTACCTTTGGTCTTGCGGCCCCTATCTCACGTCCGGCAGGTGGCTATGTAGACAGAGTTACCCAACTTCCTCCAGAACAATTCTTCAATGTCGGCAATCTTACGGATTCTCTGTATTATGGAGAATCGACCCGGGAAGAAGATGCGTATGATGCACAGAATTTATTGACAGCTGGCTATGTGAGCGGTTATTTTCCTGTATCGGAGAAAGTGAATGTATCGTTAGGCTTGCGTACCGAGTTCAATCGCCAGCAAATTCAGTACATCCTGAGAGGTGGTGCGGCCGATTCACGCAATTATCCGGTTCTGCGTGTTCTTCCTTCGGTTAACCTGGTCTATAACTTCTCTAAGACGACACTTTTACGTTTGGCTTACAGCAAAACCCTTAACCGACCAGAATTCAGAGAACTGGCTCCGTTCTCTTATTACGACTTCAACCTTGATCAATCCATCCAGGGTAATCCTGACCTAAAAACTGCCAGCATCCATAATGCGGATATACGTTTCGAGTGGTATCCATCAGAAGGCGAAATCATCTCCCTGGCTGGTTTTTACAAATACATGATTAATCCAATCGAAAGAATCGGCCAGGCGGCCGGAAGTGGAGTTACCTTTAGCTATGCAAATGCCGACAATGCTACACTGGCAGGTCTGGAACTTGAAGTTCGCAAATCAATCGCTCCAGGATCGTCCTCTGTATTCCTGAGCAACCTGAGTGCCATTCTGAATGCCTCTTATATCTATTCTCTGGCCAACCTGAACCCAATTACGAGTGGAGGTCAGGATCTTAATCGTCCATTGCAGGGTCAATCTCCTTACCTGATTAATGCAGGCCTCTACTACAACGATCAGGCTCATGGCTGGCAGATCAACGGCTTGTATAACGTCATTGGCCCCCGGATTTTCTCCGCAGGTACTACCGGACAAGACTTCACCATTTTTGAAATACCACGCAACGTGATCGATCTGAATATTATCAAGCAGATTGGTCCACGCATGGAGTTTAAAGTAGGTGTTCAGGACTTGTTGAATCAGAAGTTCCGGTTGGTGCAGGATAGCGATGCGAATGAAAAACTAGATGGTGCGGACCCTAATTATCAATCATTTACCAGAGGCACCAGCGTCATTGTCGGTTTCAACTACCGTTTCTGATCCTTTCATTAATTCGAACTCCTTGCCTTATACTATTATTGAACACAAACCAAAATTACTAAATTATGAAAAAGTTAAGTTTGCTATTTGTATCCATCGGGTTATTGACAGTTTGTTTGTCATCTTGTGATGACAACAATGGCGGAGGTACGCCAGCGGCTACTTCGGATACAGTAAAAGGACCTATCAGCGCTAATACAACCTGGTCTGCCAATAAAAAGTATTTCCTTAAAACATTTGTGTACGTGGAAAGTGGAGCCACACTCACCATTGAGCCAGGCACTGTCATCAAAGGTCTTGACAAAGGGGCTTTGATTGTCAAACCAGGTGGTAAATTAATCGCCAAAGGTACCGCTACCCAACCCATCGTATTTACTTCGGCCAAAGCCAAAGGGCAGCGCAATCCGGGTGACTGGGGTGGAGTGATCATCCTAGGAAACGCGCCAACCAATAAAGTAAATCCTAAAATAGAAGGTGAAAACACGACTTCTTTTGGAGGGACCAATGCTGCCGATAATTCCGGAGAGATCAGTTATGTACGTATTGAATTTGCGGGTATCGCGTTTGAACCCAACCGGGAAATCAATGGCTTAACGCTTGGGGGTGTAGGTTCGGGTACGAAGATAGATCACGTTCAGGTTTCGTATGGAGGAGATGATGCGTTTGAGTGGTTTGGTGGAAATGTGAATGCCAATTATCTGGTTTCTTACCGAACACTGGATGATGACTTTGATACCGATTTCGGTTACAGCGGTAAGGTTCAATACGGATTGATTATTCGTGATCCTGCAGTAGCTGACGCAGCAGGTGATTCAAATATGTTTGAGTCTGATAACGACGCAACCGGTTCTGACCTAACGCCGCAAACCAGTGCAATGTTCGCCAATATCAGCGGTTTCCTAGCCGACGGGACACCGAGCCAATATTATCGTTCCGCTGCACGTATTCGTCGTAACTCTGCAGTATCCATTTACAATAGTGTATTTGTTGGAAAATTTGACAACGGCCTGGAGCTTGCAACCAAAGGTTCTAGTGATGATGGTACTTCTAGTAGTGCTGATAATTTCAAAAGTGGAAAATCAGATTACGCAGGTTTGGTGTTAACCGGTATGGATGCTTTGCTTACCAGCGCTGTAGATGCCACTCGCTTTGATGATGCCTCACGCAAAAATGACCGTAGCAAGGCAGTTGCCGACTTAGGACTTGCAGCGGGTTATAATTCATTGACCGCTAAACCAGGCATGTTGCCTACAGGTGCTTTCCTGAAAAGTGGTGGCGCTACTTTGCCTTCTGGATTTACAGCCACTACCTACAGAGGTGCCTTTAATGATACCGACTGGACTGAAGGCTGGACAAACTTCGATCCTCAGAATACTGACTATTAATACACTAGGGGTTTTTGATTATTAAGTGACACTTTTTGAATATCTCTTTTGATATTTCTCCATCACAAAAGCCGGGGCATCTTGCTCCGGTTTTTTGTTTTACCCAGGCCTGTATTACCCTCACTTCACAATTTCATAACAGTTCCTTTCGCATTTTTTGTTCATTGACGCCTATCTTATGCATTGAACCTAAGGGCGGATTTATGGATACCATGCACATCATTCTCACCTTGCTGAGCGGACTGGTACTGTTCCTGTTTGCCATGAATTACCTGTCTGATCACCTCAAAGCACTGGCAGGCGACCGGATGAAGTCTTTCCTGGACCGGTTTACCAGCAATCTGCTGACAGGCATTGTCTCAGGCACCCTGGTGACGGCACTGCTGGATTCGTCCTCGGCAGTCATTATCATGACCATTGCCCTGGTCAACGCACGGGCATTAACCTTCCGCCAGGCCATGGGCGTGGTCATGGGAGCCAACATCGGCACGACACTTTCGAGTCAGATCATTGCGTTTGACGTAGGCGAATATGCCGTGTTCCCGATCCTGACGGGTTTTGTCATCAGTCTGGCGGGGCGTAACGACACGGTACGAAATGCCGGAAAAGTACTGTTCAGTGTGGGTCTGATCTTTTTCGGTTTACATACCATGGAGCAGGCCGTGGAACCTTTGCGCGGAAGCACATCCTTCAAAGACTGGATGCTTTCGCTGGAAAATCCGCTGAGTGGCGCGGCGGTCGGCGGACTGGTAACATTGATCATCCAGTCCTCGTCGGCTACGGTAGGGATGGTCGTAGGGCTGGGAGCCCAGAAACTGATTTCTTTGTCGGCGGCGATTGCGGTCATGTTCGGGTCGGAGGTCGGCACCTGTGCCGACACCCTGCTTGCCTCAGCGGGCCGCAGCCGGCAGGCTATTAAAACCGGACTTTTTCATCTGTCATTCAATGCCATAACCATCGTGATCGGTTTGCTGCTCATTCATCCGTTTACCGATCTGGTGCTTTTGCTTTCGTCACATGCGCCTTTGCCCCGGCAGATTGCCAATGCCCACATGCTGTTCAACATTCTGGGGGTGTTGCTGTTTATACCAGTCACGGCTCCGTTGGCACGCCTGCTGGACCGGCTGGTAATCAACCGGCCCCACGAACGAACCACGGCCCCTGCATAGACAGTCCTTTCATCAGAACAAGAAAACGGAGCAGCGTACTCCGTTTTCTTGTTTTTGGGGTTGTCGCTCCCGGCAACTGCAAATGCCTCATACACGCGAACAGTACGGATGCTCCTGTATTATCACACAATGGTGATAAGCTGCCTGTGTTATCACCATTGTGTGATAATACATTTTTTGCACGAACCAAACAAATCAAAGGCCGAATGACTTATATTGGAAAAAATAGTATCTCCACATGCGCAAAAACGTCCTGATTACCGGTGGCACGGGCCTTGTCGGCACCCGCCTGACCGAACTGTTGCTCCAACAAAATTACCAGGTATCCATCGTGAGCCGGAAAAAAGAAAGCATTCCGCAGGTAACCGTGTACCAATGGAATGTACGCGAGCAGTTTATCGAGCCGGGAGCCATTGAAAATGCCGATTACATTGTTCACCTGGCCGGCGCCGGCGTGGCCGATGAACGGTGGACGGAATCCCGCAAAAAAGAGATCCTGGACAGTCGTACCGAGTCGGCAAGGCTCTTGCATACCACACTGCAAAAATCCGGGCACCGGCCCAAGGCCTTTGTATCGGCATCGGGTGTCGGCATTTATGGCAACGACCGGGGCAACGAGCTGCTCACCGAGACCTCTTCGCATGGCAGCGACTTTCTGGCGGAGGTTTCCAAGGCCTGGGAACGTTCGGTACAACCCATGTCGGAGCTGGGCATTCGCACGGTTATGCTACGGATCGGAATTGTGCTGAGTGAAAAAGGCGGAGCGTTGGCCAAAATTGTGGCACCCATCCGGCTGGGAGCCGGTGCCGGGCTTGGTTCGGGCCGTCAATGGATGTCATGGATTCACATCGACGATCTGTGCCGTATGATCATCTATGCGTTGGAAAACGACGCCCTGAACGGCCCTTACAACGCGGTGGGGCCGCACCCGGATACCAATGCCGAACTGACACGCACGGCGGCGCAGGCACTGCACCGGCCGTTGCTGTTGCCCAATGTTCCTGCCTTTGCCCTCAGGCTGGCTTTTGGCGAGCTTGCCGCCACCGTTCTGGGCAGCCTGAAGGTATCCAACCAGAAAATAACAGAAACCGGCTTCACCTATCAATATCCCGACCTGCCCAAAGCCTTGACCGATCTGCTGGCATCTTAGGGCCTCCCCCAACCCCTCCCGTGGAGGGGGCTTTGTTAGTGTGGTTGAAAATAGTATGTTTCAAAAGCCGAAAAACTTCTGTATTCCCCATCTGTACATCGAAAGTCCCTTTTACCAGGATGTAATGAATGTTAAATTCTGAATTCCGAAATTTGAAGTTCGATATTCAGAGTTTATAAAGCCCCTCCACGAGAGGGGGTTGGGGGAGGCTCCTTTTTATTTCATGACTTCTATGGTAAACTGACAGAAATTTTGAACTTTTACGGCAAGATTTCGGGTTCTACTATTTAAAATTTAGATAAGTCACGAATGAAGTTAACATTTTGGGGTGCCGCTCGGCAGGTAACAGGCAGTATGTTTTTGCTCGAATTGGAAGATGGATACACCATCCTGATCGATTGCGGTACCGATTTAGATAAACAAAAAGTAGAACGGGAGAAGATTTTAGGACATTACAGCCTGTTTCCATTCGAACCCTCCCAGATCAACCTGGTCTTGTTGACCCATGCACACATCGACCACTCCGGCAATCTGCCCAACCTGATCCGCGAAGGCTACGAAGGCCAGATTCTGTGTACAACGGCTACCTTACCCCTTGCCGACCTGCTGCTACGCGATGCGGCAGCCTTGAATGCCAAGCGGGTCAAGGAACTGCAGAATGATGCCGCAGGTGGCAAGAAAAAGAAATCGTCCAAGAAAAAAGGCAAGGTCAATCCACTGGAAATTTACCTGGAAAAGCAGGTGCACGAAACCACCGACCGGTTTGTCACACTCTCGTTCAACCAACGGTTCAAGGTCAGCAAAACGGTTCATGTGACGTTTGTTCCGACCGGCCATTTGCTGGGTGCGGGCAACATTGTGATCGAAGTGGAAGAAAACGGCGTGAAGAAGACCATCGGCTTTTCGGGCGACATTGGCCGAAAAAACTACCCGCTCCTCCCCGATCCGCAACGCATGCCCCAGGTCGACTACCTGGTTTGTGAGTCTACCTACGGCGGGCGGCGGCATAGCGACAAGGATGCGCCGGACCAGGCACTGGCCAGGATCATCAAGGAAACGTGTATCGATCAGCCCGGCCGGTTGATCATACCCGCTTTCAGCGTGGGACGTACGCAGGCCCTGCTGTTTGTGCTGAACAAGCTTTATACCGAAGAAGGCTTCCCTCCCATCAAGGTATTTTCGGACAGCCCGCTGGCACTGGCCAGCACCCGTGTGTACGAAAAGAATATTCACCTGCTCAACCAAGAGGCGAAGGATTTTTACGAAGACAACGAGGAGCTGTTTGACTTTGAAAACCTGACGTACGTGCAGGACATGAAGCAAAGCAAAGCCATTGCCAACTACAACGAGCCTTGCATCATCATTTCGTCGTCGGGTATGATTGCCGGGGGGCGTATCGAGCACCACGTGCTTACCAACCTGCCCAACCCGTATGCGACGATTCTGCTAGTCGGATTTGCCGCCGAAGGCACCCTGGGCAACCGCCTGCTCAAAGGCATGCGCAGCTTGTCACTGGCCAAGGACAAGGAGATTCCCGTGATGGCCACGATCAAGAGCATTGATGTGTTCAGCGGGCACGGCGACCTGGACGACCTGACGGAATTTGTAGAATACCAGTCGCCCGACCGGTTGAAGAAGCTGTTTCTGGTGCATGGCGAGCTGGAAAGCATGGAATCCTTTCAGCAACATCTCAATCACCGGGGTTACAGCAACGTGGAAATACCCAAGTGGGGCGATGAATTTGAACTGTGAAATTGATTTCGGAATACGGAGGGCGGAATGCGGATTTGGGATTTAGAAAATAATATCCATAAAAAAGCAAAAACCCCCGTACCTTTACCGGCTTATCTTTAACCGAACTCCGAACTCCGAACTCCGAACTCCGAACTCCGAACTCCGAACTCCGAACTCCGAACTCCGAACTCCGAACTCCGAACTCCGAACTCCGAACTCTAAATTTCCTCATTTGCTGCTCAACGCAATCTTGTTGGCGCCTTTCAGGTTTTGCAGCATTTGCTGGTACGCAGGCTTCTGGATTTCTTTTTCCAGTATCTTGTATTCGGTAAGGTAGTTGCCGGCGCCATACCGATTGAGGTAAATCCACTCGTCTTCTTCCACTACCTTCACCCCTTTGGCCCGCAAACCTGTAAATATCTTTTCTTTGATGATGGCATAGTTTCCCAACAACCCGGTAAACAACTCGTTCACTTTCAGGAACGTCTGTACCAGTTCGTGGTTTTGCATCATGGCTTTGTACTCCTGCGGATGATACTTCTGCGCGTACACCAGGTACGACAAACAATAAAACTTGAATTCCTGGTGCGCGTTGATGGCGCTGCATACGTTGGAAAAGTAATCGTACCAGTCTTCCGCATTGCCGGGTGTGTTTTCTTCGTACCAGCAATTCATGTGCACGTCCGTCAGCGTACCGTGGTAATAGGCCACCCATTCGTCCATCAGGCCATAAATCCCCAACTCGTTAGAAGCCAGCGCGATAGATTCCTTGGGATTGTAGATGTATGTCTCGAAACGGAACGTACGTAAGTTTTTCGGAATGTTTTTTCCCATTTTCTCCGTCGGAAAAACCGGAGTGAATTTTACCAGGTGGTATTCTTCTCTACCCAGGTAGTAGCACATATAATTTTTGGCATCTTTCGGCTTCAATTTTCCGGCCAGCAATGAGGCATAGCCATGGTTCATTTCGTGCACAATGGTGCCCAGCGAATTGCGGACGTCAAACTGCGTGTTGCCTTCCACGTATTGATCAAACGGATGGTGAAACGCCAGCGAATCGACCTGATGAAGAATTTTCCAACCTTCGGGATTGTATTTTTTCAGAAGCTCTACCGCGTATGCACGCTTTTCTTTGGGTTGGAGGAGTTTTTGGGCGTAAGACACTTGAAAAACGACCAATAACACAATGGCTGACAGCCATTTGCAGTAACAAGAATTGTGCATAGCGGAAGAAATTTGGTGTATGACGCCTCGGGGGGTCGCTTAATGAAAAGATAGTCAATCACGCGCAGAAACTCAAATCGAGCACACCTACTACAGCTATAAACATGTAAGATAAAACGATTATTGTGCGGGGAATTGAATAATAATTGCCTGTCTTGCAGCGACTTTCGAACAAAGGCAAAGCGTAGTTATTCTACACAGCAAGGAGACGGATGCTTGATTCGGGATGCTGGTCTCTCGACGGCAGGTTTTGGGTTTTGAGAAGATACTTTTTTCATTCAATTTGAATGTTATCCGATTGAATGTTATCCGATGGGATTTCCGGGTCCAGCCAATTTGCTTATCATAGGCAGGTATCAATTTTAGGTTTGCTTGTCACAAAGATGGTTTATAGTCCAAACCATCAGGGATAGAAACAAGCAAAAGTAAGGGGATTAACGAAATGCACTGGAAATCATCCGTATGACAAACAACCGAAAAAAGGAACATGCGGTGTAAATACAGAAATGATAAAGTATTGGAAACACTCAACTTGTATGAAAATAATATCATTCAAAAACCCAAAACCTGCCGGTTCATCCTTTCAGAAAGGTAATGGCCGTTTGGGCAATGTCCGAATTGTCGCCTCTGGGAGTGGCCAGCAGCACCTCTGAAAACTGATTGGCCGACTTGAGTTCGAGAAAGCCAACCTCGCCGTGAATGTTGTTTTTGTGGATGTTGTAGGGCAGAATGGACGACCCCAGGCCGTCTTTGATCAGTTGCAGAATGGAGGATACGTTGTTCGATTCGTGCACAACTTCGGGCACAAAGCCGTATTTGGCGCAAATCTGCAACAAGGCGTCGTAGTAATACGGTGCGTAATCCTTGTTAAAGAAGATAAACGTCTCGTTCTTAAGCTTTTCCAGATCTTTCTCCGATTGCAAATGCAGGCGATGTTTGTTATACACTATGGCAAAGCTGTCTTTGAACCACAGCAGCGTCTCGATGGTGGGCGATTTAAGCGGCCCCCGGATGATACCCAGGTCCAGCTTTCCCTGCTCCAGTTCCTCAATCTGCTTGGCTGTAGCCACTTCGTATAACCGGAAATTGACATACGGGTATTTTTCAGACAAAAACTTGATCAGCTCGGTGATGTGCCCCGAAAACGTGGAGCTGATGTAGGCAATGCGAAACTCCCCGCTGACATGCGCACTGATCTTCTGGGTCTTAAGGGTTACACGATCCAGCGACTGCAACAACTGGCGCACTTCCCGCTCAAAATACCGGCCGGCTTCGGTTAACTCCACCCGCTTGTTGTTGCGGAGAAACAGCCGCACACCCATTTCTTCTTCCAGTTCCTTGATTTGCCGGCTCAGCGGCGGCTGTGAGATAAACAGCTTTTCGGCCGCCTTTACGAAGCTCAGTTCTTCGGCCAGTGTTAAAAAATAGCGCAGGTGTCGGAGTTCCATAAATACCTATTAAGTATTGATCGTTGACAAAATAAGCATTTTTAAGTCATAAACAATCCAAGTATATTTGTAAAAAGTAATCAGGTAGCTCCAAATGATATTCGGGACTAGTGAGCAGAACCCGAATAAATCCATAAAAAAATTAAAAAGGTGCAGGTTCTCTGCCTATTATTTAAGAATTTTATACGTTCATCCAAAAATCACTCCGATGCCTACGACATTATTTGAAAAAGTATGGAATGCCCATGTGGTACGCCAGATTCAGGATGGTCCTGATGTGCTTTTCATTGACCGCCATTTCATTCACGAAGTAACCAGTCCGGTCGCGTTTCTGGGTCTCGAACAACGCGGACTGAAAGTAATGTTTCCCGAAAGGACATTTGCCACAGCCGACCACAACACCCCGACCATCAACCAGCACCTGCCTGTGCAGGACCCGCTATCGGCCAACCAACTGAAAGCATTGGAGACCAACACGGCCAAATATGGCATTTCGCATTGGGGATTGGGTAACCCCAAAAACGGCATTGTGCACGTAGTAGGGCCGGAAAACGGCATTACCCTGCCCGGCATGACCATCGTGTGCGGCGACTCGCACACGTCTACTCACGGAGCCTTTGGAGCCATTGCCTTCGGTATTGGTACGTCCGAAGTGGAAATGGTGCTGTCGTCGCAGTGCATCATGCAGCCTCGTCCCAAGAAAATGCGCATCAACGTCAATGGCAGGCTGGGCAAAGGCATCACACCCAAAGATGTGGTGCTCTACATCATTTCCAAACTGACCGCCGCGGGAGCCACGGGTTATTTTGTAGAGTTTGCAGGGGATGTGTTTGAGCAGATGAGCATGGAAGGCCGCATGACGGTTTGTAACATGAGCATTGAAATGGGTGCCCGCGGTGGCATGGTCGCTCCCGACGAAACCACGTTTGCCTACATCAAAGGCCGTGAAAAAGCTCCCAAAGGCGAAGCCTGGGAAAAAGCACTGGCCTACTGGAAAACACTGAAGACCGACGCCGACGCTGTATTCGACAAGGAATACACCTTCGATGCCGCTGACATCGAGCCTATGATTACTTTCGGAACCAACCCAGGCATGGGCATGGGCATCACCCAGACGATTCCGGTACAGGAAGCGGGCAGTGGAAAGGCCAGCTATGAGAAGTCGCTGAATTACATGGGCTTTCAGGAAAACGAACCGATGCTGGGCAAAAAAGTGGACTACGTATTCATCGGTAGCTGCACCAATGGCCGCATCGAAGATTTCCGTGCGTTTGCTTCCATTATCAAAGGGCGCAAAAAAGCTGACCACGTAACGGCGTGGATCGTACCGGGTTCGCACATTGTCGAACAACAGATCAAGGAAGAAGGCATCATGGATATTTTGCTGGCAGCCGGTTTTCAGTTGCGTCAGCCGGGATGTTCGGCTTGTCTGGCCATGAACGACGACAAGATTCCGGCCGGCAAATATGCGGTGAGCACCAGCAACCGCAACTTTGAAGGCCGTCAGGGACCGGGTGCCCGCACCATGCTGGCTAGTCCGCTGGTAGCGGCGGCGGCGGCTGTAACCGGTTTTGTAACCGACCCCCGCGAACTGATTTAAGCTCAAGCCCTTCCCAGGTTTTTAGAAACCTTGGAAGGGCTGAACATTCGCTTTCATTTTTAATCCTTAAATTCTACCTGACCCCCATGGCTTACGATAAATTTACAGTATTGAAAAGTTCGGCAGTACCGATGCCGATCGAAAACGTGGATACCGACCAGATCATCCCGGCGCGTTTCCTGAAGGCAACCGAACGCACAGGCTTCGGCGACAACCTGTTCCGCGACTGGCGATATAACAACGACAACAGCCCCAAAACTGATTTCGTACTGAACAATCCGCTGTACACGGGCAAGATTCTGGTGGGTGGCAAAAACTTTGGCAGTGGCAGCAGCCGCGAACACGCCGCCTGGGCCATTTACGATTATGGTTTCCGTTGCGTGGTTTCCAGCTTCTTTGCTGATATCTTCAAAAACAACTCACTGAACGTAGGCATTCTGCCGGTGCAGGTGAGCGAAGTATTTCTGGATAAAATCTTCAAGGCCATCGAAGCGGACAACACCAGTGAACTGGAAATAAACCTGCCCGAGCAAACGATTACCATCCTAGCAACGGGCGAAAAAGAGTCGTTTGACATCAATACGTACAAAAAGCACAACATGATGAACGGCTACGACGACATCGATTACCTGCAAGCCATGAAAGCAGAAATACAGACATACGCCGAAAAAAGCTTGTACTGACCGGCAATACAAAACCTCCTTTTCCGGGTCTGCTCAGGCAGACCTTTTGCAGTTTTAGCACGGCAGGGAGGTTTTGCATTTTTAAGAGATACTATTTTTCGGGCGATAGGCCCGAAAACAACAACACCCAGAACAATGGCTACACGCCCACGACACATTGAAATCATGGATACGACCCTGCGCGATGGTGAACAAACCAGCGGCGTGTCGTTTTCGGCCTCTGAAAAGCTAACCATAGCCCAGTTGCTGCTCACGGAAGTAAAAGTTGATCGCATCGAAATTGCATCGGCCCGGGTATCGGCGGGTGAATTTGACGCCGTGAAGGGAATTACCCACTGGGCGGCGGCCAATGGGTTTCTTGAGAAAATTGAAGTACTGACATTTGTAGATGGTGAGATTTCGGTCAACTGGATGCTGGAGTCAGGGGCCAGAGTAATGAATCTGCTCACCAAAGGCTCGCTGAATCACCTGACGCACCAGCTCAAAAAAACACCGGAACAGCATTTTGACGATGTGGCTGGTGCCATCGCGCTGGCACGTTCCAAAGGGCTCGAATGCAACATTTACCTCGAAGACTGGAGCAATGGCATGCGGCACTCCCGGGACTATGTCTTTGCGTACCTGGATTTTTTGCAACACCAGCCCGTCAAACGGATCATGCTGCCCGACACGCTGGGTGTACTGATTCCGTCGGAGGTTAGCGACTTCCTTACCGAAATCATTCAGCGGTATCCTGCCATTCATTTCGACTTCCACGCCCACAACGACTATGACCTGGGCACGGCCAACGTGCTGGAAGCCATCAAGGCCGGTGCACACGGCATCCACCTGACGGTCAACGGCATGGGCGAACGGGCCGGCAACGCACCGCTGGCCAGCACCATTGCCGTGGTCAACGACCATCTGCCGGAAGTAACCACTTCGGTAGTAGAGACATCGCTTTACCGCGTCAGCAAGCTGGTCGAAACCTTTTCCGGCTTTCGGATTCCGGTCAACAAGCCCGTTGTTGGCGAAAACGTATTTACCCAAACGGCCGGCATTCACGCCGATGGCGACAAGAAAAACAAGCTGTATTTCAGCGACTTGATGCCCGAGCGGTTTGGACGCCAGCGCAAATACGCGCTGGGCAAAACCAGTGGCAAGGCCAACATCGAAAACAACCTGCAAAACCTGGGCATTCAGCTGGCTGAGGCCGATCTGAAGAAGGTAACGCAACGGATCATCGAACTCGGTGACCGTAAGGAAGTGGTGACGCAGGACGACCTTCCCTACATCATTTCGGATATTCTAGACAGCAACACCATTCAGGAGAAGGTGAAAATTGAAAATTACGTTCTGACCCATTCCAAAGACCTGCGGCCATCGGTAACCTTGCGCATTTGTGTGGATGGCGAAGTGTTTGAAGAGCACGCCCAGGGCGACGGCCAGTACGATGCCTTTATGAATGCCCTGAAAAAAGTATACAAGCAAAAGCGGCTCTTGCTGCCCGACCTCGCCGATTATTCCGTCCGCATTCCGCCCGGCGGGAAGACTGACGCGCTGTGCGAGACCATCATTACCTGGACGCACCAGGGCCGCGAATTCAAGACCCGCGGCCTCGACAGCGACCAGGCCGTATCGGCCATCAAAGCCACGCAGAAAATGTTGAATATCATTTGACAAAAAACCTCCTGACAGTCAGGAGTTTTTTTGTTTTTGGGAGATACTATTTTGTATTCAAAAAAATATTCTGGTCTTTGTGTGACTTTTCGCCTTCCCTTGCGACTAATACCTGTACCAATACACCGCTGGTATGAACCCGAAAAAATTGCAGGATTCCTTTGTTGAACTCATCGCCACCCAGCAAAAGCTGATACACAGCATTTGCGGCATGTATTATAGCTCGACAGAAGATCGGAAGGATATTTTTCAGGAAATTGTTCTGCAGCTCTGGAAATCGTATCCAGCCTTCAAGTTTATGGCCAAGCCTTCCACCTGGATTTATCGGGTGGCGTTGAATACCATATTTTCAAAACTCAGAAAAGACAAGTCACGCCGGTTGGACGTTTCCCTTTCGGATGATCTTCTGTACCTGCCTGCGGAGGAACCTACGGATACAGACAGCAGGATTGAATCCCTGCATCAGGCCATCTGCCAGCTTTCGGACATCGACAAAGCCATCATTTTACTGTACCTGGAAGAATGCAGTTATGAAGAAATCGCCGAAATCCTGAAGCTAACCAAAACCAACGTCAGCACCCGTATCCATCGCATCAAAACACGTCTGGAGAAGCTAATGAAACTATATACGGTATGAACAGAGAAGAATTAAATCCTTGGTGGAATGCCTACAAAGAACAGATTAACCAGCAACACGGCTGGAGCAGCGAAGACATTCGGGAGCTACTCACTACCGAAGCGACAAGCTCATTTCCCTGGTTGTTGAACCTTTGCATGACTCTTTTTTTAATCGGTATCACCGGCTGTTAAACTATGCAGGCTCTTATCTCATCCATCACCTGGGATGTCTCTCCCTACATCTTTGACCTGAAAATCAAAGATATTCCCCTACCCATTACCTGGTACGGGCTGTTATTTACATCAGGCTTTGTACTGGGGTATTTGTTGTCTCGTTACATCTTTCGGGTAGAAGGCAGAGCTCTCCCAGAAGTAGATACGCTTGCCCTACATGTAGTGGTAGCAACCGTCGTGGGTGCGAGGTTGGGGCATTACCTGTTTTATGAGTGGCCGCTGTTAGTCTCTCACCCGGTACAATGGTTGGTGGCAATGATTACGCCGCCGTTCAGAGGGCTAGCCAGCCATGGAGGCACGTTTGCCATTTTGGTTGCACTCTATCTCTATAAAATCCGATCGGGTCTGCCGTTTTTTTGGATTACCGACAGAGTCATTCTTCCGGCTTGTGTGGGGGCAACGTTCATCCGGTTGGGAAATCTGATGAATTCTGAGATCTACGGCACTCCTACCGACTTACCTTGGGGATTCCTGTTTGTCCACGAAACAGACCCGGTATTGCTGCCCGTGGTGCCACGCCATCCTACGCAATTGTACGAAGCTGTATTTTATCTGCTTCTGTTTATAGTCTTTTTCGGAATCTGGCGATACAAACGGCACCGTTTGCCCGAGGGTTTTACTACGGGTCTGTTTCTGGTTCTGCTCTTTAGCTTCCGGTTTGGCATTGAATTTCTGAAGAACAATCAGGTTGCCTTTGAAAACAGTTGGCAACTCAACATGGGGCAGCTGTTAAGTCTTCCTGTCATTACCATAGGTGTTATTATTCTTCTGATTTCCAGAAAAAAGTCAAATCTTTCGTTTATAGAGCTATCTGATAGCCAGCTCTGAGGTTTTCTGTTTCAAGAGATCCTATTTTTATTGGACCAGATATTTTGAGAGAAGCATATAATCTTTAAAAACACTTGTTTTTATTCTATACATACGCGTTTCCAACTCAATCCATCTACTATAAATCTCATGGAGTTGTTGAATGTACAAGTTTTTACAAATCCAAGCGCTGATTAAGCTTACAGCCATTTGATCTTGAACGGACCTAAAGTGAACAAAGTGAGGAAACGTATCCCATGACCTCAATTTACTCTTCTCTACATTTTTAAGTATATAGGGATTAATCCATCCATCTATAGTTTCCCAACTTCGCATTTCATTTGTAAACTTGTAAAGAGCAGGCAACAAGTAATCTTCCAAAAATTTATCCAGCATAAGTGGAATAAGCAACTCATCATTGGTGATCCATAGTTCATCCAAATTATGATAGATAGAGGTTCTTAATCCATTTTTGGCTGATAGATAGTCTCTTATATTTACTGATGATACATATCTTTCACTTTCCTGATTTGTATTTATTCCCGCATCTTTTTTAAGCTTTACAAATGTGTCAAATGAAACAGAGAGATTAGCCTCTAATTTGCCAGAAGATAAAGTACATATGCACAGCTTAAACACTGCTTGCTCTTCCGAAGTTGATCTTTGAAAATTAAAAAAGCTCCCTTCTCTTCCAGATATGTTAGAATCAATAAGTTGAAAGTTATTTTTCTCTAATTCTATACACAAACTCTCAACAACATACTTTGTTATCAGTCTTTTGTTCATAGAATCTAGATAAATACTCTACCTTCACTTATTTTTTGACCAAAAGACATATATACTATTTCTTCATCACCTTGTGAATGATATCTGCCACACGTTTGACATCATCGTCAGTCATGCTGGAGCCGGAAGGCAGGCACAAGCCCCGGTTGAACAGATCGGCGGCAATATGATGGGTCCCATAATATGGACATGATTCAAAAACCGGCTGCAAGTGCATTGGCTTCCACAAGGGACGTGACTCGATGTTTTCGGCTTCCAGGGCTATTCGTAGATCTTCGCGGGTGACACCTTCCGACAATTCTTCGTCCAACACGAGACAGGTCAGCCAGCGGTTACCGGTACTCCCGTCCAATTCGGGCGAAAACGAAATCGCCGGAATATCGCCGAGCAATGTTTTGTATAACTCGAAAATCTGACGGCGGCGAGCCACACGGTCTTTCAATACTTCCATTTGCCCGCGGCCAATGCCTGCCACCACATTGCTCATGCGGTAGTTGTAGCCGATGTGCGAATGCTGGTAATGCGGTGCCTGGTCCCGGGCCTGGGTGGCCAGAAAACGGGCTTTTTCGACCAGTGCCGGATCATCGGACAGCAAAGCGCCGCCGCCGGATGTGGTAATGATCTTGTTGCCATTGAACGACAGAATGCCGAATTTTCCGAAAGTTCCCAGCGGACGGTTACGATAAGTTGCGCCAAGTGCTTCGGCCGCATCTTCGATTACCGGAATGCCAAACTCATCGGCCAGGTCCATCAGCTCCAGCATCGCCGCCGATTGGCCGTACAAATGCACGATAATCATCGCTTTGGGTTTCTTGCCCAGTTTGATGCGTTCCTTAATCGCTTGCCGCGTATGATCCGGACACATGTTCCAGGTGCGGTAGTCGCTATCGACAAATATTGGCGTAGCCTTCTGGTACACAATGGGGTTGGCCGTAGCCGAAAAGGTGAATGTCGGACAAATCACTTCGTCACCCTCCCCGACGCCCAGTAAGATCAAAGCCAGATGTATGGCGGACGTTCCGGATACTAACGCTGCTGCCTGTCGGGCACCGGTAAATGTGCACAGATCTTTCTCAAAATTATCAACATTGGGGCCCAGAGGAGCTATCCAGTTTTCCGCAAACGCCTCATTGACATATTTTTGTTCGGTCCCACCCATGTGTGGCGGGGAGAGATACATTCGTTTATTCATGGTTTTGTTTGGTTAATGGCAGACCGGATGCCTGTTTCCGGATGTTGGAAGTTCCAGCATATCCCGCCCAAAAGTCGCAGACACGACTCCGGCCCAGGCAAAAATAGTATCTTTTTCAGATTAAAAACCTCCGGCAGGATTTATGTTTTGTTTGACAACACGGGCGGGCACCCCCATGGCCACTGAATAATCGGGAATGTTACGCGTCACCACCGCCCCTGCGCCAATCACGCACCACTTGCCAATAGTAACGCCCGGAATAACCGTTGCCGACGCACCGATGTGCGTCCCTTCACCCACAGTGACGTTGCCGCACAGAGTGGCATTGGGCGAAAGATGCACAAAATCATCCAACCGGCAATCATGGTCAATGGTGGCGGCGGTATTGATGATGCAATGCTTGCCAATGACGCTATCGGCCTGAATGACAGACTGATGGAAAATCACGGTTCCCTCGCCGATGGCTGCTGCAAACCGCGAAATCGTGGCTGACGGATGTACTGCTTTGCCAAAAGGGTGTACAACCTGCCGGGCGATGCTGCGCCGAATATGGTTGTTGCCAATCGCGATAATCAGCTTTTCGTCGGGTTCTATCTCCGCATCATACGCTCCCCACAAGGGAATGTCGCGGAAATGTACCAGATTCGGGTTGTCATCAAACAATCCCCTGACGGTAACTCCCTGCGCGTACAGACAGTCCAGCACCACCTTGGCGTGTCCGCTTCCTCCGTATAAAATCATAAGGGTTTCTTTTGCTGGAAGCAATAATTGTAAATTTTTGAGAGAACTCCAATTGTTGTTTGAGATCCATCAGGTATTGCTGCTTTGGGATATATCTGTGAGTAGCATAAAAAAAGGAGTGGACACAGCTGTGTCTCACTCCTTGAATATTGTATCTAATGCTAAAGACGACTAGGCTAGCTCGAAAAACAATTTCATTACTTTCACACCGTGATCTCCATCAACATCCTGATTTTCAATCAATAATTTGAAAATGTCTTTGTCCTGCGCGGAGATGGAAGTGTTAAAATCCAGTGAATTTTTAGTCACATCTTTGTAACCCATGTGCCATGAAGGAAAAAGTCTTTTTTCAATCGGACTAAAGTCTCGACGGTTTAGTCCTCCATGCCTTTCATCTGCTTCAATTTGCGCGTAAAGTTTTGAAAGCTCATTTTTATCTCCTTCGATGTACTGAAGGAACCGTTTGTCAGAATGCAAGAGAATACCGGTGATATTTTTACCGGGATTGTTCCTGTTGCATGCATCCAGAATTTTGGCAATTTCTTCATCAGAACACTTAGGCCTTCTGCTGCTAGTGTAAATCAAGCGATACAATTCTGCCATGTTATCAGTTGTTAAATAAAACGTTAAAGAAAAAACCTGTTAATCACACGTTATTAATTCAGGCAGAAGCGGTATAACTAAGCGAAGTTCTTATCGTTCAAATTTAACAAAAATATATCACATATCCGGTTGAAAAACCTTGAGCCAAAAGGTCACCAATGTATTATTTCCATAAAAAATATTTAAAAATACGTCGTTACAAATGAAACTTGACTACTTTTCTCTCTATAGTATCTGTCGTTTTCTAAAGAACCTGTTTATGACCAACATAATAAAGCGTAATCAACTCACCCGTAAGGCTTTTGAAACGTTATGCAGTTATACTTTAAATCATTTTGCATATGCGATTGGGTGCCGTAATATTTAACTGAAACTGCTTTATTTTCCAATAGCAATGTATCAGCCATGCAAACCACAGCTGAGAGTCTTTCTATGTTGTCTCAAAGAATAGCGGTGCCTGTATAGGTTTCCCCTTCCACGGGAGGGGGTTGGGGGGAGGCCGTTCCTCTGAACTTTTCCATCGTGGCGCTGTTTTCGGCACTGATGCCTTCGCCCTGCAGAATTTTCAGGATCGTCAGAAAGAAAATCTTCACGTCCAGAGCCATGCTCAGGTGATCGACGTAATAAACATCATAGGCAAACTTCTTCTCCCAGGAAAGCGTGTTTCGGCCGTTCACCTGTGCCCAACCGGTTATGCCCGGCCGCACCTCATGACGCCGGCGCTGGGTTTCATCATACAAAGGCAGGTATTCCATCAGCAAAGGACGCGGCCCGATCAGGCTGATGTCGCCCCGCAGCACGTTGATCAGTTGCGGCAGTTCATCAACGGATGTTTTGCGCACCAGCCGGCCGACTTTAGTCAGCCGGACAGCATCGGGCATCAGTTCACCATTGGCATCCCGGCGGTCGTTCATGGTTTTGAATTTGATGATGCGAAACGGCTTCCCGTGCAAGCCGGGACGCTGTTGCACAAAGAATACGCTTCCCTGATTGGCAAAAAACAAAAAGCACGCTGCCAGCACGCTGAAAGGCAGGGTCAGAATCAAAAGAACAAGGGCTAATACCGTATCAACCAGACGTTTGAAATACTTTCGGTACATGAAAAGAATCTATTGTTTGTTCGTTCAACGTTCCGGAAGCGGAATGGTTGACGCAAGGACAAAATAGTATGACTGAAAAACGCAAAACCGCCAGATGTACAGGCAACAAAAAACCTCCGGAAACCGTCCGGAGGCTCAAAGTAACGTATTTTGCAGGTTTTGCTCAACTAAAAGATACTATTTTACAGCAGAAGGCAAGGCTGGCAATGATTTTCCGGAAATAAACATATCCGATACCGGATATTCTTCCACTCCTTTGAATCGTTTGGCATTTTCCATGGCCATGCTTTTGGTTCTGCCTACCCGAGCCGGACCGGCAGTCGTAAACTGGCCGGTAGTGACATACGAGATGGCCTCTTTCAGGCTTGCCTCATTCGGATCGCCAAAGTCACGGCTCACATCGTCGGTCTGGGTCTTGTCTACGGGAATGCCGGCAAAATAATCGCCCTGGTTGTTGGCATTTACCGTCTGGAACGCAATCGGGAACACATAGTAATTTTGTGTCGGGTCGGTTTTGCTCATCTCAATCAAAATGCCGGGGAAGCCAACCGGCTTGCCGTATGTCCGGCTACCCACCAGCTTCACATCCAGGTAGGGCCGCAGGTTGTTGATGAGCAGTTCGCTGGCTGACGCCGTCGCCTCGGTGGTAATGAACACAACCTTGGTCAGGTTGAGCACCGGAGCCGAATTGGCAAAGGTATACGTCAGCTGTGCGTTGTTATTCGGATTGTTATCCGTATTAAGTTGGTCAAAGGATTCGGTCAGCAATTCGTTGTATTTGTAGGTAAACATGGTTTTGCCTTTGGCATTGGCCGGAGCAATCAGATCGGCCAATGCCTCAGAAAGGGTAACATAACCGCCTCCATTGTATCGCAAGTCTACCACCAGCTCGCTCACGCCCTGCGACTTGAAGCTGTTCATCATCGTTTGCAACTCCTGCCGGGTTTCTTCGCCATTCTGGTCACCCAGAAAACTGCTCAGCACGAAATAACCGATTTTCTTGCTGCCGCTGGTAATGACACTCTGGTGCAGCAGGAAGTTCGCTTTGTAGGCTGCTTTGGTAATGGTTTTCGTTTCGGTAGTTCCGTCATTCTTTCTGAATTCAAACGTAGCCGAATTGTTGTTAGACAAAGCGTTGAAAATTGCCTCGGCGTTGGCCGAGGTTCCGGCAATGTCGTTCACTTTCAAAATCTGCCATCCGCGTTTGACACCTGCTTTGCCCATGGGTGACTGGCTGTACACAAACGATACCCGCAAATCGCTGTCGCTGATGAAATCACGGCTGAACCCGAAACCTTCGTTGCTACCCGAAGCCGTGCTTTCCCACTCGGGCTGTGTAGCCGCAAAGCTGTAGCGATCCAGCGGATTTCCCTGGGTGTCTTTGTCGCTGTATTTGCGGATGCCATTGGCGCCTTCCATGATTTCATTCACCGAAGCAAAGCTTTGCGGCTTGAATACAGTACTGTTGCTGGACAATAACACCAGATTGCCAGAGGCATTCGAGCGGGAATTCCAGGTGTTGTAGTCGGGCAGGTTTTTATTCCACAGATAATAAATCAAGGACTGGTAATACGCACTGTCGCGGGCATCGCCCGGGGCAGACGGGTTGTTAGACATATCTTCGCAGCTACTGAAAATTCCTATACATGCAATCAGAAGAAAAAGACCAACACGTTTGAAAAAAACCATAACACGTTTATTTGATGAATAATAAATTGACACTGAAATACTTGTATTGCAACAGACTACGGGTTTCGGGTGGTTGCACCCTACTATTTTTTAACAACTGAAACCTGAGCAGATTGGTTTGAAAACACCTGCCGGCTCAAGATCATTTTTGTTGAGTGTGAGGCTATGTTCTGAACGTTCGGAGGAGCGACTTATTTTATTAGCGGACACCAATATTTCCAAAAGGAACCACCTCGGGGGCTTCAATGTCAAAGTCAGTGAGCCGACTGCGCGGGATCTCCGAAAACTCGGTGCGAAGCGGATTGGCAAGCCCCGGAAAACCGGAATAAAAGCCCAGGCGCAGCTGGAAAGTGTTAAACGTCAGATTTTCGTTCCTGACCCGCAATCCTACTCCATATCCCTGGTATACAGGAATGTTCACAATGCTTTTGTTATTGATTCCTACCCAGCCGATATCGGCATAACCGAACATGGCAACCTGAAAGCCGAGAATGTTCAGTGGTGTAAACACAACGGTTTCCATGTTTACAACCAGGCTCTGCTCGCCACGCAAGGCGATGTTGGTAATACCCCGGATTCCGTTGCCATTGTTGATGTCAATGTATTCACCGTTGAACCGGCCGAAGCCACGGGTATACCGCACGTTCACAAACTGGCGCAGCTGCGAACTTCCCAGGCTCACCAGCCGGCTGAAATAATTCACTTCGGTTCGCCATACGCCTTGCTGCCAGTCTTTTTCGCGCAGGAAACTCCCCAGGTTGAACTGGAACAACAGGTACCCGAACCGGCGGTAGTATTGCCCATGGGCAGCACGGAGCCCCAGGTAATTGCGAATGCCAAACTCACTCCGTTCCATGCCCGTCGTGAAAGCCAGCACGCTGCCATAAGGCACATCCTCGGTGCGTCCGAAGCCATAGATCAGCACGTCCCGCAGGTAATTACGGGTCGAAAAGCCAATGCTGTACAAACTCAGCACCCGGTGCTGGTACAACTGGTTGGTATCCGGCCTGACTTCGGGGCGCTGCTGGTAATGAAATCCCGTAACCCGCGCCGATAAAATCATCCGGGTTCGTTCGCCAGTCCAACGTGTGCGAAACGCCCGTCCCAGCCATAAGTCAGCGTAATCGTACGCGACGGGAAAAACTTCGGAGCGAGACTCCAGGGGATTGGCCTCAACGTACGTTTTGTTATGGCTTACCTCCAGACCGCCCGCGTATTTCATATAGGGCGTCAGAAAATTGCGTTGTGCCACTACGGCGTACCGCTCCTGATTCCATCGGTTTACGTACTGCAAGGTGCCTGTTATGAAAGTTTTCCCCATGTAGGGCACCCGGTACAAGCTGTTTACTCCCCATCCGCGCGGCCGCTGGGTATACGGATGCGGCGCCTGGCTGTAAGAGATCCCGAGTGTTTTTTCATGGCCCAGTCCCAAGAAGTTAAAATCCGTTCCGGTCACGTCCACCATCTGGTTAAAGTCCGTTCCGACACTTCCGGTAATCGACCATACGTCTTGCGTCACGACCACAATGTCTACCGTATCCGACTGATTTTGCCTCGGAACCGCGTAAATACGCGCATCCAGCAGGTTGGGAGTCAGGCGCAGAATCCGCTCGTTGTCACTCACCATTGAGGCTACGAACGGATAACCCCGCTCGAACATGAGGCTTTTCCGGATCACCCGTTCGTGGGTGACTTTGTGCAGCGTATTGCCGGCTTTCTCGAACCAGTTGACAGGAGTGCGCAGGGTATCGGTCACGCGGGGACCGAAGGGATCAAAGCGACGGATGGAGATATTCCCGATGTATCGTCCTTCCATCACACAGTTCGGGTCGGCAGGCGACTCCAGCGTGCGGTTTGCAGGGCGTGGATAGGGATCGCGAAACAAAAAGTCAAAGACCGCACGTGAAACCTTGTGCCTGTGCATCTTTGATTTCAATTTTTGATAAAAACGGTGCGACTGGTCGGGAGCATCGACTACGGGCGTATCCAGGCGCAACTCCTGCACCACCATCGACTGGCGGATGGAATCGTTCATTTCCGAAGGGTCAAAAGCCCCCTTCTCCTGGGCCAGACACGGAAAAAGACCGCCGACACAGCTTATCAAAGCACAAATTGTTTTCAGAAATGTATCAACTCGCCTGCACACGTACCTTCTTCTGTTCGGTGTTTGGAAACATGGAAATGAATTAACATCATGTATGGTTATAGTACGGCTCCATTCGCGGATTGCTCCTTCTGCATACTGATTACTGGAACCGGGAAAATAGTGTGTTTTCAAAATCAAAAACCGGCACGGCTAACCGGCCTATACTCTCGCATAGATCTGTATGTTGAATACCATAGCAAAAACTGAGCCTAAGCTAAAGTTATTGTATTTATGCGATTTATCACCATCCGATTACCTGTAAATGAAAAATCCCGTATGACGGGCTTCGTCGTACGGGACCAGGGATATACCTCCAAAAAACGGATTATCCGCAAAACTCTTCGAATGCCATTACCAGGTGGTCGGCAATCATTTGTGCATTGCGGCCTTCAATGTGGTGACGCTCAATGAAATGTACCAGTTCGCCGTCTTTGAACAAAGCGATGGATGGCGACGAAGGCGGATACGGCAGAAAATATTCGCGGGCCTTGGCGGTTGCTTCGGTATCCACACCTGCAAAAACCGTAGCAATTTTGTCGGGTTTCACCGGGCTTTTCTGCAATGCCAGCTTTACACCGGGACGAGCCGCCCCGGCTGCACAACCACATACCGAATTAATAACAACCAGCAAGGTACCTTGCTGATTTTCAAGTGTATTAATTACTTGTTCAGGCGTTTTCAGTTCTTCAAAACCTGCAACAGTCAGGTCTTGGCGCATCGGAGCAACTAATGGTTCGGGATACATATTTAATAATTGATTAAAGGGTTGAATAGTTTAATGGTTGGATGAATGATTTGCTACTAACAGGTGGTTATCTTACCAATAACCATTCAGCTTTTAACCATTCCACATTTTTTATTAGTTACATAAAACCTAATTCCAATTTGGCAACTTCACTCATCATATCCTGCGAATACGGAGGATCAAACGTGAGCTCTACCTGTACATCGTTTACGCCCTCAATCTCCCGGATTCGCTGCTCGGCCTCTGTTGGAATGGTTCCGGCAGACGGGCAGGAAGGTGACGTCAGGGTCATCTGTACATATATGTTATTTACCGGATAGACCTTGATATCGTAAATCAGGCCCAGTTCGTAGATATCCACCGGAATTTCCGGGTCATATACCGATTTCAGGGCTTGTACTACTTTTTCTTTTAATTCGTGTTCGTCCATATCAGCCATAATTTTGAATCATACAATGAATGAATGATCGAATGGGGGGTTTCTGGTTTTTCCGGGATACTATTTTTTTCATTCAGTCATTCGGCCATTCAACATAGTGGTGAATGCCACCGCGTAAAATTTCATTTGTTTGAGCATGGAAAACAACCCGTTGGCGCGGGTTTGGGCCAGGTGCTGTGCCATACCGATGCGGTCGATGAAATACAGGTCTGCATTGGCAATTTCCTCCGGTGTATGTTCGGACAATACTTTGATTAACAAGCCAATCAAACCTTTGACAATCACCGCGTCGCTGTCTCCCTGGAATACCAGTTTCTCACCCTGCATCTCGGCATGCAACCATACCCGCGACTGGCATCCTTTGATGATGTTTTCCTCGGTTTTATACTGTTCGTCGAGCGGAGGTAATTTTTTGCCGATATCGATGATGTATTCGTACTTCCCTTCCCAGTCGTCAAACAACGAAAACTCATCAATAATTTCGTCCTGTATCTCGTTTATGGTCATGCTTTATTCTTTATATACTTTTATTCCTTTAAAAGAGTTAATGGTCAAAAAATGAGTAAGAGCTTCTGCATCGGCTTTTTCCATTTGTATATAATGCTCTTCCACACCCGGTTTGTAATCAACTAATTGCAAAGCTTCTATAGTATCAGGAATATCCGTTAAAACAGAAAAATTACCGCATGAATCGTCAAATCCCAAACATTTATTCCAATCTCTTACCAGTTGAATATATCTACACTGTTTGTGTAAAAAACACTTTTCATAAAGTTTTCTGGCAATCCATTCAAACTCAAGACAACGCATGATAAACCTTGCTTGTCCATCTAAGGTCTCAAATATCAGGTTGTCATCTTGAAAAATACTGTTAGGCACTGTTTTGGCCCACTTGGTTTCATAAGTATTCACTATCAGTCATAGTAAGATCCCAACTAGTATTTCCAAAAAGAGTAAAACCTCCAACCATTAACTATTAAGCCATTCAGCCCATCATCTTCTTCACTTTGTGCAAGCCCTGTACAAGCCGATCAATCTCTTCTTTGGTGTTGTACATCGCAAACGATGCCCGCGATGTCCCCAGGATGCGGAAGTGATTCATCAGCGGCTGCGTACAATGGTGGCCGGTACGCACGGCAATGCCCTGTGTATCCAGAATGATACCGATGTCCTGGTGGTGAATACCATCCATCACAAACGACACCACACTGATTTTCTCCCTCGCCTGACCAATGATCCGCAGGCCGTTAATGGATTGCAAGGCATCGGTAGCATAGGTCAGCAATTCGTGTTCATATTCGCCGATCACGGGTTTGCCCAGATCGGTTACGTAATCCAATGCGGCTTTAAAAGCAACCGTATCTGCAATGTTAGGAGTTCCCGCTTCGAATTTATACGGCAGTTCGTTATACGTAGTCCTGGTAAAGCTGACTTCTTTGATCATCTCTCCCCCGCCCTGGTAAGGAGGCATGGCATCCAGCAGTGCCCGCTTGCCGTACAGTACGCCTATGCCGGTGGGCCCATAGACTTTGTGTGAAGAAAACACGTAAAAATCCGCATCCAGATCCTGGACGTCAATGTCAAGGTGGGCCGAAGCCTGCGCACCGTCAATCAGCACCTTGGCTCCAAACTGGTGGGCTTTGGCAATGATTTCCTTCACCGGATTAATCGTTCCCAAACTGTTGGAAACGTATACAACGGCCACAATCTTGGTCTTCTCGGAAAGCAGTTTTTCGTACTCATCCAGCAACAGTTCGCCATTTTCGTTGACCGGAATCACCTGTAGCACAGCGCCTTTCTCTTCACAGATCATCTGCCACGGCACAATGTTGGAGTGATGCTCCATTCCTGAAATGATCACCTCGTCGCCTGGCTTCAGGTGCTGGCGGCCATACGTTTGCGTCACCAGGTTAATGCCTTCGGTAGTACCCCGTGTAAATACGATTTCTTCCCGCTGCAAGGCATTGATAAACGCCCGGGCTTTGTCACGCGTGGCTTCGTACTCGGCCGTGGCCCGCTCGGCCAGCGTGTGAATACCCCGGTGTATGTTGGCATTAAACTCCGTATAATACTGCACCAAGGCGTTAATGACCGACTGTGGTTTTTGCGTGGTGGCCGCATTATCAAAATACGCTAAAGGCTTGCCGTGAACGGTCTGGTTCAGAATCGGGAAGTCTTTGCGGATATCAAGCACATCAAAAGTGGCAATCATAAAATGCGAGTTAACAAATCTGTGTAAGGATACATTTACAACCAAAATCCTTTCCTATTAGTGCCCTTCATTGTAAACTTTGGTCAGGCTTGCTATTTGTTTCTTGTGCATAATTTTCTGCTGTAACTTGGTAAGCATTTTTTCTTTCACTCCAAAAAAAGTAGAAAACCGGCCTTTTGAAGTACCTAAGAATCGTATATTCAGGTATACACAATCATTATGAAAAAGGATGGTTAATTTTTGTTTGAAGAAATTGATATCCAACCAAGTAAAAGCAATATAAGTCTGATATAAATATATAGTACTCACAATAGAGTATTTAGTTTGCACAGACACTTCCCATCCAAGTTCTTGCAGAGATTCAATGACTATCCTTCGGTTACTCTCATAACCCAAACCCATCGGAATACACGTGAGTAGATCCTCTCTCAAGTGGCCTCTCAATAGAAAAAAGGCACATATCCCAGATAAAACACTTACCAAAAAGAGAAGATAAGTAAGATCTTTTCCTTTAATAAAATCTGAAAGGAAAGCAGCGATGCATAGTCCTGCGAAAACAGTGCAGATGGCTATAACCAAGAGACTGCCAAGTTTTTCAAAGCGAAAACTTCTATCGTGTATCCTTCCGGTTTTAACTGATTTTATGACATCCTCCTGAGTCATAAGACACGGTAAATCACAAGTAATGGTACATTAGTCATTTGTGAGCTTTTTGTAATTCGAAAGATACTATTTCACAAAAACCGCTCGGCAATCCATTGGTCCACGTGGGTGTGTACTTCTTTCAGACTCATGTTTTGCAATACGTCATCGGCAAAGGCGCGCATCAATAAGGCCCGGGCACTTTCGAACCCGATGCCGCGTGACCGCAGATAGAACAGCATTTCGTCGTCCAACTGGCCAACAGTGGCGCCGTGCGAACATTTCACATCGTCGGCAAAGATTTCCAGTTGCGGTTTGGTATTCATGGACGCATCTTTGGACAACACCAGGTTGCGGTTCGACTGAAACGCATTGGTTTTCTGCGCGTCAGGCTTCACGTAAATTTTTCCGTTGAATACACCCGTCGATTTGCCGTCCAGAATGCCTTTGTACAACTCATTGCTGTACGAGTTTGGTTGCTGGTGGTCAGCCAGCGTATGGTTATCCACATGGCTGTTGCCGTTGAGCAGATACAATCCATACATGTGGGCCTCGATATTCGAGCCAGCCAGAGTGAGGTTCAAATTATTGCGAATAAGGGCACCATTCAGTGAAATGGTATGCGAGGTAAAATGGCTGTCGCGGGACAGTTGCGCCTGGGTGGTTCCAATGATGTAGGCCTGTTCGGTTTCGTTCTGAAGCTTATAATATTCGGCCGAACCGTTTTCAGCAACCACGATTTCTGTAACCAGATTGGTAAAGCTACGCTGAGAGCCAATGGTATGAAAGGTAGTGATCACCTTGGCCTGGCTGCTGCGCCCCACCACAAACAGATTGCGTAGTTGCGAAAGCGGCGCCGTTTGCTGGCTATCGCTGATAAAATATACATACACCGGATGCGCCAGCGTAGTTTTGTCGGGTACGTGCACAAAAAAGCCTTCCTGTGCAAACGCTGTATTCAGTGCCACCAACGAATCTTTCTGAAAATCCGCATACTGGGCAAAATGCTGCTCCACAACAGACGGATATTTTTCGACAGCCTCGCTGAACGTGCTGACCACAATGCCTTCGGCTTCGGGTAGCAGCTTTGACAGGTCGGGTTGATAAGTGCCATTGACAAAAACCAGTGTGCTTGCGTTTTCAGTGGCGATGAGACTTTCCTGCAACTGCTCGGCTGAAACCGAACCCGCCGTCTGTAATGCAAATTCCTGGTTGGAAAGCGTTTTCAGATTGGTATATTTCCATTCTTCGTTGCGGATGGAAGGAAAGCCCATGGCTTCAAAACGCGCCAATGCCTCCAGACGTACGGCTGTCAGCACGGCGTTTTGCTTGGGCATACTGTCAAAACTTGCCAGCAGCCTTTCGGCCAACGGCGATTTATCGATGGTTTGAGTAGTCATGTATTCAAAGCCCTCCCCTTGTTCACGAGGCGGAAAGGCAGGTTTTGAGGTTTAAAAGATACTATTTTGAACGGTCCTATGCAGCGAAAAATCAGGCAGTTACTTCGGCCTTGATCCAGTCGTACCCTTTTTCTTCCAGTTCAAACGCCAGTTCTTTGGTGCCCGACTTCACAATTTTGCCTTTGTACAACACGTGTACAAAATCCGGAACAATGTAATCCAGCAGGCGCTGGTAGTGCGTAACCACAATGATGGCGTTGTCCTGCGAACGGAGTTTGTTCACCCCTTCGGCTACGATGCGCAACGCATCAATGTCCAACCCAGAGTCGGTTTCGTCCAGAATGGCCAGTTTGGGCTCCAGCATGGCCATTTGAAACACCTCATTACGCTTCTTTTCACCACCCGAAAACCCTTCGTTCAGCGAACGTTTCAGCAGAGTGTCATCAATGTTGACCAGCTTCATTTTCTCTTTCATCCGCTTGAGAAAATTCACCGCATCCAGGGGTTCTTCGCCGCGGGCCTTGCGGATTTCATTGATAGCGGTTTTCAAAAAGTTAGTGGTACTCACACCCGGAATCTCAACGGGATATTGAAACGCCAGAAAAATACCTTTCTGGGCACGCTCTTCCGGCGATAGTTCCAGTAAATCTTCACCCAAATATTCAACCGAACCATCGGTCACTTCGTAGGATTCACGCCCTGCCAGTACGGATGCCAATGTACTTTTGCCCGACCCGTTTGGTCCCATAATGGCATGCACTTCGCCTGGTTTGATTTCCAGATTCAACCCTTTCAGGATTTCTTTTTCTTCTACGCGTGCGTGTAGATTAGTGATTGTCAGCATAATGTATTAGAGGAATAGAAAATAGTATCTGCAACAATTGTGAAACCTCCGGCAGAGGCGAGAGGCTTGTATCGATCTTATTTAAAATCAGTTTAAATAACAACGCAAAAGTAGTGCATTTTGTTCGGATGACCGAGGCGACTGTAAAAAATAATACAGGCAATTTCGTTAGCCTGCCGGTTTTTTCTATTTTGTATGCGCAAAAGTCGCCGACTTCCCACAAACTACTAACCTACAAAACACATGTTTCGAATCTTTACCTACCTTTTGGTCGTTGCATCCCTATTATTTTCGTGTCAGTCAAAGCAAACAGCCGATCTGATTGTGCACAACGGCTTGGTATATACCGTCAATGAGGCGTTTGATACCACTCAGGCGTTTGCCATAAAAGATGGCAAAATCCTGGCTGTCGGCAGCAATGAAACCATTCTGAACCAATACGAAGCCAAGGAACAGATTGATGCCCAAGGACTAGCGGTGTATCCCGGTTTCATCGACGCCCATGCGCATTTTTACCGGTACGGGCTGGGCTTGCAGACCGTAGACCTGGTTGACACGCAAAGCTGGGACGAAATTATCGGGAAAGTGGCCGATTTTTCGAAAAACAATGCCAGTGAATGGATTGTAGGTCGCGGCTGGGACCAAAACGACTGGAAAGTAAAAGAATTCCCGACCAAAGCCCGTTTGGATAGTTTGCTGCCCGACAAGCCGGTGATTCTGACCCGTATCGACGGCCACGCCGCTATTGTCAACCAGGCCGCTCTGGACAAGGCGGGGATCAAGGCCGGACAAACCCTGACCGGCGGAACCGTGGAAGTTAAAAACGGCAAGCTTACTGGCATTCTGATTGACAACGCGGTCAATCTGGTGGAAAAAGTCATCCCTCCCCCAACGCCTGCAGCCATCGAAAAAGCCTTACTCGAAGCCGAACGCAACTGTTTCGCTGTGGGCCTGACTACCGTAGACGACTGCGGCATCATGGCCGATGAAGCCGATGCCATTGACGCCCTGCAAAAAAGTGGAAAGCTGAAAATGCGGCTGTACGTGATGCTCAGCGACGACTCCGTGAATTATGCCCGTTACCTGCCCAAAGGCCCCTACAAAACCGACCGGCTCAACATTCGCAGTTTCAAAGTATACGGCGACGGTGCCCTGGGCTCACGTGGCGCCTGCCTGCTGCAACACTACGCCGACCGACCCGGCTGGAAAGGCTTCCTGCTGAGCCCGCCCGACCACTTCCGCAAAGTTGCCACCCAACTGGCCGGTAGTGGTTTCCAGATGTGTACCCACGCCATTGGCGATTCGGCCAATCGTGAGATTCTGAAAATTTACGGCGAGGTGCTCAAAGGCAAAAACGACAAACGCTGGCGCATCGAACACGCCCAGGTAGTCAATCCAAGTGATTTTGCGCTGTTTGCCACCTACAGCATTGTGCCGTCGGTGCAGCCCACGCACGCCACTTCGGATATGTACTGGGCCGGCCAGCGGCTGGGTTCCGAACGCGTCAAATCGGCGTATGCCTACCAGGAATTACTCAAGCAAAATGACTGGATTCCGCTCGGCACCGATTTTCCGGTGGAAGACATCAGCACGTTCAAGACTTTCCTGGCTTCCGTCTTCCGGGTCGATGCCAAAGGCTACCCACAGGGAGGCTTCCAGGCTGAAAACGCCCTCTCGCGGCAGGAAACCCTCAAAGGCATGACCATCTGGGCGGCAAAATCCAACTTTGAAGAAAAGGAAAAAGGCAGCCTCGAACCGGGAAAATTCGCCGACTTCATCATTCTGAATCAGGATCTGATGAAAATCAACCAGGACAAAATACTGGAAACGAAAGTGGTCGCCACGTTTGTGAACGGCGAGAAAGTGTACGGAAAATAGTATGTTTTTGAAATCCAAAACCCCGGTAGCGCCGGGGTTTACTTTTGCTTGTCTCTAACCTGACAATTGACTTCGTGCCAGAACGCCGCATTCTTCACCGTGCGGCTAACCGGATACAAAAGCCACACACCGACCACACCGATGATAAGCCAGCGGCGCCAACCCAACGGCCGGACGGTATCCCCAACGGCGGCCAGTCCCAGAAACAGCCAGCCAAACGCGGGAACTGCAAACCGGTCGATTTCGGTAAAAGTCCCTTTCAGAAAAATCATCCCCGCCAGGTAAAAGACAGTCAGGTAATTTGCCTGGAAAGCCACTGATCCCACCGTAGGCCGATGGCGCACCAAAAAAAATAGTATCCCGGCAATCCACAAAACCCCTACGGCAGCCTTGACCGGTAGCGGTACACCGGTTGGCACAAACCAGTTGCCGATGGCATCTGTGTAGCCCATGCACGTTTGCACAAACGAAGCCGCCCCTATATTGCCCAAAAACGAAGGTGTCGCCTCCACCTGCACATTGCGCCACAGCCAGAAGACAACCGGCAGGCATGAAAGAACAACATAGGCAATTGCCGTCCTCGCCCTTTTTTGCACCAGATACAGAAGCGTGGCAAATGCCAGCACCCACAAAATACCCACCAGCCTTTGCAGGCACAGCAAGTCGCTCAGCAGCGTCAGGCCGATCAACCAACGTAGCCGATCTGTAGCCACATAACGCCCGAACGACAAATACATAGCCAATGTCAACAGAATAAACACCCCCTCCGACCAGACAAAGACATTCACCAGCAGCAGGGGCGTTCCGAAAAGTGTCACCAGAGCCAGGAAAAGCCGCGCATGCGTGGTTTGGAGTGCCTCTTTACCCAGCTGCCAGGTCAGAAACAGTATCCCTTCAAAGACCAAAAACTGCCCGGCGCGAATCCATTGCCAATCAGCCCGGGCCATGGCCAGCAGCACCGGATACAACGGCGGCCAGTTGGAAAAAACCGTTCCATCCGGATTTTGCAGCGTCCCGTTACGAAGCAAGCTGCGAGCCGCCGCCAGGTAGTGCTGCGAATCAAACGTAAGTCCCAGGCCGCATGTCACCGCATAGCCGTACAGGATAGCTCCGGCCAGCAGGTAGCCGACCAGCAGGACGTTTGTTTTGGAAGAGGCAATCCGTTCAGGCAAGTCCAACGGGATTTTGGAGGGTGTCGAGATGCTATTTTTTGCTGTTTTGCATTGGCAAAGAACTACAATTTTCTGTTTTTTTCTGTTTTTTCCGGGCAATCCTCTAATTTCGAGCCTCCAACGGACCATTTGCATTCAATTCAAAATTGCAAAACACATGAAAATCAGCGGTTTTACCTTTGTCAGAAATGCTGACAAGTTATATTATCCCATCAAAGCCTCTATCGAATCCGTCCTGCCTATCGTGGATGAATTTGTGATAGCTTTGGGCAATTGCGATCCGGACGATCACACGCGGGAAGAGATTCTGAAGATTCAATCCGACAAAATAAAGATCATTGACACGGTGTGGGATACCACCGCCTACCCCCGTGGCATGGAGCACGCCCACCAGACTGACATTGCCAAACAAGCCTGTAGCGGCGACTGGCTCATTTATTTGCAGGCCGATGAACTGATTCACGAAAAATACCTGCCTACTGTTCAGGCCGCTTGCAAGCAATATCTGGACCAGCCGGAAGTGGAGGGCTTTTTGCTCAAATACCGGCATTTTTACGGCGATTATTCGCATTATTTTGACGGTTACGGCTGGTACCCACGCGAAATACGCATCATCCGCAATGTGCCTGAAATCCATTCGTATATCTCGGCGCAGTCGTTTCGCCGCATTCCCGATTTTGACGGAAAAAATTACCGTGTCAAAGAGGGAACGCACAAACTGAAAGTCGTTTTGCTGGATGCGTATGTGTACCACTACGGATGGGTGCGCCCTCCCCGGTATATGCAAACCAAAAAGAAGGCTTTCGATACCACCCACCAGGGAGCGGCTCACGTGGCGCAAGCCTACGCCCATCAGCCGCAGGAATTTGACTACGGAACGTTGGGTAATCTGTCCATTTTCAACGAAACGCATCCGGCAGCCTTGCAATCCTGGATTGCTAAATTTGACTGGGGCCACAAGCTCAACTACACCACCAAAGTCGACCCCAACCGGCCCCGGCACAAGCACGAAAAGCTCAAATACAAAATACGGACGTTCATCGAGAAAAAAATCCTGGGATTCAAGGACAAAGAACTCGGCTACAACAACTGGAAAATCATCGGCCGCTTCCCCTAGGCCGTTCCGTTGGCCTGACCTGACGAAGCAACCGTTGCCAGCAATTCGTTGCTGGCTCGCAACGGGACTTCAATCGGCTTGTCAATCAGCTCGTAGCGGGCGGTTTTGCCTTTGAAACGGATACTATTTTCGGTTTCCGCCGTTTCCCAATTGGTGGTCACCTCCCGTACCCCAATGGGGTAAATCGTGATTTTTTCGTTGGTCACGTGCAGGCGCAGGAAGTTTTTGAACCCTTCGTAGCGGAACGAAGAAAAGGCTTCATTGTAGTGAATGTGAAAGAAATACGTGCTGCAAAATAAATAGATACCCATCAGCAGGGAACCGAAAAATCCGGCCACACCTACCAACTCAACCACCAGCAAGACCAGCAACGCAACGTTGATTCCAAAGCTGGTCGTGTGTACGTTGGTAACGTTTTGTTCGATCTGGGTCACGTCCTGGCCCAACAGCTGAAAATTAAAGCGGCTTAACCCCCAAAGTGTAAAAAACAGCAGCAAAACCTGTATGAGCCCATGCACGGCACCCAGCATTTTGAAATGGTTTTTTTTCCCTTTCTCACCGGTTTGGTTATCGGCAAAACCAATGAATCCTCCCACCAGAATCGCAATCATTATGATAGCCATAGGACTGTGTTGCAGGAAGTTAAATGTATTGCGAAAGAAAGCCCCCACATCTTCGGACTTCGACAAATGACTAATCAACGATGGGCTTCCCACCGGTGCCGAGCTTTGCAGCATCCAGACGATGAACAGAAAAACAGTACCCAACGCGATGCCAAAACCCGGATTCAGGAACGGAAACAGGAAATTTTTGAAGGCTAATTTGTGCGATTCGTCCTTGTTCGGAAAACGGGCCTGCAATTTCAGGTCTTCTGTAATTCCGTTGGCAGTGAGACCTTTGAGTTCATCTTTCAGAAAATGGGTAGGATGCAGAAAGGCACCACCGCCACCGGCAGTAAGGTTATGAATCGGAGCGACCGTTTTGCCATTGTCGCGCACCCCGGCATAATGCGAGTAATGGTGAAGGTCGCCGGTAAGTGTGGCCACCAGTGAAAAGCCAGGGTCGTCAATGCATTTTTTCTGGAAGTATGTCAGCCGTTCGTACGAATAGTCAGTCAGGTGATGGGTATGAAACACCCATGACGGCTCGGCCGTACACAGGATCACACAATCTCCTTCTTTCATCTTTTCGGGCGACTTCAACGACTGAAAATACGTAAGTTGCGGGTGGTCAATTTCCGAATTCAGCTGCACATCAATGCCCCAGAGCCATACGTTTTCGGTTAGCTTGACGGCAAAATAACTGCGGCTCTGGCGCGTATGCAGATGCCCCCATTTGCGTTCCTGGGTAAACAGTTTCAAAAATGTACCCAGTCCGTCATACCAGTCGTGATTGCCCGGAATGGCGTACAAATACGTTTTTTCCGCTTCCGTTTCGTTCGGTTTCGGCGGGAAAGCAGCTTCGTACAGGCACTTGGTGCGCCGGTTATACTCTTCCAGGCTGGGGGTCGGGTACACCTCGTCGCCACCCATAACGATGACGTTGGCCTTGGGTAGCGCCTGCGTTTTTCCGTCAACATTCACCTGCAATCGTTCCTGGGCTAGCAAATCGGCCATGGTATAGGTCGGATTGAACCCGTCGCCCAGGTCCGAAATATAGTCCACCCAGATTTCGTCGGGAGCTTTGTTGATATGGTTGCGGTTCTCAGAAGACAGGTCAAGTGCCGCCTGAATTTCGCGCCGATCGGAATAATTGCCAAACACACCGGAGATCACACTGCGTAAGCCCGTCAGCGACAGTTGCTTGACATCGTACCAGCCCACCATGGGCATTTTTTGGAAGCCTTTCTTTTTCATACGTAGACGGAAAACAAGTACTATCAGCTCCGCATTTGGCATGCGGAGCAGTCAAATGGTTTCAAAAAATAACAGGCTTGTCCGGAAAAAACAAGCCTGTCACAATTACTATCGTTTTGAATGGCAAAACCTGCCTTACCTGCCTTTTGTTTATCGTTTGACCCGGTAAGAAAAATAAAAGCCTCCTCTCATCCAGAGTCTTCGCCAATTGTAATCGTATCTTTCACCATTTGGATATCCGGTAGCCTTGGTTTGCCACTGGAAAGCAGGACCAAAGAACAAATCTACGGAGAATCGATGCTTGTGGATAGGCTGTATACCAAGTAAGAAACCCAACTCATTAGTTTTCAGGTAGCGAAAGTCTGACAACTGTAAGGGTTCATCGGGTTCAGCCAATTGCATCACACCATAGCCAGCAAACGGACTAATGTATACACCTGTAATGCCCACTTCTTTGGTAAAAGGATAGTAGCGATAATTCAAATAGAATCGGAAACCTTGGTCTACACCCAATTCTTTATACACCCGATAGCTCGCATCAACCTGAATACTTGATTTTCTACTAATGCCTACTTCCAAGCCTCCTGTTACCGATACGGGAACATCTTCACTTATCGGAAGAGGATTAACCATTAACTTCGTTGTAATAGATTGACTATACAGCTGATGGGACATTACAATAACCAGTCCGATCCACCCACTATTTCCGATAAGACTCATACAAGTGGCTAAATATAATTCAAGTAGTTTTCAATGCTTCAAAACAATAATGCGAACCAGACTCTGGTTATGAAAAAACAATCGCAGGGTTTTGACAATATTTAAAGATACTATTTTGTGCCGACATACCGCTCCATAAATTCGTAAATGCGCAGCATCCGGTCGATGCGCTGCCGCACATTACCTGAGCGGCTCAGTTCGTGGGTGGCGCCGGGCATGCGTACATACTCCACATCCCGTCCCAGAATTTTTAAGCTCTTGTACAGCATCTCGCTCTGGATCACACCGGTACGCAGGTCGTTTTCGCCGTGCTTGATCAAAAGCGGCGTTTTGATGTTGGTCACAAACGTATACGGCGAGTTGTCGTCCAGCACTTTCTGTGCTTCCCACGGATAGCCGAAATAGTTGGGCGTCAGTCGCCAGGCGTTGCCTTCGCCCATAAAGGTAGTCAGGTCGTACACGCCGCGCTGGGCAAAGGCGGCTTTGAAACGGTTGTCATGGGCCACAATCCAGGCGGTGAGGTAGCCGGCATACGAGCCGCCGGTAATTACCTGTCGGCTGGTGTCGGCCCAGGCTTCTTTGGCGGCTTCGGTGGCTGCCGCCAGCACATCACTGGCGGGGCCTGTTCCCCAGTCGCGGTAATTGGCTTTCATGAAATCGAGTCCGTAGCCACCCGAACCACGTGGATTGGCATAAACAATGCCGTACCCTTTGGCGCAGAAAAACTGAAATTCGTGCCACATGCTTTGCTCGCCCGGGCCCCACATGGCGGTTGGGCCGCCGTGCATTTCCAGCAGCAAGGGATATTTTTTGCCAGTCTCGGCAAATGTTGGTTTCATGATCCAGTATTCGATGGTCTGGCCTTTGTCGTTGGAGAGGGTGTGTTTTTCAGGCAAGCTGAGTTTCTTGTTTTTGAGCCAGGTGGTATTCAAATCCGAGATTCGTTTGGCATTTTTCATGGATGCATCGGCCACGTAGAGTTCTGACGGACTGGCGACTTCGGTGCGGGCATACAAAATGCGGTTTTTGTAAATATCAAAATCCGTTATGCCGGTAGTGTAGTCGGAAAGTTGTTCGAGCTTTCTCGTTTTCAGGTCATAGCGATACACCGGCTGGCCTCCATTGGATTGTGCCGACCAATACAATGCGTTGCCCGCCTCGGTAAACTTCAGATTGCTGGCGATGCGGTCAAACGTGATTTCGGAAATAGTAGGATTTGCCGCACCAAAAGCCAGCGTTGCCAGCTTGGGGATTGACAAGCCTTCGACGGGTGAATACTGGAAGGCCAGGGTCTTCCCATCCGGCGAAAGCGTTGGGTTGGAATACCGCTTTCCCTTCTCTCCTACGACGAGTTTGTAATTGGTACCGTCAGCGTTCATCACAAAAATGCGGCTATCCTGGTCACGGTCGGGGTGTTGTTCGGTGCCGCTGCCACTGGCCGTGTAAATAATCTGCTTGCCGTCGGCAGTCCAGACCGGCTGCGAAAACGAATAGAATCCTTTGGTCAGGGGCTTCAGCGTGGCACCTTCCTGCGCGTCAATGACAGCCAGATGGTTGAAATTCATTTCCGGTTCAGTGGTAGACTCGCCCTGAAAATTGAGCCGGTTAATCACCTTCGCCTTTTTATCCTCTACGTCTTTGTTCAGATACGCCCGGATTTCGTCCAGCGTCCCATCCGGATTGGGTTTTACGTCTTTCTTCAAAATACTATGTTCGTTTTTGGCAAAACCCGGTTTTTCCAAACTCCAGGAAGGCGGCTGTTTGGTGGGATTGAACAGGCTGTCTTTCATCAGCTCTGAAAACGAAAGAGACACCATACACAGAAGCTGCTTGCCGTCCGGCGACCATCGCGGATTGGCAACGGAATATCTGGATTGCGTGAGTTGAAACGCCTCACCTCCCGTCACGGGCATGATGAAAATCTGCGATTTGCCTTTCACGGCCCGCACAAAGGCAATGCGTCTGCCATCCGGCGACCACACAGGTTGTCGGCTGCTTTCGCCGCGCGTGAGCTGCACGGGTGCGGCAGTAAAGTCGGTCAGGAAAAGTTGCGTGCTGTATTTGTATTCATCTTTGTTTTCCGGATCACTTTCGATGCTGGTCACAGTGTAAAGGGCTTTGTTGCCGTCGGGCGCAAAGGCGATATCTCCAGCCTGTTTTATTTTGAGCATATCTGTCACCAGCACTCGTTCGGTACCATTCTGGGCAATCAGAACGGAAAATTGCAGGAAGCATAGGATTAACAGGAAAGTTTTCTTCATGGATAGGTTTGTTTGGGTTGATGAATCGGTCAGTAAACTGGTATTGCATGCAAAGTCAGAAGCAAGGGCTGGCACGGTTCACCGGTCAGGCGTACGAGCCCTGGCAGACAGTATCATACGTTCGCGTATGTGATCTGTTGGCTTTTCGCTTTAAAAATACGGACAAATTTCTGGCAAAACCTATTCTTCCCGCTCCGCTCTTCGGCCCGATACGGTGTCGGTTACTCCGTAAATTGCCCATCGTACCAAACGTGTCTAGGATTTTAACCAGAGTAGGTAGGTTTTTCCACAAATTTCTATTACAGAGAATAAAGAAACGGCTCTGAATGCGCAAAATCGGCAGGGCAAGGAATTTTATTTATCTGTATCAAATAGAAACAAACATTTCACCTAAAACGCTTATAACTATGTTACGTTGGACATTAATCTTCTTGGTAATTGCACTGGTTGCTGCATTATTCGGATTTGGCGGAATTGCAGCGGGTGCAGCTGGCATCGCAAAAATTATATTCTATATTTTTCTGATTGCCTTAGTTATTTCACTGGTCATGGGCATGTTGCGCAGAGCCTAGTCAAATGTACTGATCTACAATCGCTTAGGGTGGGAGACCCCGTAAGGCCTTCTACCATTTGCTTAACCAAAACCAACAGTTATGACATAAACTGTACAACTAAATGTATTGAAGATTCCTCTTTGTATAGTCCCATCTATATATCCCCCAGCACAGTAGTTCCCGTTACTACTGTGCTTTTTCGTATACAGGCAATGGCCGGTACTCCATGCAAATAACCGCAGGCCTGCCGGAAAATAGTATCTTCCCCGAAACCAAAACCTCCGAAACACCAATGCGCTTATGCTTCCCAGCAGAATGTTCGCCTGACCAATCCTCCAGCCCAAAAGCAAAATGTCTTTGCTTTTATACACGACAGCACTGGAAAGTGATGTACACATTCTTATTTCAGGCAGATGAGCATTTTCGGAAAGAACAAAAATCCAAACAAGTAGGAAAACAAAAAGACGGATGTTTGCACATCCGTCTTCCCACACAAACCGCGGGATGGTATATCCCGGATTCGTGATTAGTCCTTGATATCTTCTTTGATTTCGTCAAACGAACTGCGAACATCGGCTTTGAATTTCTGCCAGTTGTCTTTGCTCTGGCTGCCCAGGTTCGACAGGTAGTTGTTCATGCGTTCCCTGGATTTTTCCAGTTTTTGTGTTTGCTTGTCCAAATTGTCCTTTGCATCGCCGGAGGCATCTTTGGCTTCCGCTCTCAGCTTTTCCAGACGCACATCGATTTTATCCAATCCGTCCTGAATCTCCTTTTTCAACTCCATGCGTTCCTGGTCCAGGGCTGCACCGGCATTATCCGCCGCCTGTTCGGCATTTTCGGCTGCACGGTCAGCCCGGTTGCCGGAGTTCATGTTTCGGTTTGAGGAGCAGGCTCCTGCAAGCATTCCCAATGACAGCAGGACTGCAACCATTGACACTTTATATTTTTTCATAGCTTGGTTAATAGTTAGGTTGTGATTTAGGTATGAATTAACTGTTGGTTTGTAATTTTTGTAGAAAAATGCTTTCCACGAAACGATACACATTGCGATCTTTCCGCAGAGAGTCGATTTGTTTCAGAATGGTTTTGCGGAAGTTGCCCCGCACGCCGGTGTTGGCGGCTACCTTCAGATACGCGTCTATCATGATTTCTTCCAGTGAATTCCAGGTTTGCAACAGGCCTGCCATGTTGTTTTGCTGCATGTGCTGCACTGCCTCTTTCCATACTTTTTCGATACGGTTCATCACCTTCTCCGTAATCGGATTCATCTTGGTGTCGGCAAACAACGTCAGTTCGGTACGGAAACGACGGGAACTGTTGGCCATGCGTTGAAAAAATGTTTTCAGCAGCGAATCCTCTGTATTTACGGCTATTTTGGCGTACAAGGTTGCTCTGATTTTGTGCAGATCCATTACTTCGTGTAAGGATGAAACAGCGCGGTCTTTGGCAGTAGTTGAAACGGAAGGAAGGATGATGGTTTGCATAGTAGGTAGTAAAGTAAAAAGTTTGGTTAATAGGTAGAAGTTGTAAGTGTTTGTTTTGTCAAGTGTAGATGTTCAATAGAAAATCATACCCTTGTCATGTACGTGCTTTGTAAGCGTTTTTCCAGTTAAAAATGGTATTTTACTGTAGCACATTTTTCCCATTTGCCGTGATTTGTGGAATGCGCTGGAATGATTAGTCAATTGCCGTTTCCAAAACGTAACTTCGCTGAGCAAAAATCCGACCAATCCTCTATTGACATTTGTAAAATAGTATCTGCGCGGAAAGCTAAAGATCCCACTGTCTGAACCAGGATTCGTAGGATTGAAGGGTTGACAAGATTATAAACATAGGTCTGACATTAGGTGTCTGACCGGAAACCCGAGGCTTCGCTTGTGTATTGAGTCAGCAATCCTACGAATCCTACAAATCTCTGTCGGCAGACAGACAGATAAATAGTATCCCCAAAAAAGCAAAAGCCCCAGAAGTCAAATCCGAATGCGAAAGGCATGTTATTTTGCTTGTATCCGGCAGGTTTATTTATTTTTTCATCTTACTTCATTCATTTCCAATGGCAAACTTTCGCACTTCTTCGTTGATACGCCTGGCAGTCGGTGCCGGAATCGTCTGGGCCGTCAGAAGCTGGGTCCGCAAAAGCCGCGCATTCGACGTATCCGACAAAGTAATTCTGATTACCGGAGGCACCCGCGGGTTGGGTCTGGTACTGGCCCGGCAGCTGGCGTCCGAAAATGCCCGTCTAGCCATTTGCTCGCGTAATGCCGAGCAGTTGCAGCGAGCCGAGGCCGAACTGAAGGCCCAGGGTGCGCATGTACTGGCATTGCGCTGCGATGTAACCAAGCAGTCGGATGTAGAGGAAATGATGGAACAGATCATGAGCCATTACGGGCGGCTCGATGTGCTGATCAACAATGCCGGTGTGATTCAAGTGGGACCGCTGGACAACCAGGCCCATGCCGATTATGAGGAAGCCATCCGTACGCACCTGTATGCGCCATTGCATACCGTATATGCCGCCTTGCCTTACATGCGCCAGCAGGGACAGGGTCGTATTGTTAATATTTCTTCCATTGGAGGCAAGGTAGGCGTTCCGCATCTGGCGCCCTACTGTGCCAGTAAGTTTGCCCTGGCGGGTTTTTCCAAAGCCTTGCGGGCCGAGCTCCTCCACGAAGGCATTCTGGTAACTACTGTTTTCCCGGGATTGGTGCGCACGGGCAGCCCGCGCAATGTCATTGTCAAGGGACAGCACAAGAAAGAATATGCATGGTTCAAGATCGCCGATTCGCTGCCTTTGCTCACGGCCAGTGTGGAAAGTGCCGCCGCTCAGATCGTCGCAGCCTTGAAAGCTAGCAGTGCCGAACTCGTCATCACGGTACCAGGCAAGCTGATTGCCGTAATGGACGAGCTTTTTCCGGAATTCACCGGCGATGTTCTGGGTTTCATCAACCGGCTGCTGCCCGGCCCGGCTCCCGACGGACGAAACAATCCGCGATTGCGGGGACATGAAAGCGAGAGCGCCGCTTCACAGACCGTACTTTCGTCACTCTCGGACCAGGCCGCTGCGCGCACCAACGAAAACTGAGCCGTCAGCGAAAGCAGACGGCAAAACGCGGAAAGTCGGTTGAAACCGACTGCAAACCAGTCACCTGAAGGTGACTTGCCATTTTTTGCCGTCTGCTTTAGCTGACGGTAAAATAGTATCTACCCAAACTGGATTTGCTGGAAAGCTATCACCTGCTGGCCGATGAAGACATGGATGACCTTCACCCTTTTCAAAGCAAACGATTGAGTTTGACAGCCAGTTTCCCAACCTGCGCTTCAAAGACGACATCGTCTGGTTTACGCAGTACGCCGACCATCAGCTTTATGACGAAGAGTTATTGAATCAGTTTGAGATCACGAAAGGATATGAAAGGCTATGGAAAAGCGACGTGTCAGGAATTGCAGCAACTGATTCTGAAGCAAATTACAACGCTTGAGCACCGCATGGCTGGACCAAAACCAACGACGCACGCCTGTTTACATAAGGCGACCAACACCATTGAGCAACGTCCGCAATTGTACAAAGGCATGAAAATCAGCCAACGGCCTTACTGGCAAACGCACACCGGCAAGCTTGAACTAATCCATACACACGCCTACCTGGATTTTTTGATGGATCAGTGCAAGTAACAATCAGGAGGGCATTGTGTAGAAATAACTCTACAGGATTTTACGCTGTATATTGTTCACTTCCAAGCGTTTGCCAAAAGCATTTTGCCCGTTATCAGCCAATCCTCCGAAGAAATTGCAGCAGCAGCAAAAGTCCAGGAACTTTGCGCATACTTTTTTCAGCAATTTCTTCAGAATACTCTCAGATCATTCTATCTGAAAAAATACACACTCCACAGTTGACACAATCAGACGCTGTTCTGCATAAAACAAGTAGCGACTGTCTTTGACGGGCAGGCTTTGCGAAGTCACTTTGTACTATTTTTTCATGCGAACAAATTGCAGGTAACCCGGCAAAGGAGACATCTGCAAGGACTGGAGTAGTGGACATACACAAACGAATTTCACCTTATCATTTCCTACGTATGACAAAAACCAAAACCTCCGCACAAGTATCCGAACAAGTACATGTAGCAGGCATGGGCTCCATCCTGCACCCAAAAGGAACCTACTTCAGAGTCTGGGCACCGCATGCCGAAAAAGTGTTTGTTACCGGCAGCTTCAACCGCTGGGCCAAGACCAAAAACGAATTGCATCCCGAAGAAAACGGCTACTGGGGCGGCAACGTCGAAAATGCCAGCGCCGGTGACGAATACCGCTACATCATTCACACCCTGGACGGCCGCAAGCTTTCGCGCAACGATCCGTACGCACGGGTGGTAACCAATTCGGTGGGCAACTCGGTGATTTACGATACGAATGCCTTTGACTGGGAAGAGGATACCTACCAGATGCCGAGCTGGAACGAACTGGTTATCTATGAGTTACACATCGGTACATTCAATGTAAAAGAAGAAGGCAAGCCGGGCGATTTTTACTCGGCCATTGACCGGCTGCCGTACCTGCGTGCCCTGGGCATCAACGCGGTCGAGATCATGCCGCCGTTTGAGTTTGCGGGTGATTATTCGTGGGGTTACAATCCAGCCCATCCGTTTGCCATTGAGTCGGCATACGGCGGTCCCGATGCGTTCAAATCGTTTGTCAAAGCCTGTCACAAAAACGGCATGGCGGTTATCCTGGACGTAGTCTATAACCACTTCGGTCCCAGCGACATGGATCTGTGGCAGTTTGACGGCTGGAGTGAAAACGACAAAGGCGGCATCTACTTTTACAACGATTGGAAATCAACCACGCCCTGGGGCGACACCCGTCCCGACTATGGCCGCGGCGAAGTGCGCCAGTATATCCGCGACAACGCGCTGATGTGGGTGGAAGAATACCGCTGCGACGGACTGCGCATGGACATGATTCCGTACATCCGCAACGTGCATGCCAACGAAAATCCGGCAGATAACCTGGAGGAAGGCTTTAGCTTGCTGCAATGGATCAACCGCGAAATCACGGAGAAATATCCCAACAAAATTACCATTGCCGAAGACTTGCACGGCAACGACTTTGTCACTGCTCATGTGCAGGACGGCGGCTGCGGCTATGGCTCACAATGGGATGCTGATTTTGTACATCCGATACGCGATGCACTTATTGTTATGCATGACGATGACCGTGATATGCACGCCGTATGCAACGCCCTGACGCGGCGCTACAACCTGGATGCCTTTGGCCGGGTCGTGTATACCGAGTCGCATGATGAAGTGGCCAACGGCAAGGCCCGTGTAGCCGAAGAAATTTCACCGGGCGATGTCAACAATTATTATTCGAAAAAACGGGCCGCACTAGGCGTAGCCATGGTGCTAACCGCCCCGGGCATTCCGATGTTATTCCAGGGCCAGCCGCTGCTGGAAGACAAGTGGTTTTCGGACACCGACCCCATCGACTGGAATCGTTTTTCGGAAGTAAAAGGGATCATCAAGCTGCACCGCGACCTGATTTACCTGCGCACCAACCGCCTGGAGAACACAAGGGGACTGATGGGACAGCACATCGAAATTCTGCATGTAAACCACGACGAAAAAGTGGTAGTGTATCACCGTTGGATGGAAGGCGGCCCGAAAGACAGCACGCTGGTCATTCTGAATTTCCGCGACAAAGAGCATACGGATTACCAGATTCCGGTGCCGGCAAAAGGAAAATGGAACGTGCGTTTCAACAGCGACTGGGGCGGCTACGACGATGAGTTTACCGATCATCCGGTATACGACACCGTTGCCAAAGCTGGTCATCATGGGGCACATGCACATATATCCATTGCTCCGTATGGCGCCGTTATCCTGTCACAAGACTGAGTAAAAAATAGTATCTTTTCAGAAGTCAAAACCTACACAAAGGCGAACCATCCATGTTCGCCTTTTTTGCTATCTTTACCTCAACAAACCCTTCCTTGTATTTTCATGAACACGATCCGCAACCGCTTTTTTCAACCGATTTCTTTTCCTTTCCTAACGGTTTTACTTACCTCCAGCCTGCTATTTTTCGGTGCCTGTAAGCGGCAGATCGTAGCCCCGCAACGGTCACTGCATTTGCAGATGGGCAACCCGACCAATGCCAAGGCATCGCCAGCCGCACCCGAGAACTACCTGATTGAGAAGCCGCAATATACGATGTCGTACAACCGCACCAACGTAACACCCAACTGGGTGGCGTGGCATCTGGCCGCCGAAGATCTGGGTGGCGCCGAACGGCAGGATAATTTCCGCCCCGATCCGGCTTTGCCTACCGACTGGGTCGCTGCCAAACCCGCCGACTATACCGGTTCGGGCTTTGACCGGGGCCACCTCTGCCCTTCAGCCGACCGCACGGCTACCGACACCGATAATTCGGCTACGTTTCTGATGACCAACATCGTTCCGCAGGCTCCCAACCTGAACCGAAATACGTGGGAAAGCCTGGAAAGCTTCAGCCGCGACCTGGTTAAAAAAGGCAATGAACTTTACATTTACGCAGGTACGTATGGCACGGGCGGCAAAGGTTCGGAAGGCAGTGCCAACCGCCTGAAAGACAAGATCAATGTACCCGAAGCCTGCTGGAAAATAGTGTTGATTCTACCTGTGGGAGACAATGATTTTAGCCGTGTCAATGCCGATACGCAGGTGATTGCCGTGTGGATGCCCAATACGCAATCGGTTACCAACAGTTGGCGCGGCTACCGCGTTTCCATTGATGAAATTGAGCAAAAAACCGGCTACGATTTCTTTGCCGATCTTCCAATTGGTGTACAGGGAGCGTTAGAAAGCAAGGTTTATTCGGATAAATAGTATGTTTTGGAAAGGTAAAACCAATGAATCATAAAATCTCTTAGAGCAATTTTTTAACTGTCAATAATGAAAAGATGCCGGGGAAATAAGCTAACATTTTATTTGTTAACAATCACTTGCGGTCTTTTTTCTTGCAGGCAAGAAAAAATTGATTCATCAATTTCTATAAGTACATTAAAGAGGTGTGAACAAATTCTGCCCTTATTCAATGGACAAATTTTGACAACATATCGGGATTTTTATCCTTATGAAAACACATTTCGCTCTGATACGTATTTGTGCCTCTATGATTCAAATCACAAACTAATTGAATATGTCCCTTTTTGGGGAAAAATTGATTCGTTTGACAGCAATTCGATCAAGATCAAGATTTACGAGAAACATCCTAATAATCGAAATCCGTTAAAGCGCCTCCATACTAAGATTGGCAGTTACCAATTACACTATTCTTACTATTCGGCACCCAATCGTGGTGGGATGTTAACAACAAATAAGCTGTTGGATTCTCTTGCTTACAATGACGCTTTGAAAAAAGTAAAATTATATTATAGGATAAAAACCCAACTAAATCAAAAAGAGACTCAAGAAGTCGATATCTGGCAACTTAGATGGGAACCTTCTGATCCTTCAGTAAACAATTCCGGTAATGAGTTTTATGTTTGGAGTATCATTGAGAATGGTAAAATGGATCTCCAGGAATACTTTACTCCTAAAGACTCCTTGGTTACAGAGAAATACTTTCAAAGTATTTTGAGTAAGCCAAAACCATAGAGTTGAGATTGAAATCATTTGGTATTTCGAATAGTACAGACCCACTTGGCGTTTTATGATAATTTGTAGATTTCTCCTGATGCTTTCCCTAGTAACGTCTTATGGATGTACTACCCGTCATGAAGAAGTAAAATCAACCGAAACACCAATTGCCTCCACTGTAGAAAAACCCAAGCAAAAGGCTGAAGACTCCTTAGCATTAAATTCTCATGAAAAAGCTTTGCTTGATAAATTAGCAAAAGTAGATAAGCAGACATTTATAGGAAAAACAGTAGGTAGTTTTATCAAGCAATCAACAATAAAAGAGTACAAGGATTACTATTTCATTGATGAACCACCTGGGCATTTAAACCATCTAACTTTAGTTTATAGTGACAAAATCCATATAGAAATCTATGCACAAAAACTGGAGTACACCAAAATTTTTAGTGAAACTGGTTGGAATTTGAAGGTATATGCCAAAGAAAAAATCAAGGAAATACGATTGTGTACAGAGCATAGAAAATGTGTAGAGATAATTAATTGAACAATAGTATGTTTTGAAAAGCAAAAAACTATGTCTACCATTTAATTTGTATCTTACATGACAACTATAGTTGAGAAGCTACTTTTAACAGGATTGCTTTTTTGTGGTTTTATTGAACTTAATTATGCTCAAGCTAGAGTTGATTCAGTTAACATATATGAAGCAGAAAAAGTAATAACTCAGTATATACCAAGATCTTTAAAGGGTCTCGACTATATTGTTTATAGTCTTAACAATAACTATTGTATAGTCACTAAGCTGCCTCATGATTTTGTTATTCTTTTTATCTCGAAAAAAAATGAGATTGAAAAAACAGAGACTATAAATATGCAGAATGACACATTAAAAGATGCATTCAATCCAGCCATTTATAAAAAGAAATTTGTTTATTCAACTACTGATAGCCTTTATCTGGCAGCGCACCATCATTCCAAGTATATATATTTCTTAGTGAATTCTTTAGGTCACAAAAAGATCGAATTCAACTTTCCTGCTCTCAAAACAATACAACACCTGATCAATTTATTGATCCCATTGGCTTGAAAGTACATAGATATATTTTTGGTAAATATTGGGCTCATTGGCAATAAATAAATCTTAACATATCAACAATTATCGCTGGTATCCAGCGCAAGCATCCGCTTGTGCTTTTTTACTTATAAGCTTTTTTACTTATAAGCTTTCTAAATGAGTAACCAGCTCAGATAAGATGAGAATCTGAGGTTTTCACTCTGAAAAACCTACTATTTTCAGGCTATTATGGTAAATTCGACTAAAGCAAATCTATTAAACACCAAAGCCATTCTTTGCAGAATGGCTTTGGTGCTATACTCATCTCTCACGTCTGTTACTTCGTATTCCCATAACTCTTATCCAAAAACTTATACCGCGCATCATTGGCCGCGTTTTCGGTACGGGAGTTTACGTCGATGATCATTACCGGCGGGTTGGCTTCGCCTGCTTTGGCGGCTTTCCATTCGGGTACGCCTGCTCCGTTCGGGTTACCGGTTTTGATAAAGTTGGCAAAGTAATTCTGCATGGTTTCCGATACCTTGTAGTCGTCGGCAGTCCAGGCGTATTCCTTCACCAATGGCAGGTTGCCCATGCAATATTCAATTTCGCAAGCATGCGGAGCCCCCACCGGAGCCGGAGGCTTGGGTGCATTCTCGTCTTTTTTCATCGTGCCACCCGCCAGGCCAGAGGTCAGCGACTGGTCCACCAACGGAGGTCGTAGCTTACTGTACAAGTACCGATATACCGGCTGCGAACTGTTGTTGCGATGCAAGTCAAACCACTTCCAGGTGCTGTAGGCAATGAATCGGTCCGAAGCCAGCGCCGTAGCCGAAAGTTCCACTTCTTTCTCCGATCCTTGCGGATACAGTTTCAATACTTCGGGATACTCTTTGGGATATGTCTGTTTTACTTTGGCTACAAAATTATCCGGTGTATACGGAGAACCTTGCATAAAAGCCATTCCTGGAATTTCGGCCGAGTTCCAACCCAATAACAACGGTACTTGTGCCTGCTGCTTGGCGTTGAAAATTTCGGGCAGTGTCTTGGGCAGGAAATAGCCGTCCAGCGTTACCGGAAAACCAAACCGTTTTGATTCGTTGTAAATGTCGTACACATCGGCGGTAGACAACGCACGCAATTCTTTCAAGTTGTTGAAACCCGCATTTTTAGCAAATTCGGCACCCGTTTTCTCAGCTTCGGCCAGTGGCACCGGCGACAGCGTCGGATTAATACCCGCGCCACTTTCCCCAATGGCTCCGGCAATCAGATTCTTCGACAATGGCGATGCCATTTGGTAACTCACCGAAATGGAACCCGCCGATTCACCGGCAATGGTCACTTTTTTCGGATTACCACCAAATGCCGCAATGTTTTTCTGCACCCACTGCAATGCCGCGTGCTGATCGAGCAAACCATAGTTGCCCGAACCTTTGTACGGCGATTCGGCACTCAATTCGGGATGCGAGAAGAAACCGAAGATGTTGAGGCGATAGTTACAGGTCACCACCACAATGCCTTTCTTAGCCATGCTTTCACCGTCGTAACGAGGCTCTGAGCCGTCACCAGCTACGTTGCCGCCGCCGTAAAAATACACCAGCACGGGCAGGTCTTTGGTGTTGCGTTTTTTGGGAGTCCATACGTTCAGGTACAGGCAATCTTCACTCATGCCATTGGAGCGAAAATTCATATCCCCAAAAACCGGAGCCTGCATGGCCCGCGGGCCAAATTTTTTCGTTTCCTTCACACCCGTCCAGTTTTCAACGGGCTGCGGGGCTTTCCAACGCAAATCCCCAACAGGCGGCTTGGCAAACGGAATGCCGAAATACATCTGAATGCCCGACTTGGTATCGTAATTTCCCTCAATCACGCCGTTTTCAATGCGGGCCTGCACTGGAAACGCGTTGTTGCTTTGTGCGTACATCATCCCGTTGATCAGACAGAGAACTGCCGCTAAATAAAAGATTCGTTTCATGGATTATGGAAAATTTTATTATTGTCTCAAACTGTTACAATAATAATTCGCTTTTTAGAAAAGTCCTATTTATTTTTGATAAATTCTAATTTTGATTCAATGCGTACAAAGCCTGTCCAACGAGAGTTTTTACCACACATTGCATATGATTCGGTAGTCTTTGGGTTTTCGGGCAATGAGCTGAAAATTCTGATCATGGAATACCATAACACGAAGCTGTTTGCCTTGCCTGGTGGATTTGTGCGAATGGACGAAAACGTGAATGATGCCGTGCGGCGCGGCTTGAAGGAGCGAACCGGACTCGACAACATTTACCTGGAGCAGTTTTACACTTTCGGTGATGTCGATCGGTTTCAGCCGGAAGTGATGCGGACCATTCTGGAGGCCAACGGTTACGCGGATGAATCCAATCATTGGATGCTGGACCGGTTTCTTTCCATTGCCTATTACGCGCTGATCAACTACAAAGACGTAATTCCCAAGCCCGATGCATTGTCCGACTCGTGCCAATGGTATCCGGTGGATGCGCTGCCTCCGCTGATCTTTGACCACGCCCGGATTGTACAAAAAGCCCTGCAAACGCTCCGCGATAATATTGACCGCAAACTGGAAGGCGTACAACTGTTGCCGCCGCTGTTTACCATGAAAGACTTGCAGCAAGTCTACGAAGCGATACTCGGCGAAAAACTCCACCGCAGTGCTTTCCAACGCAAAATACTGAGTCTGGAAATTTTGCAACGCCACGAAAAGCAGTTTTCGGGCAAGGCACACAAAGCGCCGTTTCTGTATAGCTTTATCCGGAAGCCTCATCCCTAAGTCCCTTCTCCCGTGGAGAAGGAACTTTTCGATTTGCGTACCAAACTCCACTGGAGGGGATGGGGAGGCACAAAATAGTATATTTGCGCAACGAAAAACCAGCTTCAAAATTCCAATGACCGAATCCCTTCGCAAACATATCGAACGCTTCATTACTGTCCCACCGAATGATCTGACCCAGATTCTGACTTACTTTCAACCCTTACAGGTTAAAAAGAAAGAAAATCTGCTTACTGAAGGAAAAGTCTGTCAGTCCAATTATTTTGTAGTGGAAGGCTGTTTGCGTCTGTTTTTTGTGAATGAAAAAGGCACTGAACAAACTACCCACTTTGCGCTGGAAAACTGGTGGCTGGCCGACTATATGTCGTTTTCCAATCAAACACCTGCCACCTTCTGCATTCAGGCAGTGGAGAAATCAAGCGTTTTGGCCATTACGTATGCTCAACAGGAAGAAATGCTGCAACGGTTTCCCTGCATGGAACGGTATTTCCGCCTGATGCATCAGCGGGCACACGCCGCCGGACAATTCCGGGTCCGATGGTTATACAGCTTATCGCACGAAGAACAATACCGGCAATTCGTGCGACTCTATCCGGAGTTTGTGCAGCGCATTCCGCAATACCTGTTGGCTTCGTTTTTGGGATTTACGCCTGAATACCTCAGCGAAATTCGCCGTAAGAAGCTTTCTTAAACCAGTTTAAGGAGTTGGGCTACGTTGCTGCGGTACCTTTGAGCCATCAAATCAAAACACATATCATGATGGAACAACGAGTAAAAATTCAGGAAACGTTGCCTACGGTTTGGAAAGCCATGTATAACTTGTCGGGCAGCATTGCCCAGACCAATCTGACGCCGATTCAGAAAGAGCTCATAAAAATCCGGGCGTCGCAACTCAATGCCTGCGCCTTTTGCCTGAACATGCACACACAGGATGCGCTGAAATTCGGAGAAACGCCACAACGTATTTTCTTGCTAAACGCATGGCGTGAAACCGATCTGTTCACAGCGGAAGAAAAAGCCTTGCTTGCTCTTACCGAAGAAGTGACGCTGATTCACCAGCATGGCGTTTCAGAGGAAACCTACCGGCAAGCGGAACAGTTTTTCGATGCCGAAACCATTGCCCAGATTATCATGTCAATTGTGGTGATCAATGCCTGGAACCGCATTGCTGTAAGCACACAATTGCCAGTAGCCGATTAATTGCATTTTCATTGTACCCAAAGCCTGAGTTGGCCGATACGCTAACGCAGGCTTTGGGTATAACAGCACTTAGAACTCTGGGAGAAAATAGTATCTTTGGACAAACTCAAACCGCTCGTTTGCATGAAGTCTATTTTGTCTGCCAGTGGTCTTTTCCTTTTTATTCTGTTGTTTACACATTGCTCTGAGGAAAGAAACCAGCAGGATACCAACCAATCAACTGATTCGACACACATTTCCACTGCCAAACACTCACAACCCAAATTAAAGGATTACATAGCACAAATAGCATTGATACAAACGCCTGTCACATTTAATAGTAATAACTTTGACAACATGTCGCCCCGGGACGAAAAACTGTCCAGGTTATTTGTATTCTCCAATGGGCAACGACTTGTGGAAAATTGTTCTCACCGATCAGTTTGATGCTCTTTTATTTTCAATTCCAGCAGATGGGACTTATCCTTTGGTGATTACTTACGATAAGGCTGGGAATAAAATTGATTCGCTTGGACTTATTGAGATGGGTGGCAGCGACGTTGATTTTGGCTGTGTGGAATATGCCACTGTAAATCCAGACCGAACCATTGTTCTGTTAGACAGCACCATAAACTGGAAAGTAACACCGAATGGCGGCAACCGGATCGAAGGTAGCGACTCACTGGTGGTAACCCAGAAAGTATTTACACTTTTGGAAAACGGACGCTTTCAAAAACCCAAGAATAAATAGTCTCTCTGCCAAAGCGAAAAACCCTACCCGGAAGTGGTCGCAGTAGTCTGTTTGCGAAACTCACCGGGCGTATAGTGATAATACTTTTTGAAAAGCTTGGTCAGGTGGCTCTCGTCCGAAAAGCCTAACTCATAGGCAATCTGTGAGATGCTCCAGTTGCTGTAGCGTAAACGGGTTTCCACCAATTTGAGTTTGTATTGGACAATGTACTGCTGCAACGACTGCCCCATGTGGCGTTTGAAGAAAATACTGAGGTAATTAGGCGAGTAGTGAAACCGTTCAGCCAGGTGTTCGAGCCGCAGTTTTTCAGGTGAATAGATGTGATGCCGCACATAGGCCAGTAACTCGTCCAGCAACTCGGTTCGTTTGAGCACTTCTTTCTCCCCATCCGCAGCTTTTGCCCGAAAAACCTCCTCCGAGATAGTTCGTGCCAGCAAACTCAGAATCGACTGCATCAGGTACGTCACAACCTGTTCGGCAAACGGGCGTTGGCGATGCTCGTATTCATCCATGAGTACGGTAAGCAAGTTCCGTAGCCGCTGCTTTTCGTCCGCATTACGCACCAGGCTACCATTGGTCTGGTAGGGCGTATGAAACAGGTATTCAATCATTTGCTGCCACTGCTTGTGCTGGTTGTTCTGGAAGAAGAACTCCGTAAACCGCAGGTAGCAGAAATGTGTGTGTGCATGAATCTCAAAAATATGACTGTCCTGTGGACCCAACAAGAACACATCACCCGCCTGATAGTCAAAGCGATGCTCATTGATGCAATGAATCCCGACCCCTTCTTCAATAAAAATAATCTCAAAATAACTGTGATTGTGCAGCGGATAAGGCCACTCGTCTACATCAAAGCGATAAATGTTGAAGGGCTCGTGCTGGTTGAAGCGTTGCATAAAAAAATAGTATCTTTCTGGAAGTCAAAATCGGTATTGCCGCGTTGAATGCCCTCAGGGATGAGACAATGGTTTGGGAGCAGTGATGTTGCGTATTAGGTTTGGAATTACAATCAGAAACCGCGTATACTCCTGAAATACAGACTCTACCCGGATGCTACCGTTGAGTCGGTTCAGCGTTTCTTTGACAATGTAGAGTCCTAATCCGGCACCAGCTTCGGTTCCATATTCAGCAGCCCGGAAAAACATAGTATAAATTTTATCCATAAACTCGGGCCGTATTCCGGTACCATTGTCTTCAATACTAATCAACGCCTCAGTTTCAGTGCTGTCAATCGACAGTCGGATTACCGGATTCGGCTTGTGAAGATCGGCATAACGGATACTGTTACCAATCAGATTATTAAAGATAATAGCGACCCGTGTCAAATCCGAATAAAATGGTGCCTGCTGAGTTATTTTTACTTCGCGACTGATATGGATGCTATTGGATAAGTAGGCATAATGAGCCCATATCTCATTAAACAGATCATCGAAACGGATTTCCTGTATGGATATTTCCACACGGGCATTGCGGGAAATCGTCAGCATGCTGAGAATGTAGGTATCCAGCTTGTGAATCGATTTTTCCTGGTAATTCAGGTATTGTTTGATTTCACTGAGTTGTTCTTCCTCTTTCATCAGGTCAATCAAGCCTAATACCGAACTTAACGGAGCCCGCAAATCATGCGAGGCCTTGTAGACGAAGAAGTCAAGCTCCATATTCACTTTTTCGAGGCTACGCTTCTGGTGGCGTAGTTCCCAGTTTAACTTTTTTAGCTTTTCAAACGAGATATGATTGGAACTTACAATGTATAACACATAGACGTAGACCAGCATGACGCTGAATAGTAGTGATGCCATTGAATTGAGCATCACCTTTTTTTCGGGAAGAGGAGCGACATTGAAGATAGAATAATTGGTGACCTCCAGAAACACAATGCAGCCGAATACAAATACCAGACACAGGTGGGTAATGATTCGTTCACGGTTATTGAACACGACCAGTACACCTGTGACGATAGGAAAAAACATGTACTGATAGCCACTTTCACGACCTTCCAGGGAGGCATTGAGTACTACGAATAAATTACATACAACCGTGCCGACTACTTTGCCCTGCCATACATAACCTTTAATCAGCAAAAAGTAGGTAACACTCAGGCAAACAAATACGCTGATATCTACCCAGAGGCTAATCCGGGTTCCGGTAAAGCTGTGAATGCCTATGAATACCGCTGCACAAAGAATGGCGATTAGCAGAACAGAACACGTAAGTAAAAACTTTTCCAAATCACTGCGCAACGTGCCTTGGCTGGAAAAGAAATGACGGCTTACGAATAAGAAATGTCTTTGTTGCTTTTCAATAAAAGTCTTCATCTCTGGCAAAATCTCTTGTAGGTGAGTTGCTACTCCTGATACTCAAGTGTAGCAACAACTTAACAGAAGGAAGGTCAAGCAACTGAATACAAATACCTGACTTCATTTTATTTACATAATCATGACTTTTATTGCTGGTTGTTTCAACGCCGGTCTTTTCAAAACTGGTAAAGAACCGATATAAGAAAAAACACCTGGAATCATTCATTTGTGAGTCAAATTCGGCGATCCGTGTGAAAAGGTCAACAGTAATCCGACAGATTCCTTACATAAGAGACAAAATACCAAAAAATAATGGATTTATACAAAAAAATCCGGTATATATACACTTACATTTGTTCACTCACGATCCCTCGAACCAACCGTTAGTTTTCACAACAACACATAACATATTTACCTATTTCTACACTAACTACTTACCTGATATGAACTCTTCAGATCCGTTTTTCAAAACCAGTAAAAACAGCCGCCGGTCATTTTTGCAACGTGCCGGTTCAGCAATGATGGCGGCACCCGCCTTGTCGTGGTTGTCGCAACAATCGGTACAGGCGCACATTCCTGATTTCGCGTTTGAAGGAAAGCCTTTGGGTGTGGCTCTGGTTGGCCTGGGCTATTACAGTGCCAACCAGTTGGCTCCGGCCTTGCAGCAAACCAAAGCCTGCAAGCTTACCGGCATCGTCACCGGCACACCGGCCAAAGCAGCCGAATGGGAAAAGAAATATTCCATTCCCAAGAAGAACATCTACGATTACAAAACTTTCGACCGCATCATTGACAACAAGGACATCGATATTGTGTACATCGTGCTGCCCAACTCCATGCATGCCGAGTATACCATCCGGGCATTGCAGGCGGGCAAGCATGTCATTTGTGAAAAGCCGATGGCCGTGTCCGTTGCCGAATGCCAGCAGATGATCGATGCGGCCAAGAAAGCCAAGCGGCAACTTTCCATCGGTTACCGGTTGCATTACACGCCTCACCACCAGGAAATAATGAAATATGGCCGCGAAAAACCGTTTGGGGCCATCAAGATCATCGAGACCAGTGATGGTTTCCGCAGTGGCGATCCCAATCAGTGGCGGCTCAAAAAAGCCCTGGCAGGTGGAGGCGCGATGATGGATATCGGCATCTACGCTTTGCAAGGCAGTCGATACGCCGTCGGCGAAGAACCCATCTCCGTATGGGCTCAGGAGTTCAAAACCGATCCGGTGAAATTCAAAGAAGTAGACGAAACCATTCTCTGGCAGCTCAAATTTCCGAGCGGTGCCGTAGCGAACTCAACATGTAGTTACGCCGCCAGTCTGGAACGCCTCTATGTTACGTGTGAAAACGGGTGGTACGAAATGGGACCCTGCTACGGGTACGGAGCCATCAAGGGCCGCACCAGCAAAGGAGAGATGAACCTGCCGCAGGTGAATCATCAGGCGGCACAGATGGACGACTTTGCCCAGTGCATTGTCAACAATACCCCTAACCGCACGCCGGGCGAAGAAGGCATGAAAGACATGCGCGTCATCGAAGCCATTTACAAATCCATTGAGACGGGCAAGGTAGTGACACTCGCCTAGGTTTTAACTTTTGAAAATCGAAGATTTGACGAAGTCAAAGATACTATTTGCCAAAACACAAATAGTATCTTTTTTATCTCCCAAACCCCTATCGTATGAAACACATGGTAAAAATAACGTTGGCAGCCATTGTAGTTTTGTTGGCTGTAGTGCAGTGGTCATTTGCGCCGCAGGCCCAGACCTGGAAAACCCTGACTCCCAAAACCGAAACCGAAGTGCGCAGCGAAAATGCTTTTGTTGCCGTGGGAGATTTGTTTTACCTGCTGGGAGGTCGTAAAAAAGAGTCCATGTACACGTACAATCCACAAACCAACGAATGGAAGAAAGCAGCCAATGTCCCGATGGAAATGCATCATTTTCAGGCAGTGGCGTACAAGGGTGAGTTGTATGTGCTGGGAGCCTTTACCGGCGATTACCCGCACGAAACACCCATTTCCAACATTTACATTTATAATTCCTCGAAAGACCAGTGGCGCAAGGGCGCCGCTATTCCGGAAAACCGCCGACGGGGTTCGGCGGGTGTCACCGTGCATCAGGACAAGATCTATCTGGTCTGCGGCATCCAGGACGGCCATTGGGACGGCCATGTCACATGGCTGGACGAGTACAATCCCAAAACCGACAAATGGCGTCAGCTTCCGGATGCCCCTCACGCACGGGATCATGTGCAAGCAACCGTGCTGAACAATCAGTTGGTCGTTGCAGGTGGCCGCAAATCCAGCCAGAAAATCGGAAAAGTGCTGGAACTGACCGTTCCCGAAGTGGATGTGTACGATTTCAAGAAAGGCGTTTGGCGCACACTGCCAGCGGCTCAGAATATCCCGACGCAGCGGGCAGGCTGCACTTCGGTTACGCTGGACAACCAAGTGTTGGTAATCGGCGGCGAAAGCACCCAGTTGCTGGCCCACAACCAAACCGAAGCCTTTGATTTCAAGACGAATACCTGGCATACCCTCAGCCCCTTGCAAACCGGGCGGCACGGTACACAGGCGCTGGTCTACAAAAACAAAGTATACATTACCGGTGGCGCCGGCAATCACGGCGGCGGGCCTGAACTCAACTCACTGGAAGTGTTTGAGTAAGCCTTTCATTTTCCAGGCATAAAAACTCCGGCTGCCCAACAACCGGAGTTTTTTCTTGTTCGGGAGATACTATTTCGGGGAACAAAACCGGAGTGTGGCGACTCCAGGATGGCACAAACAAAAACTGCACTTTTTAATGGAAATTTAATCTTTATTTTGTTTACATATCTGACATATTTTTCATAAATCGCTGTAACGCACAGAGCAGAAACCATTGCCTTCACTATAATCGGACGCTCCCTCTAAACCACTCTAACGTATGTCACACTTTGACAACATTTTTAATTTTTTGAAACGTAAAGATCATACCCAGTCAAGCACAGGCGCCATACTCAATGCGTGTGCCCGCGAGAAGGAACTCACGTTTCACACCAACCATCTGCCCCAGCCCACGCTCCATGTCGGCAGCACGGTAACCTTGCGTTATGACTGCTCCGAATTCCCTTGTCCGAAAATGATCGTCAAGCAGCTCACATCCGAATCAGCCGTCTGCCTTTGGTTCACGGATCCCACCCGGATCGAAGTTGCCGAATTTCCCAAGGAACTTTTGAAGGTTTGTTAACACACGTGCATCTTTGGTGATTTTTTCGGTACATTAGCTGTCTAACGTATCCGCTGTATTTCCTTTGCCCCGGTATGACCGTCCCATCCTGCCATGGCTACATTTCAAACGCTTTTTTTTCCGTTATTCCTTCTTTGGCTAGCATCTTAGCCAATAATTGAGTAATTTTGCATTGTTCTTAGATACCAGTTGGGTAAAAATCGAGAATTATTTGTTCAGTTCCGAACTATTTTGTCCGAAACCGGACATCCAGATCTAGACTATATTATTATAATGAATTGACATACAGTCGCTTACACAACCTGGCAAGAGAATTGCAAATGTATGATCACTACCAAAGGCATTCCAGTAAGCCTTGGTAGATAAGAAGGAAAATACTGGATTATTCGAATACTACAGCTACACTTTAAAACTATGATGACGGTTGGATTTGTTGCCTTAGCAATGGCCATTTTGGCATTCTGGCAACACGGGATGGTAGAAACTCTCCGAAAAAAACGATTGAATGAATCACGTATCCAGAAGCATACACGCAACTTCTGGCTGGTAGCGGGCGGCTGGCTGACCTATGTCACCATCCTGTGCAATACCGATCTGCTTACTACCGCGCCTTCGCACCTGAGGGTGCCCATACTGGTGGTTTTACCGATACTCGGCTTACTCGCTTATTCTTTCCGGAACAACAGGCTGGCCGTGTTTGCCAAGTACTTTCCGCGTACGATGGCGGTGTACGGACAAACATTACAGATTGCGGTTGAATTGTTGATTTATGGAAGCTATGTTCAGGGAGTCATTCCGGCACATGCTACATTCGAAGGATACAATCTGAGCATTTTGGTCGGCCTGACGGCTCCGGTCATCGGCAGCATGGCGTTTTTATCAAAAACGTTGTCACCCAAAACGCTTATTGCATGGCACATCGCCGGCCTGAGTGCCCTGGGTGTCGAATTAGTCATTTTCATGATCACGCTGCTCTGTCCGGAATTGTGCGGACTGGAACACACGCTGGCGCCGGAATTCAATACCATGCCTTATGCGCTGTTGCTTTCGGTCTTCATTCCATCCGCAGCGTTTATGCACCTGATTTCAATTTCGCAAACCTTGACACTTATCAAACGCAAGGCTATGCGCCAATACGCCTAGAAGCAAATCGCGAACAACAAACCCCTTTGATCTCAACAGGTCAGAGGGGTTTGTTGTTTACTACCGGACCTGCCTGTATTGCAAAAGCTGAGTAGCAAACCAGCATACCCACTTCCGGCGACTGTCAGAAAACAAATGCTTTCCTAAAAAAGCAGTGCTGCGTGCCTTGCATACCAGAGGATCGTTCCTATTTTTACGGTATGGGATTCACACTTATCGTCATTCTTTTCGCAGTCGGCTACATCGCCATCACCCTTGAGCACCAGATCAACCTGAACAAAACGGCCACCGCCTTGCTGACCGGTGTCCTGTGCTGGACGGTGTATGCGCTGTCGCATGCCCAGCAAACCGGTCATGTGGTCTCCGAGCTGTCGCACCACCTGGCGGGCATTGCCGAGATTCTGTTCTTTTTGTTGGGGGCGATGACCATTGTCGAACTGATTGACGCCCACGAAGGGTTTCGCATCCTCACCGACCGGATCACCTCACGCCGGGTCATGCCCCTTTTGTGGATTCTTTCGCTGTTCACGTTTTTCCTCTCAGCCTTGCTCGACAACCTGACCACGGCGATTGTGATGGTTTCCTTGCTTCGCAAACTGATCCCGGACGAGAATCAGCGCAAATTTTTTGCCGGCATCATCATCATTGCCGCCAATGCCGGCGGGGCCTGGTCACCGCTGGGCGATGTGACGACAACCATGTTATGGATTGGCGGGCAAATCTCCGCCGGAAAAATAATGACCAGCCTGTTGCTGCCCAGTCTGGTTTCCTTGCTTGTTCCGTTGCTTTACCTGTCCTTTCGCATGAAGGGAACCATTGAGGCCCCTGCAGGTACGGCATCTGCAAGTACGGTATCTTCCCCCGCAGGCCAGCACAAGCACGATGGCAAGATCATGTTTGCCTGCGGGCTGGGCAGCCTGGTCTTTGTACCGATTTTCAAGACCATCACCCATCTGCCCCCTTACATGGGCATGATGCTGGGCCTGGGTATGGTCTGGACCGTCTCGGAGATCATTCACAAGGACAAAGACGAAGAAGAGCGCATGCCATTCACCGCGGTGCATGCCTTGCAGCGGATTGACACGTCGAGCATCCTGTTTTTTCTGGGCATTCTGCTGGCCATCAGCTCTCTGGAATCGGCCCGCCTGCTGGAAAGCCTGTCCGCGTGGATGAGCCGGACGATCGGCAATCTGGATGTGATTGTCGTTCTGATCGGCCTGGCTTCATCGGTGATCGACAACGTGCCGCTGGTGGCGGCCAGCATGGGCATGTACGACCTGGCCACCTATCCGACGGATCACAAACTCTGGCTTTTCATGGCCTATGCCGCCGGAACGGGCGGCAGCCTGTTGATCATCGGCTCGGCGGCGGGGGTAGCGGTGATGGGTATGGAAAAAATCGAGTTTGGCTGGTATCTGAAGCGGATCGGGCTGCTGGCCCTGATGGGCTATCTGGCCGGAGCCGCTGTTTTCCTGCTCCAGTTTGCCTTGACTTCCGGCTAACAAGCAGGTTTTGTACTTCTAAAAGGTACTATTTGCGTCTGTTTACGATTTTCACTCATTGTCTTCCCGCAGGGACCTTCGCACAAGTACAGCGATCTATCCAATGGGAAAAGCTGCGCATTTGCGTGAAGACAGCGAAATAGCATGTTTCGAAAAGGCCAAACCTCACGAGTTACCAATCCTAAACAGTCTTAATGGAATGCCTGGTCAAGACACGAAAAAAAATTCGGTTACACAAGCCCGGCGTTACCTTTTGTGTAACCGAAACCATGAGAATTGATGAAAAATATGAACCCTGTAAAAACAAAAAACCCTTCAAATTGCAAAATTTGAAGGGTTTTGAGAATCATTGAAGTACACTTGGCGGAGGCGAAGGGACTCGAACCCCCAGGCCGCTAGTAACGGCTTACTCGATTTCGAATCGAGCTCCTCATCCAGCCGGATCACCTCCTGAAGAGCTGCAAAAATACAGATTTTTTGCAAATCCAACAATGGATACGCAGTGAAAAAGCGATTGCCTGGGTTTACAAAAAACGCCGGGTTTTGCCCGGCGCCAGGATAGCATTCTTAGACTCGTTTAGTTAAAAGCATTAGCAAACCACTTCTGAGCTAGCTCTCCAATTAGTGGCAAGGGTTTTTCTTCACCATTAATCGCTGAAATCAACCCTAGAACCCAAAAGACTAACAAAGCCAACGCAACTACAAGTCCAAGGAAAGGAATCCACGCAAGGAAACCGAAAAGAATCAGCAGAAGCATTTGGCGCAAATGGAAAGCACCTAAGGAAGTTTTATTGCTACTATGCATAATAACTGCTGCAATAAAGCCAATCAGAGTAATGTAACTGACAATAGCAATTGTCTTTCCGTTGTCAGTCGCTGGTGTAGAATTAGTCTGAGGAGTGAATTGATCTTCCATGTTTGTAAGAGTAAAATGAGTGATATGTTTGATTACAGGAACAAAGGTTTGCGCCGGTTTGTAGCGAATGTAAATAATCCATTGCTGATTATCAATTTTTTACAATGAAAACGCATTCTCAATACTGTGTTTACATTTGTTTATGGCGAATCCGGAAAAAGGTAACCATCGTTGGTACAGAATAGCATGGTTACGCAGTCCAAAACCAGTATTTGCACAGGATAGAGAATATAAATCCGACCTGCCAGCATTTGTCATTCGTCTGACAGACTTTTCTTTCTACTTTTGTTTTGAGATACCGCCGATTCATTCTTTTTACCCTTTACAACGTATGTCTGCACTCAACTCTTCTTACGACGTCGTCATTATTGGTGCGGGCCACAACGGTTTGGTAGCCGCATGCTACCTGGCCAAAGCCGGAAAACAGGTGCTGGTACTCGAACGCAACGATTACATTGGCGGCGCTACCACTTCGCAACGCGTTTTTCCGGACTATGACGCCCGACTGTCTCGCTACGCCTACTTGGTCAGTTTGTTTCCGGATAAAATCGTTCAGGACCTTGGCTTGCACAGCATTTCCCTGAAACGGCGCAAAACGGCTTCGTATACGCCTTATATTCAGAACAATCAGTCCAAAGGGTTGCTTCTCAGTAATGAAGACGCCCAACTGACCCGGCAAAACCTGGAAGCCCTGCACCCGGAAGATTCCAGCGGCTATCAGAAGTTACAGGCCGTGAATCAGATCGTTGCCGAAAAAATATGGGATTCGTTTTTGCACCCGTTACAGTCAAAACAAAGCTGGATGGAACAGTTTGTTACCGCCGAGGAAAAAGCAGCCTGGCGGTGGCTCATGGAACGGCCCATTGGCGAACTGATCGAGTCGCACATCCACGATGATATTCTGCGGGGAGTCGTGCTCACCGATGCCAAGATTGGTGCCTTCACGCATGCCCACGCCCCTTCCCTGCTGCAAAACCGCACCTATCTGTACCACGTCGTTGGCAACAAAACCGGCGAGTGGCGCGTGCCTGTGGGTGGCATGGGAAGCGTGGCCCAGGCACTGGAACAATGCGCCAGACAAAACGGCGTCACTTTTCTGACCGATAGCACCGTAACCCAGGTGGTTTCCGGCGAAAAACACACCATCGCCTTTACTCAGAATAGTATCTCGCGGGAAGTAAAAACCTCCCACTTGCTGGTCAACGCGGCCCCCGAAATCCTGAACACACTGCTTGGAAAAGCAACCCACCGAACCGTAGAGGACGAAGGCACTGCCTTCAAGATCAACCTGCTGCTCAAACGCCTGCCCCGGCTCAAACAAACCGGCGTGGACCCTTCCGTTGCATTTGCCGGTACGTTTCATATCAATCAGTCGTACAGCCAGATGGAGCAGTCGTTTCGGCAGGCAACAGCCGGACAGGTGCCGTCGGTCGTTCCCGGTGAGTTTTACTGCCACACACTGACCGATCCTTCCATTTTATCACCCGAACTGGCCGCCCAGGGCTATCATACCCTGACGCTGTTTGGCATCGATTTGCCATACCGGCTGTTTACCGGTGCCAATGAAACCGTCAAGCAACAGGTGGTTGCCCAATACCTGCAAGGCATCAACGCGTTTCTGGACGAGCCGCTGGAAAGCTGCCTGGCAACCGACAACCACGGCCATTACTGCCTGGAAGCCAAAAGTGCCTGGGACCTGGAAAAAGAGATCGGCCTGCCGCAAGGCAATATATTTCACAACGCGTTGAGCTGGTTTTATGCCGAAAACGAAGCCGAAACCGGAACCTGGGGCGTGGAAACCGAAACCGACCGGATTTACCTGTGCGGTTCGGGAGCCAAACGGGGCGGCGCGGTCAGTGGCATTCCCGGACACAACGCGGCCATGAAAGTTTTGTCCCAACCGTAGGGTAGGTTTGGGTATTTTTGTAGAGAGTATTTTTGTAGAGGATGCATTTGCCGTATTTTTTACTAACTATTTTTTATGCATACATTTCTCTTTCAGGTATTACATCAATTGGTCGAACTGACAAAGGAAGAAGAAAAACTTCTGGCATCTCTGTTTAAAGAACAATCACTGAAAAAAGGAGAGTTCTTCTTAAAATCCGATTCAGAAAATACCCGATTGGGATTCATTGTCAAAGGATTGCTGCGGTATTTCGTCTATAAAGATGAAGAAGAATCTACCCTGGAATTTAGCGGCGAGGGTGAATTTGTGGGTGAGTACCAAAGCCTTACCGAACAGAAACCCGCCATCCAGAATATACAGGCGATTGAAGACAGCACCCTCTTAACCATCACCTATCAGGACCTGCAGATTATCTACGATCAGACAAGCAGTGGCAATAAAATTGGGCGTATGGTACTCGAACACCGGTTCAATGTGCTGGTCAGACAGTTGCTTTCCATTTACATGCATACGCCGGATCAGCGTTATGTCAATTTTATCAGCACCTATCCCGGGTTGCAGCAGCGCATTCCACAGTACTACATTGCCTCGTATGTGGGTGTCAGGCCCGAATCCCTGAGTCGGATTCGCAAACGGATGACTGCCGGTATTTCTTAACCCAGATCAATCGATTTTTTGAAACCAACCGAATATTTTTGCGCGACTACCAACTATCTTTTCATCTATGCGCACTTTTTTTCTGTTCGGTTTGCTAGTACTGCTCATGGCATCTTCCTGCAAGAAACCCGAAGATGCGGCCCTGAAACTAACCGAAACTTCCGTAGAGGTTGCAGGCCACAGTCTGGCTACATTTTCGCTGATCAAAAACAGCAAATACCTGGTTGTCTTCGAGTCAGGCCTGGGTGACGACCATTTGGTATGGACCCGTGCCAACATTCTTTCGCAAATTAGCGGCGATGCCGATATTCTTTTATATGACCGGGCTGGCTATGGAAAATCCGGCAAAAGCACCAATACCCGTGACATTGCCACATTAAGCACCGAACTGGCCCGTGTAATCAGCACCTTTTCGAATGGCAGGAAAGTCATTCTGGTCGGGCATTCCCTGGGTGGCTATATCATCCGCAACTATGCCATCAAACATCCGGATCAGGCAGCGGCCTTGCTTTTTGTGGATACCTCCCATGAAAAATACAATGGTGTGACAACTACACAACCCATGGAAGATGAAATTGTGAACACCTTCCGGAAAAGCAACGGAGATAGCTTTGGCGGCACACAGGAGGCCAAACAGTTGATTGAAGATGCGCAGTACATGGCCGGGCTTTCGAGTTTACCTGACATCCCAACCATTGTGCTTGCCAGCATGAAAACAGATGCCGCTCACTCGCAGGACGACCGAAAACGCTGGTATGATGCCCAGGAAAACCTCAAGTCGGGCGTGAGTGACTTTACGCACCTTACTACCACGCATTCAGGGCATTACATCATGCTTGACGAGCCCAACCTGGTGTTTGACAATATCAAGAGTCTCTTGCAACGCTTAAAGTAACCGGATCTGACAGTCACGGCAACCCAGGAATTGCGAAAGAGAAATGGTCGACGGCAAACATCGGGAGGTTTCCGGATCTGAAAAAACAGTATCTTTTCAAACCCGGAAACCTCCGGTTGCCCCGTAACCGATGGGATATCCCCCACAAAAGTTATTTTCTGTCCGAATCGTAGGCTTTTCCATCCCTAACACTCACTTTTGTATCCTGATGTATCCTGAATGATTTTATAACTTCCTTTTATGTCCTCTTTCTCGTGGTCACGATTCGAGCAAATGCCTATTGTCGGAATCCTGCGCAACTTCCCGGTTGACCTGATGGATTCCCTGGCGGAAACCTATGCCAAAGCCGGTTTGACCAATCTGGAAATTACCATGAACTCGGCGGGCGTTGAGGAAACCATTGCCTTTCTTTCGCAAAAGTTTGGAGATAAACTGAACATTGGTGCCGGAACGGTGTGTGATACACAAGACCTGGAAAAAGCCCTGGCTGCCGGGGCTCAGTTTATTGTCACACCCATTCTGGACGAAGAGGTAATCCGCGAATGTGTACGGCAACAGATTCCGGTATTTCCGGGAGCTTATACACCGACCGAAATCTACAAAGCCTGGAAACTCGGAGCCAGTATGGTCAAGGTTTTTCCGGCTTCCAAACTAGGTCCCGAATACATCAAAGAAGTGCTGGCTCCACTCAATACCATTAAACTGATGCCTACGGGTGGTGTCACGCTTGACAACTGCACCGATTTCCTGAAAGCCGGAGCCAAGGGACTGGGTATGGGCGGCCAGCTTTTTCCGAAAAACCTGATTGAGAAGCAGCAATGGCCGCAGGTAAAAGCGGTTTTGGAGCAGTTTGTTTTGAAGGTAGATGCTTTTCGGAAGTCAGCCATGGGAAGCGAGCAATAGCGTTCCTGCCAAAGTCTGAATCTCCAAATAATTTATTTTTGTACGCCACAACAAGGCCTCGTGCTACGTCTCCACCATGGATTCGCTGGCTTTCCATTGATTACCCTTCATCAAATGTACTCCCATTACATTGGGAACGAGCCCACTGATGTATCCACTCAGCCAGTGAGATGCTGATCATGCTGATTGGCGGTAGCAATATCAAAACAATGAATGTAAATAACCTAGGCAAGGCTATTTCAGCTCTTAAATGGAAAAAGTCTCCCAGGGCCGGGACCGAAACAAACGCTACGGCTATTGGGTACAGGAACGAATCTTTGCCTTGGCGGGGTGAAGGGGAACAGGTGGGGTGAAGGCGGGGGATAGGCTAACTATCTGATAGTCAGCGCGGGGTAAAGGGGTGAGGATTTTTCGTCCAAAGACTCCATAGGATAAGAACTGTAAAAGACGGTATAAGGACTATTTTTCTATTAGTATATACTATACTATTTCTATTATACACGCGTAGTCCTTACCCCGCTTCCCCAAACCTGATTATCAGCAAGATACACCTTACCCCACTGCTTACCCCGGCCTTACCCCGCTTGTGTTCACCTTACCCCAAACCCAGGAAAGTACCATTCCAATCATTTTAAACACCATTCTAACCAACAAACAACGATGCAACACACCGAATCACGCCTGCAAGGCCTGTGCTTCCAATGGCACTGGAACCAGTCCCCTCAAGAGGCTTATTGCACATGAATAATAACACGGCTGTAAACGCCGTCAAAGGTACCCTGAGCCATGGGCATAGTGAAGGGTGTCAATGACCTGGAGTACTTTTATGCGGGCAGAACGCATTTTATTGAGCTGAAATCCAGGGAAGGTATCCAGTCAGAAGACCAGAAGCTGTTCCAGTCCCGTGTGTTCGCCCAGGCCGTTGCCATCGGCCTGATCGGGTTTATCCGAACCATCGGGCGTTTGATCACTCAGGCACGGTTTGCACGACACAGGGGTTCGGATACATCCCAGATGGGCCTTTGCGCATCATTCACCGCAAACCGCGTGTCTGCCGTGAATTCACCGCAACGCAAAGAATGCCGTGAGTTATGCGCAAGCCCTACAATGCCGTGAACTATGCGCAAGCGGCTGGTTGCCGTGAATAATGCGCAAGTCAGACCATGCGCGGAATTCACGGCACGCCCAATCGTGCGCATAATTATGCGCAAGCACGCATCTGCGGTGAATTCCGCGCAAACCTGCCGCTGAACGGATTTCGTTTCACTGGCAGCCCGGTACCGCATCTGCGCATAATTCACGGCAAGCCTACCCCGTGCGTTGAATTCACGGCAGTAAGGTGCCTGCGCATAACTCCGCGCAAGTCACACCGCCGCTGTGAATTCCGCGCAAGCTGGCTACCGGACGGGTGCTGTGTACTGCACCTTACGCGTTGCGATTCGGCGGTTTATGCATAATCCATCCCATGAAACCGGTTGTTACTCCGTAGTTTACAAAAAAAGCCTCTCTCAAGTGATTTCCTGAAAGAGGCTTTGGAGTATAAGTATTGCAATGGCCTTCCAACAATTACTCCTGCCGGATTACCTTCTTCGTCAGCGTTTTGCCATCGCCCTCAATGCGCAGGTAAAACAGGTTTCCCGCCTGCGTGATGTTCAGCTTAATTGCCGATCCCTCCAGTACCGGACGATCCATGTACTGATGAATCTGCTGACCGACCTGGTTAAATACCTCAATTTTACGGATGTTCTTCATCCCTTTTACATCCACGGTTAATTCACGGGCAAAAGGCACGGGATAGGCGTTCAGCGACGCTTCTTCCAGCTCTGCTACGCTTGCCAGCCGTGCCGACGCACAGGGGCGCGTTGTGGAATTGCTGAAATAGATTGTATACGCACCCGCTTTCTGTACCAGCACTAGGTTGGTACCATCCAGCGTTACCCAATAGTCATTGTCTAACCCGGCAAATCCGGAACCGGTAATTTTTGCACCGGGTTGAGCGGAAGCAAACGTCTGGGTTGTTTTGCTCAGCAAATCCACATACCAGTTGGGTTGGCCGTTGTTGGTATTTACCGAAAACTGCCACAGTCCGCGGTTTGCCAGATCCCAGTTAATGGTAAATGTACTCACATGGCTCAAATTAGGCCCACCGGTTCCGATCACATAGGCATATTTATACGACTGGTTAATGCTCGGCAACGCCGTGGCGCGCGGAGTGCCAAAGGCACATCCGGTTCCGGGATTGCCACCCGCAGTGGTAACGGTAATGGTCACGCTGGCCTGACTGGAACCGCCTTTGCCATCCGATACGGTAACGGTGGCCACATACGATCCGGCGGTGGTATACACATGGCTCGGCGTTGCTCCGGTGCCGGTCGTCCCATCCCCAAAAGTCCAGGCAAAGCTTAAGGGATCACTATTGGCATCCGTCGAGGTGGATGCATTCAGAACCGTGGTGAGTGGTGCGTTGCCCGTGACGGGCGTTGCCGAAACACGAGCAACGGGCGGAGTGTTACCCGGCGGATTGGTAGGGGTACCACCCCAGTTGCGCACAATGGAACGTACCAGCGTGCCCGACTGGGTGTAATCAGTGGCCGTCCAGCCGCCTGTAGTGCTTACGCCGGGTTTCAGCGCTGATGCCGCTTCGGCCTTGTCATTCAAGGCCCAGTTGAGGTGACTGATTTTGTTATCCTTCAGGAAAGTCATCCATTCATTGGTCGACGCCTCGTCTACCGAACCGCCACCGGACGCATCCACACTGCCCCATTCGGTCACAAAAATGGCAGCGTTTCGGCTCAATGCCGTCCGGGCAATGTCTCTCAGGGTCTGTTTGTGGGTTGCGGCGTAAAAATGAAGCGTATAGGCTACGTTGGTATAGCGGGTAATCGGATCGGCCGCCGCTTCATCGACCCGCTGGCTCCAGGTAGGCGTTCCTACGACCACCAGATTGGTAGAACCGGCTCCCCGGATAGCACCAATAACCGCCTCCGCGTATGGTTTGATGGTGCTGCTCCACGAAACTTGCAACGGTTCGTTGTAGATTTCAAAAATGACGTTGGGTTTGTTGCCGTATAACTGCGCCATTTCAGTAAAGAAAGTGATGGCTTCCTGCCGGTAATCTTCCGCATGGTGCGAATGCCAGTCGATGATTACGTATAAACCCGCCGCAATGGCCGCGTCAACGACAGTTTTTACCTTTTGTTTCTGGTTGTCTTTGTTTTGCAGATAACCGCCTGCATCTTCTACACCCATGGCCGCCCGCACAATGGTGGCCTTCCAGTCGGTTTTTATGTAATTGATGGCGCTGGCATTGTAAAACCGCTCCCCTCCCCAGCCGACGTTGCTCCAGAAGAGGCTGTTTCCGGCCAGACTTACCGGCTGGTTGTTCTTGTCGACAATCTTGTTGCCGCTCACTTTCAAAGCTCCGTAGGTTTCCACAGGGGTTTGGGCAAGTCCCTGGATGCATGCACATAGCAAAAGCACCGCTTTTACCAATCCGCTAATGTTTTTCCTGGATAGTTGAATTCTTTTCATAACTCAGAATGTTTGTGTTAAAAAATAGTAACATTCTATTTTACGAATATTCTCAATAAAAGTATACACAAAAGTCAATAAAATAGCATAAAAAGCTAATTTTGTACCAATACCTGTTTTTTCATTTTCAACATTGTAAAACCAGCTTCATACGAATTATTACACGATAGGCTAAAACCAAAAGCCTCGCCCGAATCTGCAAATACGATTCGGACGAGGCTTTCTCGCTATGAATATGCTCTTCCTATATGTACTCGGCGAGCTCCAGCCAACGATCGGATTTGGCAGCCAGTTCTTTTTCAATCAATTCAATTTCCTTGGACCACCCCGCAATCTCCGCGTGATTCTCACTGCCCGCACTCAGGCTGGCAACCAGCTGTGCTTTGCGTTGCTCCAGTGTTTCAATTTCTTTTTCCAGCGTTTCGTATTCCTTCTGTTCTTTGAACGAAAGTTTGCGCTTGGCGGGTTCAACGGTTGCGACCGGCGCGGTTGTTTCTACTGGTGTTTTTGTGTTTTTGGAAGATACTGTTTTCTCCTGTGCTTCTTTTTCGTCAAGCCATTCGCGGTAATCGGTGTAGTTGCCCGGGAAATCCCGGATCTTTCCGTCTCCTTCAAAGACAAACAAATGCTCGACCAACCGGTCCATGAAATACCGGTCGTGCGAGACCAGCAGCAGGCAGCCGCCAAAGTTTTCCAGGAAGTCTTCGAGTACGTTCAGCGTCGCCAGATCCAGGTCGTTGGTGGGTTCGTCCAGAATCAGGAAGTTCGGATTTTTGATGAGCACGCGAAGCAGTTGCAGGCGACGTTTTTCTCCGCCGCTCAGCTTGGCCACCATGTCCCACTGCTTGGCAGGGGGAAACAGAAACAGGTTCAGAAACTGCGAGGCCGTCAGGGTCTGACCATTGGCGAGCGTAACCACTTCGGCAATCTCGGTTACCATTTCGATCACCCGCTGGTTTTCCTTGTACACCAGCTCCTGCTGGGTGTAATAGCCAAACTGGGTAGTATCTCCTTTGTCAACCGTACCCGAGTCGGGTTGCAGACGGCCGGTCAGCAGATTCAGGAATGTCGTTTTGCCGATGCCGTTTTTACCCACAATGCCGATCCGGTCGTGCTTTTTGAACACATACGTAAAGTCGTCCACCATTTTCTGGTTGCCAAACGCTTTGTTCACGTGCTCCAGCTCAATGATTTTATTGCCCAGCCGGGTTGTTTTGACACTTAGTTCCAGTTGGGCGTTGGCCTTGCTTCCGGCAGCTTTTTCCTTCAGTTCATAGAACGCATCAATGCGGTATTTGGCTTTGGTACCGCGGGCTTTGGGCATGCGGCGCATCCATTCCAGCTCTTTGCGCAGCAGGTTGCGCGCCTTGTCGGTTTCGGCAGTGAGTTGCGCTTCGCGTTCGGCCTTCTTTTCCAGAAAATACGCGTAATTGCCCTGGTACCGGTACAATTGTCCCCGGTCAATTTCAACAATGGTATTGGTGACGGCATCCAGGAAATACCGGTCGTGGGTGATCAGGATCAGCGTGACGGACTGCGACGACAGGTGATGCTCCAGCCATTCGATGGCCCCCAGGTCCAGGTGGTTGGTGGGTTCGTCCATGATCAGCAAATCGGGCTGCTCGATCAATACCTGTGCCAAAGCCACGCGTTTTTTCTGCCCTCCCGAAAGCTGGCTGATTTTTTTGTCCAGATCGTGCAGATCCAGTTTTCCCAGGATCTGCTTCACATCCGTTTCATATTCCCAGGCTTTGGAAACATCCATCTGGGTAATGGCCTTGTCAAGCAGGTCGTCATTTTCGGGATGAGCCAGGGCATGTTCGTACGCCTTGATAGCCGCCAGTGCCGGATGCTGAGTGGAAAACAGCGTATCCAGGATCGTCAGATCTTCCCGGAACTCCGGATTCTGCGACAAAAATCCGATGGTAATTTCCCGACGGGTGCTCACTTTGCCTTCATCGGCGGGCAAGGTACCCGCCAGAATGTTCAACAGCGTACTTTTGCCAATCCCGTTCGGTCCGACGATGGCAACCTTCTCGCCCCTGCTTACGCCAAATGAAATGTTACGAAACAACCAACGGTCACTAAACGACTTGCCTATATTTTCAGCAGAGATGTAATTCATGAATACAGCTAACTTTTAACACCACAGCTAACTTTTTATTGCCAGCAATAATGTGCATATTTAAAATAAAATTGTATTTACAAAGGTAGGTTTTTTTGCTTCTCACAGGATACTATTTTGAAAAGAGGCTTAGACCGTATCAATAAAAATGTTTATGAATATCTGGGATCATTGTTTGTTATCACAACGAAAGTTTGGAGGTAAACCATCCGATTATGAGAAAATACACAGTTTCATGGATTCCTCTAAGTATTTCTTTTATCATGCCAAACACAGATTATTGATTCATAATTTGTTTGGCGTCGAACTGGCAACAGAGCTACTGGGCAATTTTATTGAAAACGCCGACCAGAAACAGATTCTGGTACGGGATATTGCCATCGAACATTGCCGGGAAGATCTGGATGGCAAAGTTCCAACCTTGTTTGACTGGCTCAAAGACAACACTACATTGGAGACGATGATTGGTGAGATACCGGATTTAGGTAACGATACCTGGAATGCGTTTCTGTGGAGACCTTTCCTGAGAAGCCAGCTCAAAGCATCTCTCATCATTACCTGCAGCGACTTTGGCGTATTTCTTATGGAACATTTTTTTGGGTTGGAGGCAGCCAGGCAACTGGCACGCAGCCTCAACCCCGATTGCAAAGTGAAATTATTCCTCGAAAAGTTTCAGATTACCGAACGGTGGCAATACACCCCCCAGCAGCACGAACTGGAGTGGCTACGGAAAAACCGTCAAACGTCAACTATTTGAGTACTCTTCCAATAAATGTATCCAATGCCCATGAAAAGTCTATGGACCTATTTCAAATCTATTTTTCAGTCATCATCCACATCCACGCAAGATCAATCCAAACCTCCGATAGAAAAGTATAGCTCAAGCATCAAATCAATGATTACTCTCACACTTAAATCGTCAGTAGTTCAGTTAAGAAACAATAATATTCCTATCCTGGCGGAATGGAATGCCGGTGGAGACGAAACCTGCTGCAATGTAAGTGTCAATGGAGAGTTTGGTTACGAAACACACTTCATTAAAGTATCCTGGAAGTTGGGCGATTTGATTGCAGAAAAACTTCAACTTCCTAATGCCGGGGAATACTACAATAACGGCGGTGGTGTAATTGATGTAAACTCTTCCGGACAAATCGTATTAACTTACTCAGCCCGGGCTCATTATTATGATTATGAAGATGAGAATAACTCGACCATTGAATGGGTATCTGTTGAGGACCGCTATGGGTTGAATCAACATTTACATCGGATTTCTGTTCAATTTTTCATGCATGCCAGCAAACAAAATGGTATACTTACGTATGAGACGTACGGGCTTTTTCCGGATATACGTATTTTAGAGGGAGACGAATTTACTTTTACGATCCCAACGGAATCCTACTATCGAAAATGTATTGAAGAAGTGCTTCAAAAATATGAGCCGGAGTTTAATCAACTACTCGAAGAATCCGGTAGCAAATGCCTTGACTCTATAGAGGTAACCGGCCATCTGCAACCCGATGGAATCCGGCTTGAACTGCAAAAAACTTTTGTGGTTGTTGACCTTATTGACACAGACAAAACCGTTGTTTTAATTGACTAAATCAGTTGCATGGCTTTTTATACCAAAGGTGTACGTTTTGACACATTGGATGTTGTGTTGAAAATTTACAGGAAACAAGCAAAACCCAAACAGGAGGTTCTTTCGTTTTTCTCTGCAACGGAGAATCGTCAGCTTATCGAGGACAAATACGAAACGCTCCCTTCGTTGACTATAGCGGAAGCCCTGCGCCTGGGAAACGCAGAACAGCGAATGCTTGCCCTGCAATGTTTTGAGGCGGAAGAATTGATCTCGGATTTAAAAGCGCAGTTGCTGGACAGGCAAGTCCTTACCAAGAAACAAATACGCTGGAACGAGCAACTGCATCCCTATGAGCATGTATACGAGGATACCTACGAGCTGTACAAAATAGATGCGACGGCATTGGGCTTGGAAAGGCAGTATTGGTACGAACCAGCCGTTTACATAGTCAAATGCCAATGTACCTCTACCAATCGTACCTATTGCTTGTATGTATCAGACGAAATAGCCAAACACTGTGATGCGGTAGCGGCAATTGCATGGACCATGCGATTTAATGGCAATCCTCTTTCCAAGTATCAGTATTTAAACTTTATGTACAGCGAAAGTTGACTGCATGCCGGTCATGTCTGACAGTAAAAAGTAAAAACCAGTAATCAAATAAATTATGGATTTTGAAAGAATTTACCGACACGGAGATGTCCTTTTGTTCAAACTAAAAGAAGGAGACGCCTACCCGACAAAAGAACGGGTAAAAAAGATAACACTGGAATTAGGCGAGGTAACCGGTCATTCTCATCAGCTGACAGGAGATATGGAAATTCTCGAGGCGTCGCTTGAAAAAGATCAGGTGTTATTCAAAGTGAAGGATAAAGCCGTACTCACGCACGAAGAACACGACCGCATTGTTTTGGAGACGGGAGTTTATCTGAAAGTTAGCCAGATTGAGTACAATCCATTTCATGATATGATTGTACGTATTCGCGATTAATCACTGGCAATGGAAAGCACCTGGATAGTTTTTCCATTGCCAGTCTTACATTTTTATTTCTCAAATGTCAGCACTTCCTGCACTTCGCCGCATTCGAGCATCTTGTCACCGAAATACGGATTGCGGATCTCGCTGTTAAGGCTGAGCCAGTAGGCGCCTTTGTCGTCCAGAGCCATGGGACAATACTGCTTGTAAACCGTTTCACCGGCGCCAAACGTAGTGACTACTTCATACATCAGCTTGGACAGGTCTTCAAACGCGGCCCGTTTTTCTTCCAGCCCGGGAACCGCCCGCAGGGTGGTGGTGGTGCGTTGCAGCATTGCCTGCAGGTTTGTCCATTTGGCCTGTGCCTCAGGCGCCAGTGCGGTACCCGTGACGGCAGCTATTTTTGTTTGCAGGTCTGCCACACCTTGGTTCACCGCGGCCGTATCCGATTTCACAAAACTATCCTTCACTGCCAGGTAGCCCTTGAGTGCTTCGTCCAGTTGTGTATGGGCTTCAAATTCGGGCTTTACGCGTGTAGGTGCTGGCAATTCAACGTTGTCGGTCTCGTCATCGGCTTGCTGCTGAGACGATTGGGGCTGGCAGGCTACCAGGCAGGCTGCAAGGATCAGAATAACGCTTGTTTTTTTCATAATGGCTTCCTGAAAAAGAATCAAAAATTCTGTATGACCGTTGTTTACTTTTTTCAAAAGAACTTACCAATAGGTACATTCAACAGGTGTAATAGATATAAGAGCAGAAATTTTAAATTGGTCCGCTGGAGTAAGTGTCATTTTTTGATATCTACCTGATGTAAATGTAATTCAGAACCAACAAAGTAGCAAACCTGAGAAAAAGTCAGCACTATTCTTTTGAGAGTGGTGGTTGTCTGCAATGTCTTTTAGTTTTATGTAGAAAAGTTATAATTTATAGCTTACAAGCTGATTTTCAGGTATTAGCATCTCTATTTTTTTCAGAACCGCCTCACGTAATCGGATAAAAGTCGTTCACAGCTTAACTATACACTTCTACCACCCTTTCACTAATGACCACTACAACAAACCACACCCACCAACCCCTGGACCTTTGGATAAGTGAAGACCTGACTATCCCGAATGCCCGGCCGTGTCCGTTACTGATGCATCTTTCCGAGCCGGATACCAATCCGCAAACGCTTTTCTGGAATCCGTTGCGTGAAGTGTTGCCGGGTTTGGTGCGGGTACACAAGTTCAAGGATATTCAGGAAGCAGGACCGCTGGTGGTGATTCCCCACGATGCCAAGGAGTGGATGTTTGTCAAAAAGCTGAAAGAACTCCGGCAATATATCCGCAGTGTGCTGGCTACAGGTCGTCAGGTAGTTACATTTGCCGGAGGTATGGAGTATGAACCACAACCGGGAGAGATCGTATTTGCGACATCAGTTTATCAGTATCCGGACGAAAAGTTGCTGCCGATTCCCACCTGGATTTACGACATTGGCAGCCGGATCACCCCTATCCTCCGCCCCGCCAAACCGACGATTGCCTTTGATGGCAACACCCGATACTCCAGCAAGATCAACACACTGACCAAGCCCATTCCGGTACCGGATGCCTTGATTTACCGCATTGCCCTGAGCCGGAAACTGGGACGGGTATTGGATGTGAAATACCGTTTCGTAATTCCGCGTCTGTTGCGCCAGCGGGTACTGAAGGCCGTGCGGGCATCCCAAAACCTGAACTATCACCTGGTGGAGCGTGACCACTTCTTTACCCTTGGGGATGATGAACGCGTCAAGGCTCGTGCCGAATACCTGCGCAGCATGCAGGAACACGCCTATATCCTGTGCATACGCGGCGATGCCAACGGCGATTTCCGCACCTATGAAGTATTGTCGGCGGGCCGCATGCCGGTTATCATTGATACCAAGTTGCAGTTACCACCGTTGCAAGGCTTGAAATGGGAGGATTTCTGCGTATTCGTTCCATTGGCAAAATTGGACAGCATTGGAGAAGTCATTCAGAAATTCCACGAAAAGCTGACCGAAGAGGAGTTTCAGAAAAGGTGCCAGATGGCCCGGGAAGCCTTTGATCAGTTACTGCCTCATCGTTTCATCCCGCACATCATCAGTCAGATACAGAGTCGTCTGCCAGTCAAAACCAGCACCTTGCTCCTGAATGACAATGAGCGGGTAGGTGGGCCGGCACTGACGGAAACCGTGTATCAGAAGCCTGCGGCCCGGTAAGATATCATACATCCACCAAACCAAAAGAGTGACTTGCGCGAGTCACTCTTTTGGTTTTTCAGGCAAAGAAAAATAGTATCTGCGGCAAACGCAAAACCTCCGGATGTTCAGATCCGCATGATCAGTTCGTTCACCGGGCGAACCGGGCGACCGGCGATATGATCGACCAGCGCCTGGGCATGTTCGCGGCCGTTTTCAATGAACACCTTTTCGGTTTGCACACCTGCCACGACCGTCCCACACACATACAAGCCTTTGACATTGGTCTCAAAGCTACGGTTGTCATGCACGGGAGCCATCACCTCATTCAATTGGATGCCTGATTGCAACATCAGTTTGGCATCGGGCACGTAGCCGACCAGCATAAACACAAAATCGGCTGGCAGTGCAGTTTCTTCGCCGGTTTGCCGGTTGCTCAAAATGACAGCCTGCGGCGTAATCTCCTTCACTTCCACATTGAAAACCGCCTTGATTTTCCCTTCCTTGATGCGGTTTTTCACATCGGGGATCAGCCAGTACTTTACCGTCTGCCGCAGATCTTCGGCGCGGTGCACAATTGTGACGTCCACATCGTGACGGTACAGTTCCAGCGCGGCCTCAACGGCCGAGTTTCCTCCCCCAACAATCACCACCTTGCTATACGAATATTTGAAGGGTTCGTCGTAATAATGCGACACATGCGGCAACTCCTCGCCCGGCACGTTCAGGCGGCGCGGAATGTCAAAATACCCCGTAGCAATCACTACATTTCTGGCTTGGTATGTTTCACCTTTCGTAGTCGAAACCTTAAAAATATCACCCTGTTTCTCAATGCCATTCACTTCGGTAAACAGCTTGAAATTCAGATGAAAGTATCCAGCCACTTTGCGGTAATACTGCAACGCCTCGTCGCGGGTGGCTTTGACGTTGGAAACCGGAAACGGAATACCACCAATCTCGATGTTTTCGGCCGTGGAAAAAAAACGCATCCGCCGCGGATACCGCCGGATGGATTCGGTGATACTGCCTTTTTCCAGAATCAAGTGGCTTAGCTTGCTTTTCGTGGCTTCAATGGCAACGGCCAGTCCGCAAGGACCGCCACCTACAATCAGTACATCGACAATTTCACTCATGTATGTAATCTGCAAAAGATGAATAACGGAAGGATAACAACACCGGTAGCAACAGTGTTCAACAAAGCCACAAAAAACAGCACTTCATCAGAACCTGTCCCCAATTATCGTTTTCTGACAAGTACTGTGAGGACAAACGATCATTCGCTCCGCCCCCCTGACAGGCGAAGCCGTGTGCCCATCTTTGGGAGGTTTTTGATTTTCGGGAGATACTATTTCTATATCAGCAAACGTCAAATCAAAAACAGTAAACCTACTGCACCGTCATCTTTAACGGAATGCGTTTTTTGGGTCGTTCGGTATTGGGTTCCATGGGCTCGGCGGCAATGCTGTCGACCAGGTTCAAGCCTTCGATCACCTCGCCAAATACGGTGTAATGATAATCCAGGTGCGGTACCCCACCAATCGTTTTATAGGCTTTTATCTGCTCCAGCGTCAGGGGATACCCCGTATCTTTGTTGATGCTTCGTACGCTGTCTTCGGCAAATACATCGCCCTGCACAATGTAAAAGTCGTACGGCGACGAGCCTTCCGACTCATCGTGGTGTGCCATGGCCAGGGCGCCTCGTTTGTGAAACCAGCGCGGGTCTATTTCGTGCGGAATTTCATACCGTTCGTGCCGCATCCGGGTTTTGTCGGCATAGCCTCCCTGAACAACCATGTTCGGAACCAGGCGATAAAAGTCAGCCGAATCGAAATAGCCTTTGTGAATGAGCCTTACGAAACTGGCCCGATGCAAAGGCGTACGATTGTACAAAAGCAACTTGATAATTCCGTACGGCGTTTCAATCGAAACGATGGAATCCGAATGTTGTTCGGCGTATTGCGTCAGCACCTCCTTCACGTTCTTTCTGGTAATCCGCATCTTGGCCGGGTCGGTTTCGGTTTCCTGCGGCTGCTTGCCGCCACAAGAGGCCAGCAAACCCAAACCCACCCACAGGCTTGTATACAACCATGCATTGAATCTTGGGATCATAGTAGTGTTGTTAGATTCCAAATCAACGGCAAAAATGCTATTTTCCCAAAGATGCGGCCAAAAATTGCTGCAAAAGTAAAGCCGTACCTTACAATGTAGCAAAAGCAGGGGCAATTCCGGCAAGCATCTCCCGTTTGTTTGCCTGCGGAACCATTCTTTCACTTTCAGCCGGCTTTTGTACTGTGTTTTTTCAGCAGTATGTAGAAATTCTATTCATTCCACATTCATAATAGTACCGTTTATTACCTAACAGGCCAGGCGCGTCGGTTTACACACTTTGGCAGTGTGCACTGTCCCTACTTATTATTGTATAGTAAACAGGTGTTTACCGACTAAACTCTACATTCTTACGTATGAAAACAATCAGAATCTCTTGTGCATTATTCGCCATGGCAATGCTCGTGTTTGCAACAACTGTACAGGCACAATCCTTTGAGAAGGGAAAAATCATCATCACCGGTGGTTATGGATTTGGCAACCTGTCAAAAGCCATCTTGAAGGCTTATCAGGACGAAACTGGTTACAAAGCTACTTCATTGGGACCTATTTTTGGCAAAGTTGAGTACGCCGTTTCGGATAAGGTAGGCATTGGCGTCAATGTTGCTCACGTGGGCGTAAGTGCTTCATACGAAGTTAGCGATGGTGATGGTGGTACCAACACTGAAAAGTTCAAATGGAACAACACCAGCGTACTGGCACGTCTGAACCTGCACTTTGCGAAAAGCGAGAAACTGGATGCGTACTGGGGTGCGGGCCTGGGCTATCGTTTCGGCAGCTGGAAATGGGAAAGCGAAACGTCTGAAAACACCGAAGAGTTTCCTTTCGTAAACCCATTTGGTTTCGAAACTACCATTGGCGTGCGTTATTATTTCATTAAAAACCTGGGTGTGTATGCCGAAGCAGGTATTGCCAAAGCTCCTATCCAGTTTGGCTTGAGTGCTGCCTTCTAAAAATAGTATCTTCAGGAAACACAAAACCCGCCGGTGCAACGTACCGACGGGTTTTGTGTTTTTGCTTCAGGGGCAATTATTCAAACAGGTCATCTCCCAAGCCTTTGTTGACTTGCAGTGAGGTCACTTTCAATTCGACCGTTTGCGGGCCGAAGGTTGTGGTGAGTTTATGCGGAAACTTCACGCCTGCCACATCCCGGTAATCGGCAAAATCAGTGGTTTGCGAAACGGTTTGTCCATTGGACTGGCTAACCGTTATCTGTCTGATTTTTAAGCCGGTAGTTGTATCATAATATTCGGTTGCCTTTGTGCCGCCGGGTAGCGACATCTCTATTTTATACGCATTGGCGCCGTTGATGGTCTCGGTACCGGCAAGGGCAGGTTTCACACCAGTTTCCTTGTAATACAATTCGCCAAACACCCGGTTCAGCGCATTCATCGCTTCCAGTTCGGCGCCTTGTACCTGCTGGGTATTTCCCATGGATGTAACCACCGCTTTGGAACCATTGGAAACGAGCTTCATCACTTCCATGCCCATGCTTTGTACTTTCATACTCATCTTCATTTTGTTAGGCACTTTTTGCTGGCGAATACCTGTGATTTCCATGCCTTGCACCGAAGCCGAAAGGCTGGTTTCAATGTCTTTGACTTTCTGCAGGTTTTCCTTGCCACCAATGGCAGTTACATACTTTTCAATCACCTGGTCAGCGGTGAGGCCAGCCGGGGTAGCCGCTGCGGAGGACGCTTCCACTTTGTTTCCTTCGGCATCGTAACGTTCGACGGTTCCAAACTTTTTCAGTTTTTCGGCTAGTTCAGCCGCATTTCCCACCGCAATGATGTAGGCATTGTCAGGCAGTATGTATTTTTTGGCCATGGATTGAACATCCGCACTGGTGACGGCCGCCAGGTTTTTCAGATAATTGGCGTAATAGTCGGCCGGCAGCTTGTAACGCGCCGTGTTCAGGGCAAAGCTGGCGATGGTTTGCGGATCTTCCAGCGACTGTACAAACGTGCCGTTGCGGATGTTCTTGGTTTGCTGCAACTCGGCGGCCGTTACCGGCGTTTCGCGAATGCGGCGCATTTCGGCCAGAATTTCCGTTACGGCACTGTCGATCACGTTGGTTTTGATATTGCCCCCGGCACTGAACGATCCCGCCAGCTTGTTACTGCGCAACGATGAATATGCGCCGTATGTATATCCATGCTTTTCACGCAGGTTCTTGAACAGCCGACCCGAAAAACCGCCGTATCCCAGAATGTCATTGCTGACTGATGCCTGGATGGCATCGGGCTGGCCGGGCTTGAAATCAACCGGATACGTGACGCTGAGTACGGTCTGGACCGCGCCTGGTTTATCTACCACGATTATCTTAGGCTGTGCAGGAGCTTTTGGCATCGGGTAAGTGGGGGCCGCCACTGTACCCTTGGGCCATTTGGCAAAGTACTTCTCGGTCAGGGCTTTGGCTTCGGCAAGGGTAATGTCACCGACAAACGCCATGTACGCGATGTTGGGTTTGAAATACGTCGCGTAATACGAACGCACCTTGTCCAGTGTGATGGCCGAGATACTTTGCTCCGATTCGTTTTCGCCATACGGATGGTCCTTGCCATACAGCACCACACTCCGCACGTTTTGCAGAATGGACTCGGGCTGGTCTTTGGAAAGCGAAAGTTCGTTTTTCTTTTCGGTCTTGATTTTCTCCAGTTCCTCCTGCTTGAACTCCGGGTTCATCAGCAAGTCGGCCATGATTTCGATAAGCTTGTCCTGGTGTTTTTTCAGGCTGGCCCCCGATGCACCGGTGGATGAGGTGTACAGCGTGGCTCCCAGAAAATCGATCTGTTCGTCGATCTGGTCTTTGGTGCGGGTCTTGGTGCCGGTACGCAACAACTGGCCGGTAACTTCGGCAAGGCCAGCGGCTTCTTTTTCGAGTGGCGGCACATAATCCAGCACCAGGTTCACAGCTACCCGGGGCAGTTTTTTGTTGGTTACTACAAACACCTTGAGTCCGTTGGCCAGGGTAAACGACTCGTATTTGCCCAACCGGATGGAAGGCGCAGGCCCGGGCGTGGGACGCTTGCTGCGGTCAACCTGGGCAACGGTTGCCAGGCTGCTGCAAGTGAGTAAAATGTATGTACAGAGAACAAATAGTTTTTTCATAAGGGCGAATATTGAAATAGGCTGTTGGAATGGTCAGAAAATAGTTAGGACGGCACAGGGCAAAACCTCCTTATTTTTTCTTCTTTTTCTTTTTGGTTTCTTTCGCTGGCTCAGGCGTCTGGGCTTGTGCCGGGGCCTGAGGCTCCGGCTGCGGTTCCGGCTTTACTTCCGGTTTGGAAGCATTCGGCAGGTAGTACAGCGAAACGCGGTTTTCTTTGGTGAGGTATTTGCGCGCCACCCGCTGGATATCTTCACGCGTCACTTTGTTGTAACGATCAATTTCCGAGTTGATCAGATTCGCATCGCCGAAGTACATTTCGTAGTCAGCCAGGCTTTCGGCAATACCGGCCACGGAACTGTTGCGGGTGACAAATTCGGTCTCAATCTGATTTTTCAGCTTCTGAAATTCCTGCTCGCTGACGGGCTCGTTTTGCACTCTTTCGATTTCCTTGTTCATGGCAGCCTCCAGTTCTTCGGGTTTCACGCCCATGTTGGTGATGCCAAACGCAATGAATACGCCCGCCTGCTCCAACGCCAGCGGAACCGAGCCCACAAACAAGGCTTTCTGCTGCTTGTCCTTGATTTCTTTGGTAAAACGCGAGCTTTCGCCACCTGATAGCAAACTTGTCAGCAGGTTAAGGGCATAGTAGTCTTCGGTACCTTGTGCCGGCATCCGGAAGGCCTCAATCACAGCGGGCAGCGAGACATTGTCATAATACGTATCGCGTATTTCGGCGGTTTGTGGCGGCTCGGTCACGTTTGGCCGGTAAATGGGCTGGGTACCCTTGGGAATTTCAGAGAAATATTTGGCAATGGCCTGCTTGGTTTTTTCGATGTCAATGTCGCCTGCAATGGAGAGAATGGCATTGTTGGGCACATAAAACTGCTTGTAAAAAGCCATGAACTCATCCAGCGTGGCTGCATCCAGGTGCTCGGCCGAACCGATCACGTCGGATTTGTAGGGATGCACCTTGAAAGCCCGCTTCATCGTTTCGGAAAGCAGGTGACCGTACGGACGGTTGTCGCGGGTCTGCTTCATTTCCTCTTTGATGACGTTGCGCTGCGTATTCACTCCTTCCTGATCGATGCGGGCATGCAACATTCGCTCCGACTCCAGGTACAGGCCCAACTCCAACTGGTTGGAAGGCAGCACTTCGTAGTAAAACGTCCGGTCGTAGGTGGTATTGGCATTGAGCTTGCCGCCGGCGCCTTCCACGATGGTGGCATACTCGCCCCGCCCGATGTTCTGGGAACCTTCAAACAACAGGTGTTCAAAGAAATGCGCAAAACCGGTGCGTTTGGGGTCTTCGTTTTTGCTGCCCACGTGATACATGACCGTTACTGCTACAATAGGCGTGCTGTTGTCCTGGTGCAGCAGGACTTTCAGCCCATTCGGCAGTTCGTATTCGGTAAAATTGATTTTCGTACTTTGTGCAAAAACCCCGAGGGAGAGCATTGTCCCGCAAAGGGTCAGGAGTAAGCGACGCATAGGATGGTAGTAAGTAGTGGAAGAATAATCAGGCAGTTTTCAAACAAATTCGCCTGACTGTGCAAGTAAAAATAGTATCTTTTTTTCAGTAAAAACCGGCTTTCCGGAAAATAGTATCTTCGGAATGCAAAGATTCGTCGTAGTCAAAAACAAAAACCCAAACCATGTGGCCTGGGTTTTGTAAAAAGCAAAAAAATTTATTACTCAGAATGCATAGCCGACCGTTATGCCCGAGCGTATCCATACCGGAAAGTTCAGTGAGGCGGGCACATTGTAATCGTCCTCAGACAGATTCTGGGACACTTTTAAATTTCCAAGGCTAAGGTAGGGCCCAATGTATGCTTCAAGTGACACATGCTCGCCAAAAAGCCACTGGCCGCCGATCACACCGCCCAGGCTGTATGTGTTTTGAGTGATTTTTCCACTAAACGTTTCCGGTGTGTTATCTCCATTAATGTCTTTGGTTATGTCGCCTTTTGCACTAAAGTTTACGTACCGCACAAAAGGAGCCAGATAAAATCCGGTAGGTGCGTGTCCGCTGGGAAAGTACCTCAGCTCCGGTGTCACCGCAAATCGATTCAGTTCTCCGTTGTCGCCGAGAATATCGCTGCCGAAAATACTGGCTTTGCGCGGAAATGTGTACTGCGCACCTAGCTGAAAACTCATGTTGTCAGACAGCACCCGTTCGTAGGACATTGCTATCGTTTTGGTAAACAGACTCAGCGGATTAAGTTTGACCAAATTTTGTGCATCCGAAGAAACACTGGAAAAGGTACGTCGCTGCGCAAAGGCAGAGATGCTACCAAAGAAAATGACAGTTGTGAGTGCGAGCAAAAAAAGTTTTTTCATAAAAATCGAGTTGCAGTGATGTAATTGGTTAATCGTCAATGCCTTCGCAAACGTTATGCCATAAATATACGTACGATAAAAGATTTACCAGCTACGATTTTTCGAAGAATAACCCATCAACCCCCAATTGACACGTTCGTCAGGGTTTTTAATTTTTTTTTGATACTATTTTTCGTTGATATAACTTTGCGCATGGAACAAATACTTATACTCGACTTCGGCTCACAATATACCCAATTGATAGCCCGCCGGGTGCGCGAACTCAACGTTTACTGCGAAATCCACCCGTTTCACCACATTCCCACGCTTACTTCTGATATCAAAGGTGTTATCCTGTCGGGCAGCCCTTGTTCGGTGCGCGACAACGAAGCCCCCAATCCTGACCTGACTCCGTTTCTGGGTAAACTGCCCGTGCTGGGGGTTTGCTACGGGGCGCAGCTGATGGCCTATCAGCAAGGCGGCAGCGTAGAGCCTTCCCGCACCCGCGAATACGGACGTGCCCGGCTTGCCAGCCATACGGCCTCGCCGTTGTTCAACGGCGTTTCGGAACATTCGCAGGTGTGGATGAGCCACGGCGACACCATTACCAAAGTGCCCGAACACTTCACGCTGATTGCAAATACCGAAACGGTAAACGTGGCGGCGTTTCAGATCGAAGGACAGCAAACCTACGGCATTCAGTTTCACCCGGAGGTAACGCATTCGCTGGAAGGCAAAGTCATTCTGAAAAACTTTGTGGCCGATATTTGTGGCTGCAAACAGGACTGGACTTCGGAAGCGTTTGTGGAAAGCACCGTGCAACAACTGAAAGAAAAGCTGGGCAATGACAAAGTGGTGATGGGCCTGTCGGGTGGAGTTGATTCCAGTGTGGCAGCCACATTGATTCACAAAGCCATTGGCAAAAACCTGTATTGCATTTTTGTAGACAATGGCCTGCTGCGCAAAAACGAATTTGAAGAAGTGCTCCACTCCTACCAGGACCTGGGCCTGAACGTGGTTGGCGTGGATGCCAAAAAAGAATTTTATACCGCACTCCAAGGCCTCACCGACCCGGAAGCCAAACGAAAAGCCATTGGCCGCACGTTTATTGAAATATTTGACGTCGAGTCGCACAAAATTCAGGATGTCAAATGGCTGGGCCAGGGCACCATTTACCCGGATGTAATCGAGTCGGTTTCGGTCAAAGGCCCGTCGGCAACCATCAAGTCGCACCACAACGTGGGTGGCTTGCCCGAAAAAATGAAGCTCAAGATTGTCGAGCCTCTGAACACCTTGTTCAAAGATGAAGTTCGGGAAGTGGGTCGCCAGATTGGCTTACCGGTTAACATTCTCAACCGCCACCCTTTCCCGGGCCCGGGGCTGGGCATCCGTATTCTCGGCGATATCACAGCCGAAAAAGTACAGATTCTGCAGGAAGTGGATCACATTTACATCAGCGGCCTGAAAAAACACAACCTGTACGATGCCGTATGGCAGGCAGGAGCCATCCTGCTGCCGGTGCAATCCGTAGGTGTGATGGGTGACGAACGTACCTACGAAAACGCCGTTGCTCTCCGTGCCGTTACCAGCGTCGACGGCATGACGGCCGACTGGGCACATTTACCTTACGAATTCCTGGCGGAAGTTTCCAACGAAATTATCAACCGCGTCAAAGGTGTAAACCGGGTGGTGTACGACATTTCGTCCAAGCCGCCGGCCACCATCGAATGGGAATAAAATAGTATGTCTGCAAAAGGCAAAACCTGCCACACATCCCGCTTGGTCACTGAGCGGGATGTGTGGTTACTTTTCCGCTCTCCTTGCGGATGTGCATGTCCACCACAAAGCCCTCCACCGATCCATCCCTTTCTTCCGGTGATCGAACTAAAACACTACATTGACTCACTCAACCCCATTTCTGCCGAAAGCTGGGATAAAGTCAGTGCTTTGTTTGAAAAGTCTCAGCTCAGCAAAGGCGATTTTGTAATCAGAGAGGGCGAGCTGGAAAAACACCTCGCTTTTTTGCAGACCGGGATTGTCCGGGCTTTTTACCGCAATCCGGAAGGCATTGAGTACAACAAGCATTTTTTCCTAGCCCCCTGTTTTATGGGTGGCTATGCATCTCTCATCACCGGCAAACCCAACCAGATCAACCAACAGGCACTTACCCCCTGCACCGTATGGAAGGCTGACTTTGCGGCGTTTTCGGCCTTGTACGATCAGTGCCCGGATTTGGAACGGGCCGCCCGCAAGCAAGCCGAGTTATTCTTTGTCCATAAAGAACAACGCGAAATCGAAATAGTACTCCTGGATGCCGACAAACGGTATCAGCTTTTTCAAAAACAGTTTCCCGGTCTGGATCAGCACATTCCTCAATACCACATTGCCTCCTATTTGGGCATCACTCCCACCCAACTAAGCCGGATCCGCAGAAAATCCACAGGTCACTGATTTCTTTACATAGGTAAATGTTTTTCGTTCAAAGCGTGGCAAGATTTGCGTTCTCAAACCTGCCACTCCCATTTTTGAGAGTACAGATAACATTATCAGGCAGGAGAGGAAGAACTTAATCCGAAAGTAAATTATGAAGAAGAGCGGGAATACGGTTGTCATTACCGGTGGCAGTTCGGGGATCGGCCTGGCCCTGGCACAGGCGTTTCTACAGGCCGGCAACCAGGTAGTCATTACCGGCAGGGATGTTTCGAAGCTGGATAACGCCAGACGTACATTTCCATCACTTGAATGTCTAGCGGGCGACCTGACCCAGCCCGAGGATTTCAGTCGGCTGGTGCATACCCTTGAGCAGCGTTATCCGGCACTTAATGTATTGGTCAACAACGCTGCGATACAGTACAATTACGCGTTTCCGACCGAACCGGATGCGGCTATCAAAATTGAGCAGGAAATAGCCACTAACCTCACGGCACCGATCAAACTTACCGCCGCACTTTTGCCGCTGTTAGCCAAAAACAAAGAATCAGCAGTGGTCAACGTCAGCAGCGGCCTGTTTATTTCTCCGAAACAATCGGCATCGGTGTATTGTGCCACCAAAGCGGCCATTCACAGTTTTTCAAAAACGTTGCGTTTCCAGCTCCAGCCACAGGGAATCCGGGTTTTCGAAATCATCCCGCCGCTGGTTGATACGCCCATGACCACAGGACGCGGAAAAGGCAAGCTGAGTGCCCACCAACTGGCGGCGGCGTTTGTAAGCGATTTTGAACGAGACCGCTTTGAAAGCTACATCGGCAAATCAAAACTGCTGAAATGGATCAACCGGATTTCTCCGAAGCTTTCGGATCGAATCATGATAAATTCATGATCAATAACGAACGCAGTGTGAATCGGACAGGGTCATGGCCTTGGCTTTCCAGAAAAAAACACTATCCCTGAAAGATGAAAAACCGGCCTGACTGATCCTGAATTTACCTGTTTAAAGAATTGGTTTTTCTGAATGTATTTGATCCGGAAAATGTTTTGTAAATGAGCCTGATAAGGTTTATTTCAAACTTAACTTCCAGCTAAAACAGAACCTATGCAATTAGCTTTTTCAGAGACTATCTCTCTGAACCCAGCCACACGAAACACCCAGGTTTGGACGCCCAGACAAATACTATTTACACCCGCCGCGCTGGACGAACCTTTCGGCCAGCAGATATGGCAACGGGTCAGCGCACAGGGATTAGATGTAAAAGTGCTTCCGAGCAACCGGCTCACGGGTATCCGGGGCACTGATGACCGGGAAACGTATCGCATCGCCAAAAACACATTGGCAGTGGTAACAGCACCGCCCGGGGCGTTCCGGTTGCAGCCTATTCCGCCATCGGCCGACTGGCAGTTTCACCTGGCCGAAGGCTGTCCGGCCCATTGCCAGTACTGCTACCTGGCCGGCAGTTTGCAAGGCCCGCCCGTGACGCGGGTATTTGCCAATTTGCCGGATATTCTGAAAAATACGCGTCAGTATTTGAAGCCCGGTACAATCACCACGTTTGAAGCCAGTTGCTACACCGATCCGTTGGGAATCGAGCACCTGACGGGCAGCCTGGAAGCCTGCATCCGGCATTTTGGCACGATGGAAGGCGGGCATTTGCGGTGGGTAACCAAGTTTGATAACGTAGATTCGCTGTTGCATTTGCCCCATAACGGTCATACGCGTCCGCGCGTGAGCCTGAATGCCGAGTGGATTACACGCCGGCTGGAAGGAGGAACGGCCTTGCTGGCGGCCCGCTTGGAGGCGTTGCGAAAATTGGCATTGCCAGCAGCACAAGGCGGAGGTGGCTATCCGGTGGGGGTGGTCATTGCACCGATCATGCCGATTCCGGATTGGCAGGACGCCTACGCCCAACTGTTGGACCGGCTTCAGCAGGCGCTACACTTCCCATGTGACCTTACATTTGAGCTGATCAGTCACCGGTTTACGCCCGGCTCCAAGGAAGTATTGCAAGGCTGGTATCCCAACACAAGTCTGGAAATGGAGGAATCCCGGCGGGCCAGGAAGATGAATAAGTTTGGCGGGGTGAAGTACGTCTATCCGCGCGACCAGATGCAGGCACTCAGGCATTTCTTTGAGTCGGAAATCGGTCGCCGTTTTCCAACTGCGCCTGTGTTGTACTGGACGTAACAAGAAAAACCACTGATTGCAACGGAAGGATTGTTGTGACAAAGAAGTCAGTTCAACCATCCAAATCTGTTGCAATCAGTGGTCCGAAATAGTATCTCTACAAAAGCAAAAACCGGCCCTGTTAACGAAGCATGCGTTCCAGGCAAGTCAGCCATTTCAGGTAGGCCTGTTCGTAGGCGTCTTTCAGCTTCATGTTTGGCTCAAGGATGCGTGTCGTTTTCAGGTTCTGGAAAGCTTCGGTTTCGTTTTTGTAAATACCCGCGCCAATACCTGCCGCACGGGCCGCACCCTGCGCGCCATCGGTGTTATACAGCTCGACCACCGCACCGGTAATGGTGGCGAATGCTTCGCCGAACAATGGGCTCAGGAACATATTGGCATCACCGGCCCGTACCGTTTTGGGTTGCACGCCCAGGGTTTTCATTACATCCACGCCATAATTTAACGCAAACACGATTCCCTCCTGTGCCGAACGCAGCAAGTGCGCCTGGGTATGCGTATTGAAATTGAGGTTCTGCACCGATGCGCCAACCAGCTTATTCTCAAGTACCCGTTCGGCTCCGTTCCCAAACGGCAGCGTTACCAATCCGTCGCTACCTACCGGTACCGAAGCCGCCAGCTCATTGATCTGGTCATACCCCATGCCATTTGTCGCGTTTTTGCGCAGCCAGCTGTTGAGGATGCCCGTACCATTGATGCAGAGCAGAGTTCCGTAACGAGCCGCCTGAGCCGCATGATTGACGTGCAAGAATGAATTGACCCGTGAAGCTGGATCGTATTGCTTCTGGTCGGTAATGCCGTATACAACACCGGACGTACCAGCTGTGGCAGCCACCTCACCCGGATTCAGGACATTCAATGAAAAGGCATTGTTTGGCTGATCCCCGGCGCGATATGCCACCGGAATGCCGGCCGTAAAGCCCAGTTCGCTGGCTACCTGCGCACTCACATGTCCCTGCGGCGCAAAGGTCGGTTTGATGGTCGGAATCAGGTCTTTCGAAATTCCATAGTACTCCAGCAACAGATCGGCGGGCTTTTCTTCCTGGAAATCCCACAGAATACCTTCAGACAATCCGGATGCGGTGGTTGTTGCTTCGCCGGTCAGGCACAGGGCCAGGTAGTCGCCTGGTAACATGAACTTGTGTATCTGCGCGTACAAGTCCGGCTCATTTTGCTGCACCCATCGCAGTTTGGAAGCGGTAAAGTTGCCGGGAGAGTTAAACAGATGGGACAAGGCTTGCTGGCTGCCGATCTGCGCAAACGCTTCTTCTCCGATGCCTACAGCCCGGCTGTCGCACCAGATAATCGAAGGACGCAATACCTGATGGTTTTTACCTACAATTACCAACCCATGCATCTGATACGAAATACCGATGGCTTTCACTTCCCGCAGGTCAACCTTTTGTCCTAATTGACGGGTGGCTGCTTTGGCGTTTTCCCACCACATGTGCGGCTCCTGCTCCGCCCATCCTGGCTGGTGGGCAATCATGGGCATTTCTGCGGCCGGTGCCGAGGCGGCGGCAAGCAGCTTTCCTGTTTCTGCGTCAATAACAGAGGCCTTAATAAACGAACTCCCGATATCGTAACCTAAAAGATACATGTGTGTAAAGAAGGGTTGAGAATAAATTTAAATTGTTTATTTTGATTCTATGAACGATTGCCGACAAAACATACGCAAAGCTCGCAAAAATACTTAAAATATAATGCTTAATTTCTCTAAGAATAATCCTGTATTTTTTTACTAATCCCGACAATGCTGTCTGTGGCGTACACAACATGGACAGAACCTTACATCAGTGCCAAAATCACTTCTTACCGAAAATATATTCATGCTACTGCATTTATATTTGCCTAGGTGATAAAAGTTTACCGGTCCTGGTCGCATCATTTTTACTAATAGTGTAGGATATGTTAGTCAATTTTGTCAAGAAGAATGGAATTCTGTTGTCCATCTTATTGGTAGGTACATTGCTGGTATGCTCAGCAATCTTGTTTTTTTACAACCGTCAGACAATGTCGCAAAACGTTGTGCTACAAGAGCAGGCCAACAAATCAACCAAGGCTTTCAAGAACTTTTTCGAAGGAGGCCTGTACGATCTGGACAAAAGTTTGCGTGCCTTTGCACTTACCAAGGGTGACAATCACCTGGAACATGTGGAAGATGCAATCAAAAGAGGCAAACTCGGCTATGACAGCTTGCTGGTTTCGCTCAGAATACAGAAAACCCAACTGCCCGGGTTTGCTTTGACGATCGATTCGCTGATGTCGCAGGCCAGCATTACCCGTGACACACTCATTGAATACCAGCAGTTTTGCAGGTCAATCATAGAACTGGCCAAACAAGACAGCATCAGCCAGGTGGCTGAGCTGATCAAACAAGACCGGGGCATGAAACCTTGGTCCATTGGATACAAGCTGGAACAAAAACTAGGCAAGTTCGAAAATCACGTCATCACAGAGTCACAGAAGCAATATGACCTGGCTACGTCACGCAATGCCATTCTTCAGTTGCTGCTGATTCTGTTTGGCCTGCCCACCTTGTTCTGGATTGCCAAAACATTGCGGAAGGAAGAGGTCAACCGGTTGCGCATCCTGACCGAACTCGAAAACAGCAACAAAAGATACCTGTTCAATCCCGGAAACGAATCGGTCATCCAGGGCGAAGAAACGATCCAGAGCTCGATTGTAAATCTGAGGAAGGCGGCTGATTTTATCAAAAAAGTAACCGAAGGCGAAAACAATGTCGTATGGGATGGCCTTACGGAAGAAAACCGGGCCTTGAACCAGGAGAATCTGGTAGGCGAACTGCTGAAGATGCAAAGCCAGATGCAACAGGTAAGAGAAGAAGACCAGCGACGCAACTGGACCAACGAGGGCCTGAATTACCTGGGTGAAATTTTGCGCAAGGAGACCGATCTGAAAAGCTTAGCCGATCAGATCCTGGCCGAACTGATCAAGTATGTGCGCGCCAACCAGGGTATACTGTTTATCCTCAACGATACCAATCCGTCGACTCCGTTCCTGGAACTGAAAGCGACGTACGCCTTTAACCGAAAAAAATATATATCCGGCCGCATCGAGCCCGGACAAGGGCTGGCGGGACAAGCCTGGCTGGAAGCCGAGACCATCTACCTGAAAGAGATTCCGCAGGACTATGTCCGCATCACTTCAGGCCTGGGCGATGCCAACCCTAGCAATTTGCTGGTTGTACCGCTCAAACATGACCAAAACATCCAGGGAGTGCTGGAGATTGCTTCGTTTAAGATTTTCCAGGCCCATGAAATAAGTTTCATTGAAAAGATCGCCGAAACCATTGCCGTAACTTTTGCAGCCGCCAAGGTAAGCGAACGAACCCACATGCTCCTGGAAGACACCCGGTCCATGACCGAGGAGATGCGAGCCCAGGAAGAAGAAATGCGCCAGAACATGGAAGAACTGGTGGCAACCCAGGAAGAGCTGCAACGCAAGGAACGCGAAACCAGCAACCTGGTTTTTGGCATCAACTCAGCCTTTGGCATGATCGAGTTTGACCTGGATGGCACCGTGCTGTCGGCCAACGAGAAGTTCCTGACGCTGATGGGGTATACACTGAACGAAATCAAAGGACACAAACATCGGATGTTTGTCACACCTGAGTATGCAAACAGTAGTGAGTACAAAAACCTTTGGACCAATCTACGTGAATCGCGAGTGGAGAACACCGTTTGTTGTCGTTTGCGGAAAGACAAAAGCGAGGTGTGGCTGCGGGCGTCGTATGTTCCTCTTCGGAACAAAGAAGGACAGGCATACAAAATACTCAAACTGGCTACAGACATTACCAATGAGCACCTGCTGCAGAAACAAAACGATGAGCGGATCGCAACCATCGAAGCCTATGAAGAAGAAATGCGACTCACACTCAACGACCTGATGCAGCAGCAAGAGGAAGTTGCGATAAAAGAGCAGCAATACCTGCAGCGTATCGCCCAACTGGAAACCGAAAACCAACAACTGAAAGACAAACCTCAGATAATCTGAGGCAATACGGCCTTGTCAACTATTTTCCTGGGGTAAGTAAAAATAATATCCCGGGAAAGGGCAAAACCCATCCCTGCAAAACTGCACGAGTCAATGCAGTTACATGTGCTCACCTCGGGTATTACCTGCGCAGGAGCACACTACGATACGAGCTACCCTTCATAAACAGGTCTCTTGCCTGCGTGGCAGGCACACGGATCTTTTTGCCTTTACTTACACGCGCTTTGCTTAAAGCGTAGCAACCACTCTGTGTAAAAAATATCGGAAATGATCTGGTAATCAATCGTCAGTGCTCAAGTAAACCATCCGTCTTTATGAATCAGCGTCTATCCATGCGGTTGTATTTTGGACTTTTTTCCATCATAGCCGGTATGCTCATTGTTCTCTTCTATTACTTTGCCCACCGGATTGTCGAAGCCGAGAATAGCACCAAAGCCGTTATGGCCCAAATGACCAGCAAAGCGGTGCTTGACAAAATTGACCGCAATTTTTACGAACGGTACGGTGACGTACAGGCATTTGCGTACAACCGGCTTGCCACAGAGGCCCTCGGTCCACAAGCCTCCACCGTCGCCATAGAGGATTTCATGAATCGGATGATTCAATACTACGAACTCTACGACCTGATGCTGCTCTGCAACAAGGAGGGGAAGATTGTTGCAGTGAACACCCGAAACGTACAGGGAAATCCCATTCAAAGCCAGTCACTTATGGGAGCTACCATTGCCAGTACCGGTTGGTTCAAAGCCTGCACAGACACTTCCATACAAGGTGCCTGGTATTCCGGTTTCACCGTTAATTTATACGTAGCACAACTCTATAAATCTTCCGGACAAGGAGTTGGCTTTGCCTGTCCGGTCAGGAATGCGGCCGGTGAAGTCATCGGCGTGTGGTACAACTTTGCCAACTGGCAGGCAACCGCTGAGAAAATACGGATGGAAGCTGAAACGGAGCTCAAGCAAACCGACGCCAATGCCCGTGTCGTATTGACCAATGCCAAAGGGGAAACGTTACAAGCCACCGACCAAAGTTTGTTTTATAAAAACAAGCCGGAATTGTTTTATCAGACCGAGGTTCTGGCAATGGCGCGCAAGCCGGATATGCCTGCCTATGATAAGATTATTTCTCAACAGGCCCAGAGCAAAGGAGCCTATTCGTTTAAAGGCAACCGCTGGAAGGCCATTACCCTGCTCACGAAAACCGATGTCACGTGGACTACGTTCTTTTCGGGTGAGATGCTGTGGGTGGTGCTGGTCATTGCGTGTATCAATATCCTGATGATACTGGTTGTATACTCGGTTGTCAAACGCAATTTCCAACAGCTGCACTACATTGCCCATCTGCGTGACATCATCGAAAGAATCGCCAGGGGAATTACCGTACACATCCCCGACAGTCTGAAAACCAAGGATGAAATGGGCCAGATCGGACAGGCTATGGGTAAGCTGATTCAGGCGCTGCAGCACAAGACCCGTTTTTCTGACGAAATCGCCCGCGGCAATCTGGGAGCCACTCTCGCCGACGTGCATCCGGAAGATACGCTGGGCAATTCCCTGCTTTATATGCGTGACCAGTTACAGAAAGTGGAAGCTAGCCATCGGATCAATGAGTGGAAAGCCAAAGGCCTTAGCGAGCTGACCGTTCTGCTGCGCAACAATACGGACCTGGCAACCCTTGCCAACGAAGTACTGGCTTACCTGGTTCACTACCTGCGGGCCAATCAAGGTTCTCTGTTCATTACCACACACCGTGCCCATGAAACTGTACTCGAACAGATGGCCTGCTATGCCTACAGCCGAAAAAAGGTTTTTGAAGAAACGTATACCCTGCTTCCGGGACAAGGGCTTGTGGGACAAGCCTACCGGGAAGGCAGTTATATTTACCTGACCGAAATTCCGGAGAATTACGTAAGAATCACTTCCGGCCTGGGTGAAGCTACTCCCCGCACGCTGCTCATCATGCCGCTGAAAAGCGCCAAGGCTACGGAGGGCGTACTGGAAATCGCTTCGTTTCGCCCCATCAAACCTCACGAGATTGAGTTTGTCCAGTCGCTGGCCGAAACCATCGCAGCCATACTTTACGACCGGAAACTGAACGAGCAAACCATAAAACTGTTGGAAGAAAGCCAGGAAAAAGGTGAAGAAATGCGGGCCCAGGAAGAAGAAATGCGCCAGAACATGGAAGAACTCGTCACTACACAGGAGGAGTTGCTGCGCAAAGAACGCGAAATCAGTACACTGATAGAAGGGATCAGCACCTCGCTGGCAATGATTGAGTTTGACCTGGATGGGACAGTGCTCTCAGCCAATGATAATTTCCTGACACTGATGGGATATTCCTTGAAAGAAATCACAGGAAAACACCATCGCATCTTTGTCGATGCCGATTACGCTGATACGACAGAGTACTATTCTTTCTGGAGCAACATCCGGCTGGGACAAACCCAAACCGGCCGATTCAAACACGTAACCAAAGGCAATACGGACGTATGGCTTCAGGCTACGTATGCACCGTTGAAGGACAATGCCGGAAAAGTGATCAGAATCCTCAAAATTGCCAGCGATATTACCAAAGAACACCTGCTGGAACAGGAAACGCTTGAACGGATAGCCATTATGGATTGCTACGAACAGGAAATGAAAAATACATTCGAAGAGTTGCAGGAACGCCGTCAGCAGGTAGAAGCATACGAGGAAGAGATGCGTCATGTATTCAATGACCTGGAAGAATACACCCGTAAAATCATCGATTTGGAACAGAAGGTGTATGCCGGCAATCCGTTCAACAGCTGACACTTTCCGCGGCTACACTTGTGGCCTTCAACTTCAGAACAGACAGCTATCAAATTAAAATAGTATCCTGCCCGAAGCCAAAACCCATCCGTCTGAACCATAGCATTTATCACAGGGGTTTTGGCGTTGCGCAGGATACTATTTTTACGGCTGCCGGCACAGCATTTCAACTGTAATTACTGGATAGGTCGGGCCTTGTTCATGGCCAGGCTTTCGCGGCGAGGGTATTGCTCCATAATCCGGAACACAGCGCCCCGAACGGCCGCATCCATGTTCTTTTCTTTCCGCTGGGTGGTCAATTGCCCACTGGCCCACCCCTGCCAAAGCATTTGCTTGCTCTGCGTATCCCAGATACCGATGACAATCCGGTTCTCTTCGTAGGTGCGCGACGAAATATTGTTTGGCTGATACCACCATCCCCACATCATCGGGCTCATGTTGTTGGACTGAATCTGCTGGCGATCTTTGGAATCGGTCTGGAAACGCACCACCAGGTCGGCATCAGCGTCGTTACGCACATACCCGCGGGCCTGCATTTCGGCATCCAGCGATTCGATGATACGACGGCGGTTCAGCTCGCTGCCCATGATGGGATCGGCACCGATAACCGGCGGGTTTTCAATCGTATACGTGGTATACCGCCGGAAATTGGCCTGGCGGTCATAATCCGAACGAACGGTCAGGGAAGCACAACTGCTTGCAGCAGCAAGCACGGCAATCCAAAAGAAATTCACATACGTTTTCATCTTTGCGGTAGCTTTTGAGTTAAAAGTAAGACCAATGAATCACTCCACGACCATGGAATGGGTACAAGTGCTGCATGAACAAGGAACAGTAAAGTGTACGCAACTAATTGGTGTAAAAATGGCTACATGCAAAAGATGGCTTTAGCAAACTGAATGATACTTTTGAAGTAAGACAACCCATCCGCAGAGAACTACTATTCCGCATCGAACGAATTGCGAAACTTTTGGGCTACTGTAACGGAGAGCAAATCGCATGCCGAATTGTGCCTAATTCTTTGTCAGACAACACATTGCAGAAGATTTTTTCAACAGGTTGTCCGGCCTGGCTTTTCGGGCTTGTGTTTATACCGAGCCGTCTTTGAAAATAGTATCTCCCGGAAATGAAAAACCCTGCCGTTGACAGGCAGGGTTCGCTAATTATAAAATCGCAACCAGGATGGCTATTGAAACGGAACTGCCTGTTTTTGTTCGCGGAGGATGCTCTGCTGAGCCAGACTTTCCACCACATTGGCCTGTAAGACAATTGTTTGCATCGGGGTATTCAAGTCATTGGTAGTTACCGAAACCCGTTCGTTCTGCTGGTTCAGGGCACGTGGTGTGTACCGCAGCTCCAGCGTGGCTTTCTCACCAGGTTTTACCGTTGGTTTGGAAGCTTTGTAAGTGACGCATCCGCAGGCACTGTACACGCTCTTGATTGTCAGGTCTGTTTTGCCGGTGTTGGTAAAGGCAAATGCTTTGGTAACGGTCTGTCCTTTTTCCAGTTTGCCAAAGTTATGCCCTTCCAGCTGCAATTTCATCGTGGGCGACTTGGCCAATTCTTCGGCGGTAGCCGTAGGCTTTGGATTCACCGTTCCGCGGATGGTAAGCACCAGTGAAGTGTTGCTGGCGTTACTAGCCACGGTGATGGTCTTGGTAAAAGGTCCGGGCCGCCCCGCACTATTGTACGAAGCCGATATTTTTCCTTTATTACCGGGCAATACAGGTTCGTGTGTCCAGAAAGGCGTGGTACAGCCACAAGAAGCCGTTACGTTGGAAATAATGATGGGGGCGTTACCATCGTTGGTAAACTCAAAATCGTATGTCGCTACTTTTCCTTCCGACACGGTGCCGAAGTCATGCGTTTCTTTGGCAAATTTCAATACCCCCTGGGCATACGTTTTTAGTGCTATTCCAGCAAAAAAACTTAAAAAAATTAAAAATTTTAGTTTCATAATCCTATACCATTAATCGTTTGGATAATTCTCAGGAAAGCCTTGCAAATATATGGCTTTTCTGCTATCAAACGGACCAACGTAAGTTATCTTGTATTTTTATCTGTTGCCTGGTTTTTGGAAGGGTCTTAGTTTTTGGTTATTTTTGGAGCAAAGGCAGGTTTCTGTATATCAGGGGATACTATTTTGTAAGGTTTCACTTTGTCAGAAAGCAATTCATCTTTGTAAGATTTGCCTGTGAGACAGCACGTTAACCCAACGAAAGCTGAGCAATAGATGCGGGATAGCGGACGGGAAAGACAGCATCTAGCTTCCACATGTCAGCATTCCAGAGACATTCAACAAATTAAAACCGGATTTTCACGTGATTACGAAAGAACTATCATCGGTGTCAGCTTTGACCAAAGAGGAAATCCTCCGCGATTATCGCATCGCATGCGAAAGCCGTCAGGCCAGTCTGCTGGGCAGAAAAGAAGTATTTGCCGGAAAAGCCAAGTTTGGCATTTTTGGTGACGGGAAAGAAGTAGCCCAGTTGGCAATGGCACGCGCCTTTCGCAAAGGCGACTGGCGGTCAGGCTATTACCGCGACCAGACATTCATGGTAGCCATTGGTGAACACACGTGGTACGAGTATTTCGCCCAGCTGTATGCACACACCGATGTGCAGGCCGAACCGGCATCGGCAGGACGTATGATGAACGGTCACTTTGCAACCCGTTCGTTAAATGACGACGGCAGCTGGCGTAACCTGCTGGATATCAAAAACTCCAGTTCGGACATCTCCCCTACCGGAGCCCAGATGCCACGGCTGCTGGGGCTGGCGTATGCCTCCAAACTGTACCGGCAGAATCCCGACCTGCATGACATGGACACGTTTTCGGTCAATGGCAATGAAGTGGCTTTTGGCACCATTGGCAACGGCGCTACTGCCGAGGGAGTATTCTGGGAAACGATGAATGCCGCCGGTGTGTTGCAGGTTCCCATGCTGGTTTCGGTTTGGGATGACGGCTACGGCATATCGGTTCCCAATTCCTACCAGCTTACCAAAGAAGAAATCAGCCGGCTGATGGCGGGCTTTCAACGGACTGAAACCGAAAAAGGTCTCGAAATCGTCAGGGTCAACGGCTGGGATTATCCCTCGCTGGTTGGTTCCTACCTGCGGGCGGCCCAGCTTTGCCGCGAAGAACATGTACCTGTGCTGATGCACGTAGCCGAAATGACACAGCCACAAGGGCATTCGACTTCCGGCTCGCATGAACGGTATAAAACCAAAGAAAGACTTACCTGGGAAGCCGAATACGACTGCATCCGCAAGATGCGCGAATGGATGATAGGTAACGAAGTAGCCACTGCCGAAGAAATCGATAGCATTGAAAGTCAGGCCCGTGAGGATTTGAAACGGATTCGCAGTGAAGCCTGGGAAGCATTTGTCGCTTCGATGAAGCCTGACTACGAGGAAGCATTGCGGTTGCTGGAAACGGCAGCCCATGAAAGCAAACGCGCAGCCGAAATCCTGGCTTTACGCGAATCGCTATCCAAAACACTCAATCCCATCCGGAGCGATGCCACTGCGACCATCAAGAAAGCCTTGCGTCTGCTCCGCGACGACACCGTACCGGCACGTACCAAACTGATTGCCTGGCTGCAACGGACCGAACAGGAAAACGCCGAACGGTACAATTCGCACTTGTACAGCCACTCACCGCAGGCAGCTATCCATGTGGCAGAAGTGAAACCGATCTATACCGAAACCAGTCCGCTCATGGACGGCTGGCAGATTATCCGTTCGTGTTTCGACTCGATTCTGACCCGCGACCCTCGGGTATTTGCCATTGGTGAAGATGTCGGTATGATCGGCGACGTAAACCAGGGCTTCTCCGGATTACAGAAAAAGCACGGCGAGTTGCGCGTCACCGACACAGGCATCCGTGAAACCACCATTATCGGGCAGGGCATTGGCACCGCGTTGCGCGGCTTGCGTCCGATTACCGAAATCCAGTATGTAGACTATATTCCGTTTGCGATTCAGACACTTTCCGATGACTTGGCTTCGTTGCATTACCGCACCAAAGGCGGCCAGAAAGCACCGGTTATCATCCGTACGCGCGGCCACCGGCTGGAAGGCGTATTTCACTCCGGCTCGCCGATGAGCCTGATCCTGAGCAGTTTGCGCGGCGTCAATTTTATTGTCCCACGCAATTTCACGCAGGCAGCCGGCTTTTACAATACCATCCTGAAATCTGACGAACCGGCACTGGTGGTGGAGCCGCTCAACGCCTATCGCCTCAAAGAACGCATGCCCGAAAACATTGATGAGATTTGCGTGCCCGTAGGCGTACCCGAGATTCTGCGCAAAGGCACCGACATTACGATCGTCACTTACGGAGCCATGTGCCGTATTGTGATGGAGGCGGCACGGCAGTTGCATGATACGATGGGCATCGATGTGGAAGTCATTGACGTTCAGACTTTGCTACCGTTTGACCGACACCATGTCATTTTGCAGTCGATACAAAAAACCAACCGCGTCATTTTTGCCGATGAAGACGTTCCTGGCGGGGCATCGGCCTTTATGATGGATCAGGTGCTGGTAGGTCAAAGTGCCTACCGTTGGCTCGATTCGGCACCTCGTACCCTGGCAGCTCAACCGCACCGCCCGGCATATACGACCGACGGCGATTATTTCTCAAAACCTAATGTAGAAACTGTCTTTGATCTGGCTTACGACATTATGCACGAAGCTGATCCCCAGCGTTTTCGGGCGTTGTATAAATAATAAATAGTTGATACCTCAATAAAAAACCTGCCTTTTTCAAGGCAGGTTTTTTAGTTTTCGAAGATATCTATTTTTATCACTTACTGTTTTCGAAGCACACGTAGTTGTCTGACGTTATTTGGTAAGTACCACCACACTACCCGTCCGCACCGAATCGCTGAAATTACCCGATCTGTCTCTTACCCGTATCCAGAAAAATATCGTATCATTCCGTTGAATGTCTTTGTCAAGCTCCAGGTCTTGTTGCGGATAAAAAACCTGTAACCTGTAATTCAGCGTCCCTTCGATCGGACCTGCTTTGTCGTCATTCTTTAGTCTTGGAATCCTTCCATTGTAATTTAAGCCCGGAATGGTGGAAACAACCGGAATCTCTCTTCCCTCAAATTTCTTGTAAGGACTGGCAAAGCAGTCAAAATCAAAAGGGGAATCGGTTCCGTCAATACCTAAATCACCGTCTCCATCCCGAAAGAAAAGCGTAATCACCAGTGAATCTCCTTCCAGTGGCAGCGATTGAGTCACCCGGATATCCCTGGGTTCGATATAGGGAGTTTTGTCAAAATTCGGAACAATCTTATCACAGGCACTTAAAAATAACACCAGCAGGGTTATGCCCAGTGTTGCCATTAAACTATTTTTACGCATATTATTGTTTTGGTTGAAAGTCTTGTCAGCAGTGAGCAAAAAATTTATTCCTTCCTTCAAAGCTTCGCTTCTAAATGCGGGTTCGTTTGAAAAGAAAGCACTGGAATTGTTCCGGTTCCAGGCTTCGGCTAATCAAATTTACCGAAAGTATTTAGAATTTCTGCGTGTCGATCCCGCAAAAGTTTCATCGTTGGTTCAGATCCCGTTTCTTCCGGTTGAGTTTTTCAAATCCCATACGGTCAGTTGTGTAACCGGCGCACCCGAAGTTTTGTTCGAAAGCAGCGGCACAACCGGGCAAATCCGTAGCCGTCATTATGTGTATGACACAGCTTTTTATCAAAACGTTGCACAACACATTTTTGAAACACAGTATGGTCCCCTTTCCGGTTTCCACATACTGGCCTTGCTGCCCTCTTACCTAGAACGTACGGGATCGTCATTAGTGTATATGGTCGAGCATTTTATCCGGCAAAGTGGCTCTGCTGAATCCGGCTTTTACCTGTACGACCAGCAGAAACTGGTCTCAACAATAGAAATACTATCCCGCCAGAACAAAAAAGTGCTGCTCATCGGTGTTACGTTTGCCCTGCTGGACCTGGCCGAACACTACGGTGACCGCAACTGGTCGAATGTAATCGTGATGGAAACCGGTGGCATGAAGGGGCGGCGTGCGGAGTTGCTCCGGGAAGAGGTTCACGCCATTCTGATGCAATCGTTTCAGTTGCCCGCCGTTCACTCCGAATACGGCATGACCGAACTGCTTTCGCAAGCTTATTCTACCGGGGATGGCATTTTTCAAATGCCTGATACCCTACGCATTCTCATTCGTGACATTAACGACCCGTTTACCATCTACTCGCAACCCCGCAACGGCGGCATCAACATCATTGATCTGGCCAATGTGGACTCGTGTGCTTTTATCGAAACCAAAGACATTGGTATTGCATTCCCTGACAACCGGTTCCGCGTATTGGGCCGCTTCGACAATTCGGATATTCGGGGATGCAACTTGCTGGTAGGGTGAGAACGGTTAATGGTCGATCGTTAATGGGTGATGGTTAAGAAGGGGTTTTGGCTTTTGAAAGGATACTATTTTTAAATCAACCTATCAACCGTTAAACCCATTACCTCATTAACCTTCTCCTATAATTCGTAGCCCATCCAGCGTCAGATTCTTGTTTACTTCATTAAACTGGCGATGCAAAGGCTCGATGATCGACGACAGCCCGCCGGTGGCAATGGCAATGCACTCACCGCCCATCTCCTCCCGAATCCTTTCCAGCAGCGACTCGACCAGCCCCACATAACCCAACAAAATTCCCGCTTGCATTGCGTGTACCGTATTTTTACCCAGAACCGATGCCGGTAACTCCAACGGGATTTCGGGCAGTTGCGCCGTATTGGCCGATAACGCTTTCATGGCCGTTCTCAGTCCCGGCGCAATGGCTACGCCCAGCAACTGGCCATTGGCTGAGACACTTGTAAATGTCAGGGCGGTTCCAAAATCCACCACCACGCAGTTTTGCTTGTACTTGGCATACACTGCCACCGCATTGGCAAACAGGTCGCTCCCCAGTTCGTGCGGTTTGTCTGTTTTTACGGTAATTCCAGAATAGAATTCTGCGGTTACAATCAACGGCGGAAAGCCAAACAAGAGGGAAAGAAACTCCCGGAATGTACCTGTCAGCGGAGGTACGACACTGCTGACCACCACCCGGTTGAAATCGCTGAAACGCAGGCCCGCTTCCAGAAAGTAATTGCGCAGGCGTGTTTCATAATAAAATGCCTGCTCGTGCGGCAATGCCCGGATACGCCAGATGTGTGCCCAGTGTTCCTGGTGCCACACGCCAATCACTACGTCGGTATTTCCAATGTCAATGGCTAACAACATGCCTGTGATTTGTTACGTTGAAGCTGTGAAAATAGTATCTTTTTACATACCAAAACCCGGTTACTGGAAAATCAGACACAAAAAATGCGAAGCCTCAGCTTCGCATTTTTTGTGTCCAGGATTCTGGCTCTTGAATTGATACTATTCTTTTACTCATGAACACTAACTGAAATAATCGGCGAGCCCATTACTGCTGATCTGGCTACTTCTCCTTTGCTGTTAATTCGAACCACTTCTGTGATTTCAACAACCAAACGCAGGCTCGGGCTTGTAGCCGTTTTCGATGCATTTTTAAGTCCTTCCATCTTTATTACTCCTGTTTGTGACCGCACCGATCCAAGTGGTCTACTTCCATTGACCAGATACACAATAAAATCCCGCACTTCATACCGGCTACCCGCATCCGAAGAAGGATCTGCCGCTTTTGCCTCAAGCTGCAATACATCCGGAAAGTCGTTCAGTGACAGCCCATTGGCTTTCCAGTCAGTTGTTACAGGCTGGTTATTTTTCAGGAACTGGTGAAATATTTTAGCCTTTTGAGGAATTGTGTCTTCTGAAACGGAGAAAACCGACAGCCGTGTTAAAACAGGAGGATGGTCTTCTATGGTAAAAGCAAACAAAAGTACACTAACCAAAGGCAGAGCAAGCAGTAAAACCCACAGGCGGCGAGACGAAGAATGTGCTTTTTGTAACATAGTTGTGCGCATTTGAATGGAACATTGATTAAATGAATGAGAAAAAGTGAGTTGCAGTTTTCGGAACAACGTATCGAGCAGTGTGTCTGTGTATACTTCGGTCCCGTAAAGCCGGGCTGTCAGGGCATCGGCGCGGTATTCGTGCAGCAAATGCAGTTCGTTTTTGAAAAGATACACCGCCGGATTGATCCAGAATGCAACTTTGAGCAGTTCGGCATAGAGAATGTCCCACGAATGCCGCTCACGGATGTGTACCAGCTCGTGCTGAAAAACCTGTTCCTTTTCGCTTTCCGTCAGTTGTGTCGTATTGTCCCAGAAAAGGTAATCGAGAAACGAAAAGGTAGGCAGTTTGCCTTCGGTATCAATGCGCTGGTGCGTTTCCATCCAATGAATGTCTGACCGCCGAAGCAGCAGGTACAGTTTGCCAAGTCGCCAGGCAAACCGGCCTGCCAGAATCACCGCTCCTGCCACATATACCCAGAACACAGCATCAGACCAGAAAAACGATTCGCTGGCAATGCGAACCGGATGTTCCACTACCGAAATGGTGTATGGAATACTGATGAAACCCTGATTATCAATATAAACGAGGTTGTCAGGCTCGAAGGCAAGCAGCGGAATAATCCACGCGGCAGTAGCCATGGCAAGCAAATACGCCCGGCTTATCACGAAAAAAGTTAGTTTCTGTAATGCCAGCCAATAGAACACATACAACACCTCAAAACAAATACTGGCCTCAAGCAAGTAGCTGAGCAGTTGGGCTTTCATACGTGAGAAATAGAAAATGCCTGTACAATTCGGTAAGCTTTATCAGTAGGGTACTCGTAAGGTTGTTCGTGGGCAGGTCCGTAATTTCACTCTTCTGTCAGTTGGTTGTCTTCCGGCTTGTCTTTCTTTTTTCGCGCTTTCAGCAATTGTTCCAATTCGTGCAAATCCACATCCTGTTCGTCCGCAAAAAATGAGAGCATCCCCGAAAACGAACCGCTGAAATACTTTTTGAGAAAATTCTGAAAATAGCCTTTGGTATACTCCTGCTTGGTAACGAGCGGATAATACTCGTGCGTTTTGCCATACGTGCGATGTGCGACAAAATTTTTCTGCTCCAGAATGCGAATCACCGTGGCAACGGTGCTATACGCAGGCCGCGGCTCAGGCAGGGCTTCGACAATGTCTTTCAGAAAGCCCGCACCCACCGCCCAGATGGCTTGCATGATTTGTTCTTCGGCATTGGTGAGTTCTTTCATGCGCGTTTAATTACTGATCCAAAGTTATAACTATATTTTTAACTATACAACTATATTTATAATTATATTTTTAAAGAATTAGTTATAGACTTTTACACCGGAAAAACAGTACGTCTGAAAAAGCAAAAACCTCATAATTATACGAGGTTTTACGAAGCGTTTATGGGATTACTTCATGCGGATAATCGTCACACCGGCACCGCCACGGTCGGGATGTTCGTCGGTCATGGAAGCGATTTCACGGTAACGTTTCAGGTGATTGCGAATGAGCGTCCGCAGAATGCCGTCGCCTTTGCCGTGTACGATGCGCAATTCACTGCTGCCCAGCATCAACGCCTGGTCAAACCACACATCGACCTCTGTGAGGGCTTCTTCGCCGCGTTTGCCACGCAAATCCAGTTGCTGACTGAAGTTGGCCATTTTCTCATTCATGTCAATTCCCTGCATACGCGGCTGGTTTTCAACGGTTTGCTGGCGGTATTCTTTCCGACTGATCTTTTCCAGCCGATTCAGTTTGACGTTTGATTTAAGCTCTCCTATTCGGATTTCGGCATCTTTTCCGCGGATGTCCAACACCTCTCCGACCGTATTCTGGCCTTTGATGCGCACCAAGTCGCCTTCCTCGATGGTGCCACCGATTACCTTGATCTCAGGAGTAGGTTCAACCTCCGCAACCACTTCTTCAGGTTTCAGCTTCTTTTCAAACGACGCCAGATCCTGCCGCAACACTTTGGTCATGTCTTTGTCGGCCTTGTATTCCTTGATCTCCCGAATGGTCGTTTCTATCTTCTGGTTGGCTTCCTGAAGCAGTCGCTTGGCATCTTCTTTGGCTTTGTTGAGCAGTTGTTTGCGGCCGGTTTCCAGTTCGCCTTTCAGCGCGTTGTACTTGGTCAGCGTTTCGTTCAGCGATTTTTCTTTGGTCTGAAGTTCCCGGTTCTGCTCGGCAAACTTCTGCTTTTCATTTTCCAGTTCACGTAGCATCTTGTCAAAATCGACCTGCGTGGTGCCGACTTTTTGCTTGGCGCGGGATACTATTTCGCGGGGCAATCCAATTTTCTGGGCAATCTCAAACGCAAACGAACTGCCCGGCCGGCCGATTTCCAATTGGTACAACGGCTCCAGGTGTTCGGCATCGAAACGCATGGCTCCGTTGGTGACGCCTTCGGTATGATTGGCATATGCTTTCAGATTGCCGTAGTGTGTATTGACCACTCCAAAGGCTTTTTTCTGCTGCAACGACTCCAGAATGGTTTCGGCAATGGCGCCGCCCATTCCCGGCTCGGTGCCGGTACCGAACTCGTCAATCAGAAACAACGTCTGTTTGTCGGCATGTTGCAGAAAGTACCGCATGTTGGTCAGGTGCGAACTATAGGTACTCAGATCATTTTCAAGGGATTGTTCGTCGCCAATGTCAATAAAGATATCCCGGAACAGTCCCATCTGCGAATGGTCATCCATGCTCACCAGCAGGCCGCACTGAAACATGTACTGCGTCAGGCCAACGGTTTTTAACGCAATGGATTTGCCCCCGGCATTTGGCCCCGAAATGACCAGAATGCGCTGTTTTTCATCCAGTTTGATGCTCAATGGAATGACCGATTTTCCTTGTTTCTGAAACGAAAGCTGCAACAACGGATGGCGGGCATTACTCCAGAATAGTATCGTTTTCTTGCCAAAAAACGGCATGCTGGCCTGGGTACGCAAGGCGAACTTGGCTTTGGCCCGGATAAAATCCATCAGCCCCAGAAACGTGTAGGCTCGCTTCAGGTTCAGCACATGCGGCCGCAGCCGGTCGGTTAGTTGCGTGAGAATTCGTACGATTTCGCGTTTTTCGCGGTAGCCCAGTTCGGTAATCTCGTTGTTCAGGTCAAAAATCTCAACCGGCTCCAGGTAAATGGTTTGTCCGGTAGCCGACTCGTCCTGCACAAACCCTTTGATTTTGCGTTTGTGTTCGGCCGCTACCGGAATCACCATGCGTCCGTTGCGAATGGTCGCCGAAGCATCGTCGGCGGTGTAGCCCTGGCTAATCGACTGTTTCAGAATGGATTCGAGCTTTTTGCGCAGGTTGGCTTGTTCTGAAATGATCTGCCGGCGAATGGCTTGCAACTCAGGCGAGGCATCGTCGCGCAACTTGCCCCGCTGGTCAATCACCCGATCCATGTCTTTGAGCAATTGCGAATCGATGTCCACAGCCTGCGTGAGTTCGCGCAATTGAGGAAACGCATTTTCCTCCTGCTGCTTGAAAAACTGCAAACATTCGTATACTGTCCGCAGCGACAGCTTAATTTCAAAGAATTCCTCTTCGGTCAGGAACATGCCTTCAATGGCCGCTTTGGTCAGGTGCGGCACCGCATCAATGAAATTGGACGAGGGGAACTCATCACTGTGCAGCAGCATAATCTGTTTCATTTCCGCCGTCTGCCGCACCAGCTTGTCAATCATCTCATAATCGTTCGAAAACCGCATCTTTTCCACAAATACCCGCCCCAGCGGGCCGCTGCATTCGTGTTTGATGTGTTCGCGAATCTGGTCAAATCCTAATTTCTGTTCTAAATTTTTGGGGTATAGCATATATTATCAATCCTCGTGCAGAGGTCATTAGTCATACGTTTACAAAAGGCAATAATGTACAAAAACCTGATTGGCAGGTTTTTGCAATTGGGGAGATACTATTTTTCATTGGCTCTTTCTGCGCAGGGCAGCTGACCAACCGTTGGCAGTCACAGGTAGCTTACAACATCTTTTTCAGGGTCTTTTTCGTTAGGATCGAATCTGAGGGAATCGCCGAGCCGGGCTGGTTTTTGACCACGGCGCTGGTATCAGGCACATTTTTGATGCGTTCATGGCGCGCTTCCAGCGTATCAACTACCGCCGTATAGATTTCGTTCATCAGTAGCACATTCTGAGAATAAAATTTGTAGCTATCGTGATACTGAGTCGAATCAGTCTTGTTTTTTTTCAGTATTTGCCGTTCCAGATGCTTGTAATACAGTTGCGTCGAATCGCTTGTTTTGAATCCTGCCTGCTGGGCCTGCGCCTCGGCAACATGGATGTCGCTCAGAATGGAAATCATTTTCCCCTGATCCAACGTTCCCGGCGGAGGTGTGGGAGCAGTCACACACGCCGTCAGAAAAAAAACACCATAAACCATCCATCTTCTGTAATTCATAAAACAAAGGTACAAAGACTAAATTAGTCCCGAAAGCTTTCCGTATAAGAATGCCGCCGCAGGAATCGGGCGTAACAACCAACGCTGACTCCGCAAAAAACGAACCAGAGGCCTCTGTCCCGTATTCGTCTCACAAAATAGTATCTCTGCAAACGCAAAAACCCCTATCTTTACCAATCAAACACCATAGCTATGCGTGAGGTTATTTCCCGGCTTCGTAAGTTTCAGATTCGTATCCGCAAGGCGGTCACCACGCAGATGCACGGCGACTTCCATTCAGTCTTCAAAGGCAACGGTCTTGAATTCAATGACTTGCGCGCCTACCAATACGGTGACGATGTGCGTAGCATCGACTGGAACACCAGTGCCAAGGGCCACGGAACGTTTGTAAAACTGTTTCGGGAAGAACGCGAGCAAACGGTTTTTTTCCTGCTGGATGTCAGCGCATCGCAACAGGTCGGCAAGAAAGGACAGACCAAGATGAATCTGGCCAAGGAAATCTGCGGCGTGCTGGCGTTATCGGCCTTGCAGGAACAGAGCCAAGTGGGACTGGTGTGTTTTTCGGACCAGAAGGAAAAATATTTGAAGCCCGAAAAAGGCTTGCAGCAAGGCTACCTGCTGATTTCGACACTTTTCAAAATGGAGGCCCGGTCGGCACAAACCAACCTGCGCAACGCCATGGGTTTTGTGCTAAACCTGTTGCGGCGGCGGAGTGTCATCGTCCTGATTTCTGACTTTATTGATACCAATTACGAAACCACACTCAAAGCCTTGGCAAAAAAACACGATCTGGTGGTGATTCACCTGCTGGATATTCGCGAAACCGGCCTGCCCAAGCTGGGCATCATTCCGATTTTCGACCAGGAGTCGGGGCGTATGGTGTGGCGCAACACGTCTTCGCCACGGTTTCAGCGACGGATGAAAAACGCTTTTCAGAGCAAGCAGCAGGAACTTGAACGCCTTTGTCGCCAGAACGAAGCCAATTATGTGGCGGTGCACACCAATGAAGATTTTGTACCGGCGTTGGTACGGCTTTTCCGGGTCAGGAACCAATAACTTTAATTTCGGAATTGGAAGGGCGGATTTCGGATTTGCAAAATAGTATATGTGAGAAAGCGAAAACCCCCGTAACTTTACCGGCTGATCTTGAAGCGAAATCCGAAATCCGAAATCCGAAATCCGAAATCCGAAATCCGAAATCCGAAATCCGAAATCCGAAATCCGAAATCCGAAATCACGAATGCGAATACATTTGCGTCATCTACTGATTGCAGGTTATCTTTTACTGAATGGATATTGCCAGGCACAGGAATTGCTCCCTGTCGGCAAATTTTTATCAGACAGTGTGAAGGTCGGGCTGCCCGTACGCTATACCCTAAGTTTGCGGCATCCCCCGGAAATGCAGGTGATCTTTCCGGACTCCGGTTACCGGTTAGCTCCGTTCGAATGGGTCGACAAAAAATATTTCCCCACCCGTACCAATGCCCAGGGAAGCATCGACAGTGTAGTCTATACATTTACCACGTTCAGTATCAACCCTGTCCAAAAGCTTCAGCTACCTATTTTTCTAGTACACCAGCGCGACTGTACGGCAGTATATGCACCCACCGATTCGGTCTTTGTGCATCAGTTGATTCAGCAGTCGCCCAAATTTCTGTCGCCCAAGGCCAATACCCAGTATGTTCCTGTACGCGAAACACTGGACTACCGCCTGATTCTGATTGTCGCGGCTGTGACTGTCCTGGTCATGTTGTTATTATACCTGCTGTTCGGGCGGCAAATCAAACGGCAATACCGGTTGTACCGGCTGTGGCGCGAACACCGCATCTTTGTGGGCTCCTACGAAAAATTGCGGCGAAAGGTACGTCAGCAAAAGGAATCCGCGGCAGTAGAACATACCATCGTTTTGTGGAAACGTTACATGCAGGAGCTGCACCAGAAGCCTTACAGTTCGTACACGACCAAAGAGATTATCGAAATCATCCCCAATCCCAAGCTGGCCGATTCGCTCCAGATGGCCGACCGGGCTATTTACGGCAACAGCATGCCCGAAGAGATTTATACCGCCTTGCGAACCCTGCAGGCTACCGCCGAAAATTTTTACAAACGTAAACGCATCGAGGTAGCCTCTCAGAAATGATCCGGTCCTCAATCGGCAGTGCAAACATAAGTCCGGTCGTTTCCGGGCATTCCGAGCGGATGGAAGTTGATTCTTGTCAGTATTTATTACTTTTCTACTAAATTATTGGACTCGCACCAAAAGTATTCGTTACCTTTGTACCAAACGATTGGTTTCTGATTTGAAAAGAATAGTTTCCATATTTCTCCTTGCGCTGCTTCTGTATCATACCATAGGTTATTTTTTCCTTTTCCAACTCCGGAAAACCCACATACGGCAGGAACTGCGGCAGGCGATTGAAACCAAAACCCATCCGGAAAGGGACTGGCTTGTGATTGCCGTACCTATTACCTTGTATCACCAGCTGGACCGCGATTTTGAAACTGCGGAGGGCGAATTCAGTTACCAGGGCAAGGTGTACGAAAAAGCCATGCAACGCATCCAGAACGACACGCTTTTTGTTTATTGTGTCAACAACCTGAAGCAGGAAAAGGTAAAGGCCGATTTGTCAGAACACCTGAAAGCCCATGTGGCTGACATGGGAGGATCGACACACAAGAAGTCCGAATCACTCCAAAAGTCATTTGCCAAACAATACTATTTGCCCCAGGACACCTTTCGTTTTTGCGCGAAACCGTCCATATCATTCCAGGATTTTAGCGGGGTAGTCACCCATCATTTCAACTCCCGGGTGGTTGAGGTTTACACACCTCCCCCACAGTCCCGTATTGCCTAATGCCTGTCTGGCCGGTCGGATAATTTTTGTACCGGATCCAACTCCGATTCCCTTTTCCGGAAATACTTGTTGCCCATGCGGCAACCCCTATTGTTTTGTCTATTTATCCCGTGCAATCCCCATGAAACGATTTATATATTTATTCCTGTGTTCAGGTCTAAGCCTCTTGTACGCTTGCAAGCAGGCAACGCCCGAAGAATACAATGCAAAAGCGGCTGATCCTGAACTACTTTACAACTGCTCCAAGCACCTGACAGATGTCATTATTCATGACATTTTCAAGCCACCGGTTGCCAGCCGTATCTACGGATATACCTATCTGGCTACGTATGAAGCCATGCGTCCTGGATTTCCGGCTTACCAGCCATTGGGGGGCAAACTCAACGGTTATACCGACGCCCCAGCTCCGGAAGCTGGCAAAGAATACTGTTTTTCGCTGGCAGGTATCAAAGCGTTCACTGTTGCCGCCCGCAACTTCACCTTCTCTGCCGACATGTGGGATGGTTTTGAAAAAGACCTGTTCAAAAAGTACAAGGACATGGGCATTCCTGATGATGTATACGAACGATCCATCGCGTATGGTGATCAGGTTGCCCAGCACGTGATCGCCTATTCGGCAAAAGACAATTACAAGCAGATTCGTGGATTCCGGCATACCATTACACGTGATCCGGGTACCTGGGTGCCTACCCCGCCTGCCTATGCCGATGCCTGTGAACCCAAGTGGAATACCATCCGTACATTTACGCTTGATTCCATCAACCAGTTTCCTTGTCCAAAACCGGCCAAATATGACCTGGCAAAAACCAGCCCTTTCTGGAAACTGACGGATGAGGTGTATACCATTGGAAAAAACCTTACCCAAGAGCAGAAAGACATTGCCTATTTCTGGGACGACAACGCCTTTGTGACCAACATTACCGGTCACGTGATGTTTGCAAGCAAGAAGATGACGCCACCCGGGCACTGGATGGCGATCATCACGACAGTGTCACGCCAAAAACAGCGGAGCATGATACAGGCCGCGGAAGCGTATTCCCTTTCGTCGTTTGCAATCTTTGATGCGTTCATCGCCTGCTGGGACGAAAAATACAAACACGTGCGGATTCGTCCGGAGACAGTCATCAATACCAATCTGGATCCGGAATGGAGACCTTTCCTGGAAACACCGGCCTTTCCCGAATATGTGAGCGGCCACAGTGCCATTTCAGCAGCTGCCGGACAAATACTGACCAACCTGATTGGCGACAATGTGGCTTATACAGACTCCACCGAATATGAATTTGGCCACGGCGTGCGTAAATTCGCTTCCTTCAAACAAGCATATCAGGAAGCGTCGATCAGTCGTGTATATGGCGGCATTCACTTCCGTGACGGCGTGGAAGAAGGAACATACCAAGGCGAAAAAGTGGGACAATGGGTATTGCAAAAGCTGGGAGTGAAAAAAGAACCTGTAATAGCCAGCGGTGCCCGTTGACAGTTGCGATTGTTTAAACATAAAAAAGCAGAGCCGCCGAAATCCAGATCGGTGGCTCTGTTTTTTATGTTCCGTTCAGAAAGCGAGTCTTTGTGAGATACTGTCCTGCAAAACGCTACTAAGGGTCTGAAATAGCTAGCATCAATCCGGTTGGTTTTTGACACCCAGGGAATCCAGGATTTCCCGCAAACGGAAAGGCTTTTTTATAAAAAGGTCGGCACCTTCATGCATTGCTTTTTCATTCATTTCGCCCATGCCACTGATCATAATGACCCGAATGTCCGGATTCATGTCTTTGATCACACGGATGGCGCTGATTCCCTCGCCGTCCGGAAGCATATGATCCAGAAAAACAACGTCCGGAGAAAACACATGCAGTTTTTCAATTCCTTCCTGTAAAGTTCCTCCACAGTCAACAATGCACCGTTTCTGTTTCAGAAACAAACTTAAAATAGTGCGCACATCTTCTTCATCATCAATAATCAATACTCTAGACTCCATGGGCGTGGGTTTGACAGAACTCCGGTGTCGTTCGTTTGTTTCCAATTGACGCTTCATGTATTATTCAGTTGATGGTCAAAACCTACCAGGGTTTTTCCTTTTTTAAATATACTATTTTAGCATTTCGCTTGGCTTTTACTTGTATCTTTTTTAAATCCGCTCCGGATTCTCACGGAAAAAACACGTTTTTTTCACTTTTGGTAAGAAATATAAACATACGATTCAACGTATGCGTTCAGATTTGATTTTTTTTCACATATTTTCTTCAATCTGATTACAGCATTGTGGACATGCACATCGGTCAATTTCATCGCTGCAAGATGTGTAACCAACAGGAAATCAGTTTTCGACAGGTAACAAATTGGGAAGGGTAATGATAAAAACGGTGCCTTCATTCAGCCGACTTTCGAGTGTGAGTGTCCCGCCAAGTTTTTCCACAATCTGATGCACAATGTACAGCCCCAGTCCAGAGCCGGTTGCTTTTTCAGTGGCCCGGAAAAACATATTAAAAATCTGATGCTGGTAACGCGGATCTATCCCGATCCCATTGTCTTCGATGCGGATTTCGGTTTGATCCTGTGATCCGAAAATTGTAAAAGACACATACGGATCGGGACGGGTAAGGTTCTGGTATTTGATCGCATTGGAATAAAAATTCTTTAATATCTCAGAAACCTGTACCAGATCGCTGTAAAACGGACATTCTTCCTGAATTTGAATGTGCACTTTGAGCCGGTCGGCACCGGGCATGTATTGAAGGGCTTCCCGGCATTCTTCCAGCAGATCCGCAAAATCAATGGACGTAGGGCGGATTTCCATTTTCAATGCCTTGGAATGCGCCAGTACAGACTGAATGAATGTATCGGCTTTCTGGATACTTGTACGCATCAGGTGCAGGTATTGACTCGATGCGCCGCTGTCCTGTTCGATTTCCATCAGGTAGATGAGCCCGAGAACGGAAGTAAGCGGTGCCCGCAGGTCATGCGAAACTTTGTAAACATAATTGTCCAATTCCAGATTGCGCTGCTTCAGTTGTTCCAGTGTATCCTGCAGTATCTGTTCGGTGCTGCGGTGCTCCTCAATTTCCTCAAACAATTCGGAGATGGTCTGTTCGAGTTGCTGGGTTCGTTCGGTCACTGACAATTCCAGCTTTGCTTTCAGGTCATTCAACATTTGATTGTTGGCTGCCAGCACCGTCGTCTTTACCAGCAGATGCTCATTGGTAGCTGCCAGTTCTGTATTCAGGGCTATAATTTCATCGTATACTACTTGTTTTTCACTTTCGGTTTCGACCAGTTTGTTCTCCAGAATTCTCAGTTTTCTACGGGTACGGATGAGGGCAACGAGTAATCCTACTGTTATCAACAGCAATGCAGCAATACCGATAAAAAGCAGGCCAGTCATTCTATCACCAATCATTGAATGCAGATAATTAATGTAAAACAAAAAGTTTCGGCTTTACTCAAGTCGCTTATAGTCAAACACTTGCCCATAAAAAATACACTAATCAGACGGTTTCCGACAAAACTTCACAACCAAAAAATACTTATCCGACGTCGGAGAAAAAGGTATAAAGAGAGAGCCGCTGTATAATTACTTCTGCATCCAAAAAAAATCATGCCTGACGAAGAAGTACAGCTGTGACTGAAGCAGTTTTTTTACGCGTTACCGAATCTGGTTTTATTTTTCATTCAGAAACCTGAAGCCCCAAAAACAAACGTATCCCTTTGACAGTATGCGAATAAAGACTGTCAAAGGGATACCAATGGAAAACGAATGTTACAGGTTTTGCAATTTTCAGAGATACTTTTTTTTATGGCCTCTGTCCTGAACCGCAGCAAGGATCAGACCCCTTCAGTGGCTGCTTTCATTTTGGACAGGGCCGTACGGGCTACCAGCAGCGCATCCTGGGCATAATAAGATTTATTGAATACTTCCAGTGAAATAATCAGCGGGCGGTCAGCGGGTCGGAGGGTTTGCAAAATGCGGCGGATAGGTGCGATGCCATCACCGGTGTAAACCCGGTCGGCATCGGTGATGGAAGCCGGCGTAAATTGCGCAGTATAGTCATTTACGTGAAAAATCTCGATTCCGGGTTTGCCGACCAGTGCCAGTGAATCCAGACTGGAACCTCCTTTGAACAGATGATACACATCAAGCAGCAGCCGTGCCGAGGGATGTCCGCTTTCAATAGCGACATACATAACCTCGCTTACCCGGCTCAGGTTTTTGGAAAAACCCCAGAGTTCCAAGTGTGGCACCACACCCATCTGATCACCCAGCTCCAGAATGGTACGGTATCGTTCGGCAGCGTGCTTCAGGTCTAGACCGGCGGCTTGGGTAGCTCCCATCGGAGGCGCCGCGGTACGTTTGCAGCCAAGTTCGGCCAGCATTCCCATTTCCCGTTTGAGTTGCTCCACCCCTTTGGACCGGGTAGCCTCGTCATCCACAATCCACTGGGCAAAACCGATGGTATTTTCAATGGTAAGACCCAGATCCGTGATCCGTTTGCGGGCATCTGCTAGTGTGCCCCCGTTGGCAAGGTACGTTTGCAGGGAATTCACCCAGATTTCCACCGACCGGAAACCAGCCTTGGCAGCAGTTTCGAGTTCTTTTACAAATCCCAGATTATGTCCCATAATGGTGCTCATATTCAGGCAGTATGTAAAAGAGGGCTTGGCAGCGGGTGCGGCAAGTACAGGCCGGGGCAGGCTGGCCAGACCTGAAGTAGCAGCCAGTGCTTTCAGTGTGTTGCGACGATTCATGAACAATTAAAGTATAGGTGTTAACGGATAGGTAGCTAGGAAGTTCCTGGTTTTAAAATTATCTTTTTTTCGGTTCTTTTCTGCGACTGCCCACGGTTCTCGCCGATTATTTTTCGGTGATACTGTTTTTGCAGGCCTATCCTTTGACCCTGCGCTGCTAGCGGTGCACCAGCGGCAAATCACCGAGTCGTCGTTTACCGGTATTTCCACCGGTTTTACCGACTTTCGCAGGTCGGTTACCTGCCGGTTGTTGTTCCCGGTACAGGGTTGCTGTACTTTTGGTAAAACTTAAAACATGCAAACAGTCAGACACTATGAAAAATGACATACGACTTTCGCCGTCCAAGCTGGGCAAACTGATTATAGGAGGCTTGTTGGTCTCCATCGGAACCCTGTTCTTACTGAAGCAATTCGGTTTTCTGTTTCCAGTCTGGTTATTCAGCTGGCCCATGATTCTGATTGTCATTGGTTTGTTTAGCGGGGCCAAGCACCAGTACCGGTATGACAAAGGCTGGCTCATCATCACCGGCATTGGGGTATTTTTCCTTTTGAGACGTATTTATCCGGATACAGCAGTTTTTCAATACCTATGGCCAGTGGCCATTATTGGTGCAGGCTTATGGGTATTGCTAAGCAGCAACCAATTGTGGAAATCGGATAAAACTTACAGCAAACCCTGGTATACAAATACAGAGACAGACACAAACACAGCAGGCGTGTACAGCAATGATGTGATGGATGATGTGGTAATCTTTGGTGCCAGTAACAAGCAAGTGCTTTCCAAAAACTTCAAAGGTGGCGAAGTGGTCAACATCTTCGGAGGGATTCAACTTAATTTTCTCAACGCCGATATCGTGGACGGTGCCGAAATCGAAATTGTGCAAATATTCGGTGGCGTGAAGCTGATCGTCCCTTCCAACTGGGACATAGTAATAGCAGAAGTGGTAACCGTCTTCGGCGGCATTGACGACAAGCGTCGCCAGCCCAACCCGATGTACGACAAACGACTGATAATCAAGGGTGTTGCTATTTTCGGAGGTATCGAAATCCATACGTATGCCTGAGCATCCGGTTAGTCGGTACAGTAAAAGCGTCTCCTTAGGTTATTCGGCTCATGCCTTCAGAAGTGACCTTACATACACAAACCTGCAACAAAAAACTTACACTCCCTACACTCCTATGAACTGGTATCTAGCAAAACTCCGTTTCCAGCTTATCAGCGGCCAACACGCATCGCCCATGCACTGGGACGAATGGTGCCTCATTCCGGCGGTTAGTTCGGCAGAAGCCTTCAACAGAGCCGACAACATTGGCCGGAAAAAACAGGATTGCTTTCTCGATCCCCAACGCAAGTGGGTACAGCGCCAGTTTGTACGTGTATCAGAGATTACGTTGCTGGGACACTTACTGAAGGGAATCTGCTGGCACAGCCATTCCGATCAGTCATTGGCTACTGCCTCGCCCCAACGCTACTTCCTGACTATTGTGGCGGCCCCCAGAACACGACTGCTGTTACATGCCATTGTTTACACGCTGGTCCGGACCAGCGTCCGGCTGAGCCAGTTCTGGACATCTTTTTTTGAAAATGGTACCATCGTCCGCTCAAAACCGGTGTAAAATAGTATACTTTCAAAAGCCAAAACCTCACGTTATTTTGCTTTTTTATGGAGTGGTACATCGCAAAATTCATTTTCCAGATTCTGAGTGGTGAAGGCCAGCATCGGCTGCAGTTCGACGAGCAATTGCGCCTTCTGAAAGCTGGCAATTGGCACGAGGCACTGCTGAAAGCACAGGCGTTAGGACTCAGGGAAGAATGTCAGTTTCAAAACGATCGGCAGCAGCAGGTACAGTGGAAATTCATCACTGTTTCCGAACTTACATGTATGGGGCAACCGGAAGACGGCCAGGAGTTACATTACCAGATTGCCGAACCGGAAGATGCCGGACTTTATCTTCGTAAAGTCCGGCAGCAGGCACTCACGCTTGGTTCAAACCCACGGGTGCATATTTCCTGAGTACCCTTAAGACCATCCTGATTTGTCAACCATTAGCCGCACACGTGAACAACAATACATTTCTGGGAAATATTCCCATCCTGGTCGACCGCAAGCTCCGGGGATTGCTTTTGATCAACTGGGGCGTGCTAGTCATTGTACAGACGTATTCGCTCATTGGCTCCGGCTTTACCTGGCAAACTGCGTTTACGGACAGCGGTATCACTGATGTGGTACTGGCCCTTACCTGGCTGTTGCTGGGGCGCAGCTTGCGTTTTTATCGACCGGAAAAAGAGCGGTACCTGCTCATTGCCGTATGGTGCCTGATTTATACCCTCCTGGCAGTTACGGTTAGTTACTATATACTGGCATATGTACTATCTGGCCAACCGGACTATCTGGAATTTCTGAAACAAACACTCCCGCTGCGTTTGGGAGTGGCATTTCTGATTGTAAGTTGGATGACGGTAGTGAGTGTATTGGGTCAGTCACTGCAGGACAAGCTTGCCGAAGAACGCAGAAAATCCGATGCCGAAAAATTGGCGCGTGAAGCCGAACTGTACAAACTACGCCAGCAGCTACAGCCACATTTTCTGTTCAACAGCCTCAATTCGATCAGCGCACTGGTAGGTGTACGCCCCAACGAGGCTCGCATCATGATTCACCAACTGTCTGATTTCCTGCGAGGTACACTCAAACGGGAAGATGACCAATGGATCAGCCTGACCGAAGAACTGCAATACCTGCACCTGTATCTTTCCATTGAAAAGGTACGGTTTGGGCACCGGCTCACGACCCGGATCGCCTGTGACGAAAACTGTAACCACCTGCAACTGCCACCCATGCTGTTGCAACCTGTGGTCGAAAATGCCATCAAGTTCGGTTTGTACGATACCATTGAAGCTGTCACGATTACCATTGATGCACAGGCGCGGGAACACATGCTGGAAATACACATCACCAACCCGTTTGATCCGCAAACAGCCACACCGCGCCACGGCACAGGATTCGGACTGAGCAGTGTGCAGCGTCGCCTGTTTCTATTGTTTGGCCGTAACGATTTGCTCCAGACTCACGCAGAAAACGCACTTTTTACAACAATAATCCGCATTCCTCAACTATGAAACGAGCCATTATCATTGACGACGAGCCGCTGGCCCGCCTGATTATTCTGGAATATTTGCAAACCTATCCGCAAATTGAAGTCGTCCAGGAATGCAACGACGGCTTTGAGGGCGTGAAAGCCATTCAGCTGCACCAGCCCGACCTGATTTTTCTGGACATACAAATGCCTAAGATCAATGGTTTCGAAATGCTGGAGCTCCTGACCCAACCGCCTGCCGTCATTTTTACCACGGCATTTGACGAATACGCCATCCGCGCGTTTGATGCCCACGCGGTAGACTACCTGCTCAAGCCGTTTTCAAAGGAACGATTCGACAGAGCGTTGCAAAAATGGATGGAACTGTCCGAAACCGGAAAGAGTGCTACATCAGCCTTGCTCGAAACAGCCGCCCAGTCGCCCGTCCAACGGGATCGGTTGGTAGTCAAGACCGGTACCAATATCCGCATCGTTCCCGTACCCGACATTCACTACCTGGAAGCCGACGACGATTATGTAAAAATAGTTACCAGTTACGGCTCTTTCCTGAAAACACAGACATTACAGCACTTCGAACAGATGCTTGACGGCAAGCAGTTTGTGCGGGTGCACCGCTCATACATGGTTCAGGTACAACAAATTACGCGTATCGATCCCTATCAGAAAGAGACGTATACCGCTGTTTTACAATCCGGCATCAAAATTCCCGTAAGCCGCACAGGATACGGCAAACTGAAAGTTGTACTAGGCTTGTAAAACTAAATCCGCCAGAAATAGTCTGCGTAGCAGTCTCAAACTATTTCAAAGATAAGTAAGTCAACAGAATTAAATCATAGATTAAGTTACTGTTTAAAATAGATATTATATTCAGTACCAATGCCCGCTAAAATTGTATTAAGTTGCTTTTGAAAGCAATCAAAATGAAGATAATCTTCGGCCTTGAGCCACTCATACTTGAGCTTTCGCCAGTAGGTTTCCGCTTTGTTTAAATGCGGACAGTAGCGTGGCAAAAAGAAGATATACAGGTCTTTTTCATACCATTTTTCTATGTGTGCTAAAAAAGCCTGACTTCTATGAGTGGGGGCATTATCCATTACTAAAACGGTGGGTTTGTTTATTTGCTGACAAAAGTGATTGATTGAGTCAATGATAAAATCACTGGTTATGTTCTGTTTGCTTTGGTAAGTAATAGCGGTGTTATCAGCCTGAAAAAAGCCAAGCAGATTAATCTTTTTGTCTTTGCGAGGCAAAATGCCAATGGTTTCTCCTTTCAGTTGCCAGCCATACGGCAGGCAGGGATCCATCGACACACAGGCTTGATCGCCGAAGAACAGATCAATCTGTTGCTGCTTATACAAGTAGGATAACTGGTTTAATTGCGCTTCTTTGGTTTGTCTTTCGCATTGGTCCTGCTTGCTTTTGAGGCTTTTACGCAGGCGACGGAAAGTGTAGAAATGCTTTTTAAAAAACGCCGCAGTGTTTCTGGATGTACTTGTACCGATAGTTCTTTTTGCAGTTGCGCACTGGCTTTGCGCGCACTCTGACGGTGTTGGCTAATGATAGCGCGCAGTTGCTGCGGATCCACTTTGGACAGGGTGGCCTTACGCCCCTGGCCCCGGCTGCGCATCAGACCTACCAGTCCTTTGGTTTGCCAGTTGTTAAAGCAGTTGATCACGCTTTGATAACTACTTTCCAGTAGCAAAGCAATTTCCTTGGCCGATTGGCCTTTGGAACTAAACAGTAGCATTTGACAATGTTTACGAAATTCAGCTTTGGGATGGTTTTGCACAGCTTCTTCCAAGGTCTGTTTTTCGAAAGTATCCAACTCAATATAGCGTTCTTTACGGCTCATGCCTTAAAGATATTATTTGTAATTTAATTCTATTGACTTACTTAAGTAAAGAGACAAAAGAAAAAAGACATAAAACAAAAGACAAATCACTGAATACTAACGCATTACAGAACCTATATTCTATACTTATTTCTATACGATTACTTACTTAATATGGTCAAAAAACAGTATCGTTGAAACAGTCAAAACCTGCCCTCCTGTTTTGCGTTCCGGTCTTAGGTCTGAGCAGTGGACATCGCTGCTGATTGATTTCTCGACAGTCGTTTAACAGGATTTGACAGTTTCAGTTCTTGCAATTGTCTAGGCGGTATACAAACGTTGCACTATCCATATTCTGTCGCGGCTGATTTCTCCATCCGATTTCTACCAAAGCCGGGGTTTTGCCTTTGCAAAACATACTATTTTCCCTACTCGCCTGGTCACAAAAAATAGCACCGAACCACCCCCAAAACTTCTTCCCGCGATCAGGTCGAACAACTCAAATAACTGCACTCAAACACAAAATGTAATTTTTAAATATTTTTTAGTTTTTTTTAGGGATTCGGCTGGTAAAATTGACTATGTATCAGCTCTCTTTCAGAGAGATGAAAACCACTACTTCTAAACCGATTTTATCTTGATTTCCAAAAGCAAATATAAATCGCTGACGGATGAACAATTAATTGGCTGTTTACAAGCCGGTGATGAAATAGCGTTTGAAGAAATTTACAATCGTTATTGGTTTAAAGTATACAGTGTAGCCTACAGAGAAATTGGCATAAAGGAAGAAGCCGAAGAATTAGTCCATGACATTTTTGAAAGCCTTTGGAACCGCAGGCAAATAGCCCAGGTCAACCATCTGGTAGCCTACCTGATAGCCTCTGTCAAGCATCGGGCTACCAATTACATCAAGTCGCAAATCACCCATCGCAAATTCCAGGAGTATCTCATTTTCAATCAGATCACCCAAGCTTACTCAACAGAGGAAATTGTCAATTTTGACGATTTGTCACAGGCTGTCGAAGATATCCTGAAAAAACTGCCGGAAAAGACATTATTGGTATTCAAAATGAGCCGCTTTGAACACCAGCCGGTCAAAAATATTGCCGAACAGCTAAACCTGACGGAAAAAGCCGTGGAGTACCACATTACCAAATCCCTGAAAATACTGAAAGACAGCTTGAAAAACTATTCAGCCAACTGACTTGCCCTGCTACAAGTCGCTGATACTGAAATCAAACAATACAAACTATGACACAATATGATTTTGATTTGTTGTTGAAAAGATACTTGTCCGGTGAATGCACGGCAGAAGAAGAAAAGATAGTGGAACAATGGTCCGCCGAACTCCTGAACCAGACGAAAGTATCCATCAATCCGGACGAGAAGGAAACCATCCAGAAAAGGATTTGGAAAAGTATCCAGAAAAATGGATTACACAAAGCATCGAAAACACCGTTTGTCACACTTACCAGTCTTTTTCGCTATGCAGCCATAGCTGCCTCTGTGGCAGTGATAGTGAGCGTCGGCTTTCGGTTGTACCAAAACCCCAAAGCGTTTTCTTTCGAAAACATAGCGTCGGCAGCAGCACCCCCACCCAAAGGCGTAATCGAAATTACCAATACGTCCAGCAAAGCACAGGAAATAAAACTGGAAGACGGCAGCATTGTGCTGTTAAAAGAGAAAAGCAGTCTCCGCTATCCCGAACATTTCGGAAACAAAAACCGGGATATCTACCTGACAGGCGAAGGTTTTTTCAAAGTAAAACGTGATCCGTCCAAACCCTTCATCGTGCACACAGGCGACATCATTACGGAGGTATTGGGGACAAGCTTCAACGTAAAATCATATGACGATGCTTCTTCTGTAGAAGTTTCGGTGGTATCCGGACGGGTATCGGTATACGAGAAAGATGAAAAGCCGGATGCACCGTTGCTTAAAAATATGAACGGAGTGATCCTAACTCCCAATCAGAAAATTGTCTTCGAAAAAGCGACCCGAAAAATGATTTCGACCATTATTGAAAAGCCCATTGTCATTCATCCGCCCCAAATACGAACCCTTTTCATTTTCGAAGAAACTTCTTTGCCACATGTACTCGACAAACTAACCGAAGCCTACGGCATTGAGATTGTGATGCAGAATCCGGCAATGAGCAAGTGTACGTTCACCGGCGACTTGAATGATTTGTCACTCTATAAGCAGCTAGACCTGATATGCAGATCTGTGAATTCTACCTATGAACAACGCGGCACAGGCATCTTCATCAACGGAGAAGGTTGCAATTGATTGATTTGCTGTGCTACGTAACGAGAGGAGAGAGAAAAGACAAGTTACCGACAGTCAAAGTATTACAACATACTTGCCCTGTAATTACTTCTGTACCATTAAGTTAATTCTACCGTCTAATTTTTTAATCTTAACCAAGCTTATTTATGAAGATATAAAAGCGTCACCTTAACACATTTACCGATCACCTAATAAAAAAGCCGATGATGTTGCGAGCATCACCAGCTTTTTGCCCTACACGGAGCCCGTGTCCCGTATCATGTACCATGATCCAAGGATTTATTTTTGCCCTTTTCTTAAACAAAAACTTTTAAAATTATGAAGAAATCCTTACTCTTTAAAGCGATTTTCCTCAAGTCAGTGAGAGCCACGAGTACTCAGCTCATTTTCATGCTCTTTTTCTGCGGGATTTCATACGCTTTCAAATCCGAAGGACAAGAAATCTTAAGTAAGACCATTACATTAAAACTTGAGTCCAGTCAGGTAAAAAAAGTACTGAATACAATTGAGAAACAAGCAGAGGTAAAATTTGTTTACAGCACAAATATTATTCAGGCTAACCAGAAGATCTCCATTACTGTTACCAATGCCACACTGGCCAGTGTTCTGGAGCAGATTTGCTTGCCCAATAATCTTGTCTATGAAGTAGAAGGCACACACATTCTACTCAGGAAAAAGAAATCCGACCATCTGAACTTTAATTCGCCGGCAACAACCGTTGAATATACCAGTGCAGCGGCTATCTCGGTATCGGGCACCATCACAGACGACAAAGGTGAAAGTTTGCCAGGCGTCAGTGTCGTAATCAAAGGAACAACCAATGGCACTACTTCAGATGCCAACGGGAAATACAAAATCTCGGTAGAAAATCCCAATACCGTGCTGGTATTTACTTACATCGGATTTACCACAGAAGAAGTGTCTGTCAATGGCAGAAGTGTAATAGATGTGAAATTAGTACCGGATCTCAAGTCTTTGGAAGAAGTAGTTGTTGTGGGTTACGGCACACAGAAGAAAGCAACCGTTACCGGAGCCATTGCAGCTATCCAGGGTGAAAAAATCATCAAGTCGCCTGCAGTGGACATATCCAATTCATTGGCTGGTCGTTTACCCGGTCTGGTAGTTATCCAGCAAAGCGGCGAACCCGGATATGACGGTGCATTAATCCGCATTCGGGGACAAAATACACTGGGAAACAGCAGTCCTCTGATCGTTATTGACGGTATTCCTGACCGTGACGGGGGGCTAGGCCGTTTGTCGCCTCGTGATATTGAGACTATTTCAGTCCTGAAAGATGCTTCTGCTGCCATCTATGGCGCACGAGCTGCCAATGGAGCCATTCTAATCACCACCAAACGTGGCAAAACCGGCAAACCTACGGTAACCTATGACATGAACTACGGATGGTCGCAACCAGCCGTTATTCCCAAAATGTCAAATGCATTTGAATATGCCAACATTATGAATGAAATAGGCATCTATAAAACGGTTCCTGTAGGGGAATGGGGTACAGCATGGAATAGTATCCAGACAACAGGTACGTATGATTCGCCAACCTCGGGAATCAACACCATCAATGCCCAATACAGCCCGGATGCTGTAAAGAAATACGCAGATGGCTCTGATCCTTGGGGACATCCGAATACCGACTGGTTTGGCGATGCTTTTAAGACCTGGACGCCTCAGAACCGGCATAACTTGACCATAGCTGGCGGATCTGAAAATATCAAATACTTTACATCGCTGGGCTATGTTTTTCAGGATGCTTATTATAAAAATTCAGCAACCAAATATAGCCAGTATAACTTCCGCACCAACGTTGATTCAAAAATCAATCAGTATATATCCGTCAGCCTGGGCATTATGGTGCGTCGGGAACAGCGTCGCTTCCCAACCGAATCTGCAGGATCCATTTTCCGGATGCTGATGCGTGGACGACCCACCGAACCGGAAGTATGGCCTAATGGAAAACCTGGACCGGATATCGAAAATGGACAGAATCCTTATGTGATCACCACCAATGCTACCGGATACCAGGATTCGCCAACGGATTATACCCAGACAAACGCAAGTGTGGAAATCACGAATCCATGGATTAAAGACTTGAAACTGACCCTGTCAGGAGCCATTGATAAAAATAATAGTACTACCAAAACCTGGCAAACTCCCTGGATGCTGTATTACTGGGACAAAAAGACTTATGAAGCAGATGGGGTAACTCCGAAGCTGGTAGGTTCGATCCGTTCCAACTTTACAGACCCTCGGTTAACGGAGTCCTATAGTGCGATTTTAAATACAAACATGACCGGTATGCTGAGTTATAACAAAACACTGGCAGGCGGACATACCTTTAATGTACTGGCAGGTGTAACCCGGGAAACGTTCAAGGGAAATAATTTCATGGCGTATCGGAGAAACTACATTTCTCCAGCAGTTGATCAGTTGTTTGCCGGAGGTTCGCTTCAACAAAACACCGATGGTAGTGCTTACGAAAGAGCCCGCCTAGGATATTATGGTCGTGTACAATATGCCTACAAAGAAAAATACCTGGCCGAATACATATGGCGCTATGACGGTTCGTACATCTTCCCAGCCGCCAGTCGCTTCGGCTTCTTCCCTGGTATATTGGTAGGATGGAATATCAGCAATGAAGGATTCTTTAAGAGCAATTTCATTGATAACCTGAAATTAAGAGCTTCATACGGCCAAATGGGTAATGATCAGGTATTCTTTAACAACCAGTTACAAGAATATGCCTACTTATCGACTTATGGCTTTGGTTCCTACCCAATCAATAGTGTCGTAGCAACTACATTATACGAGAAAGTACTGGCGAACCCTAACTTTACCTGGGAACGCGCCAATAACTTTAATATTGGTTTGGATGCTGTGTTGCTTAAGAACAAAATCGATCTGACCATAGAGTATTTCTACAATAAACGGGATCAGATCTTGATTCAAAAAACAGGTTCAACACCCGCATCTTCCGGTATCAGTACACTTCTGCCACCAGTCAATGCTGGTCGGGTAGACAACAGAGGATTTGAATTTAATGTTATGTACAATTCAAATCCTTCCAGCGCCCTACAATTCAGAGCGGGTATCAATGGAGGTTACGCCATTAACAAAGTAGTATTTATGGATGACTCCAAAGCAGCCCCTCCATATCAATGGCGCGAAGGCAAGCCGATCGGAGCCTATCTGGCTTACAAATATGATGGTGTATTCAAAGACCAGTCAGATATTGATGCCAAAACATTGGATTACAGTGCGGTAACATCCAATCTTATTCCTGGCGACATGAAATTCCAGGATGTAAACGGTGATGGAAAAATCAACGCGGATGATGCGGTGCGGTTGGATAAGAGTATTACACCAACGTTTAACTTTGGAGCAACCGCTGATTTCCGCTATAAAAACTTTGATTTGAGCATCTTGTTCCAAGGCGCCACAGGAGCAGCCCTCAGAATTCAGACCGAATCCGGTGACATCGGCAACTACCTGAAATATAGTTATGACAACCGCTGGAGCATCGATAATCCCAGCAGTGAGCATCCGCGCCTGGCCAGCCGAGGCGATACCTACTACACGGGCGGCAACTACGGTATGAACACTTATTATTTGTTCAGCAAAAACTATATTCGCCTGAAAAACATCGAGTTAGGATATACCTTGCCTGCCGGACTTCTGAACCGGATAAAAATAAGCAGTGCCCGTATTTTTGTAAACGGCCTGAATGTACTGACCTTCAGTAAGATGAAAGTATATGATCCGGAAGCTACCGTTGAAAGCGGCGTGTTTTATCCACAAGCAAGAGTTATCAATACCGGTTTAAGTGTATCGTTCTAAAACAAGTAACGTCTATGAAGAAATTTAGAATAACTATCGGATTTACCTGTCTGGCATTGTTTTTCAGCTTGTCATGTAACAACGACTTCTTGAACACAAAGCCGCTAGACAAAATTTCCAGCGAAGCGACCTGGGCGGATGGAGCCCTCTCACAGGCCTTTGTCTTCAATGTCTATTCCTTTTTAGGATACGGTGGATTTGAAGAACAGGCTCTGGCTGCATACACAGACGAAGCCATGTTCACCCATGCCGGACGTAACATCAATCCCTTTACCGAAGGTGCTGAAAGTCCGGGTGCATTAGCCTGGAAAAGTTCAACATATGAATGGGGAAATATGTATCTGGCCATTCGCCAAGCCAATGTTGCCATTGAAAACCTTCCGAAAGCAACATTCACAGATCTGATTCTGAAAGATCAGTTACTGGGCGAAGCGTATTTTCTACGGGGCTATTACTACCAGCAATTGGTGCGGTTCTATGGCGGCGTTCCTTTGATTGACAAGACTTACGGCTTGAACGAAGATTATACCATTGCCCGCAATACCTACGATGAATGCGTGAAATTTATTGTAGCTGACCTGGATAAAGCAGCCCAATTGCTGGATGGCAAAAGTATAGTACCTGGCAGAGCTTCTAAACTGGCTGCGATGGCACTTAAAGCACGGGTGCTTTTGTATGCCGCCAGTGATATGCACGATGCTGCCTCTTTGAAGGCTAAAGCTCCCGGTATTGCGTCTTTTGGTAACATGGATTTGTTGGCATATCCTTCCGGCGACCGCTTGGCACGTTGGAAAGCAGCAAAGGATGCCGCCAAAGCCGTGCTGGATGCCAGTGCAGGATTTAAATTAAACTTGTCGGCTCCCGTATCTGCAGAAGAGGGAAAGAACAATTATGTCTCGATTGCGATGGGCGGCAAGAGTGCCATTGGTGATAAAACGGCCGAAGTTGAACTGATTTTTCAGCGTACGCATACCCCGCTTTACACTCAGGAAGACAACTGGCCACTGGGCGGTATTCACTATGGTATTAACAACGGACCAAACGGGTACCACAACTGGGCAGGCAACACACCTATTCAGCAACTGGTTGACGACTATGAAATGATGGATGGGTCAAAATTTGACTGGAGCAATCCTGATCACAAAGCAGATCCTTACAGCAATCGTGATCCTCGTTTTTATGCTACCATTTTGTACGACGGCGCTACCTGGAAGCCTCGGCCATCCGATGTAGCATCCATTGACCCGGTCAATCAGATACAGACCGGTTATTACGAAGGTCGAGATGACAAGGGTGCCAAAATTACAATCAACGGCGTAGATACCCGCGAATCTACTGTGGAGAACTGGAATGGCAGCCGTACCAACTATTATACCCGTAAGTTTATCGATCCGAATCCAGCCCTTGCCGATAACCAGTCCAGTGCGCAGGTAATTCCGTGGCCTTTCATTCGCTACACGGAAATGGTGCTTAACTATGTGGAAACAGCCATCGAACTTGGGGAAGAAAATGAAGCCCGTACCTGGCTGAACAAAATCCGGTTCCGGGCCGGCATGCCGGCAGTCACCGAGTCGGGAGCAGCACTGAAAGATCGTTACCGCAACGAACGCAGAGTAGAACTCGCCTACGAAGAGCATCGTTACCATGATGCCCGCCGGTGGCTGATAGCTCCTACCACTGTAGGCAGAGGCATCAAATCCATCAATATTACTGCCACTCTTAAACCAGGTGCGACTCCGAATGTGCCTTACAAACACGACAAGAGCAAGTATAATTATACTTATACCGTGGTTGACAACACCCAGAACGAAACCCGGAAATGGGTAGACAAGATGTATTTCCGGCCCATCAGTCGGGATGAAATCAACCGAAACGAAAAACTTGTGCAGAATCCTGGCTACCAATAATCAACTATGCATGCTTCCAAACCTGTTTGTATAAGTAGCGCTACTTATACAAACAGGTTTGCCAAAAAGAGAAAAAATAGTATCTTTTCGAAGGACAAAACCTACCTTTGAAAAATGTAACCGTCACTGCAAATACCCGGAAATCTATCCCAATCAAAGGGATAGATTTTTTTATAACCACGAAGCCATGACTTTCTTTCAACTCAAAAATTCCCTCTTTGGCACCTTCTGTTTTGTTGGTTTGCTGGCATGCACTCCCAAGCCATCCAACCAGGAGGACAAGGAAAATGTACCAACCAGTCAACCTGCACTTTTCACACTGCTCCCTGCCGAACAAACCGGAGTGCTGTTCCAAAACTCACTCAACGAAGGGCTGAATACCAATATCCTCATGTATGAATATTTCTACAACGGGGGCGGAGTAGCAGCGGGTGATTTTAACGGGGATGGAAAAACCGATCTGTATTTTACGTCCAATATGGGTGAAAACAAGCTATACCTGAACAACGGAGGGATGCAGTTTAAAGACATTACGGCCGGAAGCGGTGCCGAAGGCCGGCCAGGTCCCTGGAAAACCGGCATCAGTGTAGTAGACATCAACTCTGATGGCAAGCTGGATTTGTACTTGTGCTATTCCGGGGCAATGCCTGCCGAAAAACGGGCCAATCAGCTGTTTATCAACGAAGGCAACGATGCCAATGGCCTGCCCCATTTTACCGAAAAAGCCGCCGAGTATGGTCTGGACAGTCAGGCATTCAGCAATCAGGCGTATTTCTTTGATTATGATCGCGATGGAGATCTGGATGCACTTCTGCTAAACCACAATCCCAAAAACCTGCCCATGTTGAATGAAGAGGGGACGGCGACACTTTTTACTATTGATGACGCTGACAAAGGACTGCGACTGTTCACGCAAACCAACGGGCATTTTGACGATATTACAAAGAAAGCAGGTATCAACGGCTCGGCACTCAGCTATGGACTGGGTGTGGGTATCGGCGATTTCAATGACGATGGATGGTCCGATTTCTATGTATCCAATGATTATAATGTGCCGGATTATCTGTACATCAACCAACAAAACGGAACATTCCGCAACCAGCTTTCCCAAAGCATCGGACACACCAGCCAGTTCTCGATGGGTAACGATGCCGCCGATATCAACAACGACGGCCGTGACGACATTTTTACGTTGGATATGCTGCCCGAAGATAACCATCGTCAGAAGCTACTTTTAGCCCCCGACAATTTTGCCAAATTTGACCTGAATGTACGCAGCGGGTTTTACTACCAGTACATGCGCAACATGCTGCACCTCAACAATGGCAACGGTACCTTCAGCGAAGTCGGACAGGTTGCTGGGGTTTCCAATACTGACTGGAGCTGGTCGGCCTTACTGGCAGATTATGACAACGATGGCTACAAAGATCTGTTTGTGAGCAATGGGTACCTGCACGATTATACCAACATGGACTTTATCAAGTACATGGATTCCTTTGTGCAGGCCCGCGGCCGGTTGCAACGGGAAGATGTGCTGGATATCATTGCCAAAATGCCCGCCTCCAATGTTGTCAATTACATTTTTCAGAACAATCAAGGCGTTGCGTTTACCAACCAGACCCAGAACTGGGGTTTGAACCGTGCCTCCAACAGCAACGGCGCCGCCTATGCCGACCTGGATAACGACGGCGACATGGACCTGGTAGTCAACAACATCAACCAGCCTGCATTCATTTACCGCAACGATGCCGACAAGCTAACCCGAAACAATTATTTGCAGATCAAACTGCAAGGCACCCAGGAAAATACGCAAGGCATCGGCAGCAAAATTACCCTGAGCATACACGGCGCCAAACAAACCGCTACCCAAACCCTGATGCGGGGCTACCTCTCGGCGGTCTCTCCGGTGCTGCATTTTGGGCTAGGCAAGGAAACGACCATTGATACGCTTCAGATTGTATGGGCCAGCGGCAAGCAACAAACGCTGACGCTGGTAAAAGCCAACCAAACGCTGGAATTGAAGGAAACAGATGCCAAAGAGAAACCTGCAAAAAAAGCCGGATCAAAGGCATTATTTTCACCCATCCCTCCTCCCCTTGCCTATCAGAATACCAGTCCATCTGTGAATGATTTTGACCGGCAATTGCTTTTGACCACTTCCCTCTCACACACAGGTCCTTGCATGGCCAAAGGCGATGTGACCAATGATGGTCTGGAAGATGTAGTGGTGGGAGGTGCCGCCGGACAAAGTGCGTCACTGTTTGTTCAACAGAAAAATGGCGGATTTGTTCTCAAGCCCGCTGCCGCATTTGAAGCCGATAAAAATACCCATGATGCTGCCATTGCGATCTTTGATGCCAATGCCGATGGCTTTGCCGATATTTACATCGCCAGTGGCGGCTACCATACCTTTGCCGCCAACGATCCCTTGTTGCAAGACCGCCTGTATATCAATGACGGCAAAGGAAATTTTACTAAAAATACGACCAGTCTACCGTCACTGCTGACCAGTAAATCGTGCGTAGCGGTGCATGACGTCAATGGTGACAACCGTGCAGATGTATTCGTTGGAGGACGCGTAGTGCCCGGAAGATACCCCGAATCGCCCAATAGCCATCTGTTGCTTAACACACCAACAGGAACCTGGCAGACCATTGACTTGGGCAAGATAGGCATGGTAACCGATGCCGTGTGGGTTGACTTGAACCAGGATAACCGTAAAGAACTCGTGGTGGTTGGTGAATGGATGCCCGTCAGTGTATGGGCGTTTGAAAGTGGCAAAATGACCAACCAAACCACCCGGTTTTTCGACAAATTATATAGTGGATGGTGGAATACCATCGCCATCGGCGATTTCAACAAAGACGGCAAGCCCGATCTGATGATCGGCAACTGGGGAACCAACTCACAGGTCAAAGCGTCCGACAAACACCCGGCGGAGATGTACTTCAAGGATTTTGATACCAACGGCACCATTGAACCGGTCCTGTGCACATACATTCAGGGCAAAAGCTACCCGTACGTTACCCGTGACGAGTTTGCCAATCAGATTAATGGATTCCGTACACGTTATCCGAGCTACGAAAGCTATGCCGATGTTACCATCCAGGATATTTTCGGCACCGATGTAGCCGGAGCCAGTCGTTTACAGGCCAATCAGTTGCAAACCACTTGTTTTGTAAGCACCAAAAATGGTAAATTCACCGTAGGCACATTGCCCGTTCAGGCACAATATGCACCCGTGCATACCCTCACGGTGCTGGATGCAGACCAGGACGGTAACGAAGATGTGCTTTTGTGCGGAAATACGCACCACGCCAAAATCCGGCTCGGACAAATGAACGCCAATTTTGGTGTGCTGCTGCTGGGTAATGGCACAGGGGAATTCCGGTACGTGGAGCAAACCCAATCAGGCTTGCAACTGCAAGGCGACGTCCGGAGTGTGATTCAGCTCAACTCCACACTGGTATTCGGAATCCATGGTAAAAAATCAGTCGCGTATAAACTAAGCATTCCGCGTAGCCAGCTGGCACTGAAAGCTAAATAAAAGAGTACCCTACGTTTTCTTTCCTGAAGGGCAGGTTTTTATCTTTTACAAGATACTATTTTCTGTCAGACAGGCGAATGCAAAACCACCGTCTATTCAATAAACTTATGAAAAAGGCATTACAGCTCATTTGTATTGTCGTAACTGCTTTTTCTGTTGTTAACTGTTCAAACAAGAAATCACTGACAGAAACAGAAGTTGCGACTTCCTGGGCAGATATGACGCTGCTCGTTACCCGGAAAACACCGGCCAATTCGCCCACCTATTCGTCCCGGTGCCTCGGCTACCTGGGCCTGACCATGTACGAATCCATTGTTCAGGGCTTTCCTGAATACCAATCGTTGGAGGGGCAGCTCAATGGGCTGAAGCATTTGCCGAAAATCGAGAAAGGCCAGGCGTACGATTGGGTACTGGTGCTGAATGCAGCTCAGGCGCATCTTCTGAAAGCTGTATACAATCAGACCGCTGACGAAAACAAACAGAAAATCGATTCGCTGGAACAATTTGTTTTTCAGCAGTTTTCGGAAAAAGTCGCTGACGAAAGTACGGTTACCCGTTCGGTAAGCTTCGGAAAAAAGATTGCACAGCACATCTTCGAATGGTCCAAAACGGATGGAGGTCACCGGGGCTATCTGCAAAACTTTGACAAAACGCTGAAAATCCCAACCCACGCGGGAGCCTGGCGGCCGCCGCTCTACGCCCAGTCGTTCAGTCATTTCCCGCTGCATCCGCATTGGGGCAATAACCGAACTTTCCTGGCAAACGATGCACAACTTGACCCTCCCGCGTTTATTCTATACGACACCGCCCGAAACTCGCCTTATTACCAGCAGTTTCAATTGGTCTACGAAAAGAACAAAGCCCTTACCCAAGCCGAAAAAGAAGCGGCCATCTGGTGGAGCGACGATGTGGACGAAACCTTTACCCCTCCAGGGCATTCGTATTATCTGGCTATGATTGCCATTAAAAAAAAAATCCTTCCCTGATCCGGTGTGCCGAAACGTATGCACGGGTGGGCATGGCCGTAGCCGATGCGTTTATCAATTGCTGGAAGTGGAAATACCAGTTTTTCTCCGAACGGCCCAACACCTTTATTCCTGATCACATCGATCCACTTTGGGAATCGTTCTGGCCTGAGCCCCCATTTCCGGCATTCCCTTCAGGGCACGCGATACAGGCTGCGGCTGCGGCTACGGTGTTAACGAATTTATACGGCAATTCATTTGCCTTTACTGATAGTGCACATGTAGGCCGCCCCCGGGACGAACTCCGCAATACCGATTTCAAAGCCCGAAAATTTGATTCGTTCTGGGACGTAGCCGAAGAAACAGCTAATTCCCGGTTTTACGGTGGCATCCATTGCCCGCAAGACAACGAAGCTGGCCTCATCAAAGGCAAAGAAATCGGAGCCAACATCAATGCGTTGCAGTGGAAGAAGCAATCGACTTCCAAGTTTCCTTCATCAAAATAGTATTCCTGAAAAACGCAAAACCTCCCTGCTAACCACATCACTAAAATGAAACATCGTCTACTTGCACTTGTGTTCATTCTACTCCTTTACAACAAACTGCTTGCCCAAACACCATTCAAAGACGTCACGCAGGAAGCAGGCATTCAGCACCAGTTCCGGGTATACGAAGGCATGTTTGGCGGTGGAGCCTGTGTACTGGACTTTAACAAGGATGGCTTCGAGGATGTATTTCTCACCGGCGGCATGAACGATGACATTCTGTACAAAAACAACGGCAACGGCACGTTTACCAATGTATACGAACAGTCGGGATTAACGGTAACGAAAAAATTTGTAACCCAGGGCGTGACTGCCGCCGATGTCAATCGCGACGGCTGGGTTGATTTGTTTGTCACAACTGTTACCACCAAAGGCAAGAAGCAGCCTGTGCCGCGGGCCATGAATGTGTTTTTTCTCAACAATGGCAATGGCACGTTCAGGGATGCCACCAAAGAATACAAACTCGATCAGTTGATTTCGTTCAGTACGGGAGCCAGCTTCGGTGACATCAACGCCGATGGCTTTCCCGATCTGTACATTGGCAATTACTTCAATGATTTCAGAGGCGAGCTCACCATTATCAATGATGCGACTATTGTCGGGTCCACACAGACTTCGAAAGGCTATCTGCTGCTCAACAAAGACGGTAAGTACTTTGAAGATGTTTACGAAGATTATGGTCTCTCGCACAAGGGATTCGGCTTTGGCGGGGTGTTCAGTGATTATGATAACGACGGCGATCTGGACCTGCTTATCAACCACGATTTTGGCTACAAACGTACACCCAATCTGCTGCTAGAAAACCAGTATCCAGACGAGGAATTCACCGAAGTGGCGCCAAAGCTAAAAATGGATTTACGCATCAACTCCATGGGAACCGCCGTGGGCGACATCAACAGCGATGGCTTTCTGGATTACTATTTTACCAACATTCGCTTCAACAAAATGATGGTAAATATGGGAAAAGAAAAGCCTTTTTCTGAAAAAACGCAGGCATTGGGCATGACCTACCTGGCCATCAGTTGGGGAGCCAACTTTGCTGATTTTGACCACGATGGCGACGTCGATTTGTTTGTAGCAAACGGTGACCTGAATCCCAATTGTGTACCAATGGCTGATTTCTATTTTGAAAACATTGGTGGCAAATTTCAGGAAAACGGGCGGGCTACTGGTTTAGGTGATTACGGAATTGGGCGAGGTTCGGTTGCCTTTGATTACGACCAGGATGGCGATCTGGACCTGCTGGTTGTGAACCAGAAACCCGTATTGGATTATCCGGTAGCCTCTGTCACGCACCTGTACCGGAACGATGCCGCCAAAGGCAACTGGCTCAAAATAGCCTTGCGTGGCGTGCAGGCTGAAAGTCAGGGCATCGGCTCGCGTATTGAGGTTGTTGCCGGGGACAAGCACATGATTCGCGAAATTGACGGAGGCGGCTCAAGTCACATTTCCCAAAATTCGACCATTGCCCATTTCGGGTTGGGAAATGCCACGGTTGCCGATTCGGTCATTGTCACTTGGACGGGTGGCAAACGACAGGTACTGACCCAACAGAAGGCAAATGTCTTGCTGACAATCACAGAAACCAAAACAGAAAAAGCAAGCTCCTATTACTATATCGCAGGGGTTTTAGGCGCAGTTGCGTTGGGAGCACTTGCTTACAAAGCCAGAAAGCGTATTTTCTGAAGATGGCAGGTTTTTGTTGCAAAAGATACTATTTCCAAAGCCAATTGCAGCAACGCCGAAAGATGGCCTGCTTTTGCCCGCCCTCAGGAAAGTCGGAGACATGTATCCTGTGGCGTAGACATGTATCTCCGGAAAAAGCAAAAGCCCGGCACTCCCACCGGGCTTCGGAGCATTAACGCTCAGAGAAAAGCGACCTTGCGGCGGCTTTGTTATTTTTTGTAGTACAAAGAAAAAACACAATGCAAAAACAGGCAATCCCAAAAAAACAGATTTCTAACGCACGTAAGATCATTGGTTGTCATACTAAATCCTCGTTTCACTATCCCTCCAAACCACTGACAATCAGCTCAATTCTACAATAACAATTAGTAAATCGCTGGTTTTCCCGTCCGTACAGGTTACATTCTGCTTCGGCCGATGTACCAATTGACAATTATTTCTTACAAAATACTTATGAAATCCACGACCTATCTTTACACACAAGCAGCCATTCGCATTGGCATTACACTGATGGTAAGCCTGACCATTGCGCTACTATCCATGTAGTTTGCACTTTGACATGTTCAAGCCCGGACCAGACGCTGGGCCGCCCAACCAACATGCATTGTTTCGCAGCACAAAAAACTTCACATTTTCCAGAAACACCACTGAAAAGCGGATGGGTTGGTGGCTTTCAGGGCATCGATGGTTGTGTTCACAATCTTTCCTCTGCCGATAGGCATAGGATCCAGTATCTGGATATTTTTTCCGGATACTTTTGAGATTACGTAAAAGTGGTCTCCGACTCCGGCGATAGTGCCAACAACCATGAAAGGACCGTGCTCGATCTGGCTCTGAAATTGTGCCATACTTCCATCGAATGCCTTCATGTACAAGCCGTTGGCTTCACAGTAGGCATCCAAAACGGATCTGCTTAACAACAAGCCCCAGTGTTCGCCCAGCCAGCTGTCATAAAAAACAATTCCTCTGCTGTCATACAACGAAACCGATTCGGTAAATGCGCTGTACGAATTATCCAACCCGTGGAACGTATTGTAGTAATTGAGCATGTGGGTAGATGCCAGCCAACAGCCATAATCGTAACTTTGAGCAAATAATTTTACATTGTAGTAAGCCATACGGACGACGGTTAAACTAATTTTGTAACAGTTTTTAGGAAATCAGCTGCAACGCCGATTCTGTATTCCAGACCAGTTCATCGGCAAGCAACGTCACTTGTATCACTGATCCTTTCTCTGCTTTGCCGGTTACAATCAGTTGCGAGATGGGCCGCCGCAACGCATTGCGAATCACACCCTTTAGCTGACGGGCTCCGTACTGGGGGGTAAATTCGCTAAGGGCCAGGTACCGTTTGGCTTCTGGTGTGATTTCCAGTGAAATGCCCTGCTTGTACAGCAGTTCGGTAAGACCCCGCAAGTGAAGTTCAAAAATGCGTACGGCATTTTCTTCGGATATGGGGGCAAACGGCACAATTTCGGTGAGCCGGGCCAGAAACTCGGGCCGGAAATACCGGCTCATGATTTCCATCAGTTCGTTGGCCGCCGGCACCTGTTCCTTGTTGAATTTCTGAATCACAAAATCGCTGCCGATGTTGGAGGTAAACAAAATGACCGCATTGGAAAAATCACCTTCCTTGCCTAGCCGGTCGTGCAGTTTGCCTTCGTCGAGGATTTGCAGAAAGATGTCAAACACCGACGGATGGGCTTTTTCAATTTCGTCAAACAAAACCACCGAATAGGGTTTTTCACGAATTTTGTTCACCAGCAGACCGCCTTCCTCGTAGCCAACATATCCCGGAGGCGCCCCGTACAACAAGGCAGCCGAATGCTCCTCCTTGAATTCGGACATGTCGAAACGAATCAGGAACGACTCGTCGTTGAACAGAAAATCGGCCAGCGACTTGGCCAGTTCGGTTTTTCCGGTGCCGGTAGGCCCCAGCAGAAAGAATGAACCAATCGGTTGCCCGGCTTTGGTCAGGCCCGAACGGGATTCCAGAATCGCATCCGCCAGTGCTTTTACCGCGTGGTCCTGCCCGATGACGCGTTTTTTGAGTACATCCTGAATTGTCAGCAGCTTGTCACGTTCCTTGCTCTGGATTTTCCCCAGCGGGATTCCGGTTTTGTGCGAAACCACTGCCGCCACATCCTGCTTGTCTACCGTTTCTTTGGCAACCTCGGTCAGTTGCAGCAGCTTTTCAATTTTCCGGGTCAGGTATTCCTGCAATGCGGCCGGCAAGTCAAACTCTTCCACAGCATCGTCTTCCAACTGATTGAGTAATACCGGACTGACTTTGTTTTTCAGTTGCTGGTGAAACCATTGCCATTCACGCAGGTTGCTGGCGTCACTATCCATTTGGGCAAGCTGCTGCTGGAGTTGTTCCAGCTCCGGGCGTGACGTCTCGCCCACCAGCCGGATGGCCGCCAGGGTGCGGTCCAGCAAGTCAATGGCAGCATCGGGCAGGCGACGGTCTTTGATGTAGCGTTTGGAAAGCCGGACAGCCTCACTGACGGCCTCTTCGGTTACCTTGAGGCGGTGGTGTTTTTCGTAGAATGGCAGCAAATGTTGCAGCATCCGGATGGCCGTTTCGACATCGGGTTCTTCTACCCGAAGCACTTCAAACCGGCGGCTGAACGCTTCGTCCACTTCGATGTATTTGCGGTACTCGTCCAGTGTCGTCGCTCCAATTACCGTCAGCTCGCCACGGGCCAGTTCGGGTTTGAGCAGGTTTGCCACACCCGTTCCCATCGAGCCGCGGCTGTCAAGCAGCAAGTGGATTTCATCAATGAACAGAACGGCTTTTTCGAGTTGTTTCAGCTCTTTGAGAATACCTTTGAGGCGGTCTTCTATCTCGCCTTTGTAGGATGCGCCAGCCACCAGTGCACCATTGTCCAGTTCCCACACCTGGGCGTTTTTCAGGTGGCCCGGCACGTGCCCGGCAGCAATCATCAAGGCAAAGCCGTCAACCAGAGCGGTTTTGCCAACGCCCGGTTCACCGACCAGAATGACGTTCGGCTTGGTGCGGCGGCCCAGAATCTCGGCAATCATGCGGGTTTCACGGTCACGACCGATGATAGGGTCCAGGCGGCCTTCCCGGGCCATTTCCGTTTTATTGGCGGCATATTTAAGTAAGTTTACCAGTCCCGTTGCAGGCTGTATCAACGGTTTTCCCTCTTCTATGGGTGTACCTGCGGGTGTCGCACGCACAGCCTGCTGGGTTGCCAGGTCGGTCAGGGAGGCATCGAGCACTTCTTTTTGCGTGAGTGGCAGCGTCTTCAGCTGGTCGGGGGTGAAAGCCAGGTTCGGCTTGAGCAACGCAGCCAGTGCCGACACAGCATCGGTCTGGTCTTTGCCGAGTTGCATGGCCACCAGATCGGCCATTTCCATGACGGCTTTGATCTTTTCGTCACCTGGCGGATTTTCGGACAACCGCACCGAACGTGGATAGCCTTCCATGCGAACCTCCGCCCAGTCGCGCAGGTAGTGAATGTCTTTGCCCAGCGTCGTGAGCCACGAAGCCAGACCCACCTCGTTGTGCAGCAGTCCCATCAGCAGATGCGCCGGCCCAAACAATTCATTCTGGTATTCCTTGGAAAGCGACTGTGCAATCTGAATGGCACGCCGCAACGGTTCTGCATAATTCATAGCGAAGGAGGTTTTGCTGTTTGGGGAGATTCTATTTTTGCATCCGAAACTTTCTACGCTAATCCGAGATTTTACGTATTTTCTGCTTTAGCTCGTCAATTTTGTTTTTCGATTCGGGTTTGGACGTTTTGGTCAGCGTCTCAATGGCCAGTTCGTACATTGGTTTGCGGGCACAGGGCGTTTTTTTAGAATCATCCCCGGTGCGAACCAGCAAGTCGATGAATTCGCCGGTTACTTTGTCACGCACTACCGCTTCGTTGACGGATGTATTGTTGCTACCGGCATTGGTGGTTGCTGTCAGCGATTTGAGACGGAATCTCAGGTTATTAATTTCATCATCGGCAGTTTGAAGACGGGAAATGTACAAGGAGCAATCCGAATCTTTTTCTTTCTTGGCAGTGCCGCCGCTGCCTCCGGTGGGTGCAGACTTGGTGGCCGCCAGCAACCTGTTTTCCAACTCCAGCGTGCGGATGATCTGGTCTTTTTCTTTCAGTTGCGCCGTAATCTTGTCGATTTCCTGCGTGTTTATGCCGTTCTTTTCCAATGCCTGCCGCAGGTACGCAATCGTGTTCCGGTAGTTGAGCGACGCATCCACAACCGTGAGTACATTGCGGGCAAACAACCGGGTTGAATCCTGTTTGAACTCGGCTGTATCGCGTTTGAGATCATACACTGCCGCACGAATCATGTTTTCACTCTCGTCAATGCTGCTCTTCAGGTTGCCTTTGTCCAGGTCGTTAGCAGCACTCAGGTATGCCTTGTCATCGGCATCGAGCCGGGCCAGCCGCTTCACCATTGTTTCCAGACGGGCATTGAGCTTGACCTGTTCTGCAAACGCCGTTCGTAACCGTTCGTTCTCGTTTTCCAGCGCAGCCGTGGGTGTACTGAACAGAAAAGCAGCGGCTCCGAACGGAATGAGCAGCGACACTCCATACAGCAGGGCAAATTGCCAGATGGCTAACTTTCGTTCTTTCTTATTAAGCGGGTCCATGAATCATTTGTTGTTTCGGTATTGGTAAAGTGCGTTTGTATAACAGGATGCAGCTGTTGTGAGCCGAAAAAATAATATCTTCGGAAAGGCAAAAACCTGCCTCTTTAAATCGGACTCCAACGTGTTTTTGTCGTTTCGGACGGCTTCTGCTCGGTGACCTGGTGTTCGATGATGAATACATTCTGGCCTTTGCGTTTGCCGATCAGCTCCAGTTGCGAAAGCTTGTAAAACACCGTCACCAGCGTTTTGTAAAAAGCGTCTGCTTCGGCAAATGTCTGGGCCAGCTCGGTGTGGTCGTATTCGAGTTGCAGCATGGCCTTGAGCTGGTTTTCAAATGCCCCCGGCACCAGATCCATCCATTCGCTCAAATACGTCAGCAGCTCTTCCTTTTCCTTGGCCGAGCAACAGTTCAGAAACGTCTGCGTGGCCTGCACGGGCAGCATCATGGTTTCGAGCATGTAAACGGGAGCCTGCTGCGGAATGCGCCACCGGAACCCGAACCGATGCAGGGCTACTTCTTTCAGCAACGTTTCGGCCAGCCGGCCAATGGCATCAGTCAGGTCGGTACGCTGGGTTTTGTCCTTGGTCTTCTGAAAAACTTTGGTTGCATACGTTTCCAGCAGGTTCAGGTGGTTTTGAAAGGCGGCGTACCACTCGCGCATGGGAAACAAGCTGCTCACCGAAACACACGCAGGCAGGTAGTCTGCCACGGGCTGCCACTCGCCATTTTTGTTAACGATCCGGCCAATGATCAATCCGTTGGACAAGTCATCGGTATTCAGTGCGTCGGTAGGTACCAGGCTCAGTTGCCATTCGGGCCGGGTAAACGGATGGCGGGGCGGCATTTCGTCCACAACCGGCTCCCCTACCGGAACCCGCTTAAACGGATTGACGCTCAGCACAATATCCAGCTGCTGATTCATCGAACCCGACAATCTGTATTTTTCGATCACCTCTCGTATCGACCGTTGCAACACCAACGGCGCGCTGTTGTAAATCTCAACCCGGCTCCCGTTGGGCATGACGGCCCGGCAGCTGGTCACCTTCACCTGCACCTGCTGGTTGTAATCGCACACCACCTGAACATTCAGCGATTCAGGGAGAGGCAGGATGCCATAGTTGAAGTTGGTCAGGCCGAGGGCGCATGCATCACGCAAGGCATCGTGTACGAAAAACTCGTTCTGCTCAAAATGGCGGCGAGATATCTTCATGCCGTCCACCCAGTTGACCGGAAAGTATTTTAGTTCGGTTATCATATGTTTACTCAATAAATCAGAACAGTACTGGCAGTCATGTCGGTTTTTGGTTTTTGCGAGATACTATTTTGCAGGTTTAGCCCTCATTGCAAATACGTTGTGTATCCTAGTCGCGAACTGTACGCATCTTCCGTGACAGAAAAATCCTGTTGTGTTTCAGGTATCTGTACTTCGATCCGGTAATCGGTTTCCAGGGGCAAGAGGTATTGACTCAGGTATTGAATCAGTTGCTCGCCAATAGCCCCGGGCAAATAGGTTTTCACTTTTTCCGGCTCCGAAGGCATCACCCGAATCAATACCGACATGTGCACTTCCTCGTATGTTTCGCCCATCACCCAATCCACGCCAAGCCTGGCATCTCCCAAAGCTGGCGTTGGCTGCGAAACCTCGTGCGTCAGCGGATGGCCCGGAATGATTTGTACGGCATCTTCCAGCAACGTTTCGAAACTCAGCCGGATCTGCTCCCAATCGCCGGCGATGCGGTGCACCAACGGTAACAGATAAAGCAGGTTGTGAATCTGTTGCGGCGTGAGAAACGAAGGAAAATTCCAGAACTCCGAAAATACTTCTCCTTCCAGAAAACTATCGCCATCAAAGAGGTACTTGCGTTCTTCCAATACCAGCTTTACCCGCAACCGGTAATACTCCTGCTCCAATGGCAGAAAAAACTGGCGGGCAGCCGCCTCCCGCTCCTGCTGCCGTTTGATTTCCTTCAGAATCTCCTGCTTGTTGCCGGGCGGCCGGTTGCCCGAAGGCTGGTGAAACAACCCCTCCGGCAAGGCATCGTACAACCCGTCACGATTGATTTCCAACCGGATTTTTTTCCGGTGTGAACGTTGCAATTCGAGCAGTTCAGCCTTACCCACATCATTCTGAAAATTGCGCCGAAACAACCCAACTGGACTCACCACCAGATCGTCCATCGACAAGCCGCTTTCCAGCAGATTGGCCAGCAGAATTTCGGCCCGTATATCTACCGACAGCCGGTTCAGTTGTTCGATGTGTTCTTCCAGTGAGTCCATTCTGTTTTATGAAATAATGACACGAAACGGCAGATTACCCACCGATTGAGTTTCCAGCACGGCCCGTAGCTGCTCTCCACGCTGCTCCCACTCTTTGGCCGTGTAATCCGACAATCTGGATGGTTTTATCAACACTTCCACACACCGCAGAAATCCAGCATTCGGCGCATCGCTGAGCATGAAACTCCTGCGTACGTCTACCGACTGCGCCGTTTCACCCAGTTCTTTCACACAAGCGGCCCGTACATCTTCCAGGGTCACGATGCGGTTGCGCGAAAGCAGGGCTTTGCGGTAATAGTTGATCTTTTCCGATGCCTTGAGGCGATCTTTGCCGCCCTGCGTGGTGGCGAGCAGGTAAATTTTATCCTTCTGTACATACGCCTCGGCATAGGCCGAAAGCCTGCTTCCTGCCGGTATGCGATTTCCCTGGTTGCCGTGGCAAGTCCAGTACTCGACAAAAATATTTTCGCTTTGCTGCGCCTGCTTGATGACCAGGTAAGGCACCGGGGCTTCGTTGGTTTCGTCACGGCCCACTTTGGCTTCAAGCCGGGCAATGGTCTGGTTCAGTTCACGGATGATTGACGACAGGAAGTCTTCGCCCAATGCCGAAAACGACGAACTTTCATCCCGCACGGCATCAAGCATGTTGGTCAGCATTTCACGGGCCGAACGGTCATCAAAGCGGTTGACCCCGTATTGCAGCGTGTAGGTGCGGGCTTGCAGTTCCAGCAGGTTGCCCAGCGGCACCGATTGCAGACGCACCGAATGGCTGTCCCTCACATCGCGTACGCCAATGAACAAGCCCCCCGAAGCCAGCGGAATAATATTAAAATTAGGCTGTAGCTTGTAGGTAAGTTTGTTCAGTCTCCGGTTGATTACTGGTACGGCATTAATGGAGCACAGCAACCCATTAAGGGCGTCGGCAGGGATGGCGTGCGAAAACCGGATTTGCAGCCAGCACAGCGGCTTTTTGATGGATTTCAGCGCCGCCTGCCCGTATATGCGTTCCAGTTCTTCGGGATACAGCTTTTTCTCCAACGGTTCCGCAGCAGAAGCCAGCGTTACAAATTGGTTTTCAAACTGCCGTTCGGTTTCCCACTCCATTTTCCGCACACTGTCCAGCTCTTTCTCAATCGTGGACAACGACTGGTCTGACAAGGCAGGCGGGAGTCCGGGCTGTGACGCAAGCCTGGCAGTTCCCAGGTACCATTCCCCAAAGGGCAGGTATTGGTACCACGTATCCCGGTCGGGATGGTTCTGCCAATCGAAATACACATACAGGTCTTGCAGGCTGGTGAGGTCCGCATCCAGATCCAGACCCAGCCAAAGTGCCTGGTATGGCGCGATGTATGCTTCTTTTGCCTGGGCAACGGGCAATTTCTGAATGCCTTCTTCCACCTGGTACATAACAGTGGACGAAGCCATGTACGCAACGGAGCCGTTGAAAACTGGCAGTTTCCGGACGGGGGAAAAGAACACTTCGCTATCACTTTGCCGTACGGTGCGGTCCGGATTGCGCAGCCGAAACGTGAACTGCGATTCGGGCAACACGTAACTAACAGGCTCAATGGATTGCACCTGCAAAATACCGTAAGACGCCCGGGCCGTTTCCACCTCTGGGTTCATCAGTTGGGCTAGCCGGTTCAGCAGGCGGTTCTGGGTTTCGCTGATTTCGGCTGAGATTTTCTCAAACTCCACGGCACAGGCTTCGATCATCAGCGAAACCAACGGATCAAAGGCTTCGAGCTCGGTCTCGGCGTATCCCCATAGTTCGGCAGCCCGGCGAATCATCCGGCTTTTGACCTGGGCCCGCAAAAAACTTTTGGATGAGAGAAGATCGGGTTGCATGGTTTTTTGTATTTTCAACGATACTATTATTTTCAGGGCTGGGTAGACATATTCGGATTTTCTGTACTGTACTGAGGTGCAGGCGATTTACCGCCACACATGGGGTCTCCATCAGGCTGAATACGACAACCCGTATTCTCCCATCCTTCTTCAGAAATAACCGTTCGATAGATTCCGGTAGCAATTCCTCCGGCGATACCGGCTTCTACTCCACCAATGTCCAGCCAATAAGGATCATGATTAATATTTAAAAAAGTAAGATACGTTAGTGCACCTCCTACCACTATAGCCAGCTCGGCTCCGGTTAAGTTGACAAACCTTCCGTCAAAGTCTTTTACCCACAGAGGAGTGGGGGTTGTAAAAAAAGACGGTGAAAATGTAGAAACCGTTAATCCAACCGGTAATCCTCCGCCTACACTGCCTCCTTTCAAACCAAGAGAAAAATAAAGTTGGGCATCCACGTCAAACAATGTCAAGCCAATAAGACCTACTCCCACGCTACCTTTCCCTTTCCCTAAAGAAACATTGGCCGAAATTGCCCAGTTACTACTTGGTTTTGTTTGCTTTGCCATAAGTTCGTTGTGTTAAAGTTTATCGGATCCACTTTTGAAACGTGTGGGCTTTAGCTTTTAAAATTGGCTTACCAGCCTTTCAGTTTCATTTCATTCGCAAACCACATCAGGCTCCAGTGTTCCTGAATCGTCAGTACAGTGTAGGCATCTTCGACAGGATCAAGGCCCATTCCGCACAGCAGAAATACGGCGGCGTTAGTCATGCAGTTGAATCCATACACGAAGTTGGAATACGTCAGACTGTTTGTTGGAGCGAGGCTATCCCAAAACCGAATCATTTTTTGCTCGTCCAGCGTCACAAATGTATCCTGGTACCACGCCTCGCCGCCTTCGGCCTCAAAATCTTCTTTTTTAGTCGCACTCACGCCTTTGTTGTCCAATTTTCCGGAAGGTCACACACTAATGTACCGCCCCGAACTGCCGGAGCCAACTTCCAGAGAAGCATGACCGATTTTCAGTACAAACGGATTAAAGGCCCATATACGCAAGGTGACTGCCATAATGATAGCTAGTTGAAGGATAGGGGTGAAATGTAAAACGACTTATAAAACTCAAATTTCTCGTTGGTTTGTGCCAGCAGGCCATCGATCCATATGCCGAGCCGGCGTTTGATGCGCCGGTTGTTGGCATTCAAGGCAAACTCATGGTCTTCCATTTCCACCCGTACACGGGTGTTGGTCAGGCGTTTTTCGTATTCGGCAATGGTGATGGTTACCGACTTGACAATTTCGTCCCGCCAGCGGTTGGCCGAATGAATGCTAAAATCTTCTTCCCAGATGCTGCACCCATACGCCCCGTCGAACCGCGATTCGCGAAAATGTGTGGTCAGCAGCAAGAACAGGTTCTGCGCCACCGACTCCTGCAGGCCGCACTGCGTATGCGTTTTTTTCTGGAGTATTTCGTCCAGCCGCAGCGGCAAGGTGTAGTATGGTTTGGGCATGGCAGGTTTTGGTTAGTTCAGCGATACTATTTTTCAAAAACGGAAGACCAAACCGGCTCCGATACCAACGGAGCTAACAGGCATCTTTATGTCAAGTCCGGATACGGTCTGGCCTTTGGTTCTCGGCTCGGTATTTTCGGATTCAGTGTCAATACGGTACCGCACACTGGCATCTTTGACCACATAACTGGTTGACTTGAGCTGCAGATTGGAAGCCACTACCTCCACAAATCCCCGCAGGCTGCCGCTGAGCCTGAATTGAATACCCAGGGCCGCCTGATAGCCAAAACCGATTTTCTTTTCAAATTCGTATTCTGTCAGGTATTCATAAAAATCGGAAGCATTTCGGTATGAATAGGTATTGTAGGAAGACGACACATAATCCAGTTGGGTGGGGATTCCGACGACAACGCCGATGCGGTTGTAGATGTAGTATTCGGCTTTGGATACAGCTTTGAAGGTGATGTTAGGAATGAGGTTGACAATCCGGTAAGGATAACTCGAACTAACCTTTGTAAAGATCGTGGAGGTTCCGTTGTAAACACTGGCAACCTGATAGCTTTCGGTCACAGCATTCCCCAATAAATATTCCCCATCAATACCCACATTGATAAAATCATTGACAACCATACCTACACCAGCCCCTATCCGCAACCCTCCTCCAAAAGCTTCTGATGATGTATAACCGGAGTTGGTGACGACCACATTGCCGGAGCCGTTCTGCGCAGGTGGACTTGGCGGAATTCCCCGAAAAGCGCCTGGCGTGAGCAAGGCATAAAACCCATACGCTTTTACATAAAATTTATTCTCCGTTGCCGTTCGGTAACTGCTCGACCGTGCGGACGTTAGTTCATACAGATTACCGACTGAAAAAGGCTCAGGTGGCAGAGTCATTTGTGCCCTGGCCGACAAGCAACCGAAGGCAAACCAGCATGTGACTGTGACGGCTATACGAATGGATTTGGTTTTCATACAAGTAAGGGTGGGATACAGATAGCTGATTTTACTTCTGGCAGCGTTGCAAAACGCACGGGTTTTGCACTGGGTAGCGATACTATTTTTCAGAAACGAAACACCAGCCCTACGCCTAGTCCCAGTGAATTGACAGGCATGGTCATATTCAATCCATCCTTCTCCCGTTGTGACGGATCCGGATTTAAAGGAATCTGCTCTCCATTCTGCCCGTTTTGGTCCAAGACACTGTAATATCCTTCTTTGAAGGTTTGAGCATCCGTCTTGATTTGCAACCCCGAACTAACGATTTCTGCAAATCCCCGCAGGTTATCGCTGATCCGAAATTGAATCCCCAAAGCAGCCTGATAGCCCAGTCCGATTTTCTTTTCCAATTCAAAGGTTCGTTTTTCGGTATACACCTGCGGAAATCCGTTACCGGCCTGATTCTCTACGATCAGCGATGTAAATTCCAGATTGGTCGGAATGCCCACCACCAGACCGATGCGGTTGTAGATGTAGTATTCAGGCTTGGAAACGGCTTTGAACGTAATGTTAGGAATGATGTTGATAATCGTATAAGAATAGTCCAACGTATAGTTCTGAGGATCTTGCGTGTCTGCGTTTTGCCGGGTGTAGCTCTCCGTAGCGGTATTGCCTAGTACATATTCGCCGTCAATGCCTACGTTGATAAAATCATTGAGGACAACACCCACGCCTGCCCCCGCCCGCAACCCGGTGCCAAATGAGTTTTTGGTTGTATAGTTGTTGGTACTTCCCGTAAAGCGCTGGTCCAGGTTCTGGGCGCCTATGCCCTGCCCCCTGAATCCGCCCGGTGCCAGCAGTCCATAAAAGCCGTATACTTTCGCATAGAATTTATTTTCGGCCAACGCCTTGCCAGACTGGCGTTCTGATTGCGGACGGCTTAGTTGCGGCTCAGGTGACAAGGCCATTTGCGCCCATACAGGCTCGCAGGTGACAGACAAAATGAATATCACGGCAAGAGCAGTTACAACAGGTTTTATGTTCATAAAGGGTACACTAGCAATGTTTGAAGTAAGTAGTTGTCAGGCAGCCGATGGCCGGGTTTGGGTTTGTTTTCCGATACTATTTTTCAGCTTCGCTCTGCCTTGATAATCAGGTTGTCGGCAATGTTATTCTGCTGGAAGCTCAGGTCAGGATCAAAATAGTACCGCGACGAAAATCTGCCTTTGCGGTAGTAGAAATGCCAGCCTAACGGCGTATTTTTCTCGTCCAGAAACTGAATGCCGCTCGTGGCATTCTGCTCGTTGTAATCGTTGATAAAAATCAGAAACAGCTCGCCCAGCGTCATTTGCAGCGGTGCCTTTGCCTTGAAATTGGTCGGCGCCGAATCGTTGAGCTTTTTTGGGAATTCGAACTGAATGACCAGAATCTTCGACAAATCGATCAGGTCCAGGTCAGGCATAGATTTGCCCAACGGGTAATACCATTTTTTGTACTCAGCAGCCGGAATAGCCAGGTAATACCGGTATACCCAGGCAACTACATAGGGTATCAGGAACGGAATGACGCATGTGCTGAACGCGAAGTCCCGGGTAGGAAAAAACCACGCGTACATTCCTATTATCCCCAACACTCCGCCGATGGTCAGGCAGACGGTGGCTACCAGTCCGGGTAATGGTTTGTTCGCTTCCAGATCAGGAACCAGGTGAGGGATCAGGTATACGTGCCCGATACCCAATCCCAGCGCCGTTACCTGAGCCAGCAGATACCAGATTTGCAGGCTGCTTACCGACAGCAACCCCCAGCCTCCGGTTGCAATCAGGAAAAATAGTATCCCCAGAAAATAGAAAACCGGTTTAGAAACTTTTTTCACGGTTGTGCAATGGTTAAATTCTATTTTTCAACTTTCACATCGATGTCTATTCCGCCCCCGGTGCCGGTACGGGCGGCTTTCAGCTTTATCAGGCCAGATTTGTTGTTCGTGGCAAGAAACGAATAGATACTCCCCGCCGGTTGTCCATCAATAGTGGTAACCGCTTCGTTTACCGTCAGTGCATTAGTTACCTTATCTAGTGCCGCACGTAATTCAGTGGCATTGGTAATAGCGTCAAAATCACCAACTGTCAGATTTTGCACCCTGGTAACCGTACTGTTTGTGACAGTAGTCCAGGTCTGAATGCCTAGAGCGTCACGCACATCCTGCTCATAACCACTTGTGCCGTTTTTGATGTATTCTATGGAATAGAAATAGCTATCCTTGTTCTGGGCAGTGCCCGTGTATTGATGATAGATGAAATCCACCTTACCCTGATTGGCCTTGGCATCCGTCGAATTGTAGACCTTGCCATCTGTCAGATTTACCAGACTCAAAGCGGTAGCCGGGGAGCCATTCAATTGATTCTGCACGGTCAGCGAGTAAGTGTTGATTGCATTACCGCCCTCGTTATCATCCTTTTTGCAGGAACTCAGGCAAAGACTTGCCACCAGAATGAATGCACATAGCTGAAAACAAGATAGTTTCATAGATGAAAGTGACGTTTGTGTAAGAGATAGTTATTGACTGGTTCAGGCGTGGTTTTCGTGCGCAACACCGCTGATTTCTATTTTACGGGCTGAGATGTTCAGGCTCACGGTCATGGCACTGGCCGAGGTGGAGTTGAACGACTCGGAGTAGCCCACGCAATAGGCATCTTCGAATTTCACTTCCTTCAGCGTCGAATCTTCGTCGATTTTCTTGAACACGATGCTGCCATTGGTTTTTTTGTGCGGATCGATCATCCAGCCCAGCAGCGACGTGTCATCACTGGTGACAATCTGCACAAAGATGCTTCCGCCTTGTACATTGGACGCCGGACGGCCTTTGTCGTCGGTAGCCTGACCAAACGAAAAGTTACAGCTGAGCACATCAAATTCGCCGCCTTCGACTTGTAATTTTGCATTAAAGGATGACATAGTGGTAAAGGGATTAATGAGTTGAACGTTGCTTTAGTGAATTGAACAGGTATTGAATGTATGGCAATGATGCAAGCTGAAAATAGTAGGCATGCAACCGGCAAAACCTCCGCTATTCGATGACGGCGCTGTCAAAAGTGCCTTCGAGTGTATAGGTCTTTCCATCCTGCATGTTTTTTCCGGTGCCTTTGAACTTGCCCGCACAGCGGGTAGCAGCGGCGGTTGTCACTTCCAGTTCCCCTGCATTCGGGATCAGGGTGCCAGCTGTACCTGCGTATACCTCAGGCAAATCATAACTTTGGTAAAGGAAATTGGCTTTCCCGGCAGTAAGCGTTTCGGTAGGTGTAATGAACGGATACTTGCCCGTTGATTTTCCTTCGATACTCAATACAACATTATGCTTCGTGTCAGGACTACTGATCGTTACGATGTAGGCATTGCCTCCAATCGCGGATACAAGCGTATTGTCAAATTCGGTGACAACTGTACCGTTCTGGGTCAGCTTGAGCGAACCCGATCCCTTGTCGGTTGTCGGATCCGAACTGCTTTTGCAACCAGCCAATACGTAAAAAGCCATCAGCAGGCAGCAGTAAAAAGCATGTGTTTTCATAGTTGCGTTCGAGAGTTAATTTAACTTAATAATGGCCGCTTCCACTTTTACCATTGCCCCGCCGGATATGTCCGTTGTGGCAGACGAAGACAATTTCAGCTGCGCGTTGGCTTTGATTTCCGCATTTGTATCGGCTTCGGCTTTGATTTCCATTCCTTTGAGTTTCAGTGACGCCCCAGCCTCCTGTTCAATGCTTTTGTTGGCTTTCAATTTGACCTCCATGGCTTCCAGGCTCATTTTTTCGTCGGCTTTTAGGGAAATGTTTTTAGCTTTTAGCGAAATATCCTTATCCGCTTTGAGTAAAATATCTCCCTGGGTTTGCAATTCGATTTGTCCATCATCGGCAAACGAAATCACAAGCGATGCTTTTTCCTGACGATCTACATTAGAAATCGTAATCTGCTGCTTGCCGCTGTCCGGATCATCGAGAAAAGACAACATGTTACCGCCCTTGAACAAAATCTGCTTCAGGGTATTATCTTTAGGCGTGTATTCTTCGCTGTCACTTTTCGGATACAGGCTGGTTAGTATGTAGGGCATTTCCGGGCTCCTGTCCTGATATCCTACCATTACCTGTGCCCCTACTTCCGGCAGAAACAACATGCCCTTTCCCTCGCCTGTGTACGGATGTCCCACCCGAACCCAGGCGGATTCCTTGCTATCCGACGGCCACAGGAATTCAACCTTCACCCGCCCCAGTTTTTCCGGGTCATCGTTGTCAACAACCAATGCCAGATCGGAATGGGCCACCGGATGGGCTACTTCCGGATTGGACGGCGGATAGGCTGCCGACTCCGGAATAGCTTTGAAGTGGTTCTGGTAGTTGCCATTGCCATCCACTTCGTGCACCAGTTCAATGACGCGATACTTGCCAAAGCTGTCCTTCGTTTGTCCGTCTTTTTTGGGACGGACGCCACTGACATCCAGCACCGAACCCACCATAAAGTCCGGCGATTCGCCCGAACCCCGGAAATCGACCAGGAAGTTGGCTCCCACCGCTTTCTGCGTTTTGGCAGCTTCGTCCACTTCCTGCTGATTCTGGAAGGGTTTTGCCAGAACCTGTTCGCTGGCCTGCCCGAACAATTTCTCCGACTCTTCCAAAGCGAAGCTGCTGAACTTGCCCAGCCCGTCTACCGACTGGTCGGCAGACACGCTCTGGTAGTGCTCGTCCTGCGTGTAATCATAGGCGGCAAGCTTGAACTGCAAGGGCCGTAGCGCGATAGACATGTTGCAGGTCTGTATGCCATTCACCTCAAAATCAACGGTTTTGCCAGACGCATGGTCGCCCAGGACCAGTTCTTTGCCGTTGTAGTAAAACCACTCACCGTACTCAGCTGCCAGACGACCCAGGAAGGCGAAATTGGTTTCGTTGTATTGCACCACATACGGCAGGACAGCGTTGTGTTTGGGTTCGATCTGCCGCCGCAGCATGTTCCGGGGATATTTTCCCAATACGGCGTCGGCAATCTGCCGCAGGCTCTGGTCGGCAAACACCTTGCGGGTGCGGTAATCTTCCAACAGAATGGTGGGACTGTAGCCTTTCAGCACAAACACGTTCACCAGGTTGCTGGTGTTTTTCAGAGCTATCTCGGTTACAATGCCTTTGAAGGCAAAAGCGAACGACCCGTTTTCCAGGACCGGCTCAAACGAAAACGTAATGCTTTTGCCACAAACCTCCTGGTGTGCCTGGTGAAAAAAAAGCTCGTCCGGATCTTCCAATTCTTCGAAAGGCACCTCGACTTCAAACGAATGATGCGAAAACAGGCTCTGCTCAATGCGCAGCCGCGTGTAATGCGTCAGTTTTTTGCCGGTTTCGAGTTCGATGGTTGCCTTTACCTGTTGCATGGCTTCGTTTAATTCTGGTGCTCCACACCATCAATCGTTATTTTCTCCGCTGTGATTTCGACCAGCATACAGTAGCTCATTCGGGTACGATGCTGGCTGGCCAGCAGCAGCTTCAGCCGCAGCTTGTGCCAGATATGATTTTCATCATCTTCCTTGCCTATGTCCAGGTTTATTGCACCTTCTTCCGTTACCAAAGCTTTTGACATTTCCATGTCGGTTGTAAAGTTTTCCATCAGCGCAACGATATAGGCGCCTTCAAACTTCACTTCTTTGAAAGTGGAAGGCTGGTCTATCCGGAAGAATACAAGTTTGCCGTCTTGTTTTTTGGTAGGATCCGACATCCAGTTTCCCAGTGTGCCGTCATCGGTTCCTTCCAGAATCAGTCGGATCCTGCCCGAATGCACCCCCGAGGCCGGCTTTCCTTTCTGATCGTATTTCTGATGCATGGGAATGCTGCATTCAATGATCGAATACGTAGTCCCTGCCACTTTGAATTCTGCGTTAAATGACATCTCCGTCTGTTAGTAGGGTTAGTAGCTATACATGCGTAAAACGGGCTTCGCCGATGGTCACTTCTTCTCCGACAATGCTCAGAAAACATTTCATAAAGGCGATGTCCGTGTAAAAAACGTCTTTCATGAACACGCAATAAGCTTTCGTGAACTTGATGACCTTGAGTTTGACGTCGTCGTCAGTCCGGTAAATTTCAATTTCACCGTCTTTTTGCAGGTGCGGATTGACCATCCATTCGGTGATAGTGGTGTCGTCCACCGAATCCATGATGACATCAATAACCCAGGTTGATTTTGAGGCAGGCTTGCCTCTCTGATCCACTTTGCGGGCAACGCTTACCAGACAAGCCGTAAGCTCATAGCCTTCTCCATCAAAAACCAGTATAGACTTAAATGACATACGCTTGTCGATTTCAGAAAATGTAGTGTTTGAAAATGTATGTTAGACGAAATCAAAATAGTATCTTTTGAAAAGCAAAAACTGCCATACCGATTTTCAGCAAATCAGCCGGATGTGAGCACGCCGCTGGGCGGATGGGCCGTAATCCAAACACCCTCAAATTCGCCTATAGCATCACCATATTGTGTTTCTTTGGCAGCTCGCACCTTGCGTTGGAGTGCAATGGCCAGCCTCGCTAGTAAATGCTCGCCGTTGCCAGTTCCCATTTCCTCATCTGCGTTTGAATTGATGTCAGCAACACTGCACGCGTCAATTTCGCAAACCCCGTCTGAAGCCATGAACGGACGCAACGCACTGAAATAATGCGCATTTCCTTCCCAAAGCCCCACCCCCAACTGCACCGAACCACCGGTACCATGCGCATCGATGGAAAGAAAATCAATACTGCTGCTTGACTGATTGTCTTCGCTGTATTTCTTCATGGCTGCCACTGCTTTCTGAACGATTTTGCCTATCCCCATCCCGACATTATTCACCTGCACAAGAAGCACGTCGCTCCGAGCCGAATGCTTACCCTTGGGAATACCCATGACCAGACCAGGCTCGGCATTCTCAATCCGTTTGTCCACGATGTAAAGCACCATAGTTGATTGATAGAATTGGTTTTACTTATTGCTGCTGGTAATCGGCTTGCCAGTCGGCGGAATCCGGGTCGTCGCCCTTCTGGCCGTCGAGCTTGATCACAAACGTCTTGGCCGGGAAATACGGCACCATGTGGATATCCAGGAAAATGCGGTCTTTCTTCTTGGGGTCCTGCTCAAAGCGCAGCACTTTGAATTTTTCGATCAGCTTGCCCGGTCCTGTCACGCTGTCCAGAAAACGGGTGATCTGCTTCTGAATATCCATGCGGGTGTTGACGTTGAAGTTTTCAAACGCCCGCCGGTTCAGAAAATCAATCAAAACTTTGGTGATGTAGTCAAATACGCGCACCACCGAATAGGTCTGCAAGCCAATGTTGTCGCCATTGAACAGCGTCTTTGCCGAGAAAGGCATCACTTTGCCGTATTCAGCCACCATGGGCACCAGTCCCATTTTCTCGATCTCGCTGATTTCGCTTTTCTTCAGCTGAAACCGCACCCCGTCCACTTCGAGCAGTGAGCCATGCTTGCGGCCAGCCGTCACTTGCGACATCAGCGTGCTGTATATACGCCCTGCCAGTGCGGTGGACGGTGGCACGTACAGGTCTTCCTCTTCCTGCACCTCGGCGTGTTTCCCCCTGCCTACCAGCCAGTTGCAGGTCATGATCACATTGGACAGGTACGCATCGCCACCCGTCATTTGTGCCGAATCGAACAGGTCAATGACATCCTCCGGCGCGTCGAGGTGTTCGAAATCGGTAATCATCATCACTTTGTTCTTATACGCCATGCGAGCCCATTTATCCACGACCTTCTTGGCTCCCAGGTAACCGGGCAGCACCAGCAGCGAATAGTTGTCGCGCAGGTCAAGCCGGTCGTAGTTTTTCTCAATCTCTTCGGCAACCGCATCCATGAACGTGGTATTTTCCAGGTTGGTGACCTGTTCTTTGTCCGCATTCATGATCGAGACGTTGCGCAGCTTCTCCTGATCAGTATTCTTGAAAAAATTGGCTACCGACCGGTAAGACCGCTCCAGTTCGCGGATGGACTCAAAGGCAGTACTGAGGTTCTGCGTAAGCAATGTGGTTGCGGTTTCGGCTTTTTCCGAAGCTTTTTCAATCAGATCCGGCACGGTCTCGGCGCTGGCAAGCAACTCCAAAAGCAGGTTCAGTCGTTTTTTCAGGGCTTCCCGTTCAGCTTTCTTTGACTCGTCGGTCAGGAAAATCCGCTTGCGGGCTTTTTTTTCAGGGTTCAGGTTTTGCAATCCGTCAATGGTGGTTTCCAGAATGGCAAAACCGCCGTACTTGGCCAGTTTCTGGCTGGCCTGCTCCAGAGTAAAGGTGCTCTGCGATTCTTTTTCGGCCAACTGGCCGTTCTGAATATTTTCTTTTGCATCAGCCATAAGAGATACGATTTTAGAGATACGAAGCACGATGGGCATTTGACCGGAATAGCACCGGATTTCGGGTGTCGGATACAAAGGTTTTGGACATTGAGAGGATACTATTTTCCAGAATCAGAAATTAAGTATCCAGCCTCCAAAATCCGTTATTCCCCGTCTTCCAATTCTTTAATTGCTTGCCGGATGGCAGCCAGGTAGGCCGCTTTGGCTTCCGGATTTTCGAGCAGGGATTTCAGGATCTTGTTGGATTTCAACTGCCGCACGTATTTTTGAAAATCTTCGAACTGCAGGTTCAGGTTTTGCAGAAATTCGCTCTGGTTCAGCAAACCCTGTTTGCCAAAGTCGGCCACACTCCGGAACCGAAGCGTTTCGGTAAACGAGCTTCCGCTTTCGTCCGTAAACTCCACTTCCTTTTCTGGCTGGAAATGGGTAAACACATCCGAAATGTTTTTCAGATCATACACGATTTCAGGCCGGACCGCCGGATCGTCGGTCAGCTTTTCGATCAGAAGCGTGCGGTTCTGGGGAATGTCGGTGATGCCTTCGCTAACATCCGTCTTGCGTTCCTGTCCGCCAATGCCGTAGTCAAACATAGGTGTATAAGGGTTAGTATGAATGATTCAATCAAACCAGAGAATTACCGGGTTTTTGGGTTTACAAAACCTACTGTTTTTATTAGCCCCCAATCAGTACGGTCGGGCAACCCAGCACAATCAATCCGCCGTGGGCAGTCATGTCGCCCATGCGTGCGGCAGGCTTGCCGCCAATCAGCACCGTAGCCGATCCGAGAACAATACTGTCGGGCGGGCCGGCACAGGTGCATAAATCGCCCATCAAGGCAGCCGGCATTCCACCGATCAGCACGGTTGGCATTCCTGGTCCCACAATCGGGCCACCCACATGCGGCACCAGTACGGTTACCATGGGGCAGGTGTGCATATCGCCAATACGAGCAGCCGGTTTTGACATTTTTACAGATAGTAAGTAGTCAGAGAAAAGACAAGAGACACGAGACAAAAGACAACACAATGACTGCCAGACACGGATAATCAAGTAAAGTATACTTCCATTTTGTCTTTGTACTGGTTTTAATTTATTCAGTCAGATTTGCTTATTGGTAATCCCTTTCGGCAGCGTTGTAACTAACCCTTTATACACATTCGGGTTACACCCTGGGTAAGTCATCACATTCCATAATACCTGTTCCCTGGCAACCATCATCTTTGCAATTCACCATGATATGCGTCGCACGGTTATCGGGCAAAAACACTGCGATACGTTCTTGCGGCCTGATCACCACTTTGTTCAGTTCTACCAGATCATTTCCTTCCGGATGGGTGGCAACTATCTCCATAGTACAATCACCGGGGTTGAAAATATTCTGGATCGGCGCCAGTGCATCCAGGTCTTTCCTGAATACCTTGTATCTGAATTGTCCGCACTCAACCTTTACCCGAACCCTTAGCCACCCACTTTTACTTTGGGTGTATTCCAGATCGGGCACCATTTCCCAGACAGGAATTGAATTGTTGTCATACATAAAACGGCTATAGTAGATGGGTGCAAAAATGATTTCCAGTCATAGACTTTTGCATCGAACTTCTGCTCTGTACATACTTGCAATCTGCAAGTTTTACAGTATCTCTAAGTACGGTATTGTCAAAACAGCTTTCAATAGCCCTTTATACACACCTTAAGGGTTCAAACCTCACAGAAGCGAATCTTTTTTCCGTCAAGGAATCAGTTTCTAACCCTTTACACACATTTGTACTTGGAGTAGTCGTATTTTCACTTGTGAAAATCGCCGCATATGTGTAACATTGATTGGAATTCTCATACCCGACTAAGCTTTACCTGCAGACCACTCATGACGACTCGTTGCCGACAGCTTGTAAGGTTATGGCTACCGCTTTTTCTGCTGACAACACTTTGCCAGGCACAGCTTCCGTCCATCTCTTTTGAAACCATCACCATCAAGGATGGCCTGCCCAGCAACACGGTCTATTTTGCGACCAAAGACCGACAGGGCTTCATGTGGTTTGGTACACGCATTTGCCCCACCCGCTACGATGGCGCTTCATTTCGGTCGTTTTTACAGCCGGAAACCAATCTGGTGACGGGCATTGGCATTGATACCCACAACACCGCATGGATCTCCAGTGACCGCAGCGGTATCTGTACCATCGCGGCAAACGCACTGACCATGCAGTCGCTCCCGGCACCTTCGAAGCGTACCGATCCGCAATCCGGAAATTTTTTCATCGATTCGCATGGAAAGGGCTGGTATGCTGATCAGAAAGGCGTGAATCAAATCGACCTTGAAACGCGCCAAACCAGGCATTACCCGTTCCGGCAGACTACCTTCGTCTGGATCAAAGCTTCCTTTCTGGAAGATGCCCAGCACAACCTCTGGATTGTTGGAACCGACAACGGCCTGTTTCGCTATGACCGCCAGCGCGACAAGCTGGTGTGTGTACTCGGGGCCGACTGCGAAGACCCCAAACGCCGCGACCCGATTGTATTCAGCCAGGGTTGTTTCGATTCGGAAGGCTTCCTATGGGTAGGCACACATACGCGCGGCTTGATTCGTTACGATCCGTATCAGAATACGTATCAGGCGTTTACAGGCCCGGACGTCCCGGGTACAGTGATGTGTGTCAGCGAAGGCGTGGACGAAAATGGAAAAAAGCTGCTCTGGATCGGCACCAACGACGAACTGGGTGTTTTCCGTCCCGAACAGCAAAAATACTACGCGTTTCCGCAGTTATTCCCCGACTCCTACATCGTATATTCCATTTTTCGCGACCCAGACAATGGCATCACCTGGATTTGCACCTCCGAAGGGATTCTGAAATACCATCCGCAAAGCAACCGGATTCAGCGTGTCCAGATACCACCGGGCTTGGTGCCTTTTCCGGTTGTGGTCAACACCTTCGTGCAGGACGCGTGTGATGTCTCCGGCAATACATTCTGGCTGGGATTGTCACACGACGGGTTGCTGGAGTGGAATCAACAGAGTGGACGGTTCCAGCATGTACCGCTGCCGAAAGGCATCACCAATGCTGACATCCGCTGGATGGTGCAACGGCCCGACGGCACGCTGTGGATGGGCGTCAACCGGTGGGACTACCAGCGTGGCGGACTGTTTGTGTATGATCCCAAATCGCGGCGGTTCCTCCATCCGCCGCTGGTGCAGCTGACCCAGTCCATGTATTCGGTTTCTTTTTTCATGTACGGGTTCTTCGATGCGCAGCAGCGACTCTGGATTGGCAATTCCGATGAAGGTATTCATGTGTTTGACGAGAAAACCAACCGGGAAGTAACTCCCTGGCCGGTTGCCACTCAACAGACCCTGCAGAAAAACAGTAACCTGATCAATGACATGCGTATAGACCGCCATGGAAACGTGTGGCTGGCAACCCTGAAAGGGGTTTACTACGCCGATGAGGCCCGCAAACGATTCGTAAATGTAGATTCGTTGATCATCCGGTCGCATCCGACACTGGACATGGCAGCCAATTCGCTGTACGAAGATCACCAGGGTCATTTGTGGACAACCCGGTGGGGAAATGTATCGGAAAGGAATGCGAAAGGCGCGATAAAAACATTGCTTACCACCAAAGACGGCCTGTACGACCGGGAAAACAATGGACTGACCGAAGACCGGTTTGGCAACATCTGGATCGGCAACTTTGAAGGCATGCATTGCTACAATCCTGCCACCAAACGGCTTGTCCGCTTTACAATCAATGATGGATTGTCGCAGAACAATACGTTGCGTCGTATTTTCGTAGCCAATGACGGAACTACCCTGCTGATTGGCCAGAAAAACGGATTCAATATTGCCAACATCACTAACCTGGTTCAAAAATCCACACTTCCACCGTTGGCCATCAGTAGCCTTCAGGTTCATGACAAACCGTTGCAATCTGATTTTTCCAAACCCATTCGCTTGTCCAGAACAGACAATGCCTTTACCGTCAACTTCATTGCCCTGAATTACACCAAGATTCAAAACAATCAGTATGCGTATTTCCTGGAGGGGTTTGACCAAGCGTGGAAATACAGCGGAGCCGAACACCTGGCTTATTATACCAACCTTGATCCGGGTTCGTATACGCTGCACCTGAAAGCCGGGGATGCCTTTGGAAACTGGAATCCGAAAGAAATACGGTTGTCCATCACCATCTTACCGGCTTTTTATGAAACCTGGTGGTTCAAAGTGCTGGCGTTTGCGGCAGTAGCGGGTTTGCTTTATGCCCTATACCGGTATCGGGTACAGCAAATTTTACGGCTACAAAAGGTTCGCAACCGGATTTCAGCCGACTTACACGACGAAATCGGTTCGTCGCTGAGCGGCATCAGCATCATGGGCATGATGGCCCGGCAGGGCTTGCAGGAGCAGCACCCCTCCACCCCTTTCCTGACCAAGATGCTGGAAGAAGTACACCGCATCAGTGGTTCCATGGACGACATTGTCTGGAGTATCAACCCGCGTAACGACGAACTGTCCATTCTGATTTCGCGCATGGTGCGCTACGCCTCCGAACTACTGGAAGCAAAAAACATTGCCTACCGGATTGACCTGCCTGAGAATATTGAGCATCTGAAACTGAATATGGAACAGCGGCGGGATTTTTACCTGATATTCAAGGAGGCGGTAAACAACCTTGCCAAATATTCGCAATGCACCCAGGCTCAGATCGCGATCCAGGTACATCACCATCGGTTGCAGTTGATCGTGACCGATAACGGTATCGGATTCGACCCTACGCAGCACCAGGAACGCAATGGATTGCGGAACTTACAAAAACGTGCCGAAAATCTGAAAGGAAGCCTTCACATCCAGTCTGAACTAGGCCAGGGTACCATCCTTCAACTGAACTTTCCTGTTGTGTCCTGACCCAAAAGGGTTATTGACATGCCTATGGATATGTGGTTTCTTTGTAAAGAAGGGAAATGCGAGCCCGACCCTTGGAAAAGACTGGTTTTTGCATTTCAAATGATACTACTTCCGTTACAGTGACAACGCCAACACGGCGTCAGCAGTTATTGGAAAACAGCTGTTCGCTCAGCGTCTGAAATGCAAGTGCAGACTAACCGGATGGTTCTCAAGGCAAGCCGGTTTTGTTCATACAAAAGATATTATTTTCTGTTTACGCCTCTGTCATCCAGTCGTACTAATTCAGTAGCCATCCTTTTCAATCAGCTTATCATGTATCCCATCCATGTAGCCATTTACGAAGACAATGATAAGTTGCGCACCTTACTGGAAATGCTGGTCAGCAGTACCGAAGGCCTGGCCCTGAAAGGCTCGTACCCTAATTGCAGCAATGTGTACTGGGACATACGCCATTACAAGCCGCACGTGATCGTGATGGACATTGACATGCCTGAATGCAACGGCATGGAAGGTATCCGGATTGTGAAAGAATACGACGTGAGCATACGGGTACTGATGCACACGGTGTTTGATGACGACGACCGGCTGTTTACCTGCCTGACCAATGGCGCCGACGGATACCTGCTCAAAAAAGATACTTCCACACGACTGATTCAATCCATCATTGATGTCTACGAAGGCGGCGGACCGATGTCGCCCGGTGTGGCCCGCCGGGTGTTGCAGACTTTCCACCAACCCGCCCAGTTGCCCAACGACCAGTACCACATCACTCCCCGCGAGCAGCAGGTGCTCGAACTGCTTGCAAAAGGATACACCTACCGAATGATTGGCATTGAGTTTGGCATTTCTACCGAGACGGTGCGTCGCCATCTGAAAAACATCTACCAGAAACTACACGTGCAGTGCGGACCCGAAGCGGTTGCCAAAGCCATCCGCGAAAAAATCATCCAGGCGTAACCGTCATCCAGATAGTATCCTTTCCCCCCCAAAACCTGCCTCTTTGTTCTTGCATCGACTCATTGGCAAGGGGAAAAACTTGCACGTCTTTCCATTCGGATTCGGAAATTGAAACGGGCATGTCTCTTTTGCCTTGGTGCAAGGCTGCCGTTGCAAAAAAGCAATTATAAATCCTACATTTGCCAATGGTAGGTTTTTACGTTCCTGATTCAAGAAATCCGATGATAGACATGACACAACAAAACCGCTCTTCCGAAAAAAATCCGGATGTGATTCTGATTGGAGCCGGCATCATGAGTGCCACCCTGGGGGTGCTGCTGAAAGAATTACAACCCGATCTTACCATTGAAATATACGAACGACTGGATGTGGCCGCCGCCGAAAGCTCGGATGCGTGGAACAATGCCGGCACGGGACATTCGGCTTTTTGTGAGCTTAACTATACACCCGAACGCGAAGATGGATCCATTGACACTTCCAAAGCAATCAAAATTGCCGAGTCGTTTGAGGTTTCGAAGCAGTTCTGGGCGTATCTGCTCGAAAAAGGGTTTCTCAGCTCGGCACCCAACTTCATCCGTTCCATTCCACACATGAGCTTTGTCTGGGGCGACGACAATGTACATTACCTGAAAAAACGCCACGCGGCTCTGACCGAATGTCACCTGTTCAAAGGCATGGAGTACTCGGAAGACCCACAGCAACTCCGACAGTGGATGCCGCTGGTGATGCAAGGCCGTGCTACTGCTGACAAAGTAGCCGCTACCCGTATGGAAATCGGTACCGATGTAAATTTTGGCGCACTGACGCGTTGCATGTTCCAGCAGTTGCAGAAAATGGATGGCGTCACTCTGTACTTTCATCACGAAGTACGCAAACTGGAACGCAATGAACCGTCGGGCTGGAACCTTCAGGTGAAAGACCTGCAAACGGGCGAAAAACGAACCGTAAAGGCGGGTTTTGTCTTCATTGGCGCCGGAGGCGGTTCGCTGCCGCTGCTCGAAAAGTCGGAAATCCCGGAAGGCAAGGGATTCGGCGGATTCCCGGTGAGCGGTCAATGGCTCAAATGCACCAATCCGGACGTCATCGAACGACACAATGCCAAGGTTTACGGCAAGGCTGCGGTAGGTTCGCCACCCATGTCGGTGCCACACCTGGACACACGCATGATCGATGGAAAAAAAGCGTTGCTGTTTGGTCCTTACGCCGGTTTTTCGACCAAGTTCCTTAAAAATGGCTCGTATTTCGATCTTCCGTTGTCCATCCGGGCCAATAACATCCGCCCGATGCTGGCCGCCGGAATTCACAACCTGCCGCTGACCAAATACCTGATCGATCAGGTGCGCCAGTCGCCGGAAGACCGGCTGAAGGCCCTGCAGGAATATTTTCCCGAAGCCCGCATGGAAGACTGGGAACTGGAAGTGGCCGGCCAACGGGTGCAGGTAATCAAAAAAGACGAAAAAGAAGGTGGCGTACTCGAATTCGGAACCGAAGTGGTGAGTGCACAGGATGGCAGCATCGCGGCGTTGCTGGGAGCGTCGCCGGGTGCATCCACGGCCGTTTCGATTATGATCGGATTGTTGCCACGTTGCTTTCCTGACCGAGTTCAGTCACCCGAATGGCAGCAAAAGCTAAAGCAGATGATCCCTTCGTATGGGTTGTCACTTGCCAAGGATGCCAAGCTTTGCCAGGAAATCCGCCAACATACCAGCGCCGTACTTGGCTTGCCGCAAAACGTTCCGGCCTCTGCCTGAAGATGCTGAAAATAGTATCTTTTGAAAATGAAAACCCTGCCTGTTTTTACGATTTCTCTTCGATTACAGGCAAGAAGATAGAAAATGTAGCACCTTTGTCGGGCGAAGCAGTGGCTTGGATGTAGCCCGAATGCTTGGTCACAATTCGTTTGCAGATGGCCAGGCCTACGCCGGTGCCACTATACGAATCTTTGGTGTGCAGCCGTTGGAAAATGGTAAAGATCTGGTCGGCATATTTTTGTTCGAAGCCTATGCCGTTATCTTTGATTTCAATCCTGTGGAATTTTTTTTCGGGCAATCCACTGGATTGCAAGTGCTTGCTGATTTCCCGGGCAAGCGCCAGCGAGGCTGTGATGGTAATTACAGGAGAAACACCGGCCCGGGAATATTTGAGTGAATTCGTAAGCATGTTCTGAAAAAGCTGGTGCATCTGTGAAGGATACGCCAGCACCACCGGCAACTGGCTGTAACTGACCGTCGCCTGATGTTGCGCAATCACTTCCGACAAATCGTCGGTGACTTGTTGTAGCACCTGGTTCAGATCGGTATAGGAGAGCGCATCGTCGGTGTTGACCATCCGCGAAAACGTCAGCAGGTCATCAATCAGCGTTTTCATGCGGTGGCTTATCTTGGTCATTGTATCCAGCAGGTAGTTGCCCTCTTCATCGAGCCGGTCTTTCTGCTTCACTTTCAGCATCGTTCCAAATGCCATTATTTTTCGTAACGGCTCTTGTAAATCGTGCGAGGCCACATAGGCAAACTGCTCCAGTTCGCGGTTGCTGTTGTTCAAAGCGTCGATTTTCTCTTCCAGTTGCTGCTGTACCGCAAAGCGCCGCACCAATTCTTTTCGCAAAAAGATGAAAGAGAGCGACACCAAAAGAACCGCCAAAATAATCAACACCAGCAGAACAACTGGCACCAGTTGTTCACTGGCATTTTTGTAGGAGATGCGCCCCCGCATGAGTTTCTCTTCCTCCAGACGAATGTCATTAATTTTACGTAACAGTTGCACAGTGCTGATTTTATCCTGTTCCAGATCAGTGCGAAATACGCTGTTGTTACCGGCAGACTGTTCATAGGCTACTAGCATGCGGTCGACTACTTCAAACCGGCGATCCAACAGCTGGCGTAGTGTATCCAGATTTTGTTTCTGAACGGAATTATCCGCAACCAGACTATCCGCCTGGCGGAATTTGTTGTAGGTAGTAACCTGGTGATTTTTATAATTCCTCAGATAAATCGTATCTCCAGAAAGCAAATAGCCCCGCTGCGAACTCACTGCCGACCGCAGACTGACAAACATATCCGAAACTCTCAATTGTACCTGGTATGAATGTTCTACCTGCTGCGAATAATGCATCAGATTCTCCAGACGGTTGTAAGCAACCAGACTGACAATCACTATAACGGCTATGCTAAGTCCAAAGGCAAGAGTGATGTAGATAGCACGTTTTTTCATAGAACGGAAAAGAATACAGATAACCTTCTGAAAACTAAAAAGCAGCTACGAAACCAAACGCTTTGCTACAAATAAGGTTATCGATACAGTGGCTTCTGATGAAACACACCCAGATAGTGAATTGTTAACCCAAAAAAATAAACTTTTTTGCAAAAAACAAACCCGCTCAGATTGAAGCCTGAGCGGGTTTTGCTACTTTGAAAGCCTCCAATTTTGAAACTGGGCACTTTCGTTCATTAAAATACTTTACGGTTTACGTCAAACGCTTCCAGGTAATCGGCTACCCGGCGGGCAAACATGCCGCCCAGCGAACCGTCGACCACGCGGTGATCGTAACTATGCGATATGAACATCAGGTGACGAATGCCCAGCGTATCGCCGAACGGCGTTTCGATAACCGCTGGCTTTTTCTGAATGGCACCGAATGCCATGATGGCTACCTGCGGCTGCATGATGATAGGCGTACCCATCACATTGCCAAACGACCCGATATTAGACATGGTAAATGTGCCGTCCGACAGGTCGTCGGCGGTGAGTTTGCTTTCTCGGGCCCGGCGAGCCAGGTCGTTTACCCGCTTGGTCAGGCCAACCAGGTTCAGCTGATCGGCATTTTTGATGGTGGGCACAATCAGGTTTCCCGTAGGCAATGCCACTGCCATGCCAATGTTGATGTCTTTCTTCACAATAATCTTGTCGCCCTCCACCGACGCGTTGATCATCGGATAGTCTTTGATGGCCTTGGCTATGGCCTCGATGAAAACAGGCGTAAACGTAATGGCGTCGCCTTCACGGGCTTTGAACTCCTGCTTGATGCGGTTGCGCCAGTACACAATGTTGGTAACATCCACCTCGACAAACGAAGTCACATGCGGCGAAATCCGCTTGGAATCGACCATGCGTTGGGCAATCATTTTGCGCATGCGGTCCATTTCGATAATATCGGCACGGCCGCTGTACGATACGGCGGGCGTAGTTACCGGCTGTATCGGTTCGGCTACCTTGATGGTCGGTTGGGTTGGTGTGGTAGTTTGCGTCGTTTGCTTGGGTTCTGCCTGAACGGGCTGTTTTTCTACCTGCGTTGATTCAACCGGTGTGGTAACCGTCTGTTGTTTAGGCACTTCTACAGGTATTTCCTGTGTTTGGCCGCTTTGAGTCGCGGCAATTACCTCAGGTGTGTCCAGCGAAGGTTCGTTCACGGCAGTATTTTGCGGTACAGGCGTTTCTTTGACCGACGGCTCGGTTGTGGCAGGGACATCCTTGGGCATCGACTTCATACTGGCAATCAACGACAATGTTTCATCCGCCAAGGAGGCGTTTTCGGCCGTCGAATGGTTATTGTTTTGTTTTTGCTCCGGCTCTACCAGTTCACCGAAGGTTGCTTTGACCGACGACACTTCGGGAGTTTGAGTTGTTACCGGTGTAATATCAGGTGAAGTAAAGTTGGGATTCTTGCTCTGCACGTATTGCAGAATGTCTTTTTTGGTTACCCGGTTGTCGCCACCACTGCCAGGGATCAACTCCAGTTCGGTCATAGAAACGCCTTCTTCACGGGCTATGGTCAACACCAACGGCGAATAGAATCGGCCCGTTGCCGGTGTGTCCAGCAGCTGAAAAGACGGCTGTACAGACAAGCTTTTTATCTGGTTTTCAATCGTTTGTGCATTCTCTGTCTCTACAGGTTCCGAAACTGAACCTGTGGTTTCGTCTGCCGCCGTATCCTGTGGCGACGACGGGTTTTGTCCGGTTTCGGCATCGGCTTCGGTGGCAATGATGGCAATAGGCGCCCCTACCTGCACCACGGCTCCGGCCTGCGCCAATATCTGTTTCAATACGCCGCCGTGGGTGGCAGGCACTTCGGTATCTACTTTGTCGGTTGCCACTTCCAGCACCGCTTCGTCAGGCTCAATGGTATCGCCTTCTTTTTTCAGCCAGGTCAGAATAGTCCCTTCAATGATACTTTCGCCCATTTTGGGCATAACCATTTCAATCAATGCCATATCTCAAAAATTAAAAATGAAGAATTAAAAATAGAACCCTGTCGGTCTGTTGCCATTGCCACCTCTTCGCCCGGCAAAATTAATACTTTTTCCATGTGTATGAATCAATTCCGGATGAAGAAACGAAAGATCGCCCAAACCAACCCTTTTATCCCAACTGACCAGGCTTTATACGTAAAAATAGTATCCCCGGAAGAGCAAAAACCCGCATCGTTTTTCAGCCAGTTGTATTTACTCCGCAGTGGCTTTGAAACAATTAGATCGGGCATTGAAAATGGCCTTCTAAACACTTCCGCATCGCAAATGCGGAAGTACACAGGCACTTATGCGGATTGCACTGGCGTGTTAGCAGGCAGGTTTTGGCGCACCAGGTTCAGCACCGAAAGCGCGGTGAACTGAATGTTCAGCAGCCGGTCACGGAAAAGTTGCAGCTTTTTGGTAACCGTTTTCTCGCCATCGGCATACGCAATCCAGATTGTACCGACGGGTTTGTCGGGGGTGCCGCCGTCCGGGCCGGCAATGCCGCTGGTGGCAATGCCAATGTCGACATTGAGTTTGCGGCGAATGTTTTCGGCCATTTCCCGTACCGTCTCTTCACTGACGGCTCCGTGTTGCACAAGGGTTTCAGGCGACACATCCAACTGGCTGATTTTCATCTCGTTGCTGTATGTCACCATGCTGCCGACAAAGTAACGCGAGCTTCCGGGCACTTTGGTAAGTGTATGCGCCACGTATCCGCCCGTGCAGCTTTCGGCCGTACCTATCGTCAGGTTTCGCTCCAGCAGCAGATTTCCGATGACGATTTCGAGATCGTCGTCATCGTAGCCATAAATGTACTCGCCAGCCAGTGTGAGCAAGGTATCTACCTGTTTCTGAACCTCTTCTTTCAATTCGACCAGATTGCTTCCTGTAGCCGTCAGCCGCAATTTGACTTGCCCCATGCTGGGCAGATAGGCCAGCCGGATGTGGGGCGGCAAAGCATCTTCCCAGGCTTCGATCCGCTCGGCCAGAAACGACTCGCCAATGCCAATGGTACGGATGTTCCTGTGAAAAATAACGGGTGTATGAAAGTAGGTTTTTAACTTTTCGAGGATACTATTTTCCATCAGCCACTTCATTTCGTGGGGCACGCCGGGCATAGAGGCAAACGCTTTGCCGTTGTGTTCAAACCACATGCCGGGAGCCGTTCCGGCCTTGTTCACAATGCAGGTGCAGTTGGCTGGAACCATCGCCTGCTGGCGGTTCAACTCGGTAAGTTCGAAGCCACGCCGGGAAAAAATTTCGGTTACATTGGCCAGGGCGTCTTCGTTGAGCACCATTCCGGTACCAAAGTAGTTGGCTAGTGTTTTCTTCGTGATATCGTCTTTGGTCGGGCCGAGTCCGCCGGTGATCAGAATGACATCGGCACGGGACTCGGCTTCTTTCAGTATCTGCAAAATCTCGTCTTCCCGGTCGCCTACCGATGATTTCCGGATGGTTTTGATACCGATTTTGGACAGTTCGGCACTCATCCATTGGGTATTGGTGTCGGTAATTTGTCCGTACAGGATTTCATCCCCGATGGTAATCACTTCAGCAAAAATTTCTTTCATAGGTGGGTTTGTTAAATAGAGGTACGATCTCCAAAGTACGATTGTTTTTTAAATCGTACTTCTGAGTTGTCAATCGTATGTCCAAAAATAGTATCTTTTCCGGTCTTAAAACCGATTGATTCAAATTTTACATGAATACCGAACCAACCCTTGACATAAACGAAACAAGCTACCAGCTGGCGGATGTGGAATCGGATGCCTGGATGCGGCTCCAGCAAAGCACCCACAACAGTGGAGGCTTTCGCACTGCCACACTGGCCACCCTTGGCGCTGTGGGCATCAGCCTGCGGACGGTGGTGCTGAGACGCATAGACATTCCGACCAAGACTCTCTTTTTTCATTCTGACAGCCGGGCCGCCAAAATCGCCGAAATACAGGAAAACAGTCAGGTCAGCTGTTTGTTTTACGACGAACAATCGCGCATTCAGTTGCGCATCACCGGGCAGGGTTTTGTGCACATACAGGATACTATTTGCAACGAACACTGGGCTCAACTGGCTATTCCCAGCCGCAAAAACTACCTATCGAACTACGCACCGGGAACAGTCCTGGAAAATCCGGGAGACGGCTTGCCCATGCACCTGCAAGGCCGCGTACTCCCCTCTGCTGAAGAAAGCGAAGCTGGCCAAACCCATTTTGCAGTGCTCCGGGTAGAAGCGTTGACACTCGACTGGCTCTGGCTGGGTGAACAGAGACACCGGCGGGCTCGGTTTTCGTACGAAGAGGACACTATGCAATGGGTAGCGCCTTGACAAACAAAGCAGTTGCATTGAGAAAATAGTATCCGTTCACCGACAAAAACCGCCGCTTCACCCCTGCCGATTCATTGCTTGGCCGCTTAACAGTGGCACACGGATGCATTTACGGCTACATTTGTTGCATCAAACCATACAAGACTGACTTAGTTTCCGTCTGTAGCAACTATGAAAACCACTTTTTTTCGAACGATTGGGCAGGCGGTGATGATCTTTCTGGCGGTGGGAATATCAGGTTATGCGTTTTCGTATTTCAACTTCAACGTCCAGAACCTGCTTTTGTCCAAGGATCGGGAGCTGCTGGCAAACGTATTGTACCGCAGTGCGTTTTACATGCATGCAGGATTCGGTGCAATAGCATTGTTTACAGGCAGCTGGCAGTTTCTGAAAAAATTCCGCAACCGGAATCTGACACGGCACCGGCTTTTGGGAAAAATTTATGTATGCAGCGTATTGCTGAGCAGTGTGGCCGGCCTGGGCATCGCGGCTCAGGCAACGGGAGGGCTGATACCCCGAATCGGCTTTTCGATATTGGCTCTGCTCTGGTTCTGGACAAACGTTCAGGCGTACCGCACCATCCGGCAAGGCAATGTCGCGGCTCACCAACAGTGGATGACACGCAACTATGCACTGACTTTTGCCGCGGTTACATTGCGGCTTTGGCTGCCCCTCCTACAGTTCGGATTTGCGCTGCCTTTTATGACTGCCTATCCGATAGTTGCCTGGCTCTGTTGGATTCCCAACCTGTTAGTAGCCGAATGGTTGGTGCGAAGTCAGCAAAAAGAAATTCCGGCAATTTCCCAGAAAGCCTAACAAAAAAGGTCCGTGTCTTCACGGACCTTTCCCTCTTTATTTTTACAAAATAGTATCTCCGCCAAAGCCAAAACCTACTTTGCCGAATTTAAGAATGCAACCACCTCCTTGGCAAACGGCTCCGTTGCGGATGTGGTGTTGTGGTCGCCCGGAACGGTTTTCAATACCGACTTCGGCAGTAGTTTGGCCAGATCTGCCGCTTTGCCGTTGTCGCTGTCCTGCGCACCGGAAACAACCAGGACAGGTATTTTAATTTTCCATAATTCCGCAGCAGATACGACCGGCTGAAATTGCTGCAACCGCCCCAACGCAACGGTATCGGCGCCGATAGATCTGGCGTAATTGATGGCTCCCTGGGTTTCGGGATACAGATGCGCCTTTCCCTGAAACGCCTCCTGAAACATCTTCCGTCGCGACCAGGCGGGATTGGTAAAATCCGTTCCCATCCCGCCCATTACGGCAGCCCGGATGTTCTTGTCCATCGTGAGCAAACGGGCAGTCAGAATGGCTCCCCGTGAATAGCCCACCACATCATACTTCTTGATTTTCAGATGCGTGACCAATGCCATGATGTCGCGACATTCGGCATTGTTGGCATACGCCGCTTCGGTATGCGGCCGGTCCGAAAGGCCGTTGCCGCGCAAATCCAGTAGAATCACCTGATACCCTGCTTTGATCAACTCCGGCAATAAGGCTGCTTTTTTCCAGGAATTACTGTTGGAAATGAATCCATGCACCAGCACTACCGGCTTGCCTTCGCCCTGCACCCAATAATGAATTTTAGTACCGTCAAACGAGACAAACGAGGTATCTTGTTTGACTTGCGCCATGACTGCCAGCGGCATCAGCAGCAAAAAGAAGAAAAATCGCATGGGCAGGTTTTTAATTTTTGAAAGATACTATTTTATCTGAGCCAGGATTGGTAAAGTCAACCTGGCTCAGACCATTCTACTTCACAATCACCTTCGTTTCCGCGGTAGCTGTGCCACTGGAAAGTTTTACTTTGTACTCACCGGGTTTTACGGGAGTCAGCGTAGTGGTTTTTGCTTTGCTTTTTGGCGTGGCCGTTTCTCCTTTCAAATCCCATCGGATGAATTGGAAACCAGCCTCTCCTGAGCCGGTTAGCTTACGAATGACTTTGCCAGATGCTTCCAGGATTTCTGCGGTTACCGAAGGAGAGGTTTTGCCTACATAATACATCGTATTTGCCAGCAGCTCGGTTTGTGGTACAAAACTGTACGAATCATCCTCGTCGTCACCGCCGGCCTGCACGGTAACCGGTGCAAACGCAACCAATGCCTGACTTTGTTTTCCGTCCTTCAGATTCTGAAGCGGCTTTACATCCATCACGTACACGCTGCGTCCGTGGGTGCCAATCACCAGTTCGTTGTCGCGCGGATGCACGATCATATCATAATTGGCGACATTGGGCAGGTTTGCCAGCAGTTGCCACTGTTTTCCTTCATCCAGCGAAAGGTATGTGCCGTGGTCAGAACCAAGGTACAGAAGATTTTGATTGACAGGATCCTGCACAATCACGTTGGCACATTCGTCGGGCAAGTTGGCACTCAGGGAAGTCCAGGTTTTGCCGTAGTCAGTACTTTTGTAGACGTAGCTTTTGAAATTGTCGTACCGGTAACCGTTCAAGGTAGCATAAACTGTGGCTTCGTCAAATTTGGAAGGCAAAAGGCTGCTCACCCACAAATCCTGCGGCAACGAACCCGAGATCAACTGCCAGGTAGCGCCACCATCACGGGTAAGTTGGATATTTCCATCGTCTGTACCCGCATAAATAAGTCCAAATTTCAGCGGCGACTCAGCGATAACGGTCAGTGTCGAGTAGGGTACGTTTCCTTGCTTTTTGTTCTTGGTCAGGTCCGGACTAATGGCTTGCCAGGTTTGAGCCCCGTCCAGGCTCCGGTGCAGGCGTTGCGAGCCCAGGTACACAATATCCGGATTATGCGGGCTCAGGATCAGCGGACTCCGCCAGTTCCAACGTAGCGGAGCCTCTCCAATATCGTGTTTGGGCGTAATGTACCGGGATCGGCCTTTGTCGTTTTTGAAATAGTTTCCGTATTGAAAACCTGTATACCGCACACTGCTGTTGCGCGGATCAACGGCAACCATCATTCCGTCACCACCACCAATGGCTTCCCAATCGGCTGTTTTTCCGGGCACCGACCGGGAAGAACCCACGTACGTTCCGTTATCCTGCAAGCCGCCGTATACATTGTAGGGCTTTTCCATGTCTACCATTACCGAGTAGAACTGGCCTACCGAAGGCATATTGGCATGTGACCAGCTATAGCCGCCATCGTACGAAATGTTCAGGCCGCCGTCGTTGCCATTGAGCAAATGATCGTCGTCTTTGGGATTGATCCACATGGCGTGGTGATCACCGTGCACCCGGCCAAGGGTATCGGTCAGGGTAAAGTTTTTGCCTCCGTCACGCGATACAATCATGGGCACACCAAATAGAAACACCTTATCTGGATTGACCGGCGACACACGCACCTGTGCGAAATAATACCCATAGGTATAAAAAAGTCCGTCCAGGCTTTTCTCGTTTACTTTCTTCCAGGTTTTGCCACCGTCTTCCGATCGGTACAACTCGGCCCCTTTGATGGTAGTGGTAAACAGGTTCTCGTTGGCGTCGTTCGCATCCCCAAAATAATCAAACAAGGCTTTGGGCGTGTATTTTCCCTTGCGGATTTCTTCTTTCACCACTTGGGCTGTGTATTTTTTCGGAAAACCACTTTTGATCAGAAACGTATCCAGTTCACTGTTCGACAAAGCCATCATTGCCTCTACGGTCATGGTTTTGAAGGCTTCTTTTTTGAGTTTGGGTTCGTCCTTTTTCTTTTCTGTCTTTTCTTTCTTTACCGTTTCCTGATTGTCCAGAATGGCATACAACACATTGGGCTGGCTGCGGCATATGTCTAGCCCAATTCGCCCCACAAAGGCCCCTTGCGGAAAACCGGTCATGCTTTTCTGCCATGTTTCGCCGCCGTCATTCGATATCCAGATGGCGGTGCCATTGCCGTTACCCACAAAATTGCCGGCGTTGCGTTGCCGTTGCCACGAGGCCGTCCATAACTGGCTGGGATTCTGCGGATTTACCACTACATCAATCACACCGGTGCTGTCATCCACAAACAATGTTTTTTTCCAGGTTTTGCCGCCATCGGAAGTTTTGTACAAGCCCCGGTCTTTGCTGGTCGAATACAGCGCCCCAATAGCCGCCACCCAAACCACATCCGGGTTTTGCGGATGAATGGCAATGCGGCCAATGTGCTGGGTAAAATCAAGCCCCATAAACTGCCAGGTCTTTCCGGCGTCCGTCGTTTTGTACACGCCTGCCCCGGCGTAGCTGCTGCGGCTGCTGTTGTTTTCGCCGGTGCCCACCCACAAAATATCCGGATTGGAAGGTGCCAGCGTCAGGTCGCCGATGCCCAACACACGCTGGTGATCAAAAACCGGTTCCAGCGTATTGCCGTTATTTATGGTCTTGTACACGCCCCCTGAAGCATAGCCGACGTAGAAAATCTTCGGATTCTGCTCATTCACCGCCACGTCCACAATGCGGCCACTCATCACGGTAGGCCCAATGTTACGCACAGGATAGTTTTTCAGGACGGATTGCTGCAACAGGGTTTGCCGTTTGGCAATGGCGGCGTTGAGTTCGTCAGCGGAAGTAGCCGGAACGGCCGCATTCCGGAAGGCCGACGGCACTCGATGGTTACCTTCGTAGCGTTCCTTGAGTGCCTCGGGCTCAGGAGCCTGGGCAGAGGCAATTCGGAATGAAAGAATGAATAGATGAAGGAATAAGATTCGGCAGAGTAGAGGTTGGTTCATGTGGTTTTTAGTTTGGTTGAGGTTTTGAGGCCTGAAAAGATACTATTATGATTATCTAACACTTTTGAATATAAGAGTTTTATGTTTGGTCCGTATACTATTTTTCTGTCTTCCCGCAGGGATCTTCGCGCGTTCACAGCGATTTATCCCAATTGGAAAAGCGGCGCGTTTGTGCCAAAGCCCTGCAGGAAAACAGAAAAATAGTATCGTATCGTTTTAACAGGAAAGCCTCACGAGTTGATAACCTTAAACAGTCTCTTAGGCTAACAATAACAATGTATAATTTGTATCTTACCTTTTTAGGTTCTCTTTTTATCAAGCATACGATACAGTAGACTTGTAACTTCTTCAGCACTTAGTTCTTTATCTACCTGAATACTTGCCTTTAAATGTCCAAAAACTCTTTGTAATCCTATACCAACCGGAATTGTAGGTTTACCCAGAAGAATGGTTCGAAACCCCTCAAACTCAGGAATATTTACAAGTGCTGTATCATACCAAATTCTATATTCTCTGTTAGATAGATGATCTCCTTCTGGTAATAAAAGTTCATCAGTAATAGCTTGCCAATAATACATACTCCAAGAAGGTGCAAGAGAGTTTTCTGACAACTGTTGAGGACCAATGCCTTTAAATACATTTGCATGTGCCTCACTAATTCTGGGCTGTGTACTATTTCTTTGGGGAAAGACATCCATCAGCACTCCCTGCAACTGAAAATAATCAGCAACACCACTCATTTTGCCTATAAAACCCAAACTTGTCTCTGGTTCTATCACGAGCACCGATTCATCGAAAAGAACAGAAAACAACTCGCTTAGCCAATCGCAGCCACTATTGTATGGAGCAAATTCGGTCACAAATTTTATAGTCTTCTTTGCTTTATCGTACGCCTTAATGTCTAAAGAAAACACCGACACAGCCGGAATATATTGTTTTTCCAACACGTTCCACGAAATAATAGCATCAGGAATCTCATCCCAGAGAGAGTCTTTGAGTGAATCTATTACCTCAAACACCTCAAACTCTTCTGTGTCATCTTCTCCAGAATTTGGAACTACTCTTTTTTCATATTCCGCTTTGAAAGCCTCATAAAACGGAAATGCCGACTCAGTCAGAAATGCCATTTTCTCAATGACTTCGTCACTAACTTCTTTTGCGTAGTAGCCTTTCTCCATCAGATTCCCGCAAATCATCATAGCGGCAGTGCTTCTCTCTTCATCCGGCAGAAAAAACAATTTGGACAATGACTGCATAGCCTCGTTTACTTCTATCGCGGTCGCTTTGGGATATGCCTCATAAAAATCGTTGATAGACTTTTGAATTGTTTCGTCTGATGCTTCAGAGTCGGCAAGGTGTTGTTTCAGTCGTTGTGTAATTTCAATAAAATCACGCTTTTTTGCACCGCCGAGCATGGATTGAAAAAAATTTACCATTTATCGAGAACAGGGTTTTGACTTTCAAAAAGATACTATTTTGCCTTCATCAAATATTCTCTACCCGCGCATACCAGATACTCATCGGCGGTGTATTACTTATAATCAGGTCTTGCTGCCATGATGGTAGTTATTTCCAACGAAATTATACGAAAAAAACGGCTGGTAAAATAAATCGTCATTTTTTGTCAGTTTCTCACCAAAGAGCCTGACAAAAGCCAGTCAAAAAGCAGTCGCCCTGTCTGGAGAGGTTTTTGTAGTTGAAAAGATAGTATTTTTACAGAAACATTGTCTGAAAATCAGTTTCGAAGAGATGGATCATACCTTGCGCGTAATCATTTGGGGACTGGCTATCGTTGTGCTGCTGGCATTTCTGGTGTGGAGTTGCCAGCCGTCCCGTTTTGAGCCAAAAAAGCCCGAAGAAAAATATTCCGACAGTCAGGCCAGCATTCCCAAGCTTGTTTCGGTAGTCAACATCCCGATTGAGATTTCGGTGGCCGAGATTCAGCATCAGATCAACACACAGGTACAATCGTTAATTTACGAAGACAACAGCCTGGAAGACAATGATAATGACAACCTGCTGATGAAGGTGTGGAAGCGTGAGAACATTCAGGTCGAAGTAACCAACGATGAGTTTCTGATTACGGTGCCGTTGAAAGTATGGGCCAAGAAAGGTGTGAACGTGCTGGGGATGACACGTTTTCAGGAAACCACGTTTTCACTGAATGCCCGGTTCATCACCCGGATTGGTGTGAAATCGGATTGGCGGCTGGTCACGTCCACGGATGCCGACGGCTACGACTGGATTGAAAAGCCTTACATCAAAATTGCGTTCATTGAGGTGCCTATTACAGGTATTGTGAGCCGGGTGCTGGATCAGGAGCAACAGAAAATAGCAACCCAACTGGACGACCAGCTGGCCCAGCAACTAGACCTGAAACCTTTTTTGCAAAAAGTGTGGCAGCTGATGCAACAACCCGTTCACCTTTCCCAACAGTACGACGCCTGGCTGCAAGTGACTCCGCTGGAAATATGGATGACTCCACTCAAAGCCCAGGGGCAAGCCGTTCAGGCACGCATAGGCATCAAAGGGCATACCGAAACCATTATCGGTCACAAACCGGCTGCCAAAGCACTCTCTCCGATGCCGGATTTGCGAATCAGCGAACAGGCGGCGGATGATTTCCAGCTAGGACTGACCGGTGAAATCTCCCATTCTTCCGCGACCCAGATCGCTGCATCTGAGCTGGTTGGCAAAACATTCGAATTTCAGAACGGCAGTCGGAAAGTTACGATTACGTCGATAGACCTGTACGGAAACAATAGCAACCTGGTCATTAAAACCGGCATTTCCGGCAGTCTGAATGGCACGGTTTACTTGGTAGGCAAACCTTTTTTCAATCCGAAAACACAGTCGATTGAGCTTCGGAACATGGATTTCTCACTGGATACCAAAGATCGCCTGCTGAAGGTCGCCAATTGGATGGCCCATGGCACACTGGTGAAAAAGATGCAGGAAAACCTGCAACTGCCGCTCGGGCCGCAGCTTGAATTGGCGCGACAAAACCTGAAAGCCCAGCTTGTCAACAAGCAACTCATAAAAGGCATTTCGCTCAATGGCACCCTCGACGAATTTACACCTGGCGACGTGTTCATCACACCACAGTCGATCATTGCCGTGGTTACAGCCAAAGGGAAACTAGATATAAAAATCAATGGCCTGTGAGTAACAGGCCATCGGAGGTTTTGCTCTTTTGAAAGATACTATTTTGCAGGGCCGTATCCGGTTACCCTTCGGCTTCTTGTTCATTTACGGTGTACAGGTACGCTTTGAGCTCATCAATCACTTGCAGGCATAGTTGCTCCAGCCGCTGGGCAGAGATAAACAACGCTTCGGTATTGATGCCAGGCTCTTCCAATAACTCGGCTCCTCGCTTGATTTCCGCTACCAGCTCTTCCGGCTCAAAATAATAGAATGTCGGCCGCAGCTTGTGTTCGATCTTCCTGACCTTCTCCAGGTTTTGCTCGGTCATTGCTATGTTGTACGACTCGGGCAGGTTTTTGAGTGCCTCCATGCATTTCTCGACCAGTTCCTGCTTGAATTCCGGACTGTCACCGGCTAGATCCTCCAGTCGTTCAAAACGCACCAGCGCCGGTTCTTCCAGTAGTTCGGCGGTGATCATCGGTACATTCGGCTCAATGTCCAGATAGCTAAAATCTTCTGTAAACCGTAGTATCTTGCTGTACAATTCGCTGGGATTGAATGGTTTGGAGATGTACTCATTCATTCCGATTTCCAACAGCTTGCTTTTGACATCGCTCATGACCGAAGCCGTGAGAGCAATGATGGGTAATTTCTGGAAATATGGATCTTCCAATGAACGGATTTCGATCGTGGCATCATAACCATCCTTTACCGGCATCTGCAAATCCATCAGCACAATATGGTATTGCATGGTTTTGATTTTTTCTATTGCCTCTTCACCGTTGATGGCGTAATCGGGTACGATGCCCCACTGACTCAAGAACTTGGTTGCCACCAGCATGTTGATTTCATTGTCTTCCACCAGCAGCAGATTGATGTGACTCAGATCGCTGAAGGTGTTGGAAGTGGCGGTAGACAGGTAACGCTTCTGATTTGCCTTGCCTTTTTTCAGCCGCAGCGTAAAATAGAATCGTGAACCCAAGCCTTCGACACTATTCACCATAATCTGGCTACCTTGCATTTCAAGCAAGCGTTTGGTAATGGCCAGCCCGAGGCCGGTGCCGCCAAACCTACGTGTGGTATCACTGCTTGCCTGCGTGAAGCTTTCGAAAATGTACTCCATTTTGTCGGCAGGAATGCCAATGCCCGTATCGCTTACCGCAAAGTCAATGTCTTCGTAGTGTTCGGTGCGTTCTTTTACCTTCACCTCAATGCGTACCAAGCCCCTTTGTGTAAATTTGATGGCGTTGCTTACCAGATTGTTGAGAATCTGGCTTATGCGTACCGGATCACCAATGACGTTTTCGGGCAGCGCCTCGTCCAAGTCCAGGTCTATTTCTATGCCTTTCTCCTGTGCTTTGTGCAACATCGATTGTTCGATACTGACAATCAGGTCGCTTAATTTGAATTCCACTTCTTCAAGTGTGATTTTCCCTGCATCGATCTTGCTGTAGTCCAGAATATCATTGATCAGCACAAGCAGGTTGTCGGCCGAGAATTTCAAAATGTTGAGGTTTTCGAGCTGGTCTTTGCGCGGATCTTCCTGAAGCAGCAAGTGCGTAATGCCGATCACTGCATTCATTGGCGTGCGAATTTCGTGGCTCATCATCGACAGGAAGTTCTGTTTCGCCAGTGCAATATCTTCGGCCTCCTCCTTGGCTCTGATCAAGTGCTGTTCTTTGTCGCGACGTTCCGAAATATCGGTAATAGTTCCAGTCACGCCCTGTACCCTGAGTTTTGGGGTGCGCATGGCCTGTGCGTATACTTCCACCCAGCGGTAACCACCCGATTTGGTCAGGTAGCGGATCTGGTGCTTGGTAAATTCGCACTCCTGACGGTTTACCAGCTGGAACTGCTCCATGTCATACTTGCGGTCGTCGGGGTGTACAAACTCGGTATAGAGTTTGCCCAGGCTTTCTTCCACGGTAAATCCGGTAGTAGCCGTCCAGGCTGGATTCAGGAAAGTGAATTTCCCTTCCCGGTCAATCTGAAACACCGCCTCTGCAATATTTTCTACCGCTGAACGGTACTTCAATTCGCTTTGCTGCAATTCGAGTTCGGCAATTCTGCGGGCCGTAATGTCCCGTGCAATCACCCGGATGGTCTTTACCAGGTCCCCGTCATACTCGATGGTGGTATTCTGTCCCAGCCATACCTCGGTCCCACTCTTGGTGCGCACTGGAAATTCAGTATAGGGAATAACGGTACGCGTTTCTGTTTCGTGAATGTAGATTTCCTCTATTTCCTTGCGATACTCGGTTTTGATTATATTCCAAAGACGTTTTTTTGAAAAATCATTCTGGTTGTACCCCAGCAGACGTTCCGCAACCGGATTGACATAGGTGATATTCCATTCAGAATCCATTTCATAAATAATGTCCTCGGCGGTCTCGATCAGCGCACGGTATTTCGCTTCGCTGGTTTCCAGAGCTTCCAGGTTGCGCTTCTGTTCGGTAATGTCTTTGGCCACGCCCATCAGCAAAACGGGAATGCCCTGCTCGTCTCTTTCAAACACCATTTCCTGGGCATGCAGCCATACATAATGACCGAATTTGTGGCGAATACGGTATTCGATGGGGAATATCTCATTGTCGCGGGCCATTGCCACTTCCCGGTGCAGCGACAATACCGCCGGCATATCATCGGTATGGATCAGTTCGGTCAGGAACTCCCCGTGCATATCCTGAATTTCTTCAGTGGTATAGCCCAGTACATTTGATATCTGCTTATTGGTGAACACATAGCGCAACTCCAGCAAGTCAAACACATACAAAACATCAGGCATGGCCTGGGTGACGGAGCGAATGAATTTTTCTTTTTCGGCTATTTTCTGCGCATCTTTCTTTTTCTGGGAAATCAAAGACCGCTGGCGTAAAAACAGTTCTTCCAATTTGGCTTGTGCCTCTTCGTATTCATAGGTTTTTTCTTCCAGCCGCTGGTTTTTGTCGCGCAATTCCTGTGATTTTTCTTCTAGTTCCAGATTCAACTCGTTGGTCAGGATGGTGGTGTCCATTAGCTGACTGAAATAAAACTGTACCTGCTTGACAATAGGACGGTAAAAAAACCAACCGATGATGAACAGTATTATCCCCAGCAGGCCTACGAGCACATACTGGATTTGCTGCAACCCACTGATTCGTTCACGCAATTCTTTTTCATATTGCAATGTAATAGCCGTCATTCTTTTTTGATAAACCGGCTCGTTTTTGAGCAGGATGGCAACTGCCTCTGACAACTGGGCTCTGGAGTATTTTTCAGGATGCGATAACTTTTGTGCCTGGTAATAGATGATCTTGAAAGGTTCTTCGGCACTTTCAAAGAGTTGTGCTGAGGTGATGCTGCGGCTGTTGCTCATCCCCATGCTCATGTCGCCGTACTGCAAGCCTACCTGCACGCGGTACCAGTTGTTTACCATCTGATTCAATGAACTGGCTTGCCGGATGGGATACCCGTTGCGCACTTCATTCTCCAAAAGCTGAGCCAGACGCGCAATGTCTTGGCCGTTAACTCGCTGACGCTCAGTCAAGCTAATAATTTGACTGAGCTGGGCATTGTCTTCGAGCAGCAGCTGCACATAGATTTGTCCGGAAAGGGTGATCACGGCAATCAGACAGAGACTGAGGGCAAACGTTCGTTTGATATGCTGCGAAAAACTACGTATGGGGTTACGCATTCGAGTATAAGCTAGTGTACTAAAATATTATAGTTTAAAATTAGCTTGACTACTCAAAACGAAAAATTCACAGTTGGCCCAAACAGGTTGCTTGTAATGTTCACCGGAAAAAGTAACGATACCCGGCCTATCGTGATGCCTTAACGCAACAGAGGCAAAGGAACATGGGTTTTGCTTTTCTGAAAGATACTATTTTTTCAGGGTGCGCAGATATCCGATCACCACTTGCCGGATGTCGGTGCGCGGGTCCTTGCCGTTTTTTTCGGGCATGTGTATGGCCACTATTTCCGGATGTTTGACCGTCAGAAAACCCAGATTGGTTTCTTTGCCACTCATCAGAAAATCCGAAACCGCAATGCGATACGTCTTTTTCACATCAAGGGGTTTTTGATTAACCAGCCATACTATTTTGTTGGTATCCCATGTGATCCGGTCGTGTATAAGGTAGCCACCGGACCCGGCATTGCCCTGCCCCACATCCAGTACCTGCTTTAGCAAACTGCCTTTCATCTCTACTTCCCAGATTTCGCCGCCAAAGGGCAAGGTGCGCAAAATATCGTATTGAGTAATGCGCCCCGAAAGCTGATCATCAACCCGGATAGAACCGCTGTTGATCACCGTAGCGTCGGCATGCGTAGCAGCAGATACGGCGCGAGTAACCAAGCGCGTCAACTCGGTTTCGTGATGCCGGATGCTGGACTCCCGTCCATCCAGCGGTTCCTGCGTCTCCAAAAGCACTTCCGCAGGATCAAATCCCAGCTCATTGAAACTACGATTGGCAATGGCGGTCCAGCGATTTACCACTGCCTGCGTCACCGAATCCATGGGAACGATCGCATCAATCGGCACCAGTTGTGATTGAATGTCAAGCTTTTGGCTAGACTTATCGTAACGCAGTCTATGCACATACACCGTTTTGGCATTGGCATCTGCTTTGGCGACTACCGCCTCCCCCACCCGGTGATACATATGATCATGGTCGTGTCCTCCCATCAATAACCGCAAGGCAGGCACCTGTCGGCTCAGTTCAAGGTCTTCAGCAATGCTCAGATGCGTCAATGCTATGACATAGTCGCAGTGTGGCCGCAACGAGTCGGCAAGCCGCTGCGCAATGGCAATGTAACGGTTATCATAGCGTACATAATCTTTGGGGTTCGAGTCAATGCAAAGGCCAATGATTCCCAGTTTCAGTTGCGTGCCATCCGAATCGCGGTATTCCCAGACACGGCTCATTGGCAGGGGCTCTTGTGCGGCCCCGCTACGGAAAGCCTCGGTAGCTGTTGGCGTCTGGTGAAAGACATTGGAAGATACCCACTGAAACCTTGATTCGGCCAGCCGTTTGTCCAGGTCTTTTTCTGACAAGTCGAATTCATGATTTCCGAAAATTGCCAGATCCACGCCCGTGGTATTCATGACATCCACCATCTGACGCCCGGCCAGGCGCTGTCCTTCGTAACGGAGTGTCCCCAGCACCGACGGGTTGAGAAAATCACCGGCTATGACACAACGTGTATTCGGATTGTTCGCCAATAAATTTTTCTTCAGCGTAGCCACCCGGCTCAACCCTCCCACTTTACCACCTTCCAAGGGTGATATCTCGTAGACATCGTTCATCTGTAGAAAGACGATTTCGATTTTTCCATCATCGGTAGCCGACTGCTGTGTGGAGGGCGGGGAGGTTTTGCAGGAAAAAAAGATACTATTTCCGACAAGAAGTGCAATGACCAGCTTTTTCATAGGGATCAGGTTGAAGGCGAATGAAGCAGTTGCGGTTGGCTTGCAAAATACGCAAGGAAAATTACCAAATAAAAAAGAGGCGGCAAATTGCCGCCTCTTTTTCAACCCCTATTTTACTTAAAGAAATCAATAACCCGGATTCTGCGTATAAGCAGGCTTTCCATCAATGATACTATTCGTAATTTCGGCTTGCGGAATCGGAAAGTATTCATTGGTACCTTTTTTAAAGGAAGCACCGTTCAAATATGTTCTGCGTACCCGTTCTTTAGGCAGGTATTGGTTATTGATTACATCTTCGGCAATACCCCAACGAACCAGATCAAAGAAGCGGGTGCCTTCCATTGCAAACTCCAGACGCTCCTCGAAACGAACCGCTTTACGTGCCGTAGCTTTGTCTGTCCATGGAGCTGTATAGGTTTTGACCAAATAATTGGCAGCAGGCTGGCTGTTGTCCACAACAGGATCTTTCGGGTTATTATTGTTAAAGCCAGTTACCCTGCCTTTAATGATACTTGCATCATTACCCGCTCTGGTTCTGATTTGATTTACGTACGCACGAGCCTTTTCCAGGTCGCCAATCTCCACTTCTACCTCTGCTGCCCACAACAAAATATGGGAGTAACGCAGATACCGGTAGTTATTCGCATTCAGGTTGACCCAACCGGATGTTCCAGAGTATGCTTTTTCAGCATTGTGTTTCTTAGGAGAATACGGACCGGCATATTTCTGGTCACGTACCCAGTCTTGGCCTGGATGAATGCCCCAGTCTCTGTATGGAATATACCGACGACCTACGTTGTGATCCAAGCGAGGGTCAACGGTTCCGGAATGGATAGAGAATGGCTGGTCGGATGTAACGCCTTCGTCACTTTTCACATCCGAATCATTAAATGTATCCAATAGTGGAAGTCCGGTAGCAGGATCGGTTTTGTGAGCATTGACCAAATTTTGCGAGGGTTGGTAGAAACCACAGCAGCCACCTGGCCCCGCGTTGTAAGGCCAAGCCAAACCATCTCCCTGGTTGCCACCGCCATCAGCAGTAGCCGTCAGTGAATATTGCACTTCAAAGAGAGATTCTGCATTGTTACGCTTGCTGGGATTAGCCGAGAAATTATCCCCGTAGTTATCCATTAATCTAAATTTTCCACTGGCAATAATCTCATCCAGAATCGCTTTGGCGGCTTGCAACTTGTCATTTTTAGCCGCACCTGTGCTTATGTCAAATCCTTGAAACAAATATGATTTAGCCAGCATAGCTTTGGCTGCCCATTTATCGGCCCGACCCGGCTCTCCATCAAAGTTTTCAGGTAGATTTTCAATGGCTGCTTTGAAATCGTCCTCGATTTTGGGCCATATATCTGCTTCATTTGAAATTTTAACACTATTGGGATCCGCAGAGTTATAGATTTTATCATCAATATAAGGCAATTTATTCCATATTTTTTTGGCCTCGAAGTAATACCATCCACGTAAAAACCGGGCTTCTCCTTCAATTTGCTTTTTCCGGTCTCCTGTGAATCCTTCGGTTTTCGCCAAAGTTTGCAAAACATCATTTGAACGAATGATACCTTCAAACAATGCTCTCCACTTGCCCCGCAGGTGGTCATTGGTTGTAATCCAAACAAAACGCTCAATGCTGGTTTGTTCGGGTTGGTCACCTGCGTCTGTACCTTTGTAGGCATCACCGGAGGTGAGTCCGCCAAACACCCAGTTTGATACTGCCCCATGCCAGGCAGTAGTATTAGCCCCTACACCATCCAACAGACCGTATGTACCTACAAGTAAAGCCTCGACCCCACTTGGAGTGGCTGTTACTGCAGGGCTGTATTGCCCTTGTGGTGTTCTTTCCAAAAACTTGTCTCCACATGAATTGGTGGCCAATAGCCCTATTAATGTGAGACCGGTAAGAATCAATGATTTTTTCATATTATCTATAAGATCTTTTGTATTTACTGAATGGAAAACAAAACCAAAGATTAACCATCTTGATCAGAAGCCAAGGTTCAGGCCAAACAAGAAAGTTCTTGATGCAGGCAGGATACCCTCGTCAATCCCTAATTCATTGGTATTCTGACGTACCGCTACTTCCGGATCTAAGCCCTGATATTTTGTAACCGTAAAAGCATTTTGTACTTGAGCGTATACGCGAAGATTACCCAGGCCTATTTTGGACAGTATGCCGGATGGAAGATTGTATGCCAATTGTAAATTCTTCATCCGGAAATAGGATCCTTTTTCGATAAAGTAAGATGAAGGCTGACTGCTGATGACGTCATTTTCATCCAGAATAGGAAGTGTGGCATCTGTGCGTCCAGGAATCCACGAGTTTTCCAAGATCCGAGTGCTACGGGCACCTTGGAATGTGTTGAAATCCGTCCAATATTTCACATAATTGAACAAATCATTTCCATATACACCTTGACCGAACAAGGTAAGTTCCAGTCCTTTGTAAGCAATATTGACATTTATGCCATAGGTAAATTTAGGGTTCGGATTACCAATAAACGTCTGGTCATTGGCATCAATGATTTTATCCCCGTTTACATCGCGATACTTGAACTTGCCAACTCCAGGAGCTAATTTCTGTCCATTATAGCTCACGCTTACGTCAGTATATCCTTTATACACCGCAGCTGCGTTTACTTCTTCAGCCGACTGAAGTATACCCTCTACTTGGTATGCATAGAAAGATGAAATTGGGTAGCCTTTCTGAGAACGCGTTACAGGGATAGGGAAACGCAAGGAAGGGCCAATGAGAGCTGATTGGTCGTTGGCTGGATCAATCGAGAGAACTTCATTTTTAAAAGTTGAAAAATTCGGGCTAATATTGAAAGTAAACTCACCCACTTTGCCACTGTAATTCAGGCCTATATCAACACCACGATTACTCACATTGGCTACGTTGGCGTTTGCCACACCGGCAGAACCTTTATATATATCTCCATACTGAGGCGCCAGCAACAAGTCATTGGTGCGACGGTTCCAGATATCTACATTTAAGGTTAGCTTGTCATTGAAGAAACCTGCATCAAAACCTACGTTAATCGAGCGGGTAGCCTCCCATTTTGCACCCGGATTGCCAATGAATGCTCTACTGAAACCGAAATTATACGCATTTGGATTCGAGAAACTGTATCCATTTCCGCCGGGATCAGAAAAATAAGTGGTATACGCATTGTAATTACCGATTTCCTGGTTACCAGTCTTACCCCAGCCAGCACGCAGTTTTAAATCACTCAACCAAGGAACGTTTTGCATAAAGGCTTCTTGAGATAAGCGCCAGCCCACGCTAAATGCAGGGAAAGTGGCATAACGGGTAGCCGCCAGAAAGCGGGAAGAAGCGTCTCGGCGCAATGTTGCCTGAAACAGATACTTATCCATTAACGAATAGTTCACCTGACCAAAATAGGAGAACAATCCATAATCATCTTTTGCAAAACCAAAATTGCTTTGGGTGGAAGGGTCCCCCTGATTTAGATACCGCAAACTGGGGTCGGCACTAAAATACCTGCTACGGAATCCACCTTGCTCTTCACCAAAACTTTTGATGGCTTCCGTTCCTACATAAGCCGTAATCCGATGAATGTCAGCCAGGCTAACTTTGTATGTTAGTGTATTAGTCCAGGTCCAAGCATACCGGTAATTAAAATTGGCATCAAATGTATAAAATCTTCCAAACTCAGAGTTTTCAGGGTCAGGTTGCCCACTGAAACGCCCACGACCCACAGTAGCGTCCAATCCAAAGCTAGTGCGTGCGGTAAAGTTTTTCAGAATATCAGCTTCCGCGTATACATTTCCAAATACTCGTAAATCCTGATAACCATTGTCTTTACGACGAAACAGGTTGGCCACCGGGTTACTTGCGTTACCTAGGTTATTACCCAGCGTACCAGCAAAATTTCCTTGGATGTCATAAACCGGAATGATTGGTTGCATACGGTAAGCCATGAAAATCTCATTGCCTTCGCTTTGATTGTTATACGTACCTTGTCTCCGCGCATAAGCTACTTGCAGGTTTTCACCGATTCTCACTACCTTTTTTACCGTAAATTCAGTATTGGCTCTTAAGGTGTACCGCTTAAATCCGTTATAAATCAGCATTGACTCTTGATTCAAGTGACCTACAGAAAGAGCGTAACGGCCCTTGTCAGTACCGCCACTCACACCCAACTGATAGTTCTGAATAGGTGCAGGATTAAATATCTCTCTTAACCATTCTGTTCCTTGCTTATTGGCACGGGTAATCTGGAAGACAGTGCTACCAAAAGCCGGGTTGTTGGTACCATCAGGAAACGTACGCTGATAGCTGTAATTGGCAGGATTTACCCGAGGATCTCCTTCAAATGCGCCACTGGGTACGATATAATCGGGAATAACCGGGTTTGCCCCACTACCATACTGACCGTTTGAGGGATTACCCGTATTAGCATCCACAACACCTGCATTTCTTTTGCTTGCCCAAAGGTATTCGCCATATTGTTGGGTATTCAATACACTGGGGAAACGAAAGGGATTCTGCGACCCGTAATACGCATCAAAAGCAATTTTAGGCTCGCCGGATTTGCCTTTTTTAGTCGTGATGATAACCACCCCGTTCCCTGCACGAGACCCATAAATAGAAGCTGACGTCGCATCTTTCAAAATCTGAATGGATTCGATATCATTTTGGTTGATATTGGCCAGATTGTCACGGGTTGGAACACCATCAATGACATACAAAGGATCATTGTTACCAAAAGTCCCTACCCCGCGAATCCGCACAGCAGCCCCCTGGCCGGGAACGTTGCTGCTAATAACTGTCACACCCGCAGCCCGACCTTGCAGTTGCTGTTCTACGCTAGTAGCTGGCACAGCTAATAAATCTTTTGAATTTACTACGGTTACCGCACTGGTCAGGTCTTTTTTCTGCTGAGTAGCGTATCCTGTAACAACTACTTCCGACAAAGATTGAAGGTCAGCTGTTAGGCTCACATTCACTGAAGACCGGTTGCCAACAGTAACTTCCTGATTTTGATAGCCAATAAAACTAAAAACTAATACACTACTGGCACCGTCAACGGCCAATGAATACGAACCGCTTGCATCGGTTACTGTACCGCGGCTAGTGCCTTTTACCGCAACACTTACACCTGGCAAAGCGCCACCATCCTCTTGTGCAGTGACTTTACCAGTTACGGTTGTTTGTGCCATGGTCTGTAATACTATACACATAGTAAATACAAAACCCAATAGGCTTACTTTAAAGTAGCTTTTTTTCATGGATTTCAGGTGATTAAGAATATGGATAATTAAAAAAGACTGTCTCAACTCCTGTAGAGGTGTGGGATGAGACAATTATTGAAAGAAGGGGGGAGTACTTACTGTTTCATGTACGAAAGGTTTAAGTGGAAAAGCGATTCAATGAATTTTAGAATAGAGGCAATAAGACTTATACAAGAATCAATTTTATCTATACATCCAAAAGTAAATTATCTATTAGTAATATCCTATTATCAAGAAAAATTTTTTTCATAAAAAAGCCCATAAAACAATATTATTTTTTATTTAAATGTCATTCAGACAAATATTATTCAATACATAAAGAGTATTAGAAACATCTTTCGTTATTGGTTTTGTCCCAGCACAAAGGAGAAAAACAAATACAAACAACTCATAATCAAATAGTTATAAATCAATCCACCCAGTAGTGTTAGGGCAACCAGATCACAGGAGCAGACAAAAGCACTCAGGTCCGGAGGGAACGGAACCCTTCAGGGTCTCGGGTGGAGGGTTGGCCTTAGCGGGGGATACTATTTTTCGCATCCGCTTGTCAGAAACATTCGTTGCAATTGTGGCTTGAATAGATGAATACTGGAGTAAAGCCTCCGGTCGCATAAAATCGCTGAGTAATTATCTTTTTTCTTTGAAAATCCTTCGTTAAGCCCTAATTTTCGCCTGCCAAAACTAGGTTTCACTCCGTTAGCGGAACTAGTCTATTGCATTATTGGGAATTCTCAATTCTTTGTATCACCAATTTAACTTAATCATGACGTTTATTGACGAAATCAGAGCCAGACAGATTCTGGACTCCCGTGGCAATCCTACGGTTGAAGTAGATGTAATTACTACCAATGGTAAATTAGGACGTGCTGCTGTTCCTTCCGGAGCCTCAACCGGTACACACGAAGCCGTAGAACTACGCGACGACGATAAAAAAGTATATATGGGCAAGGGCGTTCTGAAAGCTGTTGCCAATGTAAACGACGTGATTGCTGATGAATTGACCGGTTATTCTGTATTTGAGCAGAATATGCTGGACAAATTGATGCTGGAGCTGGATGGCACTCCCAACAAAGGCAAATTAGGGGCCAATGCCATTTTGGGTGTTTCGCTGGCGATTGCGAAAGCCGCCGCTCAGGAAGCGGGTCTGCCGTTGTTCCGGTACCTGGGTGGCGTGAATGCCAACACTTTGCCGGTACCGATGATGAATATCCTGAACGGTGGCAGTCATGCGGATAATTCGATTGATTTTCAAGAATTTATGGTCATGCCTGTAAAGGCTGAAAGCTTCTCGGAGTCGTTGCGGATGGGTGTGGAAGTGTTCCATAACCTGAAAAAAGTATTGAAAGACAAAGGCATGAGCACCAATGTGGGTGATGAAGGTGGCTTTGCACCTAATATTCCGTCTAATGTCGGTGCAATCGAAGTGGTACTGCAAGCCATTGAAAAAGCAGGCTACCGCCCCGGTGAAGATATCTTCATTGCCATGGACGCGGCGGCTTCCGAATTTTATGATTCGGACAGCAAAATGTATCACTTCAAAAAATCTACAGGTGACAAGCTTACTTCGTCACAAATGGCTAACTACTGGAAAGAATGGGTGGATAAATATCCGATCATTTCCATTGAAGACGGTATGGCAGAAGATGACTGGGCCGGCTGGAAAGAACTGACTGACCTGACTGGTAAGAAAATCCAGCTGGTGGGTGACGATTTGTTTGTAACAAACGTGACTCGTTTGCAAGAAGGCATTGACAAGGGCATTGCCAATTCAATTCTGGTAAAAGTAAACCAGATCGGCTCGCTGACCGAAACCATCAATGCAGTGAACCTAGCCAAACGCAACAAATACAAGAGTGTTATGTCGCACCGTTCGGGCGAAACAGAAGACAGCACCATTGCTGATCTGGCAGTAGCGTTGAACTGCGGTCAAATCAAGACCGGTTCCGCGTCTCGTTCCGACCGGATGGCCAAATACAACCAATTGTTGCGTATTGAGGAAGAACTAGGCAACACCGCTTATTTCCCAGGCATCAATATGTAATTTTTGTCATTGCATGACCGAAGAAAGAAGACTGGTGTAAAATAATATATTTACAAATTGCCAAACCGGGCTTCTTCCTTCGGTCTACTTTTTTTCAATCTGCCATGCGCTTGAAATTACCAGCCTATACCCACAATTTTTATGTAGCCACCTCGGCTGTTTTCCTGCTTTGGATGTTGCTGTTTGACACCAATGACCTGATATCCCAATTCAAATTGTGGCGGCAGACGGTTGAACTCGAAGAGCAGAAAAAACACTATGCAGGTGAGGTGGCCAAGGTTAAAAAAGAACGTGAAGAACTGATGGGAAGTCCGGAACTGCTGGAGAAATTTGCCCGCGAACGATACCTGATGAAAAAAAACACGGAAGATGTGTTTATAATAGTACAAGACACCGAATGACGCTGGTTAGAAACCGTACTTCGGAACCACTCCGGTCTATTTTAGGTTATATAGACAGCATTGCCTTAATCATTTGTTACCGCTTGGCCGCCTGACCGGTTTGCAGGCTTACATTTTTAATCCATTGAGGTGGCTGGGGTACCCGCTGTTGAGGTTTGGCATGCCGGTAGTTATCCAGAAACACCTGATCTGTTTCTTTGAAAGACCTACCCAGAAAAATCAAAGTAAAAAGTAAAAAAATACCAGATACAAAAAACAAATTTGTATTTTTTCTTTCCATAGAGGTGTGTAACTAATACATTTGCTTAAAATGTGGGGCAAAGTACGGGAAAAAACAAGAAAAAAAAGAAGCAAAATGTGAAAAAATCTGTTGCCTCAAAAAGCTTTTCCATTTACTATTGTATTCGCACGTTACCCAAAAAACATACGGGACTTACGTAGTCACTCCACCCCCAGCTATGTTTTCTTCATGATAAAGGTACTATTTGTTTGTTTGGGAAATATTTGCCGGTCGCCGCTGGCCGAGGGAATTTTCAACCATCTGATTACTCAGAAGGGGCTTCAGCAAGTGCTGATGAGCCGTTCGGCCGGAACGGCCGACTACCACGTGGGCGAGCCTGCCGACCGACGCACGATCAAAATCGCCAAACGTCATGGCATTGAAATCCACCACGAAGGGTGTTTGCTCGATGAATCGCACTTTCAGGAGTACGATTACATTGTGGCTATGGACCACTCAAATTACCTAAATATTACACGCCATCCCGGTTACATTTCCAGCAGGGCCGTCATTGTCATGATGCGAAATTTTGATACCGCGGCCTCCGACCTTAACGTTCCTGATCCTTATTTTGGCAGTATGGACGGATTTGAACGTGTGTATCAGATGCTGTTGAAAGCCAGCGAAGGCTTCATCGAATTTCTGGTTGAAAAACACCAGCTCGACTCAGCCTCAAAAAACAACGAATCCTGAGTGCGGGCAAATAGTATCCTACCAAACACCAAAACCCATTCGTTCCATACCATTACTCAACCCCGTTCGTTCATGGATTTTGGGAGCCTGCATCTGGATCATCTTCAATTTTTCGAAAGCATCTTGTTTGATCAGCTTGGCCGTGAGGTACAGGTGAAAGACTATGTGTTTCTGGCGGGTGGGTGCATCAATCAGGCTGTGCAGGTTATTTCTTCCCAAGGCGATTTTTTTGTCAAATGGAACGAAAAGACGGATGATGAACTTTTTGCCTGTGAAGCCAAAGGATTGGAACTGCTTCGGCAAACCAATAATCTAGCTGTTCCAGAAGTGATTGGTTATGGGCAAAAAGCGCAGCGCGCCTATCTGGTTCTTGAATATCTCCCGTTTAGCCAGCCCAAGACCGATTATTGGGAACACTTGGGGCAAACACTGGCCCAGACGCACAGGTATACCGGCGAAGCGTTTGGCTTGTCATTCAATAATTTCATCGGCTCGCTGGAACAAAACAACGAATGGATGGCCCAAAGTACCGATTTTTTTATCGAACGCCGTCTGAAACCACAGGCAGGACTGGCATTATACCATCAGGCTCTACCCCAGCACCTGTACAAAAAGTTCCAGAATTTATACGACAAGCTGCCCGAAATTCTTCCCGCCGAAAAACCGGCATTGCTGCATGGCGACTTATGGCATGGCAACGTGCTGGTGGGGCGGGACGGACACGCCTGCCTGATTGACCCGGCTGTCTATTATGGCAATCGTGAGGCAGAACTGGCTTTCACGCACCTGTTCGGCGGATTTGAGAACCGTTTTTACGAAGCGTATCAGGAGGCCTTTCCGCTGGAGCCCGGTTTTCAGCAGCGCATTGAAATTTATAACCTGTATCCGCTATTGGTACACGTTAATTTATTTGGCTCAGGCTACCTGCCTGGAGTGGAACGAGTGTTGCAGAAGTTTTAAAAAGGCATTTACTGTTTTCTGTCCATCATCTTGCATTTCACAAGATAGTATCCTTGCAAAACATAAAACCCCGTATACGTGCGTTCTCCGCTGCATACCGACGAACGTAAAATCGTAAACGCCAGTTATCTCTAGTGCAATCCCCGGCGGGATTTTTTCTTCGAACCAAACTCAAAAGACGTATTGACCGATAAAACCGAATTACGAATGGTTGCATCGCCTTGCGAGATGTTTGTGATGCCGGGTGCCATCCGTACGTCGATCACCCACCAGAATTTTTCCATCTGGATGCGAAGGCCGGCACCGGCAACACCACTGACATCCGTCTTTTTGAATTGTGCAGTAATATTTCCGGCCAGTGAATTGCTGGCTCCCACCAGGTAACTCAGTTGCGGTCCGGCAAACAGAAACGGTGTGGTGCGGGTTTGCGACCAGAAATAATATTTGAACAACAACGGAACGGCAATGTAATTCAGCGTCGTGCGCGAGGTGGTAACAACGGTATTGCGAAACCGGGCACCTTGCCGCGCATATACCACTTCTCCGCCAAAGTTAAGGGCAGCGTTTCCTGTGTAATTCCAGGCAAACCCCACATTGAAATCGGGCCGGATGGTGTAATTGGTAGCACCTTTGCCTTGCAGGTCTTTGAAAATTCCGCCCACCTTGGGGCCCATTGTAAAACTCTGTGCGGAGACTGGAGTTACGGAAATGAAAAACAGACACAAAACGGTGATCGACAAGCAATAAATACGCATAGATATCAGAAACTGGTGTTTTACTTTTTACGAGAACGCTACAAAAGAGTTTTTATTAGGTAAATAACCCAAAAATAGCATCCTGTAAAAAGCAAAAACCCCGGGTATCTATACGGATGTACCTTTTGTCTGCACTGTTACTGTTCCATGAGCCAGGCCTTCAGAAAATCATTGATATCGCCGTTGAGAACCGCTTCGGTATTGGATGTCTGGTAACCGGTCCGGTGGTCTTTTACGCGGCGGTCGTCCAGTACATAGCTGCGGATCTGGCTCCCCCATTCAATCTTTTTCTTTCCGGCTTCAATCTCGGCAACGGCTTCCAACCGCTTTCGCATTTCCAACTCATACAACTGCGATTTCAGCAACCGCATGGCATTCTCGCGGTTTTGCAACTGCGAACGTGACTCCTGGTTGGTAATGGTAATACCCGAAGGCTTGTGGTACAAATGCACTTTCGTTTCCACTTTGTTTACGTTCTGACCACCGGCGCCGCCCGAACGGGCAAACGCCCACTCGATTTCGGAGTCTTTCACATCGATTTCAATTGAATCGTCGATGAGCGGATAGACATAGACGGATGCAAACGACGTATGCCGCCGGGCATTGGAATCAAACGGTGAAACCCGCACCAGCCGGTGCACACCGTTTTCACCCTTCAGGAAACCATAGGCCAGGTTGCCGTCAAACTGTAACGTCACCGATTTCACGCCAGCCACGTCACCTTCCTGAAAATCCTGCTCAGTCACTTTGTAGCCATTCTTTTCGCCCCACATGATGTACATCCGCATCAGCATGCTGGCCCAGTCACAGCTTTCGGTGCCGCCGGCACCGGCGGTAATCTGCACAATGGCACTGAGCTGGTCTTCCTCGCCACCCAGCATTTTTTTGAATTCCAGTTCTTCGATTGCCGCCGATACTTTGGCATATTCGGTGTCAATCTCTTCTTCGGTCACATCGCCCGCCTGATAAAACTCATCCAGTGTTTCCAGATCGTTGCAGGCTTGCTCCACCGCTTCGTAGTCGGCGGTCCAGAACTTCAGTGCCCGCAGACTTTTCATCGTCTTCTCGGCCTCTTTCGGATTGTTCCAGAAATCGGATTGAAACGTAATCTTTTCTAAACTTTGAACTTCTTCTTTCTTATGATCGTAGTCAAAGATACCCCCTCAAAGCCGAAACGCGGGCTTTTAATTCTTTCAATTGTTCGGTTGTCATAAAGACGATTATTTTATGGTTGAATGCGAATAATGTTGCAATTTTGGGGTGCAAAGATAGCGGTTTTACCGAGAATTCAGAAAAGAGAATGAAACCAAAATAGTATCTCTGAAAAACACAAAACCTGCCTTTTGTAAAAACCGTAAATCTGAGTCCTGAAATGAGTATTATTCCCCTTGCCGAACGAATGCGTCCGCAAAAGTTGGACGATGTGATTGGCCAGCCGCATCTGGTTGGCTCAACCAGTGTATTGCGTAGGGTGCTTGCCTCGGGCCGTGTGCCTTCGATCATTTTCTGGGGGCCGCCCGGAGTAGGCAAAACCACACTGGCCACATTGATAGCCCACGAGGCAGGATTACCGTTTTTCACACTGAGTGCCATCAGTGCCGGTGTCAAGGAAATTCGTGAGGTAATCGAACTGGCCAAAGCCCACGGCAAAGCCTTGTTGTTTATTGACGAGATCCACCGCTTCAACAAAAGCCAGCAGGACGCGCTGCTTGGAGCCGTCGAACGTGGCGTTATCACGTTGATTGGTGCCACTACTGAAAACCCCTCGTTTGAAGTGAATTCGGCATTGCTGTCGCGCTGCCAGGTCTATATTCTCAAAGCTCTCACCGCCGAAGACCTGATACAACTGGTGGATTTTGCCATTGTCAGGGATACTATTTTATCTCAGAAAAAAATTCGGGTTTCCGAAACGGAGGCATTGCTCAACATTTCCGGCGGTGATGCCCGCAAACTGCTCAACTTGCTGGAACTGGTAGTGAATGCCTTTCCGGAGGGAGAGGACATTGTCATTACGGATCAGAAAGTGATGGATGTTGCCCAGCGCCGGGTGGCCTTGTACGACAAAGGAGGCGAACAGCACTACGACATTATTTCGGCGTTCATCAAATCCATTCGCGGCAGTGATCCGAATGCAGCGGTCTACTGGCTTTCACGTATGCTGGCTGGCGGTGAAGACATTAAGTTTATCGCCCGGCGATTGGTTATCCTGGCCTCTGAAGATATCGGCAATGCCAATCCGAATGCATTGCTGCTGGCCACAAGCTGCATGCAGGCCGTGCAGATGGTGGGAATGCCCGAATCGGAGATTATTTTGTCGCAGTGTGTAGTATTCCTGGCAACTTCGGTCAAGAGCAACGCGTCGTATGTGGCGATCAAGAAAGCCAACGAGCTGGTTCATTCCAAAGGTGACCTGCCGGTTCCGTTGCACATCCGCAACGCACCGACCAGACTAATGAAACAACAAGGTTATGGCAAAAACTACCAATACGCCCATGATTATACGGGAAATTTCGTCAGCCAGGAGTTTCTCCCCGACGCCATTGCAGGAAGCAAGATTTATGATCCAGGCAACAACGCACGCGAAAACGAACTTCGGAAAACGTTGAAGAATCAGTGGGGAGAAAAGTACAACTATTAGGATGTCATGATGAATTCCGGCTGCCGAATGGCATCAATCAGCAAACAATGTCGTCTGATACGCCGGAACAGTGAATGTGAATGTACTTCCTTCACCTTTTATACTGGTGGCCTTGATGGTTCCGCCCCATTTCTCAACAAATTCCTTGCATAACATCAAGCCCAGGCCCGTGCCACGTTCATTGGCCGTGCCCAAAGAGGAATGGTGGTAGTTTTGTGATGTAAACAGGGTTTCCAAAGTAGTCGGACTCATTCCGACACCGTTATCACTCACCTCAATGGTGACGGTGGTGCCAGCCCGCTTGGCGCGGATTTCTACATTCCCTTTGGGATTGGTAAACTTGATGGCATTGGTCAGCAAATTACGCAGCACCACGTTGAATACATTCTTATCGACAAATGCATACAAATCATCACACACAAATCCGTTGACGGTGACCAGTTTGTCCGCGGCCATGGCTTCCACCAGATTCAGATTGTCAGTCACCAATACGGCAAGATCCACCACTTCGGGTTGGTAGCTTATGGTATTCATCTGCACGCGTGACCAATGCAGTAGATTTTCGAGCAAGGTGTTTACGTTATTGAAAGACTTGCTCATTCCTTTTACCAAAACTTTCACATCTTCCTTGGAAAGCGAGTCAATGTTATTGACCAGCAATCCGGAAAAACCTTTGAACGAATTCATCGGTGACCGCAAGTCATGGGCGATAATGGAGAACAGTCGGTTCTTGGCGTCGTTCAGTTCTTTCAATTGCAGCGCAGAGGCCTTCAGCTCTTCGTTGGTCTGCTGGATTTTCTCATTCTGCCCGCGCATATCCTGCAACAGACGATAGTTTTGCCTGGCAATCTTGTCAATCAGATGCCGGTAATAGATCAATGATGCCGTAATGAACACAACAGCCTCAATCGTACTGATTGTCTGTATCACCGACAGGTTCAGCCTGTGCCCTGACAGGATTTTTACCGGAAACAACGCATCCGCATAATCGACTGTAAAAAGCAATGTGCAGATAAACAGCAAACTACTCACAATGAAACGAATCTCGGAGGCGCGAAAAATAAGCAAAGGAACCACCAACGTAGCCAGAAACAGCACTTTGGTAGCCGCCACGTTCGCAGAATTGGGTGTATCGATCAGTACTGCGATGACATAAATGGTCAATGGAACGAAATGCACGAGAAACACGCGGCTTAACAGGTGATAGCCTTTCCGGATCAGAAGAAAGCTGAGCAGGCATCCCATCAGTGGCGCAATCAGCAGTTCCGCATGTCCGATGCCTCCAAATACGATCAGGAACGGAATGGCGAACAAGGCGCAGGTAACAATGATTCCATTGGTTAACGAAACACTGATTTTGAGGCGATTATTATAGTGAGAACGAATGCCGTTACTAGAAATAGTATCTATCAACCGGAAAAAAACCTGCCATCCGGACTTTTGAGCCGACGGTGTCCCTGCAGGCTCGTCGATGAGCCTCTGTTTGGTTGGGGCAGAGGTTTTTTCAAGTACAGGGTGTGCCATGGTCGTGATTACATTTAGTACAATGAAAGCCAACAGAAGTGTGTTCGTGTTGGTTACAAAATCTATACCATGTGTAACGTCCAAATGTACAAAACATTCCCATGCATGCTTTTTACCGAAAAGCTCCACAACGTAAGTTTTTCAAATATAAATGCGCAAAGTGCAACCAATTGTGAAGCAAGAAGAAGGCTTCTACGGTACGCGAAAACAGGTTTCGCTTACCTTTTCCAGAAGCGATAGGCGAGCAAATGTGAAAGTGGCATTTGATTGTCAAGAGCAAAACCGGTAAAATCCAGTCCTGCTGCCCATAAATCCGGAACGGCATTCTTGCGGGGAAGCGCACTACCGTACATATTTGGGTTTATACTACCTGCGTAATAATTTTACACAAAATTAACCTCCGTGTGCAAGTCAATACCAAACGTGTCTTTAACAGAACGTTGAATTGTTTGGGCCAGCTGTTGTATTTCTTTTCCGGAACCGTGGCCATAATTCACCAAAACGAGTGCCTGCCGTTTATGGACTCCCACATTCCCCATTTGCACGCCTTTCCAGCCTGCTTGTTCGATCAGCCAGCCCGCCGGTACTTTGACCTTGTCTGCTTCGGCAGGATACGAGGGAACTGCCGGGTACCGGGCTTGCAAGGCCGCAAACTGCACCTGTGAGATTACCGGATTCTTAAAAAAGCTGCCCGCGTTACCAATCTCCTTGGGATCAGGCAGTTTGCTTTGGCGAATGTGAATCACGGCATCGCTGACGGCTTTCAACGTAGGGGTTTGTACGCCCATCTCCTGGAGTGTCTTTTGAATATCGCCGTACGAAGTGTTAAAGGACGTCGGATTTTTGGTAAGCCTGAACGTAACGGAAGTTATGATGTATTGTCCTTTCAGATCATGTTTGAACACACTTTCCCGGTAGCCGAACTGGCAGTCCGCGTTTGCAAACGTCTGTAGCTGACCCGTTTCGATATGCAAAGCTTCCAGGCTGTCAAACGTATCTTTGATCTCAACGCCATAGGCACCGATATTCTGCATCGGGGCCGCGCCTACCGTTCCGGGTATCAGCGACAGGTTCTCAATGCCGCCCAGGTTAGTTGAGATGGCATGCAGCACAAACTGGTGCCAGTTGACGCCTGCCCCAGCTTTGAGCCACACATGCGTGCTGTCTTCCTTTATTTTTTCAATGCCTTTCAGCTTGATCAACACTACCAGTCCGTTGTAATCCTGTGTGAGCAGGATATTGCTGCCACCTCCCAGAAACAACTTAGGAACCGACCGGAAGGACTCAGAAAACAGTATGTTTTGTAAGTCCGAAACCGCCTCGGCCTCCGTCAGGTAACGAGCCGCAGCATCGATGCCAAAGGTGTTAAAGGGTTTGAGTGAACGGTGTTCGTCGTAGGAGAAATCAGCCGGAGTATTCATGCCCGAAAGATACGGGAATTTGACAGAGCGAAAAAATAGTATCGCCGCAAAAGCTAAAACCCCAACGAGACACGCAAGCCCGGATAAGCCCGTTTGAAAAAGTCATGAAAATACAGTTCGGGCTCCAACCGAAGCCGCTGAAAACCTTTGACCCCGAGGTAAGGCGAAAATGCCGTAGAAATTCGGAAGGTATTTGGCCGGAAGTATTCGCCTTGCCGCCGGATCAGGTAGCTCACTTTCAATTCAGCCCACTGCAACGAATGGCCCTGCCGATTGGGATCCGGTCGAAAACCGGTAATGCCCAGCGCAACAAAATCGTTTGCAGAAACTGACAACCGCCCATCCGTGGCCCGTCCAAAGGCAAACATCCGCTCCCAGCCAATCAGGAATCCATCCGACTGAGTGGTACTGTGCACCCGTCCGTAGTGGGATCGGATCTGCGGTAGCAGAATAATATTTGCACCCACCACCGGCATAAAGGAATTTCCCACCAGTCCCATACCAAAGCGAGGAATGATCAGCAACTGATCGGGTTTCACTTGCTTGTTGGTTTTGATGACAGACGGCTGATTATCCGCCACATAACGCACGTCAAAAGCCCACATCCTAGAATCAAACACGCTGCCTTTGGCATGCGTCTGCATGTCGGCAATAACTTTTTCTACCTTGCCGTTTACCTTCGTATCGATGATTTTTTGCAGCTCGTCCATCGAATTAACCAGAAAATAGATCTTGAAATAGGCAGTGTACACATTGGCTACCTGTTCAGCCTTGCCTCGGGCATTTTGCCGGATTTGCGTATCAGTCAGCGTACGGGTTTCCAAAAAAACCTGCTCAACGATCACCGTATCCTGAGAATTTTTCACCAGCAGATTTTCGCGCGATTCAAACTGAATCTGTGTATAGGCTGGCGGGTACTGCCACAATCGCACCTGTCGTTCCCCAGTGTGGATCCGGTACCAGAGTTTAAGCGTATGGGTCGAAACGGTCAGCGTATCTTTGATCTGAGACAAGTCTTCCAGAAAAATGGCTAGCAATGAATCCACATTGCGGAACCGCAACAGGTCTTGGTTCGCTTGCAAGCCCAGAATCATCTGGTTGCCATCGGCAAGCGGAATCACCACGCGTTTCTCTTCCCGAATAAATTTCCGATAGGCATTGGAAGACTTTTCACTGTCATCCAGGGGCCAGTTGGTATCGTTGGTTTGGGCAAAAGCTCGCCCTGCCATACACATCAGTATGGTAAAAAAGAAAAGGTGTCGCATGTTTATTGGTCAGATTTGGGGGTAAGCGAAATGGTAAGTTTGGGGGAATGCTGGCGTTCTGCCTTTACATACATCCCCTGCGTTTCAGGAAGTTGTTTGAATGTATAGGGTAGCCGGTTTTTGGGTACGATCCGAAATGGTTTACGTGAGCCGGGCATTGGTTGCTGTGTTAGTTTTTCCAGACTTGTATCGGCCAGCACAAGCGTTGCAGCAGGTGACACAACGGGCGGCGGAAGTGCTGGCGGCAATACAGCAGTTGGCGTGATCTCTGTTTTTTTCGATTGTTGCACCCTTGCTTCTGCCTTATGCGCTTCGGGTTGCCGGATAGCTGCCGACGAAACCGTATCCAAGTCCCCGACGACGGGAGTTATCGATGCTACCCTTTTCAGCTGCGATAGTTGCATGGCATAACTCTCCAACTGCCTTTGCTGTTGGTACAATTTCCAACTGAACAGCACGGTGATGCACACAAGTACAATACCCGCCGCCACGCGGTACCAAAGCAACTGGCGACGAACGGTCTTTGGCGGTTCCAAACGGGTTTGGAGTTGCTGCCAGAACCGATCCCTGTCAAAAGCCGTGTCCGGAGACACTTCGGAAAGCCGTTCGGTTTCGTCCCGAAACAGCCGGTCAATATCTTCGGGTGGTATGTTCATAGCCTTTTTTCAATAACCAGGTTTGCAATAACGCTCTTGCCCGACTCAACTGGGATTTGGAAGTATTTTCACTGATGCCCAGTTGTTCGGCAATCTCAGCGTGCGTATAGCCTTCGATGGCGTACAAATTAAAAATGGTTCGGTAACCCGTTGGCAATTGCAGAATCATTTCGTAAATCATTTCCGAGTTCAGTTGCTCTTCCACGGAAGCACTTTCGCCGATTGGCGTCAGGCTTTCTTCGCCCATCAGGAGTGACAGGTTTTTGGTCTTGCGCAAGTACATCAGGCATTCGTTCACCATTAACCGCTTGAGCCAGGCTTCCAGTCCCGTATCGTCACGGTATTCAAACAAATGAAGCGTTTGAAAAAACTTCAGGAAACCATTCATCAGCACTTCTTCCGCATCGAATTCGTTGCGCATGTACCGCAGACACAACCGGTACAAACGGTTGGAATATACCTCGACCAGTTGCCGCTGGGCAAATACATTCCCTTGTTTGCACGATTCGATCAGGGCTTTTCTCATTGAGAATAAGTGCGTTTGAGTGTCTATCAGTACTAATGCAGCAGCCTGACCAAAGGTTGCTCCCGCCGGTAAACTTTTTTAATAATTCTTACCAACACTATCTTTTCAAAATTAAAAACCGTCGGGTATTTGTTTTTATCGAAGCATGAAATATATTCGTAAGCAATTACGTAAATTGTTACGCATATGGATTTAATGAAAGACTTGGGTGCATTGGCTTTTGGCAGCCGGCTCAAGCGACTAAGTGACAAAATCATGCGTCAGGCAAGTGGCGTTTACCAGAGCTACGCGCTGGACTTTGAGCCCAAGTGGTTTCCATTGTTTTATCTGTTGAGCCAGCAAACGGAAATGGGCATTATGGAAATTGCTGATAATCTGGGCATTACTCATCCGGCAGTGATTCAAATTGCCAAAGAACTGGAAAAAAAGCGCTGGATCACCTCTGTCAAATCAAAATCGGACGGGCGTAAGCGGATCCTGACGCTGACCAAGAAAGGCAAAGAATTGCTTCCGCAGTTGCGGGACATCTGGGAAAAGATCAGACAGGTCAACGAGGCTCTCATTCAAAGCCATCAGCATAATCTTCTGCTAGCCATGGATGAAATGGAAAACGCTTTGAATGAAAAAGAATACCTGATACGTTTCAGGGAATTCCATCAGTCCTAATACTTTTTTGTTGCATTACTTTATCCTTTTTTCTCATGGAAACCGTACAAATCATCGATTACGAAACCCAATACGCTGGCAGTTTTAAAACACTCAACATTGCATGGATTTCGAAGTACTTTGTGGTAGAGCCGCACGACCTGGAGCAACTGGATCATCCGGAAGAGCATATACTGCAACCGGGAGGCCATATCTTTTTTGCACAGATGGGAAATGCCATTGTAGGCACCGTTGCACTTGTCAGAGTGGATGCGACTACTATGGAATTGGCCAAAATGGCAGTGGATGAAAACATTCGCGGCAAAGGAATCGGCAAGCAACTGGGTCTGGCAGCGATTGAAAAGGCCCGGCAGCTCGGCACCAAACACATGGTTCTGGAATCGAACCGCAAACTGACACCTGCCCTCAGCCTTTACCGAGCGGTAGGGTTCCAGGAAGTGTCCATGGTTGAAACGCCTTACAGTCGGGCAGACATTCGGATGGCGATGGATCTGGAGTAGGGAAAAATAGTATCTTCCAAAAAGCCAAAACCTCCGTCGGGCATACTCTTTTCTGTGGTTACCTGCGTGGAAAATCCATGCATACAGACGAAAGTATAAAGTATAACGATTATCTTATGGCAACGCAAGCAGCTACACCTATCACAACCATACAGGAATTGATTGCCGCACATACGGCCCGTATCGAAGGCTATGAGCAACTGAAGACCCATGGCCAGGATCATGGAAATCAATTTGATGAAAACATCCAGGAAAGCCAGAGTTATGTAGCTCAGCTGATGGAAGAACTCGCAGCGTACGGAGATGCGGCCCAGTCAGAAGTAAACCGCGACACGCCCTTGCACAAACGCTGGTCGGAGCTATCGGTTGCTCCTGCCCGCGTAGACCCGGTGCAGATTGCTGACGCTGAAAAAGCGTTGGTGGAAAAATACCGGACAATCTTGCGTGACACAGCCGATTTGCCCGAATCACTGGAAAAATTGCTTCAGAAACAAATGACTGCATTGGCCAATCCCCATCCGGCTGTGTAAAGTGAACTAAAGACAAAAACCTGCATTGAGGCAGGTTTTTGTTTTCTGGAAGATACTATTTTTTCTTGGGTTTAAAAGGCACCCGAATTTTCATCTTTTGCGAAACTGGCTTGCCGTTTTCCTGCGCCGGCTTCCACCTGTCGGCTTCGGTGAGAGCCTGTACAGCCGCCTGGTCGCATTCCGGACACAGGCTTTTGAGTACTTTTACATTGGTCAGGCTGCCGTCAGGCTGTACGGTGAACGACAATTTGATCACACCTGCACTATTGTAGTCGGCATTGGGCGAGGCTTCCAGCCGCTGTTCAATGGTTTTCATGAACTCCGGCATCCCTTTTTCCGGTTGCGCGGGCCGGTAAGTGGACGCGGTATTGGTATCCTTATTGTCGGCACCGATCACAACCACCTCACTCAGCGACTTGACATCAGGCGACAGCCGGGCATTGATCACCGACTGCTGCTCCACGGGTACCCGGTAGGTTACGTAGCCAATGAAATTAAACGAGAGTTCGCCGTCTTCCGGTACTGATAGTGCATATTCGCCATTCTGATCTGTATATGCACTGATATTGGTACCTTTCACAGTCACCACCGTACCCGGAATGGCCAAGCCATCTTCGGCATCTATTACGCGGCCTTTTACAATTTTCGTACCCGTTCCGGGCGTCTTGGCAACAGGACTCGCATTCGCCTCTGATGCCAAGCTCGAGCTTCGCAACTCTTTCTTTGCTTTGAAACTTTCCCGCCGCGCCTCTGTTTCCGCGATGGATTCCTGCGGAACAGCCGCCATTTTTTCTTCCATCATTACCGGAATGTCACTTTTCGCAGCAGGCATTGGTTTGGTAGCATCAGCCAGCACCGTTTTGTCCAAGGCAGCCTTGGTATCATCTACTGAAGTGACAGGTTTTGCACTTTCAGAAGCTACTATTTTGGGTGATGAAGCTACCGGATTGTTATCTGCAATGGCACCTGTGTATCCTTCTTCCTTGCTTTTGGAAGTCGGTTGGACAGTCTTTTTCTCTTCCAGAGTATTTGCATCCGCTTCAGATGCGGCTTCCGCCGCATTGGCAGGGGACGTGGCCAGTTCCTGGGATGGTGTGGCACTCTCGACCTGATTCCGGGCCACCGATGGCGCCGCTTCTGCCGGTGGCAGTGCCTCCACTTTTTGTGCCAGTGGTTCGGTAGCTTGTGTCTTTTCGAAATATTTGGTGCTGAACAAAACGGCAATGGCACACACCAGCACCAATGCCACCGAGGCTGCAATGGCATAGGGTTGCATTCCGAATGGCATCACCACACCCCCGCGTTTTTGCTTCTGCTGGGCAATGCGCTGTTGCAGGCGCGCCTTCAGATCACCCATGTTGGCATGCATCTGCTTGGCTCCGGTCTGTTTTGACAGTCCCTCTATTGCCTCGGACGAGAATTTGTCGTCCAGCAGTTGTCTTTCGATGCGGTGGCGGCTGGCCTCTGTCGACTTGCCAAAAAGGTATTGTTCAACCGAATCCTGCGAAAGATGCTTTTGTGTGGATGGGGTTGTTTTCTTATGTCGGGTCATTGTTTTCAATAAAATGCCAAGTTCTTTGTTTCGGTTTCCGCTTCTGGCTTGCCTTTGCGAGGTAGTCAAGATCAGAAGCTATGAACAAAATAGTATCTTTTCAAAACCCAAAAGCATGTCTGTTCACCCGGTTTTGTCCAAGTAAATTTTCAGATTGCGTTTGCCGTTTTGCAGATAACTTTTCACCTGTTTAAAGTCAAATCCGGTCAGATCACAAATTTCCTTGTATGATTTCTGCTCAATGTAAAACAGCTCCAGGCACACCTTTTGCTCCTCGGGCAATTCGTTCATGCCTTCTTCCATTTGCGCCAGCCGATATTCGGTATCCTCTTCATCTGGATGCACGGCAATGTCAAATTCCATATCTTCATCCGAAGATAAATGTATCGTATCCTGGCCGGAGTGGGTGCGATGGTTGCGCAGCAGCATCAGGCAGTGGTTGCGCGAAAGCGTATGCAGCCAGCTGCCGAAATTTTTAACTTCGTGAATGCGCAGATCCGTCACCAGCTTCTCAAATATCTGCATGGTGGCGTCCTTGCTCTCTTCTTCGTCGCGCAAGTACTTGAGGCACACACCAAAAACCAAGTGCATGTATCTTTCGTAAAGTTCGCCCAGCACTTGCAGGTCACCCGAATCACGGTATTGGCGCAGCAAGTCTGCGTCATCGGCGGGGAGCTTCTTGGGTGAACGTTTAAAAAAAAGCATGCGCGAATCCGTGTTTTTTTTATGAATGAATGGCAAGAGCAAAGGAAACTCGTCTGATAAACCTTCCCAGTTGTCTTCTTCCTGTTCAGCAAACCCTTCCATGTAACACCAACCTTTCAGACGCAATACTGTGATCATTTATTCGAAACAGAAGATAAAAGTAATATTTTTTTTCACAAATCGGCTAGCCATACTAGATTTTCTTCTTTTTGTCATAAAACACTCCATCCGGAAAATAAGTTTGGATGCCTGCGCAAGGCTCGTCACTTGTGCGGCCAGCTTCAGAATAGTATCATGCTGAAAAACGAAAACCCTCCGTTGGCTGAATGCATAAAAAATATTGCCCGGCTTTTATGGAAAAGAAAATGGATGTGCATCTATGATGAAACATTCACCCATTTTTAAACCTACAACTCATGAGTAAACTACTGATTGCCACTGCGCTGGTATTTGTATCCTGGCTTGGCTTGTTCAACACCACTACCCGCACCATTACTGGAAAGGTAACCGACGCTACCGATGGCACACCAATTCCAGGGGTAAGTGTTCAAGTAAAAGGCACCACTACCGGCACTACTACAGACAAAGATGGAAAATACACCATCACCTTTGCCAAGGAAAAAGCTGTACTGGAATACAGTTTTCTTGGTTACTTAACTCAAAAAGTGACAATTGCCACGCAGTCGGTTGTCAATGTGAAGCTAAAACCCGATGCAAATTCTCTGGAAGAAGTCGTGGTTACAGGCTATACCACTCAACAAAAAAGAGAGATAACAGGGAGCATTAGCATTAAAGGCAAGGAAAGCAAAGTAGAATACGACAAAAGCTATGCTCCAGCACCTATGAGAGTTAGTGATGTTACGCAAGAAGAATTCAATACAGAATCATACAACACCATTCGCGAAAACAGTTTTCTGGAGGCCACCAAAAATCCCCTTTCTACATTCTCCATTGATGTGGATGCAGCCAGCTATGCCAATGTGCGTCGTTTCCTGAACATGGGCCAAAAGCCACCCAAAGATGCCGTTCGCATCGAGGAAATGATCAATTATTTCCACTACGACTACCCACAACCCAAAGGCGCCGATCCGTTTTCGATCAATGCGGAAGTGTCGGAATGCCCCTGGAATACCAAAAACCGGCTGGTACACATTGGGTTACAAGGAAAAAACATTCCTACCGAAAACCTACCCCCGTCCAATCTGGTATTTCTGATCGACGTATCCGGCTCGATGCAGGACGCCAACAAACTGCCTTTGCTCAAGTCGGCTTTCGGCTTGCTGGTCGAGCAGTTACGTCCGCAAGACCACGTGGCCATGGTGGTATACGCCGGTGCCGCCGGACTAGTGCTACCCCCGACGCCGGGCAATCAGAAAGAAAAAATCAAGGAGGCACTGGATAAACTCGAAGCTGGCGGCTCCACGGCAGGTGGTGCGGGCATTCAACTGGCCTACAAAGTGGCCATGGAAAACTTCCGCAAGGAAGGCAACAACCGCATCATTCTGGCTACCGACGGCGACTTTAACATTGGTGCCTCCAGTGATGCCGAAATGGAACGGATGATTGAGGACAAACGGCAGACCGGCATTTTCCTGACAGTACTGGGCTTTGGCATGGGCAATTACAAAGACTCTAAAATGGAAACACTAGCCGACAAAGGTAACGGCAACTACGCGTATATTGACAATATCCAGGAAGGCCGCAAGGTGTTTGTCAATGAATTCGGAGGCACGTTGTTCACCATTGCCAAAGACGTAAAGATTCAAATCGAGTTCAATCCGGCGCAAGTGAAGGCCTATCGGTTGGTGGGTTATGAAAACCGCGCCTTGAAAAATGAGGATTTCAATAATGATAAAAAAGACGCGGGCGACCTGGGCTCCGGTCATAGCGTGACGGCTCTGTATGAAATCGTACCTGCCAACGGGCAACTTTCGGGCAATGAAACCACCTCTGTGGATCCGCTGAAATACCAGAAAAATACCATCGATCCCAAAGCGTACAAAGCCAAAGAAATGCTGACGGTAAAATTCCGCTACAAGCAACCCGACGGCGAAGTGAGCAAACTGATCGAAACCGTGGTAGTTGACACGCAAACACCAGTAGAAAAAACGTCCGACAACTTCCGTTTTTCAGCAGCCGTGGCGGAGTTTGGCATGTTGCTCCGCGATTCGGGATTTAAAGGAAAAGCCACGTACGAGCAGGTGGTGAGTTTAGCCAGCAAGGCCCGTGGCAAAGATGAAGAAGGTTACCGCGTTGAGTTTGTGAATCTGGTCAAATCCAGCGAATTTCTGCAAGCCAAACGCTAATCATTCACTAACTAAATAGTATCTACCAAAAAGCAAAAACCCCTTCGTCCGAAGGGGTTTTTGCTTTTTCATTTTGCACAAGAAATCATCACTTTTTCTCCTTGAAGGTTGTCACATTGTACAAAAAGCCAACGCCCAAGGTTTGCTGCACCTGAATGTCACCGCTAATATCAGAATCATAAATACTGGTCAGGCCAAAGTTGGTACTGAAAAACCGGTTTATTTTCGCTGAAATCAGAATGTCAAGCCGATGATCCGGATCGAATGTCTCATAGTTAAGATACATCTGGTAACGTGCTTTCAGGGCAATGTTTTCCGAAATGTTCCGGTTCAGTTCCGTTTGCAACTGAAAGGCCAGCCATTCAGTACGCACCGTCTTGCCAGCTTCCACACCGTAGGCCGTTGCGGTAGGATCTTGCACAAACTTGCCCGGCGTAGTGGTTGACTCACGGTAGCGGACGCCATCGTCGGTCACGAAGGTGAAGCGGGGCGCAAAAGGTGCCATACGCAACGAGAACCAGTCGTTAGGTTTATAAGCCACCCCCCAGGCAAACGTCAAAAACGCGGGTGATAAAAATCGCGACACCAACAAGTCCTTGCCATCCTGCCGTTCGCCATAGCGGTAACCCGGAGCAAAGAACGAGTTAAACGTGCCCGACATAAACAAATCCCATTTCGGCGCAATTTTGTAGCCTGCCACAGAGTTTAAAAACATCTGGTCGGCGGCTTTGCGGTTGCCCGATCCTTTCTGCTTTACAAAACCCAGCTGTAAATCAGCCACATTGTCCCACGACCATTTGTCTTTCTGGTACAAGGCACGTGCCCCGACAACACCGCCCAGAGCCAGTGAATTGACACCGCCACCAGCCCAGTTGGAGCTGAAGGATGCCTGATTGAAATTGATACCGCCACTGAACGACTTCTGCCAGTAAGTTGTGTCGGTTTGTGCACTGGCCAGGCCAGATACAAAAACCAGAAGTAAGGTAAAGAGTTGATTCTTGCTCATACGCTTTGTACAATTAAATAAAATAGTGGTTAGGGAAAATACACTGTTCAATATTCGAGCAACGTCTGGCTGGCGCAAAGGTTACTAACAGTAGCAGGCAAATATATCAACCTGGCTTGGCATAAAAAAAATACCCCGGAGTTTTTTACTTCTCCAGGGTACTATTTTTCTACAAAACCGGTACGGATCATGGCAACCTTGGGCAAAACACCAAGGTTTTCGCTTTTTTCGAGATACTATTTTTTACAGCCCTGCAGGCATATATTACTTAGGAATCATAGCTCAGGCCATATTGTTTCAATACATCTTCGGGTACCCCATCCCATTGATTAGGGGTATTGCCCATGTATCCCAGATCCTTGATGCCGATCTGGCTGGTATAAAAACCCGATGCAGTAAGGTTACGCATCAAATTAAAGAAAGCCACGCCCTGGCTCATTTCCGGTTTGGCTTTTTGGGGATATGCAATCTCATCGACGATTTCAATCCGCTGAGCAGGTGTACAAACGGCAAAGGCCTTTCCGAAACGCTTAGTGCACTGGTTGTTCAGCCAACGGATGCCACCAGTCAGCGGTGTTTGCAACTCAGGCTTGTCTTTGGCCATAAACTCAATGAACTCAGGCACTTTGGCTTGCGAGGCACTCCCCGACCGGTCGTCGGCCGGAATGATAATGTCACACAAGATTCGGATGGTTTGCAGCTCAGCCACGCTGAAATATTTCTCGGCGGCCAGCTTGGCATCGCGGATGGCCTCTTTTTTGGTGCGGCCACCCGGCACTTTCACCGGTGTTTCAGGTGGCTTCACATCTGTGGGAGGAGTGATCGACAATCCAGCTAACGAGCTTAAGGTCAAAGCTTTAAGAGATTCGCGACGTTTCATATTATCACTGGTAAATTAAAAGACTGAATGAATTAGTTACGGAAAAATTCATTTGGCAAATCTTCGTTTTTTCAAAAATACTATCTCTGAAAAAACGAAAACCCCGGTGTTTCGAACGAAAGGCTTCCGGCTCAGATATTACCTTTTTTCACCTGATCGGTAATGTACTCGGACGTACGCATGGACGAAGCCAGGATGGTCCATGTCACGTTTTTATCGCCTTGTGAAACAAACGGGGCAGCATCCACTACAAACAGGTTTTTCACATCGTGTGCCTGTTGGAATTTGTTCAGCGCCGATTTTTTCGGATCATTTCCCATCCGCACGGTGCCGATTTCATGGATAATCTTGCCGGGAGCTTCCAATCCGTAATTCCGGTCTGCGCCGGGCTTTTCGCCCAGCGGAATGCCACCCATGGCATGGATAATCTCTTCAAATGTATCCTGCATGTGTTTGGCCTGTTTTACTTCGTTGTCAGACCATTTGTAATGAAACCGCAGTGTTGGAATGCCGTATTTATCAACGGTATTCGGATCAATTTCACAGTAGTTGCTTTCCAGTGGAATAGGCTCGCCCCGACCGGCCATGCCGATAAACGCTCCGTAAAACCGGCGGTAATCATCCTTGAGCGAAGCGCCATAGCCACCTGCTGGTTTCGTTTTGCCGTCTTTGGTAGGATATTTCCCGTTCATATTTTCCATTCCCCACAAAAATCCGTACGAAGGCATTCCCATGCCACCACCGTATTCGATGTGGTAACCGCGTGGGAAATCCAGTTTCCGGTTGTCCAGCCACCAGGGGGTGTATACGTGCATACCGCCTACGCCATCTTCGTTGTACCGTTTGCGGTCCATCAATGACGGAACAAACGCCGACCGACTGGCCCCTGTGGAGTCGTTCAGGTATTTGCCGATTACGCCGCTCTCATTGGCTAATCCGTGTGAAAAACGGGCAGACTTTGAGTTTAACAGCAAACGTGCCGATTCGCAGGCACTGGCAGCCAGTACCACTACCTTGGCCTTTACCGTGTATTCCTGTAAATTCTGTGTATTCACATACGACACACCCGTACACAACCCCGTTTTGGAATCAGTGAGTACTTCACGCACCATGGCACCGTTAATGAGTGTCAGGTTTCCGGTTTTCAACGCTGGCTTTACCAATACCGATGATGAAGAGAAATCAGCATACGCCTGACAGCCGCGACCGCACTGCGCACAATAAAAGCAGGCGCCGCGTTCATCGTTGATGGGTTTGGTAAGAATGGACAACCGCGAAGGGATAATAGGAACACCAACGGCTTTGCCGGCTTTTTTAAGCATCAGTTCGTGCAAACGAGGCTTGGGCGGTGGCAGGAAAATGCCATCTGGTTCGTTCGGAAAGTTTTCCACACTGCCAAAAATCCCAATCAAGCGGTCTACATTGTCATAGTAAGGCTTGAGATCATCATATGTAATGGGCCAGTCGTCCCCAATGCCAGTCAGCGTACCCCGGCGAAAATCATCCGGACCAAACCGCAACGAAATCCGTCCCCAGTGATTGGTACGTCCGCCCAACATGCGTGACCGAAACCAGTGAAACTCTGTTCCGGGAGCTGCGCTATACGGTTCACCTTCGATCTGCCAGCCACCCCAGGCTGCATCAAAATCACCAAACGGACGGGTGGTTCCCGCACCCCGTCGTGGGGATTCGTAAGGCCATTTCAATTGTGTAATATATTTAGGATCAGCAGGATCATAGAAACCACCCGCCTCCAGAAGCAGCACTTTCGCACCAGCTTTGGTGAGCATGTAAGCAGCCATGCCACCACCGGCACCAGAACCTACAATGCATACATCATAAACTTTGGGTTGTTCCTGAAGTTGAAAATCGGCCATGAGTATAAAAAGAGAATGAAAAATTATTTTCTCTAAAAATACAATAATTCACAAAAAATATACAATCAATAGCAGACTTTTTCTAACCGATTTGTTTTGAATTACATTTGTATTCCACGCCTAGCTCACAAACATCTTGCAAAAGAAGAATAAGCAATCAACAGCAAATCACCATATTGATATAATGAAACGAAGAAAACTTATGGGAGTATGTATAAGCATAAAAAACGCATCCAGACTCTGAATGCGTTTTTTATATTTAGGTATTATTTACTGATTTTGCTCAATTAATCGATTGTTATCCAGTTCCGTTTGTGGAATTGGCCAGATATATTGTTGTGCATTCGTGGGAACAGATCCCTGTACCCCAGATTTAGAAGGTAAGGGTTGTGCCAAACGAGTAATGTCAATACCCCGGAATCCCTCAGCCATCAGTTCAATCCTTCTCTCCAACAGAATTGCATCAATCAAGTCATTCGCGGTTTCGAAACTGGCGCCATCATAAACTGCTGCTGGAGCAGATCTACCTCTTACAGCATTTAATAAATTTAAGGACTTGGTATCAGCTACGCCGTTTACACGTACCAGTGCTTCTGCATAATTTAACAAAACTTCTGCATAACGTGTAATAGGGGGATAGTCCGTAAATGGATTCAACGGATATTTACGGACATATGTTAGTCCACCTACGGTAACCAACAAATCGGTTCGTCTAACATCCGTAGCCGTAAATGCCACATTGTTCAGAATTCCCTGTGTACCTGGATCCAAGTAATATTCTCCATTGCCAAAACCTGCCCCTGGACGATTAAAGTAATGACCCAAGCCATTTTGAACTCCAGGAACGTCATTTGAATTCATCGGCAAAGAAAAGATGGATTCTACGCTCGTGTAAGGTGGCGCAAACACAGTTAAAATACTAGGTACAAGAGCATGAGGTACCCCGGATGTTGCTGAGAAAGGTGCGGCAGCCTGCGGAGCTAATTTTACAGCTTCGCGAATCACATCATCATAACGTTGCATAGCCAAATATACCCGGGTCTTGAATGCAATTGCGCTGTTTCGATGCGCACGTGTGACATTTAGCAAACCAGAAGAATAGGTTAGCGGCAAATTTTCTTCAGCAAAATCCAAGTCCTGTATAATCTGATTATACACCTGCACCACTGTACTCCGGGCCAAATCACGATTGGCCGGACCGGTTTCTGCCTGTAACCGTAACGGAAGCCCAGGTGTGTTACCGTTATCGATAGCGTAAGGCCTAGCATATAAATTTACTAGAAAATAATATGCTACAGCTCTGATAAACCTAGCCTCTGCCCGGTATTGATTAGCCAGAGCTGCTTCCACTGCATTAGGATTGTTATCCAGTCCCTGCAGAAACACATTACAACGATTGATTGTAAGGAAGCCATTTATCCAGACATTCACGGGTTCTGCGTTGGTTGACAATTGATTGTAATTCCATGCAAAAAGAGCTGTCACACCATTTCCAAGACGGTTTTGAAAATCCTCCCCTCGCACTTCATTATACACTTGTACACGTCCACCCAGAAACTGCCCCGACTTCAATGATGCGTACAGTCCGTTTACTTGAAGCAAAACCCGACTAGGTGATGAAAAAGCCTCCTGTTCTGCTAACTGTGTAGGTGGTAAGGGATTTAACACCTTCTCTGTATCACATGCCACAGTCAGTAAGACAACCATAGAAATCAGGCAAAATCTATTTCTAACTTTTTTATTTAGTTTCATAATACAATGCTTTTAATTATTAAAAAATAACATTTACACCTAACGAATAAGTACGTGCTTGAGGAGTAGAGTTTCGGTCTACTCCTGGAGCCAGATTAGTTGCTTGAAAACCCTGAGCTTGCCCATTGGTACTTACTTCCGGATCGGAGCCTGTATATTTGGTAATAATAAAGGCATTTTGTACTTGTGCATATACTCTTACATTAGTCAAGCCTGCTTTTTGAATAAAAGGAAGTTGCTTGAAATTGTATGCAAGCACTATATTGCGAAAACGTAAAAAGTCACCAGATTCAATGTTACGAGTAATCGCAAAGGAAGAACCATTGGAAACATTGTCGGTATAAACTACACGTGGTACTGTGGTTTGCTGACCTGCGGTAGTCCATCGGTCAAGCACTTCTGTGCTGTTGTTCCACATACGCTGATCCAATAAACCTGCTTTAGTACCATTGTATATTTTGTTTCCTCCAGAGAATTGCAGAAAAACATTCAGATCAAAGCCCTTATACCGGAACGTATTGCCCAAACCTCCAAACCATTTAGGTAGCGTATTACCAGCCAATACACGGTCACCAGCTGGTGAAGGAGCTCTTGTACCATCATTCACATAGGTCCAACGGTCAGCGGCAGGCGCAGCATGATTATATTGAACTTCACGTCCAGCCCGATTCAGGAATACCGCTCTGCCGTTGTCAGGATTTACACGCACCCATTGAACAGCAAAAAGACTCCCGATAGATTGGCCTACACGAGTGATGTTTGTTTGTTCCAGTCCACCAGTTGTTGTGTTAATATCGGAGTTGTTGATATCAAGCTGCAATACCTCATTACGCAACGTTGAGATGTTGAACGACGTTGTCCATTCAAATCCTCCCCGATTAATGTTTGTAGTATTGATACCTAATTCAATACCAGAATTACGCATCTGAGCTACATTTGACAAGATGGCATTACCAGGTATCCCCTTAGATGGAGGCTCCGGATTGAATAGCACCAGATCAGAAAGATTATTTCTGTAATAGGCAAACTCAAGCTCCAGACGATTATTGAAAAAAGATGCATCTACACCTAAGTCCAGCTTTTGATTTGATTCCCAACGAAGGTTGGGACTGGCAGCCTGAGAAAACTGGAATGTAGCTCCATCACCATACAACCCACTGTTGAATAATGCCAAAGAGCCAAAGTCGGTAGGCAGGAAAGTGTTACCTACCGTGCCGTAGCTACCTCTTATTTTGAAATCGTTTACAAAATCTAAACCTGCATTCTTAAAGAACTCTTCTTGTGAAAGTCGCCACCCAGCAGATACACCCCAGAAATTACCCCATTTATTTCCAGATGCCAATGCTGAGAATCCATCACGCCTGACATTTGCAGACAACAGATATTTATCTGCAAATGATAGATTTACACGACTAAAAAAAGAGATAAGTCCATTCTTGGTTTGGAAGTTTCCTACGGGGGGGTTGTTAACAGAAAACGTTCCTTGGAAAGAGGTGAAGAAGTTATCAGCAATCCCTTGGCGGCTTGCTCCCCAACCGTTAAAGGTGGTCTGCTGGTATTCTGTACCCAACAATGCAGAGAGATTCAATTTACCAAACTCTTTACTGAAATTGAGCGTATTTTGCCAGTTTGACAATTGACTTCTGAAGAACACATTGGTAGCAACACCACCATTTTGCCATCCATCTCCATGAAGAGCTGATTGAAATAGCAAGCCTTCAATAGACAGATTATCCAAACCATATGACGTCCGAAAGTTGAGCCCTTTCAATAAACGCACATCCAGAAAAATATTACCAAGTACACGGCTTGTTTCATTCGTTGACTTATTTAAATCGATTTCAGGCTGCGGGTTGGGAAAATTTAATCCAACTGCATTTGGTGCATTGTTACCAACTCCAACTCGATTGTTCACAGCATCTATGTTATAGGACCCATCTGCATTGAATACGGGTACGTTGGGTGGCTGGACTAACGGTATACGTCCGAGACCACTGGTTGCAAATGCCCCGGTAACTCCAGAGTTAGGAGACTGTCCAAAGCTATTGGAATATTGTACATTGGAACCTACTGACAACCAATCATAAATTTTATGTTCAATGTTCATTCGTGCCGTATATCGACGAAACAGGTTCGCCTTTAACATACCTTCCTGGTTAGTATATCCGACTGAAAACAAATAAGATGTCTTGTCTGTGGCACCACTCACATTTAACGCATAGTTCTGCTGAAATCCACGCCGATAAACAACATCATACCAGTCAGTATCTACAATCCTTCCGCCAACCGTGTCAAGCTGAGCAATCCCTTGCTCCACTGTACGATTGTTTACCCGACTATTTCCACCTTCTACCCAATTTCGGTAACCTTCATTTTTCATTTGAACATACTGGCTGGCATCTAACACATCGAACTTGCGGAAAGCTTCTGTCACCCCTACCCATGAATCAAAGTTGACGGTTGGTTTGCCGACCTTACCTTTTTTTGTAGTGATCAGAATTACACCATTGGCAGCACGTGATCCATAAATAGCCGTAGCAGAAGCATCTTTTAATACTTCATACGATTCAATGTCACTAGGATTAAGATCCGACAAGGCATTGCTTACTGTAAAGCCCGTGGTGTTTACACCATTATTGATTGGTAAATTATCAATGATAATAAGAGGCTGAGAACTGGATGAAATGGAGTTCACCCCACGCACACGTATGATTGGAGCATTACCAAGCACCCCGTTTGGTGTTACAATGCTAACCCCAGCAGCCCGGCCTTGCAAACCTTGCTCAAATGTCTGCACTGGCAAACTGGCAATCTCTGTTCCTTTGATCTGAGCAATAGAACCGGTAATATCCCGTTTCTGTTGCGTTCCATATCCGACAACAATCACTTCGTTCAATGACTTTATGTCTGATGTTAGGCCAATGTTAATAGTAGTGCGGTTATTAATTGCAACTTCCTCTGTAAGCATTCCAATAAAGCTAAAAGTCAATGTACCGTCTCCAGGCGCTTTGATGGTATATCTTCCGTTTCCATCCGTTGTTGCGCCAGTCTGGGTACCTTTAATCACAATGTTAGCTCCCGGAATAGGAGAATTATCTTCGGCAGCTGTAACCCTTCCGGTTACAGTGATTTCGCTCTGCGCATACGATATAGTATGCACGCATACTATACACAACAGAGCGAATAACAATTGTAAGGTTTTCTTCATAAGAATTAAGGTTTTTAGTAAAATTAACGAGCACTCTTGTTTGTAACAAAACTACATTCCACAACACCTTATTTCCAAGAAATGTTTAGAAAAAATAGCATTAAAACCTATAAAAAATATATTATTCAGTAATACGTATTTTACGTAATATATTATTCATTTAAAAAAGGTTTTTACAGAATATAGTACTAAAAAACAAGCTATATAAAAATACTATTTCACCAAAAAGAGCAATAACCAACATTGCAAGAAAATAGTATAGCTAAAAACAAAAAAGCCCGTATTGCTACGGGCTTTTTTGTTTTTAAATTAAAATGTATCTATCAGTTCGCAGGAGCAAATGTCCGTGTGAGAGTATAGGTTGTAGATCCTGCCACTTGCTGAAAACTCACTTTAAGGCTGCTTTGTGTTAACTCCTCTACCTTCCAGTTTACCAGTGTCGGTCTGTCTTGTGTTTCAAAAAAACCATCGTCATAAATAGCTCCTATTCCTGAAAAACTGCCACTTTTGAGCACCACTGTATTTTCATCCACACTCAAATACCAGTCTCCAGCTTCGAATACTTGGCCGAAATCAGGTCTTTCTTTGGTGGCACCTTCGTCAAACACATAGGTTTGATTCGTATAAAATTTCAGAACATCATCTTTTTCGTAACTTGGTCTATCACTAAACAGATCTGTTCTGAACTGACCTGTAGGATTACCCTCGTCATCAAATACAGGTGCTGCTGGATTTACTGTAAATGCAGTTGTAATCCAGTTGTTACGCGCTAAAGCCTGTACTTTAGGATTTAGCTCAACTTCATCATCTTTTTTACAAGCAAACGTACCAATGGCTAAAATGGTTAAAAATAAAATTTGTCGGAGTTGTTTCATGGTCAAGGTCTGGTTAAGTAATGATACACAAAATGCGAAATATGCGTTTAATAGTCAATTTTTTGGTTCATTTATTTACAAACGGTTCAGTAACTGAGGTTTTTATCTTTTTTCAGATTCTATTTCAAATCAGAATTTACAATTTCACGATTTTTCTCCGTACCGTCCAGTTATTCAGATGAAACTCGACAATGTACATTCCAGCCGCCAAGTTTTTCGTATTCAGTGTTCTGGCAAATGAATCAGCCGGTTTTTCATCTTCCAGCGATACTATTTTTTGTCCGACAGAACTGTACAGTGTTATCCGAACGTTGCCTTTCAGGGCGTTTACCAGCGAAAGTTGCACATTGCCTTCGGTAGGATTCGGGCTTAACGTCAGCGTCTTGTCAATCAGATCGGGCTCGGCGGCGGTTGGGTTCCGTACAAATACGGTGACGGTTGCCTTGTTACTGCACAGGTCGAGACCCGAACCCGTTACCGTATAGGTTGTCGTTTGGGTAGGATACGCTATTACCTGCGGTCCCAGTGTCGCACTCAAATTTGTGGCGGGACTCCAGGAAAACAAACTGGCTCCACGGGCATTGAGCACAACCGGCTGACCGGCATCGACAAACAAGGAAGAAGCGCCCAGTTGTACCGACTGATTCATTCCTACGGTTGCCGTGATGGCATGTGAAACATTAATCCCCCTGGCAATAGAGTACGACTGCCAGCTGCCCTGAGCGTTTTGTTCCCAAGCGGTTACCTGTGTGGACTCTCCGTTGCGATTCGTTACCAAGGCCAGGGTGTCTCTGTTGGCATAATTGAGCTGAAAACCGATGTAATACGGATAACCATCTACCGGAACATTCCGGTCAAAAATCACCTCAGTCGGCTGGTTTTGAGCTACATCTTGCAAAATAGTCCGTAATGGTATGTCTTTTCGCTCCAGGACTTGCCCGGGGCTGTTCTGAAAACCACGGGCGTTCCAGACCAGTACGGTAACTGTAGATTCGGAGGCAGCCCCCCCCGCGGCATACGCATAACCAAACCGGATGGAGGTACCGCTGACATTTGCATAGCCCAGGCTATTGTTAAAATATTCGGCTTTGGCCTGATCCCGGCGCGAATTATGTCCGGCAATGTAGCCGGTGGCCGGAGATGTTTCTTTCAATACCGTAGGTGTTCCGGTAAAGTTGGTGCTTGTTCCGCAAATCCCGGCTTCTGAAACGTCAATAAAGGCGGTTCGCACCAAAGGTTCGGAAGCACCAATGGCATTGGTTACTACCAATGTAACGGTAAATCGGCCGGGTGTCGAATAGGTCACTACCGGGTTTCTTTCCGTTGAAGTCGCGGGGTCACCGCCTTCAAATGTCCATTGCCACTGCGTAGGTGAATTAGAAGACAAATCTGTAAACGTAACACGGCCACCTCTCAATACCTGCTGCTTGTCTACCTGAAAGTTTGGTACCGGACGAGCCACAATGGGAGCTCCGCAAACATTAGATGCCAGTAATTCACGTCGGCGAGGACTCAGCTCCATCACCGCCCGCATGCGCAGCTTCTGCCCATTGGTAAAAATATTCATACAGGCATCATCCGAATAATCCATATAGTTTTCCACCATGTTGACGCCACTGCACGAAACCCTACCTTTGGCGCAGCCGCGGCTTTCCGATTGCTGGGTGGGGGTGTCGCTTACAAAATCATCGGCACAGTTGCCATCACCCCAGATGTGGCGCAGACCCAGCCAGTGTCCCACCTCATGCGTCAGGGTGCGGCCCAGGTTATACGGTGCCTGCATTACCGGAAACGTTCCTTTGTCGGCACAGCCAAAACTGGTATAGCGAACGACTACGCCATCCGTATTAGCACCACCGCCATTAACCGGCAATCCTGACAGATTCGATTGGCTTGGAAACTGCGCATACCCCAACAGATTGTTATCTTCCCCAGTAAAGTCCAACACCCATATGTTAAAATATTTGCTCGGATCCCAGATAGTATTGGGCTTGATTTCTCCTTCGATCTGATCACGCGTGAAGGACGCCCGTGATCCGCGTATCCGGTCAATACCTTTTTCGGTCATGGTACGGTTTTGCTGATCAAAAGCCGCCAGGCAAAATTCAACTTCGATGTCAGCCCCCCGGGTATCGGTATTGAAGCCGCGCGTACCTGCTTTCCTGCGAAAGTCTTCATTCAAAACCTCCAATTGTGCCTTTACCTGGGCTTCACTGATATTACGGCCTTGCCCCACCGCTTCGCCGTTATGAACGATATGCACAATGACCGGAATGGTAATCACATTTGCCGTGACCCGGCCGGAACGGTCTCGCGCCTTTAATTCTGTTATTTTTTCCTGTATCGCCTTTTCAAATTGCACCATTGTTCCCAACTCCGGGTACTTGTTACGCAACAGCGAATCCATTTCCATTGTGGCACATTTATCCACTGGTTTCTGGGCATACGCCCCGGCAGAAACCAGGCATGTTCCGATAAGTACGAGTAAAAGCAGTAGTGGTTTAGTTTTCATATCTGGCAAATAACACATAATCATTCATCCTGTAAAAGAAGAAAGGAATTGAGTAGCAAACGATTAGCCGGCTTGCTGAGCAGCAAATATAAAACGGTAACTAGCCTTGATATCAAAAAAATAGTATTCAATGGTAAGCGACTTTTCCGTAAGTTCCTTAACAACAAATGGTAGCGAATTACTCGAAAGAACAGGAAATGGAAACTCCAGCGTTGCGTTAGCATTTACAAAAGACCAGGTTCCTTCCACATATACATCCGGATCGGTTGACCGGCACTTGGTAGCGCCTTCTTTGGCTTCAAATTTCTTTTCAGCATCGGCATAAAAGACATAGATATCATCGGCAATGCAATTGTCAAACACTTGATTGGCACTCAGCGACTGCGGCGCGTTTCCATTGTCAATGATCTGAATGGTGGTAAGCTTCCAGGCCTTGCTTTCTACGCCGGTCAGCAACCGTGTGTATGTCAACGGCTCAGGCTCTATCTTTTCCGAACATCCCCAGAAGCCAAACGCTGTTGTTACCAACAGGCAGGTTTTGACCAATCGGACGATACTATTTTGGGTAAGGGTGGTAAGCATACGCGTTAATTTTTTTCTGGTATGAATGTCAGTGTAGGCACGGTAATGATCGTATCGCGTGCAGGATTAGTCAAAGGCACCTTGATTTTAATATTGAGTGTAATGTTGCCGTTTTGTGGATTCCATGAACCATTGCCGAGAAACTCAATGCTACTGTTAAAGAATGGATTTGTCTGTTCAGGAATTTCCAGCGAATTGTCTTTCTTGTCGATGAACCGGATGGTAGGTTGCTCGGCTTCAAAATTAAAGAAGTCACTCAAACCTACATTCCAATTGGAAAGCGTTAATTCCTTGCAATCGGTGCTGGTTACCTGCACGTCAGGAACAGTAATGGTCGTCGTTCCCTGCCGACGGGTTCCTATGTAATACCCACTCAGAATACAGTCGTCCTGGATGGTAAGAACCAGCTGGCGACCTATGTTGTTGTTCTTTCCAAAACCTACCCGCAGGTTGGTCGGTGTCACTTCGGTGAGTACCAGTATCACATCCTGGGACTCCAAGCGGTCATTGGCGTTGTTGATAAGCTTGAGTTGTATCTCGCCAAAACTTTGATTTGCAGGAATGGTTACCGTGCCTTTGGTACCCAAAAACATGTAGTCGATTCCTTCACGCGCTGTTCCTTTCACCATATACTTCAGCGTAATGGCTTCACTCAGTTGCGGCCCTACGTTATGCACGCGTAACTTCACCACACGTGGGTAACTTTCCCGTATTGCAACTACCGTATCCGTAAACCGGACATGGTATGGTCCCTGAAATGTGTGGTCATCTTCCTCACAGGCCGAAAACAGAAAACCACTGCCGATGATGGCAAGAACAAGGTAAAAGCCAACGTATATTTTCTTTGTAAAAACCATGAGTGAGCAGGTTTTGTCTTTTTAACAGATACTATTTTTCTAAACCGAATACAGACGTTTCCACATCTGGCCTCAGTAACCCGGATTTTGTGCGCCTACCAAAGCAGGATTTCGTTGAATTTCAGTCTGCGGAATGGGCCATAACTCGTAGGCGTCTTTCCAGTTGGAAGAAAACGCTGACATTACGGCTTTGGCTCTTCCGGTACGCACCAGGTCATACCACCGATGGCCTTCAAAAGCCAGTTCGTACAGCCGCTCCTGCTCTATCACTGTCAAAACATTAGGTTGGGTGGACACCACGGCTTCAATTGCCTTGGCGCGCCGGCGCAATAGGTTTACATCGGCAATGGCGCCTGTCAGATTTCCCCTTCTGGCACGCGACTCGGCGCGAATCAGGTACATTTCCGGCAACCGGAACAAAGTAATGTTATTATATCCTTCATCAGGACCGCTGTATTTGGCAACAGAGAATCCATTGTCGTTGCCACGTTGTGCAGCCGCATCAAAACTAACCGACAAACGCCGTTCACCCGATTCGGAGTTGAAAATCTTGAGCAGGAACTCATTGGCCGGAATTACCTCTCTCCTGCCTACAAAAATATTGTTTAAGCCAAACGTAGCCGTTCCCGGATCATCGTTGGATGTATTCCCGAATCCTACTTCAAAAATAGTTTCGCTGTCAAACTCTTCGGTAATCATGGCTGCATACGTAGACTCCAATACAAAACGATTGGAATTGATGACACGATTGGCAAAATTTTCGGCTTCCTGCCAGTTTTGCCTGTACAAATAAAATCTTGCCAGCAGCGCATGGGCAACGTCTTTGGAGGCAAACGCTGCGTTTGCCGAATCGGGCAAGTCATCCAGGGAATTCTGGATGTACAGCAACGCCGAATCCAACACTTGTTCACGTGGTACACGTGGTGTATTTCGATTAGCCGCTACCTCGGTCGTAGTTACAAACGGAACGGAGCCGAAGGTTTGGGCAGCCATGAAGTAAGCGTAACCTTTCAGTAAACTGGCTTCTGCCAGTAGTTCGTCACGTTGTGCCTGCGGTACGGCTGTCAGTGCCGGTAATTTTTCTTTGATAAAATTGCTTATGTAAATTACCCGGTACAAAGCGCTCCACAAAGACCCCGCAGCGGCGTTGGCAGAGGTAATACGTTTGTTACCGAGTTCGTTGTACACAGTGAAAGTGCCATTATGCGTCGTCAGATCTGCCGTGAGATCGCCTGCTACCACGGTTAGCGAAGCGGTGCCACGCACGGCTCCGTACAAGCCTACCCGCACGGCCGGCACGTCTTCAGGCGATGTAAGGACAATATCGGCAGTAAGAATATTGTTAGGCTTCGGCTCTAATACATCCTCGCACCCTGCCAGCCCCAAAGCCATGGTTATCAATATACTATAGGTAAGACGAAATCTCATGGAATGAAAATAGTATCTTTTAGAAACTCAAAAGTTAATTCGTATCAAATTGTGTACTCGTTGCGGAGTTAACCGACTCGCCACAAAATAGTATCGCCAGCGAAAGCTAAATCTGCCTCCGTCAAAAACCTATTGTTAATCCTAGCATTGTAGTCCGCACCTGCGGAAATGTAAAGAAATCGATTCCCTGAGCAGATGTCGAACCATCCAGTGTGCTTACCTCCGGGTCGGGCCCCGAATACCGGGTAAAGGTGAGCAGGTTGGTAGCCGAAGCCACTAAGCGTACTGATTGCACCCGAAAACGCAGCAACCACTCTTTGGGGAGGTTATAACCCAGGCTAATGTTTTTTAACCGCAAGAAGGAGCCATCTTCCAGAAACCGACTGCTGTGCAGGTTGTTGGAGTTATCCTCTTCGGCTCTGTCAGGATTGAAAGTATACCGGGGCACATCCGTGATGTCACCCGCTTTGCGCCAACGCCGCAACGCAGCCCGGGTCTGATTGGTTTGGATATCCTGCCCGGCATTCAACAGGGATGTATTGCTGAAATTAAGGATCTTGTTCCCATACGAAAACTGGAAAAAGGCGCTCAGGTCAAAATTCTTCCAGGACAATGTATTGGTGATGCCCCCTAACAATTTCGCCTGGGCATTGCCAATGACTTGTCCGTCGTTTTCATTGATAATTCCATTACCGTCAAAATCTTCATAAATGGCGTCACCGGTGGCGGGGTCAACACCGAGAAAGCTGAGCCCCCAGAAGGTTCCCAATGGCTCTCCTACTTTGATTATATTGGTAGAAGACACCCCGGTAGCCGAATACCCTACAAACAGCGGCAACGAATCCGAAAGCGACTCTACTCTGTTAAAGTTGCGAGACAAATTGATTGAAGTTCTCCACTTGAAAACCCGGTCTATATTGACAGAATTGACAGCAAATTCGATCCCCCGGTTGGATACCGAACCAATGTTGCCTTGGAATCCGCCAAAGCCTGTAGTGGTAGGCAATGGAAAGGTATTTAGCAGCCGATTGGTAAGGTTGCTGTACACATCCAGCGATCCGGTCAGGCGGCCACTCCACAGAGAAGCTTCAATGCCCAGGTTAATCTCACGGGTACGTTCCCATTGCAGGTTGTCATTTCCCAACGCCGAAGGTGCCAGCCCCGAACTTCCGTTGTATTGCGCACCGCTGAAGCGGGTCAAAAACTGAAAATCCCCAATGCGTTCGTTACCAGTAAAGCCATAACTGGCCTTGAGCCGAAGGTCGTCCAGAAACGTAAACTTTTCCATAAAAGGTTCAGCCGAAATACGCCAGGCAGCAGACGCCGAAGGAAACACGCCAAAACGCTTGCCGCGCCCAAAACGCGAAGATCCATCGTAGCGGGTTGTAAATCCGAACAAGTATTTATCCCGGTATTTATATTTGGCTTCTGCAAAAAAGGATACCAGTCCATTCTGAATAAAAAACGACTCCCCCTCATCTACCAAAGCGCCAGAACCTGAGATGTACGTAAAATCATCCCTTGGAAACAACCGCCCGCTTACCGACGACGTCCGTTCGGTGCGTGTCAGTAACTCGTTCCCCAGTAAAAAGTCAAACGAATGTTTTTCGTTTTCCCCTATGACATGTGAATACGTCAGAATGTTGGTATTGACCAGCGTAATGTAACTGCCATTGCTATAAACACCATATCCTTTTTGACCCACCGAAGGCAAAAATCCCCCGATAGCAGTGCTCGAAGGCTCAAACTGATCTTCGGTCACGCCATTAAAATCGACACTGGCTTTGGAACGAAACCGGAGTTGAGGGGTAAATTTATATTCAGCGGATAATCCGCCGATGATCTTGGTGGCAAAGGTTTGAAAGCGAGGCAGCAAGGCCTGGCCTACCGGATTGAAGTTAGGAAAACCTGCGTAACCAGGACTGTTCGGACCGATAATTTTACCTTGTTCGTTGTAGGGAGTAAAAAACGGAAGGCTTTTGATGGCACCGGAATAGACGCCATCCAGAAAGTTATCGCCCTTCACCCGATCATTACGCAAACGCGAAACCATCAGGTTGCTGCCAAACGACAGTTTATCACTGGCTTTATGATCAAGATTCAGAGAGCCGCTAAATCGGACGAATCGGTTGTTAAGCTGAACACCCTCTTCGTCACGGTAATTCACACTGGTATAAAACCGGGTGCGGTCATTCCCTCCGCGGGCACTCAACTGGTACTGCTGGTACAAGGCCCGCCGCGTGGTGGCGTCAATCCAATTGGTATTGACTGCGTCAGTCACACCCGGAATCAAGCCTTGCTGGTCCGGATCACCACCGGCGTTGGTAATGGCTTCGCGTTGCAGTTCCAACAGTTCGGTCGCATTCAGCATCGCCGGTTTGCGTACCATCTCGATGAACCCCCGTTGCACATCCCCTTCTATCTGGGTACGGGTACCGGCCTTTCCCCGTTTGGTAGTCACAATTACCACACCATTGGCGGCCCGTGCGCCGTACAATGCCTTGGCAGAAGCATCTTTCAGTACTTCAATCGATTCGATGTCATTGGGATTTATCGCCGAAAAAGCATTGTCATTCTGCCCCCCGAACCCCCGCAATGCCAGCGCACCATCTTCTACCTGAATGCCGTCCACGATAAAGAGCGGCCGGTTGGAAGCATTGACAGAGGTAGCGCCGCGTATGCGCACTGTAATACCCCCGCCGGGTGTACCTGACGACTGTGTTACCTGAACCCCGGCGACCTGACCCTGCAGTGCCTGATCCATGCCAACCACCGGGATGTCTTTGAATTTGTCACTGGAAATTGTGGCTACCGAACCGGTGATGTCGCGTCTTTGTGTGCTTGTATAACCTGTTACGACTACTTGCGTCAGTTCGGTAACGGTTGGTTCTAACTGGATATTGATGGCGGCGCGGTTGCCTACAGGAACCTCTTGTGTCTGGCGTCCGATGTAACTGAATACCAGAATAGCTCTTTCAGGAACGTCCGGGATGGAATAGTTTCCATTCACGTCGGTAGCTACCCCGCTGGTGGTTCCTTTGACTACTACACTCACGCCTGGAATCGCTTCGCTGTCTTCTGCCTGGGTGACCTTTCCGGTCACGATACGGGATTGTTGCGCATGCACATGCGGGGCAATCACTCCAATCACAAGAAATAATATACTGAATCGTAAAAAAACCTTCATGCAGTAATCAGGTATTAAGTGGACAGGCAACTACGTTCGAACAAACCGGCAGCGGTAACAACTACGTGTGCAGGCGTACGTGTAAGACAATCTATGCTTGAGCAACTACCATCGGGTTACCCTTACAAGTATAGACACGAAATGACAATTTACAAAGATGGATTTTCTGTACCAATCAAATATTGAAAAATATGTAGAGGAGTTGGGGAGCTGTGGCAAAATAATATATTTTATTAACAAAAACTACAGAAGAATGTTTGAAGTATAACGAATCCAAGTAAAAATACTCCTTTCTGTAGTCAACATAGCTATACTTTTCATTTTTTTGCGTATCTTCGGTCATTGATTTCCCTAGGTCCATGTTATTTAGTCGAACCCAACACATTCCTTTTCAACTGCGACTTTTGCAGATAGACGATGCCGAACAGCTGTTTCAAGCCATTCATACCAATCGTGCGTATCTGCGGCAATGGCTCCCTTGGGTAGACAATACGCTTACCATCGAAGACTCCCAGGCATTTATCCAGGATTCGCTGGCCCAATACAAGCGTGGCGAAAGTGTAGTGGCCGCCATCTGGTGCGAAAGCAGGGTTGTCGGATGCATTGGGCTTAACAACATCCATGCGTTTCACCACAAAGCCGAAATTGGTTACTGGCTATCCAAGGCATACCAGGAAAAGGGTATCATTACCCGTGCCTGCCGGCAGATGATCAACTATGGATTTGACGAACTCAAGCTCAATCGAATTGAGATTCTGGTGGCGGAGAAAAATCACCGTAGCCGCTCGGTGGCCGAACGACTCGCCTTTACCGAGGAAGGGACTTTGTACGGTTACTACCGTCATCACCACGACTATATTGATGTGGTAATGTACAGTATGCTCCGTAAAAATTGGAAAACGAATTGAATTCGGATTACGGAATTGGGAATGCGGATTTGAAAAACAGTATCCCGAAAAAGCAAAAACCCCCGTACCTTTACCGGCTTATCTTTAACCGAACTCCGAACTCACACATACAGCACATACAGCCAAACCCAGGCGTTGATGACACCTCCTACGCCCATCAGCACAAATGTGCCAGTATGAAATAGTATCCCCAATGAAAGCAAAACCCACCGCAGTTTCGGCCACAACACCAGGCTGATGAAGCTCAACTGAAAAAGCAAGGCCACTGATGACAGCACCACACACAGCCAATCGTACTGAGCCACCCATAGCCCCGCAGCCGTCGGATGCAGAAACAGGTAGTTGCGAAACGTATCCGGCGCGAGCCATTCCACGCCACCAATCAGCAGTTTTTCGAGACCCGCCTGCAGATACACCATGCCGATGATGAGGCGGATGAGCGACAAAGCCCACTGAGGCTGGTTTTTCCGGGTCTGATGTAAAACCAATGGCATAAGCCACAGCACATAGGTGAGCGGCGCAAAACTGTGATCCAGCTTCTCAAAACTGTAAATCCAGGCTTGCAACAATGTAAACACCATCGCTACCAGAAACGAAAATAGTATCTGCCGGAAACGAAAAACCACCACCACACAACTCACCGTCAAAAGAACACACAGCACACCAATCACCCACACTTCCGGAAAAGGCAGGTGCAACAGCCGCAATACCAATAATGGTTTGTAAAAAGCACGCGCCTGGTGCAAATCCGTCAGAGTCCAGAACCAGTCGTATGAAAAGAAGAGCACACAGGCATAAACAGCCCATACATACAGCCGGATTTTCCATGCAGGCTCCTGTACATTCCAGAAATGGGCTTGCCATGATTTTCCAAAAGTCGCTTTGTCCTTTGCCCAGAAAAAGGCGCAGAGGAACAACCCAATCAGTTCCAGCCGAATCACAATCTGGTCGGCATGACGCAGGAAAAACGCAAGTTCAAACCGGTGTTTCTCCACCGCAAAACGCGGATAAAGACTGTTGATCAGCCCCATAAACCAACCGGGAGCAGTGCCGTAAAAGCTTTGCTCCACCAACTGACGTAGCCAGAACACGTACAACAGGGCAATTCCAAGCCCAAGCCCTACTCCTGCGGCCAGCCACTTTTTAGTCATGAGTGTGTACATCAAACGTGGAAACCACTGTTGTGTCAGGCTGGTAGGGCGTCACCTTGCTTACCATGCGCAAGAGCTGCCATTGCCGCACCGCAGCCGTGCGGGGAGTAATCTGATGAATGCGCCGCAGTAATGTATCGGCCTCCTGCCGGTAGTAATAGTTACGCATCAGATACGCCAGACTACCCAGGCCGGTTTCTTCCGGACTGACCATTCGTAGTTTGCCGCTGGCCTCAATTACCCGCAACGCAAAGGTTTCGGTCTGCACCTCACGCTTTACGGGCTCGGCAAACATTCCGAACCGGAACACAGGATACAAATCCGTTTGTAATACAAACGGCACCCACATCAGGAGCAACAATACGGGAACAAGAACTTTTCCGGATTTCATACGTGTATGTGCCGATACAGCCTTCTGCAAACTACCGTATTTTTTACCAATGAATGCTTATGCCGGCACCTTTTAAGCCTGCAAAGTTGAAAAAAATGTCCATCTTCGCCAATCATGAACAAACGTTTGCAGCCAGGACTCAACGCACAGGCAACCGGGGTGGTTTTACTTCTTCGGTTGGCGATACTATTTTTGGCAGTCACCTGTCTGGTAGCCAGCATTCTGCTTTTTGCTTTCTCTTACCAATTCCTGACCGAGACGCTTTTTAGTCGGTACGGACAACCCGAAAAGCTGCTCAAATTTCGCACAACGCTGCTCACACCCGAACGATTTGCGGCACTGCGATACCTTTCACTGCTGCTCACGTTTCTGTATATCGGCAACGTCTTCGTCCTTTGGAAACAACTCCCGGCTTTGGTGCAGCAATTCTATCGTATTGCAAGCAGCATACGTTTGTCCTGCGTGCAAACCTTTCTGAAAACCTCTGTTGCAGAGCGTTTTTTGCTGGGCGGCTTGCTCCTGCTGGTAAGCCTGAGCCGGCTGTATTTCTTTGCAAAACTTCCCCTTCACGTGGACGAACGATTCACGTACCTGTATTTTGTGAGCAAAGGATGGCTGGTTTCGGCAGCGTATTATCCCAATCCAAACAACCACATTCTGTTTTCTCTGCTTTGCAATGGCAGTCGTCTTTTTACTGATGCTCCGCTGCTGGTATTGCGCATTCCGGCATATGTGGCCGGGCTGGCAGCCGTGGCGGGATTTTGGTTTGTCGCAAGGTACTATTTTGCCGCCAGTGTAGCCGGGCTGGCCACAACATTACTGGCGTTTGCACCGCCTGTGTTTGGGTATGGCATCCAAGGACGTGGCTACAGCCTGTTGCTGTGCTGGGTGATGCTGGCGGCGGCAGCAACTGTCAAAATAGTATCTACCAAACGGATAAAACCCACACCCGCTTTTTTGTTCGGACTCAGCAGCCTGCTGGGCTTTTATACGATTCCGATTTTCCTGTATCCCTTTGCCGGCATGACGGCTTACCTGGCGTTTGCCTTTTTGCAAAAACGCCTCTGGAAGCAAATGGCACGGCTCGGTCTGCTGGTGCTAGGCATTGGCTTGGGTGTGTGGGTGTTGTACTTGCCGGTGTTCCTGGCCAACGGCTGGAACGCTGTTGCAGGTAACAGTTGGGTGGCGCCGATTGCCTGGCTAGCGTTTATCGCCACGATTGGGCCCAATCTGGCTGAATGCTCCTACTTTTTGTGGAACGACCTGCCGTTATCGCCATACCTGACCGTGTGCATAAGTGGCTTGGCGGTAATGGCGGCACTCTCAAAATCAGCCACCCAACCCGAACGGCATTGGTCAGGAATGTTTCTCAGTTGCTTGTGGGTGGTAGTTCCGATTGTCTTCTTGCAACGGACATTGCTGTACAGCCGCGTATTGATTTTTATCTTGCCGTTGCAAGGCTTGGTTATCAGCGTGTTGCTGCGGAGGTTTTTAACCGTGAAAAGATACTGTTTTCCGGCACTGCTGGTACTGGGTGGGATTGCCGCTGGCCATTGCCTCTACACATTCGGGCAGTTGGTTACGGAACGCGGAAAAGGAATCTATACCAGTCTGGACGGCGTGAGTGGGTGGCTTTTCCGGCACCGGGCCGATAACATCTATGTCCAATACTACGAATACGGCCTGTGCATCCGGTTCCAGTACGAAACCAATCACCGTCCGATCGGGTTAGATGTGGGGGCCGATCGGTTTTCCAGCGAAAAAAAGTATACTTTTGTCGTGGTGCATAACGACCATCGGTTTCCGGCCGAATTACCGGCCGCGGCGTACCGTAAAGTTTATCAGGATGCCGAAGCGGTCATCTATGCGCGCAAAACCGACAATCCCTGAATGTTTTTTACATTTAAGTCAAGAGACACAAGAAAAAAGACGTGATACCAAAGACAAATCGCTGATTAGCAAATATTTATACTGTGTTCATTCTATAATTATTTCGGTACACTTACTTATTATTTTTGTAGCATTCTATGGAAAATCCTGTTGTTATTTTTGGAGCAAAAGGTTTGGGCCGTGTGGCATTGGATATTTTTAAGAGCAATGAGGTAGTGATTTACGGTTTTCTGGACGATGACAAACAATTGCACAACACCGAGATTCTGGATGTGTCGGTGCTGGGAAGCACGGATGACGATGGATTCCTGAAGCTGATCGGCAAAAAATGCGAAGCCTTTGTGGCTACTGACGACAACAAGCTGCGCCGCCATCAGGTGCAGATGTTGCTTGACCGCCGCAAGGTAATGCCCGTGAACGCAATCCACAAGATGGCATACATTGCGCCTTCGGCAACCATTCGGCACGGAAATCTGATCAGTGCCGGAGTTATCATCAACTCGGCGGCTTCGGTGGGCAATCATTGCATTCTGCACGCCAACGTGGTCATTGACTACGAAGCCAAGGTAGGTGACCTGGTGCAAATTGGCACCGGCAGCCAGATTGGCAGCAGTGCAACCATCGAAGACGGCGCCTTCATTGGCAGCGGTGTCACGGTTGTGTCGGGCATTACCATTGGCAAAAATGCCCGTGTGGGGGCGGGATCGGTGGTGATTGAAAGCGTAAAAGCCGGCGCAACGGTGTTTGGCAATCCTGCCAAAGCAATTGAAAGATAAATTGTTATATTAGGGGATGGTTTATCAAGGGTTGACCAGGAAAAGCGGGGTCTGTGCAAGGGGTCGTAGTTACAGTCAACCGTTCAAGCCTTTACCCATTCCATTCTCCATTCATGAAACTCAAAAACTTTAACCTGTCGTTTGGCAGCCAGTTGTTCAAAACCTTCAGTGACGAATCGCGGGTGCGGATTTTGTACCTGTTGTACAAAAACAAGGAAATGTGCATTTCGGACCTGGAGCAGGTGCTGGACTTTACGCAGGCCAAAACGTCACGCCATGTACTTTACCTGAAAAATTCGGGTTTGTTGAGTTACAAGAAAATGGACCAGTGGGTATATTATTACCTCAAAGACGAGTTTACCGAAATTGTGGGTCAGCTGTTTCAGTACATGAGCAAAGACCTGGTGCTGCAAGGCGATTACGAAACCTATCAGGTGCTGTACTCCAATCGCGAACTGGCTATCAACAAGTTGCACCAGGATCGGCAACGGATGAAGGAGTTTCGCTTGCGAGGAAAGGAATGAAAGGCATCTCCTAACTCCCGTATCAGACTTGTAACACGCTGTTTTCAAAATAGTATCTTTTAAAAACTAAAAACCTTATTTCTAACGTATTTCCCTCAACGCAAAAAACAATGAAATTCAAAAAACACGTTTTTATCTGCACCAATCAAAAAGAAGCTCCCAAGAAATCCTGCGGTGAGGCACACGGCCTGGCACTGGTGGATGAATTCAAGAAAGAACTGAAAGACAGGGGATTGCAAGTGGAAATCAGAGCCCAGAAAGCCGGCTGCCTGGATACATGTGCCCTGGGCCCCAGCATAGTGGTTTATCCCGAGGGCATTTATTATGGAAACGTACAGCTTGCGGATGTAAAAGAAATTGTAGAAGAACACCTGGTGGCCGACCGTCCGGTGGAACGATTGAAATTGCCATTTTAAAGTCAATACTTGCCTTTTTCGTTAGTCATCCGTTCCCGGCCGAACGGGTTTGGCCTTTTGGAAAGGTACTATTTTTCACGGTACAGGCGCGAAAAAAGCATTGAATCATGAATATTAATCAGCTATGTCATATACACATCTTTTCTTTGATCTGGACGACACCTTGTGGGACTCGAAGCGTAACTCGACAGAAGCCTTGCACGAACTGTTTCACAAGTATACACTGGACAGCACCCTGGGATTGACCGAAGAAGCATTTGTAGAACAGTTCCACACGGTCAATTACGGGCTCTGGGACAAATACAGTGCGGGGCAGATCACCCAGACCGAACTGCGGAAGCAACGGTTTCCTTTGGTGTTCCAGGCGTTGGGAATCACCAACATTCCCGATACCGCTCCCATGCAGGACGATTACCTGGCCATTTGTCCGCGCAAGCCGCATCTGATGCCTCACGCCATCGAAGTGCTGGACTACCTGAGACCGAATTATCAGCTGCATATCATCACCAACGGTTTTGACGATGTGCAGTTTATCAAAATGAACTGCTCGGGCATTACCCATTATTTCGGCGAAGTGGTGACGGCCCATCAGGCGGGATGCCAGAAGCCCAACCGGCAGATTTTTGACCTAGCCCGTCAGCGCGCCAAAGTGGACTGCCCCGACTGCCTGATGATTGGCGACAACCTGTTGGCCGACATTCAGGGTGCCAAGAACGCCGAAATGGATCATGTGTTTTACAATCATGTGCAGGTATCGCACAATTCGTCGCCAACCTATGAGGTGCACTGCTTGCGCGACCTGATGCAGATCTTGTAACATCTAAAACAAAAAGCCAGGTGGACTTCCTGGCTTTTTGTTTTGGATCGCTATGAGTTATTCATTGATTTTGATCAGATGGCCTTTCCAGCTTTCGGGTATTTCATCAATCGAATAAATTTTTAATTTCCCTTCTTCCGGTTCCAGGCTTGCAGTTGCTTGTGAAAGGGTTTCATTGACAATTTTCATATCCGGCCTGAACATAGCACCGGTGGCGGGATCAACAATCAGGAAACCGATCAAACCGCCAAACACCAGATTCCCGAAATACCAACCATTCAAATCATAGGTAAGAACTACTGTTTTGGGATTGTAGCCCTCCTTTTCAAACTTAACCACATATTCAGCTTTTGTAAAAAATCCGGCGCCATTTCTTAGCTTTACGATGGTGGGGGTTCGTCCATCGAATATTTTCTCGCCTTTCCGATTAGTAATGGTAATGTTTGCATCAGACGGGCTACTGTTGATGGGAATCTGATAGCTGGTTTTGCTTACAATACTGGCACAACTTGAGAGCGTAATTAGGCTAACGAAGAAAATTGTCTTTTGTAACATTGGATGGTAAATTTTGAGTGTAACGTTTAGCTACAAAAATATCATCCTTTAGTATCTGTCAAACAAACAAAAAGACCTTTCCTGAAAGTAAGTAATTTTAATATGTATTTAATCGTGTACCATCAGGCAGACATGATCAGAACCGATAGTTCTCATATGTGCAATTGTTTTACGATGTAATAAAATCACAGGATTTCAAAATTTACAGGCTCACTTGGTTGATTAATCGCTATGATGAGGGACAGATTGTTACAGTAGCCAATAGTTTGCGAAGAACAATCGGTTACTGAAAAACAAAAACCGCAAGCTTTGCCTGCGGTTAAAGAACATACGAGATGCATTTTTACCGATTTGATTACTTTACCCGTGACATGTATTCACGTGTACGTGTATCTACTTTGATTTTGTCGCCAATGTTGACAAACAACGGTACGGTTACGGTAGCACCGGTTTCGATGGTGGCAGGTTTCAGTGTTTTGGTAGCCGTATCACCCTGGATACCAGGCTCGGTATAGGTTACCTCCACTTCAATGCTGGTGGGCAATTCGACAGAGATGGGCGTATCGCCATCCATACCTATCTTCACAATCATGCTCTCTTTTAATAAGTCGGCGTTGTCACCTACCGTTGCTTCTGAAACATAGATCTGGTCGTAGGTTTCGTTATCCATAAATACCAGATTTTCGCCATCGCGGTAAAGGTACTGATAATCACGTGTTTCCACGCGCACAATGATGCACTCATCACTGGGGCGAAACCGGTTTTCAACTAATTTTCCAGTACGCACATTCCGCATTTTTACCTGGTAAAATGCCCGCAGGTTGCCAGGCGTGCGGTGTTCGTATTCCACTACCTGTACCAACTCGTTATTGTAACGGATAAACGATCCTCTGGAAATATCAGATATTTGTGCCATAAAATAGATTTTGAATAGATAAACAACTTTTGCCGCAAAGGTAAGAAAAAAGTCGTATTTGGTATTACAAACGAAATTAACCATTTGCATTACAATTCATAATGCCATAATAATCTAATCAACACAATTACACAACCCATAAGCGTGTTCTCTCTGCACTCATTCAATCACAGAAAAAAGTTTGTACATTTACAACTGATAAGTATACATAGGTTCTCTTCAGATGAATAATTTTAATTTAGTTACAGTTTTGCTGCTGATAATGCTTACTGCAAATGTTATGGGACAGCAAATTATCAAATGTGATTCAATAAAATCTTCTTGGGTGATTAATAAAGATCATTTTCCCTATGCTGTTCGCATCAATGGAAAATGCAACCAGACTGAAAGGCCGAACGTAATCGTAGTCAAAAAGTATGTACTACAATACCTAATAGTGGATAAGAAAGAATATATCAAAGATAAAGATACCACTGATCTAAAAGTTTTAGTAACCTACGCGATGAGTGAAGCTAAGTATTTGTCCGAACAATTTAAGACTAACTTAAATTTACAAATGCAGAAAGCCCCACTTTCGGGTGATAAAGAAATATTAATCTGGTATTTTGAGATGCCGGCAGGTGCAAATCAGCAGGTTAAATATCAAATTTACGCTAACGTAATATTTAACAACCAAATTATTGGGTTTGCATCTCCTCAGTTTGCATACCAAAAGTTTGAAAATGTAAGAGATTTCTTGATGGATACCATCAGCTCAATAAGGAAGGCAGATAATATTAATAATCTGTGTGATGAATGATCACTAAACAGATAGCAAATTTCGATATACAGTGATTACTATACTGTAAAAACATGTTCCATCACAATTTACTTCTAGCTTACCTCTCCCCCAATATCCGGAAACGCTTGAAAGTCAGGCGGCGTTTGGTTTGGTATTTTTCAATGGCATGCTTCTGAATATGCGCCACCGCTTCTTCCACCGAATCGGTGAAGAGCATCAGGTTCAGGTCGGCGGCGTCAATCATGTGGGCACGCAGCATTGAGTCCAGCATGTCTTTCATGGGCTGCCAGTAGTCGGTACCCATCACCACCACCGGAAAATCAAGGATCTTGCGGGTTTGGATCAGCGTCAGGGCTTCGAAAAACTCATCCATGGTGCCAATACCGCCCGGCATAATCACAAAGGCTTGTGAATACTTGAACATCAGTACTTTGCGCACAAAGAAATACCGGCACTCAAACCAACGGTCCAGGTACGGATTGGGGCTTTGCTCTTTGGGCAAAATAATATTGCAGCCTACCGAAAAACCTCCCGTATCCTTGGCTCCCTGATTGGCGGCCTGCATGATACCCGGTCCGCCACCAGTCATGATTGTAAAGCCCAGCTTGCTGATCTCAGCCGCCACCCGGCGCGCCAAGGCATAATATGGCGCCCCTTCCGGCACACGCGCCGAACCAAATACCGCCACACACGGCCCCACAAAATGCAGCACCCGGAAGCCGCGGATAAACTCCAGCAATACCTGAAATGAAAAGGTAAACTCGCGCCACCGGGAACGAGGCCCTTCCAGGAAATATTTCTCTTCTTTGAAAGAGGCAGGCGCGGTAGCAGGCGCAGGCGGAACGACGGTTTCGGACATGGGGGTTTTGCTTAGGTACAGGATACTAATCGGACGGGTGGTTTCGGAAGTGCGAGTTACGATTGAATGAGCAAATACGCAAATGGCAAACACAGAACTCCCAGGATCCCGCATCCGGAATTTGCATTCGTACTCCGTAAATCTAAAATCGCACCTCCAAAATCCCTACCTTTGTGTATGGATTATTTTAAGAAACTGCTCGGCCTGCTAACCATCGAGCGGGAAGAAGACAAACGCCAGTACCAGCGACTAACCGAACAATCTTCCGTAGCCGAACGCCGCGCCAACGGACTCACGTGGTATCCTATTGCCATCCGCGGAACGGAAATCACCCGCGGCGATTACCTGTCGGTAGAAGTCGAACGGCCCTCGCACCAGGAAATCACGCATCAGTTCCGTACCGGAATGCCCGCCGTGTTGTTCAGCAATCACGACGCCAAAAGCAACCGCACCGAGGGCACGATTTCGTATGTAGGCCATAACCGCCTGAAAATCACATTGCGCACCGATGAACTCCCCGAATGGTCGCGTGACGGTAAACTGGGCATTGACCTGCTCTTTGACGACAACAGCTACGACGAAATGCAGGCGGCCCTGAAACAGGCGCAAGCCCAAGCGGAAGGCAAAGACAGCCTGCTGGTGCGGGTGCTTACCGGTGACCAGCAACCGACCTTCCATGAAAACCCCACCCGGTTTTCGTCACCGAAACTGAACACCTCCCAGAACGCGGCTGTTGACCGGATCTTGCGAGCCAACGAACTGGCCATTGTGCATGGTCCTCCCGGCACCGGAAAAACCACCACGCTGGTACAGGCCATCAAAGCCCTTTCCAAGCAGGATCCTAAGCAGATTCTGGTGTGTGCCCCCAGCAATGCTGCCGTTGACCTGCTAAGCGAACGGCTTGCGGCTGAAGGTCTTGCGGTGCTTCGCATCGGCAATCCGGCCCGGGTGAACGAAGCATTACTCTCTCTGACCCTGGATCACAAGATGGCCGATCATGACCAGATGAAAGAAGTGAAACGCCTGAAAAAGCAGGCGCAGGAATACAAAAACATGGCACATAAATACAAGCGCAATTTTGGACGGGAAGAACGCGAGCAGCGCAAATTACTGTTCGAGGAAGCGCATCGGATACTCAAGGACATCGATAAAACCGAACAATACATCATTGACGATATTGTCAGCAAAACGCAGGTCATAACGGCCACGCTGGTGGGAGCCAATCATTACACCATTTCACGGCTAAAATTTCACACGGCAATTATCGACGAAGCCGGACAAGCCCTGGAACCGGCCTGCTGGATACCGATTCTGAAAGCGCAAAAGGTCATTCTGGCCGGCGACCATTGCCAACTGCCCCCTACCATCAAATCGAACGAAGCGGCGCAGGGCGGACTCAACCATACCTTGCTGGAAAAGTGCGTGAAACTACATCCCGAAGCGGTGAGCCTGCTTACTGAGCAGTACCGCATGCACAAACACATCATGGCCTATTCGTCGGAGGTGTTTTATGAAAACAAACTGGAGGCCCACGCGTCAGTGGCTACGCATTTGCTGCATGCCCAGGATACGCCGGTGGCGTTTATCGACACGGCCGGGTGCGGATTTGACGAAAAGCCCGACGGCACCAGTACGGTCAACCCCGACGAAGCGGCTCTGGTAGTCAGACACCTGGCCCAGCAGGTAACCGAATTGCAAGCTCACTACTCGCCTGATGCTTTCCCTTCCATTGCCATCATCTCACCATACAAGCAGCAGGTAATGGAAATTCGGACGTTGCTGGCACACACGCCAGTCCTTGAACCCTACCTGAACTCCATTGCGGTCAATACCGTGGATAGCTTCCAGGGACAGGAACGGGACATCGTTTACATCAGCATGACGCGCAGCAATGACAAAGGGGAGATCGGTTTCCTGGCTGACATCCGCCGGATGAACGTAGCCATGACAAGGGCCCGCAAGAAGCTGATAGTCGTCGGCGATAGCGCAACCTTGGCCCTGTCATCGTTTTACAGCAACTTTATCAGCTACGCCGAACGGATCCACGCGTACCAAAGCGCCTGGGAGTTTCTATAAATGCATTGAAGCGGAGCAGCTGCTGTACCTTCTAAATAGTATCTCCCCAACACGCCAAACCTTCCGTTGCTCGGGAAGAGATTTTGTGTGTTGGGGAGATGCTATTTTCAGTCCTGGGCTTATTCTATCGTAACCGGATCTTTGTCCAGTTTGCTGGACGGAGAATCGGCTTCCGCATTGTGTTCCGTCTGGCGGTATTGGCTGTGCAAGCGTACAGGTTTTCCGGATTTTTTAGCCATCCGCAGGTTCAGCACTTCAACACCCAATGCAAAGGCCATTGAGAAATACACGTAACCTTTGGGCACATGCGCCCCGAACGACTCAGCTACCAGCAACACCCCGATCATAACCAGGAATGACAGGGCCAGCATCTTGATGGTAGGCCGCTTGTTGACAAAACTGGCAATGGTACCCGAAAAAAGCAGCATCACAATCAGAGCGATCACTACGGCTACAATCATAATCACCACTTGGTCTACCAGGCCGACAGCGGTTAGTATCGAGTCAAATGAAAAAACAATATCAATCAGAACAATCTGGATAATAGCCGAACGAAGGCTGAGCCGTCTGCGGCTTTCGGAAACCGACTCCTCTTCCCCTTCCAGCTTGTCATGAATCTCGGTGGTGCTTTTGTACAACAGGAACAAACCACCCGCCAGCAGAATCAGATCCCGGCCGCTGAAACCATGATCGAACAAAGAGAAAAGGGGTTCTTTCAGGCTGGCTAACCACGAAATACCGAATAGCAGGGCTATGCGAACAAAAAGTGCCAGTATAATACCGATGGATCGTGCTTTTTTTTGCTGTTCGCCGGGCAACCGGTCTGCCAGAATTGAAATAAAGATTATATTATCAATACCCAGCACAATTTCTAATGCCGTCAAGGTCAACAAACTGACCAATCCCTGGGCAGTAAACAAAACTTCAAAATCCATTAGCTAAAAAATAAATGTTGTTGTATAGAAACAGTAGAACACGATTGAAAGTTTACAAAAAGTGTGCAAAGCTACCATTTCACAGATTGATGGGCAAATTTACTTTCGGTAACCTGTTTTAATTGACATACTTTCTCCAATTGAGACAATTTTTCCGCATCCTGCATGTCTTTACTGAAAGTCAAAATATTCCTCTTCCGCCGGCTTGGGAGCCGTGGGTCGGGTGCTGCGGGGAGTCGGACGGAATGCTTGTGCAGGAGAGGTATTAGTCGACTTACGAGTCTGTAGATCTTGAATAATCTTATCGCGCACCGCCTTGGTGTCATAGCTGATCTTGTACCGGTCGGCCGTTCCGTTGATGCGCACAAACAGGTTGGTCTGGTTGGCAGGGGTTTGGGTGCTTGTCTGGATCGTATTTTTTTTCTGAAAAAAGGTCTTCAGTGGAATGCGCAGGTGATAATCCATCACATTGTCAAACGAATGCGTACCCTGCACCGAGATGTTAGCCACGTTGGAATTAATTTCCATCAGGGGAATAAAAACATTGCGCTTCTCGATGTGAATATTGTTTTGCATTTCCCCAAACCGCAGGTTGGCCAGTTCGCTCTGCTTGATAAAGCTGGAAAGCTTCTGCATCGGCTCAAAACCCACCAGTTGTCCGTCACGGATGGTCGTAAATGCCTCCGCTACCAGGCGGTTGTTGTCCGACTCCAGGTGTTCGTCCAACGCCAGGTATGTCTGAATGCGAGCCGTTACTTTGCCCCGCAGGTGTTTGGATTGGATGAAGTCCTGGCCAAAATCTTCAAACATATAAAACACACTATCAATCTGAATGCCAGACAACTGCGCATTTGTACTTACCTGGATCAGGTTGGGCTGGCGGGCATCTACCCCCATGTTCAGGTTCATGGTTCCGCTGGCCGCCTGCAGGCTGATGTCATGGCTGCGCGCTATGCCGTCGTGCATGGTCAGGTCGCCACGGATGTTCTGAGCCCGGAACCGCCGGAAATGCAGGGAATTGATCTGGCATTTCAGGTCCAGATCCAGTCGCCGCGACAACCGTAGCCGGTACTGTTCGCTTTTGCCGGCAGCCTGACCGGGCTTTTCGGCAAGCAGTTCATCAAAATTGAGATGATTGGATTGGAAGTCAGCCACAACACGCAACGCCTGGTCGTCGAGCAGCAGATAGGACAGCGCATTCTCGAACCGGCCGTTTAGCTGGAAATCCGATTTGCCCGCATAGCCCGAAAAATGCTGGATCATCAGGTCGCTTTTGTTAAACGCAAAGCTGCCGGAAAGTTTGTGCAGCCGCAACGGCCGCTGCGTAAGCGTAAACGCCACATTGCGGAGCTGCAATTCGCCGGAAGTACGCACAAACCGTTTCAATGCCTTGTTTCGCAGATCATCCAGATTGCCTTCAAATTGCACGTTGGCCGTCAGCAGTCCGGCGCCGTCTTTGATTCCGTATGGAAAAAACGCGGTGATAGCCGCCACATCCAGTGTGCCTTTCAGGTCAAAGGCCAGGTGTGGATTGTCAAAGTTGCGCACCAGCAGATTGCCCGAAAAGGGCCGTCCGTCGAGCCGGCCGCTCACATTCTTGAGCAACAGCGATGAGGTGGCGCGGCTTTGCTGGTTGCCGTTGCTGTAAGTGCCCGTCAGGTTGGCGTTTTCGATGCGTTTTTTCAGACGTGTTTCGTAAAACGATGCGTCTTTGCACCCAAACTGCACGTCCACCTTTGGGATTCGCCGGCCTTCGATGTAGCCGATCACGGAGCCTTTGAAATACACATTGCCCTGACTTTGGTACGAAGCATACGTTTTGTAGAACGAATCGGGCAGCAACGAAACCAATGTTTGCAAGTTGGTATGTTTTCCTTCAAACTGCAGATCGACAAACGAATACGGCTTGGCCGCATGATAGCCCATCACTTCGAACTCCGAATCGTTGACCAATACCTGTGACGGCTGGATCATCAGCTTGCGCTGGTCGTAATCGTATTGCATTTCACTGCTGATTATCAGCTGCTTGTCCACAAAATACGATTCCTGCCCGATACGGATGTACTGGCTTTGCAAATTGCCCTTCAAATGGATCAGGTAGTCGTCGTTTTTGACAAAGAGCCGGGCGTCGGTTTGCTCGGCCAGCAGCTGGTGATCCTGCTCCTGCGACAGATCGGTGTAACGCAGCTTTACATTGGAAAGCCGGATGCGGCGCAGGTCAAACTGCACTTCGCGGGGGGATGTTTTGGACTTTTCGGAGGTACTATTTTTAGTGATGTCGTAATTGGTTTCGCCCTCGGCATTTACGTACAGTTGCACGTCGGCATCTTCGAGCACAATCTGGTCAATGGCGAGATCGTCGCCGAACAAATCGCTTACACTGAACAGGAAATACAATTGATTGGCCCGTGCCAGCGGCAACTTGTGCTCAGGCAACGAACCCTCGGCCTTGATTCGCTGGCAATGCACCGACAGGTGGGGAAACTTGCGCCAGAGCGAAACTTCAATCTTGCCGATTTCGATTCTGGTTTTCAGGCTTTTGTTGACTTCGGTAAGTACCCGGGCAATGATCTCATCCTGGTAAAACTGTACCAGCAGGGTTAGCACAATAGCCAAACCGACCAGACTCATACTGCTGTAAAGGAGGATTCTCTTAAGCCAAAACACAAACCGGTTCACAAGCTATACCAGGGATAAGTAATCAATCGCCGCCAGACCAAATGAAGTATCTTCTGTAAAGATACTTGCTGTAAGCAGATTTCAAAAATTTACAAACGCTACCAAAAGCTAAAAAAGTATGCCATATTTGGCGGTCCGATACCTGTCCGCCGAAATGCCCGGGGTTTTTGCCTTCGACGGGATACTATTTTTCCAACGACCAGGCTCACGGATCACTCTTCAAACCATTCAGGTTCAAATGCTTATGCACATCCTTGAAAACGAAACCATAGCCATCCGAATCAACCCCAAGGGAGCTGAACTGGATAGCATTTATCACAAGCAGCACCAGATTGAATACCTGTGGCAAGCCGATCCGGCATTCTGGGCCAAGAAATCGCCGGTGCTGTTTCCGATTGTAGGCGGGCTCAAGAGCAATACATATTTCTTCGACCAGCAGCCCTACACCCTTACCCGGCACGGATTTGCCCGTGATCAGGTATTTGAAATTACCGACCGGCAAGCCAACTCTGTCCGATTTTCGCTGAAACCGACGCGTGAAATCCTGGATCACCACTATCCGTTTGTTTTCGAATTTGCCATTCGTTACCTACTGACCGACAACAAATTAACAGTGACTTATGAGGTAAAAAACGCAACCTCAGAAATAATGTATTTTTCGGTGGGCGGGCATCCGGCGTTCAATGTACCCCTGGTAAGTGGAACTGCTTATGAGGATTATCACCTGCAACTGGACAAACAAGAAGACCTGCATACCTGGCCACTCACTGCCGATGGCCTGGTGGAAGACGAACCGGAACCGTTCCTGGGCGTAACCGACACGATTCCGCTGAAAAAATCGCTTTTTTACAACGACGCTCTGGTATTCAAACACTTGCAATCGACACGCATTGCCTTGCGTTCGGCAAAAACTAACCACGGACTGGCAATGGATTTTACAGACTTTCCGTTTTTTGGCATCTGGGCCGCCAAAGATGCCGATTTCGTGTGCCTGGAGCCTTGGTGCGGCATTGCCGATGCGGCAGGCACCGACCAGCAACTGATTCATAAAGAAGGAATTGAGCAGGTACAGCCTCAGTCGGACTGGAAAAAGCACTGGCAGCTGACGTTGTGGTAATTAACCACAAATCAAACTGCCAGTGTGCCTCTACCTACAGAAGCGGCTCTTTCTATGATAGTTAGTTATCTGTTGCGGGAAGCGGAAAAGCGTCCCTGCTTGGATCGCACGGATTTCCAGAAATCTTCCAGGCTGGTTTCTGATATTTTTTCTTTTGGCCACATGCTCGCGATAAGCAGATACAGACCCATGGCCAGAATGGTAAGGAATATGATTGTTGCTGTCATAGCTGTTGCATTCATTGTTTGATGCAGGTATTGTAAAAAATAGTGTGCCAGAAGGCCGCAAAACCCCTTGTCAAAAAAAACAGTCCGTATATGAAACTTTTTTCATATGAAAAACGATTCATATAGTAGTCATGTCAATTACGATTCCTTATGAAAGCAACGTATGCCCTTAACCGGCTGAAACTGGAAAAAGCAGCCACTATCCTCAAGACAGTGGCCCACCCAACCCGGCTGGCCGTTATTGACCTGCTCAACAGTCACGATCAGCTGGGAGTGAACGAGATGTGCGAAATCCTTGATTGTGAGCAGTCGCTCTTGTCGCACCACCTGATCACGATGCGGCAACGGGGAATTTTGCAATGTACCAAGCAGGGACAAAATGTCTACTATTCCCTCAAGGAGCGGGAGGTAGTCAAATTGATTGAATGCATTGAAAACTGCGATTGTGCAATCGAATCGTAGTTTTTTTTATCCGAATATATGAAGATTCATTCATATACTCAACAAACTCTAGTAATTTACTATAGATTACATTCGCACCGACTTATTTTTAATCCGAACGTATTCATTCACATGCACATTGCAGGTTATCTGGGAGCTTTGCTTATGGGACTTTCGCTGGGACTGATCGGCGGCGGCGGCTCCATTCTGACAGTTCCGATTCTGGTTTACTTATTTTCGATGGACAGCGTAGTAGCCACCTCGTATTCACTGTTCATTGTAGGCGCCACCAGTCTTTTTGGCTCAGTCAGTCATATTTCGCACGGAAATATACACTGGCGGGCGGCGTTGTTTTTTGGGATTCCGTCGCTGGTAAGCGTCTATCTCACGCGTCATTTGCTGGTGCCTCTCATTCCGGAAACACTGGTCACGATGGGGCATTTTGTACTCACCAAATCTGTCTTTCTGTTGATTCTGTTTGCAGTGATCATGCTCCTGGCTTCGTATTCGATGATTCACAAAGCAAAAGCCCCGGCCAGTGATTCAGGATCCGATTCTTCGATCAACCAGCCGGTCCTGATAGCCGAAGGGTTGTTTGTCGGCAGCATTACCGGCCTTGTAGGTGCCGGCGGTGGCTTCCTGATTGTCCCGGCACTGGTACTGATGGCGCATTTGTCCATGAAGCAGGCCATTGGCACTTCGCTGGTAATCATTGCCTTAAATGCGCTGATCGGTTTTGTGGGGAGTCTGCACTGGAGCGAATCCATTGACTGGCGGTTTCTGATGCTGTTTTCAGCCATCTCGCTGGCGGGGATTCTGGTTGGCAGCCGTCTTTCGTTCAAAATCAGCGGTACCCAGCTGAAGCCTGCTTTCGGATGGTTTGTGCTGATCATGGGCCTGTACATCATCGCCAGGGAATTGGTATGGCATTGAAACCAACGATCCGGCCAAAGAAAAATAGTATCGTTTGCGAACACAAAACCGCCTGTTTCATAAATAGTTTAGTTAACCTTTATTCCTCAACCAACTTCAAACCATGATAGTCGAACAAATTTATACCGGATGTCTGGCTCAGGGAGCCTACTACATAGAAAGCAATGGCGAAGCAGCCGTGATCGACCCGCTACGCGAAGTAAAGTCGTACGTAGAAAAAGCCCGGAAAAACGGAGCTACGATCAGGTACATTTTCGAAACGCATTTTCATGCCGATTTTGTGTCGGGCCACCTGGACCTGGCCAAACAAACCGGTGCGGCCATTGTGTACGGACCCAATGCCAATCCTTCGTTTGATGCCATCATTGCAACTGACGGACAGGAGTTTACCGTGGGGAACCTTACGATCCGGGTATTGCATACGCCCGGCCACACCATGGAATCAAGCTGCTTTCTGCTGATCGGCGAAAACGGCCTGTATCATTCGGTATTTACCGGAGACACCCTGTTTATTGGCGACGTCGGCCGGCCGGACCTGGCTCAGAAATCCGACCTGACAATGGAAGATCTGGCGGGGCATTTGTACAACTCCCTGCAAACCAAACTAATGCCGCTACCCGACGAGGTGATCGTCTATCCGGCTCATGGAGCGGGTTCGGCATGTGGCAAAAACATGAGCAAGGAAACTTCCGATACACTAGGACACCAGAAACAGACCAATTATGCCCTGAAAGCCACTACCAAAGAACAGTTCATCAAAGAGGTAACCAACGGGCTTTTGCCTCCGCCGTATTATTTCCCCAAAAACGTGATGCTCAACAAACAAGGCTACGAAAGTGTGGACAAAGTGGTTTCACGGGGCTCAACCCCACTGTCGGCCCAGGCATTTGAAGATGTGGTCAATGAACTGGGTGCCCTGATTCTTGATACCCGCAAACCAAAAGACTTTGCCCAGTGTTTTATTCCTAATTCGATCAACATTGGCATTGACGGGGACTTTGCGCCCTGGGTGGGCACACTGATTACGGATATTGCGCAGCCGCTTGTGCTCGTAGCCGACCCCGGCCGCGAGGAGGAAATTGTGACCCGTTTGTCACGGGTGGGCTATGACCACACGCTGGGCTATCTGGAGGGAGGCATGCAAGCCTGGATAGACGCCGGAAAAGAGACCGATGCGATTGTATCGATCTCAGCCGAAGAGTTTGCACAACGCCTGAAAACGGGCGAACTGCGGATAAAAGATGTGCGGAAGCAAAGCGAATACGAAGCCGAGCATGTGGAGGGTGCCGAAAACGTACCATTGGCGTACATCAGTGAGCACATGGCCGAATTTTCGAAAACCGAGCCTACTTACATTCATTGTGCAGGAGGCTACCGGTCCATGATTGCTGCTTCCATTCTGAAATCACGCGGTTATGACAATGTGATTGACATTGCAGGCGGCTTCAAAGCCATTGCCGAAACCGATGTGCCTAAGACCAACTACGTTTGTCCATCGACATTGAAATAAAGGCAGACAGATTAAATGTGCAAATTCTATGGCAATGTGAACAGCCCGAGCCCATATGAAGCGCGTAGGCTTCGTTGCCCAACGAGGGCTGGATGAGCCCCTGGTCTGTGTGCCACTATACTACGGTACAAAAAATAAGTGAGGCACCAAAGCAGTTGTAAAGTTGCACCTTCTACAACACGCTTATGTACCATCACTTATTAGACAAACTTAGCCATTGGCAATCAG